>Ga0207770_100002_pt1 | contig 435789 bp, 465 predicted proteins | sample A23E2SouthBayCA_FD_187729 | JGI IMG/M metagenome (GOLD analysis project Ga0207770, IMG submission 187729) | Aerobic enrichment media microbial communities from Eden Landing Ponds, California, USA - A23 E2 (SPAdes) | ecosystem: Environmental > Aquatic > Marine > Unclassified | place: Emeryville...
ACACAGCGTGATCGTTACCATCTGGTCTTGCGTATCGGTTACCGTTCGCTGTCCACCGGCCGAACCGGGGGACACCGAACTACCAAAGCTCACATCAGAAGCCGTCCTGTGGCGGACCACGGGGGCGGCGTCCTCATCTTTCTTCGGACCCGTATGTTTCGCTCGATGGGGCATAAACCCATCGAAGCGGAACGGGCCCACGCACCGTCCCGGGTCGTCCCGGGCCGCGGCGCGTTCTTCGCATTCCATTCGATGGGAGTGGAATACTTAACCCTGATGTTTCGATCGTCCACTGGGTGGCGTTACCGTGCGAACTAATTGCCACGATCAGCTATCGACACCGGCGAGCCGGTATATAAGGGAACCGTTTATAAGGGCTGGGTGAGCAATAAAGGGTGAACGATGAGTTCGCCGGCAGACTCAATAGAGATCCAGAACGTGGTCGCATCGACGGGCATCGGGCAGGAGCTCGACCTCGAAGCCTTGGCGGAGGACCTCCCGGGCGCCGACTTCAACCCCGACAACTTCCCCGGCCTCGTCTACCGGACGCAGAGTCCGAAGGCGGCGGCGCTGATCTTCCGCTCGGGGAAGATCGTGTGCACGGGCGCGAAGAGCATCGACGACGTCCACGAGGCGCTGGGCATCATCTTCGAGAAGCTCCGTGACCTCACCATCCCGGTCGAGGACGACCCGGAGATCACCGTCCAGAACATCGTCTCCAGCGCCGACCTCGGGCACAACCTCAACCTCAACGCGCTCGCGATCGGGCTGGGGCTCGAGGACGTGGAGTACGAGCCCGAGCAGTTCCCCGGCCTCGTCTACCGCATGGACGAGCCCGACGTGGTGATCCTCCTGTTCGGCTCGGGGAAGATCGTCATCACGGGCGGGAAGCGCACCGAGGACGCACAGGAAGCCGTCGAGCAGATCGTCGAGCGCATCGAGGGGCTCGGCCTCCTCAGCTAAACCGGCGACGCCGCCTCCCGACCCGTTTTTCCACGCGCTGACGCAGTGTGATACCGGCACAAGAGGAATAACCCTCCAGTACGAAGCCGCCGGTAGTGGCATCCCGTGACCACGGCCCGGACGGCCGGGGCGCCCCGGGCCCAGAGACGACGCACCGTACGACCGAGCAGGCGGCGGTCCCCGAGGCCACCCGGCGGCGACCGGAAGACCCGCCGATCCGGAACCCCGGGCAGTACTCCCTGACCGATCACGTCCGCCAGCGGCTCGCACAGGGCGGCCGCTACGTCACCCTCGACGGCATCGACGCCGCGATCCGCGGGGGACAGCTTCGCTGGAACAGCAGCGACGGCTGGCGGTTCGCCCGCGTCGAAGGGGGCGTTCGGCTCGTCGTGGTCGTCTGTGACACCGACACCGCCTCCCCCGTGGTCGTCACCGCGTGGACGGAGATCGCCGACATCGGCGCCGCCCAGCGCTCGGAGCGGTGGGACCGGACCGACGTGGAGACGATCCGGCTCCGGAGCACGCTCTCTGAGCGCTCCGACGAGCACGTCCCCGAGCACATCCGTCCGCGCGACGTTCCCCGGCCGTTCTACGTCCGCGGTCACGAGCTGGTCACCGAGCCCGGCGACGGCCACCTGCGCTGTGTGGACTGTCACGGCCGGTTCCGGTCGAAAGGCGAGCTCGACCGCGCGGACTGCTCGCACTGAGTCTCGCAGACCCTCACTCGCAAGGCGTATTCCCCGCGACCGCAAACCGCGGGTAATGACGGATCTCACTCTCTCCGAGTTCTACGACGCCGTCGAGGCGGAGGGCCGGCCGCTGCTCACGGCCGGGGAGTTCGCCCGCCGGCTCGACGAGTCACAGGCCGACGCCGACGACGCGCTCGCCAGCCTCGCCGGTCAGGGCCTTCTCCAACGCGTCGACGTCGAGAACGACCCCGTGGTCTGGTACCCGACGGAGTGGGGCGAGCTGGCCTCGCGCGAGCGCGTAGTCGTCTTTCCTGAACGGCGAGAGATCGTCGTCGACCGCCCGACGCAGTACACACAGGCCCGGCTCTCGCAGTTCGCCCACCTCGTCGACACCACCGGCACCGATCCCGGCACCCGCGGCTACCTCTACCGCATCCGCCCGGAGGACGTCTGGTCCGCCCCCTTCGACGGCGTCGCCGACCTGATCCTCACGATGCGGGGCGTGTTCCCCCGGCGCTACGAGGGGCTAGAGGAGTGGGTCGAGAGCCAGTGGAAGCGCGCCAACCGCTTCCGCCTCGACACCCACGAGGACGGCTACACCGTCCTCACCGCGGCCACCGACGACCTCATGGGCAACGTCGCGATGGAGAAGCTCGACGACGACGCGATCCGGGCGCCCATCTCCGACACCGAGGCGTGGGTCAACGAGGACGCGATCGCGGGCATCAAACGAACCCTCTACGAGGCAGGCTACCCAGTCGTCGACGACCGGAATCTGGAGAGCGGCGACTCAATCGACGCCGAACTCACCACCGACCTCCGGGAGTACCAACAGTCCTGGGTCGACAGCTTCCTCGAAAAGCAGGCCGGCGTGCTCGTCGGCCCACCCGGGTCGGGGAAGACCGTCGCCGCGCTGGGCGCGCTCGCGGCGGTCGGCGGCGAGACGCTGATCCTCGTCCCCTCCCGCGAACTCGCAGGGCAGTGGCGCGAGGAGATCGAGCGCCACACCACCGTCGACCCGGAGCAGGTCGGCGAGTACCACGGCGGGACGAAGCAGCTCCGACCGATCACGATCGCGACCTATCAGATCGCCGGGATGGACCGCCACCGCCGGCTGTTCGACGAGCGCGAGTGGGGGTTGATCGTGTTCGACGAAGCCCACCACGTCCCCGCACCCGTGTTCCGCCAGTCCGCGGCGCTGCAGAGCAAACACCGCCTCGGCCTCACCGCCACCCCGGTCCGGGAAAGCGACGACGAGACCGACATCTACACCCTGATCGGCCCGCCGCTGGGCACCGACTGGTCGGCGCTGTTCGACGCCGGCTTCGTCGCCGAGCCCGAGGTCGAACTCCGCTACCTCCCGTGGGACGACGAACTGGCGGAGAACGAGTACGCCAGCGCCGACGGCCGCGAGCGCCACCAGCTCGCCGCCACCAACCCCCGCAAGATCGAGGAAATCGACCGACTGCTCGCCGACCACGACGGGAAGGCGCTGGTGTTCGTCGACTACCTCGACCAAGGGGAATCGATCGCCGACGAACTCGACGCCCCGTTCGTCTCGGGCGAAACCCCCCACCACCGCCGGGAGCGCTTGTTCGAGTCGTTCCGCACGGGCGAGCGCGACGCGCTCGTGGTCTCCCGCGTCGGCGACGAGGGGATCGACCTCCCGAACGCTGAACTCGCAGTCGTTGCCTCGGGGCTCGGTGGCTCCCGCCGGCAGGGCGCCCAGCGCGCGGGCCGCACGATGCGCCCGGTCGGGCGCGCGGAGGTGGTCGTGCTCGCGACCCACGGCACCCGCGAGGAGGAGTTCGCGCGCAAGCAGATGCGCCACCTCGCGGAGAAGGGCGTCCGCGTCCACGAAACGGTCGTCGGCGACGACGCGGACGAACCGGACAGCGACGAGGGAGACGACGAGGGGAGCGGCGACGGCGAAGACTCGACGGCGAGGGACGCCTGAGCCGCGAGGAGTTCCCAGCCGGGCAGCTGAACCCCGACACTCGCCGACCCGGCGACCGAGAGCGTTTAGGCGCCAGCCGCCGGCGACGGGCACATGGGCGACGAGCGACAGGCGACGTTCGGCAGCGACGGCTCGTTGGAGACCGACCGGCCCCCGGAAGCGACCGGCGAGGACGACTTCGGCGAGGAGAAAGACCCCGACGAGACCGACGGCGGCTTCAGCCGGTACGTCGTCTCCAGCCTGCTCCAGAAGGCGGTCCGGCGCTCCGACGAGGAGATCGCGGCGTGGGCCGCGTGGGAGCTCGCGCGCTCGGGGTTCGGCTGGAACCTCTGGGAGCGGCTGAACCTCTACGTCGTCGAGGACCTCCGGGCCGGACAGGACGTCGCGACACAGGTGGCGCGCTACGAGGAGCTGGCGACCGAACGGTGGGAGCCCGACGAGTGGCGGGGCCGCCTCTGTGCCGTGCACGCGGCGCTCGCGTGTGCCCGCGCGCAGTCCTCGCGTGAGGCCGCCAACGCCGACGAGTACTTCGGGACCGTCGCGGAGCGCCGCGCCGAGGCCCACGAACGCGGCGAGGAGCCGAGCCACGACTTCCCCGTCAGCGACCTCGAACCCGACGGCCGCTTCGACGCGGTGTTCGACGGCCACACGGGGGAAGGATCCCGCCGCGGCCGGGGGTCGGCGTTCTTCAAGACCCACGGCGCCCGCGTGGGGCCCGAGGGCGAAGGCGACCTCAGCGCCCGCTGGCAACGGCTCGCGATGGTGCTGTCCGCGACGGAGTTCGACGAGGCCGACATCGAGCGCGCACTGAAACCCACGGACGCCGACGACCCGTTGGCCGACCCAGATTCGTAGGCAGTCGGCTCGTCGCCGATACGGGCGATCGGTCGGGGGAAGGTGAAGCGGGACCACTTTTTTAAGCGTGTTCGCGGTGGAGACGGCGTATGGATCTCACGGGGGTTCGCGTTATCGACCTGACGCGGCTGCTACCGGGGCCGTACGCGACGCAGCTCCTCGCGGACATGAACGCCGACGTCGTCAAAGTCGAGGAGCCGGGCGTCGGCGACTACGCGCGGTCCATGGCCCCGAAGACGCCGGACGGTGTCGGAACGATCTTCGCGGCGGTCAACGAGGGAAAGCGGAGCATCACGCTCGACCTCGAGGACGACGACGGGCGCGAACTGTTCGCGGAACTGGTCGCGGACGCCGACGTCGTGATCGAACAGTTCCGGCCCGGCGTCGCCGAGGAGCTCGGTATCGACTACGAGTCGGTCCGCGAGCACAATCCGGAGATCGTCTACTGTTCGCTCTCGGGGTACGGACAGGATGGGCCGTACCGTGATCGAGTCGGGCACGACCTCAACTACGCGAGCGTCGCCGGGCTGGTCGACATGACGCGGGAGCGGACCGACGGGAAGCCCGCGATCCCGGGCTACCCCATCGGGGATATGGCCGGCGGGCTCTTCGCCGCGTTCAGCGTCGTGAGTGCGTTGCTCAGTCGATCGTTGGGCAACCGATCGGGGAGCTTCGTCGACGTGTCGATGACCGACGCGATACTGTCGTTCGCACAGCCGGTAGCGTCGGCGGCGTTCGCCGGGGGCGACCCACGCCCGCGGGAGACCGAACTGACCGGGAAGCTCCCCTGTTACGACCTCTACCGGACTGCGGACGACCGATACGTCTCGATTGCCGCACTCGAGCCGAAGTTCTGGCGGAACCTCTGTGAGGCGCTGGATCGCCCCGAACTGATCGAGAAGCACCACGCCGAGGACGACGCCATTCGGGAAGCGGTCCGGGAGACGCTCGCGACGACGTTCCGGTCGAAAACGCAGGCGGAGTGGGAGGCGGAACTGGGCGAGCAGGACGTCATGTTCGCGCCGGTTCGGACGCCGAGGGAGGCAATCGAAGATCCCCACGTCAGGAGTCGGGGGATCGTCGAAGACGAGGAAGCGGGGGTCCCTCGGGTCGGGTTCCCCGCGAAAGCGACGCCCGAGCGCCGGCGCGGGCCCGAGACCGGGCTGCCGGAGATGGGCGAACACACGAAGGAACTACTCGAATCGGTCGGCGTCGACGGGGCGACGATCGAGGCGCTTCGGGAGCGAGACGTGATCTAACTCAGAATCTCGAACTGTCGGCCTCGACGACGGACGCAGCGCTCGAACGTCGAGGGTCGGGAGAAGTATCCGCCCTCCCCGATTTGAACGGGGGGCAAGCCGATCTACAGTCGGCTGCTCTACCAGTCTGAGCTAAGGGCGGGCACTTCCACGTAGGTCCGGGTTCGGACTTAAGGATTGTCTCTTGTCCTCGCTACGTGAGTCAGTATCGCCCGACGACGACGGCCCCGCTGACGGCCGCATCGAGTGGGGGCGACACTGGATTGCTCCCTCCGAAACGGGTAAGCGCCCGGCGAGAGGAGCGTTCTGCGTGTCTCTCGCCGCCGCCGAGGAGCGCGTGCCGCCGATGGCCGCGCTGGCCGTCGCCGTCGTCGCCGTCAGCACCAGCGCCATCCTGATCCGCTGGTCGGGCGCGCCGAGCGTCGTGAAGGCGTTCTACCGCGTGCTGTTCACGACCGCGTTCCTGCTGCCGTGGGCGGTCGGCCGCTACCGCCACGAGTTCCGGGCGATCGAGCTCCGGGATCTGGGGGTCGCGGGGCTCACCGGTGTCGCGCTCGCGCTCCACTTCGCGTCGTGGTTCGAGAGCCTGAACCACACCTCCGTCGCCGCCAGCGTGACGCTGGTCCAGAGCCAGCCGCTGTTCGTCGCCGTCGGCGCGTGGGCGCTGCTCGACGAACGACTCACCCGGCGGATGCTCGTCGGCATCTTCGTCGCACTGGTCGGCGCCGCCACGATGTCGCTCGGGGATCCGCTGTTGGCGGCGATGGGGATCGGGAGTTCGTCGGGGCTCGCGGGCACGAGCACGTACGGCAACGCGCTCGCGCTCGTCGGTGCCGTCTGTGCCGCCGCCTACGTGCTCGCCGGGCGATCGCTCCGACAGCGCGTCTCGCTCGTTCCCTACGTCGTCGTCGTGTACGTCGCGTGTTCGATCGTCCTGCTCGTCATCGCCGTCGCACAGGGTGCTCCGCTCGTCGACTACGAACGGCACGAGTGGCTGCTGTTTCTCGGGATGGCGGTCGGCCCGGGAATCTTCGGCCACACCGTCATCAACTGGGCGCTCGCCCACGTCGAGTCCGGCGTCGTCTCCGTCAGCCTGCTGGGCGAGCCCGTCGGGAGCACGCTGCTCGCGCTGCTGTTGCTCCCCGGCGAGGTGCCGACGCCGACGACGATCGGCGGCGGCGCCGTCGTCCTGCTGGGGATCTACCTCACCGCGGAGGCACGGAACCGTGACTGACTCGACCCACGCCGCGGCCGACCGCCCCATCGATGGCGACACGGCGCGGCGCTACGTCGGCAGCCAGATCGCGCTGTTCCTCGCGACGCTGCTCCACGCGCTGCTGACGTGGTCGCCGGCGGAGACGATCGCGCTGTTCGCCGGCGGGATCGCGGTCGCGTTCGCCGTCGAGGCGCCCGCGATCCGGGCCGGGCTGTTCACCCACTACCTCCGGCCGAAGTTGGCCGGCGTCCCCGTCTCGATCCTGCTCGCGTGGCCCGCAGTCGTCTATCTCGCAGTCCGTTCGGCGTCGCTGCTGGTCGACGGGACGATCGCTGTCGCCGGATTGGCGGCAGTGATAGCGACGCTTGCCGACGCCGCAGTCGAGCCGAGCGCGGTCCGCGACGGCGCGTGGGCGTACGCGGACGTCATCCCCGGCCCGCGCGTCCGCGGCGTGCCGTGGTGGAACGCCGCGGGCTGGCTCGGGGTCGTGTTCGTGACGGCGCTGCTGCCGACGACGGTGTGAGAAGGGCTACTCCAGCAGCTGCTTCGTCTGCCGGTGGCGGTAGCGAAACATCGGCTCGAAGCCGACGACGCCCAGCGGGCCGAGCGCCTTCCCGAGCCCGCCCAGCGGAAGCTGATAGACGAGGCGGTCCTCGATCACCGTCCCCTCGCCGTCGCCGCGGAAGCGGTGGGTGTGTTTCCAGCGCGGGAACGGGCCGCCGCGCATCTCGTCACGGAACCACGCCACGCCGTTGCCCTCCTCGCGATCGGTGATGACCGAGGTCCAGCGCTGGCGCGGCCCAACGCCGAACGGCCGCAGCGACATCTCGATCTCGCTGCCCTGCATCAGCACCTCGGGGTCGGGTTCGCCGTCGGGGCCGCGGACCTCGCCGACGTCGAGGTGCATGAACCCGGGCGTGAGCGCCTCCAGCCCATCGACCCGGGAGTGAAACGCCCAGACTTCCGCGAGCGGGGCGTCGACGCGAGTGCGGCGCGTGTACGTCGGCATGGGTCGAACTACGGGCGGCACCGGGATAACGGCAGGGGCTACCGGCGGTCGCACACTGAGAACTGACGGCCCCACGAGTCGGCCGCCACAGCGAGACGAGCCAGCCGCTCGCTACAGTCTGTCGGCGTCGATCTCCGTTCCGGGCGGGGTCACGACGAGGAACCCACGGAAGTGGGTCAGCGATCCGCCCTCCGCACGGATCTCGCGGGCGAACCCCGCGGCCAGCGTGTTCAGCTCGCCCGCCACGTCGAGGACGAGCACGTCGCCCGACCGGACGGCGTCGATCCACTCGTCGGGGTCGGTTTCGCCGTCCAGCACTCCCAGTACCACGTCACCCGCGGCGTCGTCGCTGTCGGGGAGCTCCTCCTCGGCGCGGGTGAGGTCGAGGCCGAAATCGCTCATGTCCGCCGTTGGGCGGGAGGCGGTTAAAAACCAGTCGGCGACGGCCGATGTACTGAAACGGGAGGGTGCACAAGGGACAGTATGGCCTGTGACCACGAGCTCGACAGCGAGTACCTCACGACCACCGACAGCACCGTCACCGACATCCGCGGTGCCGGCGACTCGCTCCGGTTCGACGTCGTCGTCCCCTGCCCGGACTGTGGCCAAGCGCTCGAACTCACGCTGACCGAGGAGAGTCGCGAGGAGGTCGACGTCGACTTCCCGCTCGACGACGCCGAGATCGCCAACAGCTAACGCCGGCGTCGGGGCGCCTTACTCTTGGTACGCGATGCGGACCTGTTCCCAGCGCCCCTTCTCGGTCAGGTGGTCCTGCAGCGCCTCGGCGTAGCGTTCGAGCAACGCCTCAGCCTCGTCGATCCGTTCGGGCTCGCCGCCGTCGCCGCCGCCACCGACGCCGAGGGCGTCTTTCACCGAGGAGAACACGCCGTCGCCACCACCACCGCCGCCGGAGCCGCCAGCGCCGCCCGGCGCGCCGCCCATCCCCTGGTCCATCTTCTCGACCTCGGGCATGATTCCCGCCACCTTCTCCGTGTTCGGGACGATCTGGGCGTTCTCGGGGTCGTCGGCGTCGACGATCTCGAACTCCGCCGCCGTCATGATCAGCCCCCACTCCTGGTTCGAGAACGGGGAGTCACGGACCTCCGCGGCGAACTGCTGGTCGACCGCCATCCGTTCGCCGACGATGGCGTCGGTCCAGTCTGACTCGCTCATACCACCCCCTACGCCGAGGGTGCGTTTCAGGGTTTCCCCAGCGACGCTCCCCCCGCGCGCCGTCGGTCGAACGCCTGCATAACTTACAGCGATACTCCGCATGAGCCCCACGCGTTATCGCCCGTCTTTATCCCGTATCCCACTCCGCTTTCGCTCGGAACAACTACAGTAGAAACGCCCGCAAGCGTCGGGGTGTTCCGGAACCGCGGCCCGACAAGTACTTATACCGGGACGCGATCCGAACGGGTACGGAGATGAGCCGAACCATTCGCCGCGTCACGCTGTTTGCACTCTACCAGTTCACGGTCCTGTTCGGGATCGCGCTGCTGCCGGTCGCGCTGTTCACCCGTCGACTCGGCGTCCCGCTGCCGCTCGGTCGGGCCGTCGACAGCGCGAAGGCGGCGTACGAGGCCACGGAGTAGTCGGAACCGTTTTTTGCCGAGCGCCCGCCCGCAAAGCGGCGCCGCCGGGGGTTTCGAAACCGGGGAGTTCTCCCCGAAGGGGTGGCTTTATCAGCGTTCCCCGATTAGCGTTCGTCAATGCGAACACCTGCTGATCAGTCAGGGCTCGACCCGCTGAGCGGCGACCAGTCCGACGTTTTCGGCCCCGAACTCGGGGAGTTCCCCCACGCCGACGAGCGTCGTGCACAGGCCGCGACCGACGAGGGGATGAAGACCGGGACGACCACGATCGGCATCAACGCCGGCGACGCGGTCGTGCTCGCGACGGACATGCGTGCCAGCATGGGCAACATGGTCTCCAGCAAGGACGTCCAGAAGGTCGAGCAGATCCACCCGACGGGCGCGCTCACCATCGCCGGCTCGGTGTCGGCGGCCCAGTCGCTGATCGAGACGCTGAAAGCCGAGTCGAACCTGTTCGAGGTCCGCCGCAGCAAGCAGATGTCGATGCAGGCGCTCTCCACGCTGACGGGGAACCTCCTGCGCTCGGGCGCGTTCTACATCGTCTCCCCGATCCTCGGTGGCGTCGACGACACCGGCGCGCACGTCTACTCCATCGACGCGCTGGGCGGCACGACCGAGGAGCAGTACGCCGTCTCCGGCTCCGGCTCCCAGTTCGCGCTGGGCGTGCTCGAACAGGAGTTCGACGAGGAGATGGGCATCGAGGACGCCAAGACCGTCGCGACGAAGGCGATCAAGAGCGCGATGGAGCGGGACACCGCCTCCGGCAACGGGATCAACATCGCCGTCGTGACCGACGAGGGCGTCGAGGTCACGAAGGAGAAGGACATCGACAAGCTGCTGTAAGCCGGACCAGCCCGCAACGACGTTCTCCCACGTTTTCCACGATCGAACAGCCCTGCGGCCGTCCTACGCCCAGTCCGCGAACGACCCGCGGAGCAGCGTCTCCCGCTGCTGGTGGACGTACTCGCGTTTGGTGTCCTGCACCGCGTCGGCGAACGCTTCGCCGTCCTCGATCCGGTCGCGTGCGCGGTCGAGCTTCCAGGACGCCGGCGTCACGCGGTTCTCGACGCGGTGGCGCAGCGGCGCGAGATACTCCTCGGCGGCGGCCGCCGAGCAGCCCGCCGACTGCAGCCCCGCGCTCGCGTTCGCGAGCAGGTCGTCGTACAGCTCGTCGGTGTCGGTCGTCCGCTCGCCGTCGGCGGTGATCCAGTGGAGGTCGGCGTCGAGCCCCTCGCGCATCGCGTCGTAGAAGTTCGACTCCGCGGTCGCCCAGTCCAGTTCGTCGACCGGGTGGCCGTGGCGGGGAAGCTGCTGCATCAGCCCCGCGAAGGCGGCGAGGAACGAGACGGTGTCCTTCACGGTCGGCTGGCCGGGCAGCGGGCGGAACTCGATGCGCGCGTTGGCGTCCGAGCGGGTCGACCCGCCGAACACCGGCCGCACCCAGCGCCAGTACGTGCCGTGTTTCGCCCGGAACGTCGCGAACTGGTCGTCGAAGCGGTCGCCGTCGTCGGCGGTCGGGATCGGCACCACCACATCGTCGCCCGCGATGCGGTCGACGGCCTCCTCGACGGTGTCCAGATCCGGCGGGAACGAGACCTTCTCCGCGCCGTCGGTGTTGAGCACCGACTCGAACACGGCGATGCGGTGTTCCATGTACGCCTCGTCGAGGATCGTCTCGGCGTCGACGCCATCGGCGTACAGATCCGGCGGGAAGAACGGGGCGTTCACCCCCAGTGCGAGCAGCGGGCCGGCGATCCGCAACGCGTACGTGTGGTGTCTGGGGAGGTCGGCCGCCCGGCTCATCTGGTAGTGGGGCTGGATCGACGTGATCAGGCTCTCGGGCATCACCGTGTCCGCTTCGAGGTCGACGTTGGGCGCCTCGATGGTCATCGGTGGGTCGATCGCGTCGGTGTTGGACATCGCGTGGTAGCGCACCGCGTCGCTCATGTTGACCGCGATCCGGACGCCGTCGTCGACGACGCTGTCGGTGAGGTACTCCCGCGCGGTCTCGCCCGCGGGCGGGATCGTCCAGATTCCGTCGCTGACCAGCCGCATCCCCTCGGCCTTGGTGCAGTCGCGGGCGTTCTGGAGGTGCGAGCGAATCTCGGCGGACTGTGCGGCCATCCCGTAGCTGTTGAACGGCTGCGGGCTGGTGGTCATCTCGGCGTTGTGCAGCCCAAGCTCCTTCTCGAAATCGATCAGGTCGAACAGCCGCCGGGGCACCCGCATCAGTGTGCCGTCGGTCGCGTCGTTCTCGGCCCACCGGCCGTCGGCGGCGGCGTAGAACTCGTACTCCATCCCCACCACGGCTCGGTGGTTGTCGAACGCGCCCTCGCGGAGCAGCGACTTCACGACTTCCGCGTCCTGGGCGGCCTGCTGGGCGAACGCGTCGGGGTCGACCGACTGCAGCTCCCTGACCCGCTCGGCGAGCGTCTGATCCATGCCCGTGGCTGTGTGTACGGACAGGGAAGAACCCGTGGGCCGACGCCGCATCGGCGGCCTTTTTTGGGGGTTGCTCCTACCCCAGACAGATGCAGTTCGCCGCCTTCGCCGACCGCGCCGCCGAACTGGAGGCCGAGCCCGCCGACCTCGAAACCGTCTCGCTGGTCGCGGATCTGCTCCGGGACGCCGGCGGCGAGATCGAGACCGTCGCGCGCGTCCTCCAGGGCCGGGTGTTCCCGGGCTGGGACGCCCGCACGCTCGACGTGGGGCCCGCGCTCTGCTACGCGGCGCTCGCGAAAGCCGCCGGCACGAACGTCACTGCCGACGACGTCGAGGAACGACTCGCCGACGAGGGCGAGATCGGCGCCGTCGCGGCGGGCCTGAACCTCGGCGGCCAGCAGGGACTGGGCGCGTTCGGGAGCGGCGGCGCGGGCGGGGACGGCCCCACGCTCGCAGAAGTCGACGAGGCGCTCCGTGAAGTCGCCGCCGCCGAGGGGGAAGGCAGCGAGGACACCAAGCTCGCGACGCTGTTCGGTCTGTTCTCCCGGGTCAACGACGCCGAAGCCCGCTACCTCGCCCGGCTCGTGCTCGGGGAGATGCGCCTCGGGGTCGGCGAGGGGACGGTCCGGGACGCGATCACCGAGGCGTTCGAGGTCGATCCGGGCCTCGTCGCCGACGCGCTCCAAGTGAGCAACGACTACGGCCGGGTCGCCCGGATCGCCCGCGACGAGGGTGAGGGCGGGCTGGAGGGGATGAGCCTCACCGTCGGCCGGCCCGTCCAGTCGATGCTCGCACAGGCCGGCACCGTCACGGGGGCGCTGGAGTCTTGGGAGGAAGTCGCGGCGGAGATCAAGTTCGACGGCGCGCGCGTTCAACTCCACCACCACCCCGAGGGGATCGCGCCCCCGGACGCCGACCGCGAGCCGACGCCCGACGATCCGACGGTACGACTCTACTCGCGGAACACCTCGGAAGTCACCGACGCGCTCCCCGAGATCCGGGAGTTCGCGGAGGAGCGACTGACGGCGCCGGCGATCCTCGACGGCGAGGTCGTGGCCGTCGACGACGACGGCCCGCTACCGTTCCAGGAGGTGCTGCGGCGCTTCCGCCGGAAACACGACGTCGAGCAGATGCGCGAGGCGGTCGAACTCGAACTCCACGCGTTCGACTGCCTGCTCGACGGCCGGGAGGAGTGTGAAGGGACGGACCTGCTCGACGCGCCGTTCCGCGAGCGCCACAACCGACTGACCGAACTGCTCCCCGAGGCCGCGAGCGAAGTGCTGTACAGCGACGACGCCGACGAGATCGAGACGTTCGAGCAAGAGGCGCTTTCGGCGGGCCACGAGGGGATCATGCTCAAGCGCCCGGACTCGGCGTACACCCCCGGCGACCGCGGGCAGGACTGGCTCAAGCGCAAGCCCGACGTGGAGACGCTGGACTGCGTCGTCGTCGGCGCGGAGTGGGGTGAGGGCCGTCGGGCCAACGAGTTCGGGACGTTCCTGCTCGCGGTTGGGGACGAGGACGGCTACGAGACAGTCGGGAAAGTCGCCACGGGGATCACCGACGAGAAGCTCGCCGAACTCACTGAACTGCTCGAACCCCACGTCGTGAGCGAGGACGGACAGACCGTCGAGTTCCGCCCCGAGGTCGTGTTCGAGGTCGGGTACGAGGAGATCCAAGAGTCACCGACCTACGGCGCCGGCTACGCACTGCGGTTCCCGCGGTTCGTGGGGGTTCGGGAAGACAAGTCGCCCGAGGATGCTGATACCGTGGATCGTGTGGAGCGGTTGGCGGAGGGTGTGGATTCGGCTTCGGTGGACGACTGATCGGTTTGGTGGTCCGCTGGCTCGTTGACTACTGCAACAGCGATAGCATCTCGATCGTTGGCACCTTGCGACAGCACCGGCCTCGGACCTCCCCAGCCGATTCGCTCCCTCACTTCGTTCGGTCGCTCATCCCTCGCGCGCTCGTTCGCCCACGGAGGGGCTCACGTCGCGCGCCACCGCCACAGCGGTTGCGGTGGACGCCGCGGGCCGGCAGTCGTCGCCGGCCCGCGGGGGAGGAGTGGGGACTCCGTGCTGCGCCGGACCTCGTGTCCGGCGCACTGCGGTCGCAAGTGGCCAAGCATCGAGATGTCGTTGCTGTCGCGGTAATCACCGGCCAGCGATCCACCGATCTCTCCTCTCAAACCCACCCAGAAAACCGCTCCAACAACCCCTAAGAGCCCGCCGACCCCACCGTCGAGCATGACTGTCCACCACGACGGCCTTGCCGTCACGTGGCTCGGCTACGCGACCACCCGCATCGAGACCCCGGGCGGCTTCGTCGCCTACCTCGACCCGGGCCGCTACGGCGTGCTCACGGGCGACTGGACCCCCGTCGGCGGCGGCAACCCCAAGACGGCCGCCCACCCACGCGCGACCGACTACCACCCGGAAGACGCCGATCTCGTCTGTGTCACCCACGACCACCACTACGACTCCGACGGGATCCGTCGTGTCGCGAACGAGGACACCACCGTCGTCGTCTACGAGGCCGTCGACCCGGCGGGGATCGACCGCGACGTCGACCCCGTCTCCGAGCTTCCCGGCGAGGTCGTCCGGATCGGGGAGGAGGACCACCTCGCGGTCGACGGCGTCGACGGCGGCGCGGACGTCTGGTCCGTCCCGGCGTACAACGAGCCCGACGGCCCCCGGGCCGACGGGGACGGGAACGTGAGCCACCCGAAGGGGTTCGGCGTGGGGTATCGGCTCTCGCTCGGCGGTACCTCCGTCTTCTGGCCCGGCGACAGCGACGCGCTGGACGCGTTCGCGGAGCTCTCGGTGTCGTTGTTCCTCGCGAACATCGCCGGCACCGTCGTCAGCAGCGCCGCGGAGTCGGCGGAGCTCGCCGAACGCATGGAGCCGGATCTGGTGCTGCCGGTCCACTACAACACGATCGAGATCCTGCAGGCCGACTCCGGCGAGTTCGCGAAGGACGTCGCCAAGCGCGGGATCCCGGTGGTACTTGACGAACAGGAGGGGTAGAACGGGACGCGTCGGACCGCCCGCTCAGTGACCGGTCTCTCCGGACGGCGCCTCCATCGACTCGATCTGGAGGATCACCACGTTCGCGGTCGTGTCCTTCCCGTCGACGGTACCCTCGACGACCAGCGCCGACAGCGGGGTCGGTCCCGCGCGCACGGCGTCGCCCTCGTGGAACTCCTTGACCGAGCCGCGCAGGTGGAGCTCCGCCCGGCAGAGGTCGGGGTTGTGGACGCTGGTGAGGCGGATCTCCTCGACGTTGACACCGGATAGCTCCTCGCCCTCGTGGACCAGCGGCACCGACGCCGGCTCGTCGAGCTGCTGGACGTCGAGTGCGTCGAACGCGTTGGTCGTCGGCTTGTAGCCGCCCTTCGGGCCGGGGACGCCCTCGACCAACTGGAGCGCCTTCAGGCTCTGCATCTGGTTGCGGATCGTGCCGGGGTTGCGGCCCACCTCCTCGGCGATCGCTTCTCCCTTGACCGCGGACTCCTGTTCGCCGTGGAGGTTGACGAGCGCCCTGAGGATCGTACGCTGGCTGGCCGTGAGCTCGATCGAAGACATTTGTTGACTGATTTCCTGCCAGAGTACATAAACCCACGGTCGACTCCCGAACTACTGGAGTAAGTTTGGTGTCGAGTGACGAAAAACTGCAGTATCCGTTCAAAATATCGAGATACTCCGGACGGACGTACGTATCGCCGAACGACAAGCCTTTGCCGCCGCCGGGTGGAGCCTCGGACATGAACGGCAAGCGCGTACTCGTCACCGGCGGCGCGGGGTTCATCGGCTCGAACCTCTCGAACTACCTCGCGGCCGACAACGAAGTGATCGCGCTGGACAACTGCTACCTCGGCACCCCCGAGAACCTGGCTGACGACGTAATCTTCGCGGAGGCCGACGTGCTCGACGACGACCTCCCGACGGACGTGGACGCCGTGTTCCACCTCGCGGCGCTGTCCTCCCGGGAGATGCTGGAGGAGAACCCCCGGCAGGGCGCCCGCGTCAACATCGAGGGGTTCGTCAACGTCGTCGAGCAGGCGATGGCCGACGGCTGTGAGACGTTCGTCTACGCCTCCACCTCCTCGATCTACGGCAGTCAGGAGGAGCCCTGCAGCGAGGAGATGGCCGTCGAAGCCGCGACGGGGTACGACGCGTCGATGATGGGGCGGGAGCGCTACGCGGAGTACTACTCGGACTTCCACGACCTCACGCTCGCGGGGATGCGCTTCTTCTCCGTCTATCAGGGGTACGGCGGCAACGAGGAGCACAAAGGCGAGTACGCCAACACGATCGCGCAGTTCGCCGACGCCATCGCCGACGGCAAGTCGCCCGTGCTGTGGGGCGACGGCACGCAGACTCGCGATTTCACCCACGTCGACGACATCGTCCGCGGGCTCGAACTCGCCGCCGAGAACGAGCTCGACGGCGTGTACAACCTCGGCGTCGGCGACCCCTACACCTTCAACGAGATGGTCGGCATGATCAACGAGGAGCTCGGCACCGACGTGGACCCCGTCTACGAGCCGGTGCCGCTGGAGAACTACGTCTACCACACCCACGCCGATCCCTCGAAGTTCAAGCGGGAGACGGGCTGGGAGCCCGAGGTCAGCTTCGAGGAGGGCCTGAGCCGTGTGTGTGAGCCGTACAAGGAACGCGAGGACGGCGAACAGGAGCGCGAGCGGCTGACAGAGTGAGGCCCGGCGGAGCGCCGAGTTTATCACCTGGAACCGCCCCACTCAGAGCATGCGCGTCGAGAGCTCCTTCATCCGCAGCCCGGCGAACCGCCCGGGCAGTGGCTACTCGTCTTCGAGGGCGTCGTAGACGTCGCGGTTCTCGTCGCGGTCGGCAGCCGCGACCCGGCGGACGAGCTCCTGTCTGATGTCCGCCATCACCTCGTCGAGTGGGGACTCCGGCTCGACTCCGTCTTCCGTCGCCATAACCGATGTAGCGCACGTATGCTGTTAATCGTTCGGGTCGTCCCGGCTGCCCGTGAGTTCGTCGACGCCGAACTGAAGGAGGTCCTCACGCCAGTTCTCGATCTCGGCGGCGAGGTCCAGTTGTTCAGTGTGTGACTGGAGGTACTCGATGGCGATTGACTCGTCTACGGCCGCCTCGTCGACGGCGAACCGCTTGAGGAACGAGCGGATTTCGTTGTCGTAAGTGAACCGGTAGCCGTTGAGGAAGTAGAAGACGCTCGTCGTGTTCAGCGCCGTTCGCTTGTTGGCGTCGACGAACGGGTGGTTGGCGACGAGCAGTCGGAGCAGGTGGAACGCCTTCTCGTGGATCCCCTCCGGCGCTTCACCGAAACTTCCACTCTCGACGTAGCCGAGGGCGAACTCGATGTCGCCCCGGTTTCGAACCCCTCTATCGGTCTCGGGGTACTCCGAGACGATGTCCTCGTGGATGTCGACGACATCCCCGACGGAAGGGTACCACAGCGAGTCGACCATTCAGTTCAGCATGAACAGCGAGGGGAGGAAACTGTTGTCGTAGCCACCCAGCCATGGCGGAGCGTTCAGGCAGTTCTCACTGACCCGGGCAATCCGCAGGCTTTTCTCCGCGTTTGGCATAGCCGTCGATGAACGCTTCACGGAGCCGCTCGCGGCACCCCGATCCCTCAAACCCACCATGTCCGAACAACGTACGAACATCGGTATCGAGAACTCCTTCATCCCCGTCCGCGGCGTCGGCGAGACGACCGAACGCCGGCTCTGGGCAGACGACATCACCCACTGGGACGACTTCCACCCGAGCGCGGTGGGCGCCAAGACCGGCGACCGGATCGAGTCGTTCATCGACGAGGCCCGCCCGCGGCTCGACGCCGGCGACGCCGCCTTCTTCGACCAGCAGTTCCCCTCCGGCGAACGCTGGCGGCTCTACGAGAACTTCCGGGAGTCGGCCTGCTTCTTCGACATCGAGACGACCGGGCTCGATCAGGAACGGAACGAAGTCACCACCGTCTCCTTCCACTGCGACGGCGAGACGACGACGCTCGTCAACGGCGACGACCTGACCCCCGAGAACGTCCGCGCGCAGTTCGCGAACGCCGATTTGCTGGTGACGTTCAACGGGAAACGCTTCGACGTGCCGTTCCTCGAGACCGCGTTCGGTCTCGACGTGGACACCCCCCACCTCGACCTGATGTACACCTGTAAGAAACTCGGACTCTCGGGCGGGCTCAAGCCGATCGAGCAGGAGATCGGCATCGAGCGCGACCGCCCGGACATCTCCGGCCGCGACGCGGTCCGCCTCTGGAAGGAGCACGAACGCGGCGAGGACGGCTCGCTGGAGACGCTGATCTCCTACAACCGCGAGGACGCCGTCAATCTGCGGACGCTGGCCGACGAGGCGACCGAACGGCTGGATCGCCGGACGTTCGTGGACGGCTGAGCCGGCGGCTCCCGGAAACTTTTGTACTGCCGGATAGAGTCCCGCGGATATGGGAGAGAACGGCGGCGACGAGAGCAGCGACCCGTCCGGCGGCGAGCCCCGCCGGGCTTCGGCCGATACGTCCGGGGAGGACGGCACCGTCCCCCGAGTCGACCTCGGGCTGCGGGAGCTGTCGGTGTCGGTGACCGGCCGGTCGGACGACGACCTCGAAACCGTCGCGGAGAGCGCCCAAGAGCTGATGGGCTACCTCGTTGCGGAGACCGACGGGCTGGAGGACGACCACGACGAGTACGGGCTGAGCTGACCGAGCGTCAGATCGACTGGACGATGTCGCCGACTCGACGGGGTTCACCCGAGATGGTGGGGTCCTCCTCGACGATCTTGAGCACCTCGTGGTCGGTCACGTCGGGGTAGGACTTCTCGGTCGCCTCCTCGATCAGCGGCTTCTCCAGTCGGAACTCGGTGCCCTCGTAGACGACGTCGACGCCTTCCTCGTCGAACGAAAGTGCGGTCATGCGCAGTCGTACGACGCCGCCGGGGGTTAACCTCACGCTTCCGGGGCGAGCGTCGGGAGCGTCACCGCCGAACGCGGCCGGACGGCGGCGATTCCTGTCGGGATACGGAGGTATGTCTGACGGAGGCTTTTAAGTATGGAAACCGATTCCTCGCGTATATGTCGCTCCGTCAGGACCCGCTCGACGAACTGTCCATCCCCAGCGGCACCGTGGTCGAGGAGCACGACCTCGTCACCGACGGTGACGTGCTGGTCGGTGGCCAGTCGACCGTCGAGTTCGGGGTTCGCGGTCGCTCGGTCGCGGCCGGCGAGCGGAGCAGATTCGGGGGCCACATCGAGGCCGAGAACGACTGTCGGCTGGACATGTGGACCGACGTCGACGGCGACGTGCTCGTCGGCGACGACGCGTACCTCGGGGAACGCGCCCGGATTGGCGGCCAGCTGATGGTGTCGGGCGATCTGGACATCGGCGACGACGTGGAGATCGAGGAGGGGTTCGAGGCCAACGGCTGGATCACGATCCGGAACCCGATGCCGACGCTCGTCTTCTACTTCATCGTGCTCTCCCAGCTGCTCCGGCTGGGCGAGGAGGAGGCCGCCGACGATCTGGCGTACGCGCTGGCCGACGGCGGCGAGGCTGAGCAGGCGCCGCTGGTAATCCCGCGGGGTTCGTCGGTCTCCGACGACGCGTGGCGGGTGTCGACGCCGGCGACGATCGGCTCGGACTGCCGGCTCCACGGGAACATCCGCGCGACGGAGGTGACCATCGGCGAGCGCTCGGAGCTGTTCGGCAGCGTCCGCGCCCGCGGCGACGTGCATCTCCACACCGGCAGCGTGATCCACGGCGACGTGAGCACCCGCGACGGGCAGGTGACGATCGACGCCGGCGCGAACGTCCGCGGCGACGTGTCCTGTGCCGACCTCCGGGTCCACGAGCGCGCGAACGTCGAGGGGACGATGCGCGCCGACGGCGAGATCCAGTTGGTGCAGTCCGACGACGGGCCGGAGACCGAGGAGAACCCACAGGAGCAGACGCCCGACTTCTGAGTTTTTCGAGGAGCGATTTTCACGGTTGCTGTCGGCGCGAAGCGGTCGCGCCTCCGTGCGCGACCCGAGCGCGAGGGACGACCGACTGAGCGAAGCGAAGGAGGGAGTCGGTTGGGGAGGTGTGTGGGCTGTGCGGGCGGGACTGAAAGGGGCTGGTCGCTCGGGGAAGCACGACGACGCAAGCACCGCAGGAGGGAACGAAGTGACCGACGAGGAGCGAAGCGAGTCGCGCGACCCGAGCGACCAGGGGCTTTCACCGTGTTTCCCACGCTCTAGGCGCAGATCACTGTGTCAAACGAGTATCGACCGAAAGGCAGTTCTCTCCGTCCACAAAACCACACGATCACCAAATGCTCTCGGTCGCGCTCGCCGGCAAACCCAACGCCGGCAAGTCCACGTTCTTCAAGGCCGCCACGATGGCCGACGTCGACGTCGGGAACTACCCATTCACCACCATCGACCCGAACCGCGGCGTCAGCCACGTCCGCACCGAGTGCCCCTGTCTCGACCGCGACCAGCGCTGTGACAGCGACAACTGCCGCGACGGGAAGCGCTACGTCCCGGTCGAACTGCTCGACGTGGCGGGGCTCGTCCCCGGCGCCCACGAGGGCCGCGGGCTGGGGAACCAGTTCCTCGACGCGCTGACCGACGCCGACGTGATCCTCAACGTCGTCGACGCCGCCGGCGCGACCGACGAGGAGGGCGAGCCCGTCGAGGTCGGCACGTACGACCCCACCGAGGAGGCCACGTTCATCGAGGAGGAGATGGACCGCTGGCTCACCGGCATCGTCGACCGGAACTGGGAGAGCGTCGAGCGGAAGTCTCGCTCGCCCGACTTCGACATCGACGAGGCGCTGCACGATCTCCTCACGGGGTTCGGCGCCGACGAGTACGACGTGACTGCCACCCTGCGAGGGATGGCGTACCCCGATAACCCCCGGGACTGGACCGACGACCACCGCGAGACGCTCGCGCGCGATCTGCGAGCGCGCACGAAGCCGATCGTCCTCGTCGCGAACAAGATCGACATCGCGCCCGAGGAGAACGTCGAAGCGCTACGGGCGACCGACAAGCCCGTCGTCCCCTGCACCGCCGACGGCGAACTCGCGCTCAGAAACGGCGCCGAGGCGGGGGTTCTGGACTACGACCCCGGCGACGAGGACTTCGAGATCGTCGGCGACGTGAGCGAGACGCAGGAACAGGGGCTCGAAACGATCCGGGAGACGATGGCCGACCACGGCGGCACGGGCGTCCAGCAGTCGCTGAACGAAGCCGTCTACGGCCTGCTCGACCGCATCACCGCCTACCCCGTCCAGAACGAGTCGAAGTGGACCGACGGGACGGGGAACGTCCTCCCCGACGCGTTCCTGCTGCCCGACGGGTCGACGCCGAAAGACCTCGCCTACGCGGTCCACTCCGACATCGGCGACGGCTACGTCCACGCCGTCGACGCCCGCGCGGGCCGGCGCATCGGCGAGGACCACGAGCTGGAGGAGGGTGACGTGATCAAGATCGTCTCCACCGCGTCCTGAGCGCGACCCAAAAACGCTATTCCGCCGTTCTCCCACCGACAACACAGTGGTGGGCGAGTTCCGCACCAAGGACGGCCGCTGTATCGTCGCGGAGGACGGCCTCCGCATCCGGGTCGGCGAGCGGAGCCCGCTGGGGACGCTCCGCGACGCGCTGACCGACGAGGAGATCCCCCCGGTTCGCCGTGCGGGCGTCGCGCTGTTCGGCCTCGCGATCGTCGTCGGCGTCGCGCTCGCGGTCCGCACGCTCCCGGTGTGGCTCTCCGGCGCCGGCGCGGGGCTGCTGCTCGCGTGGCTCGTCTGGTCCCGGCTCCGCGGCGGGCAGCCCGAGAAGGAGATCGGCATCGGGTACGACGCCGTCGAGAGCGTCGAACCGGAGTACGGCCTCCCGCTACTGACTCGGCCCCGGTTCGTGATCCGCTACCGCTCGGAGGGCGGCGTGAAACGGCGCTACGTGCTCTGTCCCTCCCGACTGTACGGCTTCGGCGCCTACGAACGCGGGAAGGAGCTGTTCACGGAACGGGGACTGATGACGCCGGAACCGACCGACGAGTAGGTCATGGCCCGCGAACCCGACCCGGATCAACCGTCCCGTCGGGTCGTCGCGGACCTCCGGGTCTGGCTCGGCGGCGCCCCGGTGACGTGGGGGGCGGTCGCACTGCTCGTCTGCTGGCACGCGCTCGCGCCGTGGCTCGCCGCCGCGTTCGGCGCGGACCGCTTCGGCGCGTGGTTCGTCGCGCGAGCGTCGCCCTCGCCGGGGTGGCTGCTCGCGGTGCTGAGTCACGCCGACCTGAACCACCTCGCCGCGAACCTCCTCTTTCTGGTGATCTGGGGGACGATCGCCGAGCACGCGCTCGGGGCGCGACGGTACGCCGTCTTTCTCGCCGGGACCGGCGTCGCCGGAATACTGACACAGGTCGCCCAGTACGTCCTCGCAGGCGTCAGCGGCGGGATCGTCGGCGCCAGCGCCGCGGCACAGGCCACTACCGCCTTCGCCGCCGTGGCGTTGGCGCGGGGTCGCGGGCCGTTCGAAACGTCGGCGTTGCGCCGCGGCGTAATCTCGGGCGCGGTCGCGATCGTCGCCCTCCAGCTGCTGAACGACTTCGTCGGCGCGTCGACGGTCGGTCCCGAGAGCTCGGGTGTCGCCCACCTGACGGGGATGCTCCTCGGCGCCGGCTACGCGCTGGTCGAGACCAGAGGGAGCGACGCCTGATCGGAGCGAGCAGCGACACGGTCCGAACCGGTTTGGCCGAACCCCCGCCGGCTACCGAAGCCGTGCGACGCGCTCGCCGTCCTCCGTCTCGACGGCGACCAGCCCGTCCTCGGCCAAGTCGTCGAGGATCCCCTCCAGCCACTCCCGGCCGTGCTCGCCGTCGGGCGTGTAGTCCACCCGGATACGGTGGCCGAGATCGTCGACGGCGACCGCGTCGTGCTCGCCCAACACGCGGACGATCCGCCCGCGGAACTGCCTGCGGGAGCCCTCGAAACTCGGCTGCTCGGGGACGTCCGGCGCGGTGAAGTCGCCGGTCTCGTAGGCGTGACACCACCGGCGCCACGGGCAGCCGGCCTCGTCACAACTGGGCGATTTCGTGCACGCGACGCCGCCGAGCTCCATGATCGCGTTGTTCCAGACCCGCGACTCACCCTCGGGCATCAGTTCGCTCGCGGCCGCCTCGAACGCCGCGTCGTCGTCCGGCACGTCGAACGCGCGGTAGGAGACTCGCTCGACGTTGGTGTCCACGACGGCGTTCCCGTTGTTGAACGTGAACGACGCGACCGCGTTGGCGGTGTACGGGCCAACGCCCATCAGCTCCTCCAGCTCGTCGGGGGCCTCGGGGTACTCGCCGTCGTACTTGTCGACGATCTGGTTCGCGGCCTCGTGGAGATACTTCGCGCGGTTGTTGTACCCCAGCGAGTGATCGGTCCAGAACGCCACGACTTCGCTGCGGTCGGCGGCGGCGAGATCCTCGACGGTCGGCCACTGCTTGCGGAAATCCTCCCACGCGGAGATGATGCGGTCCAGTTGGGTCTGCTGGCTCATCACCTCGCTGACGTGGATCTCGTAGGGGTCGTCGGTCTGGCGCCACGGGAACGGTCGGTGGTCGGCCTCGTACCACTCGATCAGCGCCCCGCGGACGGCGTCGAGGTCGAGCTCCGACGGGAGCGGGCTGTCGCCGGGCGGTTCCTCGTCCGCTCCGGCGTCGGCGTCGGTCATGCGCGACGTTCCGGCCCGGCGTCGCTTATGCGGCGCGGTCGCGGCGCGATCGAGTCGGCGACTGACGGTCAGGGACAACTCCCGACACCGGCCGTTGCCTGAACCCCCGACTGTCGCCCGTGCGCCGTTTTAACTATTTAACAGTTGTGTCGACCTTCCGGTTCGGCAGCCCTGAACCCCTTTATTACAGGGGACGAACCGAAGCGGCTCCCACAGCGAACGATGTCACGAGACAGCCTCTCCGACGCAGTCCGGTTGGTCACCCAGCACACCCGCATCACGTTGCTCGTGATGCTCCTCCTCTCGGGGGGCGTCGCCGCCGGCGTCACCCAACTCGACACCGGGAGCCAAGCCGGCGCCGACCCCGAAGCGTTCGAGGACGTGGACCGCGTCCAGAAAGCACAGTACGTCCAGAGCCAGTTCGGCGGGTCCGAGGAGCCACCGGAACGCACTTTCGAGACGGTGTACGTCCGGGACGACGACGGGAACGTCCTCTCGAAGCCGTCCCTGCTCGAAGGGCTACGCTACCAGCGGACGATACGCGAAAACGAGACGATCGCCGCCGCGCTCCACGCCGACGGCGTGACCGGGCTCTCGAACCTCGTCGCCAAGCGCGCGGCCGGCAGCTCGAACGCTACCCTCGACGAACAGATCCGGGCGCTGGAGGGCACGAGCCCCGCCGAGGTCGAGCGGTTGGTCGAACGTACCCTCGAAAACGACCCCCGAGCGCTGCGGTACCTGCCCGCCGACCACGAGCGCGGGGAGACGACCGCGACCGACCGCCGGCTGCTCGTCGCGCTCGACGCCGACGCGGCCAACGACACCGTCGACAACGCGACCGCCGCACTCTACCGGAGCGCGAGCGACCGCTCCGTCGCCGGCTTCTTCGTCGTAAACGGGGCCGCTTGGAACGACGCGAGCAGCCACTTCTTCGGGGAGATGATCGAACTCGTCGTGCCAGCGGCGCTGGCGTTCATCCTCGTCGTGCTCGGGTTCGCCTACCGCGACCTCGTCGACGTGGTCGTCGGCATGGTCGGTGTCGCGCTCTCGGTCCTCTGGATGTTCGGCCTGCTGGGCTGGCTGGGCGTCGCCGCCGGCACCACCAGCGTCATCCCGGTCGTGCTCGTCGCGGGGCTGAGCATCGACTACGGGTTCCACGTGTTCAACCGCTACCGCGAACAGCGCGGCGAGGAAGAGGGGATCCGTGAGCCAATGGGTCGCGGCCTCCGGCTGGTTTCGACGGCGCTGATCCTCGTCACGGTCACCGCCGCCATCGGGTTCCTCGCGAACCTCTCGAACCCGCTGCCGCTGATCCGGAACCTCGGCGTGACGATCACGCTGGGGGTCGCCTCGGCGCTCCTGATCTTCGTCACCGTCGTGCCGGCGCTGAAGGTCAGCATCGACGGCCTGCTCGAACGCGTCGGCGTCGACCGCCACAAGCAGCCGCTCGGCCACGGTCGCTACCTCCGGCCGATCCTCTCGAAATCCGTGACGCTCGCCCGACGCGGTGCGCCGGTCGTGCTGGTGCTCGCGCTCGTCGTTGGGGCTGCCGGCGGCGCCGCGTGGATGGACCTCGACGAGGAGAGCTACCAACAGAACGACGGCGACGTCGCGGAGTGGAAGCAGTCCCTCCCGGGTCCGATCGGCTGGGACACCCACCCCGTTCCCGAACAGAACCAACACGTGAGCGAGGTGTATCAGCCCGCCAGCGCCGACGCGGCCGCCCAGGAGCCGATCCTGATAGAGGGCGACGTGACGAGCGACGATACCCTCGAAGAGCTCCGCGACGGCGTCGACTACGTCGAGAGCGAGGGGCTGCTGCTCGACCAGCCGGACGGCCGCGCGGTCACCTCTCCCGTGACGGCGATGCACGCCGTCGCCGCACGTAACGACTCGTTCGCGGCGGTCCTCGACGACGCCGACACGGACGGCAACGGCGTCCCCGACCGGAACCTCGATCGCGTGTACGACGCGTTCTACGCCGCCGACAGCGAAATCGCGAGCAGCGTGATCGAGCGCGACGACGGCGAGTACGAGTCGGTGCTCGTCACGCTGTCGCTCGACGCCGACTACGCGGAAGCGAACAGCGTCGTCGGGACGCTCGCCGACGGCGCCGACCGCATGGAGAGCGCGGACCGGACCGCAACCGTCGCCGGCAACTTCGCCGTCAACGAGGCGGTGCTCGGCGAGGTCGTCGGCGGGATCCTCACCACGATGGTGCTCGCGCTCGCGGCCATCGCCCTGACCCTCGCCGGCGTGTTCAAGTCCATGCACGGCAGCGCCACGCTCGGGCTGGTCGTCTCGGTTCCGATCGCGCTGGTGCTCGGGCTCGTCATCGGCGGGATGCAGCTGCTCTCGGTCCCGCTGACGCTGCTGACCGCGCTGCTGATGAGCCTCGTCATCGGGCTGGGCGTCGACTACAACATCCACGTCGGCGATCGGTTCGCCGACGAGCGCCGCGCCGGCGCGGGCACGTTCGAGGCGCTGGAGGCCGCGGTCACCGGCACCGGCGGCGCGCTACTGGGCAGCACTCTCACCTCCGCCGGCGCGTTCGCGACGATCGCGCTCGTCCCGCACCCACAGCTCCGGAGCTTCGGCGCCATCGTCGTGATCGCCATGACCACGTCGTTCGCCGTGAGCGTGCTCGTCCTGCCGAGCCTGCTGGCGCTCTGGGACCGCTACGTCCCCGCGAGCGTGACGACGGACGCGACCGCCACTGCGGTGGCGGGCGACTGAGGGCGCGACAGCCCCCGATCGGCGGTCGGTGGTCGCCCGCCAGCGTTCAGAGCCATCCCTCGCCGGCTGACCACGCGCCGGCGAGCGAGACACAAACCGTATTCCCCTCCCGCCGAACCGTGGGGCATGAGCCTCGACGACCTCGACGAGAACGTGACCGCGAACTACGCCGCGCTGGGCGAGGAGACGACCGTCGACCTCGACCCCGAGACCCGGAACGAGCTCGCGATGCTGTCGGCGGCGATGGGGACCGACACCGACGAGCTCCTGCGCCGCGGCGTCCACGCGCTGTTCCAGCAGGCCGTCAGCAGCGGCGACCTCGACTTCCACCTCCGGACCGGCTACGACGTGACGTACGACGAGTACCTCGCGGGCGCGACCTACGAGGAGATGACCGGCGGGGATCAGTACCCCGAGCGTGACGACGATCGGCGCTACAACATGTAACTCGACCTTTTGCTGCGGGCCCCGGAGGGCCCTTGCAAAAGCTCGACCAAAAGCCTCCTCGCTCCCTACGGTCGCTCGTCGACCCGCTCGCTTCGCTCGCGGCGAGTGGACTGGAACTGTCCGCAGACCGCAACAACAGAGAGACGGCTCTCGCGTCCCGTCAGTTCGCGGCTTCGATCGCGTCGACGAACAGCTCCGCGCCGAGTTCGATCTCGCGTTCGGTCACGTCCATCGGCGGCAGGACGCGGATCGTCTTCTGGCCGCAGGCCAGCAGCAGCAGGCCGCGCTGGAAGGCGGCGTCGACGATGTCGTCACGCAGCTCCTTCGACGCGAAGTCGACGCCGAGCATCAGCCCCTTGCCGCGGACGCTGGTGACGCCGTCGAGATCGGCGTCGTGGAGGATTTCCTGGAACTGCTGCCCGCGCTCGACCGCGTTGTCGAGCAGGTCGTACTCCGCGATGGCGTCGATGGTGAACGCGCCGCGGGCCGCGGCCATGATGTCGCCGGCGCCCCACGTCGAGGAGAGCCGCCCCGTCTCGTCGGGGAACGTCTCGCTGTCGGAGATCGTCGCGCCGACGCGCATCCCCTTCGCGGAGGTGATCACGTCGGGGTCGTAGGGGTAGTGCTCGGAGGCCCACCATTCGCCAGTGCGGCCGAGGCCGGACTGGATCTCGTCGGCGACCAGCGTGATGTCGTGCTCCTCGGTGACCTCGGCGACGTCGCGGGCGAACGCCTCGCTGGGGAAGCGGTAGCCGCCCTCACCCTGGATCGGCTCCATGATCAGGAACGCGACCTCCTCGGGGTTGACGTGGCCCGTCTTCGGGTCGAGCTTGGAGCGCAGCGCGGAGGTGCCGCCCGCGAAGTAGCCGCAGTCGCAGTTCTCGGGGGCCCCGTCACACGAACAGAACGGGAAGTCGTGAACGCTCGAAATCTCGGGGAAGTGCCGGCGGTACACCTCCTTCGAGCGATTGAGCGACAGCGCGCCGAGTGTCCGGCCGTGGAACGCCCCCTCGAACGTGAGCGCGTACTTCCCGAGGGGGTTGTTGTCGTAGGAGATCTTCATCGCGTTCTCGACGGCCTCCGCGCCGGAGTTCGAGAGGAACACGGTGTCCATGCCGAACTCCTCGGCGGTGGCGGTGATGCGGTCCATCAGCCCCGCAGCGCCGGGCAGCCCCTCGCCCGGGGGTTTCCCGTCGGAGGCGTAGAAGTCCTGCCCGGCGATCTTCACCGGGTCGAACAGGTCGAACTCCGAGAGCGGTTCCATGATCTTGGGGTTGTTGTACCCCAGCGGCGCCGCGGCGACGTGGCTGGTGAAGTCCATCAGCACGTTGCCGTCGACGTCGGTACAGAACGGGCCCTCCGCCGGCGCGGTGTGGTCCCAGACGAACTCGTAGACGTACGTGCTCGGTGCAGCGAACTCGTGATGGTAGTCGACCCACTTCGTAGCTCGGTCGCCGGGGAGGTCGGTGACCTCCGGCTCAACGGTATCCCGGTCCATGCTTGAGAGAGCGGAGGGGTCGTTGTTAAGCTGGCGGTCCCTCTCAGAACCCCGGCCCGAACAGGATCGCCGCCGCCGCCACCGCCGCGGTGACGGCGAGCAGCAGCACCGACCAGACCGCCACCGAGCGGGCGAACTGCCGCGGCCCCGAGATGGTGAGCCCCGCCTTGACCGCGATGCTCGACGCCGACGCGAGCAGAACGGCGATCACGGCCGGCCCGCCGGCGACGCCGCCGCCGATGTACAGCAGCGTCGCCGACGTGGTCGCGCCCGCCGAGGAGACCAGCCCCGAGATCGCCGCGCTGACGAACAGCCCCGCGGTGCCGAAACGGGCCTGTGCGAACGCCGAGCCGACGAGGATCACCGCGAACACCGCGCCGAAGGTGAGCGCGTTCCGCATCGAGAACGGGCTCTCCAGTTCGACTTCGAGCGACGTGTCCCAGTCGGCTGTCAGCGCGGCCGCGCCCACGCTCGCGAGCACCAGCGCGCCCAGCGGCGCCGCGGCCGCGACGAGCACGGGCACCCCCGAGGTGAGCGTGAAGAAGAGGACGATCCCGAGGTTGCGGGCGGCCATCGCGGCGTCGGCCAACAGCACCGCGGCGACGGCGTACTCCGTCACCGAGTCGCGCTGCCGGACGTGATCGAGCATCGAGCCCACGACCGCCGTCGACGACGCCAGCCCGCCGAAAAAGCCCGTGATCGCGACGCCACGGCCGCCGTAGGTCCGCACCAGCGCGTAGTTCGCGATCCCGATCCCCGCGACGGTGACGACCATCAACCACGCCACCCGCGGGGGGAAGCCGACGCCGAAGAGGTCCATCTCCTCGGCGGGCAGGATCGGGTAGATCACGAACGCGAGCACGGCGAACTCCGTCGAGGAGCGCAGTTCCGCGCGGTCCAGCCCGCCGGCGAAGGAGTGGAGCTCCCGTTTGAGCACCAGCAGCGCCGAGGAGATGACCGCCACCGTCACCCCCTCGATCACCAGCCCGCCCGCCACGAGCGCGCCGATCCCGTAGGCGACGAACATCGAGACGCTGGTGGTCAGCGAGAGCGAGGCGTCCCCGCTGTCGCTCTGGAGCTCCCGGACCGCGAGCAGCCCGCCCAACAGCAGGACGAGCAGCCCGCCGACCGCCACCAGCGCGCCGGTGGCGGCGACACGCTCGGCCAGCAGCGTCGTCGTCGCGCCCGACAGCGTCAACAGCGAGAACGTCCGCACGCCCGCCGACTTCTCGGACCACTCGCGTTCGAGGCCGAGAAACAGCCCCAGCGCGCCGGCGATCGTCAGCCTGACCACCGGCTCCGAGAGGGGGGCGGCGAACAGCGTGTCGGCCTGCAGCGGCAGCATGGGTCGCTACGTACCGCACCCGGCACGTAAAGCTCTACGGGCCCGTGCGCCGCCCGGGTCGGGAACACGCTTATACTCGCGCCGGTCCCCTCGGGAGGTATGGAGTACTCGGAGGTCGACAAGGGGCGACTGGCGTGGGGGGCGCTCGGCCTCGCGCTCGCCGGCGCGCTGGCGTTCGTCGCCTACTCCTTCGTCGGGACGCTCGTGTTCGGCCTCTTCGTCTACTACGCGACGCGACCGATCTACCGGCAGCTCCGGCGCGCGCTCGACAGCCCCAGCCTCGCCGCCGCCGTCTCGCTGTTCGCGCTGGTGTTGCCGGCGCTGGCGCTGGTGGGGTACGCGGTCACCATCGTGCTCCAAGAGCTCGATCGCTACGCCCAAACGACCTCGATCGACGTCGAACAGCTCGGTATCGACCCGGCGCTGCTGGACGGGATCGCCGACCCGGAGAGCCTGCTGCAGGACGGGATCGTGGAGATGCTCACGTCGGCGGATCTCTCCCAACTGCTCCGGCCGATCGAGTCGGCGTTCGGCACCGTCGCCGTACTGGGGATCGCCGGCATCCACCTGTTCGTGATGCTGGCGATGGCGTTCTACCTGCTGCGGGAGGACCACCGCCTCGCACGCTGGTTCGTCCGGAACTTCGACGACGACCGGGGGATCGTCCGGACCTTCTTCGGCGCGGTCGATCGGGACTTCAACTCGATTTTCTTCGGCAACATCCTGAACGCGATCCTGACCGGCACGATCGGCGTGATCGCTTACTCCGTGCTGAACGTGTTCGCGCCGCCGGGCGGCTCGATCCCGGCGCCCGCGCTGGTGGGGATGCTCGCCGGCATCGCGAGCCTGATCCCCGTGGTCGGGATGAAGCTCGTCTACGTCCCGGTGGCGCTGGTGCTTGCGGTCCAGTCGGCGCTTGCGGGCACGGCGGGCGGGTTCGCGTTCGTCGTCGCCTTCGCCGCGGTGTCGTTCGTGATCGTGGATACGATCCCCGATCTCGTGCTCCGCCCGTACGTCTCCGGCCGCTCGCTCCACGTCGGCGCGCTGATGCTCGCGTACACGCTGGGGCCGCTGCTGTTCGGCTGGTACGGCATCTTCCTGATGCCGATGCTGCTGGTGTTCGTCGTCCACTTCACCCGCATCGTCCTCCCCGAACTCGTCGCCGGGGAGCCGATCGAGCCGTACGCTGTCGATCCGAGCTACATCACCGTCGGCGCGGGGGAGTTCGAGTTCGCGGAGGGCGAAGCGGACACACCGGGGACGGGGACCGAGGGCGAGGGCGAGAGTTAGTCCAGATCGACGTACTGATTCTCCCACTCTCGACGGGCCTCGATCTCGCGGGTCCCGCGGCGGGTCAGCGTGTAGTAGTTGGTTCGCCGGTCGCGCTGGCCCTTCTCGACGAGCCCCTTCTCAACCAGCGTGTCGAGGTTCGGGTAGAGCCGGCCGTGGTGGATCTCCGACTCGTAGTACTCCTCTAACTCCTCTTTGATCGCCAGCCCGTGTGGATCGCCCTCACCCGCGATGACGTACAGCAGGTCGCGTTGGAACCCGGTGAGATCGTACATCGTGTTACTTTCCGATTATTTCGGAACGCTGATAAAGATTACGCAGGTTTTCGGGGTTACGGCCGTTGACGACCGGTCAGCGTCGGTTTTCGGGGGTGAGTCCGATCCGTCGATTCGACATATCCGCCACGGCGAACGACGGCGGCGAGGCTGTGGAACGTGAGAACGAAAACGCCGGGCGGGCCGAGAAAACCGGCCGGGCCCGGCGTCGAAACGGTCCCCGCTGACGCTTCGGCCCTCCAGACGAAGCGTCATCGGTCGTTTGCCGTCCCGCCGGTTAAACGTAGCGTTGTCCCGAATCCAACACTAGATGTGCTCCTCCTCGAGCACCCACCCCAGCGCCCGCTTGTAGTAGGTGAACATCTCTCTGACGCCCTCGTGGTTCATCTCCTCGTTGTCGAGCTGTTCCTGCAGGAACTCGTACTGCTCGCGGATCTCCGACTCGTCACGCATGGGGTGGGGTAGGACCCGTGGGCGCTTGGGCGTGACGGCAGTCGCCGTCACCGGGAGCCTGCGGCTCCCGGTTGCTCGCGGGACCGTCGGTCCCGCGTTGCTCGCTCCGAGGCGGTTTGCCTCGCCGGAGGCGAGTTTTCCGGTTCCACTGCTCGCGGCTCACTTCGTTCACCGCTCGCTCCGAGGCGGTTTGCCTCGCCGGAGGCGAGTTTTCCCGCCTCGCTACTCCCGCTCCAGCCGCTGGAGCCCGTGCCAGATCGCGTCGACCATGCGCTCTTCCCCCTCGCCGTCGGCGTCGTCCCAGCCGCGGGCCAGCGCGTCCTCGACGACGGGCAGCGAGTGGTTCTCGAAGTTGTTCATCCCGCGGAACGCCTCCAGTGCCTCCCGCTGGGGCTCGGCGAACGCGGCGACGGTCTCGGCGTCCTCGGCATCGAGGTGGCCCAGATCGACCAGCGTGTCGGCGACTGCCTGTGCGGTCTCGCCGGTCAGCTCCGTCACCTCCTCGGGCTCCTCCCGAGCCAGCAGCGTCACGTCGTACAGCTTGAACACGCGCTCCAGCTCCTGAATCGGCGCCTCGTGGTCGTCGACGCGCACGTCGATCCAGCGATCGTTGCCGCCGTCGTAGCCGCCCTCGGGCTTGACGACGTACAGCGCCGCGGCCTGCTTCCCGCGGCTGTCACCGCCGGCCTCGTCGCCGGCCTGCAGTGCGGCGAGCAGTCGCTCGGGCAGCCCGCCGTCGGCCTCCTCGAACGTCGCCGCCATCGCGTGGATCGTCTCCTCGTTTTCGAGGATGTTCCCCTGAGCGGTGTAGTTCTCGCCCTGCACGTCGAGGGCGGTGTCGAAGCAGTCCTCGCCGGTGAAGCCGGCGACGGAGCCGTCGGCGCCGACGACGCCGACCTGTCGGCGCTCGGCCTCGTCGTCTTCCTCGGTCAGCCGCTCGATCGTCTCCTCGGCGGTCAGCCCGTTCCGGAGGTGGTCGAGGCCGTCCGCACCGTAGGCGACGTTCGCGAAGCTCTGTGTCGCGATCGCGCCCGCCTCGGCGTCCGCGAAGGGGACGACCGAGCCCACGCTGACGAACTTCGACTGGACGGCGATCCCGATCGCGTCGCCCGCTTTGGCCACGATAGAGAACGTCATGGACGAGCCATCACCCGGCGGCGAGAAAAGCGTTGACGCCGCGGCAGCCAGTGGGAGACGGTCAGTCCGTCGGCGCGGCCGCGGTCGCCCGTGGCTGCCCGTCCTCGTGCTTGGTCTTCTCCGCGGTCAGGGGCTGTTCAGCGACCAGTTCGCAGTCGAAAGCGGGGTGTTCGGCGAAGTGTCGGACGAGCAGGTGTCGGCGGCTTCCCGACACCGCGCTGTCGTCGGCAGCCGCCCCGACCGCGCTCGCGTCGAACTGCTCGGGCAGTCGGTCGTACAGCGCGGTTATCGTCCGGAAATCGCGGAACTGCTTGGCGTTGCCCGCGGAGTCGGCGCCCCGGCGCGAGACGACGTAGCTGCCGTCCGGGCGGTGTTCGCCCGCGGTTCGGACGAACTCCCGGCGCCCCGTCAGCGCCGCGGTTAGCTCGTCCCGCAACGCCGTCGCGACCTCGCGGGAGAGCCGGTGCTCGCCGTCGGGGAGCGACAGAACCAACTCGCCGTCCGGGGTGGTCTCAGCGCCGACCGATTTCTCGATCAGCCGCCTGTCGACGGCTTCCTCTATCCTCGACGGATGTCGGGTGGGACATCGTGGCCGAGCGTAACGCCGGCGGTCACTTATCCGTGACGGGCGGACGGGGGAGAGTCACACACGGCCACGCCGCCCGACCACCGTCGTTTTGCCGCCGGCGCTCCCACGATCGGGCATGAAGATCCGCGGCGAGCGCGAGTGCAAGAACTGCGGCACGCGCTGGTCCTACTACGAGACCGGGGAGGCGAGCTGTCCGGACTGTGGGAGCCTCCGGAGCGTCGCGGTTGAGGACGAACGGCGGCACCACACCGACAGCCCCGCCGAGATCGACCTCACGCTGCACCGGTCCACGCTCGCTGACGGCGATGAGCTCCTCGATATCGCCGACGGCGTCGCGTCGGACTGCCGGGCGTACCTCCGCAAGCGGGGGTTCCTCCGCGGGGGCGACCTGCTCCCGCTGGACGACACGTACCTCGCGGTCGGGGAGCTTCGCGCGGCGATCACCGACTACCGCCGGGACGCACGCTTCGGCGCCGCGGCCGACGAGCCCGAGCGGGAGGCCGCCGAGCGCTACCTGCTCGACCTGCTCCAGGGCGCCGACGACGGCGAACGTCCCGCGCCCGCGGACGTGCCTGACTCGCTCGCGCCCGCCCGGGGGCTTGCGTACGCGGCGGCCGTCGACGCCTACCGCGACGACGTGGCCAGCTATCTCGACGACGAGCCCGACGAGGACGCGCGCCGAACGCTCGGGCGGATTCGCGGCCAACAGAAGCGGCTCGACGCGCTGGAGGGCGACCTGCCGCCGGAGACTGTCGAGTCGCTCGTCCGGGCGTTTCGGGACCTCTACCGCTACCTAAACGGCGATGAGTCGGCGCTCGCGACCGCACGGCAGCGACTCGACGAGCTGGCCGAGAATTGAAGGGCGATCGCGCGACCACTCGCTCCGTGATCTGACGAGTCGACGGCCGGACGCCGGAGAAGGACGGGAGCAGAGTCCTCTCCCCTTCTCGATCGCGGGAGCGCGGGGCACGTCCGGTCGGACAGCTTCCCCCGCCTGTTCGCTACGTGATAACGTGTTTTCAGCCAGCTTTATCACTGGACCGTGGTATTTGCGGCGTATGGAACACGCACTCGCTGTCGTCGGACCGGACGACGTGACAAAGGAGTTGGTTCGGGAGGCCGGCGAACTCGCGGCCGGGGTCGACGCTCGACTCACGCTACTCTGTGTCGTGAGTGAGGAGGAGTACGCCGAGGAACGCGAAGCGCTGGAGGCGATCCCGGAGGCCGACGTGAGCTACTCCGTCGGGCAGGCACTGGAAGGTGCTCGGAGCTTCGCGAACGACATCGGGGTCGAGACGCTCGGGGGCGTCGACATCGAGTACGAGACCGCCGGCGCAGTCGGCGACCGGGCCGAGACCGTGATCGATGGCGCCCAGAACCACGGCTGTGACCACATTTTCATGACTGGCCAGCGCCGCTCGCCCACCGGGAAGGCGATCTTCGGCGACGTGACCCAGCGCGTGATCCTCGACTTCGAGGGGCCGGTGACCGTCGTGACGGAGTGAAAAATCAGTCACGGCGCGTGACCGACTGCGGCCTCCGTGCCGCAGTCTCGGAGCCGACGCCTTACTCCTGCTGACGACCTACTCCAGATCGAGATCGACGCCCGACTGCCGGGCCGCAGCCGTCACCGTATTCCGGAGTAGCATCGCCCGAGTCATCGGCCCGACGCCGCCGGGGACGGGCGTGATCGCGCCGGCGACCTGCGAGGCGCTCTCGTACCCGACGTCGCCGATCAGTTCGCGGTCCTCGCCCTCGCCGACGGCGTTGATCCCCACGTCGATCACCGTCGAGCCCGGCGCCAGCATCTCGCCGGTGACGAGTTCGGGGACGCCCGCAGCGACGACCACTACGTCCGCCCGGGAGACGTGGGCCGCGAGATCGTCGGTCTTCGAGTGACAGACCGTCACCGTCGCGTCGGCGCCCTCGCCGCGCCCGAGCAGGAGGTTCGCGAGCGGCTTCCCCACTAGCTCCGAGCGGCCGACGACGACCACGTCCGAGCCGGTGATCTTCACGCCCGCCTCCAGCAGCAGTCGCTGAATCCCCAGCGGCGTACACGGGACGAATCGCGGGTCGCCGGTCACCAGCCGCCCGACGTTCTCGGGGTGGAACCCGTCGACGTCCTTCTCGGGATCGACCCGGCGTAGCGCCGCCGGCTCGTCTATCCCCTCCGTCAGCGGCCGCTGGATCAGGATCCCGTCGATCGCGGGATCGTCGTTGAGTTCGTCGATCGTCTCGAACAGCTCGGACTGCGGGGCGTCGGTGTCGATCTCGACGTGGCGGCTCTCGATACCCACGTCCTCGCAGTCGCGCTGCTTCATCCGGACGTACGTCTCGCTCGCGGGGTCGTCGCTCATCAGCACGGTCGCCAGCCCCGGGGTCACGCCCTCGCTCCGGAGGCTGTCAACCGCCTCGGAAACGGTCTCGCGCACCGCCGCGGCGACGGCCTCGCCGTCGATCACGTCCGCCCGGTCGGCTCGCTCCTGAATGGCCTCGCTCACGGTCGATACGGGGGGCTGGGCCCACTTCAACTCTCGGATACGTGCATAGAAAAGGGTAGAAACTGTTCCGAGTAGGCAAGAACGTGGATTACTCTGTCGCCCGACGGAGCCGGAGCCGGACGACGGTGTTCCCGTCCCGCCGTTCGAACGCTACGTCGCCGCCGACGGACTCGACCGCCCAGCGGACCAGCCACAGCCCCAGCCCGCTGCCGTGCTGGAGCTGCGTGATGTCGCGGCTGCCCGTGATGGCTGCGCGCTCGGCCTCCGGGATCCCCGGCCCGTTGTCGACGACGAGCAGGTCGATCCACTCCCCGGGGGCGGGATCGAACGGCTCCGCCCGGAGGTCGACGACCGGGGCGTCGGCGCCGTGGACGATCGCGTTCTCGACCAGTTCCTCCAGCGCGAGCCGGAGATCCGAGGTCGCGAGCACCGCGAGATCGTCGAGGTCGTCGCCGACCCGGACCGTCGCCTCGGGGAACTCTTCCCGGGCGTCGACCGCGACCGTCCCGAACAGCCTCGCGACCCCGATCGTGGATCGTTCGGTCTCGGGGCCCTCGATGATCCGGCGAATACGCTTTGCGGTGTCGCTCAGGTCGATCAGCCCGTTGGCGGCCTCGACGAGGGTGGCGGCCTCCGACTCGATATCCGGGTCGTTCGCCCGTTCGAGCACGTTCTCCGCCCGGCCGATCACGACACCGAGATCGTTCCGGAGGTTGTGTCTGAGCAGCCGGTCGAGCACCTTCACGTGGCGCTCGCGGCGCTCGATCTCGGTCACGTCGGTGTAGATACCGAACGCGCGGACGGAGCCGTTCTCGGCGTAGGGGATCCCCCGGAACAGGAACGTCCGCGCGCCGTGGGCGGTCTCTCGCCGGACTTTCGCCCCCGTCACTTCCCCCTCGCGGACCCGCTCGTTGATCGCTTCCGGCGGCGTGTCCCCGGCCTGCTCGCCGGCGGGCAGACTGAGTACCTCGTCGATGGGCTGCCCGACGATCGCCTCGCGGTCGACGCCGAACACGTCCGCGAACGCGTCGTTGGCTGCGCGGATCACCGGCCCGCCCTCGACGTGTTCGGCGTCGACGACCGGGTCGGGGAGGTTCTCGAACAGCGTCCACAGCCGCTCGTGCTCGCGGCGGAGGTCCTCGCGAGTCTCCGCGAGCGTCGAGCGGTCCTCGACGATCCCGACCAGCGTCCGCCCGCGGCCAGTGTGGTCGAGCACCGAGAGGTTGACGCGGGCGGGGAACGACTCCCCGTCCGGCGAGTCGATACGGAGGTCGAGCGAGAGATCCGACACGCCCTCACGGAGGCGGCTCTCGGCGCCGTAGAACTCCGTCACGTCGACGAACTCCACGACGTGCTTGCCGACGATCTCCTCCCGACTCACGCCGAGGCGCTCGGCCAGCGGCGTCGAGACGTAGTCGACCAACCGGTCCTCGTCGAGCACGAACACCATCCCCTGAACCGATTCGAGCACCGCCTCCCGACGGCGCAGTTGGGTCTCGCGTTCGGCCCGGTCGAGCGCCGCGGTCACCGTCGTCGACAGCAGCCGCGCCAGCGAGACGTCGGCGTCGTCGAACGCGTCGGTGGCGGTCGAACCGACGCTCATGACGCCGTGCTCGCCCAGTGGGAGGGAGATCGTCGAGTTGATCTCGCCGAACCGCTCCTCGTCCAGATCGAGCGAGATCTCCGGGCTCCCCTGCTCGTAGACGGCGCCGGCGATGCTCTCGCCGACGCCGTAGCGCGACCGTGTGGGCATCAGTTCGTCGACCGGGTCGGTCTTGGCCGCCACTCGGAGTGTGTCCCCGCCCTGCTCGGCGAGGCGAACGACGACGACTTCGAGGCCGAGCACGTCCCGAGCCGCCTCGCAAGCGATCTCCGCGATGGCGTCGGGCGTCTCGGCAGCGAACAGCCGGCGAGTGAGTCCGTGGAGCCGGTCGAGCACGACCCGCCGACGCTCGGCCGCGTCGAGCTCGACGACGGTGACCGTCGCGCCCGCGTCCGTGGGACGGGCGGTCAGCTTCAGCCAGCGGTTAGCCGGCATCAGTCGCTCGACGGTCGACACCGTCCCGTCGTCGGTTGCGAGGTCGTCAACCCTCTCCAGCCGGCCGAGATTGGCCCACGGCAGCGCCTCGTGGAGATCACTGCCCAGCAGCGACTCGGCGTCCCGAGCCAGCAGTTCGGCGGCGCGCTCGCCCACGTAGCTGATCTGCCCCTCGTCGTCGACAGTCAGCGTCCCCCGCGGCGGGCGGTCGTCGGTCGGCGTCGCCGTTCCGGTCGGCGCCGGCGGGTCGCCGGCGGCCTCCCGCGCGGTGTCGTGTCCCGACCCCATCCCGTCGGCGATCGAGGCCGAAGAACTCCTCGACTCGACGGCAGTGAGGCGGGTATCGAGGGCGTCGACCCCCCAGTCGTCGGCGTCCTGTGGCAGCACGATATCGACGCCGGCCGCGCTCGCTGCGCTCACGCCGTCGGCGGTCGTCGCCGGCGGGCAGTACGCGATCGGCGCCTGCGTGGCCGCGCGGAGCCCGTCGAGGTCGGCGTCGTCCGTGCCGATGACGACTGCTGCGGGCCGGTGACGGGTCGCCGAACCGGCGCCAGCCCCCGGCTCGGCGCTCCGGAGCGACCAGCCGCGCCGTTCGGCGAGGCTGACGACCGTCTCGGGTGGCTCCGGCGGGCCGACCCAGAGGAGGGTGTCAGGCATCTACCGTCAACTCCGGCTCCCGAGGGATAAAGCCGTCCCGCTCCGGCTACTCGTACAGCGGGTGTTTCTCGGTCAGTTCGCCGATCGTCTCGGAGACCTCGGCGAGCACGTCCTCGTCGTCCGGCGCGTCGACCACGTCGGCGATGCAGTCGGCGACGGTCCGACAGTCGCTCGCGGTGAACCCACGGGTCGTGATCGCGGGCGTGCCGACGCGGATACCGGAGGGGTTGAACGGCGAGCGCGTCTCGCCGGGAACAGTGTTGGCGTTGAGCACGATCCCCGCCTTCTCGAGCGCCTCCTCGACGTCTTTCCCACTCGTGTCGGGGTGGGACGGCCGGAGATCTGCGAGCACGAGGTGAGTGTCGGTGCCGCCGGAGACGAGGTCGAGGCCGCGCTCGCGTAGTCGCTCGGCCATCGCCTCCGCGTTGGTGACGACGCGGGCGGCGTACTCCTCGAACTCGGGCGTGAGCGCCTCCTTGAAGCCGACCGCCTTCCCGGCGATGTTGTGCATCAGCGGGCCGCCCTGCATCCCGGGGATGACGGCCTTGTCGACGGCCTCGCCCCACTCCTCGCCGCACATGACCATCCCGCCACGGCCAGCGCGGATCGTCTTGTGGGTCGAGCCGGTGACGAAGTCGGCGACGCCGACCGGCGACGCGTGTTCGCCGGCGGCGACGAGGCCAGTGATGTGGGCAATGTCGGCGAGGTGGAGCGCGTCGACAGACTCGGCGGTCGCTTGGATGCGCTCCCACTCGACTTCGCGCGGGTAGGCGGAGTAGCCCGAGACGATCATGTCGGGGTCGAACTGCTCGGCCTGCTCGGCCAGTCCCTCGTAGTCGACGTACCCCGTCTCGTCGTCGCACTCGTAGTGCTGCACCTCGAAATGTTCGCCGACGAAGTTCGCGGAGTGGCCGTGGCTGAGGTGGCCGCCGTGGGTCAGATCGAGGCTGAGGATCTTGTCGCCCGGTTCGAGCGCGGCGATGTAGACGGCCATGTTGGCCTGCGAGCCGGAGTGAGGCTGGACGTTGACGTGCTCTGCGCCCCAGAGCTCCTTCGCGCGGTCGATCGCCAACTGCTCGACGGTGTCAGCGTGCTCGCAGCCGCCGTAGTAGCGCTGCCCGGGGTAGCCCTCGGCGTACTTGTTGGTGAGGCTGCTGGACTGGGCGTCCATCACCGCCTCGGAGACGTGGTTCTCGCTGGCGATCAGCGTGATCGTGTCCCGCTGGCGGTCGGTCTCGGCTTCGAGCGCGTCCGCGAGCTCGGGGTCGACCTGTCGGACGTGATCGTGCTCCATACGCGCAACCGGGGCCAGGTCCGGGTTAAGCTTGACTGTCGCCGCCCGACAGAGATTTAGCGCCGGCCTCACCTATCGCGGGACGGACGCATGGACGTCGAGATCGACGGGGATGGAGTCCGCGCCGTCGACGGGGCCAAAACCGCCGTCAGCGTCGAGACCGACGGGTGGGAGCCGACCGCCGCCGCGCCGGCGCTGGACGCGCCCGTCGACGCCGCAGTCGCCGGGCGGACCGAGCGGCTGGAGTTCCCGCCCGTCGTCGTCGCCGTGGACGGCGTCGACGGCGAAGAGTCGACCACGCTGGGTGGTCGCGAGGGGCCGATCTCGTTCCCCGCCGGCGCGTACCAGCTCCGGATCGCCGCGCCGGTCCGGACGTTCCTCCGGGTCGACGGCCCGTTCAGCCTCGCCCAGCCCGAGTTCGACCGAACCGTCGTCTCGTTCCCGGGGCCGACCGCGGTCAGGCTGGGGTTCCAGAGCCGGGCCGACTCGGCGCGGCAGTCGATCACTGTCCCCCGGAGCCCGGCGGGGGTCGCGACCGCGCTCTCGACGTTTTCGGGAGCCTTCCGCTCGACGACGGCCGACCGATCGTTCAGTTCGATGCGGGAGCGCCCGCCCTCGTTGACGTTCGGCGAAACGGTCTCGATCCCCGACTCCGTTCACGAGGCTGTCCCCGACTCGTCGATCGAACTCCGGCTCCCGCGCTCGCTGTCGGCGCTGCTGCCGGCGGCGCCGCTGGCACACTACCTCGGCGCCGAGGTTCACGTCGCCGACGGGGTCGAACCGTCGCTCCACGTCGGGGACGAGCGGATCGATCTGGGGCACGGGCGACAGTACGAGCAGCGGGTCGCGGCGCTGCTCCGACGGACGTTCTGGCTCGACTGCCTGGTTCGAACCGCCGGCCCCCACGACGCGACTGTCCGGGCGGCCGACCTGCTCGACCGGCTGCCGATCGACGCCGACGCGCTGTACGACGCGGAGATCGCCGACCGGCTGCTGGCGTACCGGGCGGTCGACATCGACGCCGTCGCCGATGCGCTCCCGGAGTGGCACCTCTCGATGTACGTCGAGCCGACGTACGACGGGGTGGAGTGTCTCCCGTTCGTGCTCGACGACGTGCCGCAGCTGTTCACCCCCCGGAGTAGCCCGCTGAGCGACGAGGACCGGCTCGACAGCTCGCTCTCGGCGTTCTACCGGGCGGGCGTGGCCGCCCCCGACCCCGTCGAGCTCCGGGACGCCGAGCTGGGGCCGAGTCGCTACCACGGCTGGCTGGCCGACGGCGTCGCCATGGACACGTTCAAAACGCTCCCGGCGGCCTACGAGAACCGGTCACTCTACCGGGGGCGGGCCGGCGGCCCCATCTCGGTGGTCGCAGTGCTCAACGAGGCCGAGATGCGGGAGGAGCACTCCCGGGCCGCCGCCATCTACCGGCGGCGGGCCGAGAAGCTCGACATCGACATCGACGTGCGGGAGTCGCTGTCGGTCGACGAGCTCGCCGACGTGATCGAGCAGCGCCACGACCTGCTCCACTTCGTCGGCCACTGCGAGCCGACGGGGCTGCGCTGTCCCGACGGGACGCTCTCGATCTCGTCCGTCGATCGCTCCCGGGTCCAGACGTTCTTCCTCAACGCCTGTGGCTCCTACGCGGAGGGCAAAGAGCTGGTCCGGAAGGGGAGCGTCGCGGGCGCGGTCACGTTCGAGAAGGTGCTCGACAGCCACGCCGCGAAAGTCGGGACGATGTTCGCGCGGCTGGTCGCCCACGGCTACGCGATCGAGCGGGCGCTCGCGCTGGCCCGCCGGCGGGTGATCATGGGGAAGGATTACGCGGTCGTCGGCGACGGCACACACGTTCTGACGCAGACGGACTCGCTGGCGGGGACAGAGGCAAAACTGGTTCGGGACGGTGACACGTTCACCTTGACCCACGGGATGCTGTCGCCGTCGCTGGCGGGCGGCCGTGCGTTCATCAACGTCGATCGGGACTGCCCGCCGGTGTTGATCGGGAACGAATGGGAGATCGAGATGGACGCGGCCGAGCTGGTCCAGTTCCTCCGCCGTGGGGAGTTCCCCGTGGTCTACCGCGGTGACATCCACTGGTGTACCGAACTCGCCGAAGAGCTCGCCGCCGAGACGGCCGATCGCTAGTCGTCGATCGGCTCGGGGCCGGGGTCGGCCGACGCGTCGTCGGCCGGCTCCAGGACCACACCATCGGCGGCCAGCGCCCCGTCCTGCACCGCGAGGAGCACGAGCATCGCCGCGACGGCCACGACGAGCCGCGGGTGGCGCGCGACGAACTCGCCGATCCGAACACCGATACTCGGTAGCGTGCCGTTTCGTGTCATGGGATAGCATACCGTTGCTCCCGTGAAAAGGGTTGCCTTACTCACACGACCCGCGCAGTTGATTTCTCTCCCAAACCAGTTCAGAATTTCCGTTAGAAGCCCTGAGACGGCAGTATACCCGTTAATATTAAATACCGAGTGACGCATATACTCTCGTACGAATGAGCTCGAATTTACTCGGCGACAAAATAGAGGATATCCTGCGGGAGAGCATCGAAGCCGCCGACAGCGAGGTACTGTTCGTCGGCCCCTCGGCGGCGGCGGTGGAGGCGCTGATCGGACTCGGGACCGAGTTCGACGGCGAGTTCCCGACGGTGAAGCTGCTGGCCGACGAGCGTATGCTCAAAGACGTGATGGACGACTTCCTCGTCGCCAGTAACGCGGCCGATCTCGTCGAGGCCGGCAGCCTCGAACTCCGGACGCTCGAAGGTGGCGTCGACAACGCCCTGCTCGTGACCGAGGAGCGAACGATCGCGGTCGTCACCGCCGGCGACGCCGTCGCCGGGCTCTCGACCGACGACGAGTCGTTCGTTGGGCAGGCGTACGAGGACTACAGCGCACGCTTCGAGGCCGCCGAGGCGTTCAACCTCCGGACGCCCGCGATCTCGCGGGTCCGCGAGACGATGGCCGACGACATCGGCGAGCAGTCCCGCACCGACTTCGACACGGTGCTCGACTCGCTGGAGACCGCTCGGGGCGACGGCGACGGGCTCGACGAGGTGACCATCTCGCTGCTGGTCGCTGCCAAGAACGACGTGCTGCTGTACGACATCAGCAAGTGGGGCGAGGACGTGGGGATCGCTTCGAAGGCGACGTTCTCCCGGACGAAGACCCGCCTCGAAGAGCTGGGCCTGATCGACACGGAGAAGGTCCCGATCGACGTTGGTCGCCCCCGACTGCGCCTGAAGCTGGGCGACGAGCGACTCCACGACGCCGACGCCGCGGAGATCGCGAGCGTCGCCCAGTCGATGATCGCCAGCTAAGCCGGCACCCGTTCCTTTTTGCGACCGGCGCTCCCTCCCCGAGACATGGATATCGGAATCGTCGGGAGCGGCCCCGCCGCCGACGCGATCGAGGCGGCGATGGGCGACCTCGACGCGCGCGTGATCGAGGCCGGCAGCGACGAGTTCGCCGACGTTGGGCTCTGTTTCGTCGTCGGCGCCGCCGGCGCGGACGCGTTCGGCACTGCGGCCGACAGCGACGCGCTGGACCGGTGGGTCGCCGTCGAGATCGGTGGCGTCGGCGGCCACGCGGTCGACGCGGTCGACGCGGCTGTCTCGGCGTTCACGCCCGGCTCGGCCTGCTACCGCTGTCTGGAGCGCCGCGTCGCCGCCACGGCCAAGGGGGACGCCGACCCGTCCGCGCCCACGAGCGCCGTGCGCTACGCGGGCGCGGTCGCTGGCCGTCGGGCGACGAGGATCCTGACGGGCGAGGATCTGGGCGGTACGGTCGTCGAGGTCGGCGACGCCGACACCCAGCGCCGGTTCCAGCCGGTGCCGTACTGTCGCTGCGCCGGCGGGCGGGACCGCACGCTCTCGCTCTCCTATCGGGAGACCGACCTCGACGACGCCGTCGGTCGGGCCGAGATCGCAGTCGACGACCGCGTCGGCCTCGTCGAACAGGTGGGCGAACAGGCGTCGTTCCCCCTCCCGTACTACCTCGCATCGATCGCGGGGACGGAGGGGTTCTCCGACGCGAGTGCCGCCCCCTTCGCCGCCGGCGCGGCCACCGACTGGAACGAGGCGTACATGAAGGCGCTGGGCGAGGGGCTGGAGCGCTACGCGGCCGGCGTCTACCGCAACGCGGAGTTCCGGCACGCGCCCGCGACAGCGCTGGAGGACGCCGTGTTCCCGAACCGCTTCGTCACGAGCGACGGCTACGACCCGGACCCCGAGGCCGAACGCCCGTGGCTCCCGGGGCTGGATCTCGTCGACGAATCGGGCGTCTGGCTCCCCGCCGAGGTCGTCCAGTACCCCCCGCCCGAGCGGCGGATCAAACCCCCGATCACCACCGGGCTCGGGCTCGGGAGCTCGACCGTCGAGGCGGTTATCTCGGGGCTCTCGGAGGTGATCGAGCGCGACGCGACGATGCTCGCGTGGTACTCGGACTACGAGCCGCTGGGGCTGGCCGTCGACGAGAGTCGCTTCCGCGAACTCGAGAAGCGTGCTCGCGCCGAGGCACTCTCGGTCTCGGTCACGCTGCTCGCGCAGGACGTCGACGTACCGGTCGTCGCCGCGACGGTCCACCGCGACGGCGAGTGGCCGCGGCTCGCCGCCGGCTCCGGGGCGGCGCTCGACCCCGTCGACGCCGCGACGGGCGCGCTCGCAGAAGCACTCCAGAACTGGATCGAACTCCGAGACATGGGCCCCGAGCAGGCCAGCGAAGAGGGCGGTGCCATCGGCGAGTACGCCGACTTCCCCGACCGCGCCCGGGAGCTCACCCACCCCGAAACGACCGTGCCGGCCGAATCGGTCGCCGACGAGGCCGCCGAACTCTCGGGTGAGGCCGCGCTCGACGCGCTGGTCGACCGCGTCGACGACGCCGGGCTCACGCCGTACGCTGCCCGAACGACGACCCGCGACGTGGCCGCGCTGGGGTTCGAGGGCGTTCGCGTCGTGATTCCCGAGGCGCAGCCGCTGTTCACCGGCGACCCGTTCTTCGGCGACCGGCTGGAGCGCGTGGCGGCGTCGATGGGGTACGAGGCGCGGCCGGAGCGGGCATACCACCCGTTCCCGTAACCGACCACGGCGAGCGACCTGCCGCACGCTCCGTCGCGTCACCAGAACGCTGCGCGTTCTGGTTGGCGAACGAGAGTCAGCGACTCTCGTTAACGCGGCAACGGAGCGTGATGCCGTGATCTGTGTGAACCAACTCACGGCTCGTGACCGACTGGATCCTCTGTGGTCCAGTCACGGAACGCGTGGCTGGGTCTGAAATCCTATAGCAGTACGTCCTTTACGTCGCCCTCGCCCGCCCGGCGAACCACCGCACGGACCGGCTCCTCCGCGCCGGCGAGGTTGTCCGAGTCGCCGTCCAGCGTGAGCAGTTTCGCGGGTCTGCCCGCCTCGATCAGGCCGTACTCCTTGCCCGCCAGTTCGGCGCCGTTCCTCGTGGCCATCCGGAGCACCTCCGTCGCACTCACGTCGGCGAGCTTGGCGGCGAACTCCATCTCGCGGAACATCGACGGCGAGTTCAGCATCACGTTGTCCGTCCCGAGCGCGACCGTAGTGCGTTCGACCAGTTCGCGGATCGGGGCGACGCCGACGTTCGTGACGAGGTTCGAACGCGGGCAGACCACCACTGGTAGCTCCTCGCGTTCGATCCGGTCGAGATGCTCTTCTCTAGGGTGGACGACGTGGATCAGGAACGCCGGGTCGAGATCCATCGCCGGCGTGAGGTCGTGGGGGTCGCGTTCGCCGGCGTGGATCGCGAACGGTTTGCCCGCCGCCCGGCAGGCCTCCCGGAGGTCGCCGAACTCGCTGTCCCGAGCCCCGCTGGCGCCGAATCCGTCGGCGGCCCGCATGGCGTCGGCGCTCTCGCGGCCGAAGATCACGGGGTCGATCTCACGGTCGGCGAGTGCGTCGCGGATCGCCTCGACGCCCTCGACGCCGCCCTCGCGGAACTCCAGGAACGCCGCGGTGCCGGAGGACTCCATGAATCGGAGGCTCCGAGCCATCGCGTCGACTTTCTCCTCGCGGCTGGCCTGCCGCAGGAGGCGGTGTTTGAGGCCGTCCGGCGGCGCGACCAGCTCGTCCAGCGAGAGGCCGCCGCCGGCCTCCTTCGCGATCGAGTCGCCGATGTGGGTGTGGGCGTTGGCAAAGGCCGGGAGCACGATGTCCGTCGAGTCGGTCGCCGCCTCCTCGACGGCGGTGATCTCGCCGTCCTCGACGACGACGCGTCCCTCGATGGGCGTGAACGACTCACCCCGGAGGATCGTCCCTTCGAGCGTAGTAGCCATACCGGAGCGTGGATCCGTGGGGCCATGAACGCGACGCCATGGGGCGGCGGAAGGGTAACGGCCTTCCCCCCGCGGCGGCTACGCCCCGGTGGCCGATGACGACGGCACCGGGCCGAGCCGGACTCGGCATCCGGCGACGACGAGCCCTATGAGTGCCGAGGCCGTTCTCTCCGACTCAGTTCGTCCGTGACCGCTCCTCGACCGTCGCCGTGAACCCCACTTCGCGGAGCCGTTCCACCAGCGGCATCCCGATCCCCGACACGGGCGTCAGCACGCCGCCGTCGAGGGACGACGCGACGTCGTTCCGAACCAGACACACCGCCGACTCGCCGAGCATCCGGGCGGTCGCACCGTAGCCGGGTCCCCAGTCGGCCCCGAACTCGGCCTCGACAGTGAACGCGTCGTCCCCGGCGCCCCCGCGGCCAACGACGGAGACGGTAAAGTGACCCCGTTCGGTCTCCGCCTCCGTCGGCCCTTCGCCGGGCTGGGGGAAGGCGTAGCGCTCGAGCGCCGAGCGGAGCGGGCCGACCGACATCGCGGCGGTGAACAGACCGACCCCGCCGGCGACGGCTCCCGCGCCGACAGCGCCCTTCAGCCCGCGGCCGGTGGGGAGCACCTCCGAGCAGCGGAACTCTCGCCCCCACGGGTAGCCCAGGAGGGCGTTGCTCCGCCGGACCACGCGCTCGTTCACCATCGCCATCGGCGACGGCGCGGTCCAGATCGAACGGAGCGAGTCTTTCCGTGGCCTGCGCTGTGTGCCCGGGTCGACGCCGTCGCGCTCGCCGGGCGGCGCCAGCGAGTAGGGGTTCCGGAGCGTCTCCCGGGCCAGCGGATCGCTCGACGCCGCCTCGAACACCTCGCCCATGCTCGCGAGCGTGCCGCCGCTGACGCCGCCGCTGGCGTCGTCGACGTAGATCCGCACCGTCTCACACGGCGCGTCGTACGCCTCGATCGCGAACGACTGGACGAGCAGGGTACCGATGTCCGCCGGCACGGAGTCGAACCCGCAGCTGTGGACGATCCGCGCCCCGGCGTCGACGGCGGCGTCGTGGAAGCGGTCGACGCTCTCGCGGATCCAGTTCACCTCGCCCGTCAGGTCGCAGTAGTCGGTGCCCGCCTCGACGCAGGCCTCGACTAGCGGCGTGCCGTAGCGCGTGTACGGCCCGACAGTCGTGCAGACGACGCGGGTGTTCTCGGCGATCGCCCGGAGGCTCTCGGGGTCGGTCGCGTCGCCGACGACGGTCGGGATCTCCGCCCACGCGTCGGTCCGGTCCGCGAGGTCGGCCGCGAGCGAGTCGAGTCGCTCGGGATCCCGCCCGCCGATGGCCAGCGAGAGCGTTGCCGGCGTGTACTGGTCGACGAGATACGCGGCCGTCAGGCGGCCGGCGACGCCCGTCGCGCCCCACACCACGAGGTCGTGCTGGCGGTCGCTGGTGGACATCCGTGCCTCCCCGTTCGTCGGCGGTGGGGAAAAGACCGGGCTCGCAACGGGAGAGGTACCCCCCGGGTCGACGGAAATCAGTGCGCGTTATTCGCTGGTCGCGGTCGTCTCCGAGTAGGAGACCTCGGTGCCGGACGCGACGGGCTGGAGGAGGTACGAGCCGGTCTGCCCGCGCTTCACCGGCGTGAAGTCGGCGGTGAACGTCGTCCGCTGGTTCTCGCGGATCTCGAAACGCTCCTTGAACTGCAGCGGCGCCTCGCCGGGCGTCCCCACGTCGGCGTCCCCGCCGTCGGCGAGCGTCGCGTTGACGCCGGAAACGTCGAGCTGGAGGTACTCGTACGTGCTCGCTTCGAGTTCGCGTTCGTCGACCAGCGAGCTCTCCCCGTTCTGGAGCTGGACGAGGTCGGCCTCCTGCGCTTCGTCGTACTCGTAGTACGTCCGCTCGTCGCTCTGATCGACGTCTGCCTCGTCCTGCTGCTGGACACCGTCCTCGTCGGTCGCGGCGGTGTTGACCGTGGTAGACGTCCCCGCCTCGGTCTCCGTGCTTTCGGCCTCTTTCACCCAGAACCCCTGGATGGTGACGACACAGGACTCGAAGTCCGAGATGTCGCCCGGCGCGTCCTTCACTCGCGTCGTGAGCGTGCCCGTTCCGGCACTGCCCGAACAGCCAGCCAGTCCCGTGATACCTGCGAGGCCGATCGCACCCGCCGCTCGGAGATACGTTCGCCGCGATGTCGTTGTGTCGCTCATGCACTCGACAGGAGCGGCTGGACGGGGGTAAACCGGGGCGATACTCCGGCCGAGTTTGGGTCGGTTTTACCCCGATTAATCGCCGGTTCGATCGAGATAACCGCAAGACGTGTGAGAGTTCGTCGCACGCTTCGGGACTGTGGGGTGGTAGTCCGCCTTCGGACAGTCTCGCGCGCCGTTCGCCGCGCGTGGCCGATCACCCCAGCGCGATTCGGTCCCCCAAGCCGGCGCGGTCCGCGGCTCGATCCCCCGACGTGACCGGGCGCGGTGGCGCCAGTCTGTCGACTGGACGCAGTGAATTTTTATAACCCTCCGGCGGAGAGAGTGATTGTGAAATACACACATGGTATCTTTTGATGAGTACAGCGCTGTCGGCCGGACACTACTCGAACGGCCCGCAGTGGCCGCGTTGGGGCTCGTGATCGGCTACCTCCTCATCGATCTCGTTGCCAAGCTGGCCGGCGTCGAGATCGGCGCCGGCGGCGTCCATCTCCTCGGCGGATCGACCGACGTCTCGCAGGTCGGGCGGTACGTGCTGGACGGGCTGATCGTCGGGCTGGTGATCGGGCTGGCCGGCGTCGGACTCTCGATGACGTACAGCATCCTTAGCTTCGCGAACTTCGCCCACGGCGACTACATCACGACGGGCGCGTTCTCCGGGTGGTTCGCCGCCTATCTGGTCGCCTTCTTCACGCTCAACGTCGACGTCCCCTTCGGCGAGGCGTTTCTCGTCACCGCGCCGTCGCTGATCTCGGTGATCAACGCCCCGCTGGCGCTGCTGGTGGGGCTCGTCGCCTCGGGGGTCATCACCGTCGCCGTGGTGCTGCTGCTCGACCGGATCGTCTACGAGCCGATGCGGGACAAGGGCGGCATCCCCCTGCTGATCGCGTCCATCGGCGTCGCGCTCGCGATGCGGTACGCGATCGTGTTCGTGTTCGGCACGAGCACCCGCGGCGTGACCGAGACGGGGTCGATCCCCTCCGTCGACATCCCGATGATCGATGGCACCGTTCCGCTCAACGCCCACGAGGCCACGCTCATCGTCGCCGCAGTGAGCCTGATGTTCGGTGTGCACTTTCTGCTCCAACGGACGAAACTCGGGAAAGCCATGCGCGCGATGGCCGACAACAAGGATCTCGCACAGGTCACGGGGATCCCCACCGAGCGCGTCGTCCGCACGACGTGGATCGTCGGCGGCGGGCTCGCGGGGATCGCCGGCTTCCTGATGGTGCTCGAACGCGGGACGCTCAACTACAACGTCGGCTGGCGGCTCCTGCTGTTGGTGTTCTCGGGGGTGATCCTCGGCGGGATCGGCAGCGTCTACGGCGCCATCGGCGGCGGGATCATCATCGGCATCGCGTCGCGGCTCTCGCTGGTGTGGATCCCCTCGGACTTCGCGCGGGTCGTCGCCTTCGCCGTGATGATCCTCGTGTTGCTGTACCGACCGTCCGGGCTGTTCAGCGGGGTGAAAACCGCATGAGCGTCGCCGACCGCGCCTGGGGGGCTGTCCCGGGCTACTTCAAGGAGAACGACACCCGGCTGATCGCCGGGCTGTTGCTCGGGACGTACCTGTTCCACGGCCTGCTGGCGGGCTTTCTCGCCGGCGTCAACAACGCCTCGGTGGCCAACGCCGTCGCCAACTCCGTCAGCAACATCACGTTCCTGATCGCGGTGTACGCGCTGCTCGCGCTGGCGCTGAACCTCCACTGGGGGTACACCGGGCTGTTCAACATCGGTGTCGCGGGGTTCATGGCCGTCGGGGTGTACGCGATGTCGATCCTCGCGGCGTCGCCGACCGGCTCGCCGCCGGGGCTGGGGCTGCCGGTGCCGATCGCGATCGTCGGCGCGCTGGTGATCACCGCGGTCGTCGGCGGGCTGGCGGCACTGCCCGCGCTGCAGTTGGACGCCGACTACCTCGCGATCGTGACCGTCGGCCTCTCGGAGATCATCCGGCTGGTGCTCAACGCCAGCTACTTCGCCGGCACCGTCACCGATCCGTCGGCGAGCAGCTACAACGTCGTCGACGTGTTCGGGCTCCAGTTCGGCACCGGCGGCGGACAGGGGATCTCCACCCCGATCAACAGCCCGGCACGGGCGATCTACGAAACCGAGTCCGGGCTGACCGCGATCGGCGAGGTGGTGTACGGGCTCGCGGACGCGGCCGATATCGGGACCAGTGTGGTCGTCGGCGGCACGTACGCACTGGTGCTGCTGTTCGTGTTCGTGACGCTGTACTACGTGCTCCTCAGCCGTATCGGGAACTCCCCGTTCGGCCGCGTGCTGAAGGCGATCCGCGAGGACGAGCTCGTCGCCCGCTCGCTCGGGAAGGACACCCGGCTGTTCAAAATCAAGGTGTTCATGGTCGGCTGTGCGCTGATGGGGCTGGGCGGGATTCTCTGGCAGGGCTCTTACGGCTTCGTCAACCCCAACACGTTCCGGCCGATCGTGACGTTCTACATCTTCACGGCGCTGATCGTCGGCGGCTCGGGCTCGAACACCGGCAGCGTCGTCGGCGGCGCCGTCTTCGCAGCGTTCCTGCTCGAAGGACCCCGCCGGATCGCCGGGTTCGTCGACGCCATCGCACAGCTGTTCTTCGGCTCGCTCCCGCGACCGCCGAACTTCTACGAGGCGATGGTCACGCTCAATCCGCTGGCCTGGGCCGGCTACCTCGTCGACAACGTCGCCTACCTGAAGTTCATCTTCCTCGGCGCGGTGTTGGTGTACCTGATGCAGAACCGCCCCGAGGGGCTGCTGGGCGGCCGCAGCGAGATCGCCGCCAGCGTCGACCTCAGCGAGCGAACGGGAGGTGAGACCGATGAGTGACGCCGGCGGGCCCGAGAAGCCGGTCGACGCGACGCCGCCGGAGGAGCTCTCGGAGACGGAGGACAGCGAGGCCGAGCGTGCAGCACAGGAGGTGCCCCCGTCGATCCCGCTCCGCGTCCAGAACCTCGAGAAACATTTCGGCGGGATCACCGCCGTCGACGGCGCCTCCTTCGAGGTCGAGTCCGGCTCGCTGACGGGGCTGATCGGCCCCAACGGCGCGGGCAAGTCGACGACGTTCAACTGCATCACCGGCGTCCACGAGCCCGACGGCGGCAGCGTCATGTTCCAAGGCGAGGACATCACGGGCCGCTCGCCGCCGGCGATCGCGAACCGCGGGCTGGTCCGGACGTTCCAGATCGCCCGCGAGCTGGAGGAGATGACGGTGCTCGAGAACATGATGCTCGCCCCGCAGGATCAGCGCGGCGAGAAGCTGGTCAACGCCGTCCTGCCCGGGCTGCGCGACGACGTGATCGAACAGGAGATCGAGCTCCGGGAGGCGGTCTGGGAGATGCTCGAACTGTTCGAGATCGACCACCTCGCCGAGGAGGAGGCGGGGAACCTCTCTGGCGGCCAGCGCAAGCTACTGGAGCTCGCCCGGGCGCTGATGGTCGACCCGGAGATGCTGCTGCTCGACGAGCCCTTCGCGGGCGTCAACCCGACGTTGGAGGAGAAGCTGCTCGACCGCATCCACGAGCTGACCGAGCAGGGGTACACGTTCCTGCTCGTCGAACACGACATGGACCTGATCATGGAGAACTGCGAGCACGTCATCGTCATGCACCAGGGGAAAGTTCTCGCGGAGGGGACGCCCGCGGAGATCAAAGACGACGACCGCGTCGTCGAGGCGTACCTCGGGGGTGAGGTATGAGCGCCGACGGCGAGGCACAGCCGGCCGACCGACAGGACGGGGCGGTCAACGCCACCGAGTTCGTCACCAGCGAGGAGAGTCTGCTGCAGGTGGACGCGCTGGACGCGGGCTACGGCGACCTGCAGATCCTCGACGGCGTGGACATGAACGTCGAGGACGGCGAGTACGTCACGATCGTCGGCCCGAACGGGGCGGGGAAGTCGACCGTGATGAAGTCGATCTTCGGGCTCACCACGCTGATGGGCGGCACCGTCGAGTTCGACGGCGCCGACATCACGGGGCGGAAGCCCGAGGACATCATCCACCTCGGGCTCGGCTACGTCCCCCAGTCGGACAACGTGTTCCCGACGCTGTCGGTGCTGGAGAACCTCGAAATGGGGGCGTACATCCTCGACGAGGTGCCACAGGAGCAACTGGACGCCGTGTTCGAGCGGTTCCCCATCCTCGAAGAGCGCAAGAGCCAGAAAGCGGGGACGCTCTCGGGCGGCCAGCAGCAGATGCTCGCGATGGGGCGGGCGCTCATGCTCGACCCCGACCTGCTGCTGCTCGACGAGCCCTCGGCGGGGCTGGCGCCCGATCTCGTCGAGGACATGTTCGACCGCATCGACCGGATCAACGACGCCGGCACGGCGATCCTGATGGTCGAGCAGAACGCCAAGGAGGCGCTGCGGCGCTGTGACCGCGGCTACGTGCTCGTCCAGGGCGGGAACCGGTTCATGGACGACGGCGACACGCTGCTCCACGACGAGCAGGTGCGACAGGAGTTCCTCGGCGGCTGATTCGGAAAAGCGGAAAGTCGGGGTCGGCTACCCGCCGAAGGCGATCGAGTCGACCTCGGTGAACTCCCGATCCTCGACCTCGTAGATACCGTAGGAGACCGCGGTCATGTCGCCGTTGTCGTCGAAGTTGACGGCCGACGACGCGCCCTGATAGTTGATGTCGTCGCCCGCCGCGGCGGCCTCGACGGCCTCGACCAGTTCGCCCGGGCCGAACTGCTCGCCCTCGGGGTTGGCCGCGCGGCGCATGTTGTCACGGACGGCCGGGCCGTCGTTCTCGCCGGCGTACACGTTCGCGAGGAAGCTGACCGCCGTCGCGTCGTAGGCGTGGGCGTTGAACACGCCCGGCTCGCGGTCGTACTCCTCCATGTACAGCTCGTCGAACGCGTCCCGTCCGGGGCCGGACGCCTTCGGCCCCGTCCCGGTGACGTTGCCCATGTCGTTGTCGACCTCGTCGGGGAGCTGGTCGTCGAGGAGCCCGTCGGTGACGACGATATCCTCGCCGGTGTCGTAGTTGCTGTAGTAGTCACGGAACAGCTGGATCCCCGAGGCCGGGTAGCCGATCACGACCAGCGTGTCGGGCTCGCCTTCGAGTGCGGACTCGAGCTGTGAGCTGTAGGAGTTCTGCTCCTGCTCGAAGGAGACCTGATTGGAGACGCTCCCCCCGTGTTCCTCCTCGAACGTGCTGGTGAACGACTCCGAGAGCGCCTGCCCGTAGTCGTTGTTGACGTACATCGTCGCGGCCGTGCTGTTGCCGAGCTCCTCGGCGGCGACCTGTGCGATGACCTGCCCCTGCAACGCGTCCGACGGGGCGGTCCGGAAGATGAAGTCGTCGTCGTCGAGATCGGTCACCGCCGGGGAGGTCGACGACGGCGAGCAGCCGACCGTCTCGTTGGGGATGAGCACCTGCTGGGTCACCTGCATGTTGACGCCGGACGACGCCGGCCCGGTGATCGCCGGGAACCCGTTGTTCACCAGCGTTTCCGCGCCGGAGATCCCCGCCTGCGCGTTCGTCTCGGTGTCCTCCTCCTGGATGTCGAACGTGAACTCCGTCTCGCCTTCGAGCTCCGACGCCGGGAGAGTCGCTCCGTCCCGGATCGGGCCGCCGAGGTTCGCGAGGTCGCCCGTCAGCGGCAGGAGCACCCCCTGCTGGATCGTCCGGCTCCCGCCACCGCCGCCGCCGAGACAGCCGGCGACGCCGGTCACGCCGGCCGCCCCGACCGCACCGGCACCTTTCAACACGTCACGTCGTGTGACATTTCGTACCATAGCGGGCGTGTGTTCACTGTTCACCCCTATAAATGTGTGTCAACATCAAGCACGAATCGGGCGAGAACGGATCGTCGGCCGCCGTTTCGACGCCTCAGCGCCCCTCGTCGAGCAGCTCGCGGGCGACGATGTTCTTCTGAATCTCCGTCGTCCCCTCGTAGATCTGGGTGATCTTCGAGTCGCGGTAGAGCCGCTCCACGTCGAAGTCGTCGACGAACCCCGCGCCGCCGTGGATCTGGACCGCCTCGTCGGCGGCATCGGTCGCCACGTCCGACGCGAACTCCTTGGCCATCGACGCCAGCATGGTGAGATCCTCCTCGGCGTTGTCGACGCTCCACGCCGACTTGTACGTGAGCTGGCGGGCGGCTTCGGTCCGCGTGTGCATCTCCGAGAGCTTGTGCCGGATCGCCTGGAACTCCGAGATGGAGCGGCCGAACTGCTCGCGCTCCTCGGCGTACTCCAGTGCCCGCTCGGCGGCGCCTTTCGCGATGCCGACCGCCTGCGCCGCGACCATGGTTCGGGTCTCGTCGAAGAACTGCATCAGCTGGGGGAACCCCATCCCGCGCTGGCCGACGAGGTTCTCCTCGGGCACGCGCACGTCGTCGAACCGGAGTTCGGCCGTGTCGCTCGCCCGGATCCCCATCTTCCCGGTGATCTTCTCGCTCTCGAACCCGTCGCGGTCGCGCTCGACGAGGATCTGTGAGAACCCCGTGTAGCGGTCGCCCACGTCGGGGTCGGTCTCACACATCACGACGAAGTAGTCGCCGACAGAGCCGTTGGTGATCCACATCTTCGAGCCGTTGAGCACCCACTCGTCGCCGTCTTTCCGTGCGCTCGTCGAGATCGAACTCACGTCGGAGCCGGCGTGGGGCTCGCTGATCGCCGCGCCCATCACCGCCTCGCCCTCGGCGATCGGCCGCAGGTACTCCTCTTTCTGTTCTTCAGTCCCGTACTCCATGATCGCCTCGGCGCCGAAGCCGGCGCTGGTGACACAGAGCCCGATCCCGGGGTCGACCGCGAACAGCTCCTCGGTGATCAGCGCCATCTCCAGCGTCGAGTAGCCGACGCCGCCGTACTCCATCGGGAAGTGTGCGCCCGTCAACCCCATCTCGGCGGCTTTCTCGACGATCTCGGCGGGGTACTTCTCCTCGCGATCGTACTCGCCGGCGACGGGCGTGATCTCGTTCTCCGCGAACCGACGCACTTCCTCCCGTAGCTGCTCCTGCTCCTGGGTCAGTCCGAACTCCATACCGAATACAACGAGAAACACGTGAAGAATTTTTCGGCGAACACGGTGGCCGAATCGCCGATCGAGGCCGGAGCTTCCCACACGGTGTCCGGCTTCGGCGTCCGGACACCCGTTCGGAACGAGGAGCTGTTTAGAGGTGTCTAAATATTGGGTTCACCGAAGCTATTTTGAGTATTCAGTTCCCCTCTCCACTCGACAATGAGTAACACGAACCGATCGTCGACGGCGAACCAGCTCTCGCGCCGGGCGGCCATCGCCGCCGGTGCCGGAGCGCTCGCCGCCGGGTTCGCGGGCTGTGCGAGCAGTTCCGGGCGCACCGCAGCGGACGAGGGACCGGTCGTCACGGCGTCGTTTTTCAGCTTCTACGACTTCGCGCGCGTCGTCGCCGACGGCAGCCCGATCCGGGTAGAGAACCTCGTTCCGACCGGGCTCCACGGTCACGGCTGGCAGCCGAACGCGAGCATCACGCGGGAGATCATCGAGTCCGAGGCGTTCCTCCACGTCGGCGACGGGTTCCAGCCCTGGGCCGACCGCGCGATCCAGACGATGGCGGACGACGACGTCGACACGGCACTCATCAACGCCCGCGAAGGTATCGAGCTGCTCGACCTCGCCGCCAGCCTCGACCGGGACGAGGAGGGCGTCGGCGCACAGCAGGGGAAGGACCCGCACTTCTGGCTGGACCCCCAGCGCGCGAAGATCTCTATCGACAACATCACCGAGGGGCTGGTCGACCTCGCCCCGGACGCCGAACCCACCCTCCGGGAGAACGCCGAGCGCTACAAATCCGAGACCATCGAGGAGATCGACGCGTCCTACCGGGCAATCTTCGATGCCGCCGACCGTGACGTAGTCCAACTGGCGGCCCACAACGCGTTCCAGTACATCGGCGCCCGCTACGACGTACAGATGCGACCGCTGGTGACGAACCTCGCCGCCAGCGGCGATGTCGCGCCCGAGGACATCCGGCAGGCCCAGGAGATCATCGCCGAGAACGACATCCGCTACGTCGCAAACGGCGTCTTCGAGTCCCGTCGCCCCGCGAAACAGCTGATCGAGGAGACCCGCGCGGAGGCGTACTTCCCGGTCACCCCATACGCCGGCGTCCGCGAGGACTGGGTCGAAGAGAACTGGGGGTACGCGGAGATCGCGTACAACATCAACATGCCCACCTTCGAGGTCGTCCTCGGGAACAAACCGCCCGCGGAAGCCGGGCCCGAGGGCTGGGGCGAGGAATGGAGGAACTTCGAATGACCGCCGACACCGTCGTCGATCTCGCCGACGTCGAGTTCGGGTACACCGCGACGCCGGTCGTACGGGAAGTCTCACTGCGGGTCGAACCGGGCGAGTACGTCGCCATCGTCGGCCCGAACGGCTCCGGCAAATCGACGCTGATGAAGCTGATGCTCGGCCTGCTCCAGCCCGATTCGGGAACGGCCAGCCTGTTCGGCGAACCGGCCCACGAGTTCGACGACGGCTCGCGGCTGGGCTACGTCGCCCAGCACGCCAGCGCGTCGAAGGAGATGCCCATCACGGTCCGTGAAGTCGTCAAGATGGGGCGGTTCCCCCACGTCGGCTTTGGGCGGCTCCGGGACGACGACGGGTCGGTGGTCGAGGACCTGCGCGACGATCCGCTGGGTACGGTCCGGGACATCGCGAACGCCGCCTCCGGACGACTCTCCGCGTCGGACTGGGAGCGCGTCGACGAGGCGCTCGACACCGTCGGGATGAGCGCGTTCGCGAACCGCCGGGTGACCCAGCTCTCCGGCGGGCAGCGCCAGCGAGCGTTCATCGCCCGGGCGCTGGCGAGCGAGGCCGACCTGCTCGTGCTCGACGAGCCGACCGTCGGCGTCGACGCCGAGTCCGTCGAGGCGTTCTACGACTTGCTGGCGTCGCTGAACGAACAGGGTATCACCATCCTCCTGATCGAACACGACCTGAGCGCCGTCATGAACCACGCCGAGCGCGTGGTCTGTCTGAACAAGGAGATCTACTTCGACGGCCCGACCGACGAGTTCGTCGAGAGCGACGCGCTGGCCCGCGCGTTCGGCGGCGCCGCGAGCATCGTCGGAGGTGCGGAATGAGCGCTCCCGTGCTGCAGGGGGGCGGACTCGACGCGCTGCTCTCGCCGCTGTACTGGATCCTCGACGTCTGGTCGGGGCTGCTGTCGTGGCTCGGCGAGGTGACCGGGCTGGGGCTGCTCCAGTACGGCTTCATGCATCGCGCGATCCTCGTCGGCCTCTGTGTCGGCATCATCGCGCCGCTGATCGGGACGTTCCTCGTCCACCGCCAACTGGCGCTGATCGGCGACGCGCTCGCACACACGGCCTTCGCGGGCGTCGCCGTCGGCCTGTTCCTCAACGCGGTCATCGATCTCGGGGTGAGCCCGTACCTGACGGCGGTGATCGTCGCGATGCTCGCGGCGCTGCTGATCGAGCTCATCTCGGAGACGACCGACGCGTACAACGACGTGTCGATGGCGATCGTCCTCTCGACGGGGTTCGCGCTGGGGACGACGCTCATCAGCATCAACGCCGGCGGGCTGACCGTCAGCGTCGACCAGTACCTGTTCGGCAACCTCTCGACGGTCACCAGCCAGAGCGCCGCCATCCTGCTGGTGCTGTTTGCCGTCGTCGTCGGCGTCGTCGCCGTCACCCGGAACCAACTGCTGTACGTCACGTTCGACGAGACGGCCGCCGCGGTGTCGGGGCTGTCGGTGAGCTGGTACAACCGGATCATGGTGATGCTGACCGCGCTGGTCGTCGTCGGCGCGATGCAGATCATGGGCGTGATCCTCGTCGCCGCGATGCTGGTCGTGCCCGTCGCTGGCGCGGCGCAGGTCTCCCGGAGCTTCACCGAGTCGCTGCTGGTCTCGGTAGTGCTGGCCGAGATCGCGGTGCTGCTTGGGATCGCGATCTCCTACTACGCCGGCGCGACCGCCGGCGGCGTCGTCGTGCTCGTCGCGGTCGGCATCTACGCTCTCGCCGTGTTCGCCGGAAAGATCCAGACCGCGATCGGCGAGGACGCCACCCCCCAGATGGGGAGCATCGACGCCGGTGACGCCCCGGACGGGCACCCCGCCGGGAGTCAAACGCCGTCTGAGGACGCCGAATAACGGCGAGCGGCCGCAGCCGGGTTACCAGAAGAACCGGAACAGGATCGTGAACGCGACGTAGGCGCCCACCGTCGAGAGCACCGGCACGACGTTCTGCATGATCAGCACCCGACCCGTGGTCGACGGGTCGAACAGGTCCGAGGCGGCGGGAATGTCCTCGGGCTCCTCGTCGCCGATCTCCGGGGGTGCCTCCCCCGGCTCGTCGGCGGCCAGCGCGCCGACGGAGACGTTCGGCGACTCCTCGCCGCGGACCCCCTCGGAGATGGTGGCCGTCCGGGTCGCCCGCCCCCAGCCGAGGCCGACGATCGAGGTGGTCGCGATGATGACGAACGAGGCGGGGATCCCGATCGCCGAGAGCCCGATCACGATCGTCGAGGAGACGATCGCGACGACGATCGCCGCGGTCAGCGGCAGGTCGGTGATGTCGTTGCCCAGCGTGTCGAGCGTCCGGCGGGCGATCGTGAACGCCCCGACGGCGACGGCGACACAGCCCAGCAGGATCATCATGTTCATGTCGACGCCCGCGCCGACCAGCGGCGCGATCGCGTTCGCGATGTTCGACGTGCCCGAGGAGAACGCCATCAGGCAGCCGATCAGGATGACGACGATCCCGCCGAACAGCTCTCGGCGGGTCGTGTTCGGGCCCGGAACGGGCCGCGGAACCACGCCGGGACGCTCGACCTCCATCAGCGGTCCCTCGCTGCTGTTGATCGCGACCCACTGATTGATCCGCGGGTAGAGGTAACGGCCGATCATCCCCGACACCCAGAAGCCGACAATGGGCGCGACGATCCACCAGACCGCGATCTCGCCCATCACGACCCAGTCGAGTTCGCCCGTCGCGACGCCCAGCCCGGCGATCGAGCCGACCGCGGTCATCGACGTCGACGCCGGGACGCCGAAGTAGTTGCCGACGAACAGCGCGCCACCGATGAAAAAGAGGACGACGATACTCGTCTCGATCGTGAACACGCTCGCGCTGGTGATGAGCTCCTCGCCGAGCTTGTCGACCACGCGGCGACCGATCGTCCACGCGCCGACGAAGAAGAACACGCCCATCAGCGCCGCGGCGCCGGTCTTGGAGATCGCGTCGGAGCCGACCGCCGGCCCGAACGCCGGCCCGGTGGTCGACCCACCGATGTTGAACCCCACAAACAGCGCCACGACGATCCCCACGACGAGAAAAACATCGACCATACAGGAGGGAGTGGCGGCGTGCTCTTAAGCGGCAGGAACGGCCTGCCCCGCGGGGCGGCGCTCCCCAGCCGGGGTCGGCGGTCGCCGCCGGGAAAGATGGGTATACCCGTCTGGAACTCGGTAGTCGGGTATGATCGTCTATCGACAGCGCGAGCGCTCGGCGGAGGTATCTCGATGAAGGCGTCACGGGTCGACGCAGTCGTCGACATCGCCTACGGTCTGACTATCTTCGTGGCTATCGTGTTGATCCTCGAACTCGGCACGCAGGTCGGGGTCGCGTTCGGGCTCGGCGCGTTGCTCTCCTACCTCATCCACATCGCCTGGAAGATGGCGCGGTTCGACCCCGAGTGGATGACCCAGGAGGTCACCGAGAAGGTGTCCGAAGAGGTCGAAGAAACCGTCAGCGAGACCGTGAGTCAGGAGGTCGAGCAGACCGTCAGCAAGGAGGTCGATCAGGTGAGCGACACCGTGACCGAGAAAGTGTCTGAAGAGGTCGAGGAAACCGTCAGCGAGACTGTCAGCGAGACGGTCAGCGAGGAGGTCGAGGAGACGGTCAGCGAAACCGTCAGTGAGACCGTCAGCGAGGAAGTCGAGCAGACCGTCAGCAAGGAGGTCGACGAGGTGGCCGACAAAGTCAGCGAGGAAGTGACCGAGGAGGTCACCGAGAAAGTCACCGAGGAGGTCGAACAGACCGTCGAAAAGACCGTCGCGGAAGGCGTCGAGGCGGGCGACGGCGCCGAGGAGAAACCGCGAACCGACGACGAGACGGCCGAGGATGAACCCGAGAGCGACGACGAACCGGAAACCGACGACAAGACGGCCGACGACACCGACGACGAGGACGAGCCGGGCGACGACGAGCCCGATCCGGAAGACCGGAAGTAGCTCGCCGGCGTCGCGTCCGTTCGGGCGGGGAGAGCCGTGATCGACCCACGAAAACTCTTTTTGCCGGTCGAGAACGCCTCTCGAAACCGATTGCGAACGGACACCGCGTGGGGACGGCCCCCGATACGTTCATAGGTATCTGACCGATAGAGTCCGACACGATGATGCTCCCCACCCACGCGCTGTTCGGGATGGTACTGGCGCTGCCGGTGGCCGTGGCCGCACCCGAGCACGCCAGCGTCGCGCTCGGCGCGGGGCTCGCCGGCGGCGTCCTGCCGGATCTGGACCTCTACGCCGGCCACCGGCGCACGCTCCACTACCCCGTCGGCTACAGCGTGCTGGCCGGCGTCGCCGCGGTCGTCGCACTCGGTTCCCCGTCGCCGCCGACGATCGGCGCGGCCCTGCTGTTCGCGGCCGCTGCGAGCCACAGCCTCCTCGACACCCTCGGCGGCGGGCTGGAGCTCCGGCCGTGGGAGGCGACCGACGACCGCGCGGTGTACGACCACGTTCGCGGGCGCTGGATCGCCCCGCGGCGGTGGGTCCGCTACGACGGCGCCCCGGAGGATCTGCTGCTCGCGGTCGGGCTCGCGATCCCGCTCCGACTCCACGTCGCGCCGGCGTTCGAGCGCGTCGTGGTCGCGTCGCTGGTCGTCGCGGTCGCGTACGCTGCCACGCGCCGTGTGCTCCCGCGGGTCGCGCGGGCGCTCGCGACGGAGGTGCTTCCCGGTCGCGTCCCGCCGTCGCTGCTGGCACGGGTGCCCGAGCGGTACGTGGAAGACGCCGACGGCACCGACCCCGTGCCGGAACTGTGAGGCGTCCAGAAGCTACTTCCGTGCGGTGTGACCTTTTCGACCCATGCAGCCGCTGACGGTCGGTGTCGCCGCTGTCGAGGGGGCGCTGCTGGTCGCGCTCTGGGTCGCCTACCGTCGGGGGAACACGGCGGCGGTCGTCAACACCGTCGGCGCGATCTCTCTCACGCTCGTCCCGCCGCTGCTGGCGGTGACAGTCGGCGCCGCCGGCCCCGAACTCCGCGGGCTCGCGTTCTGGATCGCCGTCGCCGGCTTCCTCCACGCGCTCGGGATGCTCGGGCGCTACGACTCGGTGTGGTGGTGGGACCACCTCACCCACACGCTCTCGGCGGCGCTGGCCGCCGCACTGCTGTACGCCGGCCTGCTCGTGGTCGCGCCCGCGATCGCCGTCGCCGGCACAGTACTGAGTATCGTCGTACTCGGCGTCCTCTGGGAGGTCGGGGAGCTGTTCGCCCGCGAGGTCGGCGAGCGCTACGACATCGAGCCGGTGCTCGTCCACTACGGCTGGCGGGACACCGCGCTCGATCTGCTGTTCGACGTCGTGGGCGCGGGGGTGGTCGTCGCGCTCGACGTCCGACTCTTTCGCCCCGTCGTCGAGGCGGCCGTCGGCGCCGTCTGAGTCCGTTAGTCGGCGGCTCCCCGCCCGCTTCTGTCGATATCCGGCACGTCGATCGTCGAACACGACGACGAAAGAAGACCCGTTATCAGTGCGGAGTACGAGCGTGGGAGTAACGCTCACATGTCCGAACAGTACGACCTCGTCATCGTCGGCGGCGGCATCAGCGGCGCGTCGCTGCTGTACACGACCGCGAAGTTCACCGACATCGACTCGATCGCCCTCGTCGAGAAGGAGCCGGAGATCGGCGCGATCAACACGCACCACACCAACAACTCCCAGACGCTGCATTTCGGCGACATCGAGACCAACTACACCTTAGAGAAGGCCGAGGAGGTCAAGGAGGGCGCCGAGCTGCTCGCGGGCTACCTGGAGAACCACGACCCCGACCGCGAGATGCACGCAAAGCGGAGCAAGATGGTGCTCGGTGTCGGTCGCGAGGAGGTCGACAGCCTCGAACAGCGCTACGAGGAGGAAGGGTTCGGCGACCTGTTCCCCAAGCTCGAACCGATCGGCCGCGAGGAGATCGCCGACCTCGAACCCAAAGTCGTCGAGGGCCGGGACCCCGACACCGAGATGCTCGCGCTCCAGACGCCCGACGGCTACGTCGTCGACTACGGCGCGACCGCCAAGTCGTTCGTCGAGGCCGTCGACGACGACGCGGTCGACGTGTTCACCGGCACGACGGTCACCGACATCACCCCCAAGCCCGACGGCCACGAGATCGAGACCGCCGGCGCGGGCACGCTCGACGCCGACGCGACCGTCGTCGCCGCCGGCTCCCACAGCCTCCAGATGGCCAAGGAGCTCGGCTACGGGCAGGACAAGGTGCTGCTCCCCGTCGCGGGCAGCTTCTTCCTCGCCGACGACCTGCTGAACGGGAAAGTGTACACGCTGCAGATGAAGAAGCTCCCGTTCGCAGCGGTCCACGGCGACGCCGACGTCCACGACGGCAGCATCACTCGCTTCGGTCCCACCGCGAAGCTGGTGCCGGCGCTCGAACGTGGCCGGATCTCGACTGTCGGCGACTTCCTCGACGTGTTCGGGCTCAACGCCGCCTCCTTTTTGAGCTACGCCAACATCCTCGCCGACCGCATCCTGCTGCCGTACGTGCTCCGGAACCTCGTCTACGACGTGCCGGAGATCGGCCCGCGACAGTTCCTCCCCCACGTCCAGAAGGTGGTGCCGAGCGTCGAGCTCGACGACATCGAACGCGCGAAGGGGTACGGCGGCGTCCGCCCCCAGATCGTCGACACCGAGAAGAAGTCCCTCGACATGGGCGAGGCCAAGATCGTCGGCAACGACGTGATATTCAACATCACGCCCTCGCCGGGCGCGTCCACCTGCCTGAAGAACGCGATGCGGGACACCCACACGATCGTCGACTTCCTCGACGACGAGTACGAGTTCGACGAGGACGCGTTCCGCGAGGACACGATCGGCGAGTTCCCGCGAGCGGAGTAAGCGATCGAGGTCTCGAACGCGACGCTCCCTCGCGGCGTTTAACTCCGGCCGGCCACAACCCCCGGCAATGGCAGACGACTACGGCGGCATCCTCGGCGCGTTCCCCTACGCGTTCCGGCGGAGCGACTCGCTGCTGTTCCGGTCGTACGTGCTCGTCGCCGGCCTCGCGACGCTGCTGCTGGCGCTGACCTGCGTGCTCGCGATCGTCGTCGTGTTCGGGCAGACCGCCGGCGCCCGCGGCGGGAGCTTCACGCTCTCGCGGTCGTTCATCGCGCTCCTTGGGCTGCTGGCGGTGCTGCCGATCGTGGGTCCCGTACTGCTCGCGGCTCGAACGCGGCGGTACGGGCGTAGTCTCGATGGATCGTTCGACCCGCCGGCGAACTACGAGCCGCTGCTGGCGGTCGGCGGCTACGTGTTCCTGCTCTCGCTGTACCTCGGCCTGATCGCGTCGATGCCCGAGACGTTCGTCCTCGACGGCGAGACGATCGCCCGTCCCGAACCCTCGGGCCTGTTCGCCCCCGTCGTCGCCGCGCTGTACGCGCTCCCCGCGGCCGCCTCGCCCTTGCTCCCCGTCTCGGCGGCCGCGCTGATCCTCGGGATCCACCGCTGGCTGCGCTGAGCCGCGGGCGAAATCCGGAAAGGGCTCGGGCGCCCAGTCGAGGTATGAGCGACACCGAGATCGACGGCGAGACCGAGGGCACGTTCCTCGTTACGCACGCCGACGACGACAGCGCAGTGTTGCGGGACGTGGAGCGCGGGCAGGTGCACACGCTCTCCTCGAACCCCGGGCTCTCCGAGGACGACGCCGTGGAGGGGACGGTCGCGCCCGAACCACCCCTCGAAGTGACCGCGGAACTGGTCGAAGTCGAAGAGCGACGCCCGCTGTCGATCAGCGAGAGCCGCGAGCCGCCGACGAAGCAGGAACGGGAGATCGCCGCCGAGCAGTCCGTCGGCGAGCTCACCAAGGAGGAACGCGCCGGCATCGGCGAACTCCACGTCATCAGCGTGCCCGAAGACGAGACCGAGGCAGCCGTCGAAGACGTGCTCGACGACCGCGAGGCGACGCTCGGGCGCGCCGCCCGCCTCGGCGTGAACCGGGTCGAAATCCGCTCGGAGCCGGGGGTCGTCAGCGTTCGCTACCTGCCGTAACCGACGGCGAGGCCGACGAAGAAGAGGAGCAGGACCGACGAGGATGTGCGCCGGGATCACCGAGTGCCCCACCCGGAGTGCGAGCAGGCCCCCACCGCCAGCGCGGTCAGGAAGATCCCCGCGGTGAGGACGAGGTCGCCTCGACCATACGCCGAAAGAACACGCGGACGGAATGACCGTTGCGGTGGACCGGGTCGCTACGCGGCGCCGAACGCCGCGGCGAGCGTCGCGACGTACAGCACGCTGCTCACGGCGGCGAACGCCGCGTAGACGAACGCAGGGACGGCAAGCGACTCGCTCGCGTCGTACGCCGCGGCCGCGACGCCGATCACCGCGGTTCGAGTGACGGTGACGAGCACGCCGCCCGGGGAGTCGACGTCGGGCACGAGAACGGCGGCGACGAGTCCGAGCGCGAGGAGGACGGGCAGCCACGTCAGCGCGCCAGCCGGGCCGTCGCGGTCGCTGGCGGCGACACCGAGTGCGAGGACGACCAGGACCGCCACCGCGGCGCGAGCCCCCCAGATCGACAGCCACGGCCCGTTCGCGAAGCTGCCGTAGGTGACGACGGTCGGCGCGGCGAGATAGCCGCCCAGCAGCGTCGTCGCGACGACGGCGAGGGAGCGCTTCCCGTCGAACGCGTGCTGGAGCGCGCTCTGAATCAGCCCGTGGTACAGCAGCGCCATCCCGGGCACGAACAGCGCGATCCGGGCGAGCGTGCGGACGGTGAAGACGCTGCCCGGATCGGCGAGCGTCGACGCGACGTGATCGACTCCCGTTCCCGTCCGAACCGCGAGAAAGAAGAACGGGATCGTGGCGAGAAGCGCCGTCACGGCCACGGCGCCGGCGACGAGCCGCCCGTCGCTCCGGCCGGGCATCGACACCGGGAACGAGTAGCCGCGCCACGCCGCAGCCGAGGCGGCGAGCACGCCCGCCCAGCCGAGGGAAAGCGCGCTCCGGACGAGTAGCAGCGAGGTGTCGCTGTCGAGGAAGTACGGATCGAGGACAGCGTCGAGGAGGACCGTTCCGGCCGCGAATCCGAGCAACAGCGTGACGACGATCGCGAGTTCGACGACGACCGCGGGCTGGCGCAGCGTGTCGAGGGAGGTGCGGACCGCGCGACGGGGAGCCATACGGTGAGCCGACGGCAGGCTCGTAAAAATATCTTCCCGTGGTCCTACTGGCCGTCCTCGAACTCCAGCGCGACCGAGTTGATGCAGAAGCGCTTCCCGGTCGGCTCGGGACCGTCGTCGAACACGTGGCCGAGGTGGCCCTCGCAGTTGGCACAGACGACCTCGATCCGGGACATCCCGTGGCGGTCGTCCTCGCGGGTCTCGACGGCGTCGTTCTCGGCGGCGTAGAAGCTGGGCCACCCGCAGCCGGAGTCGTACTTCGTCTCGGAGTCGAAGAGGACCTCCCCACAGCCTTTGCAGCGGTAGAGGCCGTCGTCGTCGCGGTTCACGTGCTCGCCGCTGAATCGGGCCTCGGTGCCGCGCTCGCGGAGGATCTCGTACTCCTCGTCGGTGAGCTCCTCGCGCCATTCGGCGTCGGACTTCTCGGTTTTCGTGTCGGGCTCGCTCATGGATGGTGTTGGGGCTGTACGGGTCTAACGCTTCCGCCGATTTAGTCGGTGAGTGGTCCGTCGGTGCTTGACGGGGCGTGGCTGCTGTGACTGCAACGGTAGTTGTCTACAGCGACGGCGACAGCAGCTCGATGCTTGACCACTTGCGACCGCAACCGCGGCCGGACAGCACCGCGATGGTTTTCCCCGCATCCTCCCCACGGGCTCGCCGACCGGTGGCGAGCCCTCGCGTCCACTGCCACCGCACCGCGGTTGCTGTCGGCGCGAAACGTGAGCAGGGCGGGACCGGCGGTCCCGCTGGCCGTGCGGGCGACGCGTGAGTCGCCCGCACAACGCCTCCGTCCGCGAGCCAGCGCGAGGGACGAGCGACCAACGGGAGCGAGTCGGCTGGGGAGGAAGCGAGGCGGGTAAACTCGCCGAAGGCGAGGCAAACCGCCTCGAAGCGAGCGGGGAGCGAAGCGACCCGCGAGCAGTGAGGGCTGTGCGGGGCGGTGCGGTCGCAAGTGGTCTCGCACCGAGATGCTGTCGCGGTCGCTGTTCGTACCTAAAACGGAGTCACGATCGCTGTCTACGCACCAACGAACGATCTCCCCATCACGACTATCCACCACGCCCACAGCAGCCGCTCCTTCGCCCACGCTCCCGGAAAACCGAACCTCCGAGGGTACTACCGACAGAGCGCCCGCACGTCGTGCAGGTCGTCCACCACGTGGTCGGGCTGCACCGACAGCTCGTGGTGCCGACGGTGGGGCCGGCGGATGAACGCCGACTCGACGCCGGCGTTGACCGCCGCGGTGATGTCGCTCTCCCGGTCGCCGACGTACAGCGCGTCCTCGGCGTCCAGATCCGACAGCGCCTTCTCCAAGAAGTGCGGGTCGGGCTTCTTCCGGCGCAGGTCCGAGATCGTCGGCTGCCGGCCGTAGGCGGTGTCGAACAGCCCCGAGACGCCGTAGTGGTCGAGCAGGAAATCGACCGTCTCCTGCTGGTTCGAACTCACGACCCCCATCGGGAGATCGAGATCCGACAGCGTCGAGACGTCGTCGAACAGCTGCTTCCCGCCGGCGTGAACGTGCTCGCGCTGTGCCTCGTGGGACGCGCGATCCCGCACCCGCCAGAACTCCTCGACAGAGAGACCGTACCGCTCGCAGACTTCCGACAGCGACTCCGGCGTCACACCGACGACGACCTCCTCGACGTGCTCGGGGTTGGGGTCCTCGACCCCCGCCTCCTCGAACGCACGCCAGGCGGCCTCCTGCAGCACGTCGTAGTCGGTGGTGTCCACCAGAACGCCGTCGTTGTCGAACACGACCGCGTCGTAGCTCATACGTATCAGACGAGAACGGCGGTGAAAAAGCTTGTGTGGGCCGAAACAGGTGGGGCAGCCCGCCGACGGCGCTCAGTCGTCCGCAGTTCCCGCCGCCCCGTCGCTTGCCTCGTGGATGCGCTCGCCGCGGTGGAGCCGCGACGCGATGGAGTACGTCTGCTCGCGCTCCCGCCGGGTCGGGTAGTGCGCCGCGAGGTAGCGCGCGACCGCGGTCGCGAGCACCCGGCGCTCCGCCGGATCGTCCCGCAGGTCGAACTGCCGGAGGCCGGCCTCCAACGCTTGGAACGTGTGGAACCCAGTGTCCTCCCGCAGCAGCGCGCCGCCGAGTTCGGCCTTCAGGCGCTCGGGATCGCCGCCGGCGTCGAGGAAGTTCGCGGCGTGGGTCCCGGCGGCGTTCACCTCGCCCTCCATCTCGAAGCAGTGCAGGAGCTCCTGTAGCTCCTCGTCCGGATCCGCGCCCTCCTCGACCGACGGCTCGGGCGCCGGCGGCGTGTTGAGGAAGCGGTCGAGGTAGACGTTCGTCGCCGCGTCGTACACCCCGCGGTACAGTTCGGTCGTGGGCGCGCGCTGGGCCGCGCGGTGGACCGCGTTCGCGTACGTGAACGTGTGGTGGACCGTGTCCCAGTCGCTGAACTCGTTCGCCGTCGAGAACTGCGCGACGCGCTTGCCCGCCGCGAACGCGACTGCCCGGGCCACCTGCTCGACGGTCGCACCCCCGCGGATCGCGTCGTCGAGCGCGTCGTACACCGCCTCCGGCTCCTCGCTGTGGAGGCGGTCGGTGAAGTCCTCGGGCTCGGTCCACTCTTCGCCCTCCCCTTCCGCGACCATCTCGTCCAGTCGCTCGAACGACTCCGCACTGCGGCCCGCGAGATCGTCGGGCTGGCGCCACGAAGAGAGCTCCTCGCTGCGCTCGGCGGTCGCGAGCCCGCGCACCAGCGACGCCAGCACGTCCGCCGTCTCGGGGTGGTCCCAGCCGATATGGTCCAGCGCCTCGGTGGCCTTGTTCAGGTGGTCGAAGCGGTGGCCGGTGTCGAGGTAGCGGTGGTCGGTCGCCGCCGCGGTCAGCATCTCCGTCAACTGCTCGGGCGTACAATCGGCGGCGACGGCGGTCCGCAGCACGCGCTCGGCGCCGTCGGCGTCCCGCACCTCGACGTTCTCGCGGAACCACGCCTGCAGCCGCGAGAACGGCACGTCCGTCGCCTCGAACGCCTCCTGGTCGAACTTCGGCGGCTGGTCGGCGCAGTCGCTCGCGACCTGTGTGAGCCCCTGGTAGAGCGCACGCTCCCGGTCGGCCTCGGCGAGGTCGGGCAGTCGGTTCATCAAGGCAGTCAGGATCGTCAGCCCGGAGCTCCAGCCGCCCTCGCGGTACTTCGTGCCGAACACCGTCGCCGTCTCGAACGGGTGGACGGGCTCCACGTCGGCGCGCTGGAGGCCGATCGCGGATTTGGCGAGGACGAGCCGGAGGTTCTGCTCCAGTCCGTCTTCCAGCCGCTCCGCCCAGTGAACCGCTGGCGGCTCGTCACGCTGTGGGTCGGGGTCGACGTAGACCGTGCCGTCGACGACCTCGACGGGGTAGCTCTCCACGTCGTCGGCCCACGGGTCGAACGTGTCCCCACAGGAGAGTTCGAACCGCGCGTGGTGCCACTCGCAGGTGAGCACGCCCTCGTCGACGCTGCCCTCCGAGAGGGGAAACCCCATGTGCGGACAGCGGTTGTTGACCGCGCGGAACTCGCCCTCGTGGTGGAACACGACGACGGGGGTGCCGTTGGCGCTCGCGACGGTTCGGCCGTCCGCCCGCAGCGTCGATGCGTCGGCGACCGCGACGTAGCCGTCGGGGACTGTGGCAGCCATACCCACAGGCGGGGGCGAGAACGACTAAAGCGTATCCTGAAGAACGTTTTACCGAGTCGTCCTGTCGAGGACGGAATCGGCGCGGTGCTCGCGACCGGTCAGTCGGGTGCGGTGCTCGCGGCCGGTCAGTCGGAGGCCATCGCGGGCGCGTGGTTCTCGGCCATTTCGAGCACGTCGTCGAAGAAGTCGAGCGAGTCGTGCGGGCCGGGGTTGGCCTCGGGGTGGTACTGGCGCGTGATCACGTCGATCCCGACGCCCTCCAGCCCCTCCGCGGTGCCGTCGTTGACGTTGACCTGCGTGACCGCGAGCTCACCCGGGTCGGCGACGCTGTAGCCGTGGTTCTGGGTCGTCATGATCACGCGGTCGGTGTCGAGGTCGCGTACCGGCTGATTCAGGCCGCGGTGGCCGAACTCCATCTTCTCGGTCTGGCCGCCCAGCGACCGCGCGACGACCTGCTGGCCGAGACAGATGCCCGCGATCGGGAGTTCGCCCGCGAACGCGTCGACGACCTCGCCGGCCGCCTCGAAGTTCGCCGGGTCGCCCGGCCCGTTCGAGACGAACACCAGATCCGGCTCAACTGCGGCCACCTGCTCGGGCGTCGAGTCGTACGGCAGGACGTGGACCTCCGCGTCGCGGGCGGTCAGCGAGTCGATAATCGACTTCTTCGCGCCGCAGTCCAGCAGTGCGACCGTGAGCCCACTGCCCTCGTACACCTGCGGCTCGTCGACGCTGACCTGCGCGCCGATGTCGGTGTGGTCGCTCATCTCGACGCACTGCTCCAACTGTGCTTTGGCCTGCTCGGGCGTCGCGTCGGGACCGGCGGCGACGCCACAGCGCATCGCCCCCTGCTCGCGGATCGAGGTGACGAGATCCCGCGTGTCGACGGCGTCGATCGCGGGGATCCCTTCGCGTTCGAGCCAGTCGGCCACGTCCTCGGTGAACTCGTGGGCGACGGCGACTCGGGGCTGAACCGAGTCGGACTCGAAGCGCTCCTCCCGGACGCCGTAGTTCCCGATCAGCGGGTAGGAGAACGTCAGCGCCTGCTCGGCGTAGGAGGGGTCGGTCAGGCTCTCCTCGTAGCCGGTGTAGGCAGTCGTGAACACTAGCTCGCCCCGGCCCGTGCCGGGGGCACGCGAGCGTCCCTCCACGACACGGCCGTCGGCCAGCGCGATGTACGCGCTCATTACGAGAAACGTACTTGCGATGGCTAATAACTGTGTCGTTCGAAGGAATCTTACGAAATTCGTAATCGGTATGACGGAGGCGCCACAGGGGACTGTATGGACGAACTCGATCGAGAGATCCTGAACATCCTCCGGCGGGACGCCCGGACGCCGTACACCGAGATCGCGGAACGTGTGGGAACGAGCGAGGGGACCGTCAGGAACCGCGTCGAAGGGATGGTCGAGGAGGGCGTGATCGAACGGTTCACCGTCACCACCCGGACCGGGAACGTGAAGGCGATGATCGAGATCTCGGTCGCGATGGACGTGAACACCGACGAGGTGGGCAAGCGGCTGGCGGAGTGGGACGAGGTGGACTTCGTCTGGCAGGTCTCCGGCGAGGACGACATCGTGCTGATCGTCGACTGCGTCGACACGCGCGCGGTGAACGAACTCATCTCGCGGGCCCGCGAGCAGGAGGAGGTCGAGGAGAGCACCACCCGGCTGATCCTCGACGAACGACTCGGGACCTAAAGCGCTCCGGCGGGGGGATCGCGTGCCACGGCGGGAGGCCTTTTGTCCCCGAGTCCCCGACCGTCGAACGCAATGACCGACGCGCTGTTCATCGTCAGCGAGGAAGGCTACTGGGCCGAGGAGTGTATCGACCCGCTCACCACACTGGACGACGCCGGCGTCGACGTGACCGTCGCGACGCCGACGGGCGAGCCGCCGGTCGTCGACGAACGTTCGCTCGATCCCGAGGACATCGGCGAGGAGGAGGCTGACCGCCTCCGCGAGATCCACGAGACCGACGAGCGACTCAACGACCCGCTCGCGGTGGCCGACGCCGAGCCGGGGCGCTACGACGCGGTGGTGTTCCCCGGCGGCCACGGCACCGTGTGGGACATCAATCAGGACAAGCACGCCCGCGCCGCGCTCCGAACGGCCGTCGAGGGCGAGGACGGCACCGCGCTGGTCGTCTGTCACGCCGCCGGAATCCTCGCGTTCACCCGCGACAGCGACGGCGAGTTCCTCGCCGCCGACCGGGACGTGACGGGCTTCCCGAACGCGTGGGAGGAGGGAATCGTCGACGAGCGCGACATCTTCGAGGGGCGGAAGCTGCCCTACTGGGTCGAGGACGAAGTGAAAACCGTCGGCGCGAACTGGGACGCCGAACTCGACGCCGACACCTCCGTCACCGTCGACGGCGACCTCGTGACGGCTCGCGGCCCCGGCTCCTCCCACGCGGCTGCGGTGACGCTGCTGGCGGAGCTGGGCGTCGACGCCTGACCGCGCTCGCCCGGCATCGAAGCGACCTTACCCCCGGTGGCCAATGACCCCCGTATGAGCACCGAGAACGCCGACGCGGGCGGGGGCACCGAGCCCCACCCCAACGCAGCGCAGGACGTGATCGCCGTCGACGGCGACGACGAACCGACGGGCCTCGCGAACCGCCTCGACGCCCACACCGGCGAGGGGCAGCGCCACCGCGCGTTCACCGCGCTGGTGTTCGACGAGGAAGGGCGAATTCTCCTCGCCCAGCGCGCCGCGAACAAGCGCCTCTGGGACACCCACTGGGACGGGACGGTGGCCTCCCACCCCGTCGAGGGGCAGAGCCAGATCGAAGCCACGAAGCAGCGACTGGAAGAAGAACTCGGCGTCACGCCGGATCAGTACGACGACCTCGAAGTGACGGACCGCTTCGAGTACAAGCGCCGCTACGAGCGCGAGGGGCTGGAGTGGGAGGTCTGTGCGGTGCTCCAGGTGACGCTGCAGGACACCACGCTCCACCCGGACACCGAGGAGATCGAGGGGCTGCTCTGGGCGGACTACGACCTGCTGTACGAGCAGCCCGAGTGGTACCGCCAACTGCGGCTCTGTCCGTGGTTCGAGATCGCGATGCGCCGGGATCACGAGGGCGAGACGGTTGTGGACGGTGGTGTCGGCTTCGAGCGGTAAGCGGGGGTAGGCGCGGATCGAGTTCTTTTGGGCGGTGGTTGGAGAGTGACTTCGAACAGCGTCTCGATCAGCGATCGGTGGAGAGCGACCGCGAACAGCAACAGCAGCTCGATCGTTGGCCACTTGCGACCGCACCGCCCGGCACAGCCCACGGACCTCCCCAGCCGACTCACTCCCTGTGGTCGTTCGTCCCTCGCGCGCTCGTTCGCGCACGGAGGCGCTCACGTCGCGCGCCGACGGCCACCGCGGTGCAGTCGCGGTGGACGCCTCGCCGGCGCCACGGTGGCGCCGGCGGGGGGAGGGGTGGGGACTCGGGACTGCGCCGGACCTCGTGTCCGGCGCCCTGCGGTCGCAAGTGGCCAAGCATCGAGTTGCTGCTGCCGTCGCAGTTGCTAACGAACGAGAAAGCGATCACGCCGAAATCGACCGACTCGGCGCCGAACCTACTCCTTCATCGCCCAGACGCCCACGATCCCCAACAGGAGCGCCGGGACGAACGGCAGCGCCAGCATCGCCACCATGAACGGCACGTGGTCCGCCAGCAGCGTCGGATACAGGTAGATAACGCCCGGAACCACCAGCGTCGCCAGCGCGACCACGACGACGAGCAGCGTGCCACTGGGGCCGCCCCCATCGCCGTTGGACTCGTCGTCGACGCTATCGGGCGTGTGCGTGTACCCGTTATCCTCAGAGCTCACTATCGGGCTTTAGCACCACCTTCCCAAAGCCCTCCCGGTTCTCCAGCATCTCGTGGCCGCGGGCGGCCTCGGACATCGGCACCACCTCCCGGATCCGTGGCTCGAACGTCCCGTCCCAGACGAGCGAGAGCGCGTCGTCGGCCTCGCCGGGGGTCGCCATCGTCGAGCCGAGCACGGAGAGCTGGTTCCAGAAGATGCGGTTCACGTCAGTGTGGGGCTGCCCGCCAGCGGTGGCCCCGCAGGTCACCAGCTTCCCACCTTTCGCGAGCGAGGCCAGCGAGTCCGACCACGACTCGCCGGCGACGTGGTCGACCACCACGTCGACGCCGCGCTTGCCAGTCAGTTCCCGTATTCGGTCGGCGTAGTTCTTCTCAGTGTAGTCGATGACGTGGTCGGCGCCGCAGTCCGCGGCGTACCCCAGCTTCTCCTCGGTGGAGGCGGTGGCGTACACCTCGCCGCCGACGTGGTCGGCGATCTGGACCGCCGCGTGGCCGACGCCGCCGGAAGCGCCGAGCACGAGCACCGAGTCCGTCGGGGAGAGGTCGGCCCGGCTGACGAGCATCCGCCACGCGGTCTGGAACACGAGCGATGCCGAGCCCGCGACTTCCCAGTCGACGCCCTCGGGGACAGGGACGAGGTTGTCCGCCGGGACCGTGGCGTACTCCGCGTGGACGCCGGGGCGGTGCTCGCCGATGATCTGGTAGCGCACGCACATCGACGCCTCGCCGTCCCGGCAGAACTCACAGCGGCCGCAGGCGACGCCCGCCGACACCGCCACGCGGTCGTTCTGCTCGAACCGCTCGACGTTCTCCCCGACCTCGACGACGACGCCCGCCGCGTCGCTACCGGGCGTGTGGGGCATTTCGAGGTCGATCCCGGGCATCCCCCGTCGCGTCCACACGTCGAGGTGGTTCAGCGCCGCGGCCTTCACGTCGATCTTGACCTCCTCGGGCCCGGGCGTCGGGTCGGGAACTTCGTCGTACTGGACCACGTCGTGGCCGCCGTGGCCGTGGAACTGGACGGACTTCATGGCTGGAGGGTTGACGGCCGGACGACATAACTGGTCGGGGAGCCGCGGTCGCTCACTCGACCGCCCGGCGGTCGATCGCCGTGACGAGCTCCCGCATAAACGTCGCGACCGTGTTGCCCATCAGATACACCGGGAAGCCGTCGCCGAGGCAGCGATCGAGCACGCGAGCCGCCGGCATCGACTCGTCGTGGTGGACGAACTCGGCGTCGACGCGTCGCTCCAGCAGTCGGGCGTGTGAGCCCGCTACGTGGATGCGACCGACGAGGTCGTGCTCGGCGAGCCACGTGAGGTAGTGGACGAACGCCGCGGTCCGGCCGGCCCGGTCGCGGCGCGTGTAGACGAACGGCGTGATCGTCACGTCGTCGAGGCGCTCGACCAGAAACTGCCGGAGGAGTTCGGTCGACTCGATGTCGTTCATCATCGCCCCGTTCGCGACGAGTCCGCCGCCGTCCAGTCGACGCCACCCCCACTCCGCCCGGAGCTCGTCGACGTAGGACTCCATCCGGGCCGGCGGCAGCGGGTCGAGGTCGAGGCTGCGCAGCACCTCGTCGACGGCGAACGCCGACCGCGCGCCGAGGACGTCATCGAGGGGGGAGTCGGCCCGTGGCTCGGCGACGGTGAACGCGTTCCCCGTCTTCTCGAACTCCCGGCGGAGGTAGTCGTTGATGGCGTCGTTGCGGTCGGCGCTGATGACGTGAGCGTCTTCCGGGACCGTCCGGGCGAACACGCGGGCGATGTCGGTGAGCTCCGCGCCGAGGGTCGACTGGTGGTCCCGCCGAACGTTGAGGATGACGACGACCTGCGGGTCGTACAGCTCGTTCGCGAGCCGCGTCGTGTACTCGCGGATCCCCTGATTCTCCGCGACGACGGCGTCGACGGGCGCGTACTTCCGGAGCTCCCGTTCGTTCTCGTACAGCCGGGTCGGCCCGCTCCGGGGGATCTCCGCCCGCTCGCGGTTGTGGTAGGAGAAAGAGCGGTCGCCCGTGACTTTGGCGTACGTCTCGAACCCGCGGTCGACGAGCAGCTCGTTGAGCCAGCGGACGACCGTCGACTTCCCCCGGACGCCGGAGACGGTCACCCGGATCGGCGTCCGCTCGACGCGCTCGTAGTGTGAACGCCCGCGGTCCGCGACGTGTCGGAGCGAGCGGACCGACTCGGCGACCGACTGTCGAAGCCGCGAGAGGGGGTGGTCGTCGCTCATCGGTCCTCCTCCGTCTCCGCGACTAGCGGGGAGTCATCGGTGTCGGCGCCGTCGACCGAGACGTTCGCGAACACCGACTCGCGGGCGAACGCCGCGGCGTCGGGGATCGAGCGTTCGAGCCGGCGGAGTTCGACGGCCGCGAGGCCGACGACGACGACGGCGACGAGGGCGTACGGGCCGGGGCCGTCGGAGATCAGTCCGCTCGCGGGAACGTCGACGAACAGGAAGATGGTGGCGTAGAAGATCGCGAACAGGGCGGCGGAGATGCGGATGTGCGCGCGGCGGTTCGCCGGTGTGACGCGGTGGAGGTTGTACGCGCCGATCCCGACGAACAGGCCGATGAAAAACAGCGTGATCCCCGGGGCGGAGAGGGGCCGAAGCACGCCGATCGCGAGGGCGTAGAGGACGCCCAGCGCGAGCGAGAGTGCGAGCAGCACCCGTCCGTACAGGAGCGTCACCCAGTGGACGTAGGAGACGAGGAAGAACACCGCGGTCGCCCCGATCGAGAACACGGCGATCGCGGGGCCGTACCGGACGCTGAACACGGCCAGCAGCGGGATGATGATGATCCCCGCGAGGCGGAGGTCGTACCGCTTCCGGAACCCCTCGTAGATCGCGACATCGGCGAGCAGCAACGAGATCGAGAGCCAGCTCGGGGTGACCGTGCCGAGAGCCGTCCCGCGTGGCTCGATCCCGATCCAGCCGACGACGTCGCTCGTCGGCAACGCCAGCACCGGCGGGGTGGGCGAGCCGACGCGCGCCAGCACCACCAGCGAGAACACCCCGACGGCGAGGAGTGCGGCGTAGCAGCCGGCCATCGTGAGGAGGTCGGCCCGGCGGTTCTCGAGGTCGAGCCGCATCAGGTTGTACGCGGTGACGCCGGGGAAGATGCTGGCGATCACCTCGGCGTTCTCGAAGGGGAGCCGTCCCGGGAACAGCTGCGAGACCGTGAAGCCGACTCCGACCGTTGCGATCGCGCCCACGCCGACGGCAGCCAAGAAGAGCCGCCGGCCGTAGTTGAGCGTGTACTCCCTGAGCGCCCAGAGGGCAGCCCACGCGGCGGCGGTGCCGCTCGCGAAGATGACGAGCGAGAGCGGCTCCCGGAGCGTGTAGACGACGATCAGCGGGACCACCATCACGCCGCCCAGCCGGTAGCCGTAGGCTTGTGACAGGAACGCGACGATCGCCAGCCCGGCGATCATCACGACGCTAGCGGCAATCACGGATTCCTCCAGTCCCGCGTTGGGAGGAACGGATTAAGCCGTTTGCTCATTGTTCCGACGAGACGGCGCGGTACGTCTCGGTCGCGCGGGCGTTTCGGGCAGCAGCCGGGAGCCGTGCACGGTGAACCGCGAGCGCCCGGAGTTTTGTGTCCCGCGGTCGGAGGGTCAGCCATGAGCGACGATCACGAGCACGACCACGACGACCCGGGAACCGACGGCCACCACCACCACGACCGCGACCACCTCGGCGTCGCCGTCCTCACCGTCTCCTCCTCGCGCAGTCTCGACGAGGACCCCGCCGGCGACCGGATCGTCGACGCCCTCGAGAACGCCGGCCACGGGGTCACCACCCGCGATCTGGTCCCGGACGACTACGACAAAGTGCAGGGCACCGTCGAACGCTTCGTCGACCGCGACGACACCGACGTTGTAGTCACGACCGGCGGCACCGGCGTCACGCCGGACGACGTGACCGTCGAGGCCGTCGAGCCGCTGCTCGGAAAGGAGCTCCCCGGGTTCGGCGAACTGTTCCGGCGGCGCTCCTACGAGGAGGTCGGCACGATGGTCGTCGCGACGCGGGCCACCGCCGGCGTCGCCGACGGCGTCCCCGTGTTCTGTCTGCCCGGGAGCGAGAACGCCGCCACGCTGGGCGCGGAGCTGATCGTCTCGACGGCCGGCCACCTCGCAGGACTGGCAGCCCGGGACGAGGAAGGCGGCCCGCACGAACACGACCACGGAGAGAACGGACACGACGGCGAGGGACACGGCAGCGACGGGCACGAGCACGGCGGGGACGGTCACGATCACTGACGCTCGGTCCGGACCGACAGAATCACGTCGGCGCTACGAGAACGGCCTGCAAGAATGTTCGACAAGGTGCTCGTCGCGAACCGCGGTGAGATCGCGGTCCGAGTCATGCGTGCCTGCGAGGAACTGGGCGTCGACACCGTCGCGGTGTACTCCGAGGCCGACAAACACGGCGGCCACGTCCGTCACGCCGACGAGGCGTACAACGTGGGCCCCGCCCGCGCGGCCGACTCCTACCTCGACCACGAGGCCGTGATCGAGGCCGCCGAGAAAGCCGGCGCCGACGCGATCCACCCCGGCTACGGGTTCCTCGCGGAGAACGCCGAGTTCGCGGGGAAAGTCGAGGCCCACGACGAGATCACGTGGGTCGGCCCCGCGGCGGACGCGATGGAGCAGCTCGGGGAGAAGACCAAGGCCCGGAAGACGATGCGGGAGGCAGAGGTGCCGATCGTCCCCGGGACGACCGACCCCGCCGAGAGCGCCGAGGAGGTCAAGGAGTTCGGCGAGGAGCACGGCTACCCCGTCGCGATCAAGGCCGAGGGTGGCGGCGGCGGCCGCGGGATGAAGATCGTCGAAGGGCCGAAGGAGGCCGAAGACCAGTTCGAGAGCGCCAAACGCGAGGGCGAGGCGTACTTCGACAACGCCAACGTCTACCTCGAACGCTACCTCGAGAACCCCCGACACATCGAGGTACAGATCCTCGCGGACGAGCACGGCAACGTGCGCCACCTCGGCGAGCGTGACTGCTCGCTCCAGCGCCGTCACCAGAAGGTGATCGAGGAGGGGCCGAGTCCCGCGCTCACCGAGGAGCTCCGCGAGGAGATCGGCGCAGCCGCCCGCCGCGGCGCCGACGCCGCGGGCTACTACAACGCCGGGACGTTCGAGTTCCTCGTCGAGGAGGAGGACCGCGACGCCGAGGCCGGCGAGCTGCTCGGCCCCGACGCGAACTTCTACTTCCTCGAGGTCAACACCCGCATCCAGGTCGAGCACACCGTCACGGAGGAGCTCACGGGCATCGACATCGTGAAGTGGCAGCTCCGGGTCGCCGCCGGCGAGGAACTCGACTTCTCGCAGGACGACGTGGATCTCTCGGGCCACGCGATCGAGTTCCGGATCAACGCCGAGCACGCCGACGAGGAGTTCCAGCCCGCAAGCGGCGGTACGCTCGACACGTACGACACGCCGGACGGCATCGGCGTCCGCGTCGACGACGCGCTCTCGGAGGGCGACGAGCTGGTGACGGACTACGACTCGATGATCGCGAAGCTGATCGTCCACGCGAGCGACCGCGAGGAGTGTCTCGCGCGCTCGAAGCGGGCGTTCAACGAGTACGACATCGAGGGCGTCGTCACCATCTCGCCGTTCCACCGCATGATGCTCGACGACGAGGCGTTCGTCAACGGCACGCATACGACGAAGTACCTCGACAACGAGCTCGACCACGCCCGGATCGACGAGGCCGTCGAGCGATGGGGGACCGAGTCCACGAGCGACGAGGGCGAGGAGAGCGAGACGACCACCCGGGAGTTCACCGTCGAGGTCAACGGCAAGCGCTTCGACGTCGAACTCGAAGAGGAGGGCGCGCCCGCGATTCCGACGCCCGAGACGAGCAGCGGCGGGAGTCGCCCCTCCGGCGCCGGCGGCAGCAGCGGTGACGACGGCGGCTCCGGCGGCGCCGAACCCGACGTGCCCGAGGGCGGCGAGTCCGTCGCCGTCGACATGCAGGGAACGGTGCTGTCGGTCGACGTCGAGGTTGGCGACGAGGTCGCGCCCGGTGACACGGTGGCGGTGCTCGAAGCGATGAAGATGGAGAACGATATCGACGCCGAGCGCGGCGGCACGGTGTCGCAGGTGCTGGTCGAGGAGGGCGAGAGCGTCGATATGGGCGACGTGCTCGTGGTGCTGGAGTAAGTCGGTAGTCTTCGTTTTCGGGGTTTTCGTGCGTCGCTACGGTAGGGTCTCGATCGTTGGTGAGTGAGACAGCAACCGCGACAGTGGCTTGATCGTTGGCAACTGGGACAGCAACCGCGACAGCATCTCGACGCTAGGCCACTTGCGACCGCAACCGCTCCGCACAGCCCACGCACCTCCCCAGCCGACTCGTTCGCTCCCGCTGGTCGCTCACTCGTCCCTCGCGCTGACACGCGGCACGAGGCCGCGTGCGCTTCGCGCCACTGCCGACTGCGGTGGCGGTGGACGCCGCGGGCCGGCAACCGTCGACGGCCCGCGGGGGAGGGGTGGGGATTCGGTGCTGCGCCGAACCTCGTGTTCGGCGCACTGCGGTCGCAAGTGGTCTACGATCGAGTTGCTGTCGCTGTTCGCGGTCGAAACACCGAACTCCCCAGTATCGTCCACAGTCGAAGTTCAGGACGCCAGCCCGTCGATCAGTTCGAAGCGAGCGCCACCCACCGAAAAACCTCGGAAGAATCGACCCAAAACGATCCGAACGCAACCGAACTACTCGCTCGGCGCCAACTCCACCTGCGTCAGGTCCCGATCCAGCTTACACGTCTCGTGTGGCGGCTCACCCTCGACCGCCTCGATCTGGTACTCCTCGTCGAAATCCGCCCCGAGCGGCTCACACAACGGGTGGGAGGGACACTCCGAGTGTGGACACTCGCCCGCCAGTTTCGCCTTACTTCCGGAGTAGGCGGACTTCGAGGGGACGTTCGCGGGGACCGATGTCGGTTCGACCTCGACGGCCCGCACCCCCTCGTCGTGGACCGCACAGTCGAGCACCTGCGTGTTCTCCCGCACGTCGACGACCTCGTAGCGGGTGCCCTCTTCGACGTTGAGACACTGACTCCGGTAGGGACAGCCCTCACAGCCCGAGGCCTCCCCCTGATAGACGAACTCTTGGCCCGGTTCGGCGAGCCGGGCGCCGACGAGCGTGACGGTGGTCATGGGCGAACGTAGCTCCGCGGCGGGGTTAAGGCTCTCGCCCCGGTTTCAGTCCGTCCGCCCGGTCCGCTCGTCCAGTTCCGCGAGATACGCCTCCCGGGGCTGCTGGTACGCCCCGCGGTAATCGATCTCGCCGTTCGCGAACTGCCCGGCCACGTCGACCGCGGCGTCGATGGCCGCGTCTCGGCTCTCCCGCGTCTCGTTCGCGATCTCGATCTCCGGCTCCGCGAACAGCGTCGCGTGCCACTCCTCGGTGGCGTACTGGCCCGCGCCGGGGCGGTTCGCCCGCGAGCCGTTCGTGACGTAGATCGTCGGCAGACACGGCGCCGGGAACGCCTCGGCGTCGAACACGTCCGGCCGGTAGGCGAGGATGATCCGACCGTCCCGCTGCTCGTTCCACACCGTCCAGGACTCCGGGAGGTCGTCGAGACCCATACCCGGACTGGGTCGGGGAGGTGGATAGGCCTCTCGCTCCGGGGATCCCACACGGCCCGCTACCCGAACTGCAAAACGGCCGCCGACCCCAGAGCCCGCATGGAGACCGCCCTCTGGTGGGTCCGGGACGACGCCCGCCTGCACGACAACGCCGCTCTCGCCGCCGCCGCCGAGGCCGAGACGTTGCTCCCGGTGTCCGTGGTCGATCCGCGACAGTACGGCGAGCAGCCCTACGGCGGCCGGGACTCCTTCGACTTCGAGAAAACCGGCGCGTACCGTGCACGCTTCCAGCGGGAGACCGTGGCGGACCTGCGAGCGTCACTCGAATCGGAGGGGTCGGGACTGCTCGTCCGGGAGGGCCGGCCGGCCGACGTGCTCACGGAACTGGCCGCGGCCGTCGACGCCGACGCCGTCCACTTCCAAGCCCTCCCCGCACCCGAGGAGCGGGAGGCCGCCCGCACCGTCGTGAGCGCGCTCGGGGACGCCGGGGTTCGGACCGAGAGCCACTGGACGTCGACGCTGCACCACGTCGCCGACCTCCCCGACGGCGTCCAAGGGATCGACGACACGTTCACGCCGTTCCGCCAATCCGTCGAGAACGAGAGCCGCGTTCGGGAGCCGCTTCCCGAGCCAGCGCTCCCGCCGACGCCGGATCTCGCTCGGCTCGACGACGATCACGGCTCGTTCCCGACGCACGACGAACTCGGCCTCGAACAGCCCGAGTACGACGATCGGGGCGTACTGGCATTCGAGGGCGGAGAGACCGCAGGACTGGATCGACTCGAAACATACGTCTGGGAGGACGACCACCTCCGAGAGTACAAACGGACCAGAAACGGGCTGCTCGGGGCCGACTACTCCTCGAAGCTCTCGCCGTGGCTCGCGGCCGGCTGTCTCTCCCCGCGGTACGTGAAGCGGGAGGTGGACCGCTACGAGGCCGAGCGCGTCGCGAACGACTCGACGTACTGGCTGCTGTTCGAACTCCGCTGGCGGGACTTCATGGCGTTTCAGGCCGCCAAGCACGGCGGCCAGTTCTTCGCCCGCGACGGGATCAGGGAGCGCAAGGACATCGACTGGGCCGACCACGGGAGCGATCCGACAGCCCGCAAGCAGTTCGAGCGCTGGAAACACGGCGAGACGGGGGTCCCGTTCGTCGACGCCAACATGCGGGAGCTGAACGCGACGGGGTACATGAGCAACCGCGGCCGGCAGAACGTCGCCTCCTTCCTCGCGAACAGCCTGCGGATCGACTGGCGCCGCGGCGCGGCCTACTTCGAGCGCCAGCTCGTCGACTACGACCCCGGCTCGAACTACGGGAACTGGGCGTACGTCGCCGGCGTGGGCAACGACAGCCGGAACAGCTACTTCGACGTCGTGGAACAGGCCCGGAACTACGACGAGGACGGCGAGTACGTCCGCCACTGGCTCCCCGAACTCCGTGGGCTCCCGCCCGCGTACGTCCACGAGCCTTGGGAGATGGACCCGGAGGAACAGGCGGCCTACGGCGTGGTGCTGGGCGAGGACTACCCCGAGCCGATGATCGATCTGGACGCGAGCTACGAGGAGTTCCGTTAGAGCAGCCCGGCGCTCCCGATCCACGACGCGAGCGTGAGCGCGACAGCCAAGGCACCGACTCGGAGCGCAACCGACACCGGCGACTGCCGGGAGACGCCGTACCAGCAGAGCCCCGGCGGGATCGAGACGACGCCGAACGCGATCGGGTCCGGGAGCGAGGGGTTCCACCACAGCAGGACGGCGAACAGCGCGAGGCCGAGGAGGGCGGCACCGAGCCGGTGTGGGGGTGGCGTGTCCACGTCGACGACGGCGTCGGCCGGCGAGAAAAGGGTACTGGCAGCCGGGCTACTCCAGCGCGTCGGCGGCAAGCGGCGTCGCCCGCTCGCGGATCGACTCGTACTGGTCACGGTAGTTCGCGACCGCCTCCGGCCGGTCGTTGCTCAGCACGCCCACGACCGCGCCGCCCTCGTGGACGGTGACGCCCGCGTGTGCCAGCGACGGACCGTTCAGCAGCCAGAGCGCGTAGGGGAGCGACTCCTCGGTGACGAACACCTCGACCGTGTCGGCAGCGAAGAACTCGGCGACCTCCGCCCGCGCCGGCGCGCTCGACCGCAAGGAGTCGATCGTCTCCGCCGTCACGACGATCTCGACGGCGAGCCCCTCCTCGATCACGGCGTCTTCGAGCATCGAGACGTAGTTGGTTTTCACCACCGGCGCGAACCCGCGGAGGGTGTCGGCCTCGGGCAGCCGCGAGAGCACCTCCGACAGCGCCGTCTCCGGCAGCGCCGGGTCGGCGTACGTCACCGTGCCGCTGTCGAGGATGTCGGAGCTCACGGGCGCGTCGTCGGGGATCGCCGCGAGCAACGGCTCCGCGGCCCCGAGCGTGTCGGTCGTGTCGCGGTACGCCCGGTGTGTTTCGAGTGCGAGCTGGCCGGCGTGGGTCGCCTCGAACCGGCCGTCGACCTGCTGTGCCAGCCCCGTCTCGATCAGATCAGTGACCGCACGATCCACCGTCGAGCGGGAGACACCGACGGCGTCGCCCAGCTCCCGTTTGTCGAGTCGGTCGGTCGAGAGGGCGGCGAGCACGTCGCCGCGCTTGCGGAGGACGTCCCGGACGCGCTGTCCGTTGACGCCGTCTGTATCCATATTCGATGCTCGGGAACGCGACCGTAAATCGGTTTCCGCTGCGTCACGGCTCAGCGCAGCCCGATCCCGAGGACGTGCCACCAGATCGATACCGCGAGCGCGCCGTTTGCGGCCGTCGCGATCCACGCGATGTTGAACCGGTCGGAGAGCTCCCGGGAGGCAGAGGCCGGGTCCGCCCCCTGCACCGAGTAGTACACGTCGACGTAGAACGCCGTCACGCCGCCGAGGGCGACCGCGGCGATCGGGTAGCCGAGCGCGAACGAGAACCCCGCCGCGGCGGCGGTCGCGATCGCCCCCACAGCGACGGTGGCGGCCACGCCGAGCCCGGTCGCGAACGTCTCGACGCCGGCCTGTCGGTCGAAGTGCACGTCGGCCGCCTGATGGAGGACGTGGTAGCCGAAGCTGTAGCAGGCGACGACGCCGACGGCGACGAGGATCGCCGGCGCGAGCCGCCCCGCGATCAGCACCGCGACGGGCAACACGAGCAGGCCGGCGTCGACGCCGGTCGTGACGACGTGGTTCCAGACCCCCCGCTCCTTGAACCGCGGCGGGTAGGAGTACGTGAAGCCGAGCACGATCACTGCGACGCCCGCGAGAAGCACCCACCAACCGGCGACGGCGGCGACGACGGCGTACAGCGCCAGCGCCGTCACGAGGTAGCCGCCGAGGAGCCACCACGTGCGACCGACGCCGAGGCGCCCGACCGCCGAGGCGATCACGTCCTTCTCGGGGTTCGTCGCGTCGACCGCGCGGTCGTGGATCGCGTCGGCGACCGACGCCTGGAACTTCGCGACCATCGTCGCCGCCGCGTAGCCGACGGCGACCCAGCGCCCCGTCGCCCCCGGCCAACCGCCGACGCGGACGCCGAGGCCGACCGCGAGCAGCACCGAGGCGACGTTGTAGCCGGCCGTCGCGGACAGCCGGCTCACGACGGCGACGGCGCGGAGCCGTGAGACGAACTGCCGAGCGGTCAGTCGGGCCATCCGGGAGACCGTCAACGTTTCTGTGGTTAATGGCTGTCCGTTCGCGGCGGGCCGAGCAGGGACTGCACGGATCACCGGTCCGTGAGCAGAAGCTCACGTCGCGAAACCATGCTCGGGAGCCCCGAAACGGGCCGAGAACCGAGGTAAAGGGGTTCGATCCCCTACGGTCGACTACCGCCGGAGGCATCCGATATGACCGACTCCCCCGCAGTTCACGGAACGAGACGCAGCGTGCTCAAGACGGCCGGTGCCCTCCTCGCGGCCGGCGGGCTGCTCGGGAGCACCGGATCGGTGGCCGCCGCCGACGGCTGGGCGACCGCCGAGACGCCGACCGACCGAACGCTGCACGCGGTCGTGGAAACTGCCGCGGGCGCGTTCGCGGTCGGCGGTGGCGGCGACGTGCTCCGCCGGACCGAGGAGGGCTGGACGCGGGTCGTCGACGGCGGGCCGACGGGGAACGGCAACGATCTCTACGGCGCCGCGACGACCGACGGCGGCGAGCGGCTCTGGGTCGTCGGCTCGTCGGGCGCGATCGGGGAGTACGACGTACAGACCGGCTCGTTGGTCGATCACTCCGCGCCGAACGACGTGACGAACAACTTCAACGACGTGAGCGTCGTCGGCGAGCCCGGCGACGCGAACGTGTACGTCGCCGGCGACTCCGGGAAGATCTACAGCAGCTTCGACAACGGCGCGACCGGGACGTGGGATCAGGTGACGCCGGGGTCGGGCTCGGCGATCAAGGCGATCGACTTCCACGGCCCGAGAAGCGGCCACGCGGTCGACGGCAACCAGACCGTCTTCGAGACGACCGACGGCGGCGTCTACGAGAACATCGGGATCGCCAACGCCAACGTCAACTTCTACGCCGTCGACTCCGACGGGAGCGACAGCGTCGACGTCGCCGGCGGCGGCGCGATGGTCCACCGCTGGGACGGCGCGGGCTGGACGCCGACCGACCTCGGCGACGCCTCGCTCCGGGATATCGAACGCGGCGGCGACGGCGGCTACACCGTCGGCGGTGGCGGCGCCGTGTTCGAGTTCACTGACGGCGAGTGGCAGCGCGAGTCGACGCCGACCGGCGCGAACCTGAAGTCGGTCCGCCGCGGCGAGACGGACATCGCCGTCGGCGCCAGCGGCACGGTCATCGAGAAGTAGTCCCCGCGGATCGTCGTGGGACACTCGGGATGTGTCAGAGGCAGCCCGTTCGACGGCTCAGTCCCGCGGCGGTTCGTGACGGCGGCAGCGATCAGCGGTCCCCGCTGTGTGCGTTTCCTCACTCGGTCCCTCCAGCGACCACCGTTGGAGTACTCGGCCCAGAACGCGCTGTCGACGGCTCACAGCAGCGGCTCGCGATCAGTGCTCGCCGCAGGAGTGCTCGGTCGGGGATTTGAACCCCGGTCATCGGCTCGAAAGGCCGAAATGATTGGCCGGACTACACCAACCGAGCGTATCTGAACATCGTCGGGCGGATCGTATAAACGCTACCCTTTGGGTCGCCCGTGGGAGACGGAACCGGGGGAGGCTACTTCCCTTCGAACTCCGGCTCCTCGTCGCCCATGAACGCCGTGACCCCCTCCATCAGGTCGTCGGTGTTCATCAGGTGGCCGAACGCCTGACTCTCGACTTCGAGCCCGGCGTCGGTGTCGTCGCGGCCGGCGAGCATCGCGCGCTTGGTGTAGCGCTGGGCGATCGGCGGGCCGGCGGCGAGATCGCGGGCCAGCTCCCAGCCGCGGTCCAGCAGTTCGCTGTCCTCGGTGAGCTCGTTGATGAAGCCGTACTCCTCCAGCTCCGCGGCGTCGTAGCGGTCGGCGGTGAAGATGATCTCCTTCGCCCGCCCCTCGCCGACGATGTGGCGCAGGCGCTGGGTGCCGCCCCAGCCCGGCAGCAGGCCGAGGTTGTGTTCGGGCTGGCCGAGTTCCGAGCGCCGGCTGGCGATTCGGAGGTCCGCCGCCGTCGCGAGCTCCATCCCGCCGCCGAGGCAGTAGCCGTCGATGGCGGCGACGACCGGCGCGTCCAGCGATTCGAGCTTGCCGAACGTCTCCTGCCCGAGCTTCGAGAGCTCGACCCCGTGCAGCGGGTCGCCGCCGCCGGCGGCCATCGACTGCACGTCCGCGCCCGCGGAGAACGCGCGGTCGCCCTCGCCGGTGAGCAGCACCGAGCGCACGTCCTCGTGGGCGTCGAGCTCGTCGATCGCGGTGTCGAGCTCGTGGAGCAGCTCCTCGCTGATCGTGTTCATCCGGTGGGGACGGGCGATCTCGATGTGTCCGACGTGGCCGTCGACGGCGACGTTCAGCACTTCGTACTCGGTCTCGCCGTCGCCGTCGCCGGCGGCGCCGTGGAACCCGGCGTCGGCCTCCGCGAGCTCGCGCAGCGACTCCTCGGCCTCGTACCGGGGCTCGTCGGTCGCCTCGTACAGTTCGTCGAGCGTCTCCACGAGCGCGGCGATCCCGTAGCCGTCGGCCATCTTCGCCGGCCCGTCGGGGAAGCCGGCGCCGAGCATGACCGCCTCGTCGATCGCTTCGGGGTCGGCGACGTCCTCGGCAACGAGGCCGGCGACCTCGTTCGCCATCACGGCGAGCAGGCGCTCTTCGAGGTCCTCGCGGCCGGCGTCGGTGGGGATCTGGGCGCCGTCGCCGTCCTCGTAGTCGTAGAACCCGCGGCCGGTCTTCTTCCCGAGCTCTTCCGCCTCGACTTTCTCGGCGAGCAGCGGGCAGGGCCGGTAGGCGTCGCCGAGCTCCTGGTACATGTACTCCAGCACGTGGTAGCCCACGTCGATGCCGACCTGATCGGCGAGCTCGAACGAGCCCATCGGGAGGCCGAGGTCGTACTTCGTGGTGGAGTCGACCTCCTCGATCGTCGCGTCGTCGGCCTCGACGATCCACGCCGCCTCGTTCATCAGCGGGACGAGCACGCGGTTGACGATGAACCCCGGCGAGTCCTTCCGGACGCGGACGGGCGTCTTGCCCAGCGACTCGGCGAGAGACTCGATCGTGTCGAGCGTCTCGTCGGCGGTGTGGGCGCCGGAGATGACCTCGACCAGCTGCATCCGCACGGGCGGATTGAAGAAGTGCATCCCGCAGAACTGCTCGGGCCGGTCGCTGACCTCCGAGAGCTCAGTGACCGAGAGGCTGGAGGTGTTGGTCGCGAAGACGGCCTCCGGCGGCGCGTGGTTGGCTACCTCGCGGTACACCTCCTTCTTGATGTCCATCTTCTCGGGGACGGCCTCGATCACCACGTCGGCGTCGCCGACCGCGGCGTCGAGATCGACGACCGGCGTGACCCGGTCGATCGCGCCGTCGGCGTCGGCCTGACTGATCTGGTCTTTCTCCGCCAGCTTCTCCAGGCTCCACTCGATCTGCTCGTAGCCGTTCTGGACGAACTCCTCGTTGATGTCCCGCATCGTCACGTCGTAGCCGGCCAATGCGGCCACCTCGGCGATGCCGTGGCCCATGTTGCCCGCGCCGAGCACCGCGATCCGGTCGATATCGTCGGGATCCATGCGCGAGTAGTCGGCCGGACGGCGGTTGAACGTTTCCCTCTCCCGTATCAGCAACGGGCTCGGAGTTGCTCCGCGTGGATGGCGGGGCGTGGCGGCCGCAGCCGACACCTCTTACCCCTCGGCGACCCGAGGGGGAAGGGAATGGAGATCGAGCCGGCGACGATGGACGACGCCGACCGGATCGCGGAGCTGTGGGTGGATCTCGCGCGCGACCAGCGCGCACACGGCTCCCACCTGCTGGCGGCGCCCAACCGCGAGTCGGTCCGCGAGGGGCTCGCCCGGGCGATCGTCACCGAGGGGGTGCTGGTCGCCCGCACCGCCGACGGCGATCTCGCGGGGTTCGTCGAGTTCGCCCCCGAGACCGGCGGCTACCGGCAGGACGTCGACCGCGGCGTGATCGAGAACATCTACGTGCGGCCGAGCCACCGCGGCGCCGGCGTCGGCGGCGACCTGCTCGACGCCGCCGAGCGCCGCCTGCTCGACGCCGGCGTCGATCGGATCTCGCTGGAGGTGCTCGCCGACAACGAGGCCGCCCGGGAGTTCTACGCGCGCCACGGCTACGACACCCACCGCGTGGAGATGGAGAAGGCACCCGAAAACGACACGCACTCAAAGGAGGACTGAGTAGCGTCGGTCGCGCCTGGAGAGCATGGGTGGTTCATGCACTCGACTTGTAATCGAGACTTCCCGGGTTCGACTCCCGGTCCAGGCTCTTCTCGTCGAACGACAGTGAGGCGTGAAGAGCCGTCGCCAGGCGTCGAGCATGTGGGGAACGCACAGTGAGCGAAGCGAACGAGCATTTTCCCACAGCCGTTCGACTCCCGGTCCAGGCTTCCTGCGAGGAGCGAACGCGACGAGCGGAAGCCGTTCGGGAGTCGAAGCCTGCAGGTGACGCGCAGCGAACGAAGTGAGCGAGCATCTCCTGCTCTGGTTCGACTCCCGGTCCAGGCTCTTCTCGTCGAGCGAAGCGAGACCTGAAGCGCTGAGAACGTCGTTGTGTCCGGATCAGCCGCGAAGTTGTTCTCCTTCCCGCCTGTCGGCGGCGGAACCCATTTTTGCGACCAGCGAGAATGGCCGCCGATGCCGTTCGAAGCGTGGCGGCCGCTGACAGCCGGGTTGTTCCTCCTCCTCTCCGGGGGCGTCCACGTCGTTGCGCCCTACCAGGCCGCACGGAAGGCCGCGATGGAGGATGGTCACGAGGGCGAGGTGGCCGACGAGTGGGAGATCGACGCGACACAGATCGTCGGCGGGGTCACCGCGCTGGTGGGGCTGGCGATCCTCGTCCGTGCGTTCTGGCCGTTGTAGCTCCGAACCCACAGGAGTTAGGGTTCCCCGTTCGTAGCCGCCGGCAATGTCGGACGGCGACGCCGACGACGAGAGCGTTCGCGAAGCGATCGAGCAGTCCGAACACGGCGCGCCCGCGGCGGGGGCGGTGCTGCGCGACCAGTTCGAGACCCACGAGGTGTTCCAGCGCATCATCGCCGCCGCCGACGAGGAGGCGACCACCGGCGGGCGCGAGCTGTTCTTCAGCAGCCTCGCGGCGGGGTTCTCGATCACCATCACGTTCCTGCTGTACGCCTCGCTGACCGCTTCGACGGACGGCCACCCGATACTCAGCGCGCTGTTGTACCCGCTGGGGTTCGTGTTCATCATCATCGGCGGCTACCAGCTGTACACCGAGAACACGCTGCCGCCGGTGGTGCTAGTGCTCGAACGGCTGATGAGCGTCCCGCGACTGCTGAAGATCTGGGGGATCGTGATCGTCGGGAACTTCGCCGGCGGCGGCATCGGCGCGCTGGTGCTGGCCCGGAGCGGCGTGCTCTCGCCGGCGGCGATGGACGCCGCGACGTACCTCGCACGGAAGGGGATCGAGACGGACTTCTGGCCGCTCTTCTTCAAAGCGGGCTTTGCGGGGCTGATCGTCGCCGGCGTCGTCTGGCTCGTCTACGCCGTCCGGGACAGCGTCGCCCGGCTGGTGATCGTCTACCTCGCCTTCCTCGCGGTGCCGCTCGGCAACCTCTATCACTCCGTCGTCTCGTTCACCGAGCTCGCCTACCTCGCCTTCGCGGGCTACCCCGTGTTCCTCGACGGGCTGGTCTGGTTCGTGCTCCCGGTGCTGCTGGGGAACACCGTCGGCGGCGTGTTGCTCGTGACGGTGGTCAACTACTTCCAGACGACCGAACAGCGCCTCGACATCGCCCGCCGCGACGGGTTCGACCGGGAGCTCACCCCTCGCGAGCTGCTGTTCGGCGGGCTGGCCGGGCGCACGTACGTCCACAAGCTGGTCCACGAGGAGGAGGAGTAGCCGCCGACGCCGGCGCTCGGGGGGCGAACGGCGCCCCGATACTGTTTTGTAGCTGTGGTAGCTACTTTCCGGCCGTAATGGGTGAAGTCTGCTCGACGTGCGGGCTGCCTGAGGAACTCTGCGTCTGCGAAGACGTCGCGAAAGAGTCCCAGCAGATCAGTATCCGCATCGACGAGCGCAGGTACGGCAAGGAGGTAACGGTCATCGAGGGGTTCGATCCGAAAGACGTGGACATGGACAGCCTGTCCTCGGACCTGAAGTCCAAGTTCGCGTGTGGCGGCACCGTCGAGGACGGCGCCATCGAGCTCCAGGGGAACCACAGCGGTCGCGTGGAGGATTTCCTCCGCGACAAAGGCTTCAACGTGGCCTGACCCCCTCCCTGCCGGCCCGGTTCCCACCGGTGACGTGGGAACTATGTCGGCCCCGCACCGAGCAGCACTGTGCATAGAGCTGTCGCCGTCGCGGTCGTTCTCTTACTTGTCGGCGTCCAGCCGGCGACTGCCGCTACGGCCGGCGGCACCGGTACGAGTCCGTGGACCACACACGACGCCGAGCCAGCCGTCGATCCCACGGCGTCGCCGACGATCGGCGTGGACACCGTTCTCTCGCTCACCCCCGACCGGCCGGGGTCGGTCGGCGTCGTCCAGACCTTCACGATCCCCGAGGAGGTGACCGAACTCGAGGTCACCCTCGGCCCGCAGTCGAGCGTCAGCGACGCCGAGGGGTTCAGCCACGTCGAGGGAGAGATGTGGGAGTGGGACGGCGAGACCGCCGAACCCCGGCTTCGCTACGCGATGGCGGCCAACCGGACTACCGACCGCGACGGACCGATGGGCGCCGACGGGTCGTATCTCTACGCCGACGTGGGTGAGTGGGCGCTGGTCCAGCAGCCCAACCTCGGCTACCAGTGGCGCTACCGCGGCGCCGACTCGATCAGCGTCGACCGCACGACCCGCGTCGACGGCGCGGGCGCCGTCGGCGAGACGACGGCGTTCCTCGGCCCCCACGAGACGTACACGCGGGAGGTCGCCGGACAGGAGATCACGCTGATCGTGCCCGAGGCCGCTTCGCTCGCGGACCCGCCCGAGCAGATCCTCGACGGGCTCGGGAACGCCTCGCAGGCGCTCCGGGTGGGCGACCGCGATCCGACCGTGTTCGCGGTCGCGGCACCCACTGAACGAGTGAACTGGGCGGCACAGGGCGTCCAAGTCGGCGACACCGACTTCTGGGTCCGCGCGAACCAGCCGATCGACGGCGTCGGGAACGCGTGGCTCCACGAGTACGTTCACACCCGGCAGTCGTTCCGGACCGCCGACTCCGGACGGTGGCTGACGGAGGCCAGCGCGACGTGGTACGCCGCGCTGCTGAGCCACCGACAGGAGGGGGTGAGCTTCGCCCGCTTCGCCGAGTTCCTCGACCGCGGCACCGACGAGCCCCAAGCGAGTTCGGTGCTCGCCGATCCGGGCGACTGGGCGAACAACGCGAACTACTGGAAGGGCGCGCTGGTGAGCGGCGAGATCGACCGACGGATCCGGGTCGCGACCGACCGCGGCGCCACCTTCCAGCGCGTGCTCGCGTCGCTCAACGAGCGGACCTCCCCGATCACCAACGAGGATATCCTCACGGCCGTCAACGACGCCGGCGGGGAGTCCACCCGTGCCACCGCCGAACGGTTCACGACGACCAGCGACACCCCCGAGGTCTGGAACCGGAGCGCCCATCGCGAGGCGTTCGGCGGCGACGCCGCGCTGCTGCGGGTCGAGTTCGACCCCGCGACCGACGTGCGTGCGACCGGCCCGTACCGCAACGCGACGCTCGCCCCGCCGGTCACGCTAGCGGCCGGCGAGACGCTCTCGGTGCGGACGACCGTCGAAAACCTCGGCGGCGCGTCCGGCGAGTACGCGGTCACGCTCCGCGTCGACGATCGCGCGGTCGCGACGGCGAACGGGACGCTCGCCCCCGGCGAGCAGACGACCGCCTCGCTGACCCACGAGTTCGCGGAGCCGGGACGCTACACGGTCTCGGTCGCCGGCGAGCGGTTCACCGTCACGGTCCGCGAGCCGGCGACGCCGACGGTGACCGAGCTCGCGGTCGAGCCCCGAACCGTCGACCCCGGCGACGAAACCACCGTGACGGCCACCGTGAGCAACGACGAGCAGGTGCCGGGGAACGCGACGATCCCGTTCACCCGGAACGGCGAGACGGTAACGACCCGGACGGTCACGCTCGGCCCGGGCGAGCGGGAGACGGTCTCGGCGACCGTCGAACTGCCGGCTGCGGGCGAGTACCGCGTCGGCGCCGGCGGCCGCGCGGTCGACGTGCGCGCCGTCACGCCGATGACGACGGAGACCACCGGACCCGGGTTCGGAATCCCGGTCGCGATCGTCGCCGTGCTCGCGGGAGTCGCACTTCGACGGCGACGGTCGGGGAGCTAACTGCTGGACCAAATCGTCGACAGAATCCGGAAAGTCGAGAAGCGTGATTGGGGAACGGGTGCTCAGAACGGCGCCGCCGGCCCCTCGTCCGGCTCCGCGTCGTCGGCGCCGGACTCGATCTCGCCGTCCCACTCGCTCAGCCCGCCGGCCATGCTCTCGACGGTCGCGTCGGTGATCCCCTCGTAGGACTCGATCAGCTTCGCAGCCTGTACGCTTGACTTGCCGTGGGGACAGACCGTCACGACGTGGTCCGCGTCGGCGAGTTCGGCGACGCGGTCGGGGAGCTGTCGGAACGGCACGTTCAGGCTGCCGGGGATGTGGCCGCGGCGGAACGCCGGCGGCTCGCGGATGTCGACCAGCGTCGGGGCCGCGCCGTCTTCGAGCAGTTCGGCCACGCGCTCGGTCGAAATCTCGTCCATACCGACCGTCGATCGCTCGGACGGTTGAAGCTCACGGACCGCGGGCGCGGTTACAGCAGCCCTTCCTCGTCGGCCAGCGTGAGCCCCTGCAGGGTGGCTTCGTTGATCGGCCGCGAGCGGACCGTCGGGATCGCCTCCTCGATCGGGATCGCCCGCGGCGTGAGGAACTCGTTGTCGTCGAGCTCTTGGCCGACCGGTTCGAGCCCCTCGGCGAACACGTAGGCGCGCTTGTGTCTGAGCGCGCCCGTCGCGACCCAGACGTCCTCCAGTAGCGACAGCGAGTCGGCACGGAACCCCGTCTCCTCGCGGAGCTCCCGCCCGGCCGCCGTGGTGAACGACTCCCCGGCCTCGACAACGCCCGCGGGCAGTTCGAGCTGCTCGTGGCGGATCGTCGGCCGGTACTGCTCGACGAACAGCACGTGGTCGTCGGTGACGGCGGTGACGACGACCGCGGTCGCGAGCTCGGCCCAGTAGTAGCGCTTCTCGGTGCCGTCGGGCTGTTCGATCAGGTCGTACCCCCCGACGAACCAGCCGGTCTCGTACTCCGGCACGCTCTCGATCACCCGCCAGTCTGGGTGGGAGTCCGGCAGCGGCTCGTGTCGGCGGCCGTCGTCCGGCGGGTACTCACCCATCCGACTCCCCGGGCACGTCGTCTTTCAGCATCGGCTGGTAGATCCGACCGAACGCCTGCCGGCGGAGGGTGCCGATCGCCGCTTCCTCCTCGGACTGGAACGTCGCCGCGACGACCTCCTCGGTAGCGGGCGCGGCGTGCCAGACCACCCGCTCGACGCTCTCGGAGCCGGTCTCGTACACGTCGTACCCCGGGTGGTCCTCGCGCCACGCCTCCCACGCCTCGCGGTCGCCGATCGTGACCGAAAGCAGCGACGCGAACAGCGCGTCGCGGGCGGTCTCGACGACCTCGCCGGTCACTCGACGGTCGTACTCCTCGCGGTCGAACTCCATCGCTTTGGCGGTCTCGCGAACGACTGTCTGGGCGGCGGGACCGACGCTCTCGAACGCCTCGGCCGCGTCGGCGGCCGTCTCGGGGGAGAACACTCCTTCGGTTCGCATACGTGGGAATGCCCAGCGGACGGGCTTACCGGTGACGATGGTCGATCGGGCCGTCGAACCCCTCGGCTGCCCGCGTTCCGATCGGGCCGTCGCACTGCCCGGCTGCCCGCGTGCCGGTCAGGCGTCGCCGTCCTCCTCGTTCTCCGTCTCGGCGGCGGCTTCGCGGCGTTTTCGTGTCATCTCGCGCGCCTCGGCGACGGCCTCCTCGGCTGCCTCGTCGATGAACCCCGAGTCCGGCACTTCGGCGGGGTCGGCGATCTCCTCCGTCGGGTGGCTGCCGGATCCGTCGTGGTCGTGATCGTGTTCGTGGCCATCGCCGGTCGGGATCTCAGTCTCGGCGCGTTCGGCGGTCGCGTCGTCGTAGTCGATCTCCTCGGCGTCGTCGACGATCTCGGCGGCGAGCTCGGGCGGGGTGTGCTCGCTCCACTCCGCGACGTGCTCGTCGAGCCACGCCTCGTGGTCCTCGCCGTGAAGCATCGCGGTCATCGCGAGGTGGTTCGCCAAGTGCTCGTCGTCCTGCTGGGGCGAGCCACAGACCGGACAGCGGTATCCCATACCCGGCTCTCGGCCCGGAGGGGGAAAACGGATGCGCTCGATCGGCTCCTCGGGGAGTGAGTCGGCCGTTTCGAGGTTCGCACCAAACCGCCTAAGCGGACTCCGGACCGACGAGGTGTATGGATCGTCGGACGTTCATCAGGTCGACCGGAGCGGCCGCCGTCGCCGGAACGACGGCGGGCTGTCTCGACGCCGTGGGGCTCGGCAACGGGAACCCCGACGTCGTTCTCGCCGAGCCCGAACGCCCCTTCGAGAGCGAGGACGTGCCCTACCCGGCGTGGGGAGAGCGCATCCCCGACGTGAGCCTCCCCGCACCGCTTGCGGGGGAGAGTCGGGAGCTCCGGGCGCTCGAGATGCCGGGGCTGCTCACCTTCTTCTACAGCCACTGTCAGACGGTCTGTCCCGTCCTCGTCGGCACGCTCCGGAACGTGCAGGCCCACGCACAGGCCAACGAGTACACCGACGAGGTGGCGTTCGCGCCGGTGACGTTCGACCCCGCCAGAGACACCGCCGACCGACTCGAGAGCTACGGCGAGGAGATGAACGTCACCACCGCCGCGGACGGCTGGCAGTTCCTCCGACCCGAGTCGAAGGAGCGAGCCAAGACGGTCGTTCAGGAGCAGTTCGGCGTCGACTTCCGGCGGACCGAGCCCGAGGACATGGATATGTACATGTTCGCCCACACCGCGCTGACGCTGTTGGTCAACGCCGACGGCTACGTCGAACGGGCCTACCAGACCTCTTCGCCCGACGAGCAGGCGATCATCGACGACCTGACCGAGCTCCGCGAGGCATGAACCGACGACGGGTACTGGCCGGGTTGGCCGGCCTCGGCCTGGCTGGGGGGAGCCTCTGGGCCAGTCACGGCCTCTCCGGGGCGGGCGCCGAGGAGCTCCCGATCCGTGTCGAGACGATCGACGCTCCCGGCTCCGAGGCGGGGTCGACGCCCGTCCCGGCGCCGGACCGCGTGACGGTCGTCGACCTGTTCGCGACGTGGTGTGCCCCCTGTGACGAACAGGTGGAGATACTGGACGAGGTCCGGCGGGAGTACGACGACGTCGCCTTCGTCTCGGTGACCAACGAGCGCCTCGGGGAGTCGCTGACGGAGCAGGACATCGCCGACTGGTGGGCCGAAAACGGCGGCGCGTGGACGGTCGGACTCGACCCGGGGAGCGAGCTCATGGCCGCCTTCGGCGCCGACGGGCTCCCCTACGTCGCGATCACCGACGCCGACGGGGCCGTACAGTTCGACCACGGCGGCCTCGTCGACGCCGACACGGTTCGGACGGCGCTGGACGCGGTGATCGGGGATGCTTGAGACGGGGGGCGTCGTCGGTTTCGCCGCGGGCGCCGGCGTGACGACGTTTGTCGCCCCCTGTGCGTTCCCGCTGCTTCCCGGCTACGTCGGCTACTTCCTCCGGGAGAGCGACCAGCGCGTGGCCGCGGTCCCGGCCGCGGTCGCGGCCGCCGTGGGGACGCTGCTGACCCTCGGCGTCGTCGGCGCCCTCGCGCTCTCGATCGGCCGGCCGCTGACCCGGGCGCTGCCGCTGTTCGAGCCGCTCGTGGGTGTCGGGCTCGTCGCCTTCGGCGTCGTGACGCTGCGTGGGGGCACACCGGCCGTCGAGGTCCCGTTACCGCGCCGCCCGAGTACGGTGCTCGGATTCGGCGTCTTCGGCGCGGTGTACGCGGCCGCGGCCGCGGGCTGTGTCGTCCCCCTGTTTTTGGGGGTGGTGACGCAGGCGCTTGCACTCGACGGCGCAGCGAGCGGGGTCGTGCTCGGAGCGTACGCGGCGGGGGTCGCCGCCCCGCTCGCGGGTGTGACGCTTTTAGCCGGCGCCGGCGTCGACATCTGGCGCTCCGTCGGTGGGTACACCGGCCGGATCAAACAGGCTGCAGGCGTGATGATGATCGTCGCCGGGCTGGCTCAACTCTATCTCGCCGCCGACCTGCTCGGCGTGGTCTAACCCTCCCACGCCGCCAGATCGAGCACCATCACGAACGCGTCTTCGCCGTCGTCGTAGTAGGCGGACACCCGGCGGACGCGCTCGAACCCCACGTCGGCGTACAGCGACCGGGCTACGTCGTTGCTCTCCCGGACTTCGAGCTTCACCACGTCCGCGCCGGCGACTGCCAGCGTGAACAGCACGCGCCGGAGGAGCGCGCGGCCGACGCCCTCGCCCTGCATCTCGGGGTGGACGGCGATGTCCTTCAGGTGGCCCAGATCCCGGCCGTGGTTCGCGCTCACGTCCGCGATCGCGTAGCCGACGACCGCCCCCTCCCGGACCGCGACGAGGAACCCCCGGTTGCCCAGGAACCGCTCGAAGGAGGCGAACGGCCACGGCTGGGGGAACACCGACTTCTCGATCCGGAACACCGCGAGCAGGTCCGCCCGGTCCGCCTCGCGGATGGTGAGCTCCGCGGCGTCGGACGTGTCCGGGTGGGAGGTCACGTCCGTAACGTAGGGAGGTGATCGCCATAAACGGCGTGGCCGGCGGCGCCGCGGCCGAACGCGACCCCGGACAGCAGCCGTGTATCACACTGCAGGCCGTTCTTCGGTGCTTACTTCCTTCCGGACGGCCAACACGACGGGCCACGAGCAATGACGCATCGAATCCTCGTCATGGGAGACAACCACGGCGACGTGCGGTCGCTCCGACGGGTGCTCGACGACGTCGGCGACGAGCCGTTCGACTACGTCGTCCACGTCGGGGACTTCACGAACGCTTGGCGGACGGCCAGACAGACCGACGACGAGCGGGAGGGGAAAGAACGTGGCACGGAGCAACTGGAAGCGGTGGAGCCGGTGCTGGAACGGTTCGACGAGCTCGCGGCGCACGGCCTCGTGTGGGTGTACGGCAATCAGGACTACTTCGGCGACCTCGGCTACGACCTCTCCGTTGGAACCGAGCTCCCGGACGACGACGTGACGACGGTCGGGGAACTGGCGTTCACCAACTCCCTCGACCACGTCGACGCCGAGACGGTGCTGGTCACGCATCTGGAGAACTGGCGGCTGGCCGACAGCTTCGGCGGGCTGGCACACTTCTGTGGCAACTCCCACCGCGGCCGACACAAGGGCCGCCGGCTGAACTCGGCGTTCCTCCAGTTCCGCGACCCCGGGACCGAGGAGCGACGCTTCGGCGGCTACTTCGTCGCCGAACTCGACGAGGACGGCCTCGACGTCCAGATGCGGTCGATCGGCGAACTCACACGGGTGGAGTGTGACCGCCACGGCGAACGGGGCGTGCAGTTCCAGCCCGAATCGAAGGGCTGCATGTTCTGCAACGAGGACGGAACCCTGTGGCGGGAGATGTGTGCGTCCGGGTACTACGGGCTCACCCACGACAGCGACCGTGAAACCGTCGACGACGAGGAACTGATCGAGTACGCGGCGCGCCTCTGGGACGACCCGCCGGCGGGGTTCCGCGAGCGGTTCGAGTCGTACCTCGCGGCGTTGGGGGAGGATCGCTACTCGCCGCTGACGAGAACCGACGACGGGTCGCTCACGGTCGCCGAGGACAGCTACTCGTACTGACGGATCGGACGATCGGCAGTCGACGCAGACCGAGGAGCGAAACCGCGAGCCGTCAAAAACCGAAGAAGATTGGTCGGCGAACGAGAGCGGCGCTCTCGTCGACGTGACTGGCTACACGACCACGGCAACGGGCTCGGAGCGACCGCCCGACGGCGGTCGCCGCTCGCGAGCCGTGATCGGTTTCGCACAGTCACGGCAGCACGCTCCGTCACCGTGACACGGAGGTCACGGTAGGTCGCGAGCCGTGACTGCCTTAGTCGTCAGCCGGCGCGGCGCCGCTGCCACCCTCGGCCTGCTGCTTCGTCCAGGACAGCTTGCCGCCGGCGGCGAGGATCTCGCGCTCGCGCTCGGAGGCGTCGAGGTGGGCGGTCCCCTCCCACTCGTCGTTGACGCGGAAGGCGAACTCCTCCTGCCCGGAGCGGACGCCGGCACCCACGTCGTCGACGATCTGGACGTCGTCGCCCTGCTCGATGCGCTCGTAGTCGTCCTCGTCGATCGTCAGCGGGACGAGGCCGAAGTTGAACAGGTTCGCCTTGTGGATGCGGGCGAAGCTCTGGGCCAGCACGCCCTCGATACCGAGGTACATCGGACAGAGGGCCGCGTGCTCACGCGAGGAGCCCTGCCCGTAGTTCTCGCCGGCGACGAGGAAGCCGCCGTCGGCGTCCAGCGCGCGCTGGGCGAAGCTCTCGTCCACGCGGGAGAGCGTGAACTCCGAGAGCTTCGGCACGTTCGAACGGAACTTCAGGATGTCCGACGTGGCCGGGATGATGTGGTCGGTCGTGATGTTGTCGCCCATCCGGAGCAGCACCTCGCCCTGAAGGTTGGACTCCAGCGGGTCCTTCAGCGGCACGTCGCCGATGTTGGGGCCCTTGACGAGCTCGTCGTCGACGGCCTCGTCGGGAGCGATGAGGTCGGCGTCGTGCTGGTCGTAGTCCGTGCCGAGCTCGAAGCCGGGGTCCTCCAGATCGCCAAGCTCGTCGGCCAGATCGCGCGGGTCGATGATCTCGCCTTTGATCGCCGCGGCGGTCGCGACCTCCGGCGAGCAGAGGAACACCGAGTCGTCCTCGATGCCCGAGCGACCCTCGAAGTTGCGGTTGAACGTCCGCAGCGAGACGGTGTCGCTGCCGGGGACGTGGCCGATCCCGATACAGGCGCCACAGGTCGCCTCGGAGAAGTTCACGCCGGCGGCCATCAGCTCGGCCGTCCAGCCCTCGCGGGCGAGCATCTCGGAGGCCTGCTTCGAGGCGGGCGCGATGATCATCTCGGTCTTCTTGTTGACCTCGCGGCCCTCCAGCATCTTCGCGGCCGGGAGGATGTCCTCGTAGGCGCCGTTGGTACAAGAGCCGATCATCACCTGCTCGACCGACTGGCCGGCCGCCTCGCGGACGGGCACGACGTTGTCGGGCATCGACGGCTCGGCGATCATGGGCTCGATCTCCGAGAGGTCGACGACGATCTCGTCGGCGTACTCCGCGTCCTCGTCGGGCGAGAGCTCCACCATGTCCTCGGGGCGGCCGACCTCCTCGAGCCACTCCTCGGTACGGTGGTCGGTCGGGAAGATCGAGGAGGTGGCGCCGAGCTCGGTCCCCATGTTGGTGATCGTCGTCCGCTCGGGCACGGAGAGCGTCTCGACGCCCGGGCCGGTGTACTCGAACACCTTGCCGACGCCGCCCTTGACGCTCAGGCGCCGCAGCAGCTCGAGGATGACGTCCTTCGCGGTGGCCCACTCGCCGAGCTCACCTTCGAGTCGGATGTTGACGACCTCGGGCATGTCGACGTAGTAGGCGCCGCCGCCCATCGCGACGGTGATGTCGAGGCCACCCGCACCGATCGCCAGCTGGCCGAGACCGCCGGGCGTCGGCGTGTGAGAGTCCGAACCGAGGAGGGTCTTCCCCGGTGCCGCGAAGTTCTCCTTGTGAACGTTGTGACAGATCCCGTTGCCCGGCCGGGAGAAGTGGGCGCCGAAGGTGCCCGCCGCCGAGCGCAGGAAGCGGTGGTCGTCCGTGTTCTTGAAGTCGAACTGGTACGTCTGGTGGTCGCAGTACTGCGCGGCGAGGTCGGTCTGGACTTCGTCGAGGCCGAGCGCCTCGAACTGCAGCCACACCATCGTCCCGGTGGTGTCCTGCGTCAGCACCTGATCGATCTCGATTCCGATCTCCTCGCCGGGCGTCAGCTCGCCCTCAACGAGGTGATCGTCGAGGACTTTCTCCGTGATTGTCTTTCCCATATCGTCTGCAGATGGGCTCGGAGCAGTGATAAATCCGGCGAGAAACGGCGCAGGCGGCGAGGCCGTCACACGTCGCCGCGAGAGCCGGTCACGGCGCCTTCGGCAGGGTTTTGTCGCCGACGGATCGACACCAGTCCATGTTCCACTCCGGAGCCGAGGTCGCCGCCGCGGTCGACGGCGCCGACGACGACGCGGTCCAGCCCAACGGCGTCGACCTCACGCTCGACGCCGTGTTCGAACAGACCAGCCCCGGCTACGTCGGCCGGGAGGGGAAATCCGTCGGCGAGCGCAGCGAGGTCGACCCCCACGGCGGCGACCCGCCGATCTACCGCCTCGAACCGGGCGACTACGTCGTCCGCTACGGCGAACGGCTGGCGGTGCCCGAGGACAGCGTCGGCTTCGTGCTCCCGCGCTCGACGCTGCTCCGTAACACCTGCTCGCTCGATACGGCCGTCTGGGACGCCGGCTACGAGGGCCGCGGCGAGGGGCTGCTGCAGGTCGGTCGAGCCATCGAGATCGAGCAGGGTGCCCGGATCGGGCAGTTCGTGCTCGCCGACGCGGAGAGCGAGGGGACGTACGACGGGGAGTATCAGGGAGAGAACTGAGGGCGACAGATTCGTCGAAGAAGCGGGCTGAGAGGGACTTGAACCCCCGACCGTCTGGTTAAAAGCCAGACGCTCTCCCAAACTGAGCTATCAGCCCTCACTCCCACTCAGAACGACCACCGGGTAAGCGTTTACGGTTCCCCCGGAAGCTAAACCCTCCGCCGCCGACCCCTCGCCCATGGAGATGCGCACGTTCGCCGAGCGACTGATCGAGTTCCCCACCGTCGGCGGCGGGGAGGCCGAGGCCGCGGCGTGGACCAGAGAGCGCCTCGACGACCTCGGCTTCGAGACGTACGAGTGGGAGGCCGACGCCGAGACGCTGGCCCAGCACTCGTCGTTTCCGGACGATCCCGACCTGATCGACACCGAGGATCGCCCGAGCGTCGGCGGCGTGCTGGAGTTCGGCGACCCCGACGCCGGCCCGACGCTGCTCCTCAACGGCCACATCGACGTGGTGCCGGCCGACGAGGACGCGTGGTCCTCCGACCCGTTCACCCCGACGTGGGGCGAGACCGACGACGGCGCGGAGACGCTGACCGGCCGCGGTGCGGTCGACATGAAGGGGCCCGTCGCCGCCTGCGTGTTCGCCGCGTTGGACGCCGCCGACCGCGCCGAGGACGCCGACCTGAACGGCCGGCTGGTCGTCGAGGCCGTCGCCGGCGAGGAGGAGGGCGGCATCGGCGCCGCGGCGGCCGCGCTGTCGAACCCCTACCCGTTCGAGCGCGACGCCACGATCGTCGCCGAGCCGACCGAGCTGACGCCGATCACCGCCACCGAGGGGACGGTGATGAAGCGCCTCGAAATCCAGGGCCGGGCCGCACACGCGGCCTCGCGTTGGCGCGGCGAGGACGTGCTCCCGCACTTCGAGCGCATCCGGGCGGCGTTCGAGGACCTCGAAGCCGAGCGCGGTGAGACCGTCACCCACCCGCTGTACGAGGAGTACCCCGTTCCGTGGCCCATCGTGATCGGTAAAGTGCAGGCCGGCAACTGGGCGTCGTCGGTGCCCAGTTCGCTGACGGCCGAGATGCGCTTCGGCGTCGCGCCGGGGGAGACCGTCGACGAGGTGGAGCAGCAGTACGAGGAGGCGCTGCAGGCGGTCGTCGACGCCGACGACTGGCTCTCCGAGCACCCGCCCAGCTTCGAGCGGTTCAGCATCCAGTTCGAGCCCGCGGAGACGGACCCCGACGAGCCGATCGTCCGGACGCTCCGGGAAGCGATGCTCGACACGGGGCTGCCGGAGACGGACCCCCGCGGCGCGACGTACGGCGCCGACTCCCGACACTACGTCGCCGCCGGGATTCCGACGGTCGTGTTCGGGCCGGGGACGATCGAGCAGACCCACTTCCCCGACGAGACGATCGAGTGGGCCGACGTGGAGCAGGCCCGAGAAACCATCGCGGAAACCGCCGTCCAGTTCCTTCAGTCGTAGCGCTCGGCGAGCAGCTCCGCCACCAGCTCGCCGGGGGTGGTGTTCCCCATCGACGCCTCGCGGCGGAGTTCGCGGTACGTTTCGACCGGCAGCGAGAGCTCGATCCGGCCGAGCTCGACCCCCTCCTCGCGGAGCGCCTCCGGGGCCGACGCGCCGTCGTTGACCCGACTCGCGAGCGATCGGACCTGCCGGACTGTCAGGTCGTGGTCGAGCACCGCCCACGCGAGGTCCAGCCGTGCGGGGCCGTCGACGCGGGCGAGGTGTTTGGCCGCCGAGGGCGCGATCTCGCCGCGGGCGACGTGGCGCCGCACCGACTGCGGCAGGTCGTGGACCCGCGCCCACGTCCGGATGAACGACACCGAGACGCCGCCGGCGCGCTCGGCGGCCTCGCGGTAGGAGCCGACCCCGCGCACGAGCGCCGCACACGCCGCCGCGCCCCGGAGCATGTCGAGGTAGTCGCCCGGCCCGTCGCCGTCGGCGAACGCCGAGAGTACCTCGGCGGCACGCTCGACGCTCTCGGGGTCGTCGGGGTCGAAGTCGATCGCGTCGCTCGCGCGCTCGCCGGTGATCTCCGGGTCCGCACGCACGACGGGCTCGCCGACCCGCGATCGGCGGTCCGTCGAGGGGACCGGCGTCCCGTCCTCAGGGTCGGAAGGTGGCATTATCAGCCAGTTCGGCGCCGGCCGGGAAAAGCCTCCCGCGCTCGGCCGGTCTGTTGCCACTCGGGCACGGTCAGAACGTGATGATCTCGTAGTCGTCGTCGACCAGCGACCGGATGCTCGGGTGGCCGTCGTTGTCGTCGATCTGGACCACGCCGGCGTCCTGCACGGCCTCGTCGACGCCGAAGGCGCCCGAACAGTAGTCACACGCCGACGCGTCGTCGCGGACCGCGGCGTAGAGCTCGTGGTAGTCGTGTGCTTCGTCTTCGAGTTCGGGGATCCACTGGGTCCCCGCGCCGTCGAAGATCAGTTCGAGCTCGTCCTCCTCGTTCTCCGCGAACTCCTTGGCGGCTTCGAGGCCGTTGACGAGTCGTCCGAGGTTGCTGTGTCCGTCCGTCCCTGCGAGGATCACGATTGCGGCTTTCGTCATACGGGTAGGTCGATGGGCCCGGCAGGCAAAAGGACGAGCGAACCCCGCGGTAACGGGGTTACGTTCGCGTAACGGACCGAAGCGGGCGAGAGGCGCCCGACTCAGTGGTGGTGCTGGTGGCCGCCGCCGCCGCGGGAGAACTGCCCGGAGAACGCGCGCTGGACGACCTCCGGCAGGGCCGGGTGGGCGTGGATCGACTCCCGGACGTCCCGGACGGTGCCGCTACCCGCCGTCATCGCCGTCACGACCTCCTGAATCAGCGTTGACGCCTCGGGGCCGACGATGTGACAGCCCAGAATCTCCCCCTCCAGATCGACGAGCACCTTCACGAACCCGTCGGCGTGCATCGCGTCGCCGCGGGCGGTGTCGTCGTAGCGGTACGTGTTCGTGGCGTACGCCCGGTCCGCGTTCCGGAGTTCGTCCTCGGTCGCGCCGACGCCGGCCACCTCCGGCGAGCCGAACACCGCGTACGGCATCGCCGAGTAGTCCACCGGTTCGGGCTCCTCGCCGAAGATGTTGCGTGCGACGGACTGTGCCTCGTGGTTGGCGCTGTGTTTCAGCAGGTACTCGCCGACGATGTCGCCCAGTGCCCAGACGCCCTCGGCGTCGGTTCGGAGGTACTCGTCGGTCTCGACGAACCCCGCGTCGTCGGTTTCGACGGCCGTGTGCGCCAGATCGAGCGTGTCGGTGTTCGGGACCCTGCCCGCGGCCACGAGCAGTTCGTCGCCGGCGACCTCGATCGCCTCGCCATCCTCGACGATGCCCGGGTCGATGCCGTCGTCGCCGTACTCGTACGGCAGCGCTTCGACGGTGATCTCGCCGTGTTCCTCCGAGACTTCGGTGACTGCGTAGCCCGTCTGCACGTCGAACCGCTCGCGGTAGCGGTCGGTGAACGCTGCGGCGACCTCGGGGTCGGTGTTCGGGAGCAGGTGGGGCCGCCGACCGAGGATCGTCACGTCGCTGCCGAACGTCCCGAAGAAGTGGCCGAGCTCGGCCGCGATGTAGCCGCCGCCGACGATCACCAGCCGGTCCGGCGGCGACGCCAGTTCGAGCGCCTCGGTGCTCGTGAGGTAGTCGACCGCGTCGATCCCGTCGATATCCGGGATCCCGGGCCGTGTCCCGGCGGCGATCAGCACCGTCTCCGCGCGGATTCGGGCCCCGTCGTCCTCCCCGCCCCGGACCTCGACCGTCCGATCGTCGACGAACCGCGCCTCGCCGTTGAACAGTCGGTGTCGCTCCGAGGACTGCAAGCCGTTCCGGATCGACGCCGAGGACTCGGCCACGTCCTCGTTCACCTCCCGGACCATCTCCGCGAAGTCGACGTCCTCGATCTCGGCGTCGATGTGGAACTCGCCGGCGTCCTCGATCGTCTCGTACACGTCGGCGTGGTAGAGCAGCTGTTTCGAGGGGATACAGCCCCGGTTGAGACAGGTGCCGCCGAGCGGCCCCTTCTCGACGACGGCGACGGACTGCCCCCGGTTCGCGGCGACGTTCGCGACGTCGAGCCCGGAGCCTGAACCGATCACGAGAAAGTCGAACTCCTCCATGGGCTCTCTACGGGGTCCCGACCCTTCAATCACGAGTAACCGAGGGGTAACCGTATCGGGGGCCGCCTCAGGCCAGCGACGCGCTCGGGTCCTCCGCCTCGGTGAGGTGCTGGTCCCCCCACTCGTGCATCGCGTCGATGACCGACTCCAGCGACTCGCCGTGTTCGGTCAGCGAGTACTCCGTCCGGACGGGCTTCTCGCTCACGATCTCGCGGTCGATCAGCCGCTTGCTCTCCAGATCGTCGAGCACGTCCGAGAGCACCTTGCTGGAGATGCCGTCGACGCTGCTCTCCAGGTCGCTGAAGCCGCTTGGCCCCTCGTTGAGCAGCCGGTGGATCACCACCGGGTGCCACTTCTTCCCGACCAGTAGCGCCGTCGTGGTGACCGGACACCAGTCCTCGCCCGAACACCACACCTGCAGCTTCTCTCCGTCGTCCGTGCTACCCGTCATACACGGACAGTGGGGCGACGGCGACTTAGAGGTTACTACTGGTAACTGAGTTACACGTAGGTAGCTTTCCCCGCTGCCGGCCGGACGTTTAAGCGCCGGCAGCCGTACGGCCGGGTATGGGTAGCGAGGGCCGTCGAGCGCTGGCGGTGTGGAGCGTGCTGGCCGTCCCGTTCGTCCTTCTGGCGCTGTTCCTCTGGACGCGACAGGACCTCACGCTCGGCTTCGTCGGCGCCTACTGGTTCGCACCGGCCGTGCTGGTGATCGTCGGCGTGCTCCCGTCGCCGTGGACGGACGGCCGCGACTGAGCCACGGTTCGTCGAGCCCTCTCGATCGGGAACATGTTCGGCCATCCCCCCTTGGTCGTCGGCGTCGAACGACGATGTAAGCCATGTCGCAACACGACCACGAGGCGGCCGACCCCGTCACCGACCGCGTCCACGACAACTCCTGGTCCGCGAACCTCGAAGGCCCCGAACACGCCGAGGACCGCGACCTCCTCGTCCGGCAGGGGATCGAGGCGGTCGAACACACCGCCCCCGCGAACCACGTCAACCTCGTGACTCACGGCGAGCACGGCCACCCCGAGACGTACCTCTACGACGCCCTCGACGCCGAGTTCGGCGACGACGTCGAGTGGGAGTACGTCGAGCAGTGCGGCTGTGGCGGCCACGTCCTGCGAGTCCACGTCCAGTAACGCGTCCCCGACATCCACGACCCTATGCGCCCATCCACCATCGACACGAGTCAGCGGCCGTTCGTGCTGGTCTGGGAGCTCACGCAGGCCTGCGAACTGGCCTGCAAGCACTGCCGCGCGGAGGCCCAGCCCCAGCGTCACCCCGACGAACTCACGACCGAGGAGGGGAAGCGGCTCCTCGACGAGGCCAGCGAGTTCGGCGAGAACCAACTGGTCGTCCTCTCCGGAGGCGACCCGCTCTACCGCGACGACACGTTCGAGCTGATCGAGTACGGCGTCGATCGAGGGCTGCAGATGACGCTCACGCCGAGCGGGACGGCGTCGCTGACCCCCGACCGGATCGAGAAGCTCGCTGATTCGGGGCTGCGCCGGCTCGCGCTCAGCATCGACGGCGCCTCCCCCGCGGCCCACGACGGCTTCCGGAAGGAGGAGGGGAGCTTCCGACAGACCGTCGAGGCGGCCCGAGCCGCCAACGAGGCCGGGCTCCCGCTCCAGATCAACACGACCGTCTGCGCCGAGACGGTCGAACAGCTCCCCCAGCTCCGCGAGCTGGTCGACGACCTCGGCGCCGTGCTCTGGTCGGTGTTCTTCCTCGTCCCCGTCGGCCGGGGGCAGGTGCTCGACCCCGTCTCCCCCGAACGCGCCGACCGCGTGATGGAGTGGCTGACCGAGGTGAACGACGAGGCCGACTTCGGCATCAAGACGACCGAAGCACCCCACTACCGCCGGGTCGCGATGCAGCAGCGCCGCTCGGCGACCGACAAACCCGAGGGCGACGCGATCGGCCGCCGGACCGGCATCACCGCCGGCGACGGCTTCGCGTTCGTGAGCCACACCGGCGAGCTCTACCCCTCGGGGTTCCTGCCGGAGCCGGCCGGGAACGTCCGGACGGAGAGTCTGGTCGACCTCTACCGGGACGCACCCCTGTTCGAGCAGCTCCGCGATCCGGACGCGCTGCAGGGGAAATGCGGTGCCTGCGAGTTCCGCAACGTCTGCGGCGGCAGCCGCTCGCGGGCGTACGCGACGACGGGCGACCCGCTCGCGAGCGACCCGCTCTGCCCGTACGTGCCGGAGGGGTACGAGGGCCCGCTGCCGAACCCGGCCGACTGACGATGCAGGTCGGTATCGTCGGCGCGGGGATCACCGGCCTCGCGCTGCAGCACCAACTCCGCGAGCGCGGCGTCGACAGTGTCGCCTTCGAGGCCGACGCGGAGCCGGGCGGCGTGATCAGCAGCCGGACCGTCGACGGACACGTCGTCGAGGACGGCCCCCAGCGCACTCGGCTCTCGCCCCCGGTCGCGTCGCTGGTCGAGGACCTTGATCTCGACGATCAGCTCGTCGAGGCGGCGGACCCACCGCTGTACCTCTACCGTGACGGTTCGCTGCGGGAAGTGCCGTTCTCCGTCCGCGAGGGCGTGTCGACCGACCTGCTCTCGCTGCGGGGGAAGCTCCGCCTGCTGCTCGAACCGCTGACCGGCCCGCCGCGGGGTGAGGAGACCGTCGAGGAATCCCTGACCCGGATGCTCGGCAAGGAGGCCGCCCAGTATCTCGTCGGGCCGCTGTACGGCGGCATCTACGGCACCCACCCCGACGAGATGCCGATGCGACACTCGCTTGGCCGGGCGCTGGAGAAGCGCGGCGTCGATCGGAGCCTGCTCGTCGCAGCCCTGCGGGCGACTCGGCGGGGATCGACGCCGCCCGTGGTCTCGTTCGACGGCGGGCTCCAGACGCTTCCAGAGGCGCTGTGTGAGCGCCACGGCGAGCGTATACGACTGAATACGCCGGTCGAGGCGGTTCGGCAGACAGACGACGGCTTCGCGCTCGAAACGCCCGGAGAGACGACGACTGTCGACCGCGTCGTGCTCACGACGCCCGCGGCGGTGACCGCTGGCCTGCTGGAACCGTTCGCGCCCGGAAGCGCGGACGCGCTCCGCGCGCTCACCTACAACCCCATGGCGGTCGTTCACCTCAACGCCGCAAGCGACATCGACGCCGCCGGCTTCCAAGTCCAGTACGACGAGTCGTTCCGAACCCTCGGCGTGACCAGCACCGGGGCGCTGTTCGACCGCGGCACCCGCCACACCGCGTACCTCGGCGGCGGGCGGACCCCCGGGCTCGTCGAACAGTCGGAGTCGACGATCCGCGAGATCGCCGAACGGGAGTTCGCCGAACTGACCGGCGTCGAGGCGACCGCCGTCGACGTTCGACGGCTCCGCCGGGGGATGCCCGCCTACGACACGACGTGGGACGCGCTCGATGCGGTCGACCTCCCCGACGGGGCGCACATCTGTGCGAACTACGCCGCCAGAGCGGGGATTCCGGGCAGACTCCGCGAGGCGGAACGGCTGGCGGAGTCGCTGGCCGGGGGCTGAACGGATCGAGCGGAGATGTTCGCCCCGAGTGTTTTCAATCGAGGCGTCGTAGCGCGAGTATGAACTCCGTCAGCGTCTCCCGGGAGATCGCGGCACCGCCGGACGCGGTCCGCGAGCGGATGGACGACCTCGAGGCGTTCATGCGCGCCGCGGCGTTCGACGAGGTGGTCGTCGAGGGTGACCGGATCGAACTGGAGAACGGCGTCGGGATCGCGACGATCGAACTCTCGCTCGAACTGATCGAGGAGCCGGACGCGGCGCTCGCCTATCGCCAACGCGAGGGGATCTTCGAGGAGATGGTGACGCGGTACACGCTCGACCCCGTCGAGGGCGGCACCGAGGTGACCGCCGAGACGGAGTTCGCGATCGATGTGGCGCTGGTCGGGAAGCTGCTGGACGCGACGGTGATCGAGCGCCAGCGCCGCCGGGAGCTGGAACAGCAGTTCGACTGGCTCGAACGCGAACTCGGCGGTCAGACTGAGTAGGTCGCGCCCAGTTCGGGCGCCGACGCGTCGTAGCCGTCCGCGCGGAGCTCCGCGGCGAAGTCGCCGCAGCGGTCGCCGTGGTTCACGAGGATCTCCGCGTCGTCGTAGGAACTGAGGAACCGCCGCAGGCCGTCGTGATCGGCGTGGGCGGAGAAGTCGTACGCCTCGACCTGCGCGCTGACTGGCATCACGCGCCCGTCGATCGCCGCCCGCCCGGTTTCGAGCAGTTCGCGGCCGGGGGTTCCCTCGACTTGATAGCCGGTCATCGTGACCTTGTTGACGGGGTTCGCCCGGATCTCGGGGATGTACGTCATCGCGGGGCCGCCGGAGAGCATCGGAAACGAAGATGTACAAGTAGTCTGCCAGCGGTCGTGACCTCGCCCTGTACCCCGAGTCGCCGGTTACCTTCGGGAGTTACAGCAGTATCTCGCATAGTTGTCGAGCACCTCCCCGATGATGCTAAGTCGGTAACTGACGAGATACCCACCGAGAGCGTTCGTGGAGGCAGCGAACGAGGAGATCGCGGTACCGCTCAAGTAGTTGTTACAGGTACGTAGGTGTGCGAAGGCGGCCATTCTGTGTGAGCGTGTCGAGTGCCTCGGTGATTAATGGTTCCTGGTTGGGGACGTCATCGACGGTCTGGCCACCGCGATCGAACACGTCGTCCAGCCGGTCGTAGAGGTCGTCGTGGGGGACGAACAGACCGAACCGGGCCATCTGGACGCCTTTGAGTTCGATGCCGTCGACGTCGCGGAAGGTGGCACAGTCGGGTTTCCATTCGCCGACAGTGATGATCTCGTCGTCATCGTTCGGTGTCCGGATGAGTCCGATACCGCCTTCACGGGAGATGGTGCGGATCCGGTTGAAGGTGCGGCCGGCAGCGGGTCGGTGGTCTTTGTCGGGAACGTCGCTGCTTTTGAGGGACCATCCGCTTTCGAAGTCAGCGACGAAGAGGCCTTCGGCGGTGAATCGGGCCTGGAGGTCGTTGGGGATACCGGGCTTGTTATAACACCGGATAACAGGCCGCTCACCAGTCTGTTTCTGTGACATGTAGTCTTAGAGTAGATGTACACTGTCGGATAGTCGTTGTGGTCGCTGTGACCAGGGTAGTTCCTGATGGCAGTGTGGAGTGGGATCGTACCGTTGGATTGTAAATCGTTATCTGGCCGGTGTGTGTATGTCGCAGTAATTCTGATGTCGGATACTGATACCACGATTTCTGATACGTTGCGGGCGGACATCGAGGAGTTCTCATCGCGGTACTATCCGATGATTACGGAGACGTGGGAGTCGAGGGACTCGAGTATCGGGTGGCTTAGCCCAGCGATTGAGTGGTTAGAGGAGACGGCAGAGGAATATGGGTGGGAGTATCTGGATAATGGCGGTGCACGGTTCGTGGTGAAGATTCCGCCGTCGGCCTGCGATGCATATGATGGGTCGGCGCTGGTGCTGAAACTACCGATTTACCGGGCTGATTCGCGGGATGGCCGGTACCAGAATGCGTGGGAGGCACGACTGTGGGAGGAGGTACCGGATGAACTGCGGCCGTACCTAGTACCGGTGCTGGCGTCCGGGGACTTGTATCGGTGGGTGTTGATGCCGTTTGCCGAAACTGCACAGGTGGATGCGGAGTTGATTGAGTCTCGTCGCCAGGAACTGGTGCATGAGCAGGGGATTGCGACGAACGAGGTGGTGGCTGCGCAGAACTGGGGTCTCTGGGATGGGGAGCCGCGGTTACTGGATTACGGGCATGAGACGGCGCAGCTGGTGCTGGATGATGAGGACTATGTCGCAGTCGAGGAGTATGCACCGGAGATTCCGGCGTCATATGAGAACCTCGAGTCGGAAAATGACGGGGATGAGATGGAAGATGAGGAGGACGAGGATGGGGTGCCGGATGGGCCAGTTGCGACGAAGGTAGTGCTGGATGGGACGGACCTGTTGCCGGCGGAGAAACAGGAGATTCGGGGAGATGTGGATGGTCGGGCAGCGGTTGCAGGTGACGTGGTGGAGGTGGATGATTGGAAGATTGATGTGATGGCGACGGAACCGTCGACGGGGACGGCATTCGGTGAGGACGTGGTGGTCGTGGCGGAGGAGACACGCATCCGGTTTGACTGACGGGGAGGTTTGTTTGGGAGACATTGCACAAGTTGGCTGTGGAGGCAGTAGAGCGGTTTCATGATGAACAGGAGATAGTGCAATGGATCGAGGAAGCAGTTAAGGAAATTCTCTTGAAACCATATTTTCTCGACACCTTTCTTGCCAGCATAGCCGATAGGCAGGTGTGCAGATCGATAGTTGGTGAGACCACCAGTTTCGATAGATAATCATGCGAGTGTGCTGCACACGCCTCGATATTCAGCACACCACTCCTGTCAAGCGCAGAGGGCTTCATCAGACCTGGGTACTCTGTTGCTGCCGCTCCCTACGACTGAATCTCAAGGTCCGGATAGACTATTTCCATCGACAGACCTTCACTATCAGTCTGGCCGCCTAAGACCTCAAGCCCGCGTTCAGAACACAGACGTGCAGCAGCGACAAGTGCAAGTGCATCGATAACATCATCCAGCATCCCCACACCGATTCGTCGCTTCCAAGCAGCCTTCGAATTGATCTCCTGCTTCAGCCCTTCGAAGGCGTTCCGATACGAAGGAGACACAGTTTCTAAGATCGAAAGCCGTCTCTCCATACCTTCGGCATCACTCTTGTCCGACACGACCGACTCAGATTTTGAGAGAGCAGCAAAGCAGACCTCTGGGTGGCTCTCTCGAACAGTAACTTCTGGGGGAGATTCACGCATGAAGACATCAACTTCGTGAATCCGCTCCATGATTCCCCACGTCTGCGGGCCAATATCATCCTCCACAACTTCTAGATTCTGTTCACGGGCACTATCGTAGGTCGCAGCTTGTACTGCTTGGCGTGCTGGCACGTCGAAAACAGATGCTTCCCGGGTCGGATGAACGAGCTCGCGCGCTGCTTCGTCACAGTCTCTCGGATACCTATTTGAGTTATCAGGGAGTCCTATCGGAATATCTACGAAGAGCAGGTCGGAGTCACTGTGTCTGTCGCATACCGCCTGAAAGGACGGTTCAGTCGCAAAACTGAGTGCCCCATCATGTTCCTCGACAGTAACCCATCTTTTCCCACCCCAGTCCACACCGACGAAGGTACCCATACAAGTCAGATTCTCGTCTAGGTTGATTACTCAAATGGTCTCCACAGAGCCGACTTCAGGCGCAGTTGCCTCAAAGCCGGCCTCCTGAAGTTCAGTAGCAAACCGCTCGCAACGGTCACCGTGGTTTATCAGGATGGGTGAATCTTCGTACGGGTCGAGAAACTCAAAGAGTCCATTGCGGTCAGCGTGTGCTGAAAAGTCATACTGCTCTACCTTGGCGCTGACCGGCATTACGCGCCCGTCAATCTCAGCGCTACCTGTCTCTACGAGGTCTCGCCCCGGCGTCCCCTCAACTTGATAGCCCGTCATCGTGACCTTGTTCGTCGGATTCGACCGGATTTCAGGGATATAGGTCATAGCGGGGCCACCAGACAGCATTCCACTGGTAGTGATGATCGCTGCTTTTTGGTCGGTAATTCGCTTCCGCTGGCCGTTCCGCCCGGTGACGAACCGGGCGTGAGATTTTGCTCGTCGAAACGCGTCTTCGTCCCGAACGAACTCGGGATACTGCTGGAGCATCTCTGTTACTTGCTTTCCCATTCCGTCGACGTAACAGGGAATGTCGTAGGCGTCACAGATGAGCATCATCTCTTGCGTTCGTCCGATCGCAAATGCAGGAACGACGACCGTCCCTCCCTCCCAGAGCGTTGTCTTAACGCTCTCGGCGAATCGTTTCTCAACCTCGGTTCGATTTTCGTGCTCGACGTCGGAGTAGGTGCTCTCGCAGATGACAACGTCGGCGTCAGGTCGTGCGGTGGTTCCCGAGACCAGACGCTGATCGTCAGTGTGGAAATCTCCGGTGTAGAGAAGTCGTGTTTCTCCGTCGTCGACGAGCACGTGAGCGCTTCCGGGAATGTGTCCTGCATTGTAGAACGTCACGTCGTAGCCGGCGGCTTCGAAGCTTTCCTGATACCCGTGCGTTCTCGAGACCTGTGTGACACGTTTGAGGTCGGTTTCGGTGAAGGGGCAGTTGTAGGATCCTCCGTGCAGTTTGAGTGTATCCCGTGCGAGAGTCAGCGCCAACTCGTACGTCGGTGACGTCCAATGAATCGGTGGCCGTGAGTCACCGGAAAGCAGAGACGGTATCGTACCGACGTGGTCGAGGTGCCCGTGTGAAACAACGACTGCATCTGGTTTCGGTGTTTCTACCGGAAACTGAGGGGGATTGTCCGTCAGCATCCCGAAATCAAGTAAAAGAGAATTGTCCACGAGGAGGGCACTTCGGCCGACCTCGCGGGCACCTCCGAGAAACTGAATATCCATTACCGGAGTTACGCTGACCGAACGCTTTTCTTCGTCGGTTCGCAGTGACAACTGCTCGATCTACCTCAATCACAAGCGATGTTCGAACTTCAAGCGCTCACTCAGTTGTGGCGTTTCGCTTGAGGTTTCGTCCACGGGGAATTCGAGGGTCCGATCCACGAGTACCATGTCTTCTCTGGCAGCAAGCTTTAGAACGGGAGAGATGTCCGGTATCTCTTCTCTGGACCCGGCGGACCAGCGAATGACTACAACCGAATCGTCAAACAGTTCGTCCAGCGGTCGTTCCCGATCGAAAAGGGGGCTCTTTGCGACCTCGAATCGGTCGAATATGCCATCGATGGTGGAAACGAATTCTTTGATTCCCATGTTGACGGACGCTCACGATTGAAAATCTGGTCTGAAGTCAGTAGAGCGCATTTGGATCAGTGACATCAGAAAACACTGAACCACCACTCTCTCGGAGAGCGGAGACCGCATCGTCTGAGAGGTCGTCCTCTGATACCACGACAGAACCATACAACATATCGTTTGAGCTGTCGAGGGCATCACAGCCATCCTCTTGGAAGATCGATGCAGGATAGCGGACGGGGCCGAGTTCGACTACCGTCTTTGTCCCTCGCTTGCGTCGGGTTGCACCGGTAGATCGTGTCCCGATAAGAACGACCGGATCGTCGATGTTGATTCCGAACTCGTCCACATCAAGATGGACATCCGACAACTCGTAGAGTCCGACAGGCGTCGCAAGCATCAGCGACCTCCGAAGTGCCTGTCGTAGAGTTCGTCGACAGCTGTAGCTATCTCAAGGTACGCTTCGAGATGGGCCCCTGGTCCGATCTTGTTGTAACCTATGTCGGCCTCGATAACGTCGGCAGACTCTAGAACGGGAAGGAAAATATCCAACATCAGGCCCCTCAGCACCGATGCGCTGATTTCCCGGTCAAATTCCTCATCAAGGAGTGTCGCACGAGTGAGTTCCTCGAGCGATAGCGGCTCATCGGCATCCGCAAGAACTCGTAGGATGATCCGGTGTTCGGTATCGCCCAAGACGGAGTATATCTTCGCCTTTGGATAATCGTACTGTCGCTCGTCGGGGGTTGGTGATTGCGTTACCTGTGTCATTGTCAGTGATTGTAGTGGAGTATCGAAATCGATCCTCTACTACTGTTAGTAGGTGAAATGGAATTAACAGCGGCGCCCACAGTACCCAATCGACTGCATACCGATCCTATACCTCTCAACGATACAATAACGCCGTTCCGAAATCTGGTGGCGTCAACAGAACTCGATCACCCTCGAACACGACTCTGGAGGGACGTACTTACTCACTGTTGAGCTACAAAATAGTAAAATAGGAATCATGTATCTCTCTGGTGTTTCCTAGCGGGCCCCCCCGCTGAGCAGGTAAATGATAACTAAATATAGTTTGTTCTATTATGGTGTACAAATTCTATTTTTTATAATTTGGGCCGGGTCCAGTCTCCCGATCTTGTTATCCGTGTGTGCAGATTGTGCGCAAAACAATATTTTGAATTACAGAAATCACGATCATACATATAGTATATATTACTATTTTGTGCAGAGATAGGTCATATCACTATTCTTATTTGGGGATCAAAACACCGTCTGCCGATTTTCAACCTTCTGTGGGCAAATTGCACACAAAAATATCATCCCGAGAAAGTATACTAGCGAGAGAATGAAATAATCAGACCCAATTGGTGGAAAAGAAGGTATATGAACTTGTTTGGGTTCTATTCGGCGCTTAGAATCTGTGAGATTGGATTCGGATAGATGGAGGGATTCTCTCACACTTCCTATGACCCGTTACCACAGTTTCCTACTCTTACCAGAGCGATACCACAGATACCACAAGGCGTGAGGGTGGGATAGAGTCCGTAAGTTACCCGGGACTCACGCCATTAAGGCAATACCAGAGGCAAAGGATCGTGGTGGTGGTGTTCAAACGCCAGTTGGCTCATTCTCAGATGAACCACGATCGCAATTCTATCAGTATTCAATCATAGCTTGGATGTACCTGTTTCGGCTGAAGCATATACTCACACGCGTCTATGTATGGTCTGTTTGAGGGTCTCGAGAATCCTCTCCCTGCTAGTCCGAATGAGAATTTTCGGACGTTTGCTTAGGGGGTGCTCAGGTTTTTACCGAACGATAAGTGACCTCATGGTAGGAGAGATGAGTCACGCAAATCAGGTCGACAAAGAGGTCCTCCACAGATTGGAATCTGCGGCTGAGCGAGTTGCAAGGGGCGATGCTCACCCAGCATACCTGCGTCGCCCAACTGCTCAATATTTATCGCGAGCACATATCCCGTCAGCCGTCATGACTGCGAGGTCTCTTGGTCGGGTATCCTTCGGGCGTGGAAATGAGCACAAACAGGGTGTCGTGGTGTTTCTATCAGGTGATCGGGTCGATCTGGACGAGTTGCAGAGGCTCAATAAAGTAGATACGTTGACTCCGAAATCGATGGAAGTGTACCGGAACCTTGCAGACACAGAGTTCAAGGAGATCGAATTTGCCGCGGAAGCAATCACTGAGGCCGTTTCGGACGAGATATTGCTCGCAGAAGATTTAGAAATGGACAACGACAGGAGAATATGCAATCACCTCCTTCCGGCTATAATCATTGTTCTTGAACACCTGACCCATGCGAATCTCCGCTGGCGTGGGCCGGGTTCAGAAGGACGGGTCCAGATCGACGAGACTCTTGAGGGTGTTCGCGGGTTCGCCGCTTGGATTCCCCCATCATGCCTACCTTCCGATGCGACACTGGAAGACATCGCCCACGCCTGCGGTGCTGAAAAACAAGGTCGATCGTTAGCGCTGGACGGGCTGGATGTCTAGTGACTGCGTTCGGTGTCCTGCGCTGTCGTTAGATCCGGGGATCGTTGCGAACTAACTGCTCTACTGCTGCCCCGAACTCTGGACCGGGACAGATCGTATTGTCCTCGAACCTGACGACATCGTGTTTCGCGAGGCGGGGAAGATGACGTCGGCGTAGCGTCTGTCGAACGTCGTCGTAATCCGGATCTTGATCCGAGAATTCATCGATATGGTCTCGAATATTCTGCGCAAGGGCTTTGAGCGACATCTCCCTGTTCGGAGCAGCTAATACTTGCAGTACGACGTGCTGGCGACGAGGGTTAGTCCACAATTTGGCCCTCTCCGAGATCACCACAGCACTATCGTCGAAATGTTGGCGCCCCTCTCTAAACGGCTTGGTGCCGTGTTGTTCGTCTTCATCATCAGACGTCATCGAGGGTCCTCCTCTCTGGTTGTCTTCTGATTACGATGCGTCCAGCGAGCGTAGGATTCAGAACGCGTGGGAACGTATCGGATCATGCGGTCGGGTTGGTCTGACCGCATCGAGGTCAGAGCACCCACGCTAGGCCCGTGGGTGTATCGCCTCTTTCGAGGCGGCCCTGTACTCGACGCGGTCGAGTAGTTTTGAGGGGAAGAAACCCCATAACTAGTTGGATGTTCGCTCAGTCCTCGGCGTTTTCATTCACATCGACTCTTGAACGAACTCGGGAGTGACCATCTCTTGGTTCTCCTCGACAGCAGCATCTAACACTCGGCTACAGATAGCGAGTGCTTGGCGGACATTACCCTGCGAACGTTGTAGAATCTCGTCCAACCCTTCATCAGTAAACGGGGCTATCGAAGAACCCTCGTTCGATCCGTTACGCTCTCGTCTGAGGTAGTTCGACACAAGATCGTTCAGATGGTCGTTCGTGAGAGGCTTCAGAGCCACTTCCTCGCCGATGCGCTCAGAGAACGCGTGATACTCGCTCATGACATCCTGCCAGACTTCGGGAGCACAGCCGAACAGCATGCAGAGGCCCGAACTGTTCTGGTCCATCAGGTGTCGGATGCTGTTGAGCGTCGCCTGCTCGTCCTTGGGAGAGAGCCTTGCGATGCTCTCGAACTCGTCGACGAAGACGAAAATACCGGTATAGCCGAGTTCGAGCAGCATATTTTTGAGTGCAGTGAAGGCCCGAACACCCATCGTGTCGTCGTCGAGTGCGCTGTGAATTTCCATCTCCTTGCGCTGTTCGTATCGGATCCCTTCTGCGGTGAGCCACTGCCATGCGTAGAGGTTCGTGTCTTCGTACACCATGTGGATGATGGCACGCGCAAAGTCGGCGAACTTCGTCACATCGCTGAGGCGGCGAATTGCCTCGGGGACAATTTCCGAGAGCAGCACGTCGCCGTCGTCTATCAGCGACTCCATCGCACTAGCACCGATAGGGTTCGTCTCGGTGACATCTCTCGCCACCGATGCAAGGAACTCGTACGCGAGCTCTTGGAGTCGGTTGAAGCCCAGATCGTAGATGAATTCGTGGTAGATGTCGAGAAATCCTTCGCCAGGCTGGGCAACGTATCCTACGACGACGTCATCGCGGTCGCGGAGGAGTGAACGGGTATACTTGAGCGTGTGTGACTTTCCGTTGCCGTACTTCCCCGTGACTACCAGGTGCTTGGACTTGCCGGTAGAGAGCATCGACGAGACTGTCGAGCTAATCTTATCCGAGACGTGCTGCTGGCCACAGTATATCTCGGGATCTTCGGAAGGTACTGGACTGTACGGAAAGGGGTTCGCGTTTAAGTCGTACTGTGAGTAGTCTTGCTGCTCGTCGGTGATCGTGAATGCGTCGGACATTATGTAGCCTCCTGTGTGTATTCGATGTCGCGGTCGTGCACCGCGAGGTAGTAGTATTTCTTACCGTACTGTTCGACACCGGCCATGACCTGCTGAGTGGACTGCGAAGTGCTAACTAAACCGTCCTCTTCGGAGAGCGCAATACGCTTGATACCGAGGGCGGCATCCTTTGCAGCCGTATCCATCGGTGCCCCCGATAGCTCGAGTTTACCGACATTCTGTTGGCAGAGATCGAGCAGCGCTTGGTTGAAATCATCACGAGTGCAGCCGAGTCGTTCACAAGTCTCCTCGCGGAGACGTGGAATCGACAGGTAGCGCTGGCGCAGGTCGACGCCCGCTCTTTCTTCGAGGTCGTCGTACACGCCCAAGAGCAGGTAGTGGAAGTTAGTGGGTATCGCCGCCTGATCTGTCAAGTAGTAGTTTCCCGTGAACGCGTTTCGTTGGACCCGACCCAGCCGCTCAGCCCAATCACCGAGCACCTCTACACTCGTTTGGTTATACGAATATGGGCTGAATTCTCGAGCCTCTTCTAACTGAGCCAGGAGTGTGTCTAAACCAGCGTTTTCGAGGTCTCCGAGAACCTCGATGAAGGTTCCGTAATGTGGGCTTCGTGTCTCGAGGATTGTGCTCACTTGATGCCAATCTTCGTCACGAATCGCACTGAGGAACGACAAACCAACATCAGTCGTCGTGTAGACTGGTTCCTCGCCAGAGTCATCTTCCTCGAGCAAGGAGATGCGCTTCGCTTCGAGGATCGTTTCACGCGCACGGCGGTGACTGACGTCCAATTCGTCTTCGAGATCCTCAGTGGACCTGCTAACTCCTTCACAGGCGTGGGTCAGTTCAGCCATCCGGCTGAGAGTGACTGGCCTTACAGTCGGCCTCTCGTCGCTCATGTGAGCCTCCGCACCTGTTGCTTGGCGGTTTCGTATGCGCGCTTGGTAACCTCGTTCCCACTGAAGCGCAAGTCGAGATACTCCTCGATGTCTCGACCAGATTCGGCGACATACCGGAAGCGACGCAGTTCGGTCGCAAGTGCCCAGAGGTTATGCTGGGTCAGGGCAGTTCGGTCTTCACGAATCTCGTCAAGTTCCCTTTGTCCACACACTGGGCAGGGACAGGGGAGCCTGTCTAATTCCTCAATATTCCGCAGTTCTTCCCCACCAAAGCCCGGAATCAAGTAGTTCCGGTTGCCTGCACTGCGGATGAAGGCCGAAGAGTCGAAACTGTCGACCCCCAAGTAGAGCAGAAGTGGTTGATAGACGAGACCCCCGAGCCCGTACACGTGCAGGTGCTTGTCTGTCGCGTTTCGTGCAGATAGTATCAGTTTTGTTACTTTTTTATAATCGGTTCGTATCGGAACCATACTTCCGAGGGCATACCCATCGAATTCGCCATTCTTCTCCAGGTATTGTATGTTATTCCGAATCGTCTCTGGATCGTAACCATGGACACTCGCGAAGAGAAGTCCATCTCCATCGTGGTGGTCGCTCGCTTTGAGTGCGTACTCGATGCTTTGGTCGATTCGTCGTTGATTTTCTGCTGCCCGGTTGTCCTTTGAGAGAGGAATGTCGACTGTACCGAGGATGTCCGCGTCCAATTGACTCTGGGTCTCAAGCGTTTTTACTGGGGTAGTGTCCACTTCTTCGTTGGCGAAATCGAACCCGCCACTGTCCGCAAAAACGATAGTGTCCTCGGGGACGTCCATTTCCTCTCGTAAAGTTACACCATTCGATATTCTCTGCCACATTGGGTCTCGGTTGCGGATTGACCTCGCGTTGATCATCGCTGCCGAGAACTCTGGAATCGTGCCGACGTACGTCGGTGTATTGTCACTCGACCGCTTCCCGATGTTTCGGACGGGAAAGAGAACAGGGGTGTCTAGTTCCCCTCGGGGGAGGTCGAGTTTCCGGCGTCGATACAACATGCCTCCCGCTCGGATAGGCTGTCCTCTTATTTAGTGAATGGGGCGATATGATCTAATCACTCATCTGAAACATATCCTCGGAACAGGAGAACAATTCTTAGGATCGAAAGAACACGGATGATTCCATCTGGTAGTGGAAGATCACTCAGACTCGAATTCCGCTTGTGGTGGTACTTCCTCTACTCGTCGACATAGTTCTTCGATAGTTTCCGGGCGAAGAGTATCGACGCTGTCGATGTATCGAGCGAAGTTCTTCATATAGTGTCCCTTGAGTCCGACAACGATCGTGCCATGTTCTTTTGCGTCCTCTGTCCGGGCGGGGATGGATTCGATATTGTCAAACTGGTCTTCGACAAGTTCACGGTTGAACACCACACCAATCCGGTCGGAACGCACTTCCTGAACCATTTCGTCGATGTCGATACTGGTGTAGTAGTCCTTCCCGAGGGTAAAGAAGACGACATCGTAGTCGGCCTCTTGGAGGAGGCGTCGTAGGTCTTTTTGAATGTCGAGTTTCGCAGATCGCTCTCTAATATCGCTAACGTTCATCGAACTGAACGTTACCTCGTAGGGTGGGAGATACTCGTCTTCTGCGACAAGGCCAAATCCTGCACTCACGAAGTAGCGGTCGATGTCGTGGCCTTGTCGCATGAGCCATCTAACTGCATTCTTGACGTGGTTTTGCTGGCGTCCAGTGTACAGGTCGCGTGCCGCGATACCTGGCACATTATCACGAGCGAGGAGGTCTTCGCGAGAGAACTGAAGAGTTTCCTCTTCGCCGAAGATGGGTGCGTCGTCTGGTATCTCTTTCGATCCTGAACATTGGTCGATGACAAGGATGTCCAATCCATTCTTGGTATCGATCTCAGGTGGATGAGGCACGAAGTCGTCACTGGCGGCATAGTTCTGCCCGCAGACCTCGAGTATTTGATCCCGCAACTCTCGGGGGTTGCTATTGGTGTGAACCTCGCAACCATATTCACGAGCAGCCGCTACGGCTTCTTCGTCAAGCTCGCCGTCCAGTGTGTGCACGAAGAGGTGTTGGTACCTCGCTGCTTGTTCGCCGACGTTTGCTGCCATTCGATCTGGGGCGAACGAGACGAGCGACGGGGTTTCTTCCCACCACTCACTCACGCCGTTCGCATCTAGTACACCAATCTCTGCGACCGGAAGGTCGTGTGTCTGGGCCCAGAACGAGGAGTGTTTGTCGCGCAGATAGTCTTCAACAGTTTCGTAGCCACTGAGGGCCGCATCACCCTGGGTCGCGACGAGGATCTTCGGAAGGTCCTCCTCGAATTCATCGTAGAAGCGTCGTGTGTTGTGGAACCCTCGTCTCCGATTCCGATCGTTCCCCCGGAAGATGCAAACCTCGATACCGTGCTCTCTACAGATCGGACAGTCACATTTCTCCCAGGGACGACTTCGAAGGGTGTCTTGATACTCTTGGAGCAGGTCGTCGTCACCGATCCAAGTAGCGTAATCCCTGACAATCGCCCAGACGCGATCATAGTCACTGACGACATACGGCTCGTCCAAAACGGTCTTCGCGTGTGGGAACGCCTCAAATACGTCTACCGCCGTGCTAAGCAGTTTGTCGTATTCCTCGAACGGTACTGGGGCAGCCGAGGTATCTTTCCGCAGGAGTTTGACTAGCTTACTACGTAGATTATCGCTGAAGCTCGCCTGAAGCTCACGGCCATACTCGAAATCCTCTCGGAACGCCCTTTCTATGTCCTGTAGGAGTGACTCGTCGTACTGGTCCTCGTGGCGGTGTTCCCGCAGGTATTCTCTCGTCGCTGGTAGTACCTTCTCGGCCCGCTCGTACCAACTCTCGAGAGCATCACGAATCGAATCTCCTGCATCGTATGCTCGGAGCGCCACCAGTGTTTCACGACCGCGTAGGGATTTCTCGACAGCTTCGTCGAGATCGTCTCGGCTCGATGGATAGCGAACTCGAATGGCATCGTAGCGTTCGCCGTTATCAAGACGATAGTTCTGTCCACCCGTCCACGCCGAACGAAGCATACTGGCGCTGTCGAAACTAGTCATCCCCGAGCGACCGATCGTCTCGAACGCCTCAGTCTTCGCGAAGCCGAAGACGTGTGAGTCGATACGTGTGTTGTGTTCCCGTTCGAACTGCTTGATCGTCTTTCCGACCCTCTTAACGATTCCACGGACGTCGTGAGTTGGACTACCTGCAACGCCCCCAATTCCGAGGTAGTCGTAGCCAATATCAAGCACCTCCTCAGCGGCCTTACTGTATGTTGCGGGGTTCCAGCCCTGGATGGCAACCATCAGTCGGAACGGGTAGTCACGACGCTGGTAGAGGTCATACATCTCTTGGGCGTTCCGCAGCGTCAGGTCGTAGCGGAACTCGGCGTCGTGTTTACGGTAGACCGCACGTGGATCCTCTGCGAGACGACCTAGAACTGTGTCAATATCTCCTTGGAAGTCCTCTGCAACAAACGACTCAACATCTGTGCTGGAACCGGTACGAATCGTCGGCTCATACTCGTCGACGTATGAGGGCCATTCTTCCGGCCATTCATCGACCATTACGTCGACGACATCGGCGATGGCATCAGGGACATCGCTTTTGCTGAGTTCTTCGTCGAACGCTCGTTCATCAAGGTAGAGTCGCCCCTTGTCCTTACCCGACCCGAGGACGAGATGGTCGATGGTGACGCCGACAGTGACGTCCAGCGTTTCGTAGAAGTCAAGCATATCTTGGTTCCCGTACGGCGGGAAGGGGAGTGATTTGTAGCCCCAAGCCCCGCAGTCACTAATCGTGGGCAGCCAATTTGGGACAGAAAGAACCGGGTCGTCGTAGACGCCGTGTTTTGCGAGTCGTTCGGCCTTACGATCCGTTTCTTCAACCTGCTCTCGGGAGATGAGAACCCCATCGACTGGCGTTGTTTCCGGGTCGAAAATGTCCCATATGTAATCCAAATCGCGTTCTTGACGGTCCAGCGTAGAGAGTTCGTCGTGCTCAAAATCGTAGTGGGCGTCGACTGCGTCATCCCACTCGGGAACGTAGAACCGCACGTTAGATAGTCACCAGTAGTAGCGATGGGTGGGCATCCTATAAATCCGTTTGAAGTACCTCACTCAGAGGTATGCTGGTAAATGGCATTCTCTAACCGAAGTCCGACAATGTCGGGCCTGTATGGACCTGTATAGAATCCCAATGGTCTGGGAACTCTGCCTCAACTTGCTCAAGGACACTGTCGCCATTACTTGTCAATACGTAACTGTTTGAGCGAGTCTTCGCGAATCCCAAGTGAACTAGCCACTTGTAGTGGACTTTTGCACGCGGCACCCAGGAACTCTCACTATCGACACCGGGATAGAGATGATCGATTCGCTCTGCGAGTCTCTGTGCTGCCGGTGAGTCTTGTGTTACGGGAACGGTCTCGACAGAAAGTTGGTGGAGAACCGCCAGCATTGGCAGACGGTGTTCGTGATAAATAACCATCCAGAGGAGAGCCTGCTCACGACGTGAGAGTGAATCCTTCACCCCGATACCTAGCGTTGCTCTTGGTCGACTCTGCTGCATAGCGGGTTCATACGCTTCGGCCAGCCATCGACCTCGGTCAGTCAGCTCACCGCCTTCCAATAGTTCGAGTAGGTGCAGAAGTCGAGTCACGTGCTGAACTTTTCTGGCCCCTACGACACCTCTATTTAGAGCTAAGGTCCTCAAATCCTCGCTCGGCTCACGATGCCGTAGCTCAAGCAACTCGCAAGCTAGCGGAAGATCATCCCAATCCGGTTGGATTGTCTCTATGTACCTAACTGACGAGATTTCCGCCACTTTTGGCATTAATATGGCAACTACAATATAAATTCCCCAGTGATTTGACCATCTGGGAGTATGCTACCGATAATACTTAGTGAATACTGCGAGAGCCTGTTTAATATGCACTCCGACCTGGAATCGATCTCTAATCTCGCTGAGTGCGATGAGCGGATGCTAGTCGTAGGAAAGGACAACCCGATTCGCATCAGCACAGGCCATAGATTGCTTCACCATGATGGCAAGTGTAGTCGGCCGCACGGTCATAACTACGAAATTTCGGTAGAGATAACGGGGGCGCTTACTGAGGAAGGTTGGGTCGTTGACAAAGGAAATATTACACGGGTAATATCGGAATGGGACCACCGATTTCTTCTCGAACAGGGAGACCCTCTCATTGAGGCCTTCGAGAAAAGCGGAGACAGTGATTCACTCATCGTTCTCGAACACCCTCCGACCGCAGAAGTGATGAGTCTCCTCCTAGAGCAGAAACTCTCCGAGGCGCTCCCTGACTCGGTCTCAGACGTTTCGGTGACTGTTCGAGAGACATCGGAACTCTGTGCCGGGGGAACTCACTAATGCCCGTCAGTTCCACTGCCTACGATCAAACAGCGGATGATGTCGACGGCGCAGCGCTGCCGATCAACGAACTCTTTTATTCGCTTCAGGGCGAAGGCAAACTCACAGGAACCCCGTCGGTATTCGTACGTACGAGCGGCTGTAATCTCCGATGTTGGTTCTGTGACTCTTACCACACCTCCTGGGAGCCCACCCACGGTACCATGAGCATCGACGACATCCTCGAGGAGATCCAGTCACACGGCGACGCTGATCACGTCGTCCTCACTGGTGGTGAACCGCTCATCCATGACAAAGCGGTCACTCTCCTCGAGCGCCTCGACGATCTCGGCTACCACACCACCGTTGAAACCAATGGTACCATCCATCGCGACGCACCGATCGACCTAGCAAGCATTAGCCCGAAACTCGCATCTAGTACACCTACTGCTGAGAAGGACCCCAAGGGAGACGGCGAGTGGGCAGATCGTCACGAGGACCGCCGCATCGACTTCGATGCACTCGGTGCGCTTGTCGACGACTACGACACTCAACTCAAGTTCGTCGTCACTGGTCCCGACGACTTGCCCGAGATTGAATCCCTCCTCGCCGACATCCGCTCGACAGCAGCAAGTCGCATTCCAGACACTGACGTGCTACTGATGCCGGAGGGGACGACCCGGGATGAACTCGACGCAAGACGAAATGAGGTTGCTGACCTCGCAATGGAATACGGCTACCGGTACACGCCGCGGTTACATGTCGATTTGTGGAACGACGCTCCCAAAACATAACATGACGAGCACGCACTCGCAACTTGCGACCGAAGACGCTGAAACGGACATCGACCACGAGAAGGCCCAGCGAGGTGTTCGACTCCTGCTGGAGGCTGTCGGTGAAGATCCGGACAGCGATGCGCTCGCTGAAACTTGGCAGCGACGCGTTCCGGATGCATTCGCAACACTCACCGAAGGTCAACGGGAGACCGCGAAGCCGACGATGCGCACCTTCGATGCCGAGACAACTGACCTAGTGGTGAAAACTGGGATTCCCGTATACTCCCTGTGTGAGCACCACCTGCTCCCGTTCTTCGGTACGGCACACATCGCGTACAGGCCGACCGACGAAGTGGTAGGACTTTCCAAGCTAACGCGGTACGTCCGCTGGCAGTCACGGCAACTCACTATGCAGGAACGGCTGACAAACGACATTGCGTCGGGTCTTCAAGAGGAACTCGACGCAGGCACGGTCCTTGTAGAAATGAACGCAACGCACCTTTGCGAAGCGATGCGTGGCATCGAAACCGAGAGTACGACCACCACCAGAGCGACCATCGGCGAACCAAGTGAGGCCGAACGTGAGCGGTTCCAAGCAGCGGTCAACCGTACGGAGGATCAACAATGAGTGAGAAGAGGGCTGTCATTCTGGCATCCGGAGGGATGGATAGTGCAACGGCAGCGGCTGTCGCTCAGGACGCTGGTTACGAGCTGTACATGCTACACACGTCCTACGGACAGCAAACAGAGACGAAGGAGTACGAGTGTGCAAAGGCTCAGGCCAAGGCCTTCGGCGCTGCCGACTTCCTCCACTTGACGACGGATCACCTCTCAAAAATCGGCGCGTCGAGTCTTACTGACGACGAGATGGACGTCGAGGATGCGGACATGGAGAGTGACGAGATCCCATCAAGCTACGTGCCGTTCCGGAACGCGAACCTCTTGTCAATGGCGACGTCGTATGCGGAAGCCAACGACTGTGAGGCCGTGTTCATCGGTGCGCATAGCGAGGACTTCTCGGGGTATCCGGACTGCCGGCCGGAATTCTTCGAGGTGTTTCAGCAAGTCGTCGACGTCGGCACAAAACCAGAGACTGAGATCAGCATAGAGGCACCGTTCGTCGAGGGTTCAAAGACAGACATCGCTGAACGCGGCCTCGAACTCAATGTCCCCTACGAGCACACATGGAGCTGCTATCGCGACGAGGCACCGGCCTGCGGTACGTGCGACGCGTGTGCGTTCCGCCTTCAGGCATTCCAGAACCTGGGCGAGCAAGACCCGATTGAATACGCCGAGCGTCCAGACTATACTGAGACGTAGACGCCGCTGAGCCGATTTACCTACGGTTAAGTCGCTTCCGTCGCTAATCTTCCTTGACGCGGGCGGTCCACGAAGAGTGGGCCCGGTGGTGAAGACACCGACCCCGCGCTGCCTGAATAGACAGCATGTGTACTAACGACGACGATTCGCAAAAGTTCGACGGTCGTGTTGCATCGTTGCCTCCGGAAGCTTCGAGGAAGAGGTGGTCCATTTGAGCGCAGTTGATAGTAACTCTCCAGGGGTCGTTGACGTGCTCAACTTCCTCGGCAACCGACGACGTTTGCTCACATTACAGTACCTCGCTCTGTTCGAGCCGGGGACCACTATTGAGGTGCGCCACTTAGCACGTGTCATCCGAGGCGTCGAGACAGGGAGTCCACCTAGGAACGTCGGGACTGCTGATTACGAATCCGCGTACAACGGGTTGATACAGACGCATCTCCCGAAAATAGACCAGCGGGGCCTCGTTCAGTACGACGAACGGCGAAAGACAGTGACGGTAGAAGAGTCGATTGAACGGTATATTATCCTCACGACACTCGTGCAGTTCGTCCTCTCGACTGGGAGGGTTGTCTAAGCGCAGAACCTGATTCTAAACCAAGGGATCTAGCCTGCGAATATCTATGATTGTCTCTCCCGTTAGTCCAGTCGGACGACGAAGCGCCGCGTAGTGGGATGCGCGGTGGTGGCAGTGCCCGTCGTCCTCCACCTGGGATGCTTGGGAGTTGCCAGCTCCATCGGTGGCACTACTCCCTTCTCTGAAGTGGCGGACATTGATTATCATCGCTGAATGAGAGTTATTCATGGCCAGGATCACGCAGTCGACCCGATTAGATCGGGTCCAGCATATCGTCGGTAGTGGGTCTGGGATGCTGGACTTCGCAGTAGAGGGGGAGGACGACTACTACACGTGGGACGGTAATGAGGACGCTGATTGGCAAATTGAGGATGTGGCCACCGTTGAGAACATCGACGAAGATCGGTTCATATTGTATCCCGAAGGCGAGTTCTTTACCTGTGAAATCGAATCTAAGGGGGAAGAGGGAAACACTGGACCTGTTCATTGTTCGTGTGAGTAGGCGAGAGTTCGATCACACGAACGAGTAGCGTACTGAATAACTCGGAGTATACTGATCAACTGTAGTAGGTTGGAATCAGCGGGTGATCCGGAATCTCCTGCAATCGATCGACTGACAGTTCATCCGCCGAAGAGATGTCCCATACTATGTCGAAGAACTCGATTGCGGCGTCGACGAACTGCGCTCGCTCGGTATAGACCCCACATTCCGGGTTCCAGTCGTAGCTGTTCTCCATAAAATTCGCTGATCCAAGGAGCGCAGCCCCTTCCTCGGGTGCACCGACGGTCTGGAGTTTCCCGTGAATCCCGAACTCACCGAGGTCTTGGAAGTCCATATCAGGGGTCACACGCTGGTGTTCCTTGAACCGGGAGTACGTGCGGACGGTGACTCGGTCTCGATGTTCTTTGATTTCGCTCAGTAAGTTCCGCTGAAGTCGACGCCACTCCCATGGTTCCTTCGTGTGCCGTGTAAGCAGTCGCAGCCTGAATCCGTGGTCGAGAAGACGCCGAATCTGGGCGACGTACTCGTTGAACGTGTCGTCGTCGAATGGTGTCATAATCCGAAGGACCTTGTCCTCGATGTCGTGTTCCAGTCCATGGCTGAACAGGCGGTCCGTCATTGCTGTATACGACCGCAAACCTGACGGCCGCTCGTCGTGCCAGCGACGAAGGCGTGCTCGTTCTCGGCCGAGTCCCCGTGAATCTCCGACATAGTCATCCATCTTCTTCTCACCGAGAGCGTCCGGGTCAGGTAGCGTATGTGTGAAGTAGACCGGCGTGACGTCGCCACTACTGAGTGACTCATACTCTTCAGCTACCACCATCTCGGCTGCGACCGGTGTCGGGGTACTCGCAACTGAGGCGTCCGATAGGGTGTCTATTCTGTGTTTGACTGCCGAACACTCCTCGACGAGATAGGTCGTGTATTCCGCTCGCAAGTCGTCAGCGGACACTTCCCGGGGAACTGATTCGAAATCGACAATGCCATCGGAGACTTCGCACTTAACTCCCGGAACCGATGAAAGTGCCTGGTAAAGCGTGTATGGCGTTATACTCGCGCCTTGGCTGGTAAGAAACCCAAGGGCGAACTCTGTGAGGTCGGGATGGGTGGAAACAGTAGCGACGATGTCGAGTACCAGTGAGCGGGTCTCATCGTCCAGTTGGGCTATATCGGGCACGTCGTCGATTTCGATTGGATGATCCGTTTCGACGTGCGACACGGCTGATTCAGCTGCTGGTGTGAGGAGCGACCGAAGGGTGTCGAACTCTGTTTGGTGCTCCTGGCGCTGTTCGAGAATCGCGTCGCTAATCTCGTCTTCGACGACGAAAGTCGTCGTCGAATTAGCGAGTGCCGCCGCGACTACTGTTCCAGATAGTTCGCCGCTCGGACTCTCACCAGTTATCTGCTTGACCAGATCCTCGATACACGATTCATCCGTGATACTTGTCAGAATGGGGAGAATACGGGAGTAGGCTTCTGAGATCGCTACCTCTCGAGACGTTCTCTGCTGTGCATGTAGTGCGGTCTCGATGCGTTCGAGGGAGAATTCGACGCTGTCCGGATGGATCCTAGCGAACCCGAGTGAACCGAGGAGGGGACCGAGAACCACCTCGTCCCACTCGTCAGCAAGCAGACTGTTGAATTCACGCCGAGGGACGTTTTCCTCGATCTCGCTGCACGAACGTAACACCGTTTCGGCAGACTGAATCCTCGCCACTACCGTCGCTCGAATGAGCGGTCTGGGATTGTCCGATGCAGCGACTACGGAGCCGAGCAGTGTGAGCCTCTCGCCGTCAGTGAGACCGAACTCTTCGAGACCCCACTCGTGTATATCAACGACATCACTCATGTCTCGTTCGTCGTTTGTTCGGAGTGTTTCTGCGCGGACGTGAGGGGATAGTCGCTCTTCCAGTGGCTCACTAACTGCTTTTGCAGAGAGGGCAGAGTAGACACTCCCAGCTGATAGCCCCCAGACACGTTCTGGTGACCGTGTCCGAAGGTCGGTGGCGATGTCGATTATGTCACTCATTGTTTCGTGGCTCGAGGTGTAGGTCGTGCGACAGCAGTTCGAGGAGTTCCTCCTTGTCGAACGAGTCAGGATCGTTCTGCTCCACACACCCGTATTGGAAGATGCAGAACGGGCAGCCGTTCTCACAGTTGCACTTCGACTCGCTCGGTGAGAACGCCTCGCGCATGAGTCGGACAGCTCTCTCGAACTTCTCGCCGTCGTCCTGAGTCAACAAGACGGTGATTCCGGCCCCACCTTCGTCAGAGTCGTACACGAGCGTCCCTTCATCCTCGATGGATTCCGGGACCTGTCTCACACTGACACCGCCGATGTACTGGAGCGCGACTCGGAGTCCGTGAGCGAAGCCATGTTCCAGTTCTTCACTGTCGAACCGGACACGGGCCGCCTTAGTCGAGAACTTCGTCGCGGGCCGTACTGCGACGCTCTCCTCAGCAGGGTGCTCAACGTTTTTCGTGCAGTACGCCGAGTCATCTGTCCTCGCGATCACGCCGTTACATCCATCGACACCACACATCTCGAATACGTTCGGAAGCGGGTCTGAACCACCGTCCTTGTAGGTCGCCCAGTATTTGTTCGTCGAAGCGAGAAGGGTGACGTCGCCATACTCGAACTGACCGTGAACGGTTCCGTTCTCGTCGACGATGTTTCGCGCGAACGTCGGCTCAAACGAGTCACCGGCATCTGTCTCGACGGGGGCATAGGTGTTCTGTGGCTCGCTATCGTTCTGATAGACCGTCGAAGGACGAAGCTGCCTCGTGCTCGGTGTTGAGCTGATGGGGAGGTCGTGCTGATACGCGGTCACTCGCTCGGGAACTTGGGTAACCAGCGGCTTCAGGCGCGTGCCACATGACTCACAGTTAGCTGTGTCGCTGTCGTACTCGGCGGCGCACGTCGGGCAGATTGCCGCGTCCTCAAGATCATCACTAATCTGTGCTGACTCCAGTGGCTCCCAGGACAACTGAGTCACTACATACGTCTCGCTGTCGTGGAGATATGCAGCGCAGGGGTGGAGTTCGGAGAGCGCGATGCGCCGGTCGCGCGACCCATCGCTAACACGCTCGAAGTCTTCACCGAACAGTTGGTAATCGACGGAGTCCCCGACTGACCGCAGGCCGAAAGCGGCGGGACTTTCCTGACTCAGGTAACTACCATAGTCCATGTCTTCGAGCCGGTCGAGGTAGTCATACAATTGGTCGAGCTGACGGTCGACCTGATCTCGCTGTTCCCGGAGTCGTCGTTTCTCGTCGCGGTCTCGGGTTTTACGCTCTTTTCGTCTCAGGTCGTCCAGTTCGTCTTCGAGGTCGTCAATGTCCTCGTAGATAGCGTCCTGCTGGTCGTGATAGATGTCGATGATGGTCTCCTCGAAACTCGGCTCTTCACCGTTCCCCGAGAGGATCGATTCGATAAGGTCGCCGTGTTCATCCAGAACTGATTCGACCACACCTTCGCACCCCTCCCGTTGACATACTCCGCCGTAGCCTGCCGCGTGTTTCCGGCCACACGAGGAACAGACTCCGAACGAGAGGACGTCTCGCAGCCACTGTTTAATTTCGCTTCGGTTCTCGTTGAGCAGTGACCGAAGGGCCTCGAGTGGTGCGTCGTCGTCGAAGCTCTGGACCTCAAAGTTGGTCGATGACAGGAGTCCCGTGAACCGGATCACGTCGTTTGGCCGAGAGTCTGTCCGCGGAGTCGGATCATCTTGGCAGACGACGAGGTCTTCGAGCCCACTCTGTTCGCGACGCCACGGCACCCAGCGGGTCGTCGCGGCCCAGTCAAGAACGGCCCAGGTGAGCGACTGGTGGAGGACCTCTCGGTTCACTTCATTAAGCGGAACCTGTTGTGGATCCGCAGCGATGAGCTCCTCCGGGTGCTCGTGGTAGTAGTAATCGATTGGGTTGCGCTGACTAACCGAGTGAATCAGCGAATTACCTGAAGAGCGTCCCGCACGGCCGATTCGCTGGAGGTACGAGTTGGCGTTCGGTGGCGTCCCGTAGAGGAGAAGCGTGTTGAGGTCGCCGATGTCGACGCCGAGTTCCATCGCTGGACCCGACGAGAGGAAATGAGGATACCGTCCCTGACGGAACTGATACTCGAGTTTTCGCCGTTCATCACGGTCGGTCTCGCCGTAGTACGCCCGCGCGAGGAGCATCATCGGATCGGATGTCGAGACCTGCTGTGCCGTCAGAGAGTAGTGTGGATGCGAGAATTCGGCACGCTCCTCGATGGTCGCTGAGAATTCGACGACATCATCGGGAGCCTCCCCGAGAGAGACATCGAGAGTCGTCGCGTACTCTTCCTCATCAGGGCTAAAGTTCGTAGGCGTCGCGTCGTCGACGACCGCACATTCAACCACCTCCTCGGCGACCATCACGTACCGACTCCCATCGTCCTCGACGCGGCGTAGAACCCCTTGGTCGACGAGTGAAGCAAGGGTATCATGTCCATCTTCAACTTCGTCGAGGAGGCTGGGTTCGTAGCGATGGTTCTGGTTGACCGCTTCGGCAAGTAGTTCGCGCTCGCCTTCGTCAAGGTCCTCTATGTCGACAGTCAGCCGAAGGTCGACGAGGCCTTCTTCACTCAGCCGGTTACTGCGGTAACGGTTGCTGTACTTGCCGTTGAACGCACGAGAGATCATCTCCTCTTTCAGGTACTCGCTGACGGACTGGTCGTACCCAGTCAGAGATTCGTACATCCTCGGTGTGTTCCCATTTTCTCCCGTCAACTCCTCTTCGTACTGCTGTGCGTCACTCACTCCGCGCTCAACGATGTCGGAGAGTGGTGCCCAGCCCGATTCGTCGGCCTCAGACCTGATGCTATCGACGAACAACTGGTCGAAGAAGAACGATTCTTCGGGCTCGCGGAAGTTCCGCTCCAGTTCCTTCATGTCGGACTGACTGTCCGCGAACGAGAGCACCTTCGACTCTGAGAAGGTATCGGGCTCGTCGCGGTCAGCCAGGGACCGAAGCAGATAGCGACTGGAGGTTACCGCAGCGTTGGCCGGACCGCGGAGCATCGGCTCGTACCGACGGTTCTTCGAGTACGTCTCTCTCGTGTCGTCGTGATAGCACGGGAGTCCGCCCGGGAACTGGCTCGCTTCTCGTAACCGACCGTTGTCGTCGACTATGCGGAAGTTCCCATACCCCCTCGCTCGCCGGCTGATTTCAGGAGTATCGCAGTTACAGTTGTGAGGGCCATCAGGCAGGAACTCGTGTCCACACGACTGGCACTCATCGACCATACTGACATCGAACAACGCCGACCGGACGAACTTCCGCTTGCCACAACTGCACGACGCCGGAGTGCGGCCGAAGTACACTTCGTCACACCCGGGATCGCCACACGTCCATCCGAGGAACCGTTTCGGTGTAAGGTCGCCGTCGCAGTCTTCGGCGGTACACTCCTGGCCCTCCGGATCTTCATACACTTCGCCGCATTCGGTGCAATACTTAACATCCTCGTCTGCGAGCGGTTCCAGAGCGGCGGAGTGACAGGAGTGGCATTCGGGCTCCTGAGCCTCTTCGACAGTTAGTTCCCCATCACAGTCAGGGTTGGTACAGACGTGGTTCTCCATCGAATCGTCGAGGACCAGTGCGGCGTCACAGACTGGGCAGTCGTGCTGATGATCGATCTTCTGGCGTTCACCACAGTCAGTGCATTCGTAGTACGGCCGCCAGTAGACACGCACCATCTCTGGCGTCTCACCATCGACGGTTTCACACTGACACTCTTCCCGCTGGAAATACTCGAAACGGCCTTCCTCTGACGTGACAGTGTGCGGTGCGAGTCGCTCACAGTTCGGGCAGAACCAGGACTCGAGTGACTCCTCGCCACACTCGTTGCACAGGGAGAGTTTCGTCACGAAGTGGTGATCACACTCGGTACAGGACGACTGGGGTGTATCGTACACCGTTCCGCAATTGATACACGTGTAGTAACCGTCGAGCGGCCAGCTAAACAGGTGTGCCCGTCGCTCTAGAATCCCCGCCACCTCTCCGATCGTCATGAAGTTCGCCACCACTGTCTCTGCCTGGTTCTCTGTGAGACCAGTCTCGTCGACGAGACGGTCACGGAGACCGACGGGGCGAAGCGGTTTCTCACGGAGCGCCGCGTAGATACCGCGGACGAACTCCAGGGGACCGCCGTCCTCCTCTACGAGGAGCTCGTAGAGTGCATCGTCGACATCCTCTTGGTCCCCTGAAACTCCCGCAGCATCGAGGGCTTGGGCAGCAGCCGTCGTCTCTCCACTTCGAAGTTCGTCTTCCGATACTTCTGATGAGAGGTAGTCGTCAGGGATGTCGGTCGGGAACGGGGCGTCAATTGTCCGTTCCTCTTCCTCGATTACCTCGACATCGGGATCGACGAAGGGGTTGATGCGCTGGAAAACCGTCCGTTTGTTCTCGACGGTTGCGGACGCACCGACGATGGTGAGGTCGTCCTCGTCCTCGGTATCGTACCCGTTGAGCTCCTGGCGTTCTCGAATGTACCGCCGCATAAGTGTCGAAGTGAAGGAACCGAAGAGCTCGGAATACTCGTGAATCTCGTCGAAAACGAAGTATTTCGGTTCGGCGACGAAACGGCGCTGCTCGTCCCCCTCGTTGACGTTGAACAACCGGTAGTTGATCGTGTCAGGATTGGTTAGTAGGATGTCGGATGGAGACTCGACGATCGCGTCCCGGGTCACCTGGATGAAGTCGAACGTAATGTCGTCCTCATGATCTACCATCGGCTCGACCACGAACGAGTCGTCGTCACGCTGACGAACCGTCAGAGACGAGTCGCATTCCCCGCACGGGCAGTCGAAATACTGGAACGTCGTCTGGAGGTACGACAGTTCGTCCGGATCTCGTCGCTTGGTATCACCGTCGTAGATGCCGACCGTGATCTGGTCGTCCGAGGCGCGACCCCGATTGAGCGTGAAGAGATAGTCGATCAACCGCTTCAGCTGGTCCTGTGCCAGTGCCTTCGTCGGATACGTGAGAACACACTTGACACTATCAGGCGGGTGGTTTTCGTGTTCCCCGGCTTTCGCCTCGGTGATGAACTGGAGAATGGGGATAAGCCACCCTTCGGTCTTCCCACGGCCGGTATTCGCGGTCAGTAGCGTGTGGTGGTCTTCGAGAACTGATTCGACTGCATCTTCCTGAAACTCGTATAGTGTCCGGAAGCCGGCCGCCGTGAACGTCTCGGCGACGTCGTCGTGGAGTCCGTGGTCGTCGGCAAACGTTTCCCACGGAGTGTCACTCATCCGGGGTAGGTCCAATACCTGGAGATAGGGTCCCTTCGTCCGGATGAACTCCGGGAGGTCACTATCCAGCGACTCTCCCGATCCCTCGTGGTACCGAGAGACGAGATTCTTCACGGCCCGTTGTGGCTGAGAGCCGGCGTAGTGTTCAGCGTACGATTCTCGCATCGAATTGGCAAGAGCGATTGGGTCGAAGTTCATCGGTGGCAGTTTATGTGGGATGTTTGTCAGTCGGTGAGCGGTTCGTTCGTTTCGAGGGTCTCGATGGATCGAATGGACACGTCACCACGAGCGAGCTCGTTCTGGAGTCGGTCACGGTCGAAGGAACGCGGGTCGTTCCTGACATCACAGCCATACTGATACAGGCAGGACGGACACCCATTCTCACAATCGCAGTCGAATTGGTCTCTCATGAGGCCAACCGCACGACCGAATGCGCGGAATTCGCCGTCGATCTGTTCAAAGAGGAGTCGAGCGATGTCGGAACCCCCCTCTTGTGATTCGAAGACGTCGACGTGATCTTCCCCGACGTATTCGGTGAGATCACGGATATTGACACCACCGAGGTACTGTAATGCGACTCGAAGCCCGTGAGCGAGCGTATGTGACAGGTCCCGCTCTTCAAGTTCGACCCGAATTCCCTGGGTGTCGTACTGATACCCAAGTCGGATGAACTCGGAATCAACGCCGCGGCCCTCAGGGAAGTGGTTGGGATCTGCGCTGCACCGGTGACGGTCGTCATCGTCCTGGTAGATAACGCCAGAGCAGTTCTCCTCACCACAGACTTCGAAAAGCGTTTCCTGTGGGTCTACCTCGCCGGATTTGTACTTCGTCTTGTAGCTCTCCGTGTGCAGTAGGACCGAATAGTCACCGTATGCGAGCGTCCCGAGCCGCTCCCCGTCGGCAGTCTGGAGTTCGAACGTTCGGTCGGGGGTAAACTCGAGTATTGACGTTTCGCGTTCGGCGTAGGTGTTCTGCACCGGGTTGTTCGGTTCGTCGTGAAGGTACCGTGCTTCGTCGCCGTCCTCGGTCAGCTGGAGGTTATCGTGGTAGGCGTCGACCGAGTCAAGCATCACGAGTCGACGCCGCTTGAGCGGTGCATCGGTCTCACAGTCGCATCCATCGGCGTCGAGATCGTAGGTGGCGTGACACGCCGGGCAAACGAGTTCTTCGGCTAAGTGTTCACCATCGGTTGCTCCACTCACGACGTCACGAAGGTCCGACCCTGCTTTGTCGTCGAGTCGAACTCGGGACACCGTGTACGTATTGCCACCGTCAAGATAGGCCGCGCCGGGGTGGAGCTCGGACAACGCCATCTGCATCGCGCGGCCGCTCTCTTGATCCCCGACGTTCCGTCGGTTGTATCCCTCGTCAACTAGGGTCAGACCCGCCGTCGTTGCGACGCTCCTCATAGAGAAGTCGTACTTGCTCTCGCGAGACTCTCTGAGAAAGTCGAAGTAACTCGACCCACCTAAGTCCGACAGGTAGTCGTCGAGCACTTCGATACGGTTCTTCAGCCCACGGCGCTCCCGCTTGATACGTCGGCGCTCGTCCGTCCCGGCGCGCCGCATCTCACGCTGTAGTTTGTTGTTCCGTCGCTTCAGGTTGGAACGCTCGTCTTCGAGTGCCCGCTTGTAGTCACGGTATCCCGTGATGTATCGATCGTCGAAGTTCGTAAGCACGTCGTTGACGAGATGGCCGAACTCGTCCCGAGCGTAACGGATTACGCCGTTACAGTCGCTTCCTCCGCACGTTTCGCGCTCGTCATCGGCGGCATACCGTCGCTCACACTCTTCGCAGTAGCGGTAATCGAGGAGCGACTCGAGGTAGTCGGCGATGTCGTGTTCGTGGTCGTCCACGACCTCACTGAGAATCTCGAGCTTCGAGTCGTCACGCCCGAGCGACAGCGTATCTGCGTCGAGCGACATTACGTGGGTCAACTTGCTGGCGTCTTCGCGTTCAGTCGCATCGAGCATGCTGTGGCGGTGGTAGGTGTCACCACCATCGATCGAGCGTGCTCGACCGTGGCGGCTGACGTCCCACGGGATAGTGAAGTTGGCCGCAACGTAGTCGAAGATGCCCCACGAGAGCGAGACACGAAGGACTTCCTCGTTGTGCTCGTTGAGCGGCACGGGCGTCGGTTCCGTATCGATGAGCTCGCTCGGGTGGTCGTAGTAGTAGTAGTCGATGGGGTTGCGCTGGCTGACCGAGTGAACCATCGAGGAGTGCGAACTCCGGCCTGCACGCCCGACTCGCTGGAGGTACGCGTTCATGTTCGGGGGTGTCCCGTACAGCAGGAGCGCGTCGAGGTCACCGATGTCGACGCCGAGTTCCATCGTCGGGCCCGAGGAGAGGTGGTGCGGGTAGTTCTCCTCGCGGAAGAGGTACTCCAACTCCCGTCGCTTCCGCTTGTCCGTCGCTCCGAGGTACTCTTCGGAGATGAGGATTCGCGTCTGCGAGTATTCGGCGCGGTGGGATCGCTGCGTGAACCGTGGGTGCGAGACCGACGCTCGTTCCGAGAGCGACGTCCCCGACCGGACAGCCGACTGGGTATCTAAGCCGAACTGGTGCTGGAGCGTCGTGTAGTACCGCTCTGTGGACGGGTCGAACCGGATACCGTCCCCATCGCCGGCGACGGTGACGACGAGCGCAGAGGGGTCGAACGAGACGTACTCCTCTGAGTGCCCGTAGGCGAGAATGCCCCTCTCGGCCAGTTCATCGACGACATCCTCGGCGGGTCGGTTGGGGTTCGGGTCGTCGAGGCTCTCGACTCGGTAGCCGTTGCCGTTCTCGACGAGTTCGCGGACGATTGCCCGCTCGTCGCTGTCGAGTTCGTCGAGTCCGGGCGCGAATCGGACGTCGAGCAGTCCTTCTTCGGCGAGGGACCCGTCTCGTTCGCCGAAACGCTGGCTATAGGTGTGCCTGAGTGCGCGCCGAGTCAGTCGGTCCCGAAGCGCGTCGTCGTCGTCCCACCGCTGCCGAGGCTGGTCCTTCAGCCGCGACTTCAGGTCGAACTCGACGCTCCTCGCGACCCGCGGGGGTTCGAGTGCGTCGTTGACCTCGTCGACGATGCCGTCTGCGTTTTCAAGAACTCGGTCGAACGGCACCCACGGGTTCTCGTCGTCGGACGAGGTGCTCTCGATCAGTAGTTGGTCGAGGAGCGTCTCGACCTCGGGTTCCGAGAAGTCTCGGCTGAGCTCCTTCATGTCGCGGTGAGAATCGGCGAACGACAGGAGCTTCGCGGCCTGCTGGCCTTCCTCATCGGCGACGGCGCGCAGCATGTACTGCGAGGTCGTCACAGCGAGGTTGCTCGGGCCCCGCATCAGCTCGTCGAACCGACGACCGATTTCGTACCGTGCGTAGGAGTGCGGACACGGGACGGCCGACCGCTGCGAACTCATCGTGTGAATCCAGCCGTGGGTGTCGATCGTCTTGTAGGCCTGGTGGTGGCCGGTCCGCGGGTGAACATCTGGGTCGTCGCAGTCACAGCCCTTGTCGCCGAGGAAGGCCGTCTCACACGACCGGCAGTGTTGGTCGTGGCGAATCTCAAAGAGTCCACGCTTCACGAGCGTGATCTCTCCGCAGTCGCACTGGCCGGGGTCGTCCTCGAAGTGAAGCCGGTCGCAACTGTCGCAGACCCACGGGAGGTACCGCGTCGACGTGAGCGACGCACCGCAGTCGACACACTCGGTCGGAGCCCGTTCGGCGCTTTCGTAAGACGCCCCACAGTCCGGGCAGTCGAACCGTCCCTCCGTAGTGACGAGGTCGAAGTCGGTCCCGTCGCAGTGGTCGCAGGTACGCTTGACTTCGTGAGTCGACTCACACTGTGGGTTGACGCAGGTGAACGTCTCGTCGTCGGTCCTGACCGTCTTGGAACCGCACTCCGGACACTCGCGCGTCGTCGTTCGCTCGGTATGGTGCCCGCAATCGAGGCACTCGAGGAGCGGCTGGAACGTCGTGCGGACCATCTGGACGACGTCGTCGCGCGCTTCCTCGCACCGTCGGCAGACGTGCGTCTCGTCCTGGTCGACCGACCCGTGCTCTGTCGGGGTGTACGGTTCCAACTGGTCACAGCTCGGGCAGTACCAGCCGACGAGATGCTCGTCACTACAGTGGCGGCAGTACGTCGACCGGGTGACGAAGTCGAACCCACACTCGCGACAGTCGTCCTGCGGTGACCGATACATCGCGTCACACGACGGGCACGCGTAGAAGCCGTCGATCGGCCAGGAGAACACGTGGCTCCGGTTCTCCAGCATCCCGGAGAACTCACCGAGCGTGCGGACGTTCGACACCAGCGTCGACGCTTCCTCGCCACTGAGGTTCAGCGTCGCCGCTAACTCGTCGTGTAACTGCGAGCGCGTAAGCGGCTCGTCGTACAGCAGCTGGTGGACGTAGCGCACGACCTGTGCGCCCGCGTCGTCCTCGACCTCGGTGAGATGGTCGAAGAGCGCGTCGCTCACCAGCGTCTCCCGCCTATCGCGGTCGTAGCTCGACGCATCGTTCAGGGTGTAGTCGAACGCGTCGAGCCCCGGAACCGCGTCGTCGGGGCCGGCCGTCGCACGCAGAATGCGGTCGACGGACAGACTGTGCGACGTCAGCTCTTCCGGTACCTCCGTCGGGACGGTACCGTCGAGGTCTCGCGGTGACTCACTCACCTGATTGACGTCGACGGCACCACTGACCTTTTGGAACAACTCGACATCGTTCTCGACGGTCGCGCTGCTCGCGATGAGTTGGAGGTCGTCGATGCCCCGATCCTCGCGGAGCGACTGAATCCGTTTCATCAGCGTCGACGTGTAACTCCCGAAGATCCCGTCGTAAGTGTGCACCTCGTCGAAGACGAGGAACTCTGGCTCATAGACGAAGCGTTCGTGCTCGTCTTCCGCGTTGGTGTTGATGAGCCGGTAGTTAATCGTGTCCGGGTTGGTCAGTAGGATGTCGACGCCATTCTCGAGGATGTCGTTCTTCGTCAGTCGCAGGAAATCGAGGGGAACGTCGTTCGGGTCGTCGACCTCGCAGTGGGCCTTCTCCGGAATGAGCTTAAACCGGGAACCGGTGTTCCGGATTCGGACACCACCACCGCAGTCCTGGCATTTGTCGAGTTCGTCGTTGTACCCGGGACACTCGAAGTGTCGGAACGTCGCGTTGAGGTATCCCTCGGACCCTGATTCACCGACGTTCCGGGGTGTGTCTCCGTCGTAGATACCGACCGTTATCTGTTGCTCCGATGTCAGTTGCTTGTTGATCAGGTAGAGGTACTGGAGGAGGCGCTTCAGCTGGTCCTGTGCGAGCGCCTTCGTCGGGTAGATGAGCGTGGCCTTGACGCTTGTGTCGTCGCCATCCTCGCCGTACCGCTTGTCTTCGAGGATACGGTTGAGGATCGGGATGAGCCACGCTTCGGTCTTTCCCCGTCCCGTTGCGGCGGTGATGACGGTGTCGTCGCCGTCGAGGATGGCCTCGATGCTGCGCTCCTGGAAGTCGTAGAGCCGCTCGAAGCCGATCTTCGTGAAGGCACGACGGATGTGCGGCTCGAGGCGTGCCGACCGGGCGAAGGCCTCCCATGAACGGCCGCTCCAGTTCGGGATGTCGAGCGCCTGGAGGTACGGGCCCCGCATCCCCGTGAGGTCGTCCTCGCCGTCGACGAGTCGGTTGGCGACGCTGCGCGCTGCTCGCCCACCACGGCCGATGAAGTAGTCGTGGTAGGCCTCTTGCATTTGTTCCGCGCGGGTGACGGGGTCTTTCATGGTTAGAGACTCAGTTCGACCGCCGATTCGAGTTCGTCGACGCGCTTCATCTCCTCGAGGGAGTCGAGGGAGACATCAGCCAGCGTGAGTTGCTGAGACTTGCTAAGCGTCTTTACGTCCTCAACAGTCGAGTCGGAGAGGTTGTGCTTCTCTTGGAAATCCTCGAAGCTCTGGAGTGACTGGTGCTCCTCCCAGTTGCTGACTGCGTTTTCCCACTTGGACACAAATGCTGAACCTGTGCCGGTCGACTTCATCAGCTTCCGGTTTAGGAGCTTATGCATGTGGTTGAGCGTGCGCGAGAAGTCGCCATTCTGGCCCCCCAGAATCTTCTGGAGTTCCTCGGCAGCGTTGATCTTCTCGTTCCACTCCTCCTGCTCGGTCTCAAGTTCGCCCTCGATGGTCTCTCTGACGTTATCGACTTGCCGCTTCGCTGACTGAATCTGCTGAATTTGCTTTTGGACCTCGGAGGTCAACTGAACCTCGAGATCGCTCTGGTCCTCGTCCGAGTCGAGGTCAGCTTCGTCATCGCCTACTTCGCCACTCTGGACATTCTCCAGCAGATCGTCTTGTGTCGTCTTGACTGCCTTCTCGGCGGCCTGTACGGCACTGCTGGTTATTGTTGGAACAGAACCCTCGAAGGCCTTCTCGAGTACGGTCTTGTAGTACCGTAGGTCTTCTAGACTTTCGACGAGATCGTCGAGTTCCCCGTTAACCTCGCTAATATTGTGCCGCGCCACCGAGACGTGGAACTGGGTGTTCTCCGCCTGCTTGTGCTCCTTGGCCTTGTCTTCGAGCGCCCTGACGACCGTGGGTAGTGACTGAGTGCTGGACATTTTATAGGTTCTCCGTGATGTCGGTGACTTCCTGCCGCTTCTGTTCGTACTCGGTGAACTCACTGAGTTGCTTGACCCTGTGTTCGAGGTCGACACCGGTCGAATGCTCCTGGTCCTGAAGGTCGTCGATCAGGGAATCGAGAGCCTCGTAGATTTCCCAGGCTGCTTGTTCGTGTTGACTGCGAGCGAAGTCATGCAGGCGTGCGATGAGTGTCACACCGTCGACACCGTCCATATTTTGGAACCGCTCAACGTCCTCCTGGAAGGCCGTGAGTTTCACCTTCTCAGGCGACTCAGTGAGCGTTTCGTAGGCGTCTTCGTAACTCGACTTTATTGGGACATCCATTGCACCGGCGCACTTGTGCAGGGTCTCGAACCATCCAGCGAGATCATTTACTGTATGACTACTGTCGTACCAGCGCTCGACGGGCTCAAGAGCTTCCTGTATGTGTGACGCGTCTTCCTCAGCGGTGAGACGCTGGAGTTCCGCTGCGTAGTTTGATATTCTATCGAGCAGGCCGGTAACTTTCTCATCGTTACTTTTCTCGTAGGTTCCAAGTGAGGTACCTGCTTGCCTCCGTGTGGTTCCAACTTTGTAGGCGGCTGGTAGCTCAGCGCCATCAATCATCATCGCAGCGTCGACATAGTCTTCGAAGTTAGATGCGACCTCTCGGCGTGCCTCAGATAAACGGCTATAGTCTACGACCTTTTCCTTCAGGAGGAAGAATCCCTCAACCAGGTCAGAAACATCGGAGCTCTTGGTAGCTAATCCATTGAACGCTTGCCCGAATGCACTGTCTCTATCAAAGTGTTCTCCAATCGGATTCTCGTAGTCACAGTTGGCATCGTATTCTCTAAATAGTAGCTCTGTGGACAGATCCCCCTCCTCAACCCCGTCGGCGGCGTTAATTAGGAAGAATTGTGCCAACACCAGCGTCTTCTCAATGTCAAGTTCAGGAGGAAGTGCGTCTTCTATCTCCTCGCGCATCTCTCGTTTGAACTGAGCAACATTGGTGTCCGCCCATGCTCGCAACTGGTCGAAGTTGGTGTCAGTGGGTTCGAACGTACCGAAGAGTCCGTACTCGAGCATCGGGGTGTAGAGGTCAGCGTGCTCGGGCCCCCATTCGAGTTCGATGTCGATATTCGCCTGCCGCTGTTGATCCCCCTGAATCGATACCGGAATTTCGTCACCGCTGGTGTAGTAGATACCGCCTGTGTAACGGGTTGAGGCGTTCGGGTTCCCGAGGCGAGTTGGCTCGTGCCAGCGCTCGAGGGCTTCGACGGCCCCGTCGTGAAGTGTGTCAGAACTCGGATACTCCTCGCCGTTAGTTACCCAGTCTTGGAATTCCTGTACCTTCCGTCGCTTCTCCCGCTGTTCTTCGGTGAGTTCTGATCCGGAGTCTTGCTCTTCCTCTGTTTCGTCACTTTCCTTCGATTCCTCTGATTCATCACTTTCCTGCGCTTCGTCGCTATCTTCTTTTTCGCTGTCTTCCGTATCGTTGTCAGATTTCACCTCCCGTTCGTCCAGGTCCGGGTTGATTTTCTTCTCGAGGCCACTCCACTGCCCCTTCTCGAAGATGATATACTCGCCCGATTCCTCAACATTCTCGCTCGGGGGAGAAACGTCGAAGGCCTCGAATATGTCCTTTTGGACACCAACACCTCCCTTCTTAGAGACTCCATACCAGCGACTGATGTCCTGATGTACTGGCTGGTATTCGGAGTCGATGTCCAGCATTGGCCGATCGACAAACGAGTTCGACTTCATCGCCTCGTAGGGGGGCAACGTCGATTTCAGGCAGTGTTTCACGACCCGCAGGAGGAGCAACCGGGGCGTCTTGCGGTTACTCCCCTCGTCATTCAACTGGCGGTAGGCGACGTGGATGAACCGCTCGTTGAACGGATACAATCCGTCGAACGCGTCCTCGAGATTGTCCGGTGCTGCCTCTGCGCTAGAGTGCCGCTTGATCGCGTTGAGGTATGAGCGAGTGAGCTCGACAGAAGCGTCATCGTCTAAGAAATAGGCTTCGCCGTTCTCGTCGGTCATTGTCAAATACCCCTCGGAGCGACCTTTCATGTACGTAGCCGCGTCCGAGCGAGTCATCGCGTCGTCGATGTTGTCCTGCTCCCACCCGATCGTCCAACCGAGGACGATGTCGTAGTGACTGCTACTGAGCTCAAAGATATGGTCGAGGAGTTGCTCCTTCAGGACGCTGAACGTCGTGAGGTCCTCACAGATGAGGACCGGCCGAATACCCTTCTCCTGATACAGTTCCGAGTATTCCTGAAGCTGTTCCTTGAAATCGCCCACGAGGTTGCGCGAGAGGTACTCGTGGGCTTCGTTCTTGAGGACTGAGTAGAGTAGATCCTTGTTTTCGGTGAGCTTGCCGCTGAAGCTCATCTGGAGCCGGAAATCCCGGAAGTCAGAACGGGTGAGGAGGTTGAAATCGGGGTTTTCGTCGCGGGATTCGAGAGCCTCTTGGTACTCTTGAATGTTCTTCGCGAAAATGCTGCGTAGGTCGCTCTTATCGCCGCGCTTTTCGGTGAGTTCCCGGACCTCCTCATCGCTGAAGTGGTCGGTCGACCAGATGCCACGCATGTACTCAACGATGGCGCTCGCGGCGTCGTCCGGGTCGAGGTCATCGATGTTCTGGACATCGGGATCAACCTCGAGCGGATCGGTGAGGACGTCGATGATCTGGTCCATCCGAGTCTGACTGCGGGACACGTGAAGTGCCACGTAGTCCTCGATGCCCTCGTCGTCCTCTCCATAGCCGTTGATCTGGTATTTCGTCCATTCGCAGAGCTGGCTCTTCCCTGAGCCGGGTTCGCCGCGGACGATGAAGATGCGGTTCGGGTCGGGGTCATCATCACTATCAGGACCTCCGACAGTAGAGGCTGTGATAGAGTTGAGGACGTCCTCTTGGGTGACGAAGTCGCCAGAGATGCCTAACGGAGTTAGCGTATCCGCGTATATCCGGTCGATGTCGACGTGGGTCTCCCTGAACTGCTCGGGCGTCTTCTTCGCCGTGTGGGCTTCCGAGGTGATGAAGTGATCGACCTCATCGTCGTCCCAGTGACGAGGCATCTCTCCGCCGGTCGAGGGTTTCTGAACGTTCTGGCTCATTGTCGGGTAAGGTGCTGAGTGAGAGGGTACTGGTATGCCGTTTCGTCGGGCCGTGAGTGGATTGAGATGCGTGTCGCGTCCCGTCGGTTTCCACGAACGTCGTCATCCAGGTCTTCGGGTGGAATTTCCACGGCGTTCTGCGAGTCGCCAGGACTTGACAGGGAGATTACGCCGTCGTTCTCCATATTGCGTAGGACGTCCGCGATGGCCGGGTGTACGCGAGGGGTGCCTGCTCGCTCCTCGTATATGGCGAACAGGTTATCATTGATCCAGTCGAGCGCGCGGCGGAAATCGCCGTTCTCGACCTCGACAGTGCCGTAGTCTGGCTCTTCGTTGGCTTCAGTCGGGGCGAGTACGAGTGCGTCGTGGAGCAGAGCACGGCAGGGACTCAGGATGAGGTCGTGCTCGGTTTCCGTTATCAGACCCAATTGATCACACAGCGTCACCCACATGTCGATCTTCTTTTTAGTCCAGCTAAAGTCGTAGTCTGTTTCACGCTTCAGGACGGTTTTCAAGTCGTCTCGGCCTACACTCACCGTTCGACTCTCTTCACTCAGTAGAGCGCGGTAGACGGCAGCAAAATGAGTCTGCCGTCCTTCTTGCTGGCTACAGTGATACAGTAGACGAGCTTCGAATGGAAGCTCCCTGAAACGATCCTGATTGATTCGTTCCACAGTGCTCCTGATGTCACCTGACGGGCTTTCGACTAGATCGACCGCATTCAGGAATCGAACCGTCTCCTCTACGTGGTCGGTTTGTAGCCCCTCCGCAGTCGGCCGCGCAAACTTGTTCGTTAGTTCGTTGACACTAGTGGCGCCCTGAATGGCGTTGTAGATGTGTTTTAGCTCAGGCGCCCGCACCGAGATGTACCCGGTGAGCAACTGGTCTGGCTTTGAGTTAGCTGGTGTGTATGTCGAGCTCATGTGTTCTCCTGGTGGCGGTAGCGGTAGTCGTCGAGCCGGTTTTCCTCGAAGTCCACCCGCTCGAGCGCGTCGAGCATGCTGTTCGCGATCTCCTGTGTCGGCCCCCACTCGGTCCATGAACGAAGCGCCTCCCGAATGCGCTCAGAGTAGTCCTCAAGAACTTGTTCGACATCCTCCCGGATTAGGTAGTATAGCGGGTCCCATGCCGGGCTGTCCGCTGGAATTTCTGTGTAGTCGAAGAGCTCGGGAATGGTACTAGCTTTGAGACCGGCTTGCTTGTGATGAGCAGAAATCTGGTGGAAGTACAGGTTCTGCGTCGACGAGAGTGGTAAGTCCGAGTGGAGATTGTACTGAAGATAGCGCTTCAGCAACCCTTTATACTCGGTGACGGTGCACTCGAACTCATCGATAAACGACTTTCCGGGCTTCTGCGTGTGACGGGGCATCCGGGGCGTGCTGGTGTCGGTGACAAGTACATACGGGACTCCTTCGGGTCGCTTCCGGAGGAGTCGCCGCACAACGTCCTGATCGTCGAAGGTTCTCTCCCTATCCCGTAACTCGCCAGTCAGCATCTCTTGGCTGACGTAATGAATTAAGGGAAATTCGACGTCCCTCACCCCGTTCGCCCGTAGGTTCTCGTTCGCCATGAGGTCGTATTCGACGAGTCGCAGGCCGTTATCGTAGATGCCGGGATGGGCGACGTGCCGGAGACCGAACTGTGCGAGGAACGGCAGTGACCTGAGTTGTGCGCGGGCCTGTGAGCCAGTCTTCGAGAGTTGTGGATCTCGAACCACGAGAAACGAATCTCGTGTTCCGATGAAATCTGCGAGTGCTGGCGTCTCTGAGTCGGGTGGGTCTGTCATTCTCCTGGGGTGCTTGGGTTGTTAGCGGCGTCCGTGTGGGATGGTTGACGCCGTTCGTTTGCACTCATTCCCATAGCCGTAGCTACGGGATACAGGCCTTCTCCGGCCTGCTCGTAATGGATGCTTCCGTGACCCAGTCATGCTCCCGATACCATAAATGTGTCGGATGGATTATAATTACAGAGATACCTCTCTTTGTGCCGGTGGTGGCCATCACCCGGCACAAAGTGTGCGAACGATCACCAGTTTATAGCCAGGCATCAAATAATTATCGTCGATGAAACAGTTCTCCATTGATTGCATTGATCTGGAACAGTTCAGAGGTCCGTCCAGGGAACTGCTGAGTTAGACGCCTTTGAACCGCATTTCTATCCTAATATCGCGATGACTGTTGCACTATTCCGGAACAGTGACGAGGGTTCGACCTAATGTCTCATGCATGAGAACGTATCTCGCGCCACTAGGGTTCGACAGTCGGCGTGTCGTTCGACCGGTATTGAGCGAAGGACTAGACCAGTCGGATCGGGTTGTACTCCTCCAACCCGCGGATAGTTCCGACCAAAGCGAGGATGCATTCGAAGAGGTGGCAGAAGTGTTGACGCAGGTCGTCCCGGACCTCGAGTTGGAATCAGAGCATCTTCCGTATACAGATTTTGTAGAAACGACGCTTCTCTGCGCAGACCTCATGCAGGCGGCGGAAGGTGAAACGATAGTCGTTCTCGGTGGCGGTGCGCGAGAGATCCTACTTCCGTTGACGGTTGCTACGTTCTCCAACGAGAATCACATCGACACCGTCCTCCAAGTCGGTGATATTGACAGTAGCGTGCGCCGAATTCCTCGTTTGAACCTTCGAGGGAATATTTCAAATGCTGAAGCAACGTTACTTGGGGATCTCACAGAATTAGACACTCCTTTATCTATCAGTGACATCGCCACCGAGCTCGGGAAGTCAAAAAGCACTATTGCGCGACACGTCGATAGTCTAGAATCTGAGGGGTTTGTTAAGACCACTAAACAGGGACGAACGAAGACTGTAGAGCCAACTGATAGCGGACGGATTTATCTGAGTAGTAGAGAATCAGATTGTCGGCTACACTAGGAATAAGACCATGTTCTCGATAATGGACCGACTGCCATTGTTACGGGATTTCCCCACACTTCGCACCCGATTATATCGTCAACTGTCCCGTACTCGCCGATCTCAACTCTCGCGACTCTGTCGTTGGTTCGTTCCATCGTCTAAATCTACGATGCCGTATCGGTCGATTTGTTCTTCCACATTTGAACCCAATCGGAACATTTGAAGTATATATTGACCACCCAGCGATAATTTGAGCTGGTTCTCCGATGTTTCAGTAACAGTTCCATCTGAGATGAGCCCCTCCATTCGATCTCGTATACGCTCGGGATTAGCGGAGACGACTGCAATAACCTCGTCAATCTCCGGAGGTTCGTCGCTGCTATGTATCGCATCGAGTATTTCATAGTCTAGTGGTTCAATTTCTGTTGCTTCTACGGGTTCATCTCCCGCTGTGGACGCCCCATATGGAGAGCCAGTGAGATAGCTGACTCCTTTTCCTGTGATGCGATAATAGGACCCCTCCTCGCGAGCTTGTTCCACAAAGCCTGCTTCAGCCAATTTATCGATTCGCCTCTTGATCGTCGAATACGAGACGGACTTGTCGCTAAGTTCGAGGTTCAACTCAATCCCTCGCTTATTGAGAGCAACACCGCTCTTTCCCAGTAATTCGAGGATTAGATCATCGTTTTCATTCAGCCAGTTCGGCTGGATACGACGCATTTTCGCAATCGTACGCACGTTGCCTTTTTATTAGTGTCCCCTATCGATTCGCAGCTGTGGCTATTATGTACTCTATCTATATGACCAAATTGTGGGTCACTTTTATATACTACTGGCCATAATCTGGGGATGGAAACGATGTATGAAGATGATCGATGTACCCTGAATAGAGGTGAAATAGGCTGTGGGGAGTGAAATCGGCTCTTCTGGGACCTGGCACAATACGGAGGAGCAGGTAGCCTGGCCAGATTGGTCTCCCAGTAACGAGTGCACGAACAGTCCCTACGGCGATCCAGACGATTGGTCCAAAGTACAGGCCATCGGAAACGGTTCGGACCAACGGCAAGCAACCGTAAATCGAGACGCGAACGGCGATCCTCTCGGTATCGCGATTACGCTGAGTGCTGCCGAGTTGCATCTGCTTGGAGTCAAGCTTGACGGCGTCCGTGCCCTCGATTACTGGGTAGAGAACGGCCAGCTTCGATTTGCCGAAGTGAGATCGTCACGTACCGGTCCAGAACCTCGGAAGGATGTCTGAGTCGCAACCCGCTACCGCATATCCGACCGAAGAGCAGTACGATCGCTGGGCAGACCGTGCGGAAGAGTACGGGATGAGCATCAGCGAATTTATTCAAGCGATGGTGGAAGCCGGATTGAAGAAGTTCGATGCTCGCGTCGAACCTGACGAATCTCATCGTGAGCTGCGAGAGCAACGTAACGATATTAAAGACGAACTCGAACGCGCCCGAGACCGCATCGACACGCTAGAGGATCAACTCCATGGGACGGAACGCGAGACGATCCGGACCTACGTCGAGAAAAACCCTGGAGCAACATACGAGGAAGTCACGCAGCATATCATCGACACTGCTCCAGATCGTATAAACGGGCATCTGGATGCGTTGCAGGGCGACTCGATAGAGACCGTTGGTGATCGGTTCTATCCTGCAACGATGAAGCCACAGGAGGGGGTGGCGGATGCCGCGTGAACTCTCCGAAGATCCGGAAGACCGCCTCGGCGTCTACAAACGACTCGAGGAGGTGCCTTCGCGGTACCGCCTGAACCAGCACGCTGCGGCATACCGCGACAAAGACGTCTGGGAGACGTTCCTTGAGGACCATCTGTTCCCGCAGTATTCGAGCGATCGGTATCGGCAGGACACTCGCCGTGCGGGACAGCTCTGGAAGGAACACATGGCCGATCGTGGTCACCACCACGCACTCGCGACCCCTGCTGACATCGACCAGTGGTGTAAATCACTACTGGACCGACGGAACGTTAGGACGGTGTACAACCATTACTGGGTTCGTTTAGAGCGGTTCTACAGCTGGCTGCTCGCACGAACTGATCATCCACATGTGTACCAGCCGTTCCTGATGGCTGCGGTGGAGTACGATACCGCTGGCCGAATTTGGGACGCAAAAGTCAGTTCGAGGTAACACCCATGAGTAATGAAAACAGGAATAACGACGGTATCGACGTACAGCGCCAGGCCTTCGCTGACGCGTTCGACCTAGAGGCTGATCCGCTCGCGAAGTACGAAGAACAGTTTCAGACCCTCGATGTCGACCCTCTCGAGGTATACATGAAAGAGGTGATTGAGTCGCGAGGGCTCTCGAGCCAGCGGGAAAACGACTATCGAAGGATCTTCCGGCAGTTCAAAGAGCACATGGAAGAGCAGGGTCGGCACTACGCCTGCGCAAACACGAGCCACATCACGAACTTCGCCGAAGCGCAGCGGACAGATCGAGACCATGATGTCGGGACTATCAAACCGCAGCTGCGAGTGTTGAACGGTGCATATCAGTATTGGCAGCGTGAATCGGTGTTTCCTCACGGTGAAGATTTCAACCCGATTGAGGCTGCTCGCGAGAAGATTCCGTTCCGTGAGTGGAAGAAAGAGGAGTCAGATAAGGATCACCCGAATGTACCCCTAGAAGACCTGCGAGAGGGGGTCCGGGCGATCAAGCACATCAGAGACAGATGCTTTGTCTGCGCGCAACTCAAACTCGGGATGAGAGCAGGAGCGGTCTGCAACAGTAAGCTCAAAGACGTGAGCATCCAGCACCCCGGCATCGAGGAGAGCTATCCGGAGCTGGGAACGCATCCTCAGGTTCGTGACTACGAAAATGCGATCTACATCCCGCCCGCAGACGAGCGGGATAGGAACAAGTCCAAACGAGGGCGTGTCCTGCCGCTGGACGACGAAATGCGCCAACTCCTCGTCCAGTGGCTGCTCATTCGACCCGACAACGGTGAGCCGTGGCTGTTCCTCTCCGACCAGCGCCACGACCAATTGTGGCCAAAAAGGATCAACGAGGCGTGGAAGACCGGTTTCCATCCTAAGTACACCGAAACCGAGCACCACGAAGCAGTGACGAGTCACTTCGGACGACACTGGTTCTCCAGCTTCTGGCGTATCGACCAGGATCTCAACCGGGAACTAGTCAAGTACATGCGCGGAGACGCGATCGGCGACGCAGCAGTTGACTACGGCGAAGCGATCGATGTGTATCTCCACACGTACTACGAGGACATCGAGAACATCTACCGTGGGAACGTCTTCAAACTAGGAATCGGCCCTTATTAGTGGTGAAATGCTGTCTTTACCGACACTTTCGTTCTCCGAAGACCTGAGATGGTAGATACGCTCGATTTCAAATAGTTAGTGTTTCTTAGTAACCAATCCTCAGGATATGTTTGAGATTTAAATGTAGAGAGGTCTCGTCTGCTTTTATGGAGTCTAATTTAGTAGAATGTCTAATAGATTCTGGCGAATTGGAAATGCTGCACCAAGAGGCGAATATAGATTTGGATATTGACTATAATGTCGTCTCTGAGCAAGGCGAGATCATACTTCACCATTACGAGGAGTACACCGATGAAGCGTCAGGCCGAGAGGTAGGCTTCACAGAAGTAACGGTGAGAGCGTATCCCGGTTCGGATAGATTTGAGCGAATTGTTTTAGAACATGAATGGGGCCAGAAACCGATGATGGGTGGCGGAACAAAATATACATATTGTGACGGGAACATTACACAGGAAGTCACGAAGATCGTCTGAGCGGCAATTCTATTATCCGCTGACGACCCTATCTATATACCAAAATGATTCTAGTGTGATGTATGTCCAAACATTGATTAAATACACATCTAGTAACGGTACTGTAAATGAATAATGGATCATTGCTGCTCGAATTTCTTCAGTCTATAGCCGAAAAACGTCCTGAAAATCGCTCAGAAATTCGCACCCGGCTTCCTGATCTGATTTCGAGTCTTGGTATTGACGACTACTCTCTCGACTCTGACGTAGAAGGGAGTATCGCTGATGCAGTAGTTTTACCCCATCTCGATAACGCGCCGGTACTAGCGATACAGTTCGGTTATGACCCGGAAGTTGAGAACAGAGGCCCTCATCTTCCTCATCGACCATCCCACGTTCATTACCCTACTGAAGATCAGATTATCGGGAGGACCTCTGCGGACTATGCTATTTCGCTATCTAATGTAACACTAGCTGTTCGCGGAGAATCGTACGCAAGGACTGTCGTATTTCGGCAGTCAGATCGGTCATTAGACAAGATTCCCACCTATACATACCTCTCCGAGGAAATGGCAAAGGAGATCGTAAATGAACTTCATCCCGGGAAGACGCAGGAGTGGGCAAGCGAAGATCAGACGTCACTCAACGATTTCTGAAAATCACATCTACCCTCAGCCAGCACCTGCTAGCGGATCTTCGTTTCCGAGCATCCCGCTCGTGGTGACGATCGCGGCGGGCTGGTCGGCGATCCGTTTTCGCTGCCCGTCGCGACCAGTCACGAACCGTGCGTGTGATTTCGCCCGCCGAAGCGCATCAGCATCTCGGACGAACTCGGGGTACTGCTGCAGCATCTCGGTGACCTGCTTCCCCATTCCGTCGACGTAACACGGGATGTCGTGTGCCTCGCAGATCAGCAGCATCTCTTGTGTCCGGCCGATCGCGAACGCCGGGACGACGACGGTGCCACCCTCCCACAGCGTCGTCTTCACGCTCTGGGCGAAGCGGTGCTCGACGCTCGCTCGCGGATCGTGGTCCACGTCCGAGTACGTACTCTCACACAGCACCACGTCGGCGTCCGGTCTGGCGGTCGACCCCGCGACGAGGCGTTGGCCGACCGGCGGCTCGCCGGCGTCGAACCCCGCCGGGTCGGCGGCCTCGGTTTCGTCGACGTGAAAGTCGCCGGTGTAGAGGAACCGTGTCTCGCCATCGTCGACGAGCACGTGCGCGCTCCCCGGAATGTGGCCGGCGTTGTAGAACGTCACCTCGTACCCCGCGGCCTCGAAGGACTCCCGGTAGCCGTGGGTCTCCGAGACCTCGGTCACCCGCTTCACGTCGTTCTCGGTGAACGGGCAGTGCGGCGACTGCCCGTGGAGCTTCAGCGTGTCCCGGGCAAGCGTGAGTGCGAGTTCCCGCGTCGGCGGCGTCCAGTGGATCGGCGGCCGGTTCGACCCCGAGAGCAGCGCGGGGATCGTCCCCACGTGGTCGAGGTGGCCGTGGGAGACGACGACGGCGTCGGGCTCGGGCGTCCCGACGGGGTACTGCGGCGGCTCGGCGGTCAGCAGGCCGAAGTCGAGCAGCAGCGAGTCGTCGACGAGCACCGCGCTGCGGCCGACCTCGCCGGCGCCGCCGAGGAAGCGTAGCTGCATCTACCGGCTCTCGACGGCGCTGGCGTTTCCGTTCGTCGGTTCGGGAGCCGGGCGAACTCACTCCGCGTCCGGGTAGCGCCGGACCGCGAACCCCTCGTAACCGGCGTAGGCCAGCGAGAGCACTCCCATCCACCAGTTCCAGCGGTCGGCGGGCGAGCCGTCGGGCGCGTCGGCGAGCTCGTCGACGACGAGATCGACCGTGAGTTCCCGGCCGCTGTCCCGCCGGTACCGGCCCGCGGCCGCGAGATCGGCGGCCTGCCGGGCGACGGTGCGCCGTTCGGGCTCGATGCCGCCGAAGCGGGCGAGCGCGTCCGCGAGCGCTGCCGGATCGAGCGCGTCGCTCGCCGTGTCGTCGGTCATCGTCCCCGCTGGGGGCCGCCGTCGACGCCGACGGACGGGAACGCACGGTCGAGTGCCATCGTGGGAGCGAGGCGGTGACGGGGCAAAACGGTTCGGGCGGCGCTTTCGGGCTGAAGCGGCTGAGAGGAGTAAGCCCCCTTCTGTTTCGACCCGGCATTCGGCTGCGCACCCGCGCCCTGCCGTCTCCGGCCGTCCGGACTACCTTCGGGCACGGGCTTGCACCGGCGAGGGTTCGCCGTTCCATCCGTTCTCGTCCGTCGATCCTCGGCGGGGTCTCCCTCCCCTTGCGGGTCGGTTCGCACGCGCTCACGGGGCGGGCCCGCGGCGCGTCCCGGCGGTGGCCGGGCGCCTCATGGGTCGGGACGAGCGGTCTCGTTTCTGTTCCAGAGCCAGCCGTCTCCGACTCCGGGCTTGCGCCCGGTCGCCCGTCCGGACGGTGGGGGGACTTTCCTCACGCCCCTTGCTCGCGGGCCGGGGCGCGGGAACCGGGCTCTCTCTGCCGGTTCGTCGTAGACGAGTGGCGGGGTTAAGCGGTTCGGTGGGCGAGGGAGGGGAGGGGTCAGCAGGGGGCGGAGGGGAGGGTGTCAGCGGGGACCGGGGACTGGACTCGCGGCTCAGCGCCCCGTGAGGCGAATATCGCCGGTACTAGTCTCCACCCGAAGCGTCGGGCCGCCGTCGCCGAGCGTTCCCGAGACGGAACTCTCGGTCCGGGTGCCGTCGCCCAGCGAGAGCCCCTCGACGGTCACGTCGCCGACGCTGGTCTCCGCGGCGAGGTCGGCGTCCAGCTCCGGGGAGAGGGCGGCGTCGACGTCGCCCGTCGAGGTTCGGAACGTCGTGTCGCCATCGATCGCCGACACGGCGAGGTCGAGGTCGCCGACGTCGGCCCGTACGTCGCCGACCGCCGACGCCCCCTCGATGCGCACGTCGCCGGTGCTGGCTTCGGCGGTGACGGCGCCCTCGACGTTCCGGATCGTCACGTCCCCGACCGAGGAGTCGACGCCGAGGTCGCCCGTGACGTCCTCGACCCGGACGTCCCCAACGCTGGCGTCGATCTCGGCGACGCGGAGCGAACGCGGGACGCGGACCGTGAGATCCATCGACGGCGTGCCGCCGAGCAGGGAGCTCTCGCCGGTGTAGCGACTCGCGAGCGTGAGTCGGTCGCCCTCGCGCTCGACCGCGAGATCGAGCTTCGAGAGGTCGCCGCCGACGGAGCTGGACTGCTTGACCGTGTGGACGGCGACGTCGTCGCGCTCCTCGCCGCGGACGGTCACGTCGCCGATCCGGGCCTCGACGGCGAGCGCCGCGGCGTCCTCGATGGGGACCGTTCGGTCGTCTTCGAGCCGCTTGCCGACGAACGGCGTCGCGCCGGTGCAGCCGGCCAGCCCGGCCACGAGGGCCGCGCCGACGCCGCCGAGCAGTCGTCGTCTGGTAGGGCTTCGGGTCACACCTCGACAGTCGGGCCCATCCCACTTCAACCGTCTTCGCCGGCTGTCGAGCCGCCCAGCCGGCGAAAGCTATTTGTGTGAGGTCTGTCGCCGTCAGCGCTCCTCGGCGAAAGCGGCGCCCGCGACGAGCGTCGACAGTCGGCCGAGCAGGTCTCCAGCGAACAGCGTGCCGAGGGCGACGGCGACGCCGGCGGCAGCCGCGGCGAGCGCGCGCGGGAACGAGTCGATCGCCACGACGCCGGTGCCGTAGTGCACGACGAGCGCCTCGCCGTAGCCGAGCGGCGCGAGCAGCAGTTCGAACGAGAGCCCCGCGCCGACCACGAACAGGAGGAACGCGAGCAGCCCCACCAGTGAGCGCCAGCCCAGGTAGAGCCCGGCGACCCACGCGTCCCGTCGGAACACGAGTTCGGTCAGCGCGTCGACGGCACCCCCGTCGGTGTCCGGGAAGCGTGGCCCCGGCGCGTCCGTGCCGAGCGCGACGTTCGTGAGCCACAGGTCGGCTCGGGCGAGCGCCAGCAAGAGCAGGAGCGTCGCGACGAACGCGACCGGGCCCGCGAGGGTGACGGCGAGCCCGAGCGTCAACGAGGCCGCCACGGTCAGGGCGACGAAGTACGCGAGCCCCAGCGGGGCCGCCAAGAGGAGGTAGCCGAGTCGGCGGTACGTCTCGCCGTCGAGCGGTGCGTCGAGCCCCGGCAGGAGGCCGGGAGCCGTACTGTCAGTCGTCATTCGGGGATCACCACACCCGGAGTGAGTCACGCCGGAGGGGTTTACCCCCAGTTCGGTTCGGGGAGCCACCAAGTCGGCGAAACGCTCAAGTACGAATCAGGTGCCTTCGAGCGAGTACAGCACCGCGAGCAGCCCCGCGATGTTCGCGAGCAGCACGGCCAGCAGCGTCACCGCGTCCGAGAGCGCGAACAGCGGGCCGGCGCCGTAGGTGATCACGAAGGGCACGACGGCGATGCAGGCCACCCCGATCGCGAGGAAGCGCATCGCCCGGCTGTCGTTGCGGCGGTAGCCACGGTGGGCCAGCCACGCGACGACGCTGCCCGCGGCCGCGGTCGCGCCGGAAGCGAGCACCAGCAGCGTGGCGGCGTCAACCACGGTCGAACACCACCGTGAGCACGATCAGGAGGCCGGCGAGCTGGCTCGCCGTCGCCGCGAGCGCACGCGTCGTCGCCGACACGTCGCCGACGTTCGTCAGCACGATACGGAGCACGAACGGCACCGTCGTGAGGAGGATCAGGCCGACGAGCAGCCCCAGCATCGGCCGGCCGCCGCCGCGGCGGTACCCCCGGTAGAGCCGCGCGGCGACCGCCAACGAGAGCACCGTCGCGACCAGCAGCGCGAGCAGCGCGGCGAGGACGACGACGGGTGACCCGCCGATGGCCGCCTGCAGCGGGACCGGGTACGTGGTGAGTGGAAGCGTCATTTGAACCCCTCGTACAGGCGGGTGAAGCGGTCGGCGGGCTCCTCCTCCTCGACGAAGTCGACGTCGATCTCGTACCCCTCGGCGCGGACGTGGACGTGGACCGCCTCCAGCACCGCGTCGTACTCCTTGTAGTGGTGGCCGCCGGGGTCCAGCCGCTGTTCGTCGGTCAGCAGCCCCGCGGCTTCGAGCCGCTCGACCCGGCGGTAGATCGTCGAGGGGTCGGCGTCGCAGGCGTCGCTGAGCGCCTCGACGGATTTGGGCTCCTCGCGGGTCTCCGCGAGGATCGTCCGGACGTAGTCGTCCCCGAGCAGGTCGACCACGTCCTCGCCGCCGTCGCTCATCGGGTGGGCTGTGGGGGTCCCGGTCGAAATATCCACGGGGTACGCACGGGCGACGGTTCGCCGGGGTATCATAAACCGACCGACGCCGAGTTGTCGAGCCGGCAGATCGACCCGAACCCTTATTTCGGAACGCACGCCAGCATCGGCCGAGATGCCCTCCGCCACGGCGCTACCGGCGCGTGACGGCCGGCTCCGGTCGTTCCTCGCCGCCCCGGTCCGGCCACAGACGTACCTGAACCTCGCGTACCTCGTGTTGGCGTTCCCGCTGGGACTGGTGTACTTCGTGTCCGTGACCGTCGGCGTCGGGCTCGGGGTGGGGCTCTCGTTCGTCCTCGTCGGGCTGCCGCTGCTCGCTGCCGTGGTCGCGGGCTCGCTGGTCGTCGCTGCGTTCGAACGCCGGCTCACAGCGTGGCTGCTCGACGTCGACGTGCCGTCCGGGCCGGCGCCGGCCGGCGAGAGCCGCTGGGCGCGACTGCGCTCGCTCGCGACCGAGCCCGGCACGTACGCGCCGCTTTTGTACCTCCCGCTGAAGTTCGTCGTCGGCACCGTCGCGTTCGTCGTCCTGATGAACGCGCTCGTCACGGGCGTCGCGCTGCTGTCGGTCCCGCTGCACTACGGCGAGCCCGGGCTGTACGTCGGGCTGGTGACGGACCGCCCGGTCGAACTCCACCCCGCGCTGCACTTCGGCTGGAACCGCCTGCTCGTCGGGTTCGAGGCGGTCGTGACGATCGGCGCGTGGCGCGTGCGAACGCTGCCGCAGGCGCTCGCCGTCGCGGGGTTCGGCGGATTCCTGCTGCTGGGCGGGATCGCGTTCACGAACTGGCTCGCGAGCGCCTACGGGCGGCTGACCGCCCGACTGCTCGCCCGGACGTACGACCCGCTGTCGCTGCTCGGGGGCGACTGAGGGCTCACCACGCCGCGTCCAGTACGTCCTCGATCTCCCCGACCGACGGCTGGACCGGCGCCTCCGCGAACAGCCCGTCGTCGTGGATGATCTCGGCGATGTCCGGAAAGTCAGCCTGCGTGAGCCCCTCGATCTCGCGAAGTCGGCTGGGGAGGCCGAGATCGTCGCTGACGCCGGCGACGGCGTCGACGACCGCTTCCGCCAGTTCGTCGTCGTCCATCGACGGCTCGGCGACGCCCAGCGCATCCGCGAGCAGCTCCCGCCGGCCGTCGATCTCCGAGAACACGTACCGCAGGACGTGGGGCGCGAGCACGCCGTGGACCGTCCCCTGGTGGGCGTCGTAGTCGTTCGAGAACCCGTGGCCGAACGCGTGGATGATCGAGGCGCGGTAGGCGCCGGGCGTGGAGATGCCGTACTGCGCGGCGACGACGCCCGCGACCGCGTCGTCGAACGTCGCGGGGTCGGGGTTCTCCTCGGGCAGCGCGGCGAAGCCGGACTGCATCAGCGAGAGCGCCCGGCTCGCGGTGCCGTCGGTGATCGGCGTCGCGTGCGGGGAGTAGAGACACTCGACGGCCTTGTCGAACCCGTTCATCGCCGACGCCGTGAGCACCGAGCGCGGCGTCGTCTCGAACAGCTCGGGGTCGTAACACAGCGCCGTCGGCATCAGCCGGCGGTCGCTCACGCCGCCGCTGGGGATCTCGTCGGCGTCGGCGTCGACGTCGAGCGAGAGGCCGACGCCGCCGATCACCGAGAGATCCGCGCCCGCGAGCGTCGTCGGCACCGCGATCACGGGCGTCGGCCGGCCGTCGTCGGCGACGGGGACCGAGCCGGAATCGAGCGCGTGCTCGGCGGCGGCGGCGGGGTCGGCGTAGCTGCCGAGCGCGCTCGCGACCTTCGCGGTGTCGAGGCTGGAGCCGCTGCCGACCGCGACGATGGCTTCCGCGCCGCTGTCGCGCACCTCGCGGGCGGCCGCGAGCGCGGCGCCGAGCGTCTTGGCGGGCGTGGTCTCGTCGAACACGCCCGCGAGGAAGTCGCCGAGGCCGGCCTCGACCGGCTCCATCACGTCGGGATTGGCGCCCACGTTCTCGCCGGTGACCACCAGCGCTGAGGCCAGCCCTCGGTCCGCGAGCAGGTCGCTCAGGTCGTCGGCGGCGCCGCGGCCGAACCGGATCTCTCCGGGGTCGTAGTCGAGCGTGAACTGTCGGTCGTCCATACCGGTCACTGGGGGCGGTGCCACATCAACCCGGCTACCCCGACATCAGTCGAGGTCGTCGAGGAACGCCGCCAGCTCCCGGTTGTAGCGGTCGATCGACTCCCGGAACGGGCTGTGGCCGGCCTCGGGGTAGATCGAGAGTTCCGCGTCGGGCAGGCGTTCGGCGGCCGCGCGGGCGGCGTCGGGGTCGACGACGGCGTCGTGGGCGCCGTGTGTGAGCAACACCGGGATCGACAGCCCGTCGAGGGTGTCGAGGTGGGAGAGCTCGCGGTCCCGCATCGCGTCACGGACGGACGGCGGCGCCGCGGCGTTCACCCCGAGCAGCAGGTAGCGCTCCTCGGGCGACGGCGCGTCGTGGAAGCAGATACGGACGAAGCGGTCCAGCGCCGCCGTCGCGGTCTCGGCGTCGGTCGAGACGATCTCCGGGAACAGGTCGACGTACTCCTGCCCCAGCCACTCGTCGGTCTGGGGGGTACCGATGCCGAGGACGATCCCGACGAGGTTCGCCCCGCGGACGCGGTCGGTGCCGTGGACCGCGAGGTAGTCGAGCGCGACGAGCGAGCCGTACGACCAGCCCACCAGCGCGAACGAGTCCAGCGAGAGCGCATCGGCGACGGCCTGCACGTCGTCGGCCCACGCCTCGCTGTCGGCGTAGCCCGACGGCGGCTTCTCGGAGTCGCCGTGGCCGCGGAGATCCATCGCGACCAGTCGGTACTCCTCGGCGAGCGAGGAGCGAAGCTGGCCGCGCCAGCAGAGGTGGCTCTGGGAGTAGCCGTGGACGAACAGGACCGCCGGCGCGTCGCGCGGCCCCGACTCGGCGACGTGGATCGCCGGCCCGTCCGGGCGGGAGACGGTGTGGGTTCGCATCGGTGACCGTTTCGGCCGGAGGGCCGTGAGCTTTCGGCCGCCGGCACCCTGCGCAGTCGCGGGGGAATCAGTCGGACTCGTCGTCGACGTGCGCTGCCAGCGACAGCACGCGGTCGCGCAGCGTCGCGGCGTCGGGCGCGAGCAGCCGGATCATCGGCTCCTTGCCGTGAGCCCCGTCGTCGGCGATCGCCGCGGGGGCGTCGCCGTCCCGGCGGGTCAGCACGCGTTCGGCGACCCAGTCCATCGTGCCACCCACGTCAGCGGGCTCCTCGGTTCGGTCGACCGTCGCGACGGACAGCTCCTCTTCGACGGCCGCGCGAACCGCGTCGCTCGCCCGGACGTTGCAGGCCGCCGTCACGGCCGGGTCGTGCTCGCGAACGCCGAGCAGGAGCCGCGCGACGTGGCTCGACGCGCCGAGCGCGGCGCCGCCGGGCGCACGCACGCCGCCCGGGACGCGAGTGAGTCGTCCTTCGGAGGCCGCAACGTCAGCGGGCTCGGTCGCCGTCTCCGGCGCGACGGCGACGGTCGTGCCGACTTCGGGGATCAGCGGGGCCATCTCCGGCGTTTCGAGCGCCCGGACCGTCTCCCGCACCGCATCGAGCGCGTCGGGCGCGTCGGCGCGGGCGCGGACGCCCGCGGGGTGGTGGACCGGCCCCGTTCCCGCGCCGAGATCGAGGCCGTGTCGGATCGCGCGGTCGAGGAGCGCTTCCGCGTTCGCGACCGCCGCGGGGAGGTCGAGCCCCCGCGCGAGGTCGGCCGCGATCGCCGCCGAGAGCGTACAGCCGCTGCCGTGGCTGTTCGCGTCCGGAACCTTCGGCGAGCGGAACTCCCGGATCTCGTCGCCGACGAACACGTCGACCGCCTCGTCGCCCGGAAGGTGGCCGCCCGTCACGAGCGCGGCGTCGGCGCCCAGCTCCCGGAGCGCTGCGCCCGCCTCGCGGGCGTCCTCGGGGCTTTCGACCGAGATCCCCGTCAGCAGCTCCGCCTCGGCGGCGTTGGGCGTCACCAGCGTCGCCGCGGGAAGCAGCTCCTCGCGGATCACCGCCTCGCCGTCCACGGAGAGTAACCGGTCGCCGGCCTCTGCGACGACGACGGGGTCGACGACGATCGGGAACTCGGCGTTCCGGAGTTCCTCGGCCGCCGCTGCGGCCACCGCGGCGTCCGCGAGCATCCCCGTCTTCGCGGCGTCGACGCCGAAATCCTCGTCGACGGCGCGGATCTGCTCGCGGACGAGGTCGGGATCGGTTCGCCCGCTGGCCCGGACGCCCGTGGTGTTCTGGGCGGTGAGTGCGGTGATCGCCGAGGTGCCGAACGCGCCGCGGGCCTCGATCGTCTTCAGGTCGGCCTGAATCCCGGCGCCGCCACCGCTGTCGGAGCCGGCGACGGTGAGCGCGACCGGTCGGCCCATCAGTCGTCGGCGGGGCCGGGCTGGGTGCTGGGCATCCCGACGCTCGGCGCGTCGTGGCCGAGTTCGTCGATCGCGACCTGCGCGGCCTTCTTCCCGGAGAGCAGCATCGCGCCGAACGTGGGCCCCATGCGTGTCAGGCCGTGGGTCGTCGCGGTTGCGAGCCCGGTGGTGATGAGGCCGTCGTGGACCTTGCCGGTCTGCTCGACCACCGCGTCCTCGCTCTCGCCGACCCACATCGAGTCGTGGCCCGGCGAGTCGTGGCCCGGAGCGCCGTACTCGCCGTCCTCGCTGGTGTCCATCCCGACTTCGCCGGTCTCCTCGATCCCCGCAGCGTCGATCACGCCGCGCTCGTGGAGCTTCGAGACGACGACCGCCTCGTGGCCGGTGCCGTCGATCACGAGGTCGGCCTCGACCGCGACGGGGTCGACGCACGTGAGTTCTCGGGGGAGGGAGTGGACCGGTGTCCAGTTGAGTACGACGCCCGACACCTCGTGGTCCTCGCGGACGACCACGTCGGTGAACTCCGTCATGTTCTGGATGCGCGCGCCGGCGTCGCAGGCGGCCTTGATCAGCGCCGAACTCGCGTGGGGCGCGGTCGCGACGTGGAGCCCGTCGACCTCGTCGGTCTCCTCGTAAGGGACGCCGAGCTCGTCGAGCACCTCGTGGGCCGGCTCGCGGACGGTGAGCTTGTTCATCAGGAAGCCGCCGAGCCAGAAGCCGCCGCCGAGGTAGTTGTTCTTCTCGACGACGGTGACGTCGACGCCGCGCTCGGCGAGCTCCTTCGCCGCGACCAGCCCCGAGGGGCCGCCGCCGACGACCACCACCTCGCTGTCGGTGAACTCCATGAACTCGTCGTGCCACTCGTCGGCGATCGCGCGGGTGACTTGTGCCTCGCTCGCGTCGCTGAATCCGTCGAAGGACATGCGATTACTACGTGGTACTACCGAGTAGTTAAGCGTTGCGTCGCCCGGCGGAGGGTCCAGCCCGACGCGTCGGTCACGGAGCGCTTAGGAACCCCCCGGCGGTACGTCCACGCGATGAGTCGCGACACGGACGGGCGACGGCCCGTCACGTTCACCGTCGACGGCGCGTGGGAGGGGTTCCGTCGCTGTCTCCCCGTCGCCGCGGGCGTCGGCGGCTACGGCCTCGTGTTCGGCGTCGTCGCGAAGCAGTCGGGGCTGAGCGTCGCGGAGGCGGCGCTGATGAGCGCGACGGTGTTCGCGGGCGCAGCCCAGCTGATCGCCGTCGAGCTCTGGGCCGACCCGATCCCGATCGTCGCGGTGCTGACGACGACCGCCGTGGTCAACGCCCGCTACGTGCTGATGGGGGCGTCGCTGCGGCCGTGGTTCGCCCGGCTCCGGCCCGCACACGCCTACGGCAGCGTGTTCTTCCTGATCGACGAGACGTGGGCGCTGACGATGGGCGAGCTCAGCGAAGGGAGCGGCCACGGGGCGTTCATGCTCGGCAGCGGGATCGCCGTCTGGCTGTTCTGGCTCGCCGCGACCGTCGTCGGCGCGAGCGTCGGTGCCGCGATCGGCGACCCCAGCCGGTACGGGCTCGACTTCGTGCTGCCCGCGATCTTCGTCGCGATCGCGGTCGGGCTCTGGGAGGGGAAGTCGACGCTGCTGCCGTGGACTGTCGCGTTCCTGGTCGCGGTCGTGACCGCCGACGCCCTGCCCGGACGGTGGTACATCCTCGCTGGCGGGGTCGCGGGCAGCCTCGTGGAGGTGGTCCGTGTCAGTCGTTGAGCTCGACCCGACGGTCGTCGCCGTCGTGGCCGCGATGGCGGTGCTGACCTACCTCACCAAAGCCGGCGGCTTCTGGCTGCTCGGCCACGTCGACCCCTCCGAGCGCGTCGACGCCGCGCTCTCGGCGCTGCCCGGTGCGGTCGTCGTCTCGATCGTCGCGCCGGAGCTGCTGAACGGTGGGCCGAGCGCGTGGATCGCCGCGGCCGCGGTGGCGCTGCTGACCCACAAGACGGGGAGCCTGCTGGCCGCGCTGATCGGCGGGATGGGCGTCCTGCTCGCAGTGCGGGCAGTGATCTAGGGGTCGTGGACCTCGTCGAGCGCGTCGACGGTCGGCGCGTTCACGATCCGGACGGTCCGCCCCTCGCGCGTCACGCGGAACGCGTCCGCGAAGGAGCCGTCGGGTACGCGGTAGACGCCCTCTTCTTCGGCCGTCGCGTTCAGCGACTCCGTGAGCAGTCCGCGGTAGGCGCGGACGAACTGCCGGGCGTCGCGCTCGCTCTCCCAACGGGTCTTCAGCACGTAGCCGTCAGCCGACGAGTCGTCGCTGTCGGCGTCGACGTACGGTACCAGCGTGTCGCCCGCCCAGCCCGCAGTGGCGGGGTGGGAGTAGTTGTACGCGGAGTAGGAGCCCGGGTCGCGACTCAGCGTCCCGCGGTCGATCGCGCGCTGCTGCCACAGCATCGCGAACAGCGTCGCCTCGCCCATCGTGGTCGGGCTCGCCCGGTCGAACGCCGCGGTCGAGCGGTCCGGAACGATCACGTTCGCCGGGCGATCCGCGGGGTAGTCGCCGGGGTGGATCAGCTGTTCGCTCGACCGTGGCGGCCGGACGTACAGGTCGTTCACCGCCGCCCAGCCGCCGCGCTGGTGGGCCCGGTGGACGAACGTCGGTCCCTCGCTGTACGGCGCGTAGACGGTGAGGTACAGGCCGAGGTTCCGGTCGGCGATGCCGCCCGCACTGCTGCTGGCCGGGCGGTCGATGCAGTCCCACTGCTCCCCACAGCGCTGCTCGTACCGCGCCTCGACGTAGCTGGCGTCGCCCTCGACGACGCCGGTCTGGGCCATCCCCTCGTCGGGGCCACTGGCGCCACCGAGCAGCGAGAGCCGCTGATCCTGTAGCGCGTGCAGCAGTTCGTGGGCCAGCGTCGTCCGGTCGACCGTCGGCGTCTCGTTGCCGCTGACGATCACGATCCGCTCGCTGGCCGAGGAGTAGTACCCCAGCACGGAGCCGCCGTAGATCTCGGCGAACGCGCCGCCGACGGTGCGGTCCTCGCCGACGAGCATCGCCGCCTCGTAGCGCTGTTCGCGGGCACGCTCGGCGGGCGTGTCGACGGTCGTATCGCGGCTCGATCCGTTGCGGTACTCCTCGCGGGAGATGATCTCGACTGGCACCGTCTCCCGGAACTCCAGCCGGCGGACGAGCTCGACGCGGGCCATCGTCCGCGCGACGACGGCGTCCAGTTCGGACTCGTTCAGCCCGTCGCTCGCGTCGACGGCGAGGTCGTCGGTCGCGGCGTAGCCGTTCTCCACGCCCAACCGATCGCCGCCGGCCGGTGGCGACGGCGCCGCCGGCGCCGCACAGCCGGCCAGCACCAGACAGCAGACGACAGCGAAAAGCCGGAGGTTCACAACGGACGCTCCGCCGGCGAACGGAAAAGAGCTATCGCCGGCGGAACAGCAACGCGGCGCCGAGCAGGGCGAGCAGCGCGGTGACCGCCGAGAAGCCCGGCGAGTCGGCCGTGACCGACGGCTCGGTCACGGTGTCGGCGGTGGTCTCGGTCGACGGTGCCGCCGTTTCGGTCGGGGCGGCTGTCGGCGTCGGCGTCTCGACGCCCGCGTCGACCGAGCCGCGCACCTCGCTCAGCTCCCCGATGGAGGGGGCGTTCACGATCGTCACCGTGTCGCCCGCGACGGTGACGTGGAACGCGTCGGCGAAGGAACCATCCTCGATGCGGTACGTGTTCTCGGCGACCTGCTCGCCGCCCCAGTACGTCAGCAGCTCCTCGTAGGCGTCACGGAACTCGGTCGCTTCCGCGTCGCTGTCCCAGACGAGCCGCCAGACGTAGCCGCCCTCGCCGGCGTCGTTCTGGTAGAAGTGCATCCGGTCGCCGTCCCAGCCGGCCGCGGCGTCGAACCCGTAGTTCAGCGGGTCGAACCGGCTGACTTCGCCGGAGTCAGTGAGGTTGAGCCACTGTTGGTTGGGGTTCTGGATCACCGAGTAGCCTCGCGGGCGACTGCCCGCGTACCACGGGTAGACGAACATCGACGCGACGCCGGCCTGCCCCACCTCGGCGTAGTCGAGACGGCTCTCCGGGCGGATCCGTTCCCAGTTCTCGCCGTGCTCGTCGGCGAGTTCGACCTCGGTCGGCGGGTCGGTGCCGTAGCGGTCGGGGTGGATCACCTGCTCGGCGCTCTGTGGCGGGGCGTCGTACAGCTCGTTGACCGCGTCCCAGCCGCCCTGCCGCTTCTGCTCGGCGATGAACGCCGGCCCGTCGCTGTAGGGCTGGTAGTTCAGGAAGTAGACGCCCATGTTCGGCGGCCCGCCGCCGCCACCGCCGCCGCCGGCCTCGGGGCTGAGGCAGCTGCCGTTCCAGCTCCCGCCCTCGCTACAGCGCTGCCGGTACTTGTACTGGACGTAGTTCGCGTCGCCCTCGATGAGCCCGCTGTTGGCGTTGGCGCCGTCGCGGGTCTGGCTACTGAAGTTCCCGAGGTCGAACTGCTGGTCCTGGACCGCGTGGACGAGCTCGTGGCCGAGAGTAAGCTCGTCGACCTGGAGGGTCGTCTCGTTGTCCGTGACGAGCACGATCGAGTCCGCGGCGGGGCTGTAGTAGCCGCCGATGGTCGCGCCGCGGTTGGACTGCTGGACCCCCAGCGAGTCCTCGTCCTCGCCGATCAGGAACAGCACCTCGAACTTCGCGTTGTCGAACGCCCGGAACGCTTCGCTGTGGGAGCTGTTGCCCGAGGAGTTCGCGAACGCCGAACGCGAGACGATGTCGACGGGGACGGTCGTGTTGAACTCCAGCCCGCGGATCACCTCGACGCGGGCTGTCGCCCGCGCGACCGTGGCGTTGAGCTCCGCCCGCGTCAGCCCGTCGCTCTGGTTCACGTCGATACTCTCGTTGTGCCAGTAGCCGTCCTCCCAGCCGATCCGGTCGGTCTCGGGATCCGGCGGGGCGCTGTCGTTAGTTGGTTCCGACTGTTCCGTCGCCGCGACGCCGCTGACGGCGGCGTCGGCGCCCGCAGGTGCCGCAGCCGCGAGAGGGGCGAGCCCGGCGAGGACGACCAGAGTGACAGCGAGGACCGTCGCGAGTCGTCGCATAGCCCCACATGGGGAGGCCTACGCAAAAAGACCCCGGCGAGGGAACTAAGACCGCGACGCCCCATCCACCCGCCGTGTACGATCCAGACAGCACCGCGGTGGTCGTCGTCGACATGCAGCACGGGTTCTGTCACCCCGACGGGAGCCTGTTCGCGCCCGCCAGCGAGTCGGCGATCGAGCCCGTGACCGAGCTCGTCGCTCACGCCCGCGACGCTGGCGCGAGCGTCGTCTACACGAAGGACACCCACCCCGAGGAGCAGTTCGACGGGAACCACTACTACGACGAGTTCGAGCGCTGGGGCGAACACGTCGTCGAGGGGACGTGGGACGCCGAACTCCACGCCGACCTCGACGTGCGTGAGGACGACCACGTCGTCGAGAAACACACGTACGACGCGTTCTACCGGACCGGACTGGAGGGGTACCTCGACAGTCACGGCATCGACGACCTGCTCATCTGTGGGACGCTCGCGAACGTCTGCGTGCTCCACACCGCCGGCAGCGCCGGCCTGCGGGACTACAAGCCCGTGATCGTCGAGGACGCGCTGGGGTACATCGAGGAAGAGCACAAGGAGTACACGATCGAGCACGCCGACTGGCTGTTCGGCGAACTGACCGAACTGGACGACGTGACGTTCGCGTAACCCTACCGGAACAGCCGGTAGGAGGGCTGCCCGGTCGCGACCAGCCGTTCCTCCCCTTCCTCGACGCCCCAGTCGACGTCGTCGTCGCCGTGTTCGGGCACCGTGCTGGTCACGTCGACGCGGCTGACGCCGATCGTCGAGCCGGCCCGGACCACGTCGGCGGTCGCGTGCAGATCACCCGTGGCGCGTCGGAGGTAGTTCACGTTCAGGCTCACCGTCGCCACGTCGACCCCCAGCGGGTCCTCGGCGGCGAGTCTGAGTGCCAGCCCGCCCGCGGTGTCGATCAGCGTCGCCGCGACACCGCCGTGGATGGTGGGTTTCGACGCGAGGTTGGTGAGCTTCTCGTCGAACGGGATCGTGAGTTCGATCCGGCCGCGCTCGACGGTGTCGACCTCGGTGCCCAGCCACGAGAGGTAGCCGTGCTCCTCCTCGATCGCGTAGCGGAGGAACTCGGCGGCCTCGTCGGGCAGCGGCGGAACGTCGGTCATACTCCCGCTGGGGCCCGGCCCACCAAGTAGCCGCGGGGTTCGGGACGATCGAGGAACTCGATCCGCCAACGCGGGCGCTGGAGCTACCCCAGCCGGATCGACGACTCGGCCGGCTCGACCGCCACCTGCACCTCGTCGCCGACGGCGAAGCCGTGGCCCTCGTGGAAGACGATCTTGGCGCCGAACGACTCCGTCGCGGCGAACAGCGAGAGCCCCGTCGCGCGCTCGGTTCGGTCCGGCCCGCGGACCTCGATCGCGACGTCGCCCCACGTCACGTCCGCGCCGCCGCCGTCCCGTGGCGCCGCCGCCCCGACCTCGGTGCCGAGCAGCGAGAGGGGGCCCTCGGGTCCGCCGTCGACGCCGTAGGCACCGCCGCCCGAGTAGTGTGCGAGCCCGCCGTCGAGCGGCGTGCCGTCGTCGGCCGCGATCGTCGCCCAGTGCCCCGGGTCGGGGTGGGCGGGCGCGTCGAGCCGGACGAACGTCTGCCCGGTCTCGACGACCGTGCCGGTGCCGTCCCACGGCGCGCCCGTGATCGACACGTCGGGCACGACGGGGAGCGAGCCCGACGCCCGGTAGGGGTTCGCGTCGCCGGGGCGGAAGCCGAGGTGGAGGTGGTCGTCGACCCAGCGGCCGAAGAACCCGGAGCGAACCGTCTCACCCAGCGAGTCGCCCGGGTCGATCCAGTCCCCGGCCGAGACCGCGGGATCGACGTGGAGGATCCGGGCGAGCAGGTCTGAGCCGCGCCCGCCGGCCCAGTCGTCGGCCACGTCGAGCACGATCAGGTAGTCGTGGTCGACCGCGTACGGGCGGTCCGGGCACGCGACCGTCCGCGTGTCGACCACCTCGCCGGCCAGCGGCGCAGGTGCGGTGCCGTCGTCGGGGTAGAGGTCGACCGCGCAGCCGCGATCGTGGGCAGGGTACGGGGAGTTGTAGCAGGAGAACCGGGCGTAGCGGGCGAGCAGCGCCTCGGGGAGCGGGACGGGCGCCTCGCGTGCCGCCTGATCCGCAGCCATGTTCGAGGGGTCGCGACGGCCACGCTTAGGTACGTCGGAGCCGGAGAGACGGTATGCGCGTGATCCGCGGGCGGGCGGCGACGCCCGACGCCGACCGGGCGGCCACCCGCGAGCTACTGGACGCTGTCGCCGACTCGGGGACGCCGGTCGTCCGGGCGTGGACCCCCCACTGCCAGCTGGCGTTCGGCCGGCGCGACGCGAACGAAACCGGGTACGAGGCCGCCCGCGAGGCGGCGCGGGAACGGGGGTTCCCGCCCGTCGAGCGCTCGGTGGGCGGGCGCGCGGTCGCGTACACGGGCACGACCGTCGCATTCGCGTCGCTCGAACCGGTCGCGGACAGCCGCTCGGGGCTGACCGAGCGCTACGAGGCCGCCGTCGAGACGGTCGTCGCCGCGCTCCGCTCGCTGGGCGTCGACGCCGAACACGGCGAGCCACTGGACTCCTTCTGCCCCGGCGACTACTCAGTACAGGCGCCGTGTTCGACCGAAAACGGGGAGCGAGCCGGGAAGCTGGCGGGGATCGCCCAGCGCGTGACCGCCGGCGCGGCGATGGTCTCGGGGGTGGTGACCGTCACCGACCGCGAGGAGATCGGCGACGTGCTCGATCCCGTGTACGACGCGCTCGGCGTCCCGTTCGACCCGAAATCCGTGGGCAGCGTCGCCGCCGCGGGCGGGCCGAACGATCCGAAACAGGTGGCTCGGGCGCTGGAGGACGCGATCGTCGACGGTCGGCCGACGACGGTCGAACGGGTCGTCGACACCGATGCGGGCCGGGAAACTTAGGGCGGGGCCACACCCAGTGGACGTATGCTCATCACCGGCGCCGAACTCCCCGACGGCCGCGTCCGGGACGTTCGGACCGACGAGGGCCGCATCGCCGAGATCGAGGACTCCCTCCACTCGCTGCCCGACGAGGAGACCGTCGACGCCGACGGCCTGACGCTGCTCCCGGGCGCTATCGACGCCCACGTCCACTTCCGCCAGCCCGGCCACGGCCACAAGGAGACGTGGGCGACCGGCAGTCGCTCCGCCGCCGCGGGCGGCGTCACCACGGTCGTCGACCAGCCCAACACCTCGCCGCCGACCGTCGACGGCGCGGCGTTCGACGAGAAAGCCGGGTTCGCCGACAACGCCGCGGTCAACTACGGGATCAACGGCGGCGTGAACGACGAGTGGGAGCCCGAGTCGCTGCTCGCCCGACCCGTGTTCGCGCTGGGCGAGGTGTTTCTGGCGGACTCCACGGGCGAGATGGGGATCGACGAGGCGCTGTTCGAGGACGCGCTCACAGAAGCCGCCGAGGCCGGAATCCCCGTCACCGTCCACGCGGAGGACGCCGATCTGTTCGACGAGTCGGCCTTCGGCACCGACGCGGGCGGGACCGGCAGGGACGCCGACGCGGACCTGTGGAGCCAGTACCGCACCGCCGAGGCCGAGATCGCGGCCGTCGAAGCGGCCTGTGAGACCGCCGCCGAGGCGGGTGTTCAGATCCACATCGCCCACACGTCGACGCCGGAAGCGGTCGACGCGGCCGCCGAAGCGGGGATGACGACCGAAGTATCCCCGCACCACCTGCTGCTCTCCCGCGACGACCTCGACGAGCTGGGAACGTTCGGGCGGATGAACCCACCGCTCCGCAGTGAAGCCCGCCGCGAAGAGCTGTACGAGCGTGTCGCCGACGGCACCGTCGACCTGATCGCGACCGACCACGCGCCGCACACGACTGCGGAGAAGGAGGCCGAGCTCTGGGACGCGCCCTCCGGCGTCCCGGGCGTCGAGACGATGCTGCCGCTGCTGCTCGCAGAGGTCCGCGACGGCGGCCTAACGCTCGAACGCGTCCGGGATCTCGTCGCCGCCAACCCCGCCGAACGGTTCGACCTGACCGAGAAGGGCCGGATCGAGGTGGGGTACGACGCCGACCTGACGCTGGTCGATCTTGACGACGCCGAGCCGGCCCGGGCCGACGCGCTCCACACGAAATGTGACTGGACCCCCTTCGAGGGCCGCGAGGCGGTGTTCCCCGAACTCACGATCGTCGACGGCGAGATCGTCTACGACGGCCGCGCCGGCGATCGGTTCACCGTGGGCGTCGGGACGAACGTTCGGAGGTAGCGGACCCAGCACGTGCTGACCGTCGGGGCGTGGTTCTCGCGTTCGAGGCTACCCGCCCGAGAGCGGCGGCGCCGTCCCGGCTGTGACAGTCTCGCAAGGCAAGCTTTACATGGAGGTTCAAGTAAATTAGAACGATGCCCGAATGCCAGAACTGCAGTTCGTTCGTCACGCGGCGGTACGTCCGGGTGTTCACTCCCGAGGGACAGGAGACGCCTCGGGTCTGTCCCTCCTGTGAGGACAAGATCAGGGACGGCAGCGACGTCCGCGCCGCGCGTTCGACGCGAGGGAACTAAGCGGTAGACGGGTCTTTTCGAGGTTCGAACCGCAGTCGCGGGGGAACGCCCCGCGGCAGTCGGTCGACGAAAACGGGAACCGCAGTCAGTAGCTCCGCTCTTTGGGCTCGTACGTCTTGGCCTCGCCCTCCAGCATCGCCGGCTTGTACCAGAGGCCGGGGCTGCCGTCGTTCCACGACAGCATCGTGTGCTTGAGCCACTCGTCGTCCTTGCGCTCCTGGTGCTCCTTGCGCCAGTGGGCGCCGCGGAACTCGTCGCGGGCCAGCGCGCCGACGGTGATCGCCTCGGCCACGTCGAGCAGGTTCCGCGTCTCGATCGTGTGGATCAGGTCGGTGTTGTACGTGCGCGAGGGGTCCTCGACGGTGACGTGCTGGTAGTCCTGCCGGGCCTCGCGGATGTCTTCCAGCGCCTCTTTCAGCGCGCCCTCCTCGCGGAACACGTTCACGTTCTCGGTCATCGTCTCCTGCAGTTCCGAGCGGACCTCGGCATGGTTGATCCCCTCCTCCTTCTCCAAGAGGTAGTGGACCCGGGTGCGCTCGGCCTGTACCGCCTGTTCGACGACGCCGTCGGCGTCCGCTGCGTCGACCCCGGGGTCGCTGTCGCCGGACGGCGACGTCGCGCCGCCGTCCGCGAGTGCGCCCTTCTCAGAGGAGGGGAGGTCGGCCTCGCCCAGCGGCACCGGCGAGACGTTCTCGCCCTCCTCGCTGTCGGCGTCCCAGCCGGTGGTGATCTTCGCCGGCTCGTCGACCGCGCCGGCGGCGTGGCGGCCCGCGCGGGCGCCGAACACCGCGAGTTCGGGCAGCGCGTTGCCGCCGAGGCGGTTGGCACCGTGCACGGAGGCACACGCACACTCGCCGACGGCGTAGAGCCCGCCGACGCAGGTCGAGCCCCACTCGTCGGTCTCGATCCCGCCCATCGCGTAGTGCTGGCCGGGCTTGACGGGCATCGGCTCCTCCAGCCCGTCGACGCCCTCGAAGTCCTCCGCGAGGTGGAGGATGTTCTCCAGCCGGTCGAGGATGCGATCCTCGCCGAGGTGGCGCATGTCGAGGTGGACGTACTCGTCCTCGATCCCGCGACCGTTGTTGACCTCGTTGAGCTCGGCCCGGGAGACCACGTCACGGGAGGCGAGCTCGCCGTCGTTGTTGGCGTAGCCGCCCTCGAACATGAACCGCTCGCCCTCGCTGTTGTAGAGGATCCCACCCTCGCCGCGGACCCCCTCGGAGATGAGCACCCCCGTCGACGGGAGCGTCGTGGGGTGGAACTGGATCATCTCCATGTCCTCGATCGGGACGCCGGCGCGGTAGGCCATGGCGACCCCGTCGCCGGTGTTGGCGATCGCGTTGGTGGTGTGGTCGTACACCTGCCCGAGCCCGCCGGTCGCGAGGATCACGCCGTCGCGGGCGCGGAACCCCTCGATCTCGCCGCGCTTGATGTCGTAGGCGACGACGCCGTGGCAGTCCCGCTCCTCGGGCTCGTCCTCGTCGGACACCGCAAGCCGGGTGACGTACCACTCGTCGTACACCTCGATCCCGCGTTTGACCACCTGCTCGTACATCGTGTGGAGCATGTGGTGGCCCGTCTCGGCGCCCGCGTAGGTGGTGCGGGGGAACGAGAGGCCGCCGAACGGCCGCTGGGAGACCTGCCCGTCCTCGTCGCGGGAGAAGGCCATCCCCCAGTTCTCCAGCTGGATCGTCTCTTTCGGACTCTCACGGGTCAGCGCCTCCACCGCGGGGGCGTCGCCGAGGTAGTCCGAACCCTTCATCGTGTCGTAGGCGTGGTCGCGCCAGTCGTCGCCCTCGCGCAGCGCGGCGTTGATCCCGCCCTCCGCCGCGCCCGTGTGCGAACGGACGGGGTGGAGCTTGGTCACCATCGCCACGTCCGCGCCGTTCTCCTGTGCGGCGATCGCCGCACGGAGTCCGGCGCCGCCGGCACCGACCACGATGACGTCGTACTCTCTCATGTTACCAGAACTTCAGGTTCGATTTGACTGCCTCCCGCTTGAGCTCCTGAATGTGCTCGGTCAGCGGGATGTCTTTCGGGCAGACGTTGGTGCACGAGAACTGGGTCTGACAGCGCCAGACGCCGTTCTCCTGTTCGATCAGCTCCATGCGGTGCTCCTGCATCCCCTCGCCTTCCCGCTCGTCCATCGCGAAGCGGTACGCCTTGTTGATCGCCGCCGGGCCGAGGTACTCGTTGTCGTCGGCCGCGATGTTGCAGGAGGACATACAGGCGCCACACCAGATACACCGGGTGGACATCTTGATCTTCTCCCGGTTCTCCGGGGTCTGGTGCTGCTCTTCGAGCTCGTCCTCCGGCGTCTCGTCGGTCTGGAAGTACGGCTCGACCGCCTCCATCTGGTCGTAGAAGTGCTCCATATCCACGACGAGGTCTTTCACCACGTCCTGGTGGGGGAGCGGTTCGACGCGGACCACGTCGCCGTCGAGATCCGCGATCTGGGTCTGACAGCCCAGCCGTTGGCGGCCGTTGATGAACAGCGCGTCGGAGCCACAGACCGCCTGCCGGCAGGAGTGCCGGAACGTGAGCGAGGAGTCGTACGTGTCCCGGGCCGCGATCAGCGCGTCGAGCACGGTCATCCCCTTCTCGAAGGGGACGCGGAACGTGTCGAAGCGGGGTTCTTCCTTCGCCTCGACCTCGGGGTCGTAGCGGAACACCTTCAGCGTGACCGCGTTCTCCCCGAGGTCGGGCGCCTCCTCGGCCTCGGCCAGTTCGCGCTCGGCGGCGCGGTTGGCCTTCTCCGCGCGGCGGCGCTCACCGGGGGTCCGTTCCGGCTCGGGCTCCGGTTCGGGAGTCGATTCGGCCTCGTCGTCGGTCTCGGGTGGTTCGGTTTGCGTGCTCATAGTTAGAACAGGTTGGTCCAGACGAGCGCGGTTCGCAGCCCTTGGACGATCAGCACGAGGCTGGCGACCACCAGCACCGCCGTGATCGCGGTCTGCTTCCAGCCGTCGACGCCGTCGCGGTGGACGAGCGTGTTGTGGATCCCGTTGACACCGTGGAACGTCGCCGTCACCAGGAACAGCACCATCAGCGAGAAGTACGTCCACGTGCTCATCCGGGCGGACGTGCCGGCGAACGTCACGTCGGCGGCGTGGTTCACGAAGTGGAGGAGGAAGAAGTGGAACGCGAGCACGACCACGAGGAACGCCGCCGTGACCCGCTGGAGCAGCCACTTCGTCCCCGATCGGTCGAACGAGGAGTAGTGTTCCGCCATCTCAGAACACCCCCGAGAGGAACGTTGGGACGCTGGCGACGGTGATCGCGCCCGTGATCACCAGCGACGCGTAGAAACTCTCCTCCTGTGCCTCCAGCCCCTTTCCGAGGTCGATGAACAGCAGCCGGACCCCGTTGAGGATGTGGAACACCGCCACCGCGAGCAGGCCCACCTCCAGCAGGCGCACGATGGCGAGGCTCTCGAGTCCGACGATGGTGTCGTTGTACATCCCCGGGTTCTGGAGCGCCGTCGAGAGCACGGCGATATGTGTGAAGAGGTAGCCGACGAGGACCCAACCGGTGAACTTGTGGAACAGCCACGCCCACATGCCGGCGGTGAACGAGCGCCACCGCCCGAAGTCCTCGACAGTTCCCCGATCGTACGACTGACTCATGTAACAGGATCACTCGGTTCGCGGAGGGTATAGAACTTACCGTCTCGGTGACGCCAGCCGCCGAACGTGTTCCCCGACGGGCGTCGATACTCACCCGCCCCGACGCGTCAGTTCGACTGCTCCGACGCGTCGGGGCTCACCGGCCAGTCGTGGCCGGACTCGATCCGGTGGACAGGGCCCCGCAGTCCCAGTCGCCGACGACCGAGAGACCGTCACCGTCCCGCTAACCGAACGCTACTGGTGCCGTCACACGGGGGCCGAGAATCACGAGCCAACGGCCACACCGTTCACGTCGCTCCGTGCCCACGCCCCACGCATGGACCTCACAGACCGCGTCGCCGTGATCACCGGCGGATCCAGTGGGATCGGTCGCGAAACCGCGATCTCGATGGCCGAACGCGGCGCCGACGTCGTGATCGCCGACGTACGCGAGGCGCCACGGATCCCGGACTCGGCGGGCGGTGCCGAGGACCCGCGCCCGACCCACGAGTACGTCGACGACGAGACCGAGCGGGAGGGGCACTTCGTCGAGTGTGACGTGCGCGAGCGCGAGGACCTCCGGGTCGCCGTCGAGGCCGCCGAGAGCCTCGGCGGGATCGACGTGATGGTGAACAACGCCGGCGTGTTCCGCACGGTCCCGTTCGCGGAGATCAGCGAGGACGAGTACGACCGAATGATGGCGATCAACGCGAAAGGCGTCTTCTTCGGCACGCAGGTCGCCGCCGAAGCGATGGAGGAGGGGGCGGTCGTCAACCTCGCGTCGATCGCGGCGCTGCACGGCACGGGGAACCACCCCGTCTACTCGGCGTCGAAGGCGGCGGTCCAGAACCTCACCAAGTCGATGGCCGACGCGCTCGGGCCGGAGATCCGGGTGAACTGCGTGCTGCCGGGCGTGATCGACACCGCGATGACCCGGGAGGACGTGCCGACCGTCGGCGGCGAGCGCGCCGAACGCTACGCGGACGAGATCCCGCTGGCGCGCTTCGGCGACCCCGGCGACGTGGCCGACGCGATCTGCTTTCTCGCGAGCGACGCCGCGAGCTACGTCTCGGGTGAGGGCCTGACAGTCGACGGCGGCCTGAGTGCGGTCTGACGGCCGACAGGCCCGAGCCGCTCGGTCGGCCGGTCGACGACCTCGTGGGGGCGGGATCGGTCGGTGGGCCAAAGACCCTCGCGCTCCTACCCTCGGCCATGCACGACACGGAGCGGGTTACGCTGGCACGGCTCCCCTCGGGCGTCGAACTGGAGACGACCGTCCACACGTACGGCGACGGCGACGGGCCGACGCTGTACGTGCAGGCGGCCCAGCACGGCCGTGAGATCAACGGGAGCGAGGTGCTTCGGCGGCTCCACGGCGAGCTACTCGCGCGGGAGGACGGCTTCTCCGGCACATTGATCGCCGTCCCCGTCGCCGACCCCATCACGTTCGATCGCGTCTCCTACACCGCGCCGGAGGCGCTGGACTCGGTGAACGCGAACATGAACCGCTGCTGGCCCGGCGACCCCGACGGCAGCCTCCACGAGCGCATGGCGGCGACGCTGTGGGCGTACGCCGGCGACGCCGACGCGATCGTCGACCTCCACACCGGCGGGAAGGAGATGCTGAGCCACACGGTCTACCTGCAAGGCGACGCGGAGTGTCGCGCGCTCGCGGAGGCGTTCGGGCACGACCTGCTGCTCGCCGAGGCCGCGGGCGAGGACGCCGACGCGGAGTGGGCCGACCGGAACTTCGGCGGGAAGCTCCGGGTCGCGGCCACGCAGGCGGGAATTCCGACGATCACGCCCGAGCTCGCCCACAACACCGAACTCGTGGAGGACGCCATCGACGCCGGCGTCGCCGGGATGCTCGACACGCTCCGGCATCTCGACATGCTGCCCGGCGAGGCGGCGCCGACGAACGCAACAATCGCGCGGAACCACCTCGGCCGGGTGAAAGCCGACGACTCCGGGCTGTTCCACGTCGACGGCGACGTGGAACTCGGAGACTACGTCGAGCCGGGCGACCACGTGGGCGCCGTGTACGACCCGACGAGCTACGACGTGCTGCAGGAGGTGACCGTCGACCGCGAGGGGATCGTCTACTCGCTGGAGCGGGAGGCCACCGTGACCGCGGGGTCGACGCTGGTCGGCGTCGCGCTGCTGCTTGAGGAGTAGCGACCGAAACCGACTTCCGGGGTTGCGGGGTATCTCGAACCACGCGAGGGTGGCCGAGTCAGGACAAAGGCGGCGGGCTTAAGACCCGCTCCCGTAGGGGTCCGTGGGTTCGAATCCCTCCCCTCGCATTTTTCCGGCGCGACCGCAGGGAGCGCCGTGAAAATCGTCACGGGAGGATTCGAAGCAGGGAGGTCGTGCGCGGCGAACGAAGTGAGCGAGCACGTCCGACTGTGGTTCGAATCCCTCCCCTCGCATACCGCCTCGGACGACAGTGAAGAGCGACGCGCTCTTCTGTACCTTTCCGATTCGGCGGCGAGACGCGTCGCTGTCGAACTGAGTTTCGTAGCGAAAACGGGCCGCGCCGCCGCGAAAAAGCGCGGCGGCGCGAGCCCGGTTGGTCCCCGCTGACGCTTCGGCCCTCCAAAGCGAAGCGTCACCTGAACCATGTGGATGGAGGAACTTAAACCTATTCGCTACCGGAACTGCGGGAGGGCTTTCGGATGGACCAGCAGGCTCCTACGGGCTCGCTACTGCCGGGCTGGATGGTCCGCAGGGAGCCGGGACCGTCCCTCGCCGTACAGTCGCTCTCGGAGCGTCTCGCCCTCGTACCCGGTGCGGAACAGGCCCCGGTCCTGCAGCTCCGGCACGACCTGATCCACGAAGTCGTCGAGGCTGCCCGTCCGGACCGCCTCCTTGACGTTGAAGCCGTCGACGCCGACCTCCTCGTGCCAGTACACGAGCTCGTCGGCGACCTGCTCCGGTGTGCCGACGACGATCGGCGAGGTCGAGCCGAGGCCGGAGAACTCCGCGACCTCCCGGACCGTCCAGTCGTGGTCGGGGTCCGACTGCGTGAAGGCGTTCATCGTCCCCTGGATCGCTTGGGTCTCGATGTGCTCGACCTTCTGGTCGGGGTCGAGTTCGGAGAGATCCATGTCGAGGAAGCCGGAGAGAAGCGCCAGCGTCGACTCCACGTCGACAGAGTCCTTGAGCGCCTCGTACTTCGCCTCGGCTTCCTCCTCGGTCGGCGCGACGATCGGGACGATCCCGATGAAAAACGAGATCGAGTCCTCGTCGCGGCCGGCCTCGGCGGCCCGCTGTTTCACGTCCTCCATGTACTCCACGACTCCCTCCTCCGTGGGCTGCGAGCAGAACACCGCCTCGGCGTTGGTCGCAGCGAAGTCGCGGCCGTACTCCGAGGAGCCCGCTTGATAGATTACGGGCGTGCGCTGGGGCGACGGCTCGGAGCCGTGGGGGCCCGGCACGTCGAAGAAGTCCCCTTCGTGGTCGATGGCGTGGACTTTCTCCGGGTCGGTGTAGCGCCCGGCGTCGGCGTCCCGGACGACCGCGTCGTCCTCCCACGACTCCTCCCAGAGTGCGTAGCAGACGTCGAGGAACTCCGCGGCGCGCTCGTAGCGCGTCTCCTTCTCCATGCGCTCGTCGAGGCCGAGGTTCGCAGCGGCGGACTCGAGGTAGGAGGTGACGACGTTGAACGCCACGCGGCCGTCGGTGACGTGATCGAGCGTGGAGAACTCCCGGGCGAGCTGGTAGGGGTGGTTGTACGTGGTGGATTTGGTGATCGCGAAGCCGAGGTTCTCGGTCGCCTCGGCCATCGCGGGCACGACGAGCGCGGGATCGTTCGACGGCGTCTGGACGGCCTTCTCGATCGCGGTCTCGCGGTCGCCGCCGTACACGTCGTAGATGCCGCGCACGTCGGCGAAAAAGACCGCGTCGAAGTTGCCGCGCTCGGCGGTTCGGGCCACGTCGGTCCAGTACTCCCGGTCGGTGTACTCGTGGGAGCGGTCGCCCTCGCGGCGCCACGTGCCGGGCGAGACGTGCTCGACGGAGTTCATCGTGAAGAGATTGAGGTGGAGCCGGTCGCTCATCTTGGTTGCTCGTTGGCCGCTGTGGGTTAGGAACTACCGGGTGGCGGCGAAACGGTGGGGTTTCGCGGTTCGGAGTGTGGGTTCGTGGCTGGAGTGTGTTGGTCGGTTTGGTCGACTATCGTCTTGTCCGTGACCGTATCTCGTTCGTTGGCAACTGGGACAGCAACCGCAACAGCATCTCGACGCTAGACCACTTGTGACCGCAGAGCGCCGGACACAGGGTCCGGCGCAGCACCGAGTCCCCACCCCTCCCCCCGCCGGCGCCAATGTGGCGCCGGCGAGGCGTCCACCGCGACCGCACCGCAGCCGGCGGTGGCGCGTGACGTGAGCGCCTCCGTGCGCGAACGAGCGCGCGAGGGACGAGCGAGCGTATGCGAGCGAGTCGGCTGGGGAGGTTTGTGGGCTGTGCGGGGCGGTGCGGTCACAAGTGGTCTACGAACGAGCTGCTGTTGCTGTCGCGGTCGCAGTGATCGACAATCGAAAACGCCACAATCGCGAGTATAACGCCACTCAAGTAAACCGAACCACTCCCCAAACGACCTAACAGGAGCAGTAGTACTCCCGGTCCGTGAACTCGGTATCCAGCAACTGCGCGACTGGCGCCGGATCACTGGGCCGATACACGCCGGTCGTCAGATCACCACCCTCCTCGAACGCGCCCGAGACGAGCGACACCCAGTCTTCCGTATCGAGCACGTCCCAGAACGTCTCCTCACTCGCGAGCAGCGTCAGGTAGTCCCGCAGGTACACCCACCGCCCGTCGTCGATCTCGCCGGGGTCGAACGCCTCGCCCACCGTGTCGGCGTACGCCGCGTAGGGGAGGTTCGCCCCCAGCGAGACCGGCAGCGAAATCCACTTCCAGGGCCGGGTGTTGATGTCCAGCAGCACGTACTCCTCCCGGTCGGCGTCGTAGACGAACTCCGACTCGCTGATCCCCTGATAGCCGGCGTCCTCAATCACCGACAGCGCCCGCGCCTCGATCTCCGGGGCGTCGACGGTCTCGACCAGACAGGACGTGCCGAACTCAAGCGGGAAGCGGACGGCAGCGTTCCCAACGACCGCCAGCGGCTCGCCCTCGGCGGGCACGTACGAGGCCAGCGAGCGGTCCTTCCCGGTCGCGATGTTGACTTTCTCCTGCAGCATCACCTCGACGCCGGCCGCGTCGGCGGCGTCAAGCACGTCGTGCAGTTCCTCGGGCGTCGCGACCTCGACGACGTTGCTCCCGATCGCCTCCTCGCCCTCGCGCTTCCGGGCGGGCTTGACGACGAGCGGGAACCCAAGCTCCTCGGCGGCGGCGTCGGGATCCGTCTCCGCGGGGAAGTACGTCTCCGGGTAGGGAACGCCCAGCTCCTCCGCGCGGCGGTACAGTCGCGTCTTGTCGAGCACGCTGACGTGGTTCTCCCACGGCAGGTGGACGTTTTCCACGGCGGCGTCGGCGAAGCCGTGGACCCACTCGTCCATGCAGCCGAAGGCGACGAGCTCGCCCGCGGCGTCCGCGATCGCGGCAAGATCGTCCGCGAACCCCTGCGGATCGTCGAGCGGGTAGCGCACTTCGCCGGCGAACTCGATCGCGTCGGAGGGGTAGGCAACCCCGTCGGCCATCTGGTCGACGGCGATCACGGGCACCCCGTGGGCGTCGAGCGCGCGGGCGACGCTCAGCCCCGTGATGTGTGCGTTCGCGACCACCGCGGGCGTGCGGTCGAACTCGGCGTCGGCGACGGCGTCGACGAGCGCGTCGGTGTCGAGGAACTGCTCGGCCATACCCGCGTTTTGCCGCCGGAAGGGAAAAGCTCCGCCGAACCGGCAGTGCAGCGGCCGTTCCCGGGTCGCTCCGTTCGTCGACAGTCGGCGCCGACGGCTCCGGAAGGAACGCGCTTATTCGCGTCAGCCGCCTGTTAGAGGTATGAGCGAGCTCCCCGACAGAGCCCGGCGGGCGTTCCGCCGTCACGACGCGTTCGCGGCCGAGAGCGACGACGAGGATCGGTTCGCTGCCACCGCGACCCCCTTCGAGGGAACCGTCGTCGCCGAACCCGGCGAGGGGGGCGAGATCCGGTTCGAGATCGTCGTCCGCGTCCCGATGCTGGACGAGGTTACCGAGAGCGACGTGGCCCCGGTCGTCGAGGAGGGCTGGTACGAGACGTTCGAGCGCCGCCTCGACGGGATCGGCGGCGGCGTGCTCGCGGGCGGCCACGAGCTCGAACCGACCGTGACCGAGACGGTCCACGAGGGGACCCGGAGCGCCGAGGTCCGGGCCGGGTTCGCGGACATCGACCCGGCGCGGGGCGTCGACGACGCCGCCGCAGTCGTCGACTTCGTCGAGGGAACGTTCGTACAGGGCGTGATCCCCGGTTACGACTACACCGAGCCCGTCTCGGGGATTCTGACCGAGGCGCGGCGGGCGGGCGGCAGCGACGGGATCGAACAGTAGGAGGCGGCAACGGTCAGCCGCCGGTGTCGGTAGTGGAAGGCGGCGACGGTCAGCCGCCGATATCTCAGTCGAAACCGGCCGTCGACCGACAGCGACAACGAAAAGGTCACGCGGCACCGAGAGCCGGGTAATGGCTTCGGCGCTCTCGATCGGGTTCCTGCTCGCGCTCGTCGCGGCCCACACCCTCCTGGCGGCGGTTCTCACGCGCTACTTCCGGATCGCGCTCGACACTCGCGGGGGGGCCGCGGTGTTCACCGTCACCGGGATCCCCGTGGTGTTGTTAGGGTCGACGTACCTGTTCTCGGGGCTGCTGGAGCTGGGCCCCGACCTCGCGAGCCCCGCGATCGTGCTCACCCTGCTCGTCGCGGTCCCCATCGGGCTGGGTGCGCTCGTCGACGTGCTCTACGTTCCGCCGCCCGAAGACGTGGAGCTACCCGAAACGTGGGAGTAGCGGCTACGTCTCCGCCAGCGCGGTGTCGACCCACGGCGGGCGCGAGACGCTGACGTTCCCCCGATCCGCGATGACGAGGTGGAGCTCCCGCGCCTCGCCGTCGACGGCGTAGCTCGCGTGGAACTGGTGGACGACGCCGGACTGGTGGACGAGTGCCCGGGCGCTGAAGTTCTCGAATCGATCGCTCCCCTCGGCGCGCAGCACCGTACACGTCCGATCGCCACAGGGAGCAGTCCCGTTCACGGTGTACTCGCCGGTCGCGAGCAGCGTCCGCAGCGCCTCGCTCCCGGTCATTCGCGCCGGGCCGGGCCACAGCCGCGGCGGGCGGTGGTAGACGGTGTCGTTGTCCCGCGTCTCGCGGGCGACGGCCACCGACTCGTTGGCCCAGACCGCGGGGTTCGCGTTCGCCGGCCCGGGGACGACCCGGTAGGATTCGTAGTCGGGTTCGGCGACGTACGTCGTCTGCGTCTCGGTTCGGATCACGTCGAGTCGGTAGCCCGTCTCCCGGAGCGCCGCCGCGTGGGCGGTCAGTAACGCGGTCGCGTTCCGGAGTGTCGAGTTTCCCACGCCCGGCGGCGACGCGCGGTCGGCGTTTTCGATCGCGGTCGGCGACGAGGCAGTGGACACAGTCGGGTCACTCGCCGTCGGGGAGTCAGTCGCCGACTGCTGGCCGGTCGGCATCGTACAGCCCGCGAGCAGGACGAGCAACGCGAGTGTGAGGGGGAGGATCGGTCGTGTGGAGGGCATCGCCCGTACAGTTCGGGATCGCGAGCAAAACGGTTTGCCCCGGATCCGGGCCGACGGGGCTCAGTCGCCGTCCTCGATCAGCCGATCGACCGCGTCCTCTACCGACGCGATCACCTCCTCGGGCGACTGCGTGCCGTCGACGCGAACGAACCGCTCGGGCTCGGCGTCGATCAGGCGCTCGTAGTTCGACTCCACCTGCGCGAGGAAGGCGGCGTCCTCGAACTGGTTCGTCGAGCCGCTCCGGGCCGCCGCCGTCTCCGGGTCAACGTCGATGTAGATCGTCGCGTCCGGCGGCTCGGTGAACGCGGCGTGGATCCCCTTGATGTACTCCAGCGGGCGCTTGAGCTCGCTCCCCGAGAGCGCGGCGGCCTGATACGCGTACCGCGAGTCGGAGTAGCGGTCCGAGATCACCAGCTCGTCGTTCGCAAGCGCGGGCCGGACCGTCCGCGAGAGGTGGTCGGCGTGGTCGGCAGTGAAGAGGAACAGCGTCGCCAACGGGTCCGCGTCGTCGTCAATGGCGCGGTTCACGGCGTCGCCGTACCACGACTCCGTGGGCTCCCGAGTGAACGTCGCTTCGGGGTGGGAGTCGTGGAGGGCCTCCCAGACGGTGGTCTTCCCGCTCCCGTCCAGCCCCTCCAGCGTGATGAGCATGGACGGAGGGTGTTCGTCGCGGGATTAAGGCGCGTCGGTTCCGGGGCCCTCCTCGCCTCGGCCGGCGGCGACGGCCAGCCGCCGCTGCCGCCCCCATTTAAGTTCGTGTGCGCCCAATTTGCGCGTATGGAGATACTCGTCGCCGGCGGTGACGGCTTCATCGGTCGCCCGCTCAGTGCCGAACTCGCCGAGCGGGGCCACGACGTGACCGCGATGTCGCGCAGCGAGCCCGAAGAGTCGCTGCCAGACGGCGTCGACCACGCGACGGGCGACGTGACCGACTACGACTCGATCGAGTCGGTCGTCGACGGGCACGACGCGGTGGTGAACCTCGTGGCGCTCTCGCCGCTGTTCAGCCCCAGTGGCGGCGAGAAGAAACACTTCGCCGTCCACCTCGAAGGAACCGAGAACCTCGTCGCCGCCGCGGAGGAAGCGGGCGCCGATCGGTTCCTCCAGCAGAGCGCGCTGGGCGCCGACCCCGACGGGCCGACCCACTACATCCGGGCGAAGGGGCAGGCCGAAGAGGCCGTCCGCGCCTCCAACCTCGACTGGACGATCACCCGCCCCTCCGTGGTGTTCGGCGACGGCGGGGAGTTCGTGAAGTTCACCAAGCTGCTCGCGCCGCCGTACGTCACGCCGCTGCCCGGCGGCGGGAAGACGCGGTTCCAGCCCATCCACGTCGGCGACCTCGTGCCGATGCTCGCCGACGCCCTGCTCGCGGACGACCACGTCGGGGAGACGTACGACATCGGTGGGCCGGAGAAACTCACGATGGCGGAGGTGGCGCGGCTGGGCCACCGCGCGGACGGTCGGGGGGTGAACGTGCTCCCGATCCCGATGTCGCTGTCGAAGATCGGGCTCTCGACGCTCGACTACGTCCCGGGGTTCCCGTTCGGGATCGATCAGTACCGCTCGCTGCAGATGGACAACACCGTCGACGACAACGACGTCTCCGCGTTCGGCGTCGACGAGAGCGAGCTCACCACGCTCTCGTCGTTCCTCAGCGTTTAACTGACACGTCGGGTGGTCGCCGCCCGGGTGTTTTTTCACCCCACCCGTCTGACCCCACGGTCGTACTATGGCGTGGGCCCCGGGGCTGCCGTCGCTGCTGCTGTTCGGCGTCAGCACGCTCTCCGCGCTGCTGGCGCTGGCGGTCCGGCGGAACCGGAGCGAGCGCTACGCCGGCGGCTTCGTCGCGCTGGTCGCCGTTATCGGCACGTGGACGTTCAGCTACGGCGTCCAACTCGGGTTCGCGGGGCGACTGGAACAGCTGGCGTGGTGGCAGCTAACGCTCGCCGTCGCAGGGTTCATTCCCACCGTGTGGCTGCTGTTCGCGCTTCGCTACGCCGGCAAGGACGAGTGGCTCACCCGGGGCGCCCAGCTGACGATGGTGTCCGAGCCGGCCGTGTTCGCGGCGTTCGTGCTCACCAACCCCGAACACGGGGTGATCTGGTCGGAGTTCGATCTCGCCGCCAACGGCCTCGTCCGCGTGTTCGCCCCCGGTTTCGCGGTCGGCTACTACGCCCACATCGCCTACGCCTACGCGATCATCGGCTTCGGCGTCTACCTCGTCCTCCGGACGGCGGCCCGGTCCTCGAACCTCTATCGACGGCAGGCGGCGACGCTGCTGGCCGCGGTGGTGCCGCCGATGCTCGCCAACGTCACGTTCACCGTCGGGGCCAGCCCGGTGCCCGGACTCGACCTCACGCCGTTCACGTTCGGTGCGACGGTCACGCTGATCGGCGTCTCGCTGTTCCGGTTCGACTTGCTCGACCGGACGCCGATCGCACGGGAGGCGGCGCTGGACGTGGTCGGGAACGGGCTGGTGGTGCTCGACGCCGAGGGGATGGTGGTCGACGCCGACGAGCGCGCACGGCGCGTGCTGACGCCCGCGCCCGCCGCCGGCGACCACATCTCCGTGGTGTTTCCTGACACGCCCCTCTCCCGACTCTCGGGAACGACTGTCGAAGGGGAGACCGAGGGGATCCGCCGGACCTACGAGGTGCAGGTCTCGCCGCTCAGGGACGCCGAGGACACCCTCACCGGCTACGCGCTCGTGCTGCGGGACGTGACCGACCGCCGCGCGTACGAACAGCGGCTACAGGTCGCCAACCGCGTGCTCCGGCACAACCTCCGCAACGACATGAACGTGGTACACGGGCTCGCCGAGCGGGTCGAGTCGGGCGAGGCCGACGATGCGGCGGCGATCGCGGCACAGATTCAGTCGAAAGTCGACGGCGTGGTCGAGACGAGCGAGAAAGTTCGGGAGATGACCCGGATCGAACCCTCCTCGGTCGAGGCCGCCGAGCCGGTCGACCTCGGGGGAGTCGCCGAGAAGGTCGTCACGCGGTTCGACGCCGAGCACGCCACCGTCGAGTGCGAGCTCTCGCGGACGCACGCGGCCGTCAGCGACGAGTCCGCGCTCGCGACCGCGCTGCGGAACCTCCTCGAAAACGCCGTCGAGCACAACGACGACGAGCAGCCGTGGGCGCGGCTCCGGATCGAGGAGGCCGACGGCACGGTCCGCCTCCACATCGACGACGACGGGCCGGGAATCCCCGCAGAGGAGCGGGAGGTGCTCAGACGCGAGGCCGAGACGCCGCTGAAACACAGTCAGGGGCTGGGGCTCTGGCTCGCCTCGTGGAGCGCCCGCGCTGCCGGCGGCAAACTCAGCATCGAGTCCACGGGCCCGGAGGGGACGACGGTCCAAATCGAGTTCCCCGCGGCCGAGCGGGAGTGACACCGACCGCACAGCCTTTCCCCGCCGGCCGCCCACTGCCGTCCATGCGCGTCACGCTGCTGGGCACGGGGAGCGCCATGCCGCTGCCCGACCGCGTCCAGACCGGACTCCTGCTCGAACGCGACGACCGGGCGCTGCTCGTGGACTGCGGCGCCGGCGTCCTCCACCGGCTCTCGGAGTCGCCCGTCGGCTACGAGGACGTGTCGACGGTGCTGTTGACCCACCACCACCTCGATCACGTCAGCGACCTGCTCGCGCTGCTGAAGGCGCGGTGGCTCGCCGGCGAAGAGTACCTCGAAGTGATCGGCCCGGCGGGGACGAAGTCGCTGGTCGACGACCTGCTCTCGGTCCACGACTACCTTGACGGGCGGGTCGACCTCTCGATCCGGGAGGTGAGCGCCGGCGCCGAGTTCGAGGCCGCCGGCTTCGAGATAACGACCCACGAGACGGTCCACTCGATGGACTGTCTCGCGTACCGCTTCGCCGGCGACGCGGGGGAGGACGGCGAGGGCGAGGATGCAGCCGGCGACTTCACGTTCGGCGCCGACGGCGAGGCCAGCGCGTCGATCGCCCGCTTCGCCGACGGCTCGGAGGTGCTGCTCCACGACTGCTCGTTCCCCGACGAGGTGGACGTGGACAACCACCCGACGCCGACGCAGTTGGGCGAGGCACTCGCCGGCACCGACGTCGACCGCCTCCTGCTCACGCATCTCTACCCCCACACCGAGGGGAAACACGACGAGATGATCGAGAGCATCCAGCGCGCCGGCTTCGACGGCGACGTGACCGTCGCCGAGGACGGGATGCGCTTCGAAGTATGACGGTCGATCCCGCCGACGTGAGCGACGACGACGCGTACGACCGCCTCCGCGAGGACGAGTATCTCGGCCCGATCGTCGCCGAGGTCGGCCCCGTCTCGCTCGACCCCGCCGAGGACGCTTTCGAGCGCCTGATCGTCTCGATCCTCCGCCAGCAGGTGTCGATGGCGTCGGCAGCGGCGACGCGGGAGCGCCTGTTCGACACGGTCGAGGTGACCCCCGAGGGGATCCGCGCGGCCGACGACGAGACGCTGCGCGAGGCCGGGCTCTCCCGGCAGAAGACGCGCTACGTCAACGAAATCGCCGACGCGTTCGCCGAGGAAGGGTGGACCCGCGACGACTTCGCCGCGATGGCCGACGACGAGGTGGGGGCAACGCTCAGCGAAATCACCGGCGTCGGCCCGTGGACCGCGGACATGTTCCTGCTGTTCGTGCTCGGGCGCCCCGACGTGTTCCCCGTGGGCGACCTCGGCGTCCGAGAGGGGCTGAAGACGCTCGTGGAGCACCACGGCGGGGAGCCCGAGATGACCCGCGGCGAGATGCGGACGTTCGCCGAGCGCTGGGCGCCGGTGCGGAGCTACGCGGCGCTGTACCTCTGGCAGGTCGAGGAGGAGCTCGGGGAGCGCGTCGGCGACGTGGGTTCGAAGTGAGGGCGGAGTAGTCGGCGCCGGACGGTAGCGCGGGCCTCTAGCGATCCTACCCGGACGGATCGAACGCTCGCCAGTCACGGGACTGCCCGGACAGGCCGCGCGCCCGGAGTTCGGGGCCCTTCTCACCATCGCGAACGTCGATCCGGCCGGAACAGAACTGCGAGAGCGTCCTGACGGTCCGTTCGTCGTGGATCGCCGGATCGATCAGCAGCACGCCGAGCCCGTCGAGCGCGTCGATGCGGCCGACGAGCGTGTGGACGAACCGCGAAACCGTCTTGAGGTCGCCGAAAGAGAGCAGCGTCGACAGCGAGAACAGCCCCGTGCGGACAGAGTCGATCCCGGAGCGCTCGAACTCACGGTGGACGTCCGAGTAGCGCATCCCGATCCCGGTCAGGTCCGATGGACCCGACACCGGGAGCACCCGGGCCGGCACGTCGGCGTCCTCGTCGCCGACGCAGTCGAGAATCGCCGTGCTGTCGGCAGTGAGCTCCAGCCCCACGTGCTCGCAGTCGGCGGCGATCCGCCGCGAGCGTCGGTTGGTGGTGACGACGATTGCCCCCTCGCCGGACGGCCCGGCGAGCAGGCTCAGGCCGAGTTCGCGGGCCCCCGAGTGAGCCGGCCCGGCCAACAGGACCGTCGTTCCCGGCCGGATCTGGTCGAGCGGGAGCCCCGGGAACGCGTAGCCGTCGTCACTCATCGACGGCCTCCGTCCCGCGTCGGTCGCGGCGGATCGTCAGCTGGTCCATCGCTTCCGCACCCAGCAGTTCGAGCAGCTCCCGATCGCGCGTCGAGAACTCCCGCGGCGCATCGTCGTAGACGCAGAACGTCCCGACGGCTTCGCCCGCGGGCGTTCGAAGCGAGGCGCTGGCGTAGAACCGGATGTTCGCCGCCTGCAGCCCCTCGTTCTCCGCGAACCGCGGGTCCTCGCGGACGTCTTCGATCACGGTCACGTCGTCGTCGAGGATCGCGTACGTGCAGACGGTATCCTCGCGGTCCATCGGTTCGAACGAGACACCGTGACAGGCGAGAAAGCGCTGTTCGTGGGCGTCGATCAGCCCGACCGCGGCGGCGTCGACGCCGAACAGCTCGGTCGCGATCTCGGTGAGTCGGTCGAACGACTCGCCCAGCGCCTCCGGCTCGACGGCGTAGCGCTCCAGCGCGGCCAGCCGGGCCTCCTCGTTCTCCGGCAGCGGGTACGCCGTCTGACTCCGGAACGCGACGGCGTGTTCGACGAGATTGAGGAGCTCCGCACGGGCCTCCGGCGTGTCCTTCGGCACGTACTCGACGACGATGTCGCCGAACGCGGCGGTGTCGATCTCCTCGATCGGCACGTCCGTGAACAGGAAACAGGGGGTGTCGGGGACGGTCTCGCGGACCTCCCGGACGAGCTCCAGCCCGGTCCCGTCGGGCAGCGACTGGTCGGTGACGAGCGCGTCGAGATCGTCGTCGACGTGACGGCGGGCGGCGTCGAGCGATGACGCCTCGGCGACGTCGAACCCGGCCGCCTGCAGGCGTTCGACGGTCTCCCGCCGGGCGGCCGTGTCCGCGTCCACACAGAGCAGCATACTCTCCGGTTTTCGACCGGGGGTAGTAAACTGCCGGCCTTTCCCCCGGTAGCAGTCGAATTTATGACGACTCCAGTGCAGTGTGTGTACATGACCCAATCGTACACCGTCGACTACGAACTGAGCGACGACGACGAGAACGTCCACCACGTCTGGGACAACAGCATCGAGCCGGCGCTCACGGTCGAACCGGGAGACGTTGTACGCTTCGAGTGCCGCGACGCGTTCGACGAGCAGTTCGGCCCCGACGCCGATCTCGCGGAGTTCCTGAACGCGAGCTTCGACCCGGTCCACCCCGTCACGGGCCCGGTGTACGTCGAGGGCGCCGAACCCGGCGACGTGCTCGAAGTGGAGTTCCTGAACTTCGAACACAAGGGGTGGGGGTACACCGGCTTCTTCGAGGGCGAACGCGGCTTCGGCCTCCTCCCGGAAGAGTTCGAGGAGGGGGGCTTCCACGTCTGGGATCTGGCGGACGGCGTCGCGGAGTTCGTGAACGGGATCGAGGTGCCAATCGACTGCTTCCCCGGCATCGCCGGGCTGGCGCCGGGCGAGGACGGCGAACACGGGACCCTCCCGCCGCGGGACACCGGCGGCAACATGGACGTGAAGCACATGACGGAAGGGTCGACGGTGTACTTCCCCGTCGAGGCCGAGGGCGGGCTGTTCTCGACCGCGGACTGTCACGCCGCACAGGGCGACGGCGAGGTCTGCGTCACGGGGATCGAGGCGCCGATGTTCGTGACCGCGCGGTTCGACGTCCGGAAAGACCAGCACATCGAGCAGCCGCAGTTCGAGAGCCACCACCCGTACACGCCGACGGGGCGTGACGAGCCGATGTACGCGACGACGGGCATCGCACCGGACCTCATGGACGCGACGAAGAAGGCGGTCCGACACATGATCGACCACCTCCACGACGAGCGGGGGCTCACCCGCGCGGAGGCGTACATCCTCTGCTCGGCGGCAGTGGACCTGAAGGTCAGCGAGGTCGTCGACGCGCCCAACTGGACGGTGACGGCGTACGTCGCGGAGTCGTTGTTCCCCGAGTAGGTCGGCGTCGCGGCTCAGTCGTCGCCGGGAACGGCCTCCGCCGCCGGCACCTCGTGGTCGGCGTGCTCGGCGGTCGGCACGAGGAACGCCGTCGGGTCGAACTCGGCGAGTTCGTCGCCCTCGCGAACGCGCTGGGGCCAGTCGGGGTTCGCGAGCGCGCTCGTCCCCAGCGTGACCAGATCGGCGCCGGCGTTCAGCTTTTCCCGAGCGGCTTCGGGGTCGCCCAGCCCGCCGTTGTCGATCACGACCGTGCCGTCGACGGCGTACTCGGCGGCTGCGTCCGCGAGGGTCGGCCCCTCGTCGCCGAACGCCGGCGTCGTCGCGTCGGGTTCGGTGACGTGGAGATAGTCGGCGCCGGCGGCGGACAGTTCCTCGAAGAAGACGGCCGCGGCGTCCTCGCCCTCGGCCCACGTGTACTCCTCGTCGGTGACCGCGGTCTGGGAGACGCGGACGCCGACGACGAACTCGGCGGGCGTCGCCTCGTCGATGGCGGCCACGACTTCAGCCGGGAACCGGACGCGGTTCGCGGGGTCACCGCCGTACTCGTCGTCGCGCTCGTTGAAGTACGTCGAGAGGAACTCGTTGAGCAGGTAGCCGTTGGCGGCGTGGATCTCCACGCCGTCGAAGCCGGCGTCGATGGCGTGCTCGGCCGACTGCACGAACCCCGCACGGGCCTCCGCGAGGTCGACCTCGTCGGTGGCCGTCGGCGTCGGGAACGCGCCGCTGCCGCCGTAGGCTTCGGCCTTCTCGCCCTTCGGCGCAACCTCGGACGGACCAAGCGTTGCGTCGTCGGTGGAGGGGTTGCCCTGGGTCTGGGCGCCGGCGTGCATCAGCTGTGCGAAGATGGGCGCGCCGGCGTCGTGGACCGCGTCGGTCACCTGCTCCCACGCCGCGGCCTGTGCGTCGGTCGCGAGTCCCGGCTGGTTCAGGTAGCCCTGACTGTAGGACTCGTCGGTGTAGGTGCCCTCCGTCAGGAGGAACGCGAAGTCACCTTCGGCGAACTTCCGGTAGTACCGCGCCATCTCGGCCGTCGCCGTCCCGTCGGCGTTGGCGCTCACGCGCGTCATCGGCGCCAGCCCGACGCGGTTGTCCAGCGTGCGATCACCGAGATCGAAGGAGTCGAACAGTGTCACGTCGGACGGAGGGGGCCCGTCCGGACAGGGGGATCGGTAACCGCCAATCGTGCCGGTGTCGAATGTGGCTCCCTCCCACGGTTAGCCGGTGGGGGTCCGCTCGGCGATCTCGACGAGGATCTCGTCCAGCGCGCGGACCAGATCCCGGTCACGCGGCCCGTCGGCCCAGCTCCGGCGATACGTCGCCGTTCGACTCTCGAACGTCACACCGACGAGCAGATCGGGGTCCGGGTCGCTGTCGGCCGCCCCCCTGTTGTCGAACGCGTCGTCGAAGGCGTCGCTGGCCTCCCAGTCGAGCCACGTCGGCTCGGCGTCGTCGCCCAAGAGCGCGATCTCGCGGTCGTCGGCCAGCCAGTCGGCGGCCTGTTGGGCTTCGACGTCGGTATCTCCCGGGAGAAGCAGCAGGTCGGCGTTGTCGGTCGTGCGTACCGTCGGAATATCCTCGTGGAGGGTGAGGTCGACGCCGTCGCCGACGTACGTCAGCGTCTGGTGGAGCTCGTCGAAGACGAGTTCCTCGGAGGTGTTGCCGGGGTTCGGGAGGCTCGAACAGCCGGCGACGGCGGCCGTGACAGTGGCACTGATGGCGGCGAGGGCGCGGCGGCGGGGGAGGGAGTCGTGCTGCATGGCCCGCAGTTCAGTCGGGGCAACTAAAGGCATCACTCAAACGCAAAGAGCCGTTTGAGTGTCGGCGTGGCACGAGAGACCACAGCGGCCGCCTCGGCGCCTCGCTGTCGCTCGTCGTTGCGTGGGAGCAGAAGTGGGCTCTGGCGGATTTGAACCACGGTCGTTCCCCTCCGCTTCACTCCCTGGTGCAAATCCGCCAGCCGAACAGTTCGGCCCCTCACTGTCGCTCGGGGCACTCAGATGGGCCCTGGCGGATTTGAACCACCGATCACCCGGTTATGAGCCGGGGGCTGTAAACCAGACTGAGCTAAGGGCCCGTAGACGAACAGCCGGACGGCTCGCCCTTGAGACTACCGAAAGGATCGACGCCGTCGCCAGGGCTCGAACCTGGGACAACCACGTTAACAGCGTGGTGCTCTACCAGCTGAGCTACGACGGCTCACTTCTTCGTACCGTGGTTTCACACAAATGGGTTTCGTTTCCCCCCGGCGGCGACCGACACGGTTTCCTCCCGCGCCGCGGAACCCGGAGGTATGACCGACGACGCTCTCGACGCCGTGCTCGACCGCGTGAGCGAGCGCGTCACGCCCGACGCCGACGAGCGCGAGCGCCTGCGTGCGGTCGCCGCGGAGCTCACCACCCGCGCCGAGGCCGCGATCGACGACCTGCCAGTCGACGCCGACGTGACGCAGGTCGGCTCCAGCGCCCGCTCGACGTGGCTTGCCGGCGACCGCGACATCGACCTGTTCGTGCGCTTCCCGACCGAGATCGATCGTGAGGAACTCGAACGCTACGGGCTGGACGTGGGCCACGCCGTCCTCCCCGACGGCCACGAGGAGTACGCCGAACACCCCTACGTGAAGGGGGAGTACGAGGGGTTCGACGTTGATCTGGTGCCGTGTTACGCCGTCGACTCGGCGACCGAAATCCGTTCGGCGGTCGATCGGACGCCGTTCCACGACGCCTTCCTCCAAGCGCGGTACACTCCTGAACTCGCCGAGGCTGCCCGGCTCCTGAAGCGGTTCATGAAGGGTGTCGGCGTGTACGGCAGCGACCTCCGGACCGAGGGGTTCTCGGGCTACCTCGTCGAACTCCTCGTGCTGGAGTACGGCGGCTTCGTACCGCTGGTCGAGGCCGCCGCCGAGTGGCACCCGCCGGTGCGGTTCGACTTGCGGGGGAACGGCGGGCCCGCAGAGGTCCCGCCCGACGTCGCCGAGGCGGCAGAGTTCGACGACCCGGTGGTCGTGATCGACCCGACCGACCCCGACCGGAACGTCGCCGCCGTCCTCTCGGCGGCGAACTTGGCCCGGTTCCAGCATTACTGTCGGGAACTGCTCGACGACCCGCGAGAGAGCCTGTTCTTCCCCGAACCGACCGAGCCCATCGACGCTGCCGCCGTCCGCGAGCATCTCGGCCGCCGGGGGAGCCACGCAGTCGCAGTCGTCTTCGACACCCCCGACGTGGTCGAGGATCAGCTCTACCCCCAGCTCCGGCGGTCGCTCGGCGGCGTCGCCGACGAACTCGACCGTCGCGGGTTCGACACGCTGCGGGCGACGACGTTCGCGAGCGGCGTGGGAGAGGCATCGTCCGGCCGATCGGTGCTGTTCGTCGAGACCGGTGTCGCCGAACTCCCCGCCGTCGAACGCCACGAGGGGCCGCCCGTCCACGTCGGTGAGCACGCGGCGTCGTTCTACGACACCTACGCCGACGACGAGTCGACGTACGGCCCGTTCGTCGACGGCGACCGCTACGTGGTCGAACGCGAGCGCGAGCACCGGACGCCGGAGGCACTACTCCGGAGCGACACGCTGTTCGACGTGGCCCTCGGCACCCACGTCGAGACGGCGCTCGGAGAGTCGTACGAGGTACTGGTTGGCGAGGAGACCGCGAAGCTGGCCGACGAGTTCGGCAAAGAGCTTCGGGCGTACTTCGAGCCGGCGGTCTGACCCGACTCAGAGGTCGTGGATCTCGCGGATCCGCTCGACGAGTTCGACGACCTCCCCGGCGGGGTCGTTGTCCTCGGGGATCGGCTCGCGCCCGTCGAACGTCTCGTGGACGACGCCGACGCTCTCCGAGAGCGTGTCGAGCCCGTAGCCGCCCTCCAAGACGAACGCCAGCGCGGCGCCGATCTCCTCGCTCAGTTCGCGGATCGCGTCGGTGAACTGGGCGTACCCCTCCGTCGAGACGCGCATCCGCGAAATGGGGTCGTGACGGTGGGCGTCGAACCCCGCCGAGACCAGCACCAGATCGGGGTCGAAGCGCTCGATCGCGGGCGCGATCGCCCGCTCGAACACGTGGCGGTACTCCGCATCCCCACAGCCCGCCGAGAGCGGTGCGTTCAGCGTCGTCCCTTCGCCGGCGCCCTCGCCGATCTCCTCGATCGGGCCGGTGCCGGGGTAGAGCCCCTCCTCGTGGGTCGAAGCGTAGAACACGTCCGGATCGTCGGCACAGATCTCCTCGGTTCCGTTGCCGTGGTGGACGTCCCAGTCCCAGATCGCCACGCTGTCGACGTCGGTGTCGGGGTCGTCGATCACCGTGCGGGCGGCGACGGCGGCGTTGTTGAAGAAACAGAACCCCATCGCCTCGTCGGACTCGGCGTGGTGACCCGGCGGGCGACCGAGCGCGAAGGGCGTGTCCCGGCCGTCGGCGCCGTCGATTGCGGCCCGGGCGGCCCAGATCGCCAGCCCCGCGGACTTGCGTGCCACGTCGTAGGTGTCCTCGCCGGCGACGGTGTCGGGGTCCCACTCGCCGCCGCCGTCCTCACAGAACTCCCGGACGGCCGCGACGTGCTCGGGGTCGTGGGCGCGCTCGATGTCGACTGGATCGGCGGGGGGCGCGTCGACGTACTCGACGCAGTGGCGGTCCTTGAGCGCCTCCCGGATCGCGCGCATCCGGTCGGGCGACTCCGGATGTCGGGGGCCGGTATCGTGGTCGAGACACCGGTCCGAGTAGCCGAACTGCATTACTCGAACAGGGAGAAGTACGTCTCGATGTCCTCGGCCTGTACGGTTCGGCGGTCGGCGTGGCGGGCGAGCTTGGCGGCCGCGCGGGCGACGTTGTCGGCGTAGTCCTCCAGAATATCCGCCAGCGCGATGCGGGCCTCCATCGACACCCGGTAACGGTCGTCGATGCGCAGGCGGGCGATCCGGTCGACGGGCGCGACGGGGAGGTCGACGGCGTCGCGCTCGACGACCTGTTCCACCCCGAAGTCCTCGGCCATGATCGTTTTCCGGCCGTCCTCGGTCGCCCGCTCGGCGGCCTCGACGGCGAGTTCGGCGCCGCGGTCCTGGACGTGCGCCGCGAGTTTCTCGGCCGCGTCGGCGCTCACCCTGAGCCCGTCCGCGTTACGCCGAATGATGGCGTCGACGGGGGCGAACGGCAGCTCGACGGTCATACTCACACCCCGGGCGTGGCGCGTAAAACGCTTCCCCTCCGCTCTGAGGGCGTGAAGGTGGCTGTGCACTCGTCGTTACGAGTCGGACGGGATTCCCGTCGGATACGGCCCGGAGAACGGTGGTGAAACGAAGATTCGGACGCGAGAGACTCGTCGTCTCTTGTCAGTGCGTTCGGCGAAAACGTCCGGACGGAGTCCACGCGAGCGTCAGCGAGCGTGGGCACGTCTGGTCGTGACTGAACGAAGTGAAGGAACGTCCGGACGGAGATTTTGAACGCGAGAGACTCGCTGCGCTCGTCTCTCTGGCTCAAATCTCCGCGACAGCCGTTTCGCTTCACGGACTCCTCGCTGTCGCTCGTCGTCGTTGTTCAGCGAAAACGTCCGGACGGAGTCCACGCGAGCGTCAGCGAGCGTGGGCACGTCCGGTCGTGACTGAACGAAGTGAAGGAACGTCCGGACGGAGATTTGAACTCCGGTCCCTGGCTCCGCAAGCCAAGAGGATAGTCCACTACCCTATCCGGACTCATATCGATAAACGCCCGACCCGCATAAGTCGGTTCCGGTTCCCAGTCGGCGTGGGGACGAGGAACAAAGGATATTTTGTCCGTACCGCGACCTTATGCAACGAGCCCCCGTTGTGGGAGGTATGGAACGCAGAACGTTCCTCGCTGGCACCGTCGCGGCACTGAGCGCGGTCGCCGGCTGTGTCGGCGAGCCGCCGGAGACGCCCGACAACGGGGCGGAACCGACCGACACCGAAGAGCAGCCGGAGACCGACACGCCGGTGGACGGAACTCCGGGAGATACCGACACGCCGACGGACACGCCCTCCGGGGCGTCGACGTCGATCGTCTCCCGATCGCTCGAACAGCAGGGGGACTGTGACTCCCCCGGGACCGCGAGCATCGCCACCGACGGGGCCACCGTCACCGTTGAGGGCTGTATCACCGGCCGCAACGGCTGTACGTTCCCCGCGCTGGCGGCGGAGAACTACGACGCCGAGGCCGACGAGCTCACCGTTCGAGTGACGACCGAGGACGAGTCCGGCCCCGACGAGTCCTGTTCTCAAGGGCTCGTCCACCGCGGCTACGTGGTGACCGTGGCGTTCGACGGGTCCCTGCCCGGAACGACGACGGTGTACCACGACAGCATGGACGAGGAGCGACAGGTCGCTCAGTCCGAGACCGGCGACTGAGAGTCGTCACCCGGGATCGAATCGCGGTCGACCGCAGGACTAAACGCCGGGCTCCCGAACGCCCGGTATGGGCATCTTCGACTCGATCAAGTCCGTGCTGGGCACTCGGGCGGAGGCCGACGCGTCGAGCGCGGCCGACCCCGAAGCGCTGTTCGGCATGAGCACCGCCTACGTCACGATGGAGGCCGAACTCGGCTACGAGTCCGCCGGCGCCGCCGCGCTCTGTTTCTCCGAGGTCGACAGCACCGCCTTCGCCGACGCCGTCGACGAGGTGGAAGCGATCCTCCGGGCGGGCGAGACCGAGACCGGCACCGAGTTCCGCCGCCGCAAGGACGACCACGGCTACCACTGGGTGATCCTCGAAGACGACGACCCGGAGGATCTCGTGACGAGCGTCCACTTCGCGGCCGACGAGTTCGTCGAACAGGGGTTCGGCTCGCGGCTGCTCGCCGCCGCCTTCGGTTTCGAAAAGATCGACGGCGAGGCCGCCGAGGTCGGCGGGAGCTCGGGCGACCGCGGCGCGAGCGCGAGCCGCGCCAGCACCGACCGCGCCTACTGGATCTACTCGTTCCGCCGCGGCGCCTACTACCCGTTCTGCCCCAGCGGCGACCACGACCGCAACACGAAAGCGGAGTTCAAACTCCGCTCCGTGCTGGACGGCGAACTGGAAATCGAGGGCGACGAGTCCCACTGGTACCCGCTCTGGCCGGACGTCACCGGCGGCCACCCCTGGGAGTGACGATGCCCGACGAGCCGACCGTCTACGACCACTACCGACTGACCGACGGATCGGACGCCGGCGCCGTCTTCCGCGTCGTCGGCGTGGACGACGAGCGGGTGACCCTGCTCCGGATCACCGACACCGAGGGGAACCGCGAAGCGACTGGCGAACTGCGTCACGTCGCGCACGACCGACTCGATCGCGCGTTCGCGCCCGCGGACAACCCCGATCCGCGCTTCGAGACGCCGGACTACCTCGCCGGCCTGCTGCTCGTCGGCGGCATCGCGCTCGCGGTCCACCCCGCCGGCGACCGGGTCGGGGGCGCGATCCTCGCGGTCGGCGGCGGCTACCTCCTCTGGCGCCGACACTGACGCTGCGCCATCCGTTTTTAGCCTTCGCGTACCCCGGGAGCGCCTCCGCCGCTCGCCCCGCTGTTTCACTTTCACTCTACTGTTAACGAGGGTTTATCCCGGGTGACGCACAACGACAGAGTATGGCAGAAGACGACCTCGAAAGTCTCCCCGGCGTCGGCCCCGCAACCGCAGACAAGCTCACCGACGCGGGCTTCGACAGTTTCCAGAGCATCGCCGTCGCCAGCCCCGGCGAACTGTCCAACTCCGCGGACGTGGGCGACTCGACGGCGTCGGACGTGATCAACGCCGCCCGTGACGCCGCCGACGTGGGCGGCTTCGAGACCGGCGCGACCGTGCTGGAGCGCCGCGAGCGCATCGGGAAGCTCTCCTGGCAGATCGACGAAGTGGACGAGCTGCTCGGCGGCGGGATAGAGACCCAGTCGATCACCGAGGTGTACGGCGAGTTCGGCTCCGGGAAGTCTCAGGTCACCCACCAGATGTCCGTCAACGTCCAGCTCTCGAAGGAGAACGGTGGGCTCAACGGCGGTGCGATCTTCATCGACACCGAGGACACGTTCCGCCCCGAGCGGATCGACGACATGATCCGCGGGCTCGACGACGAGATCATCGCCGAGGAGCTCGAACGCCGCGAGATCGAGGGGGATCCCGGGGACGAGGAGGCCATGGAGCAGCTGCTCGAATCGTTCCTCGACAACATCCACGTCGCGAAGGCGTTCAACGCCAACCACCAGATGCTGCTGGCCGAGAAGGCCCTCGAACTCGCCAAGGAGCACGAGGAGGGCGACTGGCCGGTCCGCCTGCTCTGTGTCGACTCCCTGACCGCCCACTTCCGTGCGGAGTACGTCGGTCGTGGGGAGCTCGCCGAGCGCCAGCAGAAGCTCAACAAACACCTCCACGAGCTCGACAAGGTCGGCAACCTCCACAACGTCGCCGTCCTCGTCACGAACCAGGTCGCCTCCAACCCCGACTCCTACTTCGGCGACCCGACCCAGCCCATCGGCGGGAACATCCTCGGCCACAAGTCCACGTTCCGGATGTACCTCCGCAAGTCGAAAGGAGACAAGCGGATCGTCCGCCTGGTCGACGCGCCCAACCTCGCCGACGGCGAGGCGGTCATGCGCGTGCAGGACGGCGGCCTGAAGCCCGAGTAAGCGCGCAGCGCAGTCTCGTTTTCACTCGTCAGCGTCGTGAGCGGGCAGCGCGTCGACGTCCGCCGTCGTCGCGTCCCGATCGTCGGGCAGCCGTTCGATGCAGTCGAAACAGAGGAAGAACTCGGCGCCGTCGGCCAGTTCGAGATCCATTCCCTGCGTCGGACCGTCGTTGCTGAACGACCAGAAGTCGCCGATCCCGCCGCCGATACGCACCCGTCGGTCGCAGCCGTCACAGCGCTGAGTGGCCATCGACAGCGCTTGGGGAGCGAGGCGGTTAGGCGCTCCGGCGGCGTACAGCCCGCCGGATCGACGGCGCCACGGCTGCTCGGTCGGGCTGCCGGAGAAGGAGAGTTCGGATCAGTCGTCTTTGATCTCCTCGAACTGGTCGAGCAGCGCCTCCGCGGATTCGCCGGAGTCGTAGCTGACGGTTCCGCTGAACTCCTCTTCGCCCTCCGCGAACTCGGTGTCCGCCTGAGAGGTCAGCTGCTCGCGGCGTTCGTGTTCTCCCTCATCATAGGCACCGAATGACATGACAACTACTCTCTTTGTGGGAAGGTAGCATATACGTGTCGGTTGCTTTCACCCGGATCGCCGTGACAGACGGCCCTCTCGGCACGCCTCGAAACCTGTAAACCCCCACATCACCGAGTGAAACCGTGGCAAAGCCGCTTCGGTTCCGATACGCTCCCGGGTCGTGGTCCGAGGCGCGCGTTCGCGACGAGCTGCTCCAGGCGCTGCAGGCCAACATCGGGGCGGAGATGGGCAATCCGTGGTACAGCTCGCCGGACGGCGTCGAGGCCGTCCGGTTCGAGATGGACAACGGCGACGTGGCGCTGTTCTGCTGGGACGACGACGCCGGCTACTGGCTAGGCAACACCGAGACGCCGTCGGCGCTCTGGCGCACCGACAAGGTGGGGTTCGAGGAGGTCCCCTACCCGATCCGGCGGTGGGCCGAGCGGGAGCTGCTCGCCCAGCTCACCGAGGAGTCGCCGTGGCTGGAAGCGTACCCGCACATCTCGTGGTTCTTCCTCCCGGTGTTCCTCTCGAAGGACGGCCGGGAGACCACCCGTGAGTTCTTCCACGACCACGCGGCAGGCTTCCCCGACGCCGATCGGAACGAGGTGCTGTCGTTCTACGAGGAGCTGCTCTCGACCGGCGCGCTCGACGAGTACCGCGAGACGATGGCGGGCAAGCTCGGCACCTCCGAGACGATGGATCTCACCCGGATGTCGGCGACGATGGGGGAGTTCAACGCCGCCGCGATCCTGCTGGAGGCGGGCTACGACGTGACCCCCGAGGCGGCGGTGACGACCGGGCACTCGATCGACTACCGCGCCAGCCGCGACGGCGACGACGAGGCCTCGCTGGTCGAGGTGACGCGGCCGCTCCCGCCGAAACACCGCGCCGCGGGCTCGCCGATCACCGCGATCCGGGAGACGGCGGAGACCAAATCCTCCGGCCAGCTCGAAGAGCACGGCGGCGGCGTCACGCTGTTCGTCGACTGCTCCTCGTTCCCGGACGACGACTGGCTCGCGATCGCCGGCGAGCAGCCCGAGGTCCGCCACCGGCCCGCCGTCGTGTTTCGGGCCCGCCCCTCCGGCCGGATCGAGGCCTACCGGAAAGGCGGGCTCCCGCTGGATCTCGGCGACGCCGTCGAGTGGGTCGACGACTGAGCGGCTACATCACAAGCGATTTCTCCCGCGGTCGACAGATTCGACCAATGAGCGTCGTCGCCGACCTCCACACCCACACCACCGTCTCCGACGGCACCTTCTCGCTCGACGGGCTGGTCGAGACCGCCCGCGAGGCGGGGCTGGACGCCGTCGCCGTCACCGACCACGACCGCTACCACCCGGAGCTTTCAGTTCCGGTCGAGCGCCGCGGGGAGCTGCTCGTCGTCCGCGGGATCGAGCTCCGCGTCGAGACCGATACGGAGCGCGTCGACCTGCTGGGCTACGGGCTCGAACCGACCGACGCGCTGACCGCGGAGGTCGAACGGCTCCAGCAGGACCGGGTCGATCGTGGCCGGCGGATCGTCGAGAACGTGGAGGCGGAGTTGGGTGTCGATCTCGGCATCGACCCCCACCCGGGGCTGGGGCGGCCCCACATCGCCCGCGCGGTCGTCGAGAGCGACGCCGACTACGACGCCGTCGGCGGGGTGTTCGACGACCTGATCGGCGACGACTGCTCGTGCTACGTCGCCCGGACCGTCCCGGACTTCGAGACGGGCCGGGCGCTGCTCGAAGAGGCGTGTGCGTTCGTCGGGCTCGCCCACCCGCTGCGCTACGACGACCCCGAGGCGGCGCTGGAACTGACCGCCGAGCTCGACGCCGTCGAGCGCTACTACCCGTACGGTCGGCCGGTGTCGCCCGACGACGACGCGGCGCTCGACCCGCGGCCCGTTGAGGCCGCCATCGCCGAGCACGACCTGCTCGCGACCGGCGGTACCGACGCCCACGAGCAGGAACTGGCGGTCGACGGCCTCCCGCAGGGCGCGTGGGAGCGCGTCCGCGAACGACTGCCCGAACCGGTCGAACTCGCTTGAGCCCCCTACCGGCGAGAGTAACTGATTTATCCGCCACCCCGGTAACGGCGGCCGTGAACGAGGGGATCGTCGCCGAGATGCCGGGGTGGCTCCAGTCGCTGCTGACCTCGGAGTGGGCGTACGTCGTCCTGTTCGGCGTGTTCGTGCTCGAAGGGGCGATGCTGATGTACTTCGTCCCCAGCGAACTCCTCGTCCCGGGGTCGCTGGCGCTGCTGGGCCACGGCCCGGACGAACTCCTCCCCCTGCTCGGCGTCGCCGTCCTCGGCGCCACGGTCGGGCAGGTCGCGCTGTTTACCGTCGCTCGACGGGCGGGCCGGGAGTATCTCCTACAGAACAGATGGTTCCGTGTGAGCGAGGGGACGCTGACACGGTTCGACGGCTGGTTCGACCGCTGGGGGGGCTACGCGGTCGCCGGCAGCAACGCGATGCTGTTCACCCGCGGGATGTTGACGGTGCCAGCGGGGCTGGCGTCGATGGAGCGAAAACGGTTCGTCGCCCTCTCGGCGCTGGGGACGCTCGTGTTCGAGTCCGCGCTCGCGGCGCTGTACGTGTTCGGCGTCGACGTGCTCTGGTGAGCTACTCCGCGCGGTCGATCTCGGTCTGCTCCCGCAGCGCTTCGAGCCCCTCGTCGTCGGCCAACTCCTCGACGCGCTCCTGGAAATGCTGCTCGCAGAGACCGACCTTGATCCCGTCCGTTTCCGCGGCGTAGACGGCATCGTCGTCGCAGTAGTGACACTTCATACACGAACGGCTAAGCGGCCCAGTCGGTTAAAAACGCGGGTCGTGGCTGACCGGAACGACGCGGTTTTGCCGCCGGAGCCGCTGTTCCCGGCATGGAGCAGATCCCTCGCCCAGGCCGCGACGACGCCCGCCGTCCGCGGCGCCTGCGGGCCGACGGCGTCCGGTCGCTCGTCTCCGAGACCAGCCTCGACGCGACGGACCTGATCGCGCCCGTGTTCGTCGACGCCACGACCGACGAGCGTGTCCCGATCGAGTCGATGCCCGGCCACGAGCGCGTCCCCGTCGACGAGGCGGTCGCCCGCGTCGAAGAGGTGCTGGAGACCGGCGTCGAAGCCGTGATGGTGTTCGGCATCCCGGAGTTCAAGGACGACCGCGGCACCCGCGCCTACGCCGAGAACGGCGTCGTCCAGCGGGCGGTCCGGCAGATCACCGCCGAGACCGACGCCTACGTGATCACGGACGTCTGTCTCTGTGAGTACACCGAGCACGGCCACTGCGGGATCGTCGAGGGCGGCGCCGACGAGGACCCCCACCTGACGGTTCGGAACGACGAGAGCGTCGACCTGCTCGCCGAGACCGCGGTCTCTCATGCCGAGGCGGGCGCGGACATGGTCGCCCCCTCCGCCAGCCTCGACGGGATGGTGGGTGCGATCCGCGACGGGCTGGACGACGCGGGGTTCCGGAACCTCCCGATCATGTCCTACGCCGCGAAGTACGAGTCGGCGTTCTACGGCCCGTTCCGCGACGCCGCCGACGGCGCGCCCGCCTTCGGCGACCGCCGGCACTACCAGATGGACCCCGCGAACTCGCGGGAGGCCCGCCGCGAGGTCGAACTCGACGTGACGGAGGGCGCCGACGTGCTGATGGTCAAGCCCGCGCTTCCCTACCTCGACGTCGTCGCGGACGTGCGCCGTGAGCACGACCACCCCGTGGCGGCGTACAACGTCTCCGGCGAGTACGCGATGCTGCACGCCGCCGCCGAGAAGGGGTGGCTCGATCTGGACGCCGTGGCGCAGGAGTCGCTGCTGTCGATCAAGCGCGCCGGCGCGGACCTGATCCTCACGTACTTCGCGGAGGACGTGGCCGAGACGCTCTGAGGCGCTGGCTCGTGTAGCCCGCGTTCACGGTCACGAGAGTGTGTCGCCCAACGCGATCAACACGGCGAGGCTCCACAGGAACACGCCGAGCCCGTAGAGCAGGAGGGTGAGCCGGAGCGGAATCGCGGTACTCGTCTGCGGTAGCAGCCCCGCCTCCTCGAACTCCGCCTCCCCGTCGTCGGAGTTCTCGGCGCCGCCGAGGCTCGTCGCCCCGGCGGTGCCGCCGTTGAGAACCGCGACGAGCAGGCCGACCGCGGTCAACGCGAGGACGAACGCGAGCGAGTGCGTCGCGAGATACACCGTTCCGACCGTGAGCAGGCCGAGGAGACCAGTGTAGAGCAGGACTGGTTTCCAGAGGGCACGGAGGGCCATGGGCACTGCCGTCGGAGCGAACGGGCAAATTCTTTCCGCCAGAGCGGTGGCTCACAGGGAGTCTACCTGTCCGCGGGGCTGCTCGGTGTTTCCGTCTTGCTGCTCGCGGGTCACTCCGTTCCCCGCTCGCATCGAGGCGGTTTGCCGTCGTGCCTTCGGTGCGACGTTTGCCCACCTCGTGACCGAACCAAACGGTTTTGCGTCGCCGCGTGGACTCCCACCCATGGAGCCGTTCGACCGCGTGCTCGTCGCCGTCGACGGGAGCGAGGAGTCGACCCGGGCCGTCGAGTACGCCGTGGCGGTCGCCGACACGTACGACGCCGCGGTCCACGTCGTCTACGTACTCGGCGAGAGCGTCGCCGACAACTACGAGTCGGAGGGGTACGCCGACACCGCCGAGGAGCTCGCCGCCGAGCGCGGCGTCGAGATCGAGGCCTCGACGGTGTCGGGGTTCTCGAAGAACCGTCTCAGCCAACACCCCGGCAGCGTCGTGCTCGACACCGCTGAGGAGGTCGGCGCGGACTTCCTCGTCGTTCCGCGGGAGCCACAGACCGGAACCCGCGCGGCCGTCTTAGAGAAAACTGCGGAGTACGTGCTGCGCTACGCGAGTCAGCCGGTGCTCTCGGTCTGAGCGTCGAGCCGGATCGCCATCTCCAGCTCGAAGCTCTCGGCGTCGGTGGTCTCGAACCCGATCTTCTCGTACAGCCCGACCGCGGCGCGGTTCCAGCGCTCGACAGTGAGCCACACCTTCGTGATCCCCTGCTCGGCGCCGTAGCCCAGCGCCGTCTCGATCAGTGCGGTGCCGATCCCCGCACCCTGGTGGGACTGGAGTACGAAGATCGCGAGCTCGTAGGGGGACTCCGTCCCGTTCTCGGGCACCAGCGTCACGTGACCGATCACGTCGTCGCCGTCGAACGCGAACACGTTGTAACAGCCCTCTTCGAGGATGCGGTCGAGCCAGTCCTCCAACTGTGAGGGACGACTGGGCGGGATTCCCTGTGCCCGGTCGGCCGGGTCGAACGCCTCGTACATCGCCCGCAGCGCCTCGCGGTCGCTCTCGGTGCCGTCGTCGGCGCGGAGCCGAATCTGCCGCTCCTCGGCGTCCTCGACCGTCCGGGGCGGCGTCGGGAGCCCCCCGACGGCGTCGTTGGGGTAGCGTTCTGGGCCGGTCATGCTCACCGAACCAGCTTGACGGTCGTGTGGGCGTTCAGCAGGACGAACTCCGCGATGCTGCCGACGTTGATCTTCCCCATCGGGCTGGTCTGCCCGCCGCCCAGCGCGATCTCGTCGAACTCCTCGCGCTCGGCCATGTCGACCAGTTCGCTCCCCGGGTCGCCGTCGACCTGTCGGATCTCCGCGTCGATACCGGCGGCGTCGAGCTCCTCGCGTGCGCGCTCGGCGACCGCGTCGCGCGAACGGGGCGAGCGAGGGTTCTCGACGATCGCGATCGTGAGCTCGTCGCCGACCGCCGCCGCGCGATCCACCACGCGCTCCAGCGCCCGGATCGAGTCGTCGCTCCCGCCGATACCGAGCAGCACCTTCATGCTCGGCGGCACGACCGCTCGGCTGATAAACCCCGCGGGCCGGATCGACCGGCCGCGGTGGACAGCCCTATGTCCGTGGCTGTGTCAGGTGTGGGCATGAGCGACGATCCGACGCCGCCGGGGACGGGGGCCGACGGCGACGACGCGACCGACCGGGCGTTCGAGGCGGAGCGCGAGACGACGAACGAGCCCGCCGAGAACGGGGCCGGCGACGAGAACCCGACATCCTCCCGGGACGTGAATCTCCCCGAAGACGTGCCCGACGACGTGGCGGAGTACGAGCGCTTCACCAAGATGGATCGGGCGGACTACGACCGCGTCAACGAGTTCCTCCGCGATCGGACGTACATCACCGCCCGCGAGTGGGCGATCGCGCGGCTCTGTGCGGACTTCCGGACCGAGACCGGCGTCGAGATGACGAAGATCGGCGAGAACCTCCCGCGGCTGGTGCCCTTTATGACCGACACGTACACCCCGCAGGCGGTGAATCAGGCCCGCGCCTCCTTCGAGGAGAAGGTGACCAAGGCGGGCGCAACCTTCCTCTACGGCGCGATGTCGGGCTTTTACACTGCCGAGGAGCTCGACGAGACGATGTACGAAGTGACCGAGATCGCGAAGTTCCTGCTGGAGGTCGAGGGGGTGGATCTCTCCGTCGAGGAGGAGCTGGAGGCCGAAGACGAGATCTCGCGAGTGATGCGCGAGGTGCGGGAGGCGTCGGCGGAGGTGCGCGGTGAAGAGGTGAAGTGTCCGGAGTGCGGGCACGTTCACGAGGCTGAGTAGGGATTAGTGGCGGTCGGGCGCCCTATCTCGGAGGCAACATCTCGGTCGTTGGCAACTGAGACAGCACCCGCGACAGCAACAGCAACTCGTTCGTAGACCACTTGCGACCGCAGGGTGCCGGGCACGAGGCCCGGCACAGCACCGAGTCCCCACCCCTCCCCCCGCGAGCGCCGACCGTCGGCGCTCGCGAGGCGTCCACCGCCACCGCACCGCGGCGGCGGTCGGCGCGTGACGTGAGCGCCTCCGTGCGCGAACGAGCGACCGCAGGGAGCGAGTCGGCTGGGGAGGTTGGAGGGCTATGCGGGGCGGTCGCAAGTGGTCATGCTCCCTCCGCGGTGACGTTCGCGGCCGCAGTCGCCGACGAACACGCAGAAACAGCAGTTCCGTCGCTGTCCTACCCCTCGAACCAGTCCGCTCGCGGCTCACTCCGTTCACCGCTCACGTTTCGAGGTCGGTTTTCCGCTCACTCCCGACCGTCGCTCGCGTTTTCCCGACCTCGCTACTCCCAGCGGAACGTCCCGTTGCGCTGCACGACCTCGCCGTCGATCTCCATCCGCGACTCCTCGCTCATGTCGGTGATCATGTCGACGTGGACCGCCGAGTCGTTGGCCTCGTCCTCGCTGCCCTCGGGGAAGTTCGATTCGTAGGCCCGCCCGACCGCCAGATGCACCGTATCGCCCATCTTCTCGTCGAACAGGATGCTGTCGGTGAAGCGGTCGATGCCGCGGTTCATCCCGATCCCGAGTTCGCCCAGCCGCCTCGCGCCCGCGTCCGTATCCAGCACCTCCGCGATCGCGTCCTCGTTCTGCTCGGCGGCGAAGTCGACGACCTCGCCGTCCTCGAAGGTGAGGTGGACGTTCCGCACGCGCTGGCTGTTGATCGTCATCGGCACGTCGAAGTACACCTCGCCCTCGGTCGCGTGGGGCGCGGTGAACACCTCGCCGGAGGGGAGGTTGTGGGAGTCGTACGCCACGCTGGCGGCGGAGTTCACTGCGGTGCGGCCCTCGATCGACATCGTGAGGTCGGTGTCCTCCTTCACGATCCGGACCTCGCTGCCCTCGTCCAGCAGCTCCTTCATCGTCGCCATCTCGTCGGCCAACTCCTCCCAATCCCGCAGGACGGCGTCGTAGACGAACTGCTGATACTCCGCGTGGCTCATGCCGGCCTGCTGGGCCAGCGCGCGGGTGGGGTGGACCGTCGACACCCAGTCGGTGTCCATCCGCGCCTCGCGGATCCCCTGCCGGGCGCGGCCCTTGGCCTGTCGCTTCTCCGCGGGCACGTCGGCGCCCTCGGTGGTGTTTCGGCCGCCGCCGAGGCGGAGCATCGCGTCGGCCTGCTCGTACAGCGCGCGCTCGAACTCGGGGTCCTCGTCGAACTCGCCGCTGTGAGCCCGGGTGTACGCGCGGTCCACCTCGTCGGAGTCGTACAGCGTCACGACGTTCGCGTCGCGCTCGCCCAGTTCCTCGGCGACCGCGACCGCCAGATCGTGCGCCCCCTCGGCGACGGAGAGCACCACGTCGTCGCCCGCCTCGATCCGGGCGCTCCAGTCGACCAGCGTCCTCGCGTGCTCGTGGACTCGTTCGTCCATGGCGGGAGGTCGGCCCGGGACCGCAAAATACCCGCGGGACGCCGCCACGGCGCTCGGGACCGCAACGGCTACACGCGTTCCCGCACAGCCTCGGGTATGGAACTGGGCGTCATCGGACTCGGGCGGATGGGACAGATCGTCGTCGATCGCGCGCTCGATGCGGGCCACGACGTAGTGGCGTTCGACCTGAGCGCGGAGGCGACCGCGGAGGCCGCCGAGGCGGGCGCGACCGCCGCCGACAGCGTCGCGGACCTCTGTGACCGACTGGGCGAGGAGAAACGCATCTGGCTGATGGTGCCGGCCGGCGATCCCGTCGACGCCACGCTCGCGGATCTGGCACCCCACGTCGGCGAGGACGACGTGGTCGTCGACGGGGGGAACTCCCACTTCGAGGAGTCGGTGCGCCGGGCCGAAGAGGTCGACGCCGCGTACCTCGACTGTGGCACCTCCGGCGGCCCCGCGGGCGCCCACCTCGGCTTCTCGCTGATGGTCGGCGGCCCCGAGTGGGCGTACGAGGCGATGGTGCCGGTGTTCGACGCCGTCGCGACCGGAAGCGCCGGTCACGACCACATGGGCCCCTCGGGATCGGGCCACTACGTGAAGATGATCCACAACGGCGTCGAGTACGCGCTGATGCAGACCTACGGCGAGGGGTTCGAACTGCTCGCGAACGGGCGCTACGACCTCGATCTCGAAGCCGTCGCGCGAACGTGGAACAACGGCGCGGTGATCCGCTCGTGGCTGCTCGAACTCTGCGAGGAGGCGTTCCGCGAGGAGGGGAACGACCTCGGCGACGTCGCCGACCACGTCGCCGGCGGCTCGACCGGGACGTGGACCGTGCAGGAAGCGCTGGAGCAGGAGACCCCGGTGCCGCTGATCTACCAGGCGCTGGCCGAGCGGTTCGGCTCGCGGGCGCCCGAGGACGGACGATTCTCCCGGCGGCTGGCGAACCGGCTGCGCTACGGGTTCGGGCGGCACGACGTCAAACGCGAGTAGCGCGCCTGCCGGCGACGGTTTTCGGAGGTCTCGGGCGGTCTCGAAGTCGGAGCCTCAGCATCCAGAACGAGTGATCGACTCGCAGAAGCCGTCGCTCAGGGTCGTTGAACGACGGGGTAGGCCAACGGGAGTACCCCCGTGGAGACCACGAGGGCGAAAGGCCCCCGCTGTCCGTGCCGTCACCTGTACTCCCCGCCGCCGACGGAAAACACCTCCGACATCACCGTTCGGCGGCTCGCGCCGCCGAGAGCACGAACGGCCCGCTACAGGTCGGCGTCCCGGAACCAGACGATCCCGACCGCGAGCGGCACCGCCAGCCAGAGCAGCATCGCGAGCAGCACCACGCCGTCGGAGAACACCGGCGAGAGGTTCGGGCCGAGCGCCCGTGCGGCCTGCTGGTTCGGGATCATCCCCAGCAGCAGGCTGAACATCCGGATGCGGGCCTCCAGATCGCTCATGAACAGGCTGTCGACCAGCGACTTGTACGCCTGAATCGGGTTGAGGATCTTCATCGCCAGTCGGAGCTGGAACTGCTGGGGCGTCGAGAGGCCGAACAGCTCCGTCGTCGCGCGGTTGACGCCGGTGACGAAGAAGTTCCAGAGGAACCAGAACGTCGCGAACAGCCCGCCGGCGCCGACCAGCGCCTGCTGGTTCGTGTTCGCGGCCGCCGAGACGCCGACGGCGATGCCGACGAACACGACCCCCAGCAGCGCGGTCAGCAGCGCGAACTCGACGTAGACGAGGATGTCCAGCCCCGACGCCGCCGGCAGCAGCGCGAGCAGCGCGACGAAGAAGCCGATCAACACCGGGAGGCTGACGACCGCGCTGCGGCCCAGGAACTTCCCGAGCACCACGTCGTCACGCGAGTGGGGCAGCGAGAGCAGCAGCTTGATCGTTCCCGACTCCCGCTCACGGGTGATCGACCCGTACGCGACGACGAGCGCCGTCAACGGGATGATGATCGCCGTCCCCTGCTTGAGGAAGAAGAGGAACGTCCGGAGCACGCCGCCCCCGCTGCCTTGCGGGCCGCTCCCGACGTAGAGCCGGCCGATCGCCGCCCCCGCGAACACCAGAATCGACAGCGCCGACAGCACCCAGAGCCAGCGCGAGCGCACCGCATCGCGGAAGTCTTTCCGGGCGACGGCCTCCCAGCTCATGCGTCCACCTCCTCGGCGACCCCGCCCGCGCCGGGCGTGTCACCCTCGGTGTACGCGAGGAACAGGTCTTCGAGCGACGACTCGCGAGTGGAGAAGTCCTCGACGACGACCCCGGCGTCTTCGAGCGCGCCGATGACCGCAGTTTTGGCTTCGGGGTCACACTGCACCGTCACGCTCGCGCCGTCGGTCGAGGCGGCGTCGACGCCGTCGAGCGCCCGCACCGCGTCGAGATCGTCGTCCGTGACGCCGTCGACGGTGATCTCCAGTGTCGCGCCGGTGCCGACCGCCTCGCGCAGCCCCTCGACGGAGTCCTTGGCGACGAGCTCGCCGTTCCGCAGAATCCCCACGCTGTCACAGACCGCCTCGACCTGTCCGAGCACGTGGCTGGAGAAGAACACGGTCGCCCCGCGATCGGCCTCCTCGCGGACGATGTCGCGCATCTCCTTCGCCCCCGCGGGGTCGAGCCCGGAGGATGGCTCGTCGAGTATCAACAGATCCGGCTCGCCCACCAGCGCCATCCCGAGCGCGAGTCGCTGGGCCATCCCCTTCGAGTAGCCGCCGGCCTTGCGGTCGCCGTCGCGGGCGAGGCCGACGCGGTCGAGCACGGCGTCGGGGTCGGCGTCGGCGTCCTTTGACTCGATCGCGAACTCCAGATGTTCCCGTCCCGTCAGGCGCTCGTACACGGAGAACCCCTCCGGGAGCACGCCGGTGCGCTCCCGGACCGCGACGCTCTCGCGCTGGGGGTTCATTCCGATCACTTCCACCCGCCCCGCGGTGGGACGGACGAAGTCGAGCAGGACGTTGATCGTCGTCGACTTCCCGGCCCCGTTCGGGCCGAGGAAGCCGAACACCTCGCCCTCCTCTACCGTCAGATCGAGCCCGTCGACGGCGGTCACGTCGCCGAACCGCTTCGTCACCCCGTCGAGTTCGATGGCGGCCATGGCCCGGCTTGCCTCGGTTCCCGATAAAGGGTTTCGGCTGAGCCCCCGGCGTAACTATCGCTCATAGTACGTCTTCGGGGTCGTTTTCCGCCGCGACGCGCTCGGCCTCGGCCGCGTACCGCTCGGCAGTCTCGGGGTCGTCGACGGGGTCGAGCCGGTCGTCCTCGACGTCGACGGCGGCGGTCGGGCCGTCGCGGGTCGCGAGGCGGTCCAGCGCGGCCTGTCTGGTGAACGCCCGCTCGCCGTCCGGGGTGGCGTACGTCATCGTCACCGTGTTGCGGCTGTCGACGTCGCGGTCGACCAGCCAGACGCGAGTCATGGAGTGGGGTTGTGGTGGGCGCGGCTTGTAGTCGGCGGTGGGGCTACCCCGACTCACCGATCTGCCCGAGCGTATAGAGGCCGGCGTAGACGGTCGCCCCGACGAACAGGCCGTCGAGAACGGCGCGCAGAACGGCCGACTCCACGAACGTGGGCTGGACGAACTGTACGACTGTCGCCCCGAGTGCGGCGAGCGTCCCGGCTGCGAGCGCGGACCTGAGTCGAGTCATAGACGTGTTTGATTACCATTGAACATGGCTCTGCCGGAGCGGAGACCGACACGGATCTCGAAGCGACGAGTCACCGAGGGCGTCACGCTCAAACGCGCCGACACCCTACCACGGACAGATGGACGCGAGCGAGGTTCGAGCGCGTGCCGGCGACCTCCCCCGGGAGCCGGGCGTCTACCAGTTCCTCGAACGCGGCGACGACGCCGACACCGTCCTCTACGTCGGGAAGGCCGTCGACATCCGCGACCGTGTGCGCTCCTATGCGGACCACCGAGGCGGCGAAGCCGCCTCGAGCCGCGCGAACGGCGAAGCCGTGAGCGGACCGCGGAGCGACCGCATCCGAAAGATGGTGGCCCGCGCCGACGCGATCGACACTGCGGTCACGGACACCGAGACCCAAGCCCTCCTGCTGGAAGCGAACTTGATCAAGCGGCACCAGCCGCGGTACAACGTCCGGCTCAAGGACGACAAGTCCTACCCGCTGGTCCAGCTCACCGACCACGAGTACCCCCGGATCGAGATCACCCGCGATCCCGACGACGCCGCGACCGTGTTCGGCCCGTACACCCGGAAGGGCGAGGTCGAGACGGTCGTGAAAGCGATCCGGGAGACGTACGGGCTGCGGGGCTGTTCGGACCACAAGTTCCGCAACCGCGACCGCCCCTGCCTCGATCACGAGATGGGACTGTGTTCGGCCCCCTGCGTCGACACGATCGGCGCCGAGAGCTACGCGGAGGACGTGTCGAGTGCGGTCCGCTTCTTCGAGGGCGAGACCGGGATCCTCGCCGACCCCCTGCGCCGGGAGATGGAGCAGGCCGCGCAAGCGGAGGAGTTCGAGCGCGCCGCCAACGCCCGGGACCGCCTCGAAACGGTCGAGGCGTTCCACGGCGAGGGCGGCGAGGCGGTCTCCTCGCCCGGAAACCGCCGGGAAGTCGACGTGCTCGCGGCTGTCGTGGAGGGCGGGGACGCGACCGTCGCCCGACTCCACGCCGACGCCGGCCAGCTCGTCGACCGCTCTCGGCACCGCCTCGACGCCCCCGAGGGCGAGGATCGCGTCGCGAGCCTGCTCTCGGCGTTCCTCACCCAGTACTACGCCGAGCGCGACCTGCCCGACGCGGTCCTGCTCTCCGAGCGCCCGGACGACGAGGACGTGCTCGACTGGCTCGAAACTGCGGGCGTCGACGTGTCGGTGCCCGGTGCGGGCCGGGAGGGGAAGCTCGTCGAACTCGCGCTCAAGAACGCCCGCAGCGGCGTCGGCGGCGCCGACGACCCCGTGGGCGCGCTCGGGCAGGCGCTCGACCTCCCCCGCCCCGAACGCATCGAGGGGTTCGACGTGAGCCACGCACAGGGGAAGGCCGTCGTCGGCAGCGACGTGTGTTTCGTCGGCGGGAGCGCCGAGAAGTCCGACTACCGCCGGAAGAAGCTGCCCGACCGCAACGACGACTACGCCAACATGCGCGAACTGGTGCGCTGGCGGGCCGAACGCGCCGTCGACGGGAGCGACGACCGCCCCGACCCGGATCTGCTGCTGATCGACGGCGGCGAGGGGCAGTTGGGTGCCGCGACTGACGCGCTCGACGAGGTGGGCTGGAACGTGCCCTGTATCGCGCTGGCGAAGGCCGAAGAACTGGTCGTGACCCCCGACGGCGTGGAGCGGTTCGACGACGACGCCTCGCACCTCCACCTGCTCCAGTGCGTCCGCGACGAGGCCCACCGCTTCGCGGTCCAGTACCACCAGAGCGTGCGCGACGAGGTGGCGACGGCGCTCGACGAGGTGGAGGGCGTCGGCCCCGAGACCAGAAAACGGCTGCTCCGACGGTTCGGCTCGATCGACGCGATCCGCGAGGCCGGCGAGCCGGCGCTACGTGACGTGAACGGCGTCGGGCCGACGACCGCCGAGCGGATCGACCGGCGGCTGTAAAAATCTCGTTTCACTCTCCAGTACCTATTTGCCGACCGCCGTCGAACCGTCGCCCGTTCGCCGCCCTCCGCCCTCCATGGCGAGTTTCGGCGTACCCCAACCATGAAACGAGTCATACTGATCGCGCTTCTCGTCGCGCTGGCCAGCGTGCCAGCCGCGGCGGCAGTCGCACCGACCGACGGCGCGACCGACGCACCGGCCCCCGCAGTGAACGACGCCGTCTCGACCGAACAGAGCGACGACGGGAACTACACCCGGCTCTACGTCGACGCCCGGGAGAGCTACCTCGACCTCAAGCCCGGCGAGAGCGATACGTTCACCGTCGTCGTCGAGAACGGCGAGGACGAGGCGGTCGACGTGAACCCCCACCTGTTCACGTCGCCGACCGACCGCAACCCGCTCAAGGAGTCGTGGGTCGAGATCGACGGCCCCGACAGCATCGATGCGGGCGAGGAAGTCGAGTACGAAGTGAGCGTCTCCGTCCCTGAGGACGCCGAGATCGCGCGCTACTCCGGTGCGATCGCGTTCACCGACCAGACCGTCTCGACGGCCGGCCGGCCCGACCGCCCGGTCCACGCGGCCCACACGAGCGTCACCGTCTGGAAGGAGCCGACCGTCCGCATCCTCTCGGAGACGTACATCCACACGCAGGTCGAGGCGGGCGACTCGATCAGCAAGCAGATCGTGATCGAGAACACCGGCGACGAGTCGGTGCCGCTGAGCCCCGAGCGCGCCGAGCAGCGCGGCCACTGCTACGGCACCCACTGCCCGCAGCAGGTCGACCAGTCTTGGATCGACGTCGACGCACCGAGCCAGATCGCGCCCGGTGAGACCGCGACCGTGACGGTCACGATCTCGCCGGACGCCGACGCCGAGCGCGGGCGCTACGACACCTCGCTCGACCTGGGGCTGCAGGACCCCAACCGCCGCGACGACAACAACTACTGGCAGGAGGTCAGCCTGAGCTTCGTCGTCTGGGAGCAGCCCGAGGAGCCCTACGAGGCGGAGTTCGAGGTCTCCGAGCGGGCCGAAAACGTCACGCTGACGCTCAACCCACAGAACCGCCGCACGGCCGAGAACGCCGAGGCCGCGAGCTTCGACGTGACGTTCGTCTCGCCCGACGGTGAGCGTATCGAGGCCGAACGCGTGGAGGTGAGCCAGAGCGGCTACGTCGACCTCGGCTCTTCGCCCCAGCGTGGCGCCTCGCAGGACGGCCCCTACGCCACCAACGGCGGGCAGACCGAGTTCGTCTACGAGATCGAGGAGCCGGCTGCCGGCGAGTGGACGGCCGAGATCATGCCCGACAACACGATGGGGTTCCAGTACGAGATCACCCAGAACGAGTCCGACGACGAGGACTCGGACGAGTAACCCCGCTGCAGCCACCCATTTTTCGCGTGCCGCAAGCGAGTAGCGCCGCGTGCCGCGACCGCTGACCTCTCCCCTCGGTGGCCCGAACGTTCGGGCATGACATCGGAGATGACCGCACACGTCATCGAGGAGTACGGCGACCCCGGAGTGTTCACCGAGACCGAACGGCCGGTCCCCGAACCCGCCCCCGGCGAGATCCGCGTCGAGGTCGTCGCCTCCAGCGTCAACCCCGTCGACTACAAGATCCGTGCGGGCCACATCCCCGACTTCGCCCCCGAGTTCCCGGCGACGCTGGGCTGTGACGTCGCCGGCATCGTCGACGCCGTCGGCGACGAGGTCGAGCGGTTCGAGGCGGGCGACGAGGTGTACGGGATGCCCGGTGGCGCCGGCCGACAGGGCGCGCTCGCCGACTACGTCGTCGGCCACGCGGGCACGTTCGCGGACGCCCCCGAGTCGATCCCGCTTGCCGACGCGGCGGCGCTGCCCGTCGTCGCGCTCACGGCCTGGGAGATGCTGACCGACAAGACCGAGGTGGAGATCGACGACGACGTGCTCGTCTACGGCGCCAGCGGCGGCGTCGGCCACATCGGCGTGCAGGTCGCCCGCTGGCTCGGCGCGAACGTGATCGCGACGGGATCGACCGCCGAGAAGCGCGACCTCGCGCTCGAACTCGGCGCGGACGCGACCGTCGACTACACCGAGACCGAGCCCGCCGAGTACGTCGAGCAGTACACGGACGGCGCCGGCTTCGACACCGTGTTCGACCCCGTCGGCCACGACCACCTCGCGGCCGCGTTCGAGGCGGTCCGGCCGTTCGGGAGCGTCGTCACGACCGGCACCAGCGCCGCCGAGGAGCTCTCGCTCGCGCCGATGCACCAGAACTCCCTCGAACTGGGCGTCGTGCTGGTGATCCTCCCGGTACTGCTCGGCGAGGGACAGGAGCGCGTCGGCGACGAGCTCGACGAGATCGCGTCGCTGGTCGACGACGGCGCGATCACGCCGCACATCGATGAACGGTTCACGTTCGACGAGGTGGCCGACGCCCACGCGCTGGCCGAGTCCGGCGAGTTCGTCGGGAAGATCCTGCTCGAAAACGAGTAGCGACTCAGTCGCCCCGTTCGATCACCAGCCGGTAGTCCGCGACTGCGCGTGTTTCTTCGCCGCTGCCCGGGTAGAGCAGTTCGACCGACCAGCGCCCGCCCGCGCCGAGCCGGTCGGTGCTGGCTTCGCTCTCTTCGAGCAGCGTCCCGTCGGCGTCGAGGAACCGGGCGACGGCGGTCACCCCGACCGCAGCCGACTCGCCCGCGTTCTCGATGGTGGTCTCGACCGCGACGAGTTCGTTCTCGCTCCCTTCGTTCGATCGCGAGAGCGTGTGCTCGACGGCGGCGAGCGAGCCGCTCTCTGGCGTCTGGACCGTCGACGGCGTCGGCGTCGGGCTGGCGGTCGGTGAGTCGGTGGGCGGATCGGTGGATGGATCGTTCCCGTCGCCGAGGCCGGCACAGCCGGCCAGCCCGGCGGCGGTGGTCAGGAGGGCGGTGCGCGCGAGGAGGGCACGGCGGCGCATACCGGTCGCTGGGGGCGCCGAACCATATCTTCTGTGTTACTCCCGGAGCAGCCACGCGGCGACGAGCAGCCACGGCAGCGCGGCCAGCACGCCCACCGGCGTCGGCCCGAGCAGCGTGTTCGGCTGCCCGGCGACGAACAGCACGGCGACGCTCGCGATCGCGTTGATCGCACCGTGGCCGATGCTTGCGGGCCAGACGCTCCCCTCCCGGACCGTGAGTGCAGCGAGGAATGTCCCCGCGCCGACGGTGAAGACGAAAAAGGCGAGCATTCCGGTCCACGGGAACCCGGGGTAGTCGAAGCCGTAGTTGTACCCCATCGCGAGCAGCGGCCAGTGCCAGACGCCCCAGACGATCCCCGAAAGGACGACTGCGCGGCGATACCCGAGCGGCAGGAGTTTCGGCAGCAGGTACGCCCGCCAGCCGAACTCCTCGCCGAACGCGAACAGGGCGTTGACGATCGGCGCGATCGTGAGCGCGCTGCCGATCTGGATCGCGACCAGCAGCCACGGGTCCATCCCGACGCCCATGCTCGCCATCTGCTCACGGAACGCGGCCATCGTCGGGTCGAACTGCCCGGGGAAGACGGCGAAGTAGACCGCGGCGCCGACGACGGTCAGCGCCGCGGGCGCCAGCCACGCAGCGGCGTAGGTCCACATCGTCCCCTCGAACTCCGGGCGCAGCCGGTGGCGGTCCCAGCCCTCGCCGGTCGCGAGCCGGGCGGCGACGGTCCCCACCGCAGGGCCGAACATGTATGCGGTCGGGAGTAGCACCGCCGCGAGCGTGATCCCCTCGGCGATTTCGGGGCTGTTCCGGAAGCCGCCGGTGAGCCAGATCGCGAGTCCCGTCGCCCACGAAACGGCGAACGCGACGACGAGGAACACCCCGATCCGGCGGCGTTCGAGCGTCTCGGGCGCGTCGAGTCGGCCGTCCATAGTCGACGTTTCGCTCCGGGGGGAGAAAACCGTGTCCGCGTGTCGCAGCGACTGCGACGCCTACTCGATTTTCGCGTACTGGTCGCGGAGCTTCTCGGCGGCCTCGTCCATCAGGTCAGCCTCGTAGTCGGAGAGATCCCACTCGACGACCTCTTCCACGCCGTTTTCGCCGAGTTTGACCGGGACGCCGAAGGCGGTGTCCTCGTAGCCGTACTCGCCGTCGAGCACGATACTCCCGGGGAGCACCTCGCCGGTGTCGCGGATGACTGCCTCGGCCATGTGGGCGACGCCCGTCGCGGGCCCCCACTCGGTCGCGCCCTTGCGCTCGATCACGTCCATCGCGGACTGCTGGAGGTCGGCGAGGATCTCGTCGCGTTCCTCGGGCGTGAACTCGGGATCGCGGCCGTCGACGCGCACCTTCGAGAAGGCGGGCACCTGCGCGTCGCCGTGCTCGCCGAGGATCGTCGCCTCGACGTTGCCCACCTGGGTGTCGAAGCGCTCGGAGAGCACGTAGCGAAAGCGCGCGGAGTCGAGCCGGCCGCCGAAGCCGATCACCTTCGAGCGGTCGCGGTCGCCGGTCTCGTACAGGTGGCGGTTCAGCAGGTCGACGGGGTTGGAGGTGGTGATCGTGACGAAGTCGTCGTTGTGCTCGGCGATCGAGCTGCCGATATCGTCCATGATCGGCGCGTTGTCGCCCGCGAGGTCGAGACGGGTCTGGCCGGGCTCCCGGGGGATGCCGGCGGTGATGATCACCACGTCGGAGCCGGCGGTGTCCGCGTAGCCGCCCTGCCGGACGGTGGTGTTCGAGTCGTAGGCGACGCCGTGGTTGGCGTCGGCGGCCTGTCCGACGGTCACGTCCTCCTGTTCGGGGATGTCGACGTAGACGAGCTCGTCGACGATATCCCGGAGCGCGAGGTTGTACCCGGCGGCCGCGCCGACTGTCCCTGCCGCACCGACGACGCTGACTTTCGTCATGACGCCTATGGGTTGGGGCAGTTCGGGATTAAACGCACCGATGACGGCGGCGGGGTGTTACGCCAGAACGGCCGCCGGCCCGTCCCACTCGCGTTCGAGCAGGCCGTAGTGGACGGCGTCGACGTGCTCGCCGTCGAGGAACCACGCTTCGCGGGCGGCCCCCTCCTCCGTGAACCCCAGCCGTTCACAGAGCCGCCGGGAGGCGTCGTTGTCCCCCGCGACCGTCGCCGAGACGCGGTGGAGTCGGTGGGCGCGGAAGCCGTAGTCGAGCAGGTGGGCGCCGGCGTCGAGCGCGTATCCGTCCCCCCACGCGTCGGGGTGGAGCCAGACGCCGAAGTTGGCGTAGCCGTCGGGCTGCTTGATCGGGGCGAGGCTGACAGAGCCGACGGGCTCGCCGCCGAAGTCGCCGGATTTCGGCACCACGAGCAGTTCGATCCCGTCGTCGCCGTTCGGGAGCGGCCAGCGCTCCTCGCGGTAGGTCGCCTCGTCGATCGGCGTCCGGAACCGCGTGACGTGGCGCCGGACCTGCGGGTGGTTCTCGGCCTCGACGAGGAACGAGATGTCCGCCTCGCGGGGCGGTCGAAGTTCGATGCGGTCGCCGTCGATGAACGTCGCGTGTGACATCGGTGTGTGGTCGATCGGTGTTGCGGGCGGTACGTCGGTGCCGGCTGTCCAGAACGGAGGGAGTCGGCACGGGCGGTAGCGTGGGTGGTGTCCGGCGGGTGGTGTCGGAGACGGTATAGCGCTTCGGGGGGCCTGCCATGGGTTTTCACGGCAGGGACGCGCTGCGATGCCGAACCGTTATCAGCGTCGGTAGGTTACTTCTCTCGATATGCCACGGGCGTCGAGCCGTCGACCGACCATCCACACCCCCCCACAGGATGCCGAGCGCTGACAGCATCCTCCACCGTTGTCACCTGCTGGTCGTAGGCGAGGCGCCGTGGCTCACGGGGTTCGCCGACGAGCTGCGCCGGCAAACGAGCGCGACCGTCGCCGTCGAATCCGGCGCCGCGGCGGCGCTGGATCGCTTCCGACGCGCCGAGGTCGACTGCGTCCTCAGCGCCCAGCGGCTGGCCGACGGGAGCGGCGTCGAACTGCTCTCGACGATTCAGGAGGAGGCGCCGGCGTTCCCGCTGGTACTGGGCGCCCGCGACGGCTCCGAGCGACTGGCCAGCGACGCGATCGCTGCGGGCGTCACCGACTACGTCCCGATCGACGGGGCGGACGAGGCGACGTGGGAGACGCTGTTCGAGCGGCTCGAACGCGCGCTCTGGTCGGCGCGGCACACCGCCACCCAGCGCGACCGCGCCAGACAGTTCGAGGCGGTGTTTCAGGACTCCAGAACGGCGACGTGGGTGCTCGACGTGGATGGGGAGCTGCTCCGGGTGAACCGCACGGCCAGAGGGATGACCGACGCGTCGGTCGAAGATATCGTCGGCGAGCCGTTCTGGACGCTGCCGTACTGGGACGACACGACGGCGCGGGACGTTCGACAGCTCGTCGAGCGCGGCGCCGGCGGCGTGACGAGCGACGTGGTCGTCGGCGACCCGACGGCGTCGACGCCGACCGTGGTCGAGCTCTCGGTCCACCCCGTCGAGGACGAGCGCGGGCGGGTCGTCTCGCTGGTCGTCGAGGGGCTGGACGTCTCCGAGCGGGTCCGGCTGGAGCGGGACCTCCGCCGGTCGGAGAAGCTCCACCGGGCGACGCTGAAGTACATGACCGACACAGTGTTGCTCACCGACGACGACGGCGAGTACCAGTACGTCTGCCCGAACGTCCACTTCATCTTCGGCTACACCGCCGAGGAGATCCGTGGCGAGCACTCGATCGAGGAGCTACTCGGCGACGACCTGTTCGATCGCGCGGAGCTGGCCGCCGAGGGCGTGCTCAAGAACATCGAGTGTACGGTGACCGACAAGGCCGGCCGGGAGCACACGCTCCTGGTCAACGTCCGGGAGGTGTCGATCCAGGAGGGCCGCATCCTCTACACCTGCCGGGACATCACCACCCGGAAGCAGCGCGAGCGGGCGCTGACCAGCCTGCAGGGGACGGCTCGGGCGTTCCTCTACGCCGAGACCGCCGCGGAGATCACCCGCCACGTCGTCGACGACACGCCGGACGTGCTCGGCCTCGACGCCGGCGCGGTGTACCTGTTCGACGCCGACGAGAACGCGCTCCGCCCCGAGAGCTGGTCGCCGGCGTTCGAGCGGCGACACGGGCCGCCGTCGCCGGTGCCGGTCGACGCCGACAGCCCCGTCAGCCAGTCGTTCGTCCGCGAGGAGACGCTGCGGTTCGAGGACGTGCACGACGCCTCGGGCTTCGACCACCCGGCGAGCGAGCTCCGGCAGGCGGCGTTCGTCCCGCTGGGCGACCACGGCGTGCTCGTCGTGGGGTCGGGCGAGATCAGCGCGTTCGACGGGATCACGGTCGAGCTCGTGGACCTGCTGGCGGCGACCGCGGAGGCGGCGCTGGATCGCGTCGAGCGGGAGTCCCGGCTGCGCCGGCAGGAGCGGGAGCTCCAGCAGCGCAACAGCCGGCTCGCCCAGCTGAACCGGATCAACGAGACGATCCGCGGGATCGACCAAGCGCTCGTGCGCTCGGCGACCCGCGAGGAGATCGAACGCGGCGTCTGTGAGCGACTCGCCGCCGACGACCGCTTCCGGTTCGCGTGGATCGGGGCGGTCGACGACGACGGCGACGCCGTCGAGCCGCGACGCTGGGCCGGCGACGGGCAGGAGTACCTCGACAGTCGGTCGTTCCCGATCAGTGCCGAAGGAGTCGAGCCGGCCGGCCGTGCGGCCGCCACGGGCGAGCTCGTGGGCGTCGACGACGTGGCCGACGACCTGCGCCAGCCCTGGCGCAAGGACGCCCTCGCCCGGGAGTTCCGCTCCTGTCTGAGCGTGCCACTGCGGTACAACGACCTCTCCTACGGCGTGTTGACCGTCTATGCCGACGAACGCGGCGCGTTCGACGGGATGACCCGGTCGGTCGTCGCCGAACTCGGCGAGACGGTCGCCTCGGCGATCAGCGCAACAGAGCGCAAGAACGCGCTGTTGAGCCCCTCCCGAACCCGGCTCCAGTTCGCGGTCGACGACCCGAACTTCGTGCTCTGCCAGCTGGCCCGGCGCGCCGACTGTACGCTCACCTACCGCGGCGGCGTCAGACAGACCATGGAGGGCAACGACGTGTTCGTCGCCGTCGAGAACGGCGACGCCGACGCGGTCGAAGCCGCCGCTACGGAGCTGGTCGCCGTCTCGGGAGTCAAACGGATCACCACCGAGGGAGCGCGGAGCGTGCTCCGACTGCGGTTCGCCGAGCAGTTCCTCGCGCTCGATCTCGCCGACCACGGCGCGGTGTTCCACAGCGCGACCGCGACGCCGACGGGGACGACGCTCACCGTCGACGTGCCCGAGAACGTCGACGTCCGGTCGGTCTCCTCGCTGATCGCCGCCGAGCTCGACGGCGTCGAGCTCCGGTCGAAGCGGACGCTCGACGACGCCGCCGACCCCTACGCCGAGTTCCTCGACCGGCTGACCGAACGCCAGTTCGAGGTGCTCCAGACCGCGTACTACAGCGGCTACTTCGAATCGCCGCGCGGGAGCTCCGGTGAAGCCGTCGCCGGAACGCTCGACATCTCGCCGCAGGCGTTCTACCGCCACGTCCGCACCGTTCAGCGAAAACTGTTCGACACACTGTTCGACGACGCTACCGATGGGACTGATGCATAGTAAACGGCAACAGGAGACCGACATTGAATAGTAAACAATCAGACTCTGGCGGGTCGAGGTCGTCGATCCGAGTGGAGCGGCGGACGAACGCCCTCCGATCATCACATGACCGAGGACACCCGCGACGAACCGATTCCCTACGAGTGTTTCTCGTGCGGGAACATCGTACGGACCGACAGCCAGCCACTCACCTGCCCCGACTGCGGCGGGGAGATGCGTAACCGACGAACGAGACTCGAATAACAGTGAGCTCCACGACAGAAGACACGACCGAGCAGGAGAGTAGCGAGACGACAGAACACGAGTCGGCGCTGGAGACGGCGAAACGCCAGCTCCACAGCGCGGCCCAGCACGTCGACGTCGACGAGAACGTGATCGAGCGGCTGAAACACCCGAAGAAGGTCCACGAGGTGACCGTGCCGATCGAGCGCGACGACGGCTCCGTCGACGTGTTCACGGGCTACCGCGCCCAGCACGACAGCGTCCGCGGCCCGCACAAGGGCGGGCTGCGCTACCACCCCGAGGTGACCCGCGACGAGTGCGTCGGGCTCGGGATGTGGATGACGTGGAAGTGTGCGGTGATGGATCTCCCCTTCGGCGGCGCGAAAGGCGGGATCGCGGTCAACCCCAAGGAGCTGAGCGAGAGCGAGACCGAGCGACTCACCCGACGGTTCGCGGAGGAGCTCCGCGACGCCATCGGCCCGAAGAAGGACATCCCCGCGCCCGACATGGGTACCAGCCCCCAGACGATGGCGTGGCTGATGGACGCCTACTCGATGCAGGAGGGCGAGACGACGCCGGGCGTCGTCACGGGGAAGCCGCCGGTCGTCGGCGGCAGCGAGGGTCGCGACGAGGCGCCGGGCCGGAGCGTCGCAATCGTCGCTCGCGAGGCCGCCGACTACTACGACATGCCGCTGTCGGACACCTCGGTCGCGATCCAAGGGTACGGCAGCGTTGGCGCGAACGCGGCGCGCCTGCTCGACGAGTGGGGCGCGAACGTCGTCGCCGTCAGCGACGTAAACGGCGGGATCTACGACCCCAACGGGCTCGACACCAGTTCAATCCCCAGCCACCACGAGGAGCCGGAAGCGGTGCTCAGCCATCCTGCCCCCGAGAAAGTGAGCAACGACGAGCTGCTCGAACTCGACGCGGACGTGCTGATCCCCGCCGCCATCGGCAACGTCATCACCGCCGAGAACGCCGACGACGTGCAGGCCGACGTGGTCGTCGAGGGCGCCAACGGGCCGACGACCAGCACGGCCGACGAGATCCTCGAAGAGCGGGGGATCCCCGTGATCCCGGACATCCTCGCGAACGCCGGCGGGGTGACGGTGAGCTACTTCGAGTGGCTGCAGGACATCAACCGCCGCGCGTGGTCGCTCGACCGCGTCCACCGCGAACTCGAATCCGAGATGGTCGAGGCGTGGGAGACGGTGCGCGACCGGCGCGAAGAACACGACGTGAGCTGGCGCGACGCCGCCTACGTGGTCGCGCTCACGCGAGTCGCCGAGGCCCACGATAGCCGTGGGCTCTGGCCGTAACTCTCGAAAAACGACCGACCGACGGTCACATATTGCCGCCTTCTTCGTAGGGCTGGACGACGACGAACCCTTCCTCGCCGGTGAACTCCATCTGCATCGACTCGCCGGACTGCTGGCCGATCTCGATCAGCTTGTTCGTCCCGATCGACGGCGAGAGATCCGAGCTCCACGCGACGGTGGCGTCGGGGTCAGTGGTGACCGGCGGCGACATCACCAGCGGGTCGCCGTGGGTGGAGATCGCCACGTCGCCGGGGCCGGAGAGGTAGACGTTCGTCAGCCCGCCGGCGGCGGCGCCGGAGAGGCTGCCGATCGTGCCGATCTCGTAGTCGATCCCCTCCTCGAAGGCAAGCACGTCGGTGCCGTTGACCGAGATCGACTCGTCGGCGTCGAGCGAGAGGATCTGCACCTTCTTCCCCTGATCGGCGAGGAACAGCGAGCCGCTACCTTCCGCTTCCATCACGGGCGTTCCCTCGTCGGTGACCGCGTCCTTGACGAGCCCGGTGAGCCCGCCCTCCGCGGAGGATCTCCCGGTGAACGTCAGGTCGCCGGTGTACGCGACCATCGTACCGACTTTCACCGTGACGAGCCCGTCGACCGGGATCTTCAGCAGTCGGTTGTTCTCCTTCTGAAAGCCGCTCGCGTCGCTGTCAGAGCCGGTCGCTTCGCTGTCAGGGCCGTTGGCATCGATGAACTGCTCCAGTTGCATGGGGACGCCCGAGATTGTGTCGGCATTCGTGAAAAACCCCGGGCGTCCAGAACCACTAACCCCCGGCCACACGAGCCCCGGGTATGGAGCAACTGTTCGCCCCCTGGCGGATCGACTGGGTGGAGCGCGACCCCGAGGACGACGAGATCGACGGCTGCCCGTTCTGCGTGCTGCCCGAGCGCGACGCCGACCGGGAGAGCCGGATCGTCGCCCGGGGCGAGCACTCGTTCGTGATCCTCAACAACGCCCCCTACGCCCCGGGGCACGTGATGGTCATCCCCGACCAGCACACCGGCGAGTGGGCCGATCTCTCCGACGCCGAACTGCTCGACCACGCGAAGCTGAAAGTCGCGGCCATCGACGCACTGGAGGCGGCGTTCGGGCCGGACGGCGTCAACGCCGGCGAGAACCTCGGCGGCGACGCCGCGGGCGGCTCGATCGACGACCACCTCCACACCCACCTGATCCCGCGCTGGAGCGGCGACACGAACTTCATGCCGATCGTCTCGGACACGAAAGTGATCGTCGAGGCGCTGGAGGAGAGCTACGAGAAGCTCCACGAGGCGTTCGCGACGCTGCCCGACGCCGTCGACGATCCCGAAAAAACGGACGCGGTCGAACTGCGGTTCGACTAGAGGAACGGCAGCCCCGGCGACGCGTAGATCGAGGTGACGCCGAGGTACAGCGTGACGAACACGCCGACGAACACGACCGTCCGCAGCCACCAGATCCAGAGGCGGGCGACGCTCGCGTCGGCGTTACTGCCCTGCTTGATCTCGTCGACGGCTTCCGGGCCGTACACCCAGCCGACGAAGATCACGCCCAGCAGCACCGACGCCGGCAGGAGGACGCTGTACGCCAGCGTGTCGAACCAGCCCAGCCACGCGGTGTCCCACGCGGCGAGCGTGCCGAGGAGGAACAGCGCGCCGCCGAAGCCAAAGGCGGTCGCCTTCCGGTCCCAGTCGTACTTGTCGACGCAGTAGGAGGTGACGACTTCGAGCAGGCTGATCGCGGAGGACAGCGCCGCGATCAGCACCACGAAGAAGAACAGCGCGCCGACGACCCGGCCCGCCATCCCGAGATCGGTGAAGGCCTGCGCGACCGAGACGAACAGCGCCCCGGGGCCGCCGCCGGCGGCGCCCTCCGGCACCGTGCCGAACTGGACGAACAGCAGCGGGATCACGACCAGCCCCGCCAGCACGCCGATCGCGGTGTTGAGGCCGACGACGAGCCCGCCGTCGGCGGGCAGGCTCTCGTCCTTGTCGATGTAGGAGGCGTAGGTGATCATCGCGCCCATCCCCAGCGACAGCGAGAAGAACGCCTGACTCACCGCAAAGGGGACGACCGAGCCGAGGTTGTTCGCGAGGTAGCCCAGATCCGGCGAGAGGTAGTAGCCGTAGGCGGGGCCGCTCCCGTCGAGCGTGAACGCGTACACCGCGAGCCCGAGCAGCATCACGATCACCGAGGGGACCATCAGCTTCGTCGCCTTCTCGATCCCGTCCTCGACGCCGAACGCGACGATCCCCGCGGTCAGCGCCATGAACACGCCGTGGAACGCGATCGCTTCCCAGCCGACGGAGACGGCGCCGAAGTACGCGCCCGTCCCGCCGAAGTAGCCGCCGGTCAGGCTGCCGATCACGTACCGGATCACCCAGCCGCCGACGACGCTGTAGTACGACAGGATCCACAGCCCCGTGAACAGCCCCAGTCCGCCGACGACCGTCCACGCCGGGTGGTCCAGTCGATCGAACGCCTCGATCGCGTTGAGCTTTGCGCGCCGGCCGATCGCGAACTCGCCGAGGATCGTCGGCAGGCCGATCAGTACCGCCGCGAGCAGGTACACCAACACGAACGCCGCACCGCCGTTCGTCGCGGTTTTGAACGGGAACTGCCAGATGTTCCCCAGTCCGACCGCGCTCCCGACCGCGGCGAGGATGAACCCCGCACGCGTCGTCCACGTCTCTCGTTGTGCCATGTGTCCACAGCCCGGGCATCTCGGAGAAGTTTCTGTCGGTTCACGTCGAAACGAACGTCAGAAATAGTACATATGTCCATATCGGTTGCGACCACTCAACTCAAGTACCGGCGCGCCCCGAATCCGGCCGAATGGAGCGAAAGGGGGCCGTCCGCCGCGTCGGCGTCGTCGTGCTCGCCGCCAACCTCGCGCTGGCGCTGCTGAAGACGGGCGTCTGGCTGGAGACGGGCAGCCTCGCACTCGTCAGCGAGGCGGTCAACAGCGCCTCCGACGCCGTCTACAGCGCGGTCGTCGTCGCCGGCCTCTACCTCACCACCCAGCCGCCGGACTTCGAACACCCCCACGGCCACGAGCGGATCGAGCCGTTCGTCGCGCTGTTCGTCGCTGCGGGGGTGCTCGCCGCCGGGATCGGGGTGGCCTACTCCGGCGCCACGTCGCTGCTGGCGGGGTCGTACTCGGCCGTCTCGCCGCTGCCCGCGGTCGTCCTCGGCGTCGGCGCCGTCGCGAAGTACGGGCTGTATCGCTACTGCCTGCGTGCCGGCGAGGACCACAGCTCACCCGCGCTGGTCGCGACGGCGAAGGACAACCGGACCGACGTGCTGACCGCGCTCGCCGCGCTAATCGGCGCCGCCGGCGCCGCGGTCGGCTACCCCGTGCTCGACCCGATCGCCGCGCTGGTGGTCGCCGTCGGCATCCTGCTGACCGGCGTCGACATCGTCCGGGACAACGTCGGCTACCTCGTCGGCGCCGCGCCGCCGGAGGACCTCAGACAGGAGATCGTCGACGCCGCGCTCGCTCACCCCGAGGTTCGGGGCGCCCACGACGTAGTGGCCCACTACGTCGGGCCGGAGGTCGACGTGAGCCTCCACATCGAGGTCGAGGGCGACATGACCGTCCGCGAGGCCCACGAGATCGAGACGGCGGTGATCCAGTCGATCCGCGATCTCTCCGAGGTCGACGACGCGTTCGTCCACGTCGACCCCAAGGAGCTGGGCGAGTGGAAGGAGGACGATCGCTGGCGCGACGAGCGCGTCAGCTGACCGGGCGAGCGCTTATTCCGCTCCGCGCCCCAGCACCGCCATGGCCGGCTACGAGGCGGGGTTTCGCGACCTGACCGAGGAGGTGCGGGACCGCGAGCTGCCCGTCGAGGGCGACGTGCCGGGGTGGCTCGACGGCGCGCTCTACCGGAACGGGCCCGCGCGCTGGACCGTCGGCGACGCCGAAGCGGACCACTGGTTCGACGGGCTCGCCCACCTCACCAAGTTCGCGTTCGACGACGGCACGGTTCGGTACACCAACCGCTTCCCCCGGACCGAGGCGTACCGCGCCGCCGTCGAGGACGGCAGCTTCGCCGGGCAGTTCTCCTCGACCGACGGCTACCTCAGCCGCGTGAAGTCGATGCTCGCCGGCGATGCGACCGACAACGCCAACGTCCACGTCGCCCGGATCGGCGGCGAGCTCGTCGCGTTGACGGAGACGCCGAACTGGCTCCGGATCGACCCCGAGACGTTGGAGTTCCGGGGAACGCTCGACTACGACGACGACCTGACCGCCCACCACGTCACTGCCCACCTCCGGCAGGACCCCGACAGCGGCGCCCACTGGGGCTACTTCACGAAGTTCGGCCGCCGGAACGAGTACGTCCTCTTCCGGATTCCTGAGGGCACCACGCGCCGCGAACAGGTGGGGAGCGTTCGCGTCGAAAAGCCGGCGTACATGCACAGTTTCGCGCTCACGCCGAGCTACGCGGTGCTGGTCGAACCGCCGCTGGTCACCCATCCGGCGAAGTTCCTGCTGCCCGGCGCCGGCGGATTCATCGACAACTACGACTGGGAGCCCGACCGTGGGACGCGCTTTCTCGTCTTCCGGCGCGACTCGGGCGAACTCGTCCGCGAGACGACGGTGCCGGCGTTCTTCACGTTCCACACCGCCAACGCGTTCGAGCGCGGAAGCGGCGACGACGCGACCGAACTCGTCGTCGACCTCGTGGCGTACGACGACGACAGCGCGGTGACGGACCTCTCGATAGCCGCGCTCCGAGGCGGCGACGCCGGCTTCCCCTCGGGGGAACTCCGGCGCTACCGGCTTCCGCTCGACGGGGGGAGCCCCACGCACGCACACCTCGCCGACGAGGTGGAGATGCCCCGGTTCGCCCCCGGAGTCCACACCCGCGAGTACGAGCACGTGTTCGCGCAGTCGACGGAGATGGACGGCGGCAACGCGCTCGTCCGCGTGGACGTAGGCGGCGGGGAGGAACGGGGCGTTGCGCGACGCTGGGAGGAGCCGGGGATCTTCTCGGGCGAACCGATCTTCGTTCCGCATCCCGACGGTGAGACGGAGGCCGACGGCGTCGTGCTCTCGCTCTGTCTCGACGCCGACGCCGGGCGGTCGGTGCTGGTGGTGCTCGACGGCGAGCTAACCGAACTCGCGCGGGCACCGCTGCCCCATGCCGTCCCCTTTGGCTTCCACGGGGAGTACTTCCCGAACGGTTAGGCGGTTCTCGTCCCGCCGACGACCGTGATCTCGCGCTCGGCGTCGACGTGGCCCGAGAGGCGGAGCGTCGCCGACCCCTCGTCTGTCTGCGTGTCCTCGGTGTCGATCGACAGCGACGCCGTCACCGTCTCGCCGGCGTCGACGGATCGTTCGATCAGGTGGGACTCGTCGTCGTCGGCGATCCGTGTCGGCCAGTAGGCGGCCGCGAGGAAGCGACCCGCGGTCTCCGTAGTGTTCGTCGCCGTTAGCTCCACGTCGAACGTCTCCCCGCGATCGACGCTGTCGGGCACCGAGAGCGAGTCGAGTTCGAACGACGGCGCCGACGCCGCGAGCGTCTCGCGGGCATCGGGAGGCAGCTCCCACTCTCCCGATTCGCCGCCGCGTTCGAGGACGATCCGAGCATCGTCGGCGTCGAGCGGCGAGTCGAGTTCGAACGCGACGTACCGGGCGTCGTCGCTCCCGCCGAGTTCGGGGCTGCCGACGATCCCGCCCTCGTGGCCCGCGACGGCGTAGTTCTGAGCCCCCTCGTCGCCGGGGTCGACCGCCGCCCACGACTCGCCGCCCGCGTCGAGGCTGAACGCGTCCATCTCCAGTTCGGCGTCGCTGCGGACCGACGCGACGACGAACTGCTTCCCCGCGGGGGCGACGACGCCACCCGAGCCCATGATCGACTCGTACGTTACCGCCTTCTCGGCGACGATGTCGAACACGGCGACGGTCGCGCCGCCGACCGTTCGGTCGGACGACGCCGGCGGCGGGACCTCTGTTTCGGACGGGGACCCCTTCGGTTCGGTCGGTGAGTCGGTCGGTGAGTCGGTCGGTGAGTCGGTGTTCCCCGGCGAGTCGCCGATACAGCCGGCGGTCACGAGCGCCGCGGCGAGGCCGAGGCTACCCGCGAGGAACTCTCGTCTGGTGGAGGGCATCAGCCGAAAATCGGGGCGGCGACGGTAACAAGCCTTGTGGGGCGGCGGGAAGCGGTTCGGGAGTCAGACCGGTGTCCCGAACGCGTACACCGTCTGGTGGCTGTCGACCTCGACCTCGGCGAAGTCGCCAGGTTCGAGGCCGTGCTCGCTCGCGTTCTGGACGACGATCTGCCGGTAGGCGGAGTCGCGACACTTCACCGAATCGCCCGTCCCCTCCTCGACGACGAGCACCTCGCGGGTGGTGCCCACGAGCTCTTCGTACGCCTCGGCGACGATCTCCCGCTTGAGTTCGCTCATCGCCTTCGAGCGGTCCTTCTTCGTCTGCCCGCCGAGCCCCTTCATGTCGGCGGCGTCGGTGCCGGGGCGCTTCGAGAAGCGCGTGACGTTGACCTTCTCCGGGCGCACTTCGCGGAACAGCGCCATCGACTGCTCGTGGTCGGCCTCGGTCTCGGTGGGGAAGCCGACGATGAAGTCAGTCGAGAGCGTCCAGTGATCGAGCGTCTCGTCGAACGTCTTGACGATGTCGACGAACTTCTCGACGCGGTGCTGGCGGCGCATCTCTTCGAGCACCTCGTCGCTCCCGGACTGTACCGGCGCGTGGAGGAAGTCGTACAGCTTCTCGTTGGCGGCGTACACCTCGGCGAGCTCCTCGCGGATCCCGTGGACGCCGCCGGGGTTGGCCATCCCCACCCGGACCCGGAACTCGCCGTCGATGTCGCAGATGCGGTCGAGCAGTTCGGGTAGCTTCCGCTCGCCCTCGTCCCAGCCGTAGACGCCGGTGTCCTGCCCCGTGACGCGGAGCTCCTTCGCGCCGGCGTGGACCAGCGCGCGGGCCTTCTCGACGTTCTCCTCGACGCTCGGGGAGTCGATGCGGCCGGTGGCCTGCTTGGTGATGCAGTACGAGCAGTTGCTCATGCAGCCCCGCGCGATGGGGAGGATGCCGACGACGCCGTCCAGCACGGGCTCGGTGCCCGGGCCGGGCGTGGGGCACTCGCCGTTGGTGACCGCCTCGGGCACGTCGTCCCAGTGGAGGACTTGGGCGTCGAGGTCGGCCTGCTCGAACTCCTCGCTCTGGGCTAGCGCCATGCAGCCGGTGACGATCAGGTCGGCGGTCTGCTCGTCGAGCTCCTCGGCGCGGCGGAGCATGTTGCGCTCGGTCTTCTCGACGACGGTACAGGAGTTGAGGATCGACACGTCCGCCTCTTTGGGCCCGTCCACCCGGTAGTGGCCGGCGTCGCGCAGCGCGCTCTCGATCGACCGACTCTCACCCCGGTTCGACGTACAGCCGTACGTCTCGATGTGGTAACGGGCCATCTTCGTCGGAACTGGGCGAGCGGCGCGCAAAAGCCCGACGGTTCCGCATCCGTTCGACAGCGAGTCCCGGTCCGGGAGCGAAAGGGGGTGCTTTCTTGCGTCCGGACCCGAAATCGAGGGAGTGATGCCCTCCAGACGCACGTTCCTCGCAGCGGTCGGTGCCGGCGTCGTCGGCAGCCTCGCCGGCTGTATCGACGGAGCCACCGACGGCGCTCCCTCGCCCGGCAGCGACGAGAGCACCGAATGGCCCGTCCGGAACTACGACCGCTACGGCGCGGCGTACGTCCCCGACGCCGCAGTCCCTCGATCAGAGCCGAGCGAGCGCTTCAGCACGCCCCTCGACGGCACCCCGCGCGGGCGCCCGGTCGTCGCCGGCGGACGGGTGTTCCAGTCCACGTGGGGCGGGATGGAGGCGCTCGACGCCGAGAGCGGCGAGAAACTGTGGACCTATCGCGAGGCGGACGAGGAGGGCGCCAGCTACTACACCGCGCCGGCGGTCCACGACGGGACCGCATTCCTCGGCACTGACGCCGGCCTCGTCACCGTCGACGCCGAAAACGGCGAGGAGCAGTGGCGGGTCGAGACCGACGGGCAGGTCACCGCGTCGCCGGTCCCCGGGATCGAGTGGGAGGCGCTGTACGTCGGAAGCGACCACGGGGAGGTACTCCGGGTCGGCCCGGGCGGCGAAACCGAGTGGCGGGCCTCGGTGTACGGCGAAGTGACGCATCTGGTCTCGGCGCAGATGGCCGGGGTCACCGCGGCCACCAGCGGCGGCGAACTGTTCACCCTCTACGACGGCCGCGGGCGCTGGCGGCAGAAGGTGCCCGGGAAGGTGACCGCCGTCGCCGGGGAAACCGGGAACGATCTGTTCGTCGCGACGTTCGGCGGCGGCGTGCTGAAGCTCCGGACGGCCGCCCACGCGGGCAGGGTCGCGTGGCACGCCGAGAACGGGCCGGTCGCCGATGGGGCGCTCGTGCTCGCCGACGGCGCGGTGTTCGGCGGCGACCTCTCGGGCGTCGACCGAATCGACGCCGACGACGGGAGCCGGGGTTGGGAGCTCGGCGACGACACCTACTCCGTCGCGGCCGCGGGGGACACGCTGTACACCGGCGCCGACGGCGCGGTCGTCGCCCGGCCGCTCTCGGGCGGCTCCGGCGTCGGCGGGGCCCGGGTGAACGCCGAGCGATTCCGGTACGGTGTCGGCGAGGAGGCCTCCGCGATGGGGGTGACCCCGGCCGACGGCGCGCTGTTCGTCGGTGTGAGCGACAGGGGCGACGGCGAAGAACGGCTGGTCGCGTTGGAGTAACGGGGGCGGTTTATTCGGGCGCGCCCTCGACAATCTCGACGCCCGAACTCGCGCCGATGCGTTCGGCGCCGGCGTCGAACATCGCCATCGCCGCCTCGTAGCTCCCGACGCCGCCGGAGGCTTTGACGGGCAGATACTCGCTCATCAGTTCCACGTCTGCCACCTCGGCACCACCGTCCGCGAAGCCCGTCGAGGTTTTCACCATGTCGGCGCCCGCAGCCTCGGCGGCCTCACAGGCGGCGTGTTTCTCGTCGTCACCGAGCAGCGCCGTCTCGATGATCACCTTCACCGGCAGCGGTGTGGCGGCGACGATTCCGGCCAGTTCGTCCGCGACGGCGTCGGTCTCGCCCGCCCGCAGCCGGCCGACGTTGATCACCACGTCGAGCTCGTCGGCGCCGTCGCCGTCGGCGACGACTGCCTCCTCGCGCTTGGCGGCCGGCGCGTGCTGTCCGTGGGGGAAGCCGATCACCGTCGCCAGCGTCACGTCGGGCGCGTACTCGGCGGCCTCGGCCACGTAACACGGCGGGATGCAGGCGTTCATGCCGTACTCCGCGGCCTCGTCGAGGACGCGCTTCGTGTCGGTCCACGTCGTCTCGGGGCCGAGTACCGTGTGGTCGATGTGGGCGGCGAGCTCGTCGCGGTTCATAGCCGCCTCTGCGTGGCCCGCGGTGAAAAACACCGACGCTACGCGCTGGGGCCGGGCATCGTCGCACTCGCGAACGCTCCGTAAGCCTTTCCGCCTCACCGCTCCCCCCGGAAACCATGGTACTCCCCGCCGGCTTCGCGCTGCCGCCGCTGCCGTACCTGCTCGGGCTGCTGCTCGCCGGCGGCGCCGTCGCCGTCGGGCTGCGGCGCCGCGACCCGCCGGTGTCGGCCCGGCTCGTGCTCGCGCTCGTGCCGTGGATGCTCGCGGGCGCGTGGCTCCACGTGCTCGACGTGGTCGGCGCCGCTCCGGACGCGGTCGCCCCGCTGCTCGGCACGCCGGCCGCGTACGTCACCACCGCCGTCCTCGCCGGCGCGGTCTGGCTCGCCGTCGAGGCCGACGACGGGAACGAACGACCGTTCGCCGCCGCCGGCGCCGGCCTCGCCCTGATCGCGCTCGTCGTCGGTTTCCGTTGGGGGTTCGCAGAGGGGACGATCGGCGTCGTCTGGCCGGCGATCGCGGCCGTCCTCGGCGTCGCCGTCGGAATCGGCGTCTGGGTCGGCCTGCGTCGCGTCGCCCCGTCGATCGGCGACGCCGGCGTCGCAGGTGCGCTGGCGATCGTCGCCCACAGCCTCGACGGGGTCTCGACCGCGATCGGGATCGACGTGCTCGGCGCGACCGAGCGCACGCCGCTGTCGCGGATGGTGATCGAGTTCGGCGCGACGCTCCCGACCGCCGACCTGCTCGGGAGCGCGTGGCTGTTCGTGCTGGTGAAGCTCGCACTTGGTGCTGGCGTCACCGCGCTGCTGGCGGAGTCGGTCCGGGACGCACCCCGCGAGGGGCGGCTGCTGCTGACGTTCGTCGCGGCCGTGGGGCTCGGCCCCGGCGCGCACAATCTGCTGCTGTTCTCGATCACGGGCTGATCGACACTCGGCCGGATCGCGGCGCTTTTGCCCTCGCCGCCGGCAACCGCGAGTATGGCCAAACAGCCCCACCTGCTCGTCGGCGACGGCGACGTGAACGAGATCGCGCTCATCCCGGGCGACCCGGGCCGCGTCGACCGCATCGCCAAGCAGTGTGAGAACGTCGAGGAGGTCTCAGAGAACCGCGAGTACAAGGTCGTCAACGCCGAGTACGAGGGAACCGAGCTGACGATCTGCTCGACGGGGATCGGCTGCCCCTCCGCCGCCATCGCGATCGAGGAGCTCCACAACGTCGGCGTCGAAACCGTCCTCCGCGTCGGCACGACCGGCGCGCTGCAGGAAGAGATCGAGATCGGCGACATGGTCGTCGCCACCGGCGCCGCCAAGGAGGAGGGGACGAGCAAGCGCTACGAGTCGGCAACCTACCCCGCGGTGCCGGACTACGACGTGCTCTCGAACCTCGTCGACGCCTCGGAAGCCAACGACGAGGACGTCCACGTCGGCCCGATCGTCTCCGACGACGCGTTCTACAACGAGAGCGACGAGTTCGTCGAGGACTGGGAGGAAGCGGGCCTGCTCTGTATCGAGATGGAGGCCGCCGCGGTGTTCTCGCTGGCCCGGCGCCGCGGAATGCGAGCCGGCGCGATCTGTACCGTCGACGGGAACCTCGTGAGGGGGACCCAGAAGGGCGAGACCGAGGAGGACGAACTGCCCGAGAAGGCGAAGGACAACGTCGAGCGCGCCATCGGGATCGCGCTCGACGCCGTCGCCGCGCTCTGAATGGGCTTCCGGGAGCAGTTCCGCGCGGTCTGTCGGCGCTGTCGGTCCGTCGAGCGCCGCGAGGTCGCCGAGTTCCAGCGCTGGGTGGAGAACACCGACAACCTCGTCCGCCTCTCGGCGCTGGTGTTCGTCCCGCTGCTGATCGCGCTGGTGACGCTGCTCTCGAACGCCGTCGCCGCGCTGCCGTATCTCCTCTTCCCGCCGCTAGCCTCCGGGGCGTACACGCTGTTCGTCCGCCCCGAGAGCCGCTACGCTTCGCCCCAGCGTTTCGTCGGCGGGATCACGGCGGGCGCGGTCTGTGGCTGGATCGCGTTCGTGGCCGCCGAGCGACTGCTCCCCAGCGCGGCTGGGGGGACCGTCCCGCCGATCGCCGCCGCCAGCGCGATCGCGCTCACCGCGATCGTGACGTGGGTGCTCGACGTCGAGGAGCCGTCGGCGTTCTCCTCGGCGCTGCTGGTGTTGGTCGTCGACATGGGGACTGGGACGGTCGTGCTCCGGCCGCTGTCGCTGTTCGTGCTCGAACTCTCCCCGCGCTCGGCGTACGTCGTCAGCGTCCTGCTCTCGACGGCGCTGGTAGCCGCCGCCTTCGCCGTCTGGGACAAGACGTTCTACGAGCGCCGAGCGACGTACCTCTACGGCACGACCCACGGCGACGATCACGTGCTCGTCCCGACCCGCGGCGAGAACGACGCCGAGACCGCGACGATGGCGGCCCGCATCGCCGCCGACCACGACGCCGGCAAGGTGGTGCTGCTTGACGTGCTCGACGGGATCGACCCGGACGTGCTGGCCGCCCACCGCGGCGAGGACGACCCCGAGTCGATCCACGAGGGCGACGCCGAACGCGTCCGCGAGGCGGCCGAACGGCTGGACGAACTGGCCGAGCGGCTGCGAGAGAGCTACGGCGTCCCGTGTGAGGTGATCGTCGCCAGCGGCGACCCCGCGGTGACGGTGCTCGACACCGCCGAGCGCGCCAACTGCGACCTCGTGATCACGCCCTACGAGACCGAGGACGGCGCGCTCTCGCCGTACGTCCGGACGGTGCTCTCGGGCCCCGTCGACGCGATCGTCCACCGCTCGACCGGGACGACCGACTGGCGGCGGGTGATGGTGCCGATCGCCCGCCCCGGCGACACCGCCCACGCGATGGTGGACTTCGCGAACCGGTTGGCCGGCGACGACGGCCGGGTCAGCGTCTGTACCTGCATCGACGAGAACGGCTCGCGGCGGGCCGCCGAGCACCGCCTCGCGAACGTCGTCGAGGCGTTCGACGGGCCCGTCGAGACCCGGGTCGCGCGGGCGGAGATCACGACGTACATCGAGGAGAACGCCGGCGCGTACGATCTGGTGATGCTCGGCTCCTCCGGCGAGCGCTCGACGGCCTCGCGGCTGATCTCGCCGCCGACGTTCAAGCGATTGCGGGAAGTGGACTGCGACGTTGCCGTGGTTGATCGGGGCGATGCTGGGCGGTGAGTATGGGGTTCAGTGAGTGAGGGTTGCGGCGTTTTTACGAGATGCTGTGAACCGCGACAGCGACAGCACCAGCATCTCGACCGTTGGCACCTTGCGACCGCAGTGCGCCGAACACGAGGTTCGGCGCAGCACCGAGTCCCCACCCCTCCCCCGCGGGCCGTCGACGAGAATCGAAGATTCTCGTCTGCCAACCAGAACGCGAAGCGTTCTGGTGACGGCGACCGATGCCGGCCCGCGGCGTCCACCGCCACCGCACCGCCGCGGCTGTCGGCGCGAAGCGCGAGCGGCTCCGTCCGCGAGCCAGCGCGAGGTCCTCGTGAGCGAAGCGAACGAGGGCACGAGAGAGCTTGCTCTTTCGGAGGACGAGCGACCAACGGGAGCGAGTCGGCTGGGGGGGCCTGAGGGCTGTACGGGGCGGTGCAGTCACAAGTGGTCTACGAACGAGCTGCTGTTGCTGTCGCGGTCGTCGAACGCGTCAGCTATGACGTACCAGAAATCAGCCGGAAATACGCCAACTCCGCGAAATCTCCTGTCTCGAACGACTACTCCTCGCCCAACAGATGGCTCGCTTCGCGCTCGCTGTCGCCGTGGCCCATCGCGGCCTCCACGAGCAGATGCCCGCCGATGGCCGCCGGGCTGATCACCGTATCCGCGCCGGCACGCTTGAGTTTGCTCACGTTCTCCCGCTGGGTCACGCCGACCGCGATGTGGATATCGGGGTTGAGCTCGCGGGCGGTCAGGATCGAGAGCGCGTCGTTGGCGTCGTTGTTGGTGGCGGCGATGACGGCCCGTGCGCGGTCGATGCCGGCGCTCTGGAGCGGCTCCTCGTCGCTCGGGTCGGCCGTCAGGACGTGCACGTCGCGGTTGGCCAGCCGTCTGGTCGCCGCCTCGTCCTCGGTGATGACGACGAACTTCGCCTGGGTTTCCAGTTCTTCGAGGATCGGTTCCGTCAGGTCGCCGTAGCCGAGAACCAGCACGTGGTTCTCGAACGTGTCGAGTTGTTGTTCGGTCATGCGTCCGAGTGCGGCAGAGAGTCGGGCCTCGATCATCGGCGTCAGCACGACACCGAGCGCGACCGCGAAGGAGGCCACCGAGAGCAGGATCGCCGACATGGCGAACAGCCGTGCCTGCTCGGTCTGAGCGTAGATGTCCCCGTACCCCACGGTGCTGCCGGTGACGAGCGTGTAGTAGAACGCGTCGGTGAGGCTGTCGACGCCGTGGAACTCGTCTCTGAACGCGTAGGTGCCGGCGGTGCCGTACGCCTGTGCGGCCACCAGCGAGCCGGTCGCGGCGATCTGGGTGGTCGTCAGATCGAGTTCGGTGTCGAACGTCCGGTAGTTGAGCGCGACGACGGGCAGCGCGAGCAGCGACAGCGCCACCATCGGGTAGGAGTACTCGCTGGCCTGCAACAGCCCCTGTGCGGCCGTGATCGGGAGCATCACGACCGTGAGGTACCAGCCCGCGCGGTAGCGCTTGCGGAGCATGAACGCCCCGGCCAGCGTGAGAAATCCCGTCAGTGCGCCCGTAAAGCCCACCGTCTGCCGGACCATCGGCGGGATGTACGGCGCCAGCGGGCCGGTGACCGTCGTCGTCGAGATGTTGACGATCCCCGTGCCGACCGACAGCGCGGCGACGGCGAACGTCAACAGGATGGAGGCGCGCACGCCCAGCCAGTTCCGGTCCCACTGCATACGTGACGGGTGACGGAGCGAGTACTTAAATGGCAGCCGATCCGGCCGCCGCCGGTACGTCTATGTCTCCCCCACCGCTGGCTGTGCGTATGGCGTCGTTTCCGCTCCAGATCCTGCTCGGAGTGTATCTCGGGCTGGTGACGGGTATCGTCCCCGCGCTGGTCTCCTGGGGGCTGGGGTTCTCGTTCAAGTACTTCACCAACGTCACCATTCCCGGGTTCGGGACCGTCGTGCTCGCGCTCGCGATCGCGGGAGTCAACGGCGGCCTGCTCGCGCTCAACGACAAGGCGATCACGAACAGCACCAACGGCGTCGCGGTGCTCGTGGCGATCGTCGTCGTGCTGATGCTGTCGATGTACGCCCACGCGAAGGGTGACCAGATGGGGGCGGCGACGCCCAAACGACTCACGCTGAAGAAGCTCGCCGACCGCACCCTCTCGGCCGACGTGGTGGAGTTCGTCGGCAGCCGCGGCCAGGTGAAGCTCAACATCACCGGCGAGGTAGGCGATCTGGAAGGGTACCCGCCGCTGCCCGCGGAGCTCCGGACTGAGATCCGCGAGGCGTCGATCGCGCTGCCGGCGGACCTGCCCATCTCCGAGCTCGAACACCGTGCCGAGGACCGGCTCCGGACGGAGTTCGACCTCGTCGACGCGTCGGTCCGGATCGACGAGCGCGGCCACGCGACTGTCGCCGCCGCGCCGCCGACCGCCGGGCTCTCCAAGCGCGTCCCCAACGGGAAACGCGCGGTGTCGCTGACGACGCTGGTGCCGACGGGGCTGGCCGCCGGCGACGAGGTCCGGCTCCGCACAACCGACGCCGAGTACGAGGGGACGGTCGTGAGCGTCCGCCCCGGGAAGGAGTCGGGGACGCCCGCAGTCACCGACGGCGGCGAGGACGTGGTCGCGCCGTCGACGCCCGCCGCCAAGACCGCCGCGGGCGGGCGCGACCGTGTAACCGTCGCCGTGAGCCGCGAGGCGTCGCGGGCGCTCGTCGAGCACGACGTGACGGGGCTGACGGTACGCTCCCGCGGCGAGCGCGAGGAGTTCGAGCTGCTGGCGCTGCTGCGACGGTCCGGGAAGCGCCTCCGCCGAGTGACGGTGAAGGAGGGTGGCCCCCTCGACGGCCACGGGCTGGGCGAAGTGGGCGTCCACTCGACGTACGGCGTAGTCGTGCTCGCGGGCCGGGGCGACGGCGGCTGGACGGTCGTCCCCGGCAGGGAGTACGTCCCCGAGGCGGGGGAGGAGCTGTTCGTCGTCGGGACGCCCGCAGATCTCGACGCGTTCGCGGAGGTGGCGGCGTGATCCTCCAGATGCTGCTCGGCGACGTGGACCTTCTCCCGGCGCTGGGTGGGCTGTTCGGCCTCTCGGTGCTCGCCTTCTTCGTCTCCGGGGGCGTGTCGGTGGCCTACCGCTGGTACTTCCGGGAGCCGATCCCGCGCGGGCTGGCGGCGCTGTTCGGCGTCGCGACCGTCGCGCTCTACCTCAACACGGTGGGGCTGCTGGGGCGGGTTATCGGGACGCCCGGCGGTGACCCGTTCGACGCGGTCGGCATCGGGATCGACCTGCTCACGCTGCTGTCGGCGTTCGTCGCGACAATCCCCGGCCGCCGATTGGGCGACTCGCTCCGCTCGGGGGTGCTGAGCGCGGCTGGCGCCCGGGAGGTCAACGCGAGCGTGGGGCGGGCGCTCCGCGGCGTCGCCCGGCTCTCGTCCGTCGAACTCCCCGCGACCGACGAGATCGAGGACATGGCGAGCTACGACCCCGTCCCCGCGGCGGTGAAAGCGGAGCTGGGCGGGAAGACGCTGCTGTTCCCCCGTGCGGGCACGGAGACGCTCCGGGAGCGGCTGGTCACGCGGCTGAAGGAGGACTACAACGTCGGCTACGTCGACGCCGAACTCGCCGACGACGGCACGGTGACCTACCTCGCGCTCGGCTCGCGGCTGGCGGGGATCGGCCCCACGCTCGGCCCGGGCACCTGTGCCGTCGCCGTCGAGGCCGACCCCGCCACCGACGCCGGCCCGGGCGACATCGTGCAGGTGTGGACGACGCCCGAGCCGCCGGCGGAGAGCGGCGCCGAGGCCACTGACGCCGAGGCTTCCGAGACCGCCACGCCGGCGCCGAGCGAGGTCGAGGGAGCCCGCCGCGTGACGACCGCGGAACTGCGAGCGACCGCGGGCGAGACGGTGACGCTCGTCGTCGACGAGGGTGACGCCGCGGCGCTATCGCCCGAGGAGCGCTATCGGCTGGTGACGCTGCCCGTGAGCGCACGCGCCGATCAGGAGTTCGCGTCGCTGCTGCGTGCGGCCGACGAGACGCTGGGCGTCGTCGACGTTCCCGAGGGGAGCCCGCTCGTGGGAGTCACCGTCGGGGATCTCGGCACTGCCGTGGTCGCGATCCGGGAGTCGTCGGGAACGATCGACTCGCTGCCGGGCCGGGATCGCGCGCTCGAACCCGGCGACTCGGTGTACGCGATCGGCCGGCCGGACGTGCTACGGGGGCTGGAGGAGCGAGCCCGGACCGCTGAGTAACCCAATCGGCGAAGAGACGAGTCTACTCGGTTACGGTTCTCGGTGCGGGTGGTTGACCGGTTGATCTCCATTCTGACCAGCCCTCTCGAACCAATTAAACAGAAGTTTGAACTGGCGCATCATCTATGGTCGTGGTATGCGTCCCACCCCCAGATTCTTGCACGCCATCGGGACCGGTGTCGTCCTTGCGGGGGTGGGAGTGCTCGCAGTGGCTCCGGTCGCAGTGCTGGGTTCGGTGGCTCTCGGCTGTTGGCTACTCGTAGAGCAGTTCACCGCAGTCAGGGAGTTTCGACAGGCAACTAACCGACTCGATATCGAGATCACTCCGCTCCGGAACGCTGCGATCGTGGACGAATCACTCTCGGTCACTGTCGACGCCACGCTCACATCGCCAGTCGACTCAACGGTCGACATCGTGGTTCCCCTTCCGCCTAGTGCCGAACATGATGGTTCGATCCCCACACTGACACTATATCCGGGCGAGACGACAGCGTCGAGGACGTTTTCGTGCTCGTTCCCCGTCGCCGGGGAGTTCGCGTTCCCGGCGGCGACGGTGACGCTTCGGAACTGTCGAGAGACAGTCACCGAGACCGTGCCGTACGATCCTGACCAGCGTCTTCGCATCGATCCGCGTCGGCCACGAAACCTCCATATCGGACAGGGTGGTGAACGCATCGACGCCTATGGGGAACACCCAGCAGGGAGTGGTGCCAGTGGGTTAGTTCCCGAAGAGATCCGGCAGTACGTCACCGGGGACGCGCTGAGCCAGATCGACTGGAAGGCGACCGCGCGGATGCAATCCCCACATATCCGGGAGTTTGAGACCGAGACCAGCCGCGAAACGGTCATCGCGATCGACCACCGTCACACGATGGATCAGGGGCCGGCTGGGCAGACGATGCTTGACTATGCGCGTGAGGTCGCGCTCGGCTATGCGAGGGCGGCTGAGTCGTTCGACGACCCGCTGGGGCTGTACGCGATCGGCGACGGCGGGATCACGGCCCGTCGCCGACCGACCGGATCTTCCCAGGGGTATCGGCACATCCGAAACGCCCTTCACGACCTCAAGCCCACGCAGTCCGCCGGCACTGTCACCGGTTCTACGACTGATCGACTCAGCCGACCTCAGGCTGCGTGGTCGGTTGCCAGAGAGCTTTCGAATGACGACTCCGCCTTCGGACAGGCGGTCGCCCCGTTCCTTGCGGATACCGAAGCGTACGTTCACCGTGTCGATTCGGACCCCCTGTTCCAGTCGATCCAGCGGCTCCTCACCGAAACGAGTGGGGAGGTCTGGCTCATTCTTCTGACGACGGACACTGGTCGAAACCGTCTTCGAGATATCGCCTCGCTAGTCGCGAGCGAGGGTGGAAATCTCTCACTGTTCCTCACGCCGCAGGTGTTGTTCGATACCGGCGCAATGGACGACCTGACTGCGGCCTACGAACGGTACGCTGCCTTCGAGTCGTTCCGTCGAACGGTTGCACGCAACCCACGGACGGACGTGTACGAAGTCGGGCCGGGTGACCGACTTGACGCATTACTCGCCGCACGACGGCGATCTCGGCAGTAGTGGCCGGGACCCCGTTTCACTATCTTCAAATGGGTGTGTCCGAACAGTTGGGCTAATGGGAGAAACGCCGCTAGTCGTCGCGCCGTGGGGCCGCGACTTGATCGGGAGCGGACCCAGCCTCGCCGCGGCGTTCGTCACCGTCATCGGGTTCGGCCTCCTCGGTATGCCGGCGGCTGCGGTAGTTGGACTGGTACCGGTAGCCGTACTCGTGATTGGGGGGCCGCTGCTGGCGTTCGTGTCTGGGATCATCGCCCTCGTTGGTGTGGGAGAAGTCGTCGGTATCAGCCCCGTTCCTGGCGTAGTGGTGCTCGCCAGCTTTCTCATTGCCACCACGTATGACGAACACGGCCGACGGACTGCTGGAATCTATCTTTCGGCTGTTGTCGCGGCAGCCGGGATGTTCGTCGTCACTCAAGCGGTGTTCGATACGCTAACTGCGACAGCCACACTCCTTATCGGAGGTATCGTATTCATGGGATATGGGATTCACAGATACGAGCTACTCACGCTGGGGTTGCTGGATGAGTGAGTCACAACCGGGGGATGAGACGGTCAGTCGTGACGACGAACCGTCCGAGCGCATCGAAGATCTGCGCGCACAGGTCGACCTACTTCGCAACGAAAACGAGCGGCTCCGGAAGGAGTACACCCGCGCTCGACAGGCAGGCTATCGCCGTACAGCGTTCGGGCTCGGTGCCGTCGGCGCTGTGGCGGTCGCCGGCGGGGTGCTGTTCCCCGCGGCGCGGGAGGTGCTGTTCGTTCTCGGCGCCATCGGCGTCTTCGGCGCCGTCCTCACCCGGTACCTCACACCCGAGCGGTTCGTCGCCGCTGCAACCGGGGAGCGGATATATGCTGCACAGGCCGACACTCTCGGTGATCTCACAGATCAGCTAGGCCTCGAACCGACATCCATCTACGTCCCTGTCGACGGAGAGCCGCCGGCAAGGCTGTTCATCCCCCAACACAGTGAGTTCGAAATTCCGGACGAGACAGCGCTCAAGCGGCCATTAGTCGTCGGCGATAGCGATGCCGAGCGTGGGGCCTCGTTCGTGCCGACCGGCGGGATGCTGTTCCGTGAGTTCGAACGGTCGCTGACTGGCTCACTTGGAAGCGAGCCTGAAACCGTTGCCGAGCAGGTCGCCGATGCGCTAGTCGAGGGGTTCGAACTCGCTCGGGCCGCCGAGGTGTCCGTCGACGCCGACGCTGGTCGCGTCACGGTCACACTGATGGGTGCAGTGTATGGTGACGCCGACGCCCTGGACAACCCGCTGGGGTCGCTGCTCGCGGTGGCGCTGGGCGAAGCACTCGGCGATCCAGTTCGACTCGAAACGGCGCGTAGCGACGATGAACTTGTTCTGACCTGCCGCTGGGACGTGGAGAACCCGGCGTCTGAAACCGACAGGGAAACAGAAAGCGCAACGGAGACGACGGACGTGGAAACTGCCGACGGCGAGACCGACCGCTAGCCGTCAGCGGGCGGTTCGGCCACTGTCTGTTCCCCAGCCGCATCTTCGGGGACGGCAACCGAGTCAAGCAGCTCTGAGATGAGTTCGTCGACGCTCTCTCCCCCGAGTTCGGCGTCCGTACTGAGTACGATCCGGTGTCGGAGTACGGGATGGGCGAGCTGCTTGATATCGTCCGGGATCACGTACGATCGACCGGCGATGGCCGCAGCAGCTTTGCCGGCGTTGAGGAACGCGAGGGTCGCTCGTGGCGAGGCGCCGTACTCGATATCCGGCGATCCTCGTGTCTCGCGGACGGTATCGAGAATGTATTCGCGGACGGGATCGGCGACGTGAACGTCGGCGACTGCCTCCCGTGCCTCCTCAAGATCTTCGGCAGAGACTACCTGACTGACGCTCGATGGGCCGATCTCCGGTTCGTCGTTGAACCGGTCGAATAGTTTTCGCTCCATTTCCCGATCGGGCAAGTCGACGGTGAGTTTGAGTTGGAATCGGTCGCGCTGGGCTTCCGGGAGCGCGAACGTGCCCTCCATTTCGATGGGGTTCTGCGTCGCGATCACCATGAACGGAGCCGGCAACGAGAGCGTCTCCCCCTCGATGGTGACGGTCCCTTCCTGCATCGCTTCGAGTAGCGCGCTCTGGGTTTTCGGTGTCGCACGGTTGATTTCGTCGGCGACGACGATGTTTGAAAAGACAGGGCCACGCTGGAGTTCGAACTCACCCGTCGGTTCTCGATAGATGTGGGTACCCGTGATGTCCGCGGGGAGGATGTCCGGCGTCATCTGGATGCGATTGTACTCCAAGCCGGAAGCACGTGCGAATAGATTCGCAATTGTCGTCTTGGCGACGCCAGGAACCCCCTCAAGCAGGACGTGGCCGCCCGTCAGGGCTGCGATCGAGAGCCCCCGGAGGATATCCTCGTTGTCGATTAATACGGTGCTGGCCTCATCCTGCACGGCGTCGTAGAACGTGGCCGGGTCAGTCATTGTTCTCTGTTGAATCGTCGCTCCGTATAACCCCTCGCATCACGCGGCGGAGCCGCCGCTCGTCCCAGTCGGGGTGGCGCCGATTCAGGTACGCGACAATCTCGTCAGGGCTGGCATCTGCGAGTGCGAACTGCGCTTCTGGGGGGTCGCGGCTGAGTTGATCGACAACGGTGCGTGACAGTTGCCCAAGTCGACGTCCCCAGATGATCGCACCGATACCCACACTCGTGACGACGACTTGCCAGAACGGACTCTTCTGTAACGTTAACAGGACGACTGCAAGCGGGGGTTGTCCCGTCACGTGAGAGTAGTCGAGGATCACCGTGTTGTAGTCGGCGAAGAGGTTCGCGGCGAGCTGTGCGTTCCCAGGCCGATCGAGCATCGCGTTGATGAAGATGCTCGGGTCGGAAACCACGTACACTGTCCCCTCATCTACCGATTCACGAACCATGACCGGCCGGCTGGCGAGTGTCTCGTTGTCGTCGAGTTCGCCGTCACGGTCGGTGTCGAGGTAGGCGAATTCGGAGGAGGCGACCAAGACCGTCGTACCGTTCCTGGACGTATCGACCTGCAGGCTCGTGCCGTGGTTCAGCGTGAGCTTGTCGACGCCCTCGGTCTCGGGGTGGTCGGAGACGTTTGTGGCGATCGGGAATGCGGGCGAGCGGTAGTATTCTTGTTCGTCACGCAGTGGCGCGTCGTTGAGGCGGGTGTCGGCGCCGATTGCTTCGAGGAGTGGTGTGGTGTGTGGGCCGAAGTCCTCCGCTAAAACGACTGTCCCGCCTTCTTCGACGAACGATGCGAGTCGCTCGCGATCACGTTGTGAGTATGGCTCGTCGGGCGATAGGACGACTGCGATCGTTCCGTTCGGGTCGGTTTCGGTGTACTCAGTCGTGTTGAGTGCGACGACCGGCTCGGCACCTTGGTCGCTCGCCGCGTCCCGGAGGTCGCTGGCGCCATCCCACGCAGCGTTGTACGTACTGAACGCGGTCTGTGATGTGCTTGCGGCGACGACGCCCGTTATTGCGACGGTGAGCGTGAGCGCGATAAGGAGCAGTTGGGGAAGCGACCAGTCTTCGGGGAGCCAGTCGGTCATTCAGAACACCCCCTCCGGCAGGATTTCGAGGATCCGTCGGATGACGATGTAGCCGAACACAGCGAGTCCGCCCGCAATCAGCCACTTCAGCCGGGAGCGCCATGTGGGCGTGACACGGAACGGCGCCGTGAGTTCGACGACGACGAGCAGGCCGATCAGCGAGACGACGAAAACGAGTTCGTAGCTGAGGCTCGACAGGAGTGTGAGCACGAGTGTCGAGCCGAGCAGCCACGCGAGGGTTGCCCGGATGAACCGCTGGCGCCGAGCCGTTGCCATTGTCGGAATGTGGCGGATCTCCATCTTGAGGGTGTCGGCTTCTCCTCATGTCTGACAGTGGAGCAAGGGGGAGAGGGACAAACGTAGTTGAGTAGCGACACGATAGTGAGTCGATACCTCTTTCCGTGGGCTTGGCGGATTCAGTTCCGAATGCTTCCGTGGGGTCACGCTGCGGTCGGCTATCTCTGCTACCGGCTGTACACGTTTCTCTGCCATCGGCGTCCGCCGACAGGGATCGCCGTGGTCGCGCTCGCGATCGGGACGCAGTTTCCGGATCTGATCGACAAACCGCTGGCGTGGACGTTCGGTGTGCTTCCGTCCGGGCGGAGTCTCGGTCACTCGTTGCTGGTGTTGGCCGTCATCGCAGTATTCCTCTACTGGGTAGGTCAGGGGCGCTCCGAACGAACGACGACATCGCTATTCGCGTTTGTGTTCGGCTGGCTTACCCATGTGTTCGCGGACGGGTACACGATCCTGTTCGGCCGACAGACCTGTGTGAACTATCTCGTCTGGCCGCTGGCGGCCTGCCCGTACGATGAAGCGGACCGATCGATTATCGAGTTCCTCCTTGCCGTGGAGCTCGGAAACGGGAACCTGTTCGGGGTTGGCCTCGCAGTCCTCGCGGGCGTCATTTGGCTACTCGATGGTGCACCCGGGCTGTGGCATCTACTCCGGCACGTTCAGGATAGTCTTGGGTGGCGCAGAAAAACAGAGTGAACCGCCTCGGGGTCAAGCCCCGAGACACTCGTCTTGCTTATCTGTAGATCATCGCAGGCCGTCGACTGGCGAAAGCCGTGAGACCTGCCAGCCGGCGACGGCGGCGCCGATCAAGCTGATCGGCACAGCGATGGCGATACCGGCACCAAGTACCCATGTCGGGGTTCGGACTACGTTTTCGAAGCCGACGAGTGATGCGGCGACGGCGTCAAGACCCATTCCCAGCGGGATCGTTGCGGCGACGCCGAGGAGTCCGCCGATGACGCCGAGACAGACCGCCTGGACGACGACGACGCCCACGAGCGTGCGGGTCCGGGAGCCGAGTGCTTTGAGTGCGGCGAGTTCGCGGCGTTGCTGGTACACCACCGACACCATCAGGTTCGCTGTGAGGGTGATGCCGGCGAGCACTGCGAGGACCACGAGACTGCCGCCGCTTGCGAGGACGACTGCCTGGCGTTCGAGTGTCGCCTCTAACTGTTCACGGTTCGTGCGGACGTCGTACTCGGGATGTTCACGCTCAATTTCGCGGGCGACTGTTTCGGGGTTGGCGCTGTCGACGAGATCAACCGTGATCAGGGAGGCGCGGTCGGTTGCGGTCGTCCCGGTTACTTCCTGGAGTTCGCTGAGGTGTAGCGTCACTGTGGCCGTGCCGAGGAACCGTGAGAACGTCGGCGAGATGCCGACGACGGTGAACTCGTTGGCTCGGGCGTCCGAGATGGTGCCGCCGATGTGGAGTGTGTCACCGACGGAGACGTTGAACATTTCCGCAGTTCGCTGGTCGATGATCACCTCGTGGGTCATCGGCCCCGAGTAGTTCCCGTCCGCGTAGTGGATATCCTGCTGTTGGAATTGTTGGCCTTCAGTGATCTGCACGCTGCCACCACGGGCGGGCGCACCGGTGCCGACGAGTGTCTCCCAGTTCTCCTCGTCGGTGCTGACGTACACGGTCTGGAACGCCATCGGGACGGCCGTGTTGACATCCTCACGGGACTCAATGGCCGCGCTGAGTTCGTGGGCGTTGACGACAGTGTTCTCGAATCCGCCGACGGTTCCAGGTGCGAGTTTGATGGGGCCGCCGGTGACCCAGAGGTCGCGGCCGGAGGCGTCGAACTGTTCTTCCCCGGTTTCGACGACGCCGATCCCAACGCCGCCGAGAAGTGTGGTTGCAAGTACTGCCAGTGTGATTCCGAGGACGGCGAGTACTGTCCGCGTTCGGTCGTGTCGGAGTTGGGCGAATGCGATGCCGATGACGGCACGAGTGCGGGCGAGTGCGCTTCGGAGCGGACCCGTCACTGGTCGAGCACCTCCACGATGTTCGTTCGGCGAGCCAGCCACGCCGGGTATGGTGAGGCGAGCAGACCGATCAGGATAGCAACCAGCGGCCCGTACGCAAGCAGTAGGGGATGGAACTGGGCGACGTTTTCGACGCCGACGTACGCCTGACTGACTCGGTTGATGCCGAGGAGGCCGCCGAGGCCGAGCAGCGTTCCGGCGATACCGCCGAGGCCGGCGATTGTCACGACCTGTGAGAGGACGAGGATGGTCTGTGAGCGGCGGGAGAATCCCATAGCACCCTGGGCGGCGATCGTGGCGCGGTTGGCAATCACGTCCAGTCCTGTTAGTGTCGCGACGAACAGCGCGCCGATACTCACTGCGGTCAGCAACGCTGCGACTGCGACTGCAAGCGGAAGGCTGGACGTGGAGAGGCTAGCGCCACCGACACCCGACCGTGTTAGCACGTCAGTTTGGGGATACAGCCCAGTCAGTTTTTGTTCGACGGACGGGTCGTTCGTACTCACAAGGATCTGATCCGCCTGATCACCGTCAGCGGTCCCGGTGATTGTCTGCAGTTCGCTCAGGTGCACGAGCATCACCGGGACGGGGCCAAGTCCAGTCGAAATGTCCGCGTCCGCGATGTCGACGGCACGGAACGATCGATCGGTGCTTGACGGGTTCAGTTCATCACCTGTGTTGATGCCCAGTACTTCTGCCGCCGCGGAGCTAAGCACTGCGTCGCCGGTCCATGGCCCGTCGTAGCTGCCGTTTGCGTAGTGCGGATCACCGGGTGTGAGTGTGTCCGTGGGAAGCCCGATCACACGTTGGCCATCCCTTGGTGGGATCACACCGGCCGCGAGCAGGTACTCGGAGCTATTCCCCGAGCTGACCCGGAGAATCTGAAGTTGTATCGGCGTCGCATACGTCACGCGGTCGTCTGCGCTGATCTCGGCAGTCGTCCGGTGAACCGCGCCGAGTCGAGGCCCCTCAACCGAGACGGCGATAGTCGACGCCGAACCGCCTTCAGGAACGATCCAGTAGTCGACATCATCGCCTTGGACGGTCGAGCCCGAGGCGAGGCCGACTGCGACGCTGGTCACACTCACCATGAGCGCCACAGCGAGAGCAACGCCGAGCAGCGTCATTACAAGCCGGCGGGCTTCTGCCGTCCGAAACCGCCCTAGCGTCTGGACGACGCCGAGTTTCCAGAGCGCGAGCAGCCTACGCATCGTTCACGACATGGCCGTCACGGAGGCGGATGGTTCGGTCAACGCGTTCAAGCACCGCCTGGTCGTGGGAAGCGACGATCACTGCCCGATCGTCCGCCACATCCGCCAAGAGGTCGAGCACGTTCGCCCCCGCCTCGGAGTCGAGTTCACCGGTCGGTTCGTCGGCGATCAACAGGTCGGGTTCGCCTGCAAGCGCCCGTGCGACGGCGACCCGTTGTTGCTCTCCTCCGCTCAGTTCTGCAGGTCGGTGGGTCAATCGGTCACCTAATCCGACGCGGTGTAGCAGGAGTTCGGCTCGATCACGCCGGTCCCGTTTTCCGATTCCCCACTCGATGAACGGCAGTGCGACGTTCTGCTGGGCGGTTAGCGCCGGGAGGAGGTGGAACCGCTGAAACACGATTCCGATGTGGTCACGCCGGAGTTTACTCCGAGCGCGTTCACTCAACTCCGCCGTATTCGTGCCGCCGATCTCAACACGGCCGCTGGTCGGCGTGTCGAGCGCCGCGAACAGGTGGAGTAGCGTCGACTTCCCACTCCCGCTGGGGCCGGCGATCCCGACGAGTTCACCTCGGGAGACGCCGGCAGAGACGCCGTCGAGTGCAGTGACGACAGTCGCATCAGCGCCACGGTTCAACAGCCCGCCACCGTGCCCTCGTGTGTACGTACGACCGACATCGACGGCGTTCACGACGGGCGTGTTCTGATGTTCGACTGAATCTGGTTCGATACTGCTCATGGATGAAGTTGTGAGTCAGGCATGATCAAAGGGGAGAGAGCGCCGCAATGAGGCGAAATACCGTCTCAGGTCAGACCAAATCTTGGTTCCGCGCGTAGAGATACGCCCCTGCACCAAGGGCCACCAGGATGATTAGCACGAGCACGATCACCCCGAGCCCGCCGCCACCGTCACCGCCAGGTGTGTCGGTGTCGGTCACGGTCTCAGTCGGTGTTGCCGTCGCCGTCCCGCCATCCGACGGAGTTGGCGTTGCCGTTACCGTCGGCGTTGCCGTCTCAGTCGCCTGCTGCTCCGCTTGGAAGCCAATCGCGTACACGGTGAATCCGGGCGAGCGAGCACGGAACTGGTTGCCGCCAAGGTGCGTTGTTTCGAGCGTCGTCCACTCGCCGTTGACGTTGCGGAACAGACGGACGTCGTCCGGTGAACGGTCACCGAGCCGCTCCTCGGAGAGCGTGAACGTGAAGTTGACCTCGTCGATTTCGTCGTCGTTGATGCCGATCGCCTCAGCGGTGAAGTACTCCACTGCCTCTCCCTGCGAGGGATCGAGTTCCGGCGTGCCCGAGGGTGGGTCAGCCTGTGGTTTCGTGAACTCGACGCGGAAGTTGCTCTCGCTGAACCGTGTCGTGAGTTCGACCCCGGTCACGGCCGAGTTGTCGGATGCCACGTTGGGGACCTGAACGCTGATAGGCGTCCCGCTACGTGTGCTGCGGAAGTTGACGGTTGCGCCGTTGTTCGTGGCGATACTTTCAGCCTCGCCGTTCGGCTCACCGCCACCCTGTTGACCACCACCGCCACCACCGCCTGCGGGCGGGCCGCCGTCGCCGTCATCCGGTTCTGGTGCTTCGACGGTGATCTCGACGGAGTCGTTCAGGAACTCCTCAGTGTCGGTGGCAGGCTTGCTGGCCGTGACGGTGTAGTTCCCGGCTGCGCCGAACCGGAGTGGGACTCCGCTGGAGAAGTTGATGATGTCACCGTCGGAGCGGAACATGTATCCGTTGACGGAGAGCTGGAAGTCCGAGACGGGAGTGCCGTCAGGTCGTGTGACGGTCAGTTCGACTGACTCGTTCACTTCGACATCAGTCCGGTTCGCCGTGAGGTTCAGCTGGACCTCATCGAGTTCGGGCTCGGGCTCGGAGATGTTCTCGACAGTTACTTCACCCTTGTCGGTGCTGAAGTCGCCGGTTTCGTTCGTAGCGATGTAGACGTAGGTGTAGCTGCCTTCAGTCCAGTTTGCCGTCGTTCCGACATCAAGTTCGGCCTGGTTCCCCTCGGTGAGAGCTGTAGAGACGGAGGCGTTCAGCACCACATCGCCGGTGGAAATCGTCTCCGGTGCCTCCTGCCCGCTCTCGTTGGCGAGGAACTCAATGAGTCCCGGGAGTGAGACGGTTCGCTGCTCAGTACGGTTCTCGAGAGTGACGCCCATCACGTTCGTCCCGTCCTCAATCTGTGCAACGCCGTCGACGGCATCGATACTGTGATCGATGCTGACATCGTCGCCGCTAACGTTCCCGTCGATGCTGTTTTCGACGAACGCGTCCAGATCACCCTCGACGTCGATCGTTATCGTCTGATCACTGAGGACGGACTCGTTGTACACCATCACGGCGTGGCCCGTCTGTTCGTCGGCGAGGTTGGAGTCGAGGTCGAACGTGACATTCTCGCCCGGCGCGATCGTGTCGTCGCTCGGCGTTGCGCTCGCGGTCGCGGACTGTACTGGCGCGGCGTCGACGCCGAGTATCTCCGCATCGTCGGTGAGCGAGAGGTTGCCGTTCGTCTCGCTGACGGCTTCGCCGCCTGACTCGGACGTGACGAGCATGAACGCGTAGGTGCCCGGTTCGTTCGGCTCGAACTCGGTGGTGATGGCTCCGTTCTGGATTTCACCGCTGTCAGCTACCGTGAACGTGAAGTTCCGGTTCACCTGCGATGCCGTGCGGTTCTGTGAGAGGAGTCGCTCCAGCGCCTCACTGGTGGTAAGGTTCATCGCCTCGTTGCTCGCCGACTCGTTGAGGTTCGAAGTGTCGGGATTATCGCTTACCCGTGCGGCAACGAGCTGGACGGTTTGTCCATTGAACTGGTCTGTTCCCGCGCCAGTTCGTTCTTCGAACTCAAGTGAGATCGTGGATCCGGTCTCGAAGACGCCGATGGTCCGTTTGTTGAGGGGTACTGAACCGGTTTCGTCCGAAGAGATTTCTGTGTTCACCCCCTCAATGGTTGTCGCTGCATTCTCCGTGTTGATGCGGAGCGGTAGTCCGGCTCGCTCCCACACGGAGACGTTCTGTGAGGCGTTTAGGAACGAGTCAGCTGGCACGAAGTTGTCGGCGGTCGTCGTGCTGAGTGCAGGGCTCTGGCCGCCGGCAGAGGCCCCGACTCCCGCCACCATCCCGGGGGCAGTGGCAGAGAGCACTAGTAGCAACGCAGCTACCAGTGCAGATATTTCAGCGAGGCGATGTGGCATTCTATGAAAAGGAGTGTGGCAACAGAGCAAAAATGTTACGCTAAATATACCACATCGAAATAGGATATCGTTCCGAGATCTGTATTTTTCTGATTTGACGGTGGATAATTCGATTACTTCGTGGGGTGGCTGGCGTACGTCGGCAAGGATATATGTCGCCCGGTCAGTTACGTATTCGATGGATCGGTACGCCGCCGGAATCGTCGCCCTCCTTTGCTGTACAGTCTTACTTGTGGGCGGAATCGTCGTCGCCGACGCTAGCTACGAGATCGAGATCGCTGGGAGTGTCGACACGCCCGACGATGAGGTAACGATCGAGGGTGAGGAGTACACTGTCTCCGCAATCGGTGTCGCCGACCCGGGAGAACCGATTGATGTGTCGGTTGATGCCCCTGATAACGTGTCTTTTGACGTGTACCTGTATAATGAAGATCGACAGACGGTAGACAGAGTTTACGACGCCGACTCGACGGTGACGTTCGACGGGGAGTACTCCGCCGGGTCGTATCTCGTGGCTGTCTGGGTTGACGGCAGTGTCGAAACGGTTCACCCGGTCGTCGTTCGGTCCTATGACGTGAGTGTCGACGCACCCGATGAGGTCGAACCTGGCAGCGATGTCGAGTTCACTGTTGATGTGGAGAACGTTCAGGGAACTCCGGAGAACCTTGATTCGGTGCAGGTCGTCGTGAGCAAGGACGGTGACAACGAAGTGGTGACCGCGAGTGAGAGCGCCGATGGAGAGTACACTGCGACTATGACCCTCTCGGAGACGGGTGAGTATCTTGTCTACGCGAACGTCCGAGGGTCAGAAACGGCGAACGGGCAGAAGGAACTGATGGGGGTGAGCAGATCGACAACAGTCCAAGTTCGGGAGACAACACCGACAGCCACAGCAACGTCGACTGATAGTTCTGGTGGGGGTTCGAATTCATCGACGGATACAGTAACGGCGACGCAGTCAGCTACCGTGACCGCAACGACCACACCGACGGCGACCGCAACCGCGACTTCGACCGCGACACCAACGTCTACGGCCACATCGACAGCAACTGCGACTGCGACGGATCTTCCTGCGAGTCCGACGCCGACAACTGATGATGTCTTGACTCCGAACCCGAATACCTCGACAACGACGGGAGGTCTATCGGTGCTGATCCCGGTCGGTTCGCTTGTTACGTTCGGGCTACTCGTGTGGCGTCGACACTGAGCGGGACGCTCATCAGCTGAGTGCGTCCAGTACGTTGGCGGGACAGATACCGTCGGGGAGTGAGTTCAGACAGTCGTGGCAAAGCCCGTATCCGGACCCGGTTTGCTCTGAACACTCTCGACACGTTAATACAGGAGAAACGACAGGGTGGAAGGAGTCTTCGCTCGTCGCATCCACCTGTGCTGGGAGAACGCCGGCACGGGTGGTATTCTGTTTCATAGCTCTCGGCACATACAGAATGATGGTTAATCAATATTTCCCCTGAGAGTGAATGATGAAGAGATTGGGCGATGGAACACACATTTATGCTGGCATGAACACTTCAGGTGTGTGCGCTTCGACGCCCGGCGGCTGCTGATATCGACGGTCGCCCTCCTGTGTGTGTTACAGGCCGTCGCAGGGGTCGGAGTTGTGGCTGGGGCGGCACAGTCACCGACGACAATGCCAGCCGGTGAGATGGCACAGACGACCCCGACGCCGACGAACAATACGACGGTGCAACAAGAGAACCCGGATGAGGTTGACGAATCCGGGGACAGTGAAGCCCTTCAATCGTACCTCACTCAATCTCTCGCAGATCGGTTGGGAGAAAGCTCACTTCGGATCAGTGAGGGGCAGTACGAGCAGGGGCGGTCAATCCTCGGCGATGAGTACGACAGTACCCTCGAGAAATATGTCGACGTCGCAGGGGAGACTGACAGCACTGCAGCGTTCGATCAGGCTGCCGAAAATCAACGTGAGCTAGGGACGACCGCTCAGGAGTACAACGAGACCTACCAGGAGTATCAACAGGCGCGGGAAAACGAGAATACGAGGCGTGCGCGTGAGTTAGCACGCGAGTTAGAGCGTCTCGTCTCCGATGCGAACGAATCTGTTCGTCGGCTTGTAGCGTCGTACACGCAAATCCAGAACACAACGGGTGTTGATCTTTCGGAAGCAGAGCAACGGGCACTGAACGTCTCCGAAGAGATCTCCCAACAGCACCAAGCAGTCATTACTGAGACGTTCGCCGCAACGCGTCTCTCAGTTCGGACGGAGACGGATAGGGTGTCGTTCGCAGCTCCTGCGACAGTCATCGGGGAACTCACGCTGACAAATGGGTCGGCGGTACGGAACGAAACCGTGGCGATCCGGATCGATGACCGTGTGAAGTCAGTGCAGACGGATCGGAACGGAACGTTCACAATTAAGTACCGACCGGTGACAATTCAGAACGGGACAGATACGCTGGGGGTTGCCTATCAGCCCGCCGTTGAGTCACCGTATCTCGGGTCGAACGCGTCACTGAACGTCACCGTCACGCAGACAACTGCGAACCTCTCGGTGGACAGCAGTTCGACGAGTGCGAGTTTCGGTGACGAGGTGTCGGTCACAGGGCAGGCCACTGTCAACGGAACGCCCGTGCCCGGCACCCGCGTGCGAGTCACCGTCGGTGGTGTCACCCTCGGAACCGCCACGACGGGGAGTAACGGTACCTACACGGGGACAACCGACCTCCCCGCGTCCGTTGCGAGTGGGGAGAAGAGCGTGGAGGCGGTGATCGTTCCGTCGGACAGAGCGGTTCGGTCGGATGTGGTGTCGACGCCACTCCGTGTTGAGTCGACCGACACTACGCTTTCGGTGAATGCGTCACGGGCAACTGATGGACGCATCCAGCTCACAGGAGAGTTGACCACGGCCGACGGGGCTGCCGTTGCAGGGCAAACGGTCGAACTCCGTATCGAGGAGACAACTGTTGCCACAGTTGAGACCGATTCGGACGGCAGGTTCGAGCGAGTGGTGACGCCACAGGCTGGGCTTTCGGGAGTCGTTTCGGTACAGGCGATCTACGACGCCCCGTCAAGCAATCTTGCCGGGGCGACTGCACAGACGAGTGTTGATCTAGCAAATCCCGGTGCCTCCAATGAGGAGCAACCCGAGTCAGATGGTGGCCTGGTATCGGTGGAGCTTCTTGCTGGAGGTGGTGTCCTAGTGGTCTCAGTGCTCATTATTGGTTGGATAGTTCGGCGTGATGGGGAGGCCAGTCCAACTGATCAGCCGCAGACGCCGGCCGCATCAGAGACGGCTGACTCGGGCACTACGAATACCCAGAACACGATGATGGATCACGCTGTTGCCCTGCATGATGAGGGAGACTCCGACGCAGCGATTCGGGCGCTTTACAGTGCCGTGCGGCAGTCGCTCAGTGTCAGTGACGAAACACAGACCCACTGGGAGTTCTACGCCGATGCAAGCGAACAACTCCAACCAGATGCTGCTGGGGCGTTGGAACAACTCACCCAAGCGTACGAACGCGTGGTCTATAGTCCGAACGAGCTTCCGGGAGAACAGGTTGATGCCCTGCTGGACGACACTGCAGCATTACTCAACGAGAGCGACGGCGAGTCAGCGTCGTAGTCGTTCACACGTTAGCAGTGGACCGACTGGTTTTTCTGCAGCGGCGAACCTGACTGAGGTATGGTCGACCGGTCACGCTGGTGGCAGCTTCTCCCCGCGCCAGTGCGCCGGCTGCCTGCGGACCTCGCCGCAGTTATCGCGTTAGTCGGAGTCACTGCAGCGGTCGTCTTCCTCCCGATCGTTTCCGAGACGCCACTTCGCGTGATATTCGGGCTGCCGTTCGTGCTGTTCATTCCGGGGTATGCATTCATCGCGGCGCTATTCCCGGAGGCAGGGACGTTCGAGACGAGCGACGACGCGGCCCAAGACGAAGTCACAGACCCGAACGATCGCTCGGGTATCGACGGGATCGAGCGTGTTGCGCTGTCGTTCGGGCTGTCGATCGCTGTGGTGCCGCTGATCGGCCTCGTGCTGAACTTCACACCGTGGGGGATTCGACTGATCCCGATCATGGTCGCAGTCAGTCTGTTCACGGTGGCGTCGACGGCTGTCGCTGCTCGGCGTCGCTGGGCGCTCGACCCTGAGGATCGGTTCAGGGTGCCGTGGCGGGAGTGGGTTCGCGAGGCACAGGCGGAGCTGTTCGAGCCAGCGAGCCGGACCGATGCGGCGCTGAACGTGCTGTTGGTCGCCAGTATCCTGCTCGCAGTCGGGAGCGTAGGCTATGCTATTGCAGTTCCCCAGCAGGGGGAGGCGTTCACGGAGTTCTACCTGTTGACTGAGAACGAAGACGGGGAGTTAGTGGCTGATGATTACCCCACAGAATTCACACAGGGGGAAAGCGAGTCGCTCGTCGTGGGGATCGGGAATCACGAACACGAACCGACGCAGTACTCGGTGGTGGTCGCGTTGCAGGAAGTCCGGATCGAGAACACATCAGAGAACGCAGTGAACGACTCCGACAGCGGTGGCAATATCTCGATCACGGTGGAAGAGGAGGAGGTGCTTCGCCGGTTCCAAACGCAAGTCGCACATAACGAGACGTGGCACCTTCAGCACAACGTGACGCCGACGATGACCGGGGAGCGGCTGCGGTTGACGTATCTGCTGTATCGCGGGTCGCCACCAGAAGACCCCACGGTAGAGAACGCGTACCGGGAGCTGCATCTCTGGGTGAATGTGACCGCGCCACAGGAATCCATGACTGGTGTGGGAGGCGTGTCTGTGGAGTCCGGTACTGCCGCCGAGTCAACGGCCCGTGGTTCATGATGGTTTCGAGGCAGATATGCGATTATCCAGCACAGCGATCGAATTGTGGGTGCGGTGATGCTGGTGGCGACGAAGGGATCTTGGTTTCACGGCTTGCGAAGCGTTTCCCTGTATGTGGAGCCGTGGGACAGAGAGGGTATCGAGAGCTGGTGTCACGAAAAATGTACTCCTTTTGGCACTCATTTAGGTTCCAAGTAGGGACACCTTTATGTTGGGGAAATTCACATTCAGATACAGAATCCATCGGGGGCTCAGCGAGGACACGGTAGGAAGAAAATATGTCTAGTATAAATACGGATCAAGAGGTCGGGGAACAGGGGAGCGAATCGCAGATCGAGCAGGGGCCGAGGGTTGACGATTCACAAGGAGAGGCAGGTGTGCTGTTGGCGGCTGATAGCGAGGTTACACCCGCGATCTCGCTTGTGATGCCGACGCTCAACGAGGAAGAAGGGATTCGGGAGTGCATCCAGCGAGCGAAAACCGCGTTTCGGGAGCTCGGTGTGCAGGCCGAGATCATCGTGTCGGACAGTTCGACCGATCGAACGCCCGACATCGCCCGGGAAGAGGGAGCGATCGTCGTCACGCCCGACGGCAAAGGGTACGGCTACGCGTATCAGTACGCGTTCGATCGCGCCCGTGCGGACGTGATCGCGATGGGTGACGCCGACACCACGTACGATTTCGAGGAGCTCCCGAAGCTGTACGACCTCGTCGCTAACGGTGATGCTGATATGGCGATGGGGAGTCGCCTTGAGGGAGAGATCAAGCCTGGTGCGATGCCGACACTGCATCAGTACGTCGGGAATCCGCTCTTGACGAAGTTCCTGAATCTGTTCTACGATGCTGGCGTGTCTGATGCGCATTCGGGGATGCGTGTGTTTACGCGGGATGCGTGGGAGACGATGGAGTGTGAGACCACCGGGATGGAGTTTGCTTCCGAGATGATCATGCAGGCTGGCGCCGCCGGGCTGAAGATTGAGGAGTTGCCGATCGTCTACCACGAACGTGAGGGCGAGGAGACGCTGGATAGCTTCCGTGACGGCTGGCGGCACGTCCGGTTCATGTTGTTGAACGCGCCCGGATATCTGTTCTCGGTTCCTGGACTGGGCCTAGGGCTATTCGGGATGTTGCTGATGGCCAGTGTAGCTTTCGGCGTCCCGGGGACGGCGGTGACGCTGGGCCCGAACTCGATGATTGTCGGGAGCCTGTTCACGATTCTCGGGTATCAGATCACGTCGATGGGTGTGTTCGCGACGGTGAGCGGCGATCCGATCAAGAAGCCTGAAGACCCGCTGACGGAGTTCGTCGTCGAGAACCTGAGTCTGGAGCGTGGAGCGACTGCCGGTGTAGCCGTGTTTGCAGCAGGTGCCACGTACGCGACGTATCTTGTCGTGCAGTGGGTTGCGAGTGGGTTCGGTTCCGTTCCGTTCACTGTTGGGTCGCTAGTGGCGTTTACCGCGATCGTGATCGGCGTGCAGACGGTGTTCTCTGCGTTCTTCATGAGCGCGGTAGCGAGTTCGCGGTAGACACTTTTCCCGTCGATTTTTGCGGTTTTGATCGTGCCTGTTGAACTGATCGATTACTGGATCAGTATCACGAGTGTATGTTGTCGGTAGGTATTCACGGTCTATCGCTCAGACTAGTGTATAAATGCGGGTGCTACCTGAACGCAGATATGGTGACTATCACGCTCACCAAGGACGATCTCGCTGCGTTGAATCAGCTCTCCAAGTACGCTCGAAGCGAGGTAGAGAGACAGGATACCCGAATATTCGATGAGGTTCTCGGGCACATAGCGGACGATTCAACGCCAAAAGAACGGTTCCGAACGTTGCTCACCGTCGCAAATGCGGATGCTGCCGAAGCAGTAGAAATCGACGTTAAGAAGAGCGAACTTCAAAACTTTCGACGGACAATTACTCAGATCTCGGTCGAAGATGGCTGGGATTCGAATCGTCATGAATCAGTTGAGCCGGAATGGTTGGAACAGCTTCAACAGCGATCCTACGCGTGGGATCCCACTAAGCAAGAAATCATTGAAACGAGCTTGTCAGACATTGACGGAAGTAGGTCCAGGAATCAGGCTTGACTGCGAGTAGGCTAGCGTCCTGATTCTGAGTATCCATTCACCCAATATTTATTTCTCCCCCAATCTATCGTTAAGCTACTGTTTATTAAACAATGGTAGCTAGAAGATGATGGATGGCAACGCTCCATCTCTCAAAGCACGATCTGGAAGCACTGCACGAACTGACGATCAATCTTGAGGATGATCTGTCGGAAGAGAAGAGTCGACAGGTGAATTACCTGTTCGAACGCATTCTAGACGAATTCGCATCCCTCGAAGGACTAGAGACACTGATGGAGATAACTAACGAAGAGAGTTCTAGAACTGTTGAGGTTGAAGTTGATGGGCAGACCATCATGGTGTTCCAATCTGCCATCGAAGAAATCAAACAATGCGACGACTCCGCCACAACGCCCTCCAACAATACCGATGTGAACTCAGCTAATAGTGAAATATCGGATGGTGAACAATGGATGGAGGCACTTGCTGAGCGGGCACAAACATGGGCATCCGGTGACGATCAAACCCGCAAAGGAGTATTAACCGGGTACTGACACGTAGCGAGCGGAAGCCCACCCCTTCAGGGGTGGGAGGATGTCAAACCGGCACACCATAGGAGAGTCAGACCAACGAAGAGAGGTTCTTCGCCTGGATTTTCAGCATTCAGAACTGAACTACGGTCGTTGTTCATCGCGGTTCCGAAGGAAGTCGAGGTCCAACGGGTTCGCTATACGGGATCTGTGTTTTTCTTGTGAAGGTGCCGGTTGGGCATCTGGTCTTCCCACGAGTCTGTGACTTTACGCCATTCCTCGAAGATGTCGTTGTGATACGATTCTGGTCGAGTATTGTACATCGGGAACGGTTCCGAAACCTCGTCAGCTAACGTACTGTAGTGGTTGATATCATACGGCCCGATTTCGACCGTGACAGTCGGCCGGGATTCGTTAGTGAGCAGTCCACGAAGGAGTTCGACGCCGTCTTGGTGTTGAGCGAGCCGATCGCAGAGACGCGAGTGAAACTTGTCAAGCCCCCGTTCCTGTCGGTACGTGAGATCCAGAAACAGCATCGTTTCGCGGAATCGAATAATCGTCTCGAGTGCGTACGGTGAGATTTGGAGTTGCATCATTTCCATCAGTGGCCGAGACTGGCCCCGGAATAAACCTGACTCGCTTAGCAACTCCGGTTCCAACTCAACACAGCAACCCAAACCGGAAGCAAGAGTGTGATCTTCTCAACCCTATATATGTGAGCCACCAGCTAGTATTCGATACTTTGAGTTCGAAACAACTGACGCTTGCAGGCGATGTCACGCACCATGACCGAGTTGTGCCAGACACCTTCATCGTGTGTGAACACTGTGGTGAACGAGTACTCCGGAGCAGCATCTCCGAACACCCTCACACTATGGAGAGATCACCGGTGTCGGACACGATCCGAGTCTCCCAACAAGCACTGTTCGAAGTCAAGGTTGACCCCGGTGTCACAAGTGCAGAAGAAGAATTGAAAGAGCAAGCGCGGTTAAAGGCGATTGACCAATTCTACGATACTCAAAGGGATCTTCAATCCCACGCAACCATCCTGAACGACCCAATCAGCGATTAAGCGGATGTAGCTCCAGACTAGTGAGACACAACTTGTACACCGGTTCCGAGATCAGTCTCAGGATCTTGTCTGCTGCGTGAACGTCGAGATAGCGGGTTAAGCGATAGGCACACTCAACAAGTGAATTCCTCGGGGTCAAGCCCCGAAGCATTCGCCTTGCTTATCCGTAGATCCCTATGATTACGATCGAATCAGTACCGAGTCGCGAACCGGACAGAACCGATCATATTTCGGGACTAAAATTCCGAATACTGTTGTTTGAGGCCATTTATTCCGACATTCCTCAATAGACGCACTATATATGAATTCTCGGGTGCTGGGTTTAGTCGCATGCCCTCGTTCAGGTTGTACGCAGAAGACTTCGCACGGTTTGCAATCGTCGGTACCCTTGTTGAGCAAGCCAATCTTCCTGATAAAACCGTTCAGGTGGTTCACCAGTTCGCCGAACATCTCACAGAGGCACTCATCAACCAACAAGAATTCAGCGATGTGCTTGATGTCCTCCTCCTTCCTGCCCCCAACAGCATTCGTCTGGAGATTGACGGAAGCGTGATTAATGACTTCCAAGATGTAACCAAGAGGCTTGAAGAACGAGATGACTCTGTCGTCCAAGTCACCCCAACAAGTGTCATGATGGGCGAATATCTGGGCTACGGTCGTTAGTCGGCTTCTGCAACTCGGATTGAAGATTGTCGTGAAACTAGGGGTTGACGTGCTGTTCAACGATGTCGATCAGCCTGCCAGATTCAGATACACAGTCCTCTGACTCCGGAGCGCCGTCGTCATACAGGTCTTCAGCGGTAGATTCCCCGACTCCCGTGAATTCGGGCGCTCGAGCAACAAAATTATCGCGAGAATCAGCCAAACACAGACGGGTATATCCGCGTCCGGTTTAGTCCCGTTCTCACCCGTGTGGTTGGGTGTTCTGGACGTGAAACCGGGCGTAGAACGGACGTGGAACCGGAACAGAGAATTAGAGCCGAGGGTCTCTGTCGAACGCGTCCTGATCGCGGATTGTATGAGTTGACACCAACATCGAATCCCGAGCCCCAATCAGTTTATTCCGGTTCCAACTGTTGTGGGTGTCGCAATTCTGAGTCGGAACCGTGCCGTTGTTTCACTCGTCGGAACCGTCGTCGCCGGGTTTTGGAGGCATTTTGACCCCAACACCCTCCATAACTGGGTCGTACTCGTCTAACTCGATCCCAAGCTCCGCAGCGGTCTTGGTTACCGCAATCGACCGTGGGGACGGTGTTTCGGGGTCGGGTGTGTCGTCGTTGTCCGTCATTATCGGTTGTTGATCCTGTTCTCGGATATGTTTTGTTCCGGTTCCATTTGGATTCCAACGAGAGTCACTCGATGCCGCCGACGTAGCCGTGCCGGTCACAGTATCCGTGGCCAGTGTCGTCGTTAACAGGATCGAGACCCTCGCCGCATTTTGGGCAGTCGTAGTCAGCCATATCTATTTTGATGGTGTTTGATCGGTTAAAACACAGGTACAGCAAGGAGTTCCGGTTCCAACTCGGTGTGCGACAGCTGTTCCGACCCGGGGCGGCGCGGTTCCAACGTGGACCTGCAAGTGTTTTGTACCGGAAGTTTATTTGACAGATTCGTCTTTCTCCTCGTGGGGGTCGTGTCTGCCTCCTACAACCAGACTCTCTCCCTTTCTGCCTCGGTTTAGTCATGGGCTGGATCGGTGAGATAGATGCTGAGACCGCCGCGATCACTGTGTTCGTGGAGGTTGTATATCTTCAGCCGTGTTTTCGCCTGGATCGTTTTGAACACGTCTGCTGTCGGGTTTTCGTTCACGACAGCTTCGTAGTCTGGTTGGCGGTCGTTGTCGAGGTCGTGGACGTGGAACCGGATAGAATCTCGCAGCACGTCGATTCCGGCGTCGCCGGAGTCTTCTGACGTGTGTCGGCCGCCGATTCGCGGCCCGTATTCTGTTCTGTCGAAGTGATTTATACGAAATGCGAGGCGAAAACCCACGGCTTTAGCCGTGGGATGAAGCCGACAACTGGGAATCAAACCACGCGACAGTGGCAGGCCGACTCCCTAATATTTAAGAAATACTTCCCCTACATATAAGATATGGAGGTGCGGCGTACTGTCCCCATTGCGCTCGACGTGGACAGTGACGACGTCGCACTCCTCGAAGACACAGTAGACACCTTCCTCTGGTCAGCGCAGTACGTCGTTGACCACGCGTTCGAAGGCGAGTACGTCACCACCAGCAGGACCACGCTGGACGACGAAACCTACGACGACGTACGCGAGAAAACAGACGGATTCAACGGTGGCCTCGTGCAAGCCGCTCGGAACAAGGCCGCTGAAGCCTGCAAAAGCGTCGTCGCACGCTGGAAGAACGGCAAGAAGGCATCAAAACCCACGTTCACCAGCCCACACGTCGTCTACGACCATCGTACTGCCACGTTCCACGACGACTACGTGAGTCTCGCCACCACGGACGGTCGCATCGAAGCCGATTACATTCTGCCCGATCAGGATAGCGACACGCCGCACTCGGAGTACCTGTATTCAGACGAGTACGAAACGACGGGTGCGGAACTGCACTACCACGACGGCGATTGGGTGCTTCACGTCCACTGCAAGACGGACGTGGAGTGTCACACGTCGGATCAGGCAACACCTGAGAACAAAACGGTTCTCGGGGTTGACCTCGGCGTGAACAACCTCGCCGTCACCTCAACGGGCACGTTCTGGACAGGCGATGAGTTCGACCATTGGCGCAGAGAATACGAGAACCGCCGTGGCTCGCTCCAACAGTGCGGAACACGCTGGGCACACCAGAACATCCAATCTGTTGGACGGAAAGAGAAAGGGCGGTTCAAACAGATGCTCCACCGCATCAGCAACGAACTCGTTGCAGAGGCCCGCGAGAACGAGTGTTCGGCAATTGCGTTCGAGGATTTAACCGACATCCGGGAGCGAACTGGGGCGTCGTGGGGACACAAATGGGCGTTCGACCGCCTCTACGACTACGTCGAGTACAAAGCCGAAGAATACGACATCGTGGTCACGCAGGTTGACCCTGAGAACACCAGTCGGCGTTGCTCGCACTGCGGGTTCACACACTCCGACAACCGTGACGGCGAGGAGTTCAAGTGCTTGAAGTGTGGGTACGAGAACCACGCTGACTACAATGCCGCGAAGAACATCGGTTTGCGGTATCTCCGTCGCAACCAAACTGGGGGTGACGGAGGCGCACCCTTGGGCGTGCGCTTGAACAGCGGGACGGTGAACGTGAACGGAGGCTATTCTCCTGCCTCGTCAGAGGCCAGAACGGGAGTCCACGCTGAATCCCACGACTTCAGCCGTGGGTAGCTCAACGTGTATCTCTGTGTGTTCGTGTCGGGTTTTCTATACCCTATCAGGATTCTTCGTGAAAGTGGTCTCGTAGTGGAACCGGGCGCGGTTCCAACGCCGTGAGAACGCGGTTCCGAATTGGAATAGTGTGGTATGTGACCGCATGATTTCATTTGAAACCTGGTGGTGTCGCGCCGGTTCTCGCCTGTTGTCGGGAAGATGTGAATGGACACTAGCCCGATAAACGCCACTCCGGTTTGAATATTTGAACAGGGGTAAATTATTTGCACACGCGGTGCAAGAGCTCGTACGATGGCTGACTCGAATTCGGAGTCATGGACGGAGAATATGAGCGGCCGTGAGCGTGTCCGGCACGTCGTGGAACTGCTAGACGAGCCAACGCCGGTGCAGGAGATCGCGAACCGGGCAGACGTCTCGCGCGCGACAACCGACGACGAACTCCAGCGACTGCAGAGTGACGACTGGGTCACGGAAACGACCGTCGACGGGATGAAGGCCTACGACCTGAACCCGGTCCGGATGCTCTTCGACGAAGTGACGGATCTCATTGCGGCCCACTCGCGTGACGAACTGGAGAGTCAGCTCACGGAACTAAAAGAGGAACAGGAAGAGCTGGCGACGGAGTACGACGTCAATTCGCTCGATGAGTTCCGAGAGCAACTCGTTGACGAGGAACTCTCGGCTGCGGAGCTCCGTGAGCGCCGCAACGTGATCGCAACGTGGGAGGCGATCAACACCAAGCTCGGGCTCGTGAAACACGCCCTCCAACTGTATGAAGACGTCATCGAACTCTCGTCTCCACGGACTGACTCTCCATCGACGCTCGCCTAATGGTTGTCTTCCTCGCAAACCGGGTGAACCTGCAGAGCAAACGACTCCATGACCGTATCCAGAACCGGCTTAACGGGGGGTTCGACACCGTCCGGCGACGGCGTACCGAATCCCGCGAAGCCGGCCCGTATCGTGTCGTCGCGGACGTGAACCCACGACAATTCCTTGGAAATGACGAGTACCCGGTGACGACCGCGCGGGTCGAGATTGGGTTTCAACTGCAGACTGGTGAGCCCCACGAGTACTACTGGTTCAATTGGATCGAGCCAGACCGAAGCCTGCTAATCGGCTGGCATCAAGACGACACACACGACGACCTCGGACCAGTTCATCTGCAGGTGAACGACGGCGCGACACCAGTCGAGCACGAACCTGCGGACTTCATCGATTCACATCCGCTGGATGTCGTTGAGCGCAGACTCAACTCGCTTCGAGACGTCGTTCTCACTGTGAACTGGGAGCAGGGACATCCCGTCGGACTCGATTCCGCTGCCAGGGAAAAATGAGTAGGCCCGTGGTCAGACACGGACTGCGATGAAACAACCGATAATTTGGTCTGCGAACCGAGCAGTAATGCAGCTCACGCAACGCTGCCCCAGTTATTTTGCCTCCCGGAAAGATATCCGATACAGATGTCTGAGGGTTCCGACGACACTGACGGAAAGCGGCTCGTCTTCGCAATGCTGGTTGGAGTGACGTTTGGAGCGGCAATCGGAACGACAGTTCTCCAAGAGATCACACAGGGTATTGTTGTTGGTGTCGTCGTTGGAACCCTCGCTGCTCTCGTCTTCCCAACGTGGACAGACCGACTCTTCGAGACGGTTTCAGACAAACTCGAAGAATAATCTGCTCCACTGACCGATAACTGACATCCTCCCACGGCTTTAGCCGTGTGGAGGATGTCAGGCCTTGCTACCGTTGTAACTCACGCGTTCGACAACATCGGCAAAGGCAACGTTCTGACCCACATCGGTTATCTCGATTGTGACGCGCTCGCCCTGTTCGGTGTCTGGGATGATAACGACGAATCCACGTTCGACACGCGTGATACCGTCGCCTTGTTCGCCGATATCTTCGATTTCGACGGTGCGCTGTTCGCCCTTTTCGACAGGTGGTGACTGTGTCGCTTGCTCGGGCTGTGAAGTGGCGTCAGTATGGTCGGCTTCTTCCGTCGAAGGTGATGGGAGAACGGCCACACGGTATGTCTCGTCTGCCTGGAGGTCACCAAGTCGAATCTCTTGTTCCGGTACCTCAATCACATACGATTCGTCGCGCTCTTCGACAGTAGCAGAGAACAGACAGCGTAGGTGCTCTGAAATCTCCATTTGTTGATCGTATCCGGGTACGCGACGATGAACACTTGATTCTGCTGTTCCCGACTCCTTCGGCGCAATATAATTAGCTATCTCCGTCGTTTCTACAGAGGAAACAAGGCGAGTGCCTCGAGGCTTGACCCCGAGGCGGTTCACGATCCATTAGTATTCGCCGTGCCGCTTGCACTGACGCTTGATGTCGAATTGGTCACGGTGACAGTGTAGGTTTTTGGGCCGAGAACATCCGTAACTGCCGCAATTGTGTTACCCCCGGAATCTTTGAGTGTGACGTCCATGCTGAGTGTTACATCCGTGTTCGTGCTCTCACCATCCGTTGTTGCAGTGAAATTCGAGGCAGTTAGCGCACCACCGTTTTTCGACAACAAACTGATTTCGGGGAACGTGTGACTCACGGAACCGCTCTTACTGGGATCCGACACTGAAATGGAGTATGGTGTGCTTCCAACCGTGGTCTCACTCGTTGATGACGTCTTTACGTACCACGTCGCGTGCACCTCGGCGACTGCCGACTCCTGACCGTCCCAGCTCACGGTGACATCCGGTGTGATTGTCAGCGTTGTCAGCTCCCCATCGTTACTCGAGACGGTCACATCATCGGCGGATAACCCTGCTGCTGCGACCTCTTCGGACGCATAGAGGGTGAACCCAGCCCCAGCGACCAGTACACCTGCTGCGCCTGCCCCAGCACGTATCACATCCCGGCGAGACAGTTCTGTCATCGTAATAGAAAATTTTTCGTCTTAGGGAAGAGGATGATGGCCAACCGACTCCAACAGCCCTAGAAATAGTACAGAGTAGCCTCGCTGCTTGAGTCGTGACTGCTGGTTTCGCCCCGGTTCCGAATCGAATTTAGTTCAGATTCCTGTTCGGAACCGTGAGTCATTGGAACCGGATAGGGATGCGTGGCTCCATTTTGCGTCCGGTTCCAACTACAGACGCGGAGCCGAAGGCAAACAGGCGGAATAGTCCGGTTCCAACTACAGACGTGGAACCGGAGGCAAACAAGTGGACTGGTCCGGTTCCAACTACAGACGAGAAACCGCACACGTTCATGGGTCAGAACCGTGGATCTCAGTTGAACGCGTCTTGGTCACAAATCGTGTGCGTGGACACCAACATTGACTCTTGGCTCGCAATCATCGAACACATCCCACCAACTCCCAACGAACACGTCCCACAGAGATCCCAGACCGGGCGCAGCCCGGTTGAGTCGGGATTCGTCGACGTCGACGCCTCTGCTACCAAAGGAATATGCCGAAAGAACACCAACACTAACATAACGACCGACGACCCGGAACCGGAAACACTATCCCCAAGATCGGTCGCAGTAACAGCAACAGCTGCAGAATTAGGCATCCAATTGGACAAATACGACCCTGTTTTGGACGGTGTTGAGGGCGTGGAAATGCCGGAGCCTGACGAGGGCGACGAATAGGGAAAGCCAGCGGACACGAGGGGTGCCTTGTTCGATACACGGTTCGGGTTCAATTGTTTTGCACGGTACCGGTTGCGGTCCGCAACGGAGGGAATCGGAACCCCCGTTTCCAGACGCTCGGTAATTTCGCGGTTCCAACGGTGTCCGGTTCCAAAGCCAAACCCGACCGACGTCGGAACTGCGTGATTCAGACCTCGTCTGTACGTGTGATCAAGTGCTGGTCTTCAGCATCTGCATAGAGTTCTGCCGCAATGTCGGCGATCTCATCATCTGCCTGCTGCAATCCTTGGAGAGCGAGGTCGAGGTCCACAGCTAAGCTGTATTGATTATAGTTCCCGTCATCCTTCCGATTGGTTTTCTCCACGTAACCTTTCCGCGTCATACTCGTCAGTCGCTTCTGCATATTTCGCTTCGACAGCGGCTCAAACCCATACTTCTCAGCTAACCGGACGTAATAGTCATAGACATTCGCCGTCCGGCCATCCCCGTTGTTGAGTACAGATTGCTTGAGGAGAGAGATGAGAGCAAGGTGGGCGTTGGTGTCGAGTGCTGCTAATCCATTGATGAGATACTCTGACTCTAGCTGTGTCTGTGCATCCTCGACGTGTGATTGCTGAACCTGGGCAGCATCGTCGTCATCGCGTGCGAGCAACCCGGGTTTATACAACAGCTGACAGGCAAGGCGGGCGCTCCCGGACTGTTTCGCGGCGATTGCAGCGCAGTGGGATATTACTCTTTCCGCAACCACCCCCTCATTAAACGCGGCTCGTGCTCGCGTTCTTAGAATCTCGGTGAGTTCATCTGCGGAGTATGGGTCGAACGACACCAGCTCCGCATTCAGTGAGTCCCGTGTTTCAGGGGCAAGCGAATCGACGATTTGGTAGCTGTTTGACGTGATCGTGATCCCCGGTTTGGATTCGGTGACCGTGCGTTCACTCAACGCACGCGGGATGTTTCGCAAAAACTCGTCGCGTCCGGATTCGATTTCGTCGAATTCGTCAAGAACAAGGATGATGACTCCACCAATCGCGTCGAATTCATCGAACAGCTCCGAGTAAATCGTCGATGTCGAATGCCCTGTTTCGGAGACCGGTGTCTCCTCACGCCGGTTCCGTAACGTATTGAGAATGCGGATCGCAAGCTGGTACGTCGAGGAGAGATGTCGGCACTGAACCGTTACCACGGTTACCTCGACGTCCGGGATAGTGTCGACGTCGTCTTGGAGTTCATCGAGAATCGTGCGGACTGCAACCGATTTCCCGGTTCCTTCATTGCCGTGGACGATGATGTTCCGGGGGGCGTCGCCGTTGACTACTGGTTGCAGTGGCTGTGCGAGATCGTCGAGTTCTTCGTCCCGTGAGTGAAGGGTGTCTGGTTCGTAGTGTTCGCGAAGCGGTTCTTCAGATGCGAAGATTGGATCGGTAGTCTGGAAGCGGCTCATGGTCGTTTCAGTCGGCGGTATTACGGAACCGGGGAAAAGGCACACGGGCGTACCAGTTTCTGTGAGAGGATCGGAGGTTGTCAGCGGTTGGTGTTGCCAACACGGTGGTCGTGTTCTGTTGTGGTCGCTGTCGGTGCGTGGTGGGAAGCATGGGTGGCACGCCCCCTCCCCACTGCATCGAGTGCTGAATTCTGCAACGACCCGTCCACGCCGCCCTCCCGCCTTCTAAGCTCTCTTCCCCACTCACACAAACCAATCAAAATTGTGTTTGAATGAACTAACCTATGAAAGGTATTTATACTGAGAGGGGTGACGTTGCCGTACGGCAGAGTTCGGGAGCCGAGACCGACTCGTCAGGTCTCGGCGTTCAGGGCGCGACCGGCATCCCCAGACGACGATTCACTCGATGCAGTGGAGGGAGGCAGGGACGTGCTCGGTTGGGAACGCGACCACAGCGATGCCCCACGATCGATCGGAACCGTCCGAACCGGACAACTGTTCTGGACATTAATCACCCCTGCTAGACTAATCTCAGATCGAAAACCAGCACCACCGAATCCCTTTTCCCCTGCTCCTTACCACCCTCAGTGATGACCCGCCAGTCATTCAATTCCCCGCCAGTCAACCCAGTGCCACTCAAAGACCGCGTCTCTGTTGACGACCCAGAGAATGTCAGAACCGTCTACGAGATCCTGTGCGATGCCACATTGAAGCGTGGGGAAACAATTCCCTTCCGAATATTCGGATTCGAACTTGTGAGAAAGAGGAAAAACACCGCAGATGAAACGGTGTACGCCGGCTACGTCATGGGCGACCGAAACAAACCATTTGACTACCTGGTTCTGGATCACCAAGCCGAATCCGTGGTTTGTCGAAACCGTGAGTACTACCCAGGCGAGGATCCGATTGACGAGACAGACATTGAGCTGGACGGCGATGTCTACGAGCGAAAATATCTCGAGCAACAACTCACCTTCGAGTAAATCGCCTCGAGGTCAGCGCCCGAGGCTTTCGCGTGGACCGCCGTTCAAACTTCAAACCGAAGCGTGACGACGTTCTGGATCGAATGGCTTGTCGTCGACAACCAGGCGTTCTAGTGATACCACCGGTTCCGGTGCAACCCCAAATCGAGTGAGAGTCGTCTCGCAGTATGTCGCGAACTAGATCCTCAGTTCACCTCAGCGTCCGCGAAGCAGTCTTTTTCTCCCCAATTCACTCGGAACCGTGACTGTTTGAACCACCGAACGCCTTTTCCCCTGCCCATAGCCACCGTCATTGATGTCAACTGCTGACAGCGCATCTGCGGAATGTACCGACGACCCGCGAACTGCCTACCAAATTCTCTGCGACGCTCCCATGGAACAGGGCGATCGTCTCGATTTCTTTGGGATCGCGTTCAGTATTTCACACTTGGAGGCAGACACCGACCAAGCGCAATGTATGCCGGGCGAATCCATGATGATGGCCGGCAGAGTGGTGTCACGAACCCATACGACCTTCTCATCCTGGATCACGATGAGGAATCCGTGATATTCCGGTTCCGCGACTGCCACCCTGAGAATCCAGGAATTGACTCCTCAGATCTGGTATTGGACTGCACGCTTGACGAACGCAAGTGCCTCGAGCACCGGCTCGAATCTGGCTGGAGAGATAGCGAGGGCTGAAGACTCGGTGTGGGAGAAGTCCGTAGTGACGCGGTCGAAGTTGAGTCACTCACGGTTGACTTCACGTTTGACTCAGACGACTTCCGTATCGAAGCCACCACACCCACCGCAACGCCACAAGGAACTGCCGAACTCCCCGGTGCGACTGCCATCTCCTACTTCGATCTCGACGCAATCGGAATCGAAGCCGACACGATGGACCATGCACAGCTCACCGTCCAAGTGTCAGAGGATGCACTCCCTGCAGGCACCTCCAACGACGATGTCGTGATATTCCACTTCACCGATAACGAGTGGGAAACGCTGGACACTGAATATCTCGGGGAGGGTCGTTTTGCGGCGAACACGACAAGCTTCTCCGCGTTAGCCGTTGGTGTGCCGTCGTCGACATCGACGCCGTCGACGTCACAGCCGACCGAATCGAGTGCGGAGGAAACCGAATCACCGGCGACATCGACCCAGTCGGCGGACACTGAGACGGCTGCCGAAAAACGGACTGAGACCACAAGTAAACTACCCCACCCTACTTCGCTCACCGCATACGCAGTTCGCTCGTTGAGGGTGGGGCTTTGATGTGGACTCCCGGCAATCAGTCGCCAGCAATAGGCTGGTAACTCTCGCCGTTCACCGTCCCACCATTCACACGCACGTCTACTGGTGCGTCTCCGCTCCCCGACTTGGGCGAGGAACGGAGGCTGTGTCTCTGTTTCCGGGCGTATCGCACCCCGATATTCTTCGCTGCATTGTAGTCCGCGTTGACCTCATAGCCGCACTTCTGGCACTCAAAGTGTTCTCCGTGGCGGTTGTCTTCATGCGTGAACCCACAGTCCATCCGAGAACAACGTTGGGACGTGTGGTTCGGCTCAACTTGCTCCACGGAGACGCCTTGCTCTGGCGCTTTGTACTCGACGTACTCGGTGAGGCGTCGGAACGCCCAGACGTGGTGCCACTTCGCGTATGGAAGTCGGTCACGGATGTCCGTTAAGTCCTCGAACACGATCACGTCGCAGTCGTGTTCGACGGCTTCCTCGACGATCTCGTTGGCGACGGTGTGGATGTACTGTTTTCGCCATGCTTCTTCGCGCTTTCCGAGGCGAAGCAGGGCATTGTGTGCGGCCTGCGTGCCGCGCTGTTGCATCTCACCACGCCGCTTCTCGAACGCGCGGCACCAATGGTCGTAGTCGTCACCTTGCCAGAACGTGCCGGTCGAAGAGACGGCGAGGCTGTTGACGCCGAGGTCGATACCGAGGACTGTTTGGTGCCCGGTATCTCCCGAAACCTCGTCATCGTCATCATCGTCCTTCCGAGTCGTAATGTGGAAGTAGAACTCGTCGGTCGCCTTGTCGTATTGGAGTGTACTCGCCCGGAACTCATACTCCTCCGAAAGAACGTACTGTTCGTAGGGCGTCGGGCTGTCCGCCGGAACTTCAAACTCACACTCAACGCGCCCGTTGACGGTTGAGAGTGAAACTTTGTTCCGGTAGAACGTCGCACTCCGCTTGTCGTAAATCATGCTCCACGACGTGAACTCCGGTTTGCTCACACGCTTGCCCTGTTTCCACCGTTCAACGACGCCTTTCGTCGCTTGGACGGCGCGTCGGATGGCTTCTTGGACGAGGTTCGCGGTGAGTTCAGTTTCTTCCCGCAGCTCCGCGTAGAGTGCGTCTCGCGCAGTTGAGTTCGCCGTGACGCAGTTCGTGTAGGAACGGTCGTCCCAACAGAACTCGGCGGCACGGTTCGCGCAGTGAAGGAACTGTCGCGCGGATTCGTGGAGGTCGTCGTCTCTCTCATCGGGAACGATGAGTTTGACCGGCGCGGTTCGACGCACCTCCATATTTCAGATTGCTACTTGCCGATACTTATATTCTCAGGAGTCGGGCGATCGAAGTATGCCGGTTGAGTCGTGTCATGTCGGTTTCTTTTCCGACCTACTCGCTCGCTACACTCGCCCCTTGAGGTCGGAGGCTCCACCTTGAATTATGCTGAAGCACCCGGATTCGGTGTGGTCGTTGCAGTTCTCGCCCTGCTCAGCGTTGCACTCGCGGCACGACGAGACAGGTAGCTACCCCACCACTCTACGCTTTTCACCTGCGGACGGGACGACACCAGCGTTCAAAAACGACGACGACCCTCGGTGGAGCAGGAAGACCCCGCCGTCGCAGTAGTGCAGTTCCGAACTAGGTACTTCCACAACTCCGCCCCAGTCACTAAGCCGTGTCAACGCCAACGTTGACGTACTGATGGCGACAGCTGACGAGCAGATTCGGGTCAGCAATCGAGTGAAGCGGCTCCTCGATCGACGCCGAGCCGAAGGCGAAAGCTACAACGACGTCCTCGAACGCGTCCTCGAGGAAAGTACGCAGGGGGACTTCAACGACGGGTTCGGGCGGTGGTCGGACGAAGAAGCCGACCGTGTTCGCGAGCAACGCGAGGCGGCGAAGGCGGATCGAAAAGCCCGGATGCGTCGCCGGGTCAGTGAGGATGAGGACGCCGACGCATGAAGGTTCTCGATGCAAGCTTTCTTATCGACTCTCTCGACGGTGACCCGGCAACAAAGGAGTTCTACGAGGCGAATGGTGACCCCGAGGAGCGTTGGGTAATGCCTGCACCCGCCTATCCTGTCACGCATCGGAACTGCGAGTGTTGAACCGGACACGAAACAATTCCTTCCTTTCCTAGGAATTCGAATAATGCATCTAGAAACGGTAGAACCCCAGAATTGGCTAGAGGGGTTGCATTCATATTTAGTTGGGTGCTGGGTACTGTTGCATGCCATCAGGCAAGCAGTCCCCCCAAGACGTCGAACAGTCCGATACTGACAACGATCTCGTCGTACAAACCAGTCTTGACGAGACCGAACGGTGGCAAACCCAGGGAGAACAATGATGAGCCACTGGTCGACTCTCAACTTCGATGTGACTGCAGACCGCGAACGCCGTAAAGCATTCAGGAACCTGGTTTCGCGTGATCCAGAAACCGCGACTCAAGAGGACGCCCACGAGCGGGAGGACCTCACGGAAAAGATCACGCAGTCAGCCCGGTACAACGGGATCGTCGCCATCCAAATCAGTGGCGAGCGGACGTGGGATGAAGACCTCCGGATCGCGCAATCGCTGCACCCCGACATCTGGGATCGGTGCGTGATCGTCCAGACCAAGGACTCAATCGATTTCGGAACTGCCCGGCTCTACGAGGGGTATTCCACCCTTGAACTCGTCGATGAATACAGCGAAGAACTCTCCACGGATGGATACATGGAAGGCGAAAAGGCGGCTGCCGTAATGTACGCTGAACACAACATCCCCTGTCTCTCAACGTTCAGCAACCCGTTCGGCCACAAAAAGTAGCCCACCGGAAACATTCAGAACGTTCAGCGTCGGCAATCCGAACAGTGGAGCTGTCCTCCTGGTTCCGGAATCTCCATCTCGATCGGGTTCTCGTAGACGACATCCCCACACGAATCACACACTGTTGGGACATCATGTGAGAGCCACTGCTGGATTGTCTCCCGGGACAGCCCGCAGTCCGCACAGATCGCTGCAGCCGGTACATCCCGGAGGTCGGCTGTGTCGAACGAGTGCGCTCGTTCATCGCACGCGTCGGCACGGGGATTCGTCGGCGCTCCCGACACAAGCAGTTCAAACTCATCATTTCCTGCGACGGTTGGCGCTTGCAAGTCGGTGAACTCAGACCCATACTGGACACGCGCAGTCATCTCGGCACCGTTCCCCTCCAACAACTGCATCCGATTGACGTCGAGGATACGGACAGGGAGTCCCGATGGTCCGAGATATTTCGCCCCGACGAACTGATTCTCAATGAATTCCCATGCGGCCTCGTAGTGATCTCGGAACGCCTCCATGGGCGCTTCGTGGTCGTACTGCGTCGCCAATCTCGCACCCTCACGAGCGAAGCGGACCTTCGCGAATGCAACTGGGAGACCCTCGATCTCACGGAGCTCAAGCAGGTGCCGATATGCCTCGACCGTCGCCACTCCGTCCTCGGCCATCTGACACACCTCGAGGAGGTTTCGACATGCCTGCTCAGGGTGACCTGCATCTGCGAGGCCGACGGCGTCGTCGACGAGTTCCTGTTTGTACTCGCGTACGGCGGATGCCGACGCCACATGCATCCGAACCGGATGCTGCAGTGTCCCGCGACGCGAAGACGCAACCCGCTGCCGTGTCGAAATGCGGTGCTCTGCTTCCCGAATCGCCCCCCGGAGCTTGTCGAGCGCGATGGCGTCTGCAAGCGGGTCCCGGTCGACATGGATCCGTTTGGTGTCCTGTTCACGCCACCCCTCATGATCTGTGTCAAGGACATCCCAACAGTAGCGTTGAATGACCGTCCAGTACAATTCCTCTCGGGACCGATCACAAACCACGAGGACAACCGGAATCGACGCCTGCAAGCAATCCTCGACAAGGAAGTCCGTCGCAAAATCATGCCAGACAGACTCCGAATCACCGAACCCTTCTGAAGCCTTCAACTGGATGTAGAACGGTGACGGAAGAACTTGGTCGCCGTGTCGGTCCCTGGTGTCGGCTTCGAATCCCTCAGTGGGGCGGACCTCAAAGTCGAACGCATAGTCCTCGTCAAGTGAATTCACCACCCACTCCGAGAGCGTCATCCGCAACCTCCCTCGCGAATAGCGTTCGAGTTCGTGGTTTCGGCCCTTCCGTTTCCCCATAGCGGGGTAACACGTCCTGTCCCCCTGAATACACCGGTGAAGAGAACCAGAAAGTCTGGATTCGGGGATTCGACCCGGGACACGGCTTCAATGCGCTCGAAGAGGTCAGAAGAATCGATCTGAGCACCTTAAAACTCAGTTTTTCAGGGACCAACCTTGTTCAATCCGGCCGTAGCTCACCGCACCAGCGATAATACACACTACTGTAATCGAGACGAAGGACTGACTCGATGGCCGAACCAGTGAATTCGGATTGAATCCCAGTATCGGATTAATCTCAGCCTGGAATAGAAGAACCGGGAGGAGAATTGCGACACCACACGGGATGTAGAACACATACCGGTCAATCGGGTCTTCCCAGCGAATCATCTTCCCGTTCTTGCCATTGACATAGAGCCGGCTAATGAGAATCGCGAAAGCAAGAGACTGAATGGCAAGCATCTCCCCAGAGAGTTGCTCAACGCCATATCGGACTGACGATCCAATCACAACTGCACCGATACTCAACAACAGGAACTCGAAGTAGTTCTCGTCCAAGGAGATGTCGTTGAAGGACGTCCAAATTTGGATGATGACCGCATAGAAGAGTAGGGTTGCTCCCTCCTCAATATAAGAATAGTCGAAACCGGAGACCAGCAATGCCAACACGAACAGAGCAGCCGAGGCAGCAGGAACCAGTTCTTCCCGATCGATATCATCGGGGAGGTACTTCTTCATAGAGTTGGGCTGTCAGTGGTTACTCATAAAGCTGCCCGGTGTGGCATCTTACTGTCAGGCCTAGCGTTGGACGCTGAGAGAAGTTCTTACCCAGGTCCGTATTCTTCTTCCTCCGGCACTACGAGAACACCTCTACGAAAACAACGATAGTAAAAGCGAACTTCGGTGGCTTCGTAGAAGCGTTCTCAGGGTCTGCCAATACCAGCCACCTGCTCGTTTCTGTAAGAAATCTCCGCCGACGAATTCGTTTCACCGCTAATTTTATGATATCGTGATGTCTCGGCTTTGTCGGCGGCTTCAGGTGATCCACCAATCCAAAACCTACTCTATCCAGAACAAGGTGCGGTTGTGATAGCAGAAGACGTGTTCACCGACGAGAAGATGACCGGCACGCGGCCGTATGTCGTCATCTCGGACAAGGAGGAATATCCGGTCTCGAAGCAGTACAACGCGATGGTCGTTTCGACGAAAGACTACGACGGGCAGGCGATTCCGCTCTCAGACGCTGCCTTCATCGATCAAGGCAGCTTCGAAGAGCAAAGTTTCGCGTGTCCCTGGGCGACAACACCACTGAAGTATCATCAGATACGTCGGCGAGTTGGCGCCCTCGAAAAGTCTGTAATCGAGCAGTTGGTTCGCGGAGCAGGGGACTACCTCACGGTTCCGGGAGCCACCACGGTCTCGTGTGACACTGAGTCTTCGAGCCGGTCCGCCATCAACGCAGAAGGATAACCGAAGCCAGGTGGTAGTCCATCTGGCTATCCTCTGCTGCTGACACACAGCCCACTGAGAAGCAGATATCCTCGATTCGTTGAATTCTCTAAAGGTGGTGGATTCACCACGTTAACCCTTCGTAGACGATTCCATCACGTCGCGAGATTGCGCGGCGACGATCGACGACAACCGGCGTCGCCATCGCATCGAACTCCTCGTCCAGTTCGATGATCTCCTCCCAGTTGATCACAACGAGGGCGGCGGGGCCGTCGAGCGCCTCCTCAGGCTTGTCAGCATTCTCGAGGCCGGGGAAGTACTTCAAGCATGTTTTCGGCACCGATCAGGCCGTAGCCGTCGATCTCGCCGCCGTGCTGTTGCAGCACCTCGATGACGGAGATGGTGCGAGAGTTCCGCACGTCGTCAGTTCCCGGCTTGAACGCAAGGCCCAACACGGCGATGCGTTTGTTCGTGACGTCGACGTGGTTGTCCATGGACGAGAGGAGCCGCTTAGGTTGCTCGTCGTTCACCTCGGTAGCGACCCTCACAGCTAAATTCTCCGTTTGAAGCGGGGAGGTAGTTCAATAGTCGTAGTAGCCCGACACGATCCAGTCATGTTATTCATCGCAGCTACTTTGGCTTGCAAGAATTACGTGATGGACATCTCGAAGCAAGCGAAAACCCAAAAGCAAAATTTCATCGGGACTAACCGCTATGGAACCCGGGTCGGTGGCTTGGGAAGGCCGTAGCGTCTAGGCACCGATTTTCCCGATGTGCTCCCGCCCCGCTCGCTCAAACGCCGGATTTCGCCTGATTCAGCCAGAAAATCGGGTTCTAGGTATATAAAAACCCGGACGGGTGGCGTTCAGACACTACTGGTTCGGATGATGATTTGGCCTAATCACAGAACATGTAACCAACCATTGACGGACATCACCGCTTGGTCGTGCTGGTGCAACAGATCATAGAATATCCGTTAAACCTCTTTTCCCGTATCCGGGACCACCGGCGCGTTGAACTCCCGGCTGATTGCCGCAATCATCGTGCCCGAGCCGTCGAGGAACGGTCCGTCGGTGGAGATCAGGTCCGCAATCTCCCCAGCGAGGATGGCGGTATGTTCGTAAACATCGTGAGTCTCGGCCCATGCGAGTATGTCCCGAGCGCGGTCAACGTTACAGCCATTGAGATTCCCTTCGCCGACCAGGCCCTCGGCGAGGGGCGGGACAGGAGTCACTCATCGCTTCTGCTTGCCGCATGTCCCGTCGTAGAACTCCTTTATCGCCGGGTGGTCTTCGTAGTAGTCGATGAGGGAGGTCGCGTCGAGAATCTTCATGCGATAGCATCCTCAGCCTCACTGCCCCGCCGACGCATTCGCGCATTCGGTTCTTCTTTCGCTTCGTTCCGCTGCTCGCGGACGCAGTCGGCGTCGTCGTCAGACCAGCGCCCGATCCGGCGTCGAAGTCGCCGCCCGCCTCTTGGTCGAGGATACGCTCCAACACGTCGTTGTAGTTCTCACCCTTGGCCCGCTGCTGGTCGAGGATGTGTTTCACCCGTTCACTCACCTGGATTTGCTCACCACCTGTCGCCATCGCGTACGTCAACGTTAGCGTTGACACAGTATGATCGTTGGGTCGGCGAGAACGTTCGGCGGATCGCGGCCACGCATTAAGAACTGTCAGGCCCCGCGCCCGCGCCGGGAATCGAACCCGACCGCGCTCGGTGCGCCCCGCCAGGGCACGGACGGGGGCGGTGACCAATAAGGGGGAACACTCTCACTTAGGGCCCACCACAGCCCCATTCTTCGTCCCGAGGCATGGATGTGAGGGCCGCGACGGCCACCTCACCAACACGCCTCACATCGACATCACGGAGTAACCCCCATAAAGGTTAGCAAAATACACGCAACGTTGTCCTTATGGACGCAAGTTCTAACCGGTCTGACTGTGAACACCCGTGCATGGCTGACAGGCGTGCAATCTTGACCGAGCGCGAACGAGAAATCGTCTCCGGGGACGCCGACGACGTCACCGACGAGTACCGCTATCAGACTGTGTCACGGGTCCGATCCAGGTTCGAAGAACTCGAAGCCGACATCGAGGCGCTCGAAGCCCATGGAGATCTCGCAAACGAACTCCGCGACATCGTCTGCGCTGAAGACGAGTAACCGCCAGGCCTTGTGCGCAATGACTCGGAGAAAATGCCCCTTCTCGCATTCTTAACCAACAATCCTCAAACCTGCATTAACCAACACCGGCGACGACGTCGGCGTGGGACGAGATGCGAGTAGATCTTGCCGGTGGTCTGGAAGGTGGTGACTGAGTCGATGCTGGACATCTTCGACCCGTTCGTATGGAGAGCGCTCGCTCTCGCCCTAAACAATGCGGTAGGCGACCAAGTGTGGAAGCGTGTACGGCGTGATGTCTCCGAGGTCGCCAGTACCGCCTTCGGCCATCTGGGGCTTGATGCCGGCCTCGACGGCGATGGTCTTCACGAGACGTTCGAGCGACGGTGTCGTCATCCGGTCACTGCTCCCTATCACGGCCTCGATCTTTTTCCACCGATCGCGGAGATACCGACTGAGCAGTCGCACCGCCTCGCGTCGAAGACCGAGCGTCGCGGGCAGTGGGTCGTCCCTCTGGAACGAGGGTGTGAGGTAGACTGTCCCGGCGTCCAGGTCGAGGTATTCAACGTCGAGGGCGACCAGCTCACCGGGGCGGAGGCGGCATTGGATAGCTGCGTGACGGCCGTCTATTTCTGTCCTGCAGATACGTTGGGAACCGCTCGGAGAGATACGCATCGGGCAGACAACAAGCGCGATGTCAGGTACAACGCGCTCACGCACCTACTGGTTGACACCAGCGAACGGTCAGTCGCCAGCTCTGAAGGCAGACTTACTGACCGCGAGGGCTGGGCTGCGTGGAGACAGGCCCGTGACTGCGGTGATTTGAAACTCGGGGATGACCTTAATCGCGCCCTAAATCCTGAATCGGATATCCCCTTTTCGGCTTCAATACCGTAAGTTTAGAGCTGTGTTAACTGAGTATGCAAATATCTTTTATACTGTAGACAGTACTCCAACGTGGCGAAAACGCCCCCGGTGCTAAGGACACCGGAGACTACGCTGCCATGCTATGACAGCATTCAACCCTAATAGCGCCGGCTGTGAAAACCCTGTCTTTCGGGCTACGGAAGACGGGATTTCGCCGGCCAATGCCCGCCTGATCGTCCCGCTCATCCAGTACATCGACAATAGCACAGGAGGAGTAGACCGACTCGAACTCAGCAAGGAGTTCCGACTGCAGTTCTTTGAACTGGATCGGATCCTCAGATGGCTCGAAAAAGAAGAGGGTCTCGTACTCCGTGGATCATGTCCTAACGAAGAAATCCTGTTGACGAGTAAAGGCCGGTTTGTGTGGGGCGACGATGACTGACGGTGAGTGTAGTCACGCGATCCCGATGTCCCCAGAAGCAGTGTTCGACGTAATTGCAAACTCTCGGAGGCGACGCGTGATACTCTCCGTCGATCGCAGGGATGGTCCAGTTTCCGCAAACGAGCTTTCGACGGAAATCGCCGCGCGAGAGACCGAGGTTGATCCAAGCCAAGTGACCGGAGAGCAACGTTCCGGAGTGTACGTCACACTGGTACAGAACCACTTGGATACCCTGGATGACTTAGGAGCAGCCAGTTACGATTCCCGATCGAAACAAGTCTCACCAACGGAGGCAACTGGCCCTCTGGCTCGGCTGATTCGACAAATCACCACGGACTGCTACACCCCAAAGGAGACCGACGAATGACTGGTGTAGAACCCATGAGGCCAGCTCAGCATATCGAACCTGCGCCGACACAGCGGGAAGGCGGACGGGTGTCTGTAGCGGAGTGTCAAGGCGAGACCTCGTCGAATCACGCGCCAAATCCCGAGGTGTATCGAGATGAGTAACTCGAACTCCGGTCGAGACAAGATCCCGCCTGCGAAGCGTGAGATGCGGCGGCAAATCGATGGGTTCGAGTGTCAAACTTGCCCTGCAGCAGCCCCCCGGGCAGGTGGGACAGCTATCCTCCACGTCCACCACAAGGACCCGGAGCCGACAGACCGTGATCGACACGATCTCCGGAATCTCGTCACCCTCTGTGCTGATTGCCACTCGTGGAACCACAACCGACCGACTGGCGAGGAGCTCCCGATTGACTTCACTGCCAGTGACCGCCATACCTTACTCCCTCACGACTACATCATTCTCAGAATTCTCCACGAAACAGGTCCACTCCCGACGACTGAAGTTCACAAGCGAGTCGGGCTTGACCTGACAACACAGACAGTCCGAGAACGATTGTGGATCCTTGGTGGTCTCGACTACGAAGTATCCTCTCGAAATACACCGTTGGTTGCGAAAGACGCTGTGAGTGGCGAGTGGGGATTGATTGACGATATCAGCCTCTCGGAACGGGGCCGTATTCCGAGTGACACCCGAACATTTATGCGACGAACCCAGGACGAAATGGTCCGTCGTGCCGTTTCTCGCGGGTGCGATCGGCAAACGATTGCTAATGTATTCGGTGTCGTTGAACGAACTATCTGGTACCGACAACGACGTGCGCAAGCGTTTGACTTCCCTCTGGATTCGTTATTGGACGGAGAAATTCCTGATGAGGGAGTTGGTGGTCGTTCCATAGAGGACCGGCACCAGAATACTGATTCAGATGGTGGGGAGGCGGCTGTCACGGACTTGGGAGAGCCGGATGAAGTGTGGGGAACGACCAGAACAGTGGACGAGAATATAGACGATCTCTTTGACAGGATTTCTTGAACGATTACGGCCTCATTTTCTGAGCGCCTCCGGAACTCCTTAGCCAGTCCCTTATACCATGGACGCCGGTTCTCTTGTCTCTATTTCACCCCAACAAGGGCTCAAAAGTGGATATATTCTCACCACATTCGATTACAGACCTACGGTGTGGCAGAGACAGCATTTAGCTTACAGCACTGATACTCACGACATCTTTGAAAGAAAGCTTCCGATGTTCATGGTCAAGATCATCATCTTGTTGCGACGCCAAATCGACGGACTGCAGTGCCTTTCAGCACCGGATATGATGTAGGGCTCAAGACCCGATTTATTCTCACATCCCTGTGCTCACTTCACCGACTGAGGGCAACCTCTTTTCACCTGCCACATAAATGGTTACATTAGGAACATGGACGACCGGTCTTCAACTAGTCATACTGACGACCATGCCACAAATAATGCGCCGGAGGATGGGAATTACTCTACGGTGATGGAGCACGGCCCGATCCCGTGGAAAGATGGATTCAAAGATTCGGAGGGCCGGACGTACGGTGCTATCGAACTACGTGGGTTTGATATTCACATTTTCTCGCCAGTTGACGATGTGGTGGAGTTACATCGGCGAGCTCATCTCACCGCACAGTTCCACGATGAGAACAGTGACCACTGGGACGATAACTCTAATTTTGTCAATGACGGCGGAACCCTGTACGACAGGGCCATCTTAGAGCAGTTTGAAGAGAAGCTGAAGTGTGAAGACATCGATACAGAAGACCCGAACATCGAGATTCCTGTTCCACGCCTCAAAGCACTATTCTTGCGGAAAGCACGCAAGATGGACGGTCTCAAGTTCCACAAGTATTTGAGGAAAACGGGCGGTGCTGCGGCACCCACGCTCTCAAGCATCGGGTACGAAGAGCCGAGTGACGTCCCGAGCTATCAGACACTCCAACGCGTGCACAGCACAGTTTACGATGAAGCTGACGAGACGATAGATGGGGATGCCTTCGATGCTGCCGTCACCCGTGCTGTCTTCGGTGTGTACCGAGCAGGGATTGTGGCTCCTGACGCAGTTAAACAGAAATACGGCTTCGATGCGCTTGAACCACCTCTCGACGAAAGGAACGTTTCCCGTGACACTGAGAAAGCGGAACTCCGGGAATTCGTCAAGTTGTTGTTTGACCTCACAACGGAGTCGCTCACCTTCGATCGTGAATCAGAGCAAACCAAACACGATATGCGGGCGTTTGTCGGGGCGTGTGCCGCTTCTGCGCTCTATGATGCCGGGATTCAAAACGTGGTTGATATCTGTGACTGGGATCTTCCACGTGACCAGATTCCCGCCGGAGGCTGGATGCATAACTACGTTTCAGAATTAGAGAATTCCCCAGACGAGATGTCGGATTACCAGTTCGATCCGGATGATGATTCGACTCCGTCTGTAGATGAACAATTCAATTGGGCCCACCGCTTGACACTCCAGCTTGCGCGGCTACTCGGGTTCTGGTCGGAATCGAATTCGACCGATCTCGGTATCGATCTGTTCCGGGTTGATTGGTCGGGTGACTCGTTGGATGGGACCATTAGTCGGCCAACAAAATCCGATAATGATGATATCACAGAACAGTGGACGTTCGTCATCGCCGGCGGCGTAACCGCAGAAAATCGGTTCGTGCTCGGCGGGCGCTGGTTACCGGAAAAAAGCGATTATCCGGGTGCGGTAGAGGAAATCCTTGAAAACGCGATCCCGCCGGTAGCGCTCAACAGTATCGTTATCGACTCAGAAATCGTGAGTGGCGCACTCATCGATACTATCCGAGAGTTCGTTGGCGAGGAGTGGATTATCAGTGCACCGGACAGTGCCGTCGTGAAAGGGTTGAAACGCCTCACACCTGCGAACCACACCGGGTTCGCCCCCGATGTCAAGTGGAACACGGATTCGCCCCCGAACCTTGTGACATACCCACCGGAGGAAAGCATTCAGGGCTCCGTGATGGTTGATCCACGGGAGATTGCGACTGACGCAATACAAAACGAAGAAGAGGGGGAGAGAATATCGATTCCACTCAAACACCAGCTTGAGGAAGATACACCCTCACAAACTTCCTTGGATTCCGACCCTGATGTTCCACGGCTTACTGATGAGTTCGACGACCTAGAGTCAGCACCAGACATCGGCAAGGAAGAAGATCTTGCCGCGTATTTCACTGACCGATCTCTGGAGAACCGCTCTGCGGGACAGATCCGTAGTCAATACACAGATCGGTGGGGTATCGAGACGACTGTTGACCAAATCAAGAATGACTTCATGCCACTCGTCAACAGTGCCGATTCGACGAAACGCCTCTACGGGATGCACATGGGGATTCTCCTGTATAACTGGCACACGCTGATTAACAGATGCGTCTCACCAGGCGGGCTTCGACTCGATGTCACACACCAGGAACTGCTGCAGGCGATTCAACACGTCGTATTCAACGAATCTTAGATGGATCTTTCGTGTCTCTTCCATGCGATTCGTTACTGATGGCTTTCTAGGAGTAGGTTTCAGAGGCTCTGTTGAAACCCTCAGAACGTGACATATTTGGAGATGATCGGTAAGTACAGGCAAGGTACTTACCGATCTAGCTTCATATTTCGGATATTCTGAGCGGATCGTAGTTCTAGCGATGTGACCCAAAACGCTTTGTGCATAGTTCGCGTACTATAGACTATGTCGGACGCCCCAGCCTCTGTTCAGTCACCGGATGCAGGACACACTGCTCACCGGTTCTTCGTCATCCAAGAATTACTGGGCACCCCTGAACTCGCCCGTTTCTACACGGACATCCTAATCAACTCCCCGACGACGATTACGGCAGCGCGTGAACGTCAGAACTTCTCGAAGAGCACCGCGTACAAGTACGCCAACACGCTTGAAGAGCTGGGCATCGCAAAGGAACTGGACGAATACCAGAACGGCTCGGCACTCTGGCGTGCCGACCCAGTGAGTGGCGATTGGACCGATGAGATTACCCTCGAATTCGGCCCCGCCATCATCGCCGTCTACGGGGCAACCAGCGTTGACGACGACCTCGAACTCTATGTTGACCGCCACGGGAAGGCGGCGCTGGCACCAGCGGTGATGAGTACGATCAACTATCTCCAGGGCCAGACGACCCGCCGCGGTGTCGCCGACGACCTCGGCATTCCTGCTGTCGAAGCTATCGCGGTCACGCAAGCAATTGAAAAAATCCTGGCCGTCGTGAAGGGCGCTGATCCGACGCTCAACAACGTAACGTACGAGGTAGACGTTCACGACCGAGCAATTGAAGAGGGTCCGTACCAGCGCGCCGATGAGTGAGGCCCATCCGTCACCGTTCCCAACAGCGCTTCTTCTGGATACAAGCTTCCTCCGGACTATCGGTGGAACCGACAGTGACACCTACCAGACCTTCATTCAGTACGTCAAAGCAGAGGGAGTCCAACTATATCTGACTTCGGGAGTCGTGGATGAGCTTTCGGAACAACGGGGATACATCAGGATTGACTGGGTGGATCGTGCCGATACGACAGAGTGGATCACTGTCCTTGACGCCGTACAGTCAGGGGTCCGTGTTCACGACGGCCCACGTGCAGGGGAGGTCATGGATCGCGTCCACGAGCGCCTGGCAGAGTTTGAGCAGACACCCCCAGATGAGTTGCGGAAGACTGATTCGGAACTCCCAGCAGCTGCAGTAATGGTTCTTGGCTCAACAACGCACGAATCTATCGGAATCTTACTTGACGACAGAAACGCCGAACGAGCAATTTCCGGCATGATCGATAATACGTTCTATGACGGGCGGATACGGGTAATTAGCATATGGGACGCGATAGGGCATATGGAGTCTTGCTAAGTTGTTTGTACTGCTATCCTCGCACTGGATACCGATTTCCCCCCAATGCTCCTCGTGAGATGGATTCCAATCCGAGAGGGGAATTTCTCGGTGCCACAGTAGGGTCACTCCTCGTAGATGTCGGTGCCGTCAGGGTCTGCCATGGAGTTGTAGGTAGTCACTCACCGCTTGCGTTCAGGGCACTGTTCAGCTCGAAGAGTTCCTGCACGACGTCGCTCTTGGCGACTCGGTACCGGCGAGGGGACGAGTTCGGGATCTCTTCGAGGACCTCGGTTTCCAGCAGGAATTCGATGTACTTGCTCACCGTCTGCCGGGTCACGCCAGCGTGATCCGCGAGTTCCGTCTTGGTGAACTCCCGCCCTGGCGGAAGGGTGAGGATAGCGTCGATGATGATCGGAACGCTCTCGTGCTGGAAGAGATAGAGGACGCCGCTCGGATTCTCTAAGCGGGCCTCCTTGGTGTCCTTCTTCGCTGCCGGGTGTTCCGGAGGTGACTCGCTCATATCACGAGTTTACCGGTGAACGCTCATAACTGCTGCCTTGAACGTGAATGCGCGTTAACATACCCTTATCAGATGACGGTGGGAAAAGACGGAATATGCGAAAGCCGTCGGTGAGGCCGCGTAGAACGGCTCATGAGCGGGCCGTCATTCCGTGAACTCCGCGCCGTCTTCGACGAAGACCAGGTCGCCGAGATGCGGGACGCTATCGAAGCCGCGGACAGGAACGAGAAGAACCGAGAGTCGCTGGAGCGGCGGTTCCGAGAGTTAGAGGAATCCGACCGCGACGAACTGACGCCCCTCGAAGAGGGCTGAACTGTCTACAAGTAGTCGGAGAACCACTCGGGAACGCCCGTGTACTCCGCCCAGCACTGCCTGTGACAGGGCTCTCCGCAATCGTTCGGGATGGCCCTTTCAGGTCAACTTGATCACCGAAAAGGTCGCACTCAGCGCTGTGCCCGTGCATTCGGTCATCGTTGGAGAGACCCTCTACCCCTACCCAGAGCTCGTGCAGCGCCCTCGGCGTCAGCCGGACGAGAACCTTCTCTCGGTCGTCCTCGTTCCGTCACTCCGGTGTGTACATCAGAACCCAGTCCTGCCCTTCTTCGCCGTCACCTGCGGGACCGAAAGCGATGGTTTGCGCGAGTTCATCCGGGATGTAGTGACACTTGTTGTCTCTGGATCAGGGGTAGTGCCCCTCAGGGCGCAGGTCCTCGGGGTCAATGTCGTCTTCAGACATCCGTTTCACTCTGCCTCTCGATCTCGTCGCGGACGATTGCCCTGATTCGCTCATCGAGGTCGTCTTCGTCGTCTTCGTCGATGTCGAGATCGGGAAGAGGCCGCAGTTCATCCAGCGCCGCGTCCTTCCGGTCGTCGTCGGCCTCACCACCGAGATAGAGTTTCTGGCTGTTCTCGTAAAGATCGGTCAGCGTGGAACGAGGGATGCCGGAATCTTCGGCTACCTGTCGTTTGCTCTCACCGCTGGCGATGCGCTCAAAGGCGTGGCGGGTGTTCAGAAACTCCTCCGGATCGACGTGGAGGCGCTTGTCGTCGCCGACGTAGAAGCCACGCGGGGCCCGTCCGGTCCACTTCCCCGCTCGCTGCGCGGACTGGATACCCGAGTTGATACGGTTTAGCTTCTGCTGGTGCTCGATCTTCGCCAGGTCCCCCATGATGTTCGCAATCATCGTGTACACGGTCTGTTGGAGCGAGGGGTCGTCTACCCGGATGGAGAGGCCGACGTCGAGACTCTCGATCCCGGCGTTGTTCTCCAGGCAGTGCTGGATGAACTCGTGAATCTCGGTCGGACCGAGGCGGGAGAGGCGACTGATTTCGTGAACCACCACGACATCGTACTCACCGTCGGCGACGGTGTCCCAAAGACGACTGTACTCTTCACCACCGACTTCGTCAGTCCCGGAGATGATGTCTGCGTACTCATCAATGTCCTCGATCTCGGAGTAGTTCGCTTCGAGGTGTTCCCGCGCTTCGTGCAGCTGGCGTTCCAGGTCTTGGTCGGCGGTCGAGACCCGGGCGTAGATGGCAGCTTGCATCACACCTTCTCGTCCGTTCGCATTTGAATTAAACACCCCCGACATACTGACAGGGTGACGAGAGACTATACCTTTCTGACAAGGGTGAATCGGGGGATAACCAGTAAATCGCTACTCCAGAAAGCCCATCTCAGGACGCTTACCCGTGAGAAAGTGTCGATATCACCCGCTCCAGATTACGATTCCGGAGTTCGCCCTCGAACTCGTAGATCTGGCCGCGCTGTTCCAGGACCTCGATGTGGTGCTCGATCTCCTCCTCTCCCATCTCCATAATGTCCACGACCTCTTCGGCGGTAGTCCCACCCTAGTCCTCGATGATGGCAAGCACCTGCTTCCGCCGGTCACGCTGGCTCTTGCTCTGGCCCGTCTCGACGACGTCCGCGTCGAACTCGCCCGTCTCGGAATCTATGCCGACCTGCTACATCGACTTCCGGACCAGCGAGAGGACGAAGACCGCGTCCCCTCGGTGGACTTTGTCGGAGAGACGCACCCCTGCAGACGCCTCAGCGAGGCGTTCGATAGTCTCCCCCGCCGGTAGGTCACCGGCACCGGGTTGGCCTCCTCATCGGCGTTGGCGAGACGAAGCTTCAGGAACTCATCACGGAGGTACTCTCGCGCCTCCGTGATTGCTTCCCGGATCTACGGCGTAATCTCCTCCTTCGTGTAGGCGATGTGCGCGCGGAGCGCCTCGCGGGAGCTCTCCGGCTCGATGCTCTTCCGCTCTTTCTCGTTGAGGTCCTCGCCGAGTTCCTTCTTCGCCGCCGCCCAACGCGACCGCACTATGTGGTTGATGACATACTGATCGGTCTCCCGGTCGGGGGAGTCGCTGACCATAAACATCAGGTCGAACCGGGACATCAGCGTCGGGCCCAGGTCAACCGCTGTGCGCGCGGCTGGTAGGGGTCGAACCGTCCCTCCTTCGGGTTCCCCGCCGCCAGCAGCGCCGTGCGCGAGTTCAGCGTCGCGTTGATGCCTGCTTTGTTCACCCGAACATTCTGGCTCTCCAGGGCGTCATGGAACGACGAAACGGCGTTGTCCTTCACCTTGTCTATCTCGTCGATGCACGCGACGCCGCCGTCAGCGAGGATGAGAGCGCCGGCTTCAAGGTCCCACTCGGTGTCTCCGAAGTCGTCGGCGACCGCCGCAACGTCACCCCCGCCGCAGTAGCTCCCATTCCGGACGCATAGGTCGAGCGCGGCGCGAGTTCATCGACCGCCTGAGGGGTGGTCGATTTGCCGCAGACCGGGTCACCCATCAGGAGAAGGTGCGAGTCGCCCCGCTTCTGTCCGCTGCGGGACCACCCCCGAACATTTGGAGCGGGGTGGCGAGCTTCACGTCCTCGTCACCTTTGTGCTCCAGGTTGATCGACTGAACGAGGAGGTCGTAGGGGTCAACACGCTCCCCAGCAGCGATGGCCTCAATCTCGTCCAAGTGCTCGGAGACGTCGATATCCTCGAAGGAACTCTCCTCGCGGACGACTGCCCGCCCGTCTACGGTGGTGTCGAAGTCGCGCGTCTGGTCCCTCCCCGGCCCCTGGATGTCGAGAATGCCGCTAGAGTCTGCCCGGGAACCGGCTGACGGCCGAACCAAATTAACGCGTTGGACATCGTCGAATACCCTGGGACGCAGGACTAGGTCGCTCCTGATACTGAGGTAGCTCTAGGCGTTGTCTCGGGCGTAGGAGACGGGTTTTTAGACACAGCACGACGAACACTGGACCGTGGCCCCCGCAATTACGCACTTTCTGGTCGGTGCTTCAATCCTCCTGGCCTGTGCGGCCCCGTTCGCCCTCCGGTACGATTTGGATCGTGACTGGACGATGTGGTTGGTTCCGATCGGTGGTGTCTGGGGTATGCTGCCCGACTTCCACCACGTGGCGCCAATATTCAGCGAGTCTCTCCGAGCTGTACACTCATCCTCGTGGGTGACACTGTGTGCCTTCCACTATCAGCTCGATACACCCTACGTTGAGCAACACGGATTGGACTTGATCTTCATAGCTGTCGTTGTCTTCTGTGTCGCACTCGGGGTGTATACGCTCGCAGAGCGGATGCAGCCACAACTCCCTGTCGCAGAAACGGGGCTCGAACGGCTGTCAGTAGTGATGGTTGCGACTATCAGTGCGGGCGGATATGGGGGGTTCCCATTACTCGCTGCGCTCGGTGTCGTGGACGGGTATGATGCGGTCGCTGGCCTTGTCGGGCTTACTAGTGGGCATTTGGGAATCCTCGTGTTGCTTGTCGGTTCGATACCCCTTGCTGTCGCGTTCGCTGGAGGGTTCGAACTACTCAACCGATATCGCTCAATCGTGAAACCGCGGGTTTGTGCGCTTTCGGGCGCTGCATTCGGTGTCGGAGCATGGTTCGTCGGGGTCGTTATCGGCGTTCCCGTGTGGCGGCGAGTCGTGCTCGGGACATCAGATTTCGGAATCGGCGTTCACTGGCCAAGTCTCGGCGGTCTGGTTGGATTCGGACTCATGTTCGGACTCGTGTATTCGCTAATTTCCGGCGCGTTTGATGCCACAATAGGTCAAGAATCACGGAACGCAGGTTAGTGTACGAGCATGGAACGGTGACATGGGATTAGAATAATTCACCAGTGAACCATCGATTGATAATTGACGAAACTCGCGGTGGATTTCTTACCACCTCAACCATCAATTCACTCAAGCCGCCACTTCCCACCGGTTCCAAGTTTCTCGACTCTGAGTAGATCTGTCAAGCCAGATCTGATGACTTTTCGCCATCACGACTGTTCGTTGTCCTACCATGCCGGAGCGTCGGAGTAGACATTGTGGATGAATTCATGTTTCAAGGCCTATCCACGACTACTCAAATATCGATACAGGCTCCTGATTGCCGGGATCACTTCGTACGGGATGCAGACGTGGACAGGTCCAGTTTCAGAACCACTTGTTCGACGTCCTCTCGGAGCCTGTCATCCGAGTCGAATACGAACTGCTGAGACTGTTCGATGTCAGTTGGGGGGCGAAATTGTCCGGTATCTTCTCCCATTCCTGGGGCACCATCGTCAATGGGGCCATCACTTGATGACATCGGTTGAGTGTCGGCACTTTTCTCGTTTTCCTTGGGAGTATCTGTACACTCGTACTCATCGAGGATTCTCCCCGACACATCGTCGAAGCTGTCACCGAGCTTCTTCAGCCCGTGCTTCTGTGCCTGCCACTCTACGTTCGTGTCGCAGCCCCTACTATTGATGTCTTCGTTACATCTTCAACAGGGGCATATCCCGATATCAGGCTCTTTCTACAAATGATGATAATCCCCAACTAATCCCGAATACCCGCAGCGTCCGTCAGCATACTGGACAGATTGGACTCCACTCCCAGCCGTTAGCTGTGTTCACTTGAGTACGCCTCGATGGATTCACGCGTCCGGGGAGACTTTACTGCAGCTGAATCCCATCCCAAAGGTATCGATCCGACTACGACTGAAAGAGTTCAGCCAGCTCTGACGGTGTAACCATCTCAGTGTACGCGGCATCGAATTCGCTCCAACGCCGCAGTTCGACCTCGCAGTCCGGACACCACGATTTGAACTAAGACCAGTACGATGGCAGCCCGTCTTCATACCGTTCAACGCTGTTCCGATTACCCGGTTTTTCGAATCGGTAATTGAGGCTGTGTCGGTAGAGTGCTGCTTGTAGCCACGGTACAGAATCGACCAGAGAGACAGGGTCATCGACGAGATGTTTCTCGCGGAGTTCTCCGACGAGCACCTCGGTAATCGCTTCATTCCTCGTCGGAGCGAACTTGACGTGCAGCTAGCGATTCGTATCGGAATCGACAGCAGCGTACAGCCAGAATTATTCATCTTTGAGTTCGATCACGGTCTTGTCAATCGAAACGTGATCTGGGTCGCCGTCGAGGGACTGTAGATCGACCTTCTGTACCTAATTGTGAACGGTCGTTCGATAGCGTTCGACATCCAACCTATCGAGAACTGAAACAGTATCCGAAACTGATAGTCCAGCCAGATGGAGTCGGATATCGAACTTCTTCCCCATCCACTTCCGTTCCTGAAATCAAGGTTCGCGTGTTCAACGTCTTTCTGAGCGTTCTTGGTTAGATATGAATATTGAAATCTATAAATTACACTCTAAATTAGACCAATTAGATTTCAGATATGGTGAATTAGGACAAGTATATCATATATAAGTGTGTTTTCTAGGAGGATGATATATCTTCCAATATTTTAATATTCTAAATATACTCCCACCACACTGTAGGCTAATTAGATATATTCCAATTAATCACTTATCACTACTATTTCCCCATTTGTATAGGCTTTATTGTGGGATATTTCCGTATAATTATACCCATATCGCCGGTTCAGGAAGAAATAGCGGGATACTTTGCCATCATCCTGTATGGGAAGGCTGACGCCGCCGACTCGCTGTGGTGGCACTCCTGAATACCAGGGAAATACACCAGGTTGGACTGACGATCGTCCCCAATAAGCAGGGATCACTGCGGTAAACCCCTTTGTTGTGCCATCTCCGCCTACCGCGTAGGTGGAAGAACCATAGTTGCGCAACCACTTTCCAGCCGAAGGGTACTTCTCAACTTCTGGTAGGTTGTTCGAATTATAATACCAATCATTCTCCTCTGCGGACTGCAGATAATATGCTGGTACAAAATGTCCGCCAAACGCAGTAACTGTAAGTATGCACCCTACTAACAAACATATGGGTACAAGTCGCTGAAGTCGGGACCCAGGGATCAAATCGGATTCAACTAACCAGAACAACGTCGTCGCAGCCATAATACCGATTAGTAGAGCGTAAAAGGTGACAATCCTACCAACACTCAGGAACACACCATATTGTCCAAGCAAACCTACCAAAAGGAAAACACCGATGAATCCAGATAATATTACTTGTTGCTTCGTCCCTTTCCATACCGAATACGCAAGTGCTGGAAGACCTAACATGAGGACGATCCATTTTGTCGATCTTATAACTGTCATGGTGAACGGCCTAGTTGTGCCGACTCCTGTAAGTGATGTATTGTTCGGGGATGAAGCGAACATGAGGGTAAGATACCTTTCGAGATGGATAGTGGGGGTCAAGAAATGAACGTAGACTACACCAATCCCGACAATAATCACCGGTAAAACCCACGTGTCAGACATATCTAAAATGTCGGGGATTCCTGGGAATCCCCCAAGATAGGCCCGTACGATTGTTCCGATTACGACTGCTGCAAAAAGTGGCGCAATGAGTAGTGGCGAAAAGTAGTGTGCCAACACGAAGGTCGGCCCAACGATGACAATCCCGATAAGATGCCAGCGCCAAGACGGATGAGTAATAGTACGTAAGAAAACAAAGAGGAGTAGAAGAAATATAACTAATACATATCCTTGTTGATGGTATTCACTTTGGTAAAAAACGATGTTTGAAGCTGAAGCAGAGATCAGCGCTCCAGTCACGCCGATTGTGAGTGAATTAGATACATTTCTTCCAATTATGGCGATGGTTAAAAAGAGGATGATTCCTAGAAATGGCGATTGATATTTGAAAACAAGTGCCTTTGGAAGGCCAGTACCCTCAATAATACCTACACTTAGGAGATACATCATTGGCCAGTACATCATCTTATGAAGAATAGTTGTCCATGCGGTGATTGTTACTTCTAATCCATTCCCACTGAGAATGTTGGTAAGGGTGGCCAGATGCATATATGGGTCCCAAAGTGCTGGCCACTCTAACCGAAGATTTCTAATGCTCCGAAATAAGAAAATATTGAAACTAATTGCGAGTATAGTGAGAGAATATTCTGCACGCGATGAACTCAAGTACGCGGCAATTAGTATAACAGAAAATAACAATGTGGTCGAAATCAAAAGGAGGATATCACTACTAACTGCTGTTCCGATTATGGGAAATTTTCTAAAATACAGGAATAAAAAAGCCAATACAAAAAAAGCGGCAGAAAGTAAGGTTTTGATAGACGAGCGAATCATTTAGGGGAGTGTTGTCCCCTGAGGAGTTAATGGTATTGGTAACCGGATGAATAGTGTTTAGATCGCTCTATTGAATCCGCGTATTGAGTCGGATTTTACGGTTTAAAAGTATGTTCTTGAGAAGCAGGTTGTTAGTCAAGTAGAACTGGTGCTGTAGAAGCGTAGCGGGCAAGGGTGACGCGACAGCACCCCCCGATATGTTCTCATTCGAAGTGCTGAACTTAGAGGCGAGCGCCGCGAACCTGCTTCAGCAGGTTGCTGGCGCGATGGCCTCTATTGCCCGCGCTGCCGGTCTGAGTCGGTGATCAAACATGGCAGCTATAGAGCGTATCAACGTATCGGAGTAAGGATTGCGACCGCACGTTCAACGACAAGACCAGCATGATCTTCGCGAACGCAAAGATCGGCCTCGGGAAGCTCTTGTTCACGTTTTACTCGTTCCTTCGGTTCAACAGGAGTATCCACCTGTTAGGCCCTAAACTCACAGTTTCCTATCGGTCACTCCGGCGGCGCGTTGAGCAGTTCGCCAGAACGCTCAACGGGCCAGTCATCACCCCCTTTGGGCCGGTCGAAATCGACGAGGTCTACGTGACTACGGGGCTGAAAGGCAGCGCGACCGGGAGTCGCACTCGCGTGGCCTCTCGAAACGCGGTCGTGGAATTTATGCCGAGGACAAGTCACCGGTGTTCACACTCATTGATCGCGGTAGCGGTCAGCGATATGCTGTCCCGGCGAAATTTGCTAACGAATCAACCGTGCGACCCCTCCTCGGCGACTGCGAGGAGGAGTCGCTGACCGTCTATACTGACGGATTTCGAGCGTACTATCCACTCAAAGACGATGAGAACTACCAGCGAGAAGCGGTCATTCACGGAGAGGGCGATTACGTTGATAGAGACGCGTACGTGAACATCTTCGAGAGCCACGCGTCGCTGGCACGACGGTGGCTCTCGCCAAACCGAGACGTCTCCAAATACAAGCTGACGCCGTATCTCAGAGCGTTCCAGCTCCGCCGCCAAATCCTACGCAAACCCAGACACGAAGCTCTCAAAGAAATCATTCAAACCGTCCTCTGATTCATCAACAATGTGCTTCACATGAACGATCTCAGTCGGGGTGACGAGACAATTATTACAAAGTTCACAGTTTTACTTGTGCGAATACTAAAACTTCTAAACCATCAAGACAAAATATTTACCGAGGCCGTCGAAAGAGCAGTTTAAACATGCACCTCTGCTTGATATCTAGTCTTTATCCCCCCCAAATGTTGGGTGGAGCTGAAAAAAATGTCCAATTAGTTGCTGAAGAGCTCGTTGATAGAGGTTTTGATGTATCCATAATCACTACGGGAAAAAATCGGCTTGATAAATTATCATACAATGTAGAAAGAATAGAAGGGGTTGATATTTATAAATATAGAACTCTGAATATTTTCCAGCCTATTGACATACCAGATGAACCGACCTGGAAGTTTATTCCATATAAATCGATCGACATCTGGAACCCTTATTCGTATCTAGTGTTGCGGAAGATACTTCAAGACATATCTCCGGATCTCATTCATCTTCACAACTACGAAGGACATTCTGGTGCCGCATTTACTGTTTCAAGTGAGTATTCATCTCCATTTGTTCACACTCTACATGATTATTCTCTACTTCATCCTCAACCAAGTATGTATAGAAATGGAGAAATTTGGGAACCAAATATTTACTTCAAGCCATATCAAGCTATCAATAAGAGATTGTCTAAGTCAGTTGATATGTTTATTTCACCCTCTGAATTCTTAATAAGTAAACATAAGGAATATGGGTTTTTCAGCCAGTCTGCATACGAAGTGATTCAAAACGGAGTCAAAACTCAAGAGAAACCAACTGTTAAAAAAGATATCCCTAGAGAGGCAGGCAAAATCCGACTTCTTTATGTCGGCCGTGTGTCTTCAGATAAGGGTGTTGATACTTTGATCGAAGCTGTGGAAGCAAATTCAGACAGGGATATTCAACTGGATATTCTTGGAAAAGGTGACGAAAAAGATGAATTAGAGAGAGCAACAACTAGTTCAAATATTCAGTTTCATGGGTTTGTGCCAGAAGAAGAATTAGTTTCAGCCTATAAGAATTCTCATGCGACCGTTGTACCGTCAAAATGGCTTGATAACTCTCCTACTGTAATCTATGAAAGCATTAGTCTGGGTACTCCGGTCATTGCCTCTGATATCGGTGGTATTCCAGAACTACTGACGAATGAGACCGGATTTCTATTTACTCCTAAGGATACCAGTGATTTATCTAAAACAATCACTAAGGCTTTTGATGAGATCTCGAAGGAATCCTATAAGGCCTGTGCCGACAGGAAGTCGCATTTCAGTATCACACGTCACGTCGATGAACTACTTGGAGTGTACCGTAATCTGACTAGTCACTAAGAATTTCTAGAATCTTGGAAGCAAAAGCATCTGTGTCACCAAGTTCGACTAGTTCGCCATTTGTTTGGACTTCGGAATGAGCTCCGATATCGTAGGCTACAGTTGGTGTCCCGCACGCCTCTGCCTCTGCAATAGTTAAATTATACCCCTCCTTTTCGGAACACGTCGCATATATGTCCGCTGCGGCATAGTAGTTGGGAAGCTCTGATTCGGGAACAAAGCCTGTAGTAATAATCTCTCCATCTGATGATTTTTGTTTTTCAATAATTTTTTCTACATAGTTATTCTCGTCTCGCCGACCCACAATAATCAACAGTGCATTTGGATACCTATTTAATATTTTATTATAAACATCAATTAGTTCGTGGACACGTTTAGATCGAGCTAGTCGTCCAACATAGAGGATTACCGGTTGGTCGTTGATATCGAATTTTCTTCTTATAGGTTTTCCATCGGCATTATTATTATTATATATAGATTCATCGATTTTATTATATACTATGGGACCTACCTTCCCAAACTTGGCCGCATACTCGTCTCTACTGTACTTACTAACAGAAGCAACACCATCCAATTTTGAACTTGAGTAGAGAATCGCCTGATACGCTGTATACCCAAAAATTTTCCCAACGATACCCGATTTTTCATCGGGTTCGGTAATGTGATGATTATAGTATATAGCAGTCGTGCCGTAGAGATGTTTCGTGAAAAATGCAGTAGGGCATAATACAGGTTGGTGTACGATAAGTAGGTCAAATGAGCGAAGGCATTGAGCTAATCGGATAATACTAACGGGATTAAATGCATAGAGTAGTCGAGTTCCTGTATCTCCGAAAAAAGATCCCTTACCAATTTCTTTGATTTCAATATTTGAAATTTCAGTTTCTACTTCAAAAGTGAATATTGTTGTTGAATATTCAGAATCTCGTAAGGCATACGATTGTTGAATAGCAACATTACCAGCTCCTTCTGACTCGTCAAGACGTGAGACAAGAATACCAATAGATTCGATCGACTCCGGAATCACATCAATCAATTCTTCAACGCCATCGAGAAACTCGCCTTCAAAACCATGCGCCATATTTCAAATATACTATTTATGCAGGTCGCTTAAATCCAACGTATTCAACTTAGTTATGTTTAATTAATGTCAAACGAATAGCCTAATTTCGGCTAGTCGATGTCTGAAACTGTTTTCCAAGTGTGTAGCGATTGAAATGGCTTAGATTTTGCGGTGCGTGAACAGGCACTATCCAATTAAGCACGGCTTCTGCTGGCGTTCGTTTGTTAAGCGATTGGTGCGGTCTCTGATACTTATAGTGATGTGGCACTGTCTAGTTAAGCCAGTTTGAGAAGTGAGCAGTTCGTTGGTTTTGGTGTCTATGCTCAACCAAGAACTGCTCAAAGAGACGTTGAACACGGCGAATCTTGAACGTTGGGAGCGAGAGCGGACGGCGACGCCCGTCAGGGCGTTCGCCGTCCGACTCCACGCGACCGGCTGTTCGCTTCGAGAAACCAAAGAAATTCTTCGATTATTCGGCGTAGAACGCTCACATCAAGCGATCTGCCAATGGGTTCACCGGGTCGCTGATAACGTCGGCGACCCGCCGACGGCGCAGCCGTCGTGGGTCGCGGTTGACGAGACCGCTATCAAAATCAACGGCGAGTGGTCTTGGCTGTACGCTGCAATAGACCTCGACACCAAGTTGATCCTTGACGTAGAGTTGTTCGGACGGCACGGTACCGATACAGCTGCTGCGTTTCTGCATGGACTTCGTGAGAAACACGATCTCTACGACGCTGTATTTCTCGTTGACCAGTTCGGCTATCGGACTGCCCTCTCCCGCTTAGGGCTCAACGGTCGGGTTGATTATACCGACCGAAACCTCATCGAAAAGTGGTTTCACACCCTCAAAATGCGCATCGACCGTTTCCACAACTCGTGGGTCGGCAGTCGGGCGAGCGCACGCGAATGGTTTGAACAATTCATGCACTACTACAACCGCCAGAGACCGCATCAATCACTCGATGGACAAACGCCAGCTGAAGCAGTCCTTAACTAGACAGTGCCTCTCGTAGTGATGTAACATTATCCCGATTGATGCCCGACTCTGCATCCAAGATAATATTGCCTATAATAGAGAACCAAAATCAAACCATCATTCACTTCTAATAGCGTATCCGAACCCTTCTTTACCCATATTATTACCAGTATAGAATAAATACGTATCATTATAATCCGAGATTATACTAGGGTCAGACATCATTTTGGAATCCCACCCATTCTTAGAAAGAGTGGGAGTAAATTCGTTAGACCGGTTCCACGACTTGCCGTCGTCAGATGTGGCCGAGCTCAGTCTGTAGCCCGAGCTGGTCTTCCCAGCAGCGAAGATCATCCGGTAGTAGTCCTCATCCTTGAATACGTGAGGCTTTCCAAGACGGTACTCATCCGGCCGAGTTTTCAATACAATAGTGCCGTCTTGGGGGATTTCCGTCAAATCCTCAGTTTCGGTGTATCGAATGTCATAACTTGGTCTCCGTTTTCCATGGGCATCTTCAAAACTACTTCCCCCAATGTACCACAATCGCCACATGCCGTCTTCACGGAGAACAGACTGGACAACACGGAAGAGGGCAGCATCGTCAGTTCTTTCTACGACTGGCGTTTCACTGACCCGTTCAAACGTGTTACCACCGTCCTCACTCACCGACAGGCCACCGAAGGCGGTGAATCTAACCTTTCTCTCCCTTTTATACCCTTCGTAGAATAAATAAATTTTTCCCTCCCATCGAACGACGTCTGTTGGGACAACCCCGTTGTCGTCAAACCTTCCCGAACGACCAATATCAAGAACCGGTGATTGTGACACGTCAACAACGGTCTGAAGATCATTTCTGTCCAGATCAACGTAACCGATTCTGCTCACTCCATTTTTGTCTCGAAAACCAGCGTATATTCGCAGGATGTCGTCGAACATAATCGGTGTTGGTTTCAGTATTCCTGCTTTCATCCAGTCTGGACCATCTGCTGGACTAAAAAGGATACCTCGTTTCTCCCAGTTCACGACTGTACCGTAACGGTTCAATTTAGTAAATTTTCCGAACCGATCTCGTGACGATCACTGTCTAGTTAAGCCAATTTGAGAAGTGAGCGGTTCGTTGGTTTTGGAGTCTATACTCAACCAAGAACTGCTCGAAGAGACATTGAACAGGTCGAATCTTGAATGTTGGGAGCGAGAGCGGACGGCGACGCCCGTCAGGGCGTTCGCCGTCCGGCTCTACGCGACCGGCTGTTCGCTTCGAGAAACCAAAGAAATTCTCCGATTATTCGGCGTAGAACGCTCACATCAAGCGATCTGTCAATGGGTTCACCGAGTCGGTGATAGCGTTGGCGACCCGCCGACGGCGAAGCCGTCAAGGGTTGCAGTTGACGAGACCACTATCAAAATCAATGACGAATGGTCTTGGCTGTACGCTGCAATAGACCTAGACACCAAGTTGATCCTTGACGTGGAGTTGTTCGGACGGCACGGGACCGATCCAGCTGCTGCGTTTCTGCATGGACTTGGTGAGAGACACGATATCTCCGACGCTGTGTTTCTCGTTGACCAGTTCGGCTATCGGACTGCCCTCTCCCGCTTAGGACTCAACGGTCGGGTTGACTATACCGACCGAAACCTTGTCGAAAAGTGGTTTCAGACCCTCAAAATGCGCATCGACCGTTTCCACAACTCCTGGGTCGGCAGTCGGGCGAGCGCACGCGAATGGTTTGAACAGTTTGTGCACTACAACAACAGCGACCGCATCAATCACTCGACGGACGAACGCCAGCTGAAGCCGTGCTTAACTAGACAGTGCCTGATGGTACGACCTATTGAGAAGCACAATCAAGAGAACCGGATGAAGCCACTAACCGTCTTGTATTCGAAGACCCGATCGGTCACGTAGACGAAAGCCACGTACGACACAACACCGACCAATACAGAGCCAGAGAGGACGAACACCGACGGGAGTGTCCCGACCTGGCGCTGAAATAGTAGAACGATGCCAGCCATACCGACCGTCGCCAGAACTGGCTGCACCGTCACTCGTCCGACACCGACAAGAGAGACGGGCGTCGTACGTTCGACAAGATATAGAACGGGCGGAATCATCACCAAGAACCGGATTCCTGTCGCCAGTGCCGTCCCCATTGGCCCGAACGCATCCGAGAACGGGACGAGGGCACTGATCATCGCCAACGATCCCGCGAACTGGACCTTCGTGTTGTAGTCCGGGTTCCCGAGTGCTTCCAGCAAGGGACCGAAAACAGATCCTGACGCTCGGAATAGCGCCACCCAGGTGAATGCCTGCATTATCGGCACGAGACCGAGCCACTGATCGGGGTACAAGGTTCGGACGAACGACTCGGTGACGAGGAAAATGCCTACCGCCATCGGGAAGATCAACAAATAAACGAAACGCACCGTTTTAAGGAACACGCGTTGGAGTGCCTCCGCATCAGACTGGGACTCCGCGTACCCCGGTCTCGTGACCGCGTTGAGCGTATCGGTAATCTCGGTCGCCGGGGCGTTCGCCAGCCTGAAGGCGAGCTGGTAGACGCCGAGGACGGCCGCGTCGAAGTACCATCCGACGAACACGTCGTCCACCGATGTGATGAGAAATGACAGGATAGACGTTAGCGTAATCCAGCCACCGAACGAGAGCAGTTCTCGGAACTTACCGGTGTCGAATTCTAACGACGGGCGGTATGGGTGTTGCAGGTAAGAGAGTAGAACCTTGGTGATGGCAACTGCGAACTGCCCGACGACCAATGCCCAGATTGATCCTGTCAGGGCGACCAGTGCGACTGCCGCGACTGCGCCCGCGGCGGATGGCGGAACTTCAAGCCGGAACTTCCGGGAGAACTCCAAATCCTTGTCGAAGTAGGAGACTGCAGGATTCTCGAGGCTTTGGATAATCACAGTCAAGATGAGTGCTCGCAACACCGGCACGGCCGCGGGTTCGCCGAAGAACTGGCTCACGAGTGGTGCGCTGAGGAATCCGACAACTGTAACGAGCACACCCCTCGCCACCTCCACCGTCCACGTCGTATCGAGGAGGTGGTCGACGTTATCCATCTCACGTTGGATAAGTGCCCGCTCGAAGCCGGTGTACGTGAACGCCTGGAGCGCCGCCATCGTCAGTACAGCGATACCAAAAACGCCGAACTCTTCGGGTGGAAGAAACGCCGCGACGACCGTCACTTTCGTCAGCGAAAGCAGTCGTTGTGAGGCGTTCAACAGTAACGCCCAGATCGCTCCGGTAGACATTCGACTATCCAGTTCCGTCTCTTCGTCTTCACTCAGAAGCCTGTGGACTCTCTGTAGGATACTCATCATCGGAATGAATGGTTGCGATAGAGTTGTCGCCGACACAAGCACGACCTTGTTGAATCAATCATGAGCTAAACGCGCTTGCTAAAGTACTTAAGTGATCGTTCAAGTGCATTACGAGAATCAATCGTTGACTCCTAATCCATCTCTGTCTGCGTCCTTGTCTATTTCGCTCTTTGTACCAACCATAGTGGATGTCCGTCAGGTCAGCGATTTCTTGAATCCAATCAAGGCTATTCACTTTCCCATTTTCCCTCCTCAATCTCGTAGGACATATCAAAATAACGTTCAATTGCCTGCTTCTCGCGGCCAGTAAGGATGTGGATGTCGTCGATACCCGATTCAACCGCATCTTCGACGAGATACTGATTCATCGGGTTATCGGGGATGGGTATCATTTCCCTCGATTGCCCTTCGTCACGTCAATGTATCGTTTCCACTCTCAATGCTGTACGCCGGCATCAGAGATACGTTATGTTTCTCGTTGGTGAACGAGACGTGACCCCGTCTTATCAACGCTGTTTTTTTAATTAGTTATGTAGATCAAGTTAGCTACCTTGGTAAAAACATAAGCAGTAACTGTGATGTATCTTGCTGAAATCCAAGAGGTCTCGTCGAATCGGCATCCTATAGCAATCTCCAGAAGTATCTACTCACATCACTCACCAGATCCCTGTGAACCAACGAGATATGCAGGTTTTCGACAGGTGACCCTACAAAGACTTCCAGATTCTACTATAGTTGCAGACGGTGGTCAATCGACACGGCCTCCGATTCCGGTATGTACACTACGAGAATCGGAACAGTATTTTGAATGTTTATTTTGCTGAATATACACTAAACTAACCAGGTCTAAACAGATCTGACTATTTCGAACTAGATACTGTTGGCAATTGGTTACAAGTTTTCCCCTTCGCATGAAATCAGCTAATCCGAGACTGCTTCTATCATACTAGATATTTAATTAATTTATATAAATAAAAGTAAAATGATTATTGGGGTGGGTTGCGAGTTTAACTTCGTTATAATTGCGGTTATAATATTTATCAAAGACTATTATATATTCTACTTAATATGTGAAATGCTCTTTCGGGAAGTGCGAAACGTGCGTCCGCCAGTTTGAAGTCTGAACGCCGATCAGGATTCATCAGGACCCACTTCATGTAATACACAAAGGCATCCAAACGTGCTCCCTGGTCAAGGGCGTCAAATGCTCGTTGACGCAAATTATACAGAAACAATCTTTCTCTCACATACTGTGATTCATTTTCCCCATAATAATTCAATAGAGGGGAATTTTTTTGGAATATTTTGTTAATATGCTTTAGAGAAGAACGTTTGTCAATTGTTGAGCTCAGTGATTCCCTATGTATTCGATATTCCTCGAGCGGCTTCGGAACGTATTTAACCGTCGCATTGTGAAACAGGCGAAGAGTGTAATCCCAGTCGGAATACAGCTCGAGTTCTTCGTCGAATCCGCCAATTTCGTCGTACAGCTGTATCGACTGTGTGCGGTTCCTGAACCAGAAATCTCTAGCAAACGTGGTTATGAAAGCATTGTGCTCCTGAAGGTTACCTTCAAACGACTGTTGGTTGATATGATCGCCATCTTCAGATATCCGGCAGTGGTTGGACACTATGACATCCACATCGTCGTCTACAAGATGGTCGGTCTCTATCTCTAACTTCTCCGGATGAAATCGATCGTCACCGGCGAGAAGCGTGACGTAATTGCCAGTGACTGCCGAAAATCCAGAATTAGCGTTCCCAGCGACTCCAACGTTTTTTGAGCTTATTTCGAGCTTTATAAGGTCAGGATACTTTCTTTTGTACTCTTTTATAATATCCGTGGTCCCGTCAGTCGAGTGGTCATCGGCAATGATTAGTTCGTCAGGCCGCTGAGTCTGGTTCAAAACGGACTCGATAGCTTCTGAGATATGCTCTTCCTGGTTATATGTAGAGATAACCACACTTATGCTAAGTGGAGGGTTACCGTTGGGAGGCATGCGTCTGGAAAAGATTCAAATGTATTTAATTCTTCGGACCCAATTGTACTTCAAAAGAATTTATTTCTTATCCATACTAGTTAGAATCTATAGCCGGTTTAAGATACTACTGTATTAATTAATATACTACGATAACTAATCTAATTTATACTATGAACCTATGACCCAAATATGCCATCCCAATTGTCTCTCAGTATGCCTCTCTGGTATTACTAGAAACCTACTCTGGCCACCAGAGGCCATATGCCCTACTTTGTTGGTACAGAAACGCTGACGACACCCACGATTGTGTTACTCTAGGTGATCGGCCGGTTCAGTCTATCCGGTACTTATCGCTGTGCTCACGCAGGAACGTTCGTTCTTCCTCTGATAGGTCGTCGAACACGTAGATGCAGTCACAGTTTGCCCCGGGGCAATCGACACGATAGGTGCGTTCGAGGACGTTTCCGGCGATGATGCTCCCACAATTGTCACACTCCAGAGTGATGATGCGCATAGTTACAGGGTCACCTGACTATCAGTTCCGACGACAAGTTTGAGTGCGTCGCCGGTGGCAGTCACATCGATGGTCGCTCCGCGCCCGACGAGACTATCGAGAATCCGTCCTTCCGTTCGTACGGTAGCGCCTTCCAGTACTACGCTCGACTGGACCGTCCCGTCCTCAACTGTACTATCCGCTTCGAGCGTCGTGTAGGGTCCAACAGTTGCCCCATCATGGATCTCGACCCCGGGGCCGAGTGAAACCGGCCCTCGTACCGTCGCGCCATCCTGGACTATGACCTCAGAACCTGCTGCGATCCGGCCCTGGATAGTCCCGTCCACGTCCAGTGGAGCGGCTTCCGATTCCGTTATATCGTCGAGCACAGAACGATTCGCCGCGATTACGTCCGTTGGCGTCCCCACGTCGTACCACCAGCCGTCGACAATGTGGCTCTGGAAGCGTTCACCCCGCGTGAGGAGCCGGTGAATAGCGTCGGACAGCTCAACTTCCCCGCGCCAAGAGGCACCTACTTCGGCGATCTCGTCAAACACATCTGCTGTGAGCACAAAGACTCCGATCCCAGCCAGGTTACTCGGCGGTTCGTTCGGTTTTTCTACCATTCCGACGATGTCGCCATCATCGTCAAGGTTCACAATGCCATACCGCGAGGGGTCGTTGACAGGCTTTACTGCGATTGACCCAGCGTGCGTCGACGGGTCGAACCCTTCTACGAGGTCCGTGATTCCACGTTGAATTAGGTCGTCACCAAGAAAGAGGACGAACGGCTCACCGTCAACGAATTTCTCCGCACACCCGACCGCGTGGCCCAAGCCGAGCGGTTCTCCTTGATAGACGTATGTGATGTCGACACTGAACTCTGATCCGTCACCGAAGTACCCCTTGATATCGTCATGGCCGTGTTCACCCAAGACAATGGCGATCTCCGAAATACCCGCATCCCGCATGTCCCCGATCGCGTGCTCCAACACTGGTATTCCCCCAACCGGAATCATCTGTTTCGGCATTGTGTACGTCAGGGGCCGGAGACGTGAACCGGTCCCCCCCGCGAGGACAACTCCTTTCATACAAGCTATAACGTAGCTCATTGGTATATACAGTTACGGTCTGTTTCCCTTTCGAACTGCCAGTAAATTCATTCGTAGATGCTTCAAGCATCACCTACCCAAAAGCAAAATCATTAGTACACTCTTTCCAAGCTATCTAATTGATGAGCAAGGCGTGTTTATCCCCGTCACTTGGCATTATGGTACTTTCGTCGCATGAAAACTACTTTGTGAATCTGTTGAAAATTCTCCCAGATAATATACCAGATATATATATTTTCACTACAGATGAATACAAAGAGAGTGTGTTTCCTGATATTCCAAAGCCATCCAAATACAATTGGATAACTCAGTCTAGATCAGAATCTTTTTCGGGTTTTCTCTCCCGAGCGAGTGATATTTTGAACAATCAAGTGGATCTTCTCATATCTTTTCCAATTTACAGCACTCGGAAAGTGTTTGAGTTCTTGAAATTAGATTCCAATTGTACTCATCTCCAAATGATCTTTAATGTCAATCTATGGGTGGGAAAGTCTTTCCGGGTTACTCCGCGGATAGGGTCTTACTTAGAATCCTTCCTACGGAGACAGCTGATTACTCGGTTTGATGGGGTCATCGTAGAATACTCCCCTATCGAAGATTACCTCAAAGGAATTATAACTGATATTGAGGTTGTATCATTTGTCCCGGTATTCTTTGATAATCAATCCGCTTCCGACTCAAACTTCCGGGTTACAATCCCGGGACATATTGAACCGGTCCGTCGTAACTATGAATTCCTTATTGACACAATAGAAGGACATCTTCAGGAGTACCAAAACGAATTAGAAATTCATCTCCTTGGGAGCGCAAGCAATCCAGAGGGGGAATCTATTACTGATGAATTTGATCGCCTAGCTAGATCCGGATGGGATATCAAATACTATACTGACTGGATTCCCATAGATCAGTTTGAGAATGTGCTAAAAACAACTGATCTCATCGTATCCCCAATAAAGAAGCACAAAGAGATGGGAGCGGTTACTGAGAGATACGGTCAAAGTAAAGGTAGTGGTGTTTTCAGTGACGCCATTCGATACGGAAAACCACTTGCTCTCCCTGACCACTATGAGGTTCCTCCCGAAACTAATAGTATTGTGCGATCGTATTCTGATAAGGAAGATCTTGCAAACATCATTGGAACTGCATTACAATCGGAAGGATTGGCAGAGCCAGAATTAGAACAACTACGTCAAAGGTTCAGTTTAGAAAATCAGAAAGTGAATTTTCAGAGCATTATAAGTAAGTTTTACTAGTATGAATTTTTCACACTAGAACCGGAAATTGAGTGAACAAGGAGGTGGTTGATTTCGTCCATGAAGTTTCGACACCACAATAATTGGTTTTCTAAATATATTAGAAAATTTATGAATTGATCCTGTAAAAACGCAATTAGTTCAACACCTTTCCGCTGAAACAGCCGTTAGATAGGATTTTCCACCGACTTTTTCTGTGTGCCCCGGAGGACCCTTGCAAAAGGTCGACCAAAAGCCGTCTTCAACACCTTCGGGGGGTCCTCAACCCACTCACTCGCTTCGCTCGTTCGTGGTCGGTAGTTCTCCTGTACTTGGCGATCTGCTGTAGTCTAAGTTATCTCCTGGGTTAAGAACCATGGAGGTCTACTGAAATAAGCGGCAGCTAGCGAACTCTTCCATCCCCAAAGCGATCGAAGCGCGATCAAGACGAAAGTGACTGAAGGCAGCGTAAGCAGACAGTAGTGCCGAATATCTCCTTGTCAGTCCATATCATACAGTCTCCAGGCTGACAACCTGCTTCGGGTCCTCAGAGATCGTTTCAATGCCCTACCGGTACGTCCTTTCTTAATATTCACTAACATATGAATTGTGATCTTGTTAATACTGTCCAATTAAGCCAGCTTGAGAAGTGAGGAGTTCGTTGATTTTCGGTGTTCCTGCTTGACAATGAACTGCTTAAGCAGACGTTGAACACGGCGAATCATAAATATTAGGTGCGTGAGCGGACGGCGACCCACGTCAGGGCGTTCACCGTACAATTCCACGTGACCGGCTATTCGCTTCGAAAAACAAAGAAAAATTTCCGAATGTTCGGCGTAGAACGGTCGCATTAAACGATCTGCCAGTGGTTCACCGAGTCGTTGATAACGTCGGCGGCCCGATGATGGCGTAGTCGTCGCAAGTCGCGGTTAACAAGATCGTTATCAAATTATCGGCGTGTGGTCTTGGCTCTTCACTGCAATAATCTCCTCGTAAAATTAATCATCTATGTTGAGTTGTTCAGACGGCATGGGACTGATCCAGCGGCTGCGTTCATTCACGGACTCCGTGAGAAACACGGCTTTTCAGACGCTGTGTTTCTCGTTGACCAGTTCGGCTATCGGACTGCCCTCTCTCGCTTAGGACTTAACGGTCAGGTTGACTATACCGACCGAAACTGCATCGAAAAGCGGCTTCACACCCTCAAAATGCGCATCGACCGTTTCCAGAACTCCTGGGTCGGCAGTCAGGGGAGCGCACGTGAATGGCTTGAACAGTTTATGCACTACTACAACCGTTAGAGATCGAATCAATCACTCAATGGACAAACACCAGCTGAAGCAGTGCTTAACTAGATAGTCACCTTGAACTCGACCCATATTCGAATACGACATTGAAGAGTTCTCGTAATAGCGCTCTCCTCTCTGCAAGAGCGTTGGCTATAAGTTATTGAGTTTCGACTACTGAGACTGTGAAAGTCAAAGAATATACACCGGATGAAAAAGGGGCATGGGACGAATTCGTAGAAAATTCTAATAACGGGACATTTCTATTTCACCGTGATTTCATGGACTATCATTCAAATCTCACTGATAAATTCGAACCTATATTCACTGACAATTCTTTGCTATTTTACGAAGAAGATTCTATTCGAGCAATTTTCCCCGCAAATTCCTCAGGTACGACACTTGAAACGCATGGTGGGCTAACTTACGGAGGTCTTATCCTGAGTAGTTCCTCACCAACAAGAGAGATCTTCGATAGCCTTCTTAACTACGTTGAGGACTCCGAATTCGAAAATATATACTATAAAGATGTCCCATTTATATACCATTCAACTCCAAATCAGCGGATTCCTTACGAGATATATCGACACAATGGAGAGATTGAGTCCAAAGGGTTGAGCTCGGTTATTGACCTTCGAACCGAAACCAGTTTCCGCCGAGATCGAGAGCGTGGTATTGAAACTGCTAACGAACATAATATAGAAGTGCGAGAGACTGACCGATGGGAAGAGTTCTGGGAAATATTACGCACGGTACTAGATGCAAGACATGGTGCCGAGCCAACCCATTCACTCGAGGAAATTACGTATCTAAATAAACAATTCCCCAATAATATTCATTTATATGGAGCCTTTGAAGATGATGAATTAGTGGCTGGAATAGTTGTGTTTGAAACAGATTGTGTAGCGCATTCTCAATACAATGCGAATACGCTGCACGGAAGAGACATTGGGGCAAACGACTTGTTGCACAGCCAATTAATAAGAAACCATTTCCGAAATAAACAGTACTTTGACTTCGGTGTCTCTACTGAAGATGGTGGCCTTAAATTAAATGAGGGACTACTAAACTATAAAGAATCTTTCGGAGCATCCTCAATCACATATGACCATTATCAGATCTCGCCAATATAGAAATTAATAAAATGGCAAAAACGGCGAAGCAAGTCCGGTGCCAAGATAGGCAGCGGTTAGTAATAGTTGGTACAGGTGAGCAGGCAGAGATTGCGTATGAGTACCTCAGTTCAGATTCACAGCACGATGTCGTCGGGTTCTGTGTCGAAGAGGAGTATCGAGAAAAGAACCGACTGTACGATCTTCCCGTGGTTAACTTTCAGCAGGTCAGCCAAACATTCCCACAAAATGATCATTCTGCCTTTGTTGCTGTTTCTCACACTAATATAAACCAGCTCCGGAGACGCTTGTATGAGAGAATCAAGTCAATAGGTTATCAAACTATCTCATATATTAGTTCGAACTCACTCATCGACGAATCGGTCAAGGTCGGCGAAAATTGTTTTATTTTCGAAGGTGTTACTATCCAGAGAAAGTGTCGAATTGGAGATGGTGTTTCCATCTGGTCGGGGAGTACTATTGCTCACAGGAGCGAACTATCTGACTTTGTAAGTGTTGCGCCGGAAGTTTCCGTTGCTGGATTTTCGGAGGTTGGTCGGCTTTCATTTTTGGGCACGAACAGCACCGTCGCCGACAATATTCATATCGGTGCAAATGTTTTGCTCGGGGCCGGTGCAGTAGCTATATCGGATCTACCTTCAGGTAATGTTTTTGTAGGGAATCCCGCAGAGGCAATTGGAAAAACTAGTGAGTACCGAACTGAATAGGTTACTTTCCATTCGTTTTGTCCTCGAAGGACGTAACCACCCGACTTAGAGTCACTCAATCCTGCTTCCATTCGACAAACTCGTCGTATTCCCGGATATAGTCCTCCTCGTCGTAGTAGTCCGACGCAAGTACCAGACAAACTGACCCGGACGAGAAATTCTCAAGTTCCCGCCACGTGCCTGACGACATGTAAACTCCGTAGAAGGACCGATTCAGGTGAATCCGCTCACGGTCCTGTGTGTCGTCTAGGACGAGGTCGAAACTTCCGTTTGCTGCGATAATGACTTGTTCCAGTTCACGATGAGCATGGCCACCCCTAGACTTTCCGCCAGGGACGTCGTAGAGGTAGTAGATCCGCTTGATTTCGAACGGTACGTGCTGGTTTTGTTCGATGAACGTGAGGTTCCCCCGTTCGTCGGTGATTTTCGGTAGGTCGATTCGGCGACCAATCGACGGTTCGTCACAGTAGTCTCCCATCGTCAGAATTTTCGAATTGCGTCCGCGACATGGTCTACCTCCTCCGGGCGACACCACGGATGCATCGGGAGCGAAAGGATACGGTCAGTTACCCGTTCGGTTACCCCAAGGTCGCCCCGTACTCCGACACCTTCGTAGGATGGCTGTTGGTGGATTGGAGTCGGATAGTGAATTAGCGTATCGACGCCGTGGTCGTCAAGGTGCGCTCGGAGGGCATCCCGCTCGTCCGTCTCAACTACGTAGAGATGGTATACGTGGTCAACGTGATTAACGGCAGATGGTGTGGAGACACCGTTGAGGGTCTGCTCGTAACTATCTGCGACTTCACGACGCCGTTCGTTGAGTTCGTCCAGCCGGGAGAGTTTATATTGGAGCATTGCTGCTTGAATTTCGTCAAGCCGACTGTTCGTGCCGACGAACTCGTATCGATATCGTTCCAAGGAACCATACTCTCGTGCCATTCGGAGATGTTCCGCTAACTTATCGTCTGAGGTAACAGCGATTCCAGCGTCGCCGTACGCCCCGAGATTCTTCGTTGGATAAAGACTGAAAACCGCCATATCTCCGAGACTGCCGACAGGCTCGTCTCTATAGCGAGCCCCGTGTGCCTGCGATGCGTCTTCCACAACAGTTGCATTGTATTCGTCAGCAACCTCGACGATTGGATCCATCTCAGCGGGCTGTCCGTAGAGGTGAACAGGAATGACAGCCGCAGTATCCTCATGAACGTGTTCCCTAACTGCATCAGGATCAAGTGTATATCTCCCCGGTTCAATGTCGACGAATACGGGTATTCCCCCGTTGCGGACAACTGCATCAGCTGTCGAAATAAAGGTGTGAGATGGTAGCACAACCTCTTTTCCCTCGACACCAATCGCCCGGAGTGCCAAATACAGCGCGTCCGATCCCGAGTTCACGCCGATTCCGTATTTTGCCCCGACATATGACGAGAACTTGGATTCGAACTTGGAGACTTCTTCATCGAGAATGAATCGCCCTTTTCTGAGTACATTCTGTGCCCGAGAAATGAGTTCTTCTCCGTACTCATTGAATTCCCGTTGTAGGTCGAGAAATGGAACTTCTGTAGTCGTCATAAGCTACTTATTTGGCAATCCACATTTATCCTTTGCCCTTTAACTTAACGCGTTGGTTTACAATGTAGTGATAATTGACGGTGTCTATAGACTATGTATGCATCTGTCATTATAAGGCGATTTCGACATCTTATAACGCTCTATTACGTAGCATTGGTACTCACCAAAAGAAGCCCTGTGAAGTCGTTAAGGGTAGACACAATCCGGGTTAACCAATAGATTAGAGATACCCCAGCGCTTCTAACTGTTCGCGCGACTCTTTTCCATTTGGTTTTGTCCCAGTTTCTTTAACAGGAGGCTCCGATACAATCTCACGCCGATCATCATCAAACTCCACCCAAGGGACTTTCACCAACGTTTCTGTATAGATTTTATTAGGGTGGAGGATTTCACGAACGGGTATTGGGTGCGCTCGTTCGTAGAGATACTCGCCGTGATCCGAACTGATCACAGTTTTACCCGGCATCTGTTCGGCAATCTGTATCGCAGCTTCAACAGCGAGATCTACATTCTCATGGTAAGCCTTCCGCAATTTTTCAGCGGGGGTGTCAATGTCTCCCCGAAGTTTGGCATGCCAAGGTGATGACGCGGCCTGATGAAGCTGTTGGCCAGTCTCACCCCAATATGGGTCATGAGGTGGAACAAGATGTGCGATAATTCGCTTTTGTGGATAGTCATTAGCCGCCTGTAACGCGGGCTGAATCATTCCCTCTGCAGGAACAACTACGTCTACTGCATCCCTATCAACAAACGTATCTATTGCATTGTCTGGCGGGTCTTGCCAAACGTTGATCAACTTATGGACATCTAAGTCAAAGCCATACTGTCGCTGGCGCGCATTTTGTGGTGTCTCAACTCCTAGATGGTGGGGCATTGCTGATGCAGTGACATAAACGACGTCATGTAACTGACGGTCGAAATTCGCGTAGAGCCACTCTGGTGTTTGAGACCCCCTCGATATCCGAGAATCAAGCGTCTGCGAGATATCGTGCCGATCGATTGCATCGGCCATTGCATCGTATCGGAGCGCATCAAGGATAATGAGATTGTCCCAGTCTTCATCAAAAATATCAATCCCGTCTGGATTCCATTCACGGCGACCGCAGCGACTATAGAATGCCTTATTTAATTTTCGTCCCATCTGGGTACGAGTTTCAGGATCCGAGATTGGAAGCCACAATTTTCTTCCACTACGAACTACTTTCTTTGTCAAATCTATTAGTCCCATAGATATCCACAACTGCGAAAGTACTAATAGCATATGGACTGATACTCACATACATAATTACGTGAAGACTTCTGGAACTTCGATGCGGTTGAGTACAGAGAGAACAGCACCATGAAGATCATCAAGCGTCTCGAATAGAAGGCCCCCGAGTTCCTGATCAAGTTGACTCCAACACTCTTCCGCGGAGTTCACCGGGGTTGAATCCCGCGGAAGGTAACACAGTTCGATTCGGCGTATCTTCAACGAACCATCCGTCTTTAGCTAAGCCAGAAACCGCGTGATAGCGGCGTCTTATCGAGGCTACTTTTCGAGAGGAATGAGGAGGCAAGAGCTGTGTCCAACAGCGCCTCCTCATCGAGAATGATGCGTCGGCTCACTACACTGTTTCCCTCCGAGTTCCTCGAAGAGCACGCCGAGGAACTCGGCGTGGTCGAGCGAGAGGGCAAGCTTCAGGTTCCAGTCCTTGTGTGGGCGCTCGTGTTCGGCTTCGCCGCAGGCGAAAGCCGGACACTCGCTGGCTTCAGACGCAGCTACAACTCGGCAGCCGACGAGACGATCTCTCCCGGCGGCTTCTATCATTTGCTGACGCCAACACTCGCGGAGTATCTCCGCGACCTCGTCGAGCGCGGCCTCGACGAGGTCGCTGTTCCCGACGCAGTTGACGCTGATATCGACCGGTCCAGGGACGTGATGATCGCTGATGGAACCGTGTTGCGGTTGCATGAGTTCCTCTCTCAGGAGTTCCAGGCCCGTCACGAGGAGCAGGCTGGAGCGAAGCTCCACCTGCTCCACAATGCCACCGACGAGACGATTGAACAGTTCGACGTGACTGACGAGAAAACGCACGACAGCACGTTGTTCAAGACGGGATCGTGGCTGCAAGGTCGGCTCGTGTTGCTCGATCTAGCGTACTTCAAGTACCGTCGCTTCGCGTTGATCGATGAGAACGACGGCTACTTCGTGAGTCGGTTGAAGGAGAACGCGAATCCGGTGATAACGGAGGAGTTACGGGCCTGGCGCGGTCGCGCCAGGTCCTTGGTGGGCGAACAGATCCACGATGTTGCCGGCGATCTGCACCGACAGTACATTGACGTGGAGGTCGAAGCGGAGTTCAAGCGCGGACAGTACGAGGGAACTCGTTCGCTGGACACGAAGCGGTTCCGCGTCGTCGGCGTCCGCAACGAGGACGCCGACGACTACCATCTCTATATCACGAATCTACCGCGAGAGGAGTTTCTCCCGGCGGATCTAGCGACGCTCTATCGGTGTCGATAGGAGGTAGAAACGCTGTTTCGTGAGCTGAAAACGCAGTACGAGCTGGACAAGTTCGACACGAGCGACCCGGATGTCGTGAAAATTCTGCTGTATGCGGCGTTGCTGTCACTGCTGGTGAGTCGTGATCTGTTGGATCTGGTTACCGAGCAGGCCGACGATGAGATCGTGTTTCCGCCGGAACGCTGGGCGGCGACCTTCCGGTCGCACGCCCAGCTTATTCTCCACGAACTCGGGGAGTACCTCGGCTACTCGCCACCGTCACTGCTGGAGCGGCTGATCGAAGACGCACAGAAGATCCACCAACAACGACCGATCCTGCAAGAGACGCTCGCTACCGCTACACAACCGAGGTGTGAGTCTTAGCTAAAGACGAATGCTTCAACGAACTCTTTCACTGCGTTGGTCTTAAAACACGACGCAGGTTTTCTCGCCGAAATTAGTCTGGAGAGCATCCAACAAGCGGACCGGCGTGTCGCTGTTGAAATTCTGCACACGGCAGCAAGAACGATTTACCGCTGTCGCTGACTGCACCGTGTAGCTTGATGTTATCCCACGCGCCCGTAACCGAGAGTGACGGGCGCTTCTTCCGGAAACCACGCATAAATCAGTGTCGAGAGTATCTGTGGCATCTGATTGATCGTCAGGATGGTGTAGTCGTCGTCCAGATCGTTGGGGTTTTTGAATCTTTCTTGCCAGACTTCTTGGGTTCTCTTTCCAGATCTGTGGAATTCCAGCCGTGCTGCCCTGAAGACAGCCCGGCCTCAGATATAAATCGTCGGACGTACCGCTCACAGTACTCAACGTCAAATTCCTCGGAGATATAGTAACGGGCTAGTGGAGCAGACCACACGGGCGCATCATAGCTGACTGCTTTGGGTGATTCGTGAAGTACCCCTACGAACTGATCGTGCTGTTCATCAGAGATTTCGGCTGGTCTGCTTTCACGTGGATCGGCGTAGACGACTTGCTCAACCGGCTCATCAGCTAACCGGTCAAGCCGCACAACCCATCAAGACAGCCATAGACGGGTGTATCCGTACCGTTCAGCTATCTCAGTCATTGTCGCGTCGTCTTCTTTGACGTATTGATCACCGCCATCAGCCGCTGTGTCGGCTTCTTGTCCTCGACCTCTGCGAGAGCGTCGCGGAGGACGTCGAGAGTGGCGGCGTCAAGCGCCGCCATACTCCTAATCACACTCTAACCCAAAGTAATCATACCAATATTATAAAATTATTATATTTATATTTAATCATTCTTCTTTCTGGAGCACTGACTCATCACTTCGTCCAATCATACATACGAGTCCGAAGCACTCGTTCCGGCTGTGAATACCCCGTCCTGGATATCGTGTTCCATGAGAGGGGTACCAAATGCGGACGCTTCGGAGTGATATGTACCAAAGGCGGACCGGCCCCCAACTCTCGCTTCAACAACGACACCACTACCGAGTGATCCCTGAGCAGCGAGAACAAGTACGAACGTACCTAACTCCTGACGATGAAGATACAAATAGATGCCGCACAAGGATTAGAATAGAATGCGTGTACTCGTGACTGGAGGAGCGGGATTTATCGGCTCGAACTTCGTTCATTATCTCCTAGATAATTACGATGTTGAAGTAACGACTTTGGACGCCCTGACGTACGCGGGGTCGCCTGAGAACCTGGAAGGTGTGCTGGATCATCCAAGCCACGAATTCGTCCAAGCCGACATTCGAGACAAGGAACTCGTTGAAGAACTTGTTGCCGATGTGGATACTATCGTCAACTTCGCCGCTGAAACTCACGTCGACCGATCTATCGACGATACTGAACCTTTTGTCTCGACGAACATTCAAGGCACCCAAGTCCTTCTGGATGCCGCGGTCGAAGCAGATATAGATAAATTCCTCCAGATCTCGACCGACGAAGTGTATGGCCAGATACTCGATGGAGAGTTCCACGAGAACGATCCGCTTAACCCACGAAACCCCTATTCCGCGACGAAAGCTGGGGCCGACTTACTGGCCTCTAGCTATCACACAACCCACGACCTCCCCGTTCTTATCACCCGAACCTGCAATAACTACGGCCCGCGCCAACACGACGAGAAACTCATCCCGAAGTTCCTCAAACGTGCTGCCGCAGGCGAAGACCTTCCCGTATACGGAGACGGGTCGAACGTCAGAGAATGGATCTACGTCGAAGACAACTGCCGCGCCCTCGATACCGTATTACAGGAGGGCGAAATCGGCGAGGTCTACAACATCGGTTCGGAGGAGGTACGAACGAACTTGGAAGTGACCAATTCGATACTAGATGTTGCTGGTGGCTCGGAAGACCAAATCACGTTTGTGGAAGACCGAGCTGGTCACGACCAGCGCTACGCGCTTGATACAACCAAAGTCGAAGCACTCGGTTGGGAGGCAGAGGTAGGCTTTGAGGAAGGCCTAGAACGGACGGTTGAGTACTACCTGTGAGTAATGAATCCGACTCGAAATCAATACCCGACGATGAGTGGTAAATGATCGTCTGAAACTTTCCACTCGCTTCCGTCGACATCGTTGTCAAACACGAGGGTTGTGAGTAGTGTTCAGATTAGCTGGTACCATGCAAAGGCGAACGCTTGAAGCCAATTTCCGGCAATCTTTACTTCGGCGTTGCTGGAACAGTTTGAGAACTAACTAGTTCGTCATTTTTGTTCTCGAAGGACACGTTAGCCACTGGTCCGATTGCCTTTTTTCGTGTCGGTAATCGAAGCTGTGTCGGTGGAGTGTTGCTTGCAGCCACGGTACAAAATCGACGAGAAAATTGCGTCATCGACGCAATATTTCTCACTAGGCTTCACGAGTGATATCTTGATAACTACTTAAATTTTAATCTAAATAACTTGATTTACAGTAATCGGTTGGTGTCGAAATCGGCAGCAGCGTACAGCCAGAACCGTTCGCCGTTGAGCTGGGTCATAGTCTCGTCAACCGCGATGTGATTCGAGCTCGCACCGTCGAGGGGCTGTATATCGATCTTCTGCACCCAGTTGTGAACGGTCTTTCGACAGCGTTCGACACCCGATCTATCGAAACCTGAATCTGTATATGAAACTGATAGTATAACCAGATACAGTCGGATACCGAGCTTCAACGCGGGCTCGGGTGTCACCTTTCGCTCTAGAAGATCTAACTCGAAGCAGTCGCTACCACCGATGGAGCGGGCGATTTCTGGCATGATCTACTAGAAGATCGCTTCGCCTCACTCTTCAGCCTTATTTGAGCAATGTCACCAATAGTGGAATAATCTACGTAGAGAAACCTACATCTAATGATTATTTGATAAATACTACGAATTATAATAATCCTAACTAATCCTTGTTAAAGTTGTCTGAAGTTGAAAGGATTCCTCTGTTCTAAAAGGAAAATATAATGTGCCGATAATATGGAGTACAGGTATGGAGATAGGTGTTATTGGTGGAGGAGGTCACGTCGGTTTACCAATGGGAATTGTGCTTGCCGACGCCGGATTTTCCGTCACACTGATTGACGAAGATAAAAAAAGACTTGATACTATTGAAAATGGTGAATTACCGTTCAATGAACCCGGTGGAAAACCACTCCTTGAAGATGTTTTAGCAGAAGGCAGATTGAATACTACCACTAAGATTGATGCAACAGCGAATTGTGATGTCGTTTTCTTCGTCATTGGTACCCCAATCGACGAACACCATAATCCACAGATGGATACACTGCTTGCCGTCGTTGACGACGTTATATCCAACCTTACTGACGATCAATTGTTGATATTTCGTTCAACAATCTATCCGGGAACGACGAATCTCGTTTGTGAACTTCTCGAAGAGGCAAATTATACGGTTGGAGAAGATGTCTACATTTCATTCGCACCGGAACGAATTGCCCAACATAAGGCCTTTGAGGAGATTGTTGGTCTCCCACAGCTCATCGGTGCGCCTGATGATGAAAGCTATCAACGTACCAAGGGAATTTTTGAAAGCTTCCTTGAAGAGGGGTGTCTCCGCCTGAATCCGACAGAAGCAGAACTTGGCAAACTGTTCACGAACATGTGGCGTTACTTGACGTTCGCAGCGGCGAACGAATTCCATCTCATTACAGAATCGTTCGCAACTCATCACGATGTCAACGTAAACAAGATCCTCGATAAAACGGGGCATAACTATCCCCGGTTTGATGTGCCATCCCCAGGCGCAAACGTTGGTGGTCCCTGTTTGACCAAAGACGGGTGGTTCCTCGTAGACAACATTGCATTCAATGAACTTGTTTCGACAGCGTACCAGATTAACGAAGGGATGCCAGCACAGATCATTGATCGGATGGCTCAGAAGTCCCCAAATCCGGACAAGATAACAATCCTCGGGATGACGTTTAAATCGAATTCCGACGATACCCGGAATTCTGTCTCGTTTAAAATGGAGAAGCAACTTGGTATGAAGGGATATCGTAATATTGTCGAAATTGAACCTAACGCAGAAGGATTCGATGATTTCGAAGATGTCGAAGCCAGTGACTGGGTGATTCTTATGACACCACACGATGAGTTCGAAGATTTCGAGGCAATTAGCCGGCAGGTGGATAACAGTGACTGCCTCTACTGTGACCTCTGGGGGACATGGGACATCGCCAGATATGATTCAGACAATGGATATTTCTTCCAGCATGAAGTAGATCAAGATGAGATGACAATAGAATCGGAGGTAGCGCAATGAGAGTTCTCGTTACTGGAAGCGAAGGGTCCCTCATGCAGTGGACCACCAAGCATCTTCTTGAGAATGGTCATGAGGTTGTCGGTGTGGATAACCACGCTCGATACGACGACTATGAACACACGCGAGTTGTGGATCCTGAGAGGTACGAGTTCCAAAAGGCTGATCTCACGGAGTATGACCGGGTCATGGATATAGTTTCAGACGTGGATGTTGTAATTAATGCCGCAGCGCTAATCTATGGCGTGAAGGGATTTCACGAGTATCCCGCAGACATCCTCTCGAACGATCTTAATGTCCATCGGAACATATTGGAGGCAGCTGCCGAACACGATATTCACAGGGTTGTATATCTCTCTTCCTCGATGGTATATGAACAGGATGATCCCCCACATAATGAAGCCGATGTCTGGGAAAGCACCGTACCGTCCACAGATTACGGTCTCTCGAAAGTAGTTGGTGAACGACTCAGTATGGCGTTCAAGGAACAGTATGATATTAACTACACTATTTGGCGGCCGTTCAATATCATTACCCCATATGAAAAAAGTGAGGATGAGGCAGGTATCAGTCACGTGTTCGCCGACTTCCTTCGGAAAATTCTAGTCGAAAAGCAGAATCCAATGGAGATTTTTGGCGATGGAAAACAGGTACGGTGTTTCACGTGGATTGATGAAGTGGCTGGTGCAATTGCTACACAGTCTTTTGCTGACGCGACTACCAATGAAGCATATAATCTCGCAAATCCCGAACCGGTGACAATGAGAGAACTTGCTCAACGAATCTTTGAGAAGGGCAAAGAACGTGGCATCCTTGAAGGGGATACACTTGAGTTTGACCATGTTCCAATCTATGATGACGACGTCAAGAGACGAGTACCGTCCGTGGATAAAGCAGAAGATGACTTCAACTGGAATCCAGAAGTAAAACTCGAGGATTCCTTAGAGCGCTGCATAGACAATATGGATCACATATACGGGGACATATAATACAGTCACAAGTAATTCAAATTAAGGCATTATTTATGTTGTGGTGTTGTTAATAAATGGACAAAAACTGGGATTTTCTGGCAGAAGAAACGGTGTTCCAGTGCCCATGGTTCACTGTGGGCTACGATAAGGTAGAGACACCGGATGGAAGTGTGAATGATTACTACTGGATCGATCGTCCTGAGAATGGACTTTCCGTCGTCGCAATTCAAAATGATACTATCGTCATGGTTGAACAATATCGTCCTAAGTTAGATTATACTTTCATAGAATGTCCTGGCGGCCATGTGGAAAAAGACGAAACCTATCCTGAAGCGGCTTCACGCGAGTTACGAGAGGAAACAGGGATATTTGCTGAAGAACTGACACACCTGACCACATACTATCCTACAGCCACAACACGCTACGAACGTGCGGTAGTTGTTGCTCAGGATTTATCTGAAGGGAAATTAGATCCAGATGAGGATGAATATATCGAATGGAGTTATATTCCGGTAGAAACAGCCTTCAAGATATCTAGGAACCAGCCGACAACGGGCTGGACTCTTACCCCCCTACTGTTGGCACGTGAAGAGGGATACATTTAAATTATCATTGTCTAGGTCAGTCAGCTTGTGAAGTGAATAGTTCATTGGTTTCGTCATCTATACTCAACCAAGAACTGGGCAAAGAAGCGTTGAACACTGCAAATCTTGAATATTGGAGGCGTGAGGGGGCGGGGAACGCCCTGACGGGCGCTCGCCATCCAATCCCACGCGACCGCTGATCGCTTCAAAAATGCTCCGATTATTCGGCGTAGAACGCTCATACCAATCGATCTGCCAGTGGATTCATCGAATCGCTAATAGCGTTGGGGACCCGTCAACGGCGCATCCGTCGTGGGTCGCAGTTGACGAGACCACTATCAAGATTAACACTAAGTGGTCTTGGCTATACGCTATAATAGAACCCAACACAAATTCAGTACATCACAAAGCCGGTTAGTTGAGACGTCTGCTTGCAGAAGGTGTGTCTAATACCAAGCAAGCAGACAGTGAAATCCACGAGGACCAGCTCCTTAACTTCCTCGTCAACCGACTTGACGAGGAAGTTTCTCTGAACCTCGCCAACAACGCTAAAATCGATGCAGAGGACATCTACGAGGTCCTCGTCGGTGCGTGCACCGACGGGACCTCCGTCTCCACGCTCTGCGAAAACAGTGAAGACGCGCCTCCCGCAAACACGGTCCTCTACCATCTCCGGACGAAGTTTGAATTGGACCAACTCGAACAAGTTGGCAACACGCTCCTCCAGAAAGACGTTCTCGACGTCCTCCCCCAGCAGGTGGAGGTCTGCGCAGACCTCCACCTGCGGCCCTACTATGGTGACGAAGACGACACGGATGGTCTCTATCACTCCCAAGCAAAGCGTGGAACCACCGCATTCCACGCCTACGCCACACTCTACGCGCGTGTGAAGAACAAACGCTACACGCTGGCGGTGCGCCGTCTCGAAGACGGCGACACCGCCAGCAGTGTCCTCGCAGAGTTTCTCGGCCTCCTTGACGGCCTTGACGTTGAGGTCAAGGCCGTCTATCTTAACCGCGAATTCTACGACAGCAAGTGTTTGACGCTGCTTCAGACGCACAACCACGCGTACGTCATGCCAATTGTCCGCTGGGGAAAGGCGATCAAGCAAGAACTCACGGAAGGCTGGAGTCGCGTGATTCAGCACAGTCTGACGGCGAAACTCGACGGTCACAGCTGGACCGTCGAGTTTCCCGTCTACATCGACTGTACCTACCAGAATGGGCGGTATGACGAGCATGGAGTGGCGCGTCACGGCTACGCCGCTGACGCGCCGTTCATCGACTCACCACGAGACGCTCGATACCACTACGCGAAACGCTTCGGTATCGAGGCGAGCTATCGACTCTCCGAACAAAGTATTGCGACGACCTCAACACAAAATCCGGTCGTACGGTTGTTGTACGTCGTGGTGAGCTTACTGTTACAGAACGCCTGGCGGTATTTGCACTGGGAGTATGTGGCGACGCCCCGCCGAGGCGGACGTCGCCTCTGGCAGTGGTCGTTCAAGGAGTTCATCAACATGATCCGGCGGGCAGCGTGGACGGCCCTCGCTGTGCGTCGGGCCGTCCCCGCGAACCGACCACCAGACGACCGGTTTAGCCGGTAATCACCACCCAGAAAGCCTTCAACGGGAGTGGCGACGCTGTCGCGTCGGCGGCAGCCGCCGCCGACAGCGACAGTTCTCCGTCGATTCGTCCAAGATTCTCTCGTCGAGACCGTCAGTGCAATCGCTCTGCCACAGAATTCAGGCTTCAGAAACAGCTAGCCGAGGATGCTTTGTGAGGTACTGAAATTGTCCCGCTTCAACTTCTCTGATTTAGCGACCCCTCCCGACTCTGTATAGTGATTCAACACAGCAGCACAACTAGAACCGCCAGAGACCGCATCAATTACTCGATGGGCAAACGTCAGCTAAATCTGTTCTTAACTAGACAGTGCCGAAATCTGTTGCAAACCAACACAAAGAAGGTATTACTGTGAAATACGAACAACAACAATAATGGCATCAATACAGGGATTCCTCTCACGACCTCGAAGGATTATTCCGTTCATGAGTAAAAAAATAGAATACTTAAAAAACGGTGTGCCGTTCAATCCAAAAGGTGTAGATTTCCTTGAGGAGGATTGGGATAACTTGGCGATACTGGATGCGTGCCGGTATGATTATTTCGTTGACCAATCCTTCTCTTGCGGGAATTTAGAGTCGCGTATTTCAAAAGGAGCGTCAAGTGCAGAATTTATTCGTGGAAACTTCAGCAATAAGGAACTCCATGATGTCGTCTACGTCTGTGCAAATGGACACTATGGAGCAATGTACGAAGATATTGGGGCAGAAGTGCATGAATATATAGATGTCTCAACAATCCGAAACGGTCCAGATGGTATCACAACGATGCCTGAGACAGTAACCCAATATGCCATTGAGGCTGCCGAAAATTACCCAAATAAGCGCCTAATTATTCACTATCTTCAACCTCATCAACCATATATAGGAGAATTTGGCCAACAAAAGTTCGATACTGCTGGTAATCTTCGCGATAGCATGAAGAATAGCGATGTATCGGCTGAAGATGTGCGTGAGGCCTATCGGGAAAACTTAGCGATAGTACTTGAGGATATTGAAGTATTGCTTCAGCAATTGTCCGGGAAAACTGTAGTTACCTCTGATCATGGTGAGATGTTAGGGGAAGAAGTGTGGGGTATTCCACTATTTGGCCACTTTGCAGGTTTGTATCGAGAAGAACTCATTAAGGTTCCTTGGCAAATTATTGAAGGGGATGAACGAAGAAAAATAACATCAGGAGAGGCTTCCAACATGAATAATGTTGATCCTGACAAACTTAATGAACGGCTAAAAGCACTTGGTTATAAGAAGTAATCGGCACTGTCTAGTTAAGGACTACTTTAGCTGGCGTTTGTTCGTCGAGCGATTGATGGGGCCTCTGCTGGTTGTAGTAATGCACGAATTGTTCAAGCCATTCGCGTGCGCTCGCCCGACTGCCGACCCAGGAGTTGTGGAAACGGTCGATGCGCATTTTGAGGGTGTGAAACCACTTTTCGATGCGGATTCGGTCGGTATAGTCTACCCGACCGTTGAGTCCTAAGCGAGAGAGGGCAGTCCGATAGCCGAACTGGTCAACGAGAAACACAGCGTCGGAGAGATCGTGTTTCTCACGGAGTCCATGCAGAAACGCAGCTGCTGGATCGGTACCGTGCCGTCCGAACAGCTCCACGTCAAGGATCAACTTTGTGTCGAGGTCTATTGCAGCGTACAGCCAAGACCATTCGCCGTTGGTTTTGATAGCGGTCCCGTCAACTGCGACCCTTGACGGCTACGCCGTCGGCGGGTCGCCGACGCTCTCAGCGACTCGGTGAACCCATTAGCAAATCGCTTGATGTGAGCGCTCTACACCGAATAATCGGAGAATTTATTTCGTTTCTCGAAGCGAACAGCCGGTCGCGTGGAGTCGGACGGCGAACGCCCTGACGGGCGTCGCCGTCCGCTCTCGCTCCCAACATTCAATATTCGCCGTGTTCAACGTCTCTCTGAGCAGTTCTTGGTTGAGCATGAACACCTAACCAACGAACTGCTCACTTCTCAAACTGGCTTAACTAGACAGGGTAGTGTTCAGATAAGCTGGTTCCATGCGAAGGCGAACGCTTGAAGCCAATTTTCGACGGTATCTGCTTCAGCGTGGCTGAAACAGTTTGAGAACTGGTTAGTTCGGCGTTTTAGTTCCCGGAAGACACGTTCGACACTGTTTCGATTACCGTGTTTTCGTATCTGTAATCGAGGCTGTGGCAGTAGAGAGCTGCTTGCAGCTACGGTGCAGAATCGACGAGAAAGACTGCGTCATCGACGAGATGTTTCTCGCGGAGTTCAGCGAGGAACATCTCAGTAATCGCTTGATTTCTCGTCGGAGAGAGCTTAACGTGCAGCAAGCGGTTCGTGTCGGGATCGACAGCTGCGTACAGCCAGAAGCGTTCGTCGTTGAGCGGGATCACGGTCTCGTCAACCGCCACGTGATCCGGGTTCGCACCGTCGAGGGGCTGTAGATCGGCCTTCTGCACCCAGTTATGAACGGTCGTCCGACAGCGCTCGACACCCAACCTATCGAGAACCGAAACGGTATCCGAAAGTGATAGACCTGCCAGATGGAGTCGGATACCGAACTTCAACGCAGGCTCGGGTGTCGCCTCTCGCTCCACAAAATCTAACTCAAAGCAACCGCTATCGCCGCTGAGGCGGTCGGTTTTGAGCATGGACACTCAGAAATCGCACCGCCTCACTCTTCATCCATATCTGAGCACCCACTAGACAGTGCCTCAACAGTTATGAATACTGAAAATGATAAGTAATATGCCCTTCAAATTCAAACGAGTAGTAAATAATGGCAAAGAATGTCATTCTACTAGTGTTTGATACCCTGCGCTCTGATTTCACCCATCCCAGGGAGGGTTCAAAGATTCGACCACAGAATATTAATTATGTCGGTGAGGACGGTGTTTCTTTTAAAAACGCCTTCGCCGTTGGCCCTGGAACTCCTATCTCCCACGGTGGCCTGTTTACTGGTCAGTATCCCTCAAATAGTGGCGTTACTGGTCAGTACATCAACCTTCCAAGGGGGAATCCAACGATGCCTGAATGGTTCAGCGAACACGGGTACGCGACGATGGGGATTGCGGGTCCTTCAAAGATCGCTTCGGACTTCGATTACGACCGAGGATTTGACGTATACTTTGAACCGTACTACGATATCGGATATCGAGACCGAAAGCCGACAAAGGAATATTTTCAAAATGTCCTGTCGAATTGGGACATCTTCAAGGATGGTATGAGGACAGCACTCCGTGGTGAAATTAAAAATACTCGGTTCAAATTCGATTACTTGAGAGACTGGACCTCGTCTACCTCAGAGCCATTTTTTGCATTCGCAAATATTCTTGAAGCACACGCACCGTATCATCCTCCCCGTGGATATCGGAGTGAGTTTGATCCAGAATACCGTGAGCCCCCACTCTTCTTGCTTGAATATGCTTTTGACAGCCTCGGCAGTCACGAAAACTCGAATGTCCGACTTGACAGGATTGATAACGTCCAGTCAGGGGAGGGAATCGGACGGTACCTAGCCGACCCATCGTACCTCAACGAGGATGAGATTGAAGTACTCAAACGGTGGTATGCCGCATCTATCCAGTATCTTGATGATGAGTTTGGGCGATTCATTGAATACTATAAATCTGAACTCGCGGATGACACAATTCTTGTTGTGACCGCAGACCACGGCGAACAACTGGGCGAACACGGACTAATGGCGCACAGTCACTACTTGTACGATGAAACCCTCCACGTACCGCTCTTAATTACTGGTCCTAGAATACCGGATACTCCAGATGGAATGGTCTCGCTTGTTGACCTTTATCCAACTCTATCTAGCTTGTCAGGAATCAATGTCCCCGAATTCACGGACGGAATTTCAATATTTGATGAAAACGGTCGTAACAAGGTATTCATGGAGCATGGAAAGCGACGCATTCGAGAGTTTGAGGAGTCCGCACACGGGCAACATCTGTCGAATGAACAGCTGCGACAGTTCGCTGCCGGTCGAAAGGCAGTACGGACTGAAACTCACAAGCTAGTCGTAGACTCTATTGGAAATTCAACTCTCTTCGACGTAACAGGAGAAATCGAGACTGAAGTAGATGATCCTGATGTTCAGGCAGACCTCATGGAAGTTCTGTTTGATACGCTTCCTGAGGAATACGGCATATGGCCGGAAGGTGACCCGGAAAATTACGACCTAAACGATGAAGTTATTAATAGTCTTGAGGATCTCGGCTATGTCTGACGCTCGTTGAGTATTTCGTGGTACATCTCAATATGTCGCTTGCCGATATTCTCCCATGAGAGTTCCTCTGCTATCTTTGCGCTTGCGTCTGCCATTTTTCGTCGCTTCGATTCGTCAGTTAGTACGCGGACAACGGCCTGAGCGAGCGCATCGGGGTCATCAGGTTCAACAACAACTCCTGCCCCTGAATCACCAACCATCTGCTGGAAGTCGCCCACGTCGGTTGTAACCACTGGTTTTCCGAACGCGAACGCAGTTGAAAGTGAACCACTATGCCCAGTCTGCCATCCACTCCGATACGGAAGAACAATCACGCTAGCCCGAGAAAATAGCTGGCCCACTTCGTCATTCGGGATGAATTGGTTTCGGATTGTGATGTGATCTTCATACTCGTCGATCAGACTGTCTGGATTGGGGACTGTTCCATCTCCTGCAATAGTCAGCGTGAAGTCCGGAATTTCTGCAATAATACTAGGAAGTGCCCGAACCAGGGTTTCAAGTCCCTTAGGGGGAATCAGACTGCCAAAGAATAGGGCATGGCTTGGATCTTCTGCGGGTTCTGGATGGTCAAACTTGGTGAAGAATGTGTAGACGCCATGTGGGATGACGTAGACTGATTCGATATTCCGATTCTGAGAAAGTAGCACATCACGCTGGTTTTCAGAGTGTACTACAGCTGCGGCTTTCGGGAAATCTGGGATCACCGAATCGATTGCATCGGCGATTTTCAGTATGCCGCCTGCACTACCGTGTTCGACCTCATGTGATGTAATCACATAAGGTTTATTCTTGTAAATATCCCCAATATATGCAAAAAATGACACATATGGGAACTCGTCTGTTGGATCGTGAATGATATCTGGATCTACACTTTTAGCTACTTTGATATTCCTATAAGAAAGAATACCGGCTAAATTCTTTTTAATATTGAAATTAAGTTTGAAAATATTTTGCATAGATATATCCGTAGGCTCAAAAACCTCTATCACTTCAACTTGAGATTCAAATAGATCATCCGCAGATGTTTCCGTTGCTTTGAGTACAGTAACATCTGCATATTGAGCCACGGCATTAGCTAATTCCGCTGTATAGTGTGGCAAGCCACCACTGTCCTGTCCCATAACGTATAGAATATGCATCCGTGCCGTCCTTTCTATTCTATAGGTATTTTAACTTTCCATCTACCGTCATCACAGAGATGTCAGTTGAAGAGTCTCCTTTATCTCCGATTGAACGGTTGTTAATTAGTTCAGTAGAATATCCATTTCCAGGTGTATTATGAACTTCGTCATTATATGGTATGATATGACTTCAAAGCCGTTGTCCAAGATCTCTGATGTACCTGAATACAAAAATATACTAGTCTTTATTTCTGACTCACTGCGCTATGACGCACTTCCGGACAGCATCAAATCGATGGGCGTCACGGCGAAAACAATTGCCGCTGCTCCATGGACAGCATCTTCAATTCCTTCGCTCATGACTGGGCAGTATCCATCGACACATAATGTCTGGATGTTTGAAGATCAACTACCAGAGCGTCCACCGTTACTTTCCCAACCCGCAGACTGGACTGGCGGGCTTGATTCCGAGAAACACTGGCTCAATTTCGAGTCCTCGGAAAAACCACCCGTGAAAATGCTTCGTCTTGAAGGTGAACAACGGCTAGATAACCTTGAACCACCGTTCGTTCACGTCATTCATGATCTCGGTCCTCATGCACCATATGGGTTCGAGAATAATGAGTATAATACTCACAAATTCTTCCAAGAATACGCCGACCCAGAGGACTTACGGCAGCGTTACCATGCAGATACCAAGAAGTCAGCACAATACTTCAGGGAAATTCTGGATCAGTTAGAATCTAACGACCTTTTGTCGGAGACGCTCTGTGTATTTACTTCAGACCATGGAGAACTGCTCGGTGAAGGGGGTAGACTTGGTGGTAAATGGGGCCATTCAGCACCATTATGCCCCGAACTTCTTGAAGTTCCGATGACATTTATCGGAGAGGGCCTCCCCGAAGAGAGAGAACTAAAGGGTGTTATTTCTGGCGTTGATCTTGCACCAACCTGTCTTTCAGCTGTCGGTCGATCAGTAGGGAAAGTAGACGGAATTGATCTTTGGACCGAAACGCCAGCTGATGACCGTTTCGTTCGCGCAGATGTATGGCAACGATATAATGCAATAGACCGAGAATGGCCAGTGTATGTCGGATCGAGCCTCTGGGATGACAGCGGAGGCTGGGTCAAACACCGGGGATCAAATTTACTTAGGATTGCGTACTACGGGTACGATATTTTTTTCGGTGATTATGCACCTCCGGCACGGCAAACAGCGGGGCTACGCGATATCATTTCTGGCATAGCATTCTGGGGTAGCCAGTGGTCTTCATTTGGTACGCCCCAAACATCGAAAAGCGTAGCAGAACATGAACTTTCTGATAAGTTAGAGAAATCTCAAAATAGTAGTGAAATGTCCGAGGAACAAACTGAACACTTAGAAGCACTTGGCTATTTATAGATTATAATCACTACGTTAGTAGTTCACAACTATAAAGTATCCAAAATAAATATAAACTAGTTCGAAATAAATCGAAATATAATAATAGACAATTGATGTGTTAAGAAATCGGTTTTACATTCGATATCATAGTGAATTCGTCTTATAACTAGATTATCCATCTGAAGGCCAATTCATAAGCTATGTTAGGATAGAGACAGACTGCCAGACGTGAATCACGAAACAGTCTCTATAATCATACCAACGTATTATCAGGATTCTCTTCTTGACCGGGCAATTAGTAGCGCAGTTAATCAGACATACGACGAGACTGAAGTGATTGTTGTTGATGATTCCGGCGAAGGGTATGCTCGCGAGATCGTTGATAAATACGGTACAGTCCAATATATTGAACTGCCTGAAAATAGGGGAGCGAATAATGCGCGTAATATTGGATACGAAGCGTCTTCTGGAGACTATATACAATTTCTTGACGATGATGATTATTTGTATGATTCAAAGATAGATAAGCAAATAAAAATATTTAATGATAACGAAGAAATTGGTGTCGTATACTGTGGGGTTACGACCGATAATGGAAAGAGCCTACCAGATCCTTCTATAGATGGAGATGTTCTACCTCAAGCTCTCTCCTTCCAGCTCTGGCCATGTATGACTACAACGATGTTGATAGACGATTCAAAATTCTCAGATATTTATCCAATGAGAAATCGTCCTGGGGCGGATGATCTTGCACTAATGATTAACCTTGCTAGAATAACTAAATTTGGATATGTTCCAGAGGTACTTGTATATAAGGGAGGACCTGATAATAGCCGTGGAAAGTCTAATGGTGCAATCCAAGGTCGAAAGCAAATATTAGAGGAATACTCCAAACTATATAATAAATACCCAGGAAAAATTATGGAAAAGGCTATTTCTGAAACCTACCGAACTAAAGGATTGATCAAAATTAATAACGGCATTTGGTCACCATCGGCGATTCTAGCATTCTATAAGAGCTATAGATATTCTAACAATAAGGTAAAACCGATTTGTCGTTTAGCTGCGTCTCTTTTTGGCAAATACGGCTGGAAGCTTGCAAATTATATCTTTAATCGGTAGTGACGACTGGCACTGCTCTTCAGTTCTATTGCGGGCACTATGTAGTTAAAGACTGCTTCAGCTGACGTTTATCCATCTGGTGATTGGTACGGTCTCTGGCGGTTGTAATAGTGGATGAACTGTTCAAGCCATTCGCGTGCGCTCGCTCGACTGCCGACCCACGAGTTGTGAAAACGGCCGATGCGCATTTTGAGGGTCTGAAACCGCTTTTCGATGCAGTTTCGGTCGGTATAGTCAACCCGACCGTCGAACCCTAAGCGAGAGAGAAGCCCGAAACGTAAACTGGTCAATAAGAAATATAGTGTCGGAGAGACCGTGTTTCTCACGGGGTGCGTGAAGGAATGCAGCCGCTGGATCAGTCTCATGTCGTCCGAACAGGTCGACACCAATAATCAGCTTTGTGTCGAAGTCTATTGCAGCGTATAGCCAAGACCACTCGCGGTTAATATTGATAGCGGTCTCATCAACCGGGACCCGAGACGGCTCCGCAGTCGGCGGATCACCAACGCTATCACCGACTCGGTGAACCTATTGGCAGATCGCTTGATGCGAGCGTTCTATGTCGAACATTCGGAGAGTTTCTGTTATTTCTCGAAGCGAACAACCGGTCGCGTGGAGCTGGACGGCGAACACCCTGACGGGCGTCGCCGTCCGCTCTCGCTCCCAACATTCAAGATTCGGTGTGTTCACGTCTTTTGAGCAATTCTTGGTTGATCATAGACACCGAAACCAACGAACTGTTCACATCCCAAACTGGCTTAACTAGACAGTACCACTCCGATCATTTGTATATCCTTAGTTAACTAGTATCCACTTCTTTACCCTTCAATCGCTCCTCCACCTCTTCACGATCTTCCGGATACCCAATGTCCACACGCCACCCTTCAATCCCAATAGCGTCGATAGTCCGCCCACTCTGAATCAACAAATCAATCGCCTCTGAAACCTCGTACTCCCCTCGGTTAGAAGGCTGCACAAGGTGACAGGCGTGGAAGATTGCCGGGCTAAAGGTGTAGAATCCAGTCATCACTAGGTTCGACGACGGGTCGTCAGGCTTCTCCACGACATCCGTTATCTCTCCATATTTGTTTGTGTCACATACACCGTACCGACTTGCCTCCTCCCAATCAACCTCCTCTACCAAGAATGCAGCATCGGCGCGATCCTCCCGCTGACGACGGACGACATCCTCTAAATTAGCCTCGAAGATGTTGTCCCCGAGCATCAGCATGAAGTCTTCATCAATGTATTCCTCAACCTGCAACAGCGCATGGGCAAGCCCTTTCTGCTCGCGCTGATGGGAGTACGTGATCGGGACGCCCTTGAACTCGTCACCGTAATATTCGATGATATCCTCTTTTAGGTACCCCACAACTACCACGAGTTCGTTGGCGCCCAGCTCAACCAACTGCTCGAAACAGTGCGTCAGGATGGGTTTCCCGTCAACCTCCACCATCCCCTTGGGTTTATCCTCGGTAAGCGGACGCAGTCGCGTCCCCTCACCGGCGGCTAGTACGACGGCTTTCATGTTCAACCGGAAGCAGTACTCCGGGTTATGTCTTTTCACTCTCCCAACCGTATTATGCTATCGACATGTAGCTGATAACCAAACCCTGATTACTCGTCCCGCGAACCAGTCACCAATGCACCTCTCCATCATCGGTAGCGGCTACGTAGGCAGCACAGTCGCCGCATGTTTCGCTGACCTGGGCCACCAAGTCACCAACGTCGACATCGACCAGTCCATCGTCAACGCCATCAACGACGCCGAAGCACCGATCCACGAAGACGGCCTTCCTGAACTCCTCACCAAACACGCCGGCGACAACGGAACTGGCCGACTCCAAGCCACCGCGAACTACAACGACATCCTCGAAACTGACATCACCTTCCTCTGTCTGCCGACACCCCAGAACGACGACGGCAGCATTGATCTCTCCATCATGGAGACAGGCGCCGCACAATTAGGCGACACCCTCGCACACAAAGACGACTGGCACACCGTCGTCGTGAAGAGCACCGTCGTCCCCGGCACGACCGAGGACACCATCACTCCCATCCTCGAAAGAGAAACGAAACAAACCGCTGGTGAGGACTTCGGTGTCGGGATGAACCCCGAGTTTTTGCGGGAAGGCACAGCCGTTCACGACTTCTTGAACCCCGACAAAGTCGTCCTCGGAGCCGACGACGACCTTGCGCTCGCGGACATGCACGAGGTGTTCAACCCACTTATCGACGAGACAGACGCTCCGGTGGTTGAGGCGAATACCCGAACAGCGGAAATGATCAAGTACGCGAACAACTCCTTCCTGGCGGCAAAAGTTAGTCTCATCAACGACATCGGGAATATCTGCAAGGAGTTCGGGATCGATGCCTACGAGGTCGCCGACACGATCGGTCTCGACGACCGCATCAGCGCACAGTTCCTCCGAAGTGGACTGGGCTGGGGTGGAAGCTGCTTCCCGAAGGATACTGCGGCCATCCGCGCGGCCGCACGCCAAAACGACTACGAGCCGCTGATGCTCGACGCTGCTACCGAGATCAACGAGCGCCAGCCTAACCGCCTGCTCTCGCTGATGGACGACCACGTCGATGTTCAGGGCAAGCGTGTCGCCGTCCTCGGGTTCGCGTTCAAGCCAGGAACTGACGACGTTCGCAACTCCCGAGCCATTCCCGTCATTGAGGAACTCAAACAGCGCGGTGCAGAGGTCGTCGCCTACGATCCCATCGCTGCCGAGAATATGCAGAAGCACTTCTCCGACATTGAATACGCCGATACACCTGCTTCCGCCCTTGACGGTGCTGCCGCCGCGCTGATCGTCACCGACTGGGAGGAGATCACCGCACTTGACGAAGAGTTCGACGCCATGGCTACCCCTGTCGTCGTCGATGGCCGTCGAGCGATCTCCCGGCGTGACGGAATCGTCTACGAAGGACTCACGTGGTGAATCCATAATCTCGGGCGACCTCGTTTTGCTGTACAAATTAGCCCAACAATCACGCGAATCAATACTGTCTGAACGCCTCTTAATCGATTGCGGGCTTGCTACCAGAACGACTCTAAAGGTGCAGATAGCATCAGCGGTGAGCGATAGGGTGGCTCACAAACCGAGTCCACCCTGGATGTTCTCAAGGATATCCGTCTTCGTCTCAGGGGTTGGATGTGCGTACTTTCGAGCGGATTCTAAGGATTTGTGCCGCAGAATCTCGGCAACGTAGCCAAGGTCCCGTACTTCGTCGTAGACATACATGCCGGTGCTGTGGCGGATGCTGTGCCAGCTTAGTCGCCGGCCGTTCTCTTCGATCCCGGCTTCATCCATCAGATTACGCAGTAACGGATTCAGACTACCGGAGTTGTACGGGTTCCCATTCCTATTCAACCAGATATTCTTGCTGTCGTCGTACTTCTCTTTGTTCGCTCGTTCTGCCAGCCACTTTTCGAGCAGTTTGACGGATCGCTTTGTTAGCTCAACAGTCCACCGTTTGTCGTTCTTCACTGCGACATCTGCCGGAATCACGATCTGTCCATTGTCAAGATCGATGAAGACGGTCTCAAGACGGCCGATCATCTCTGCACGCCAACCAGCATCCAGCGCCGTCGAAATCATGGCTGGAAACTTCCAGCTTCGTTCGAGTTCCTCCCAATCCGCCTGTGACACCTCACTCTTGGGCTTCTCCAACAACTGGGCGAGATACGCTTTCCACCTATCGCGCTCTTCAGGGGTGAGATTGCTGTAGCCGGGCGGAGACTGATAATCGAACGATGCGTTCAATAGCAATTCCCGTTCGCGTTTGTTGAATGGATCTGAGTCAAAAGATGGGGAGTCGTCCCGGAATCTAATTTCGGGCTCCCAGTCGGTGTCTACGAACCTGAAATACGATTCGAGAGCATTGATGAATTTCCGTTTGGTCCCTCCCTTGTATTCGTCCCCATCATTCCTGGTAATCTCATCAGTCCGTAGCCCCTCTACGAACTGATCAGCCAAATCTGGTGTCAGTTCCAGTACCTGCCGATCTTGATCCCAGGCATACTCGAAGACTTGGTGGATGCGACGAACACGAGGACGGACCCCGGATTCATCATATCCAATCTCCTTTTTGGGCTCCTTCCCACGGGTTCGTAGATATTCGATGAGTTCCTCCCACAACTCCGCGTACAACAACCGTTGTTGATAGTTTAGATGGGAGACGCTCTCGGAGGAGAGGTACTCGAAATCGAACTCCGAGTCGTCATCCATACGTCGCCGTAGGAACCGGGGATAAGAAGCCAAATCGGCGTGTGAGTAAACATACACGGCAAAAACTTCATATACAGGCTATTGATCTGCTGATCCCATCGCAGTCGCAGCCAGTACGTCGGAGTAGTCACACGAACCTCAAATTAACGAGAGCAGATGTCAGACACCAGGGCTAAGACAATTATGTGAGCAGAACAACTTGATTAATATGTCCAGTGCGAAATGGTCACATCTCAACCGACCCCTCGGTTACGAGATCGCAAGACTGCTCATCGGCGCGGAGTTGTCCTTTTCGGAGATTAAACAGACACTCCTCTACACCGACGTCAACGATAACGAAATAAACCGGATTCTCACCGGGAAAGTGAACGGAGAAGACGTGTTCATCATCCCGATGACGAGAGGTGGCACGAAATACACACTCAATCGGGAGATGTTCTCGGAGGACGATATAGCGAAGATCCATAACCGAGCCCAGGCTCGTCTCGCCGACAATCTCGGGGAAAACCATAGGACTGAGCCAGAAGAGGAGAACAGAACCGAGGGAAAAGAGGAGAACCCGACCAAACACATTGACGCCGAAAATATGGAGAGCAAATTCGTATAGGAATCTCAGAGATAACCGTCGCGCTTCAAACGGACACTCGAACGTGAAACACCCTCGGGAGAACTTTGAGGGACTCGGCCTGTCCTATCTGTGGACGCCGCAGATCACCGTTGTAACGAAACGCGAAACGTTTCGAACTGATCACGATTTGTTCACCCCATTCGGTCGAGTGCGTCGCGGCGGTCCTCGACTGGCGCTTGGTCATAGCGCATCGTCGTCCGCGGCGACTTATGTCGAAGCTGTGCCTGCGCGGCAGCGAGACCTTCTTCGCGCGCCATATAGGTGCCTACCGAATGGCGGATCGCGTACCAACTCAAGCTCCGCGATTCGGTGTCGATGCCGGCGTTCTCACAGATTCGCTCAAGTACCCCTTTCAGCGATAATGTCTGATACGGATTTCCGTTCCGTGTCAACCATAGCTCGTCTCGCCCGTCGTACTTGGAGTAGTTTTTCCGCTGCTCTAACCATCTTCCTAACATCTCGGCTGTTCGTTCCTTCAGCCCGACGACCCAGTGCTCGTGCGATTTCGCGCTGTCCTCTTTTGGGATTCGCAGGACAGCGCTATCGACGTCAACCCACGATGGTTTCGCGCGCTCGACCTCGACCGGTCGGAGGCCAGTGTCGAGACTCGTCCAGACGAGGGAGGGGATTTTGTACCCGTTCGCACGGTCCCAATCAGCGACCTCCACGTCCTCTTTGGGTTTCTCGAACCGCTGCGCCAGATACGCGCGCCAGCGGTCACGCTCAGGTGGTGTCAGATTGGTGTATCCCGGAACGCTACCGTACTCAAGCGCGGACTCGCGTACTTGTGTCCGCTCCTTCCGGGTGAGGTAATCACGCGGTTGAGACACACCGCCCTCGGAGAACTTCATCGAAGGCTCCCACTCCGCCGCTCCCCGCTCGTGATGTCGCCATTTGTACAGAGACTGGAGCGCCTTCTGGCAGTTCGCCTTGTGAGCGTTACTCGAATCCCCCCGTGCGAGGTATTTGAGATATCCGTCGGCGTGGTCTGTCGAGATATTCGCCGTGTATCCGTCAATTTCGTCCCAAACCCACCGGTAGAAGTAATCCATCCGCTTGGACCGGGTCTCGATTGTTGTGGTAGCGTACCCGACGTGTTTCTCGGGGTCTTTCCCCGACGTGAGCAACCACGTGATGCAGTCTTCCCGCTCCGACCGGTAGTCCTCCTGTTGTCTGGGATTGAGGTATTCAGCAGAGGGTCCTGTGACCAGCTTGATGTCGTGGAATCCACTCATCAGACGACCACCCCGGTTGTCGTACACGGGTTTCTGTTCGTTCCCGGTCGTGACGATGTTCGTTCGAATCGGGGTGGCTGTCCAATAGGAAAAATCGCACGACAGCGGCGGGTTCGACGATTCGTTCTAACTTGGGTGGCGTTCGATTTTGGCATCATGGTCGCTTGGGACCAGGCGAAAACCGGGAGAAGGCGAGGGGTTGGGAGTGCGCCGTCCGGGAATCGAACCCGGGTCGGTGGCTTGGGAAGCCTAGACTATTCACAGATTGAGGATGCTGATCAGCACCGGGTTGTGACGCCGTTCGTGCTGGAAAGTGAGTATCCGGGCACGCCTGCTGTGGCTGTGCCGTCGTGGTGGGAGTCGTCGACGCCGCTTCGCCGGCGCACAGAGTGCATCGTCGAGGGCGCTGAACAGTTCAACGTTGAGACCATTGATCACGGGCAACGCGTCACCTATCCGGGGCAGAATCCGGTTGTGACAACGAAGGCCGGCGTCACGCGTGTTGGGACGCGCTCGAATATGGGTTCGGGGTGTTGCGTGTCGTCCCTGAACCTGGCGGTGAGGCATTGCGCGAGAAACGCCATACAGTTGATCAACTAGTGGGAGAAGATACGAGTGAGGGGTTTGTGATCACGTATGCGGTGGCGGATGGCTGCTGCTGAGGGTGCGGTCGGCGCCGCCCACCACGACTCGCCTGACAAAGCGGTGGAGCGAGGGGTTTGATGGTGGTGCCGGGTTGGGGCGTCAACGACGTCTTGATGTACGTGGGTGGTGACGGTCAGCTCTCCTTGTGACTGTATTGGCGGTGTGATCTTTCCACGGTCGAAGAGTTTATTGGTTGACAATCTGATCGTATTCTTGATGGGCGACGTGCAGTACTGTTCGAATTGCGACGAACGACAGCGAACGCTCACCGATAAGCCGTGGTTGGGGACGGTGTGCCTCGTCTGCGGAGCCACACTGAATTCGTGAGCCGCTCCTGAACAGCATTGTCTGCCACCACTCCATCACGCAAACTTGGAGCCTCCTCCAGTACAAGTGAGTGAGATACGGCGAGAAGCCAGTAACGTACGCGGAGGCGATGGCGGCGGGCTGCACGGTCATCGGCGCCGACCACCCTGACTCGGCTGCTGACGAGGTGATCGGTGACGCCGGGTTCCTTGTGCAGCCGACCGTCGACGACCTCGGCGACACGCTCCGAGCAATCCTCGACGGGCAGGCGCCGCCGACAGACCCGGTCGAACGCGCACAGCAATACGACTGGGACGCTGTCGCCGACCAAGCCGAAGAAGCGTACCAGGCCGGAATTGACGGATCGTGGTGATGTCGACGCCCCGCATTGAATCATGCGTCGAGTTGTGGGGAGGCGGCTCAGCTAGTCGGCGTCGTCGACGATCGCCGCGAGGTCATAGTGGAGCTCGATAAGTGCGGGTTCGGTCAGGGTTACCCGTATGTCGCCGAGTCCGGTTCCAATTGCGAGAGCGGCGCCGACACCATCGTCGGTCCCGTGAGATGCGACTGCAACAGTAGCGTGGTCGTCAGCGTAGTCCAAGTCAAGCGTCGTCGATACTACTCCGTCGTCGAATGCATCCGATTCGTCGCTTGGTGTGTTTGGGCAGTCGTGTGTCGCAAGGCGTGACGGCACTCCTCTGGCGCCACACCATGGGCAGGTGGTGATGGACTCTTGGTTCGGCGTTCGGAGTTCGGTGAGTGCCGCTTCGATGTGATTCCGAGCATCGGCGTCGGTCACTCGGGTAAGTGCCTGCGAAAGATGCATCTGTACGATGTCGGCGTCACCCATCTGCATCACCTCCTCGGATTTGTGGTGCGGTTCCGCGTTGGAACCGGGGTGGCGTCGCGGTTCTGCGTTGGAACCGGACAGAGTACTGCAGGGCCTGTCCGAGAACCGGCCGAGCGAGACATTCAAGGGTCGATGTCGCTGTTAGTAGCATGGGTTCTGGGCAGCGAAGAACCCGGCTCGAGTGTGCCTGCACTCGGGCTTTTCAACACCGGATTCGCCCCACGGAGCCGGGTTCCTCGCACGCTGTGTTAGCAGAATGTGTCGGATAAACCCTAGGTAGCGAACCATCGACTGAACCGGGGACAGATACAGCTACCCAGGCTTCAGAAATGGGAACAGACACGCATCACAGAACACATTGTGAACTGAGGAGATACGCCGTTGTTCTCGAAGCATGCCATACTTTCCAGTTGCCGGCTTCATCTCTCCCCTGAAAGGGTGGCTTTCGACTCGCTACCGCTGGAAACGCGCCAAGTCGCTGTACCCGAGTTTTTGCCCGGTTCCGAATTCGATCCGCTGTAGACCACCTGAACCGAGAGGTTTGCGTATTTCGGGTTTGTAGAACGTGTCGCTACAGCAAGTGAGGTTCGGCTTCGCTTATCGGGACTTCCTCGTCCCCCTGAATTTCAGCGACTGGCCGCACATCGTGGAAGACGTCTGAGAACCGTCGAATCGCTTCCGTGCGCACCTCCTCCTGTATGTTTGTGTCCGAATCCGCAGCTAATGGGTCAACGTCGATCTCGAACTGCAGCTGCAGTTCGGTTTCGACAGTGTAGCGGATCGCTGTGCCAGGTTCATTATCGCCGGTCGTGTGTGGATGTGTTCCAACGCGGCTGCGAAGCACCCGCTCACCGCACTCCTCACAGTAGACGAATGTGTCTGGAATTTCTCGGCGACTCGCCTCTTCTCCATCGAACGTGACTTGTTTTGACGACATCGGCAACCGGAACTACAGGACACTGACTTAAATGGGGTGGAGAAAACGACACTTTCCGCATCCGGCTCACTGAACGCGTTCTCAGCCGCTCGAAGGAGCCCAGTTGGCAATCTGCGACAGAACTCCCCAATAAGGCAGGCGTGACTGCAACTGTGGCGTGGTCGTCGGTGTAGTTGAGGTCAAGGGTCGTCGATACTGCTCTGTCGCCGAATGTATCCGTCTCGTGGCTGGGTGTGATTGGGCAGTCCTGTGTCGCAAGGCGTGACGGCACTCCTCTGGCGCCACACCACGGGCAGGTGGTGATGGACTCACGGTTCGGCGTTCGGAGTTCGGTGAGCGCCGTTTCGATGAGGTCCCCGGCATCGGTGTCGGTCACGCGGGTGAGTGCTTGGGAAAGATGCATCTGTACGATGTCGGTGTCACCCATCTGCATCACCGCCGTGGAGGACTACTGGTGCGGTTCCACGTTGGAACCGGGGTGGCGTCGCGGTTCCACGTTGGAACCGGACAGAGTACTGCAGTATCGGTCCAAGTTTGGGCCGAGCGAGACATTCAAGGCTCGATATCGCTGTTAGTAGCATGGGTTCTGGGCAGCGAAGAACCCGGCCCAAGTGTTCCAGCACTCGGGCGTTTTCGACACCAGATTCGCCCCATAGGACCGGGTTCCCCGCACCTGGGTTAGTAGAACGTGTCGGGTAAACCCTAGGTAGCGCACCATCGACTGAACCGGGGACAAACATACCCACCTATTATCGCGCCCCGTCGGTGATGCGCGTGATTCATCAGGTTTTGGTCCGGTTCCAAATCCGATCTGCTGTGGAGTACGTCGGAACCGGACGCGTCGGAACCGAGTCACGCTGAGTCTAGAGGACGTATTCGTGACTAGGAACGTATCCGAGAGTTGCCGGTGTAGCCTCCGCAAATTTCGGTATTCGCAATCGAGCTCAAAGCATCTACCAGCAATATAATCCGTTATTTTACGGGCGTTCTTTATCAACCACGTTGTACGCCGAACCGGATGAAATCTGAAGAAGGCAGTCAGACGCTAGATGTTGAGCTCGAACAGACAACATCTCAACAGCCCCGGGATCGTTCCCAGATGGAGGATACCAAGACGTGTGAGGACGTCGTCTCACATTCGCTTGCCAAGGCGAGTCTGTACCTCCCGCTACGAGAGTTCATACGAATTTCGAGGCGGAAACCCATGGCTTTAGCCATGGGAGGAAGCCGACATACCGGGAAACAAACCACCGGATGACGACTGTCTGACTCCCCAACGCCAACATGAAATTTATAAATCTACTACTATACATATGATGTATGGTGGAGGTGCGTCGCACGGTCGTCGTCAAACTTGACGTCGGCGACAGCGACGCGGCTCTCCTCCACGAAACCATAGAGGAGTACCTGTGGGCGTGCAACTACGTCGTCCGAGACGCGTGGGAAGACGACGACAAGCCCACCTCGAAAACCGAACTGCACGACCGGACATACGCCGACGTGCGCGACCAGACACGGCTTCAAGCCAACCTCGTGCAATCCGCACGCAATCGGGCTGCCGAAGCCATCAAGGGCGTCGTCGCCCGGTGGCAGAACGGTAAGGAGGCATCGCAACCACACTTCACGACGCCCTCGGTACGCTACGACAAACGGAGTGCGACGTTCCACGACGACCACGTCTCCCTTTCAACGGTAAATGGACGAATCAAAGCCGAGTACATTCTCCCACCGGAGGGCGACAACCCGCAGACCGAGTACCTCCGCAACGACGACTACGAGGTGACAGGGGCGACACTTCAGTACCGCGACGAGACGGACACGTTCTTCCTTCACATCGGAACAAAGGCCGAAGTGGAGTCTGAGATACCGGATGACAGTGACGCCGAGCACAGCACAGTCCTCGGCGTTGACCTCGGTATCGAACAGATTGCCGTCACGTCAACCGGACAGTTCTGGAACGGCGGCTACCTCAATCACCGACGAAGGGAGTACGAACGGGTGCGCAGCGACCTGCAACAGACGGGCACGGAGTCGGCCCATCGAACGATCACGCAGATGGGCGGCCGAGAGACCCGATGGGTGGAGGATTATCTTCACCGTCTCTCGAAGGCCATCGTTCAGGAAGCCATCGCGCACGGCTGCGACACGATCGCGTTCGAGGAGTTGACGGACATCCGAGATCGGATGCCGAATGCGAAGAAGTTCCATGCGTGGGCGTTCCGTCGTTTGTACGATTACGTGGCGTACAAGGCCAAAGCAGAGGGGATTGAAACCACCCAGGTCGATCCGGCGTACACGTCCCAACGGTGTTCACGGTGTGGAACAACACTCCGTGAGAATCGTCCGTCGCAAGGGAAGTTCTGTTGCCAGAAGTGTGGGTACGAGGTCAACGCTGACTATAACGCGGCGAAGAACATCGGAATGAAGATGCTCCGTGCGGGGCAAAAGTCTCCGCACGGAGGGGCGACACGTCACCTCGCCCTGAAGTCGGGGACGTTGAACGTGAACGGCGAGTATTCGCCCGCCACCCAATAAGGTCGGATAGAACGGGAGTCCACCGACAAGCCCACCCCTTTAGGGGTGGGTTGGTGACCGAGGAATGGTAGCGAGAGGTTGTTGGCGATGTTGCAGTAGGTTTTCACGTCGTCGTGTGCGAGGTGCACAGTCAGCGGTTCAGCGTCTGGATCGATAAGCATCGATTTGAGGAGCTGTTCAGAATCCTGCTGTCGTGCAATCTCACTAGCGAGTCGGCGGTGGAATTCGACCACCTCTTCTTCTTGCGAGTCGGTGCCATGGATGTGCACAAAGGAACTATGCATCTCTCTCAGCACGCTAAGTTCATGGGCTTGAATCTCGAGTTCGGTCATCGCGATTGATTCGCTGAGCGTTCCGGGGAAAACCTGACCCGCTTACCAGTGTGATAAGTCAGAGACCTGAGTCGACGGCACCTCGAAACCGATTCGTTCTCTGACCACCAGAACGAGTGGCCCCACTGGAAGGAGTGGTTTGATTCAGTGCCCCCCGATTACTCCCCGTGATCCCTGTTCCCCGGTTCCGATTGGAGGCCGCTGCAGACACCAATCAGAACCGGACGCAAATGGGGCCACACACCGTTATCCGGTTCCAACTGCTGACGAGTACCGCGAGATTCTGCTGGAGCGATGTGGTCGCTGTGCTTTGTAAAATCTGAGTTTAGATAACTATGGTTTAGATAATCGTGGGAACTATGTTCGCGCCGGCCTTTCGCTCGGTATGGCGCCGACCCGTTTCGTGAACCGGAAAGACGAACTGGAGATGTTGGAGTCTCACTTCGAGAGCGAGAGCGCCGAACTGCTTGTCGTGTACGGGCGGCGCCGACTGGGAAAGAGTGCGCTCGTCCGTGAGGCGATCCGAGACCGGGAGTCCGCCGTCTACTGGCAGGCAACCGAAGAGACACCGGACGCACAACTCGCGAACTTCGTCGACACCGCCAGCGAGATATACCCGATGCTGGACGACATTCAGCGTGACTGGGAGGCGCTGCTCAGGGCACTCGGCCGGGAAGACGCCATCGTCGTGCTCGACGAATTCCCGTACCTCATCGAATCCGACGAATCGCTCCCCTCGAAGATCCAGCGCGTGTGGGACACGCAACTGGAGGAAACGGGGATCACGCTCGTGCTCGTCGGATCGTCGATCAGCATCATGGAGGAGAAAGTTCTCGGCGGAGGCAGCCCGCTGTACGGCCGACGGACGGGCGCAATCGATCTCCCGCCGCTTGATCTCACGGATGCACGCCAGTTCTACCCCGAGAACGATCCCGACTCAGTCATCCAGGCGTGGGGCGTATTCGGCGGGACGCCTTACTATCTCCAAGCCCTGACCCCCGACGCTTCACTCGCGGAAAACATCCAGTCGCACGTCCTCTCCGAACACGGCGTATTGCACAATGAGCCCGAATTCCTGCTCCGAACAGAGTTCGGCATTCACGAACCGCAGACCTACTACACGGTTCTGCGAGCAATCGCCACTGGGAAACGCGCTGCGAACGAGATCGCTGACTTCGCCGGCGTCGACTCCAACTCACTCGGAGCGTATCTCTCGAAACTCCGCCGGCTTCGCCTCGTCAAGCGGGACATCCCCGTGACCGCGAACCCGAACGCGACACGGAAAAGCCGGTACCGGCTCAACGAACCGTTGTTCCGATTCTGGTTCCAGTACGTCTACGGACAGCAGGGAAAACTTGCCCAGCTTGGCGACGACGCCTACGACCAACTGGTCAAGCCAACGTTCGCCGACTACATGGGGACAATGTTCGAACAGGTCTGCCAGCGCAGACTCCCGGCACTCGTCCCGAAAACATACCACGATATCGGGTACTGGTGGCATCAACAGCACGAACTCGACGTCGTCGGGTTGGCCAGCGACGGCACCATCATCGCCGGGGAGTGCAAGTACACGAACCGAGAGATGACCGAAGGGGACCTGGCCGATCTTGAATGTGCGGCGTCGCAGATTCAGTGGTCACCACCGGCAGGCGTCGACACCGAGCATCACTACTGCTGTTTCTGCCGATCCGGGTTTAGAGACGGACTCAAGGAGGCCGCTAAGGAGCGTGATGATTTATCCCTGTTCACGCCTGCCGAGATCGTAACCGCGTAGCGACCAATACCACCCTAGCAACCCACAGGAGGATGTAGTGGATTGTTTCGCTGGGCGTGCGTGCTTCCTCCCACCCCTGAAGGGGTGGGCTTCCGCTCACGACGTATCACAACGCACCCCGGTTTCCCTGAAGCCCCTAAACTACTTTACCGGCGCAATTTTCGCCGACAATATGGACCTGAAAGTCCGGTACGGAGCTGACACAGTAACGATTCTCGAATACGATGACGGACATCGCTATGAAGTTGCTCACTGGACAGAAGACGAACTAGAATGGAGTCCAGACCTACACGACACAATAGAAAAAGCGACGACGCTTGCGAAAGAAGATCCGAAGGAACTGATTCGGCGGCTGCATGGAAGTGTTGCAGAATGGCAGCGGGAACGCGAAAACCGTCAGTGGGACTGATTCCCACATAACGCCTGTCACTGGAGCCACTAGAACGAGTGGTCCCACAGGAACAGTTGTGGTAATGCCTTACCCAATGTACTCAGTGGGTTGTCCGGTTCCAACTGTAGGTACTGCGGCTACTATTCGGAACCGGATGCAATAGGGCTACGAACCTCTATTCGGTACCGAGAACATCGCTACGGCCAGCACTCGGAACCGGAATCGCTGAACCGAAGGGATGTCTATGGTCGGCTTCATCCCTCTGCGATAGACCAAGGTTTTCGCCTCAATATCGCTGAAACGGTGATCTGCGCGGTTCCGACTACCGATAGCGTGAGTTGGATGATCTATCGACAGCATTCAATGACAAACTATCGTTTTCTCCAGCAAAGCTATTTTCACGCTTCTGGCCATACCTTCTCCCATGACTGAACAGGATGCCCCAGCAAATCTCTGGGACGGCGACGTCAACGACGCCGCCGTCGAGGAGTGGGTTGAGGATACAACCGCGTACGATCGCGTCCGCCAAACTATCGACGTCACCACCGAACCACACACCGCCAACGAGATCGCTGACCGAGCTCGTGTCAGCGAGCCAACAGCACGCAAATACCTCTCGACAATGGCGGACGTTGGCCGGGTCAAACGCATCAGCACCGACTCAGGGGCGACGTATATGCGCGCCCCGCAAATGCTCGCAATGCGCCGGATCGCCGCAATCCACCGCGAACACACGAAAGACGAGATCCGAGATGCGATTAAGGACCTCAAAGAGCAGCGCACGAGCATCCAGAAAACCCACGGCGCCGACACCGTCGACGAACTTACGCTCGACCTCGAGGCCGGCGACGACGGCTGGGAGGACGTCGCCCGGTGGCGTCAGATCGAGCAGAACCTCGAGATCGCACAGGCTGCATTAGCACTCTACGAGTTCGACCCTGACGATAGCCATACAGCAGCCGCACGCGCCGCAGCGTCCGACACGGACCGCCGGGAACGAGGTGCGTTCAGCGACGATTCGTCACCCTCCGCTGCGTAGATGGACATCGATATCGAGGGCGATGTTGGATCGCTCGACATCACGGCGCTTGAAGGGATTCGAGAATCGTTCGTTGCGCTCGATGGACTCGTCGAACAGGCTGGGTTCGACAGCCTGCTCGACCCCACAGAACTACAAATCCATATCGACGACGGCATCGGCGACGCGACATGGTGTCGGTACGACATCCGGTGGTACCAGACTGGGTACTACAGCATTCACCACACCGACGAGAACGGACTTGACTTCCGCTTCGACTACCACCCGAAACCGGATGTACCGGAGCACCATTTCCACGAACCCCCGGACGCAGCTTCTGCAGAACAGTCCTGCATCGAGGTCGTCGAACCGGAACTCGTCACCCGAGCAGTACACAAGCTTTGGCGACGCGCCTACGAGACAGGGGACACGACGCACCTCAACACGGCCGAAAACCCGCCCTGATCGGTCGTACAGAGAGGATCACAGTTGATCGTCACCGATAGGTTCTGTTGAATGGGTACAGCGGCAGGACTGTGGCGTCGATGCCCTGCCGACAGAACACTCGATCTCCTGTGGAGGGTACGCACCCCCTCTACGACGTCGTCGACCTAGGTGAGTGCCTGCATCAAACCACTGCTGGGTCGCCGGGATGCCGTTAGGTGTCTTCGAATAACGACCGGGCCCGCTGCACGTAGCTGTTTGACTCCCAACTACGGGCGTCACTGATCTCATCAAGAAGTGTCCGTGCCGCAGCTGGCGATAAATGCTCGGTTCGAACGAACACCGAGAGGAGTGTCGGCGTCGTCACGAGCCGGGTATCTGCGAGTGATGCATGAATCAACCCGAGTTGAGTGAATTCGTCACAGAGTAGGAGCGCGGCATCCACGTCGTTCGCTAGTGTCACCGCAGCGTTTTCGCCGTCGTCAAGCGGGAACTCGGCGTCGAGGTCAACCGACCGTGTGTCGAACGACGCCGTTCTGTCCAGCACGGCAGCGGCGGCGCGGCCGTGGGCGTCATCGTACGAAGCGATCTCCTGGAGTTCCTCAATGACCGCCGTGGGGATGATGATCTCGTACTGGTCGATACACAGATCGAGTGGATTGGGATCGCAGTCAGCAACGATGCCGAGACTGACGAGGCTGGAAGCATCCGGGATCAGCTTCGACATCTATATATCGGCGACTTCGTCGACGAAGTCCTCGTCCAGTTGCTGTTTCAATACCCTGAGGTTCGCCGCTTCTTCGGCGCCGACGAGTGCCTTGAGCTGCTCATCGGTTATCTCGTCGTCGTAGTACGCATCCGCGATCTCTTGGGTGAGTGCGTCATCGTGAGCAGCCTCTTGGAGGTATTCGCGGAGTGCCGTTACGAGGATGTCTGTGCGGTCCTCGCCGAGAACATCTGCAAGTGCGTCGGTCCGGTCGATAAGCCGGTGGGGTGCGCGGAACTGGACGCGTTTCTTGTCGCTACTCATGATGTGTACGTTGTGAGCAAGCGCACTTAGCCTTTGTCGTGTGTACACTGTGAGCCACAAATCCGTGTATTGAGTACCGCTGAATAGCAGTTAGAACCGGACACAAATGGGGCTGTACACCTCTATCCGGTTCCGATCGCTAACGAGTACCTCGATATTCTGCTGGGGCGATGTGGCCACTGTACTTCGTTAGTACAACCCTCATCGTTCACGGTAGAGAAGGTTCTGAAACTTGTGAAACAAACTATTAGGCGGTTAATAACTACTCGACACAGTCTGTTATCATACTCATATGTCGGGCAAAGGTGTACGCGAAGAGATGTATTGTCCCCATTGCGATGCCGAAAACACAGTTGTCAGGACAGTCCCTTGGCAGGACAATATGTGCTCGGAATGTTCTAATTCGCTTCCCGCCGAATAGTAGTATTCTGACAGAATTATCTCAAATTGGGAGATACGCAACCCAATCTATCGGCTGATTCACTTCCGATTAACTGGTTGGAGTCCACCCCTCGATGAGTTGATTCACCTCGTTCGAACACTTCGAGGATTCACTTCCTCGAACCGGCGACGACGTGGTTGTTCTCGCGACCTTCGGGATTGGTGGAGGAGAACACATCTCGGTGTTGTGAGTCGCTTCGATAAGTACAGACTCTGGATTAGCTCGAGGATGCGCTATCCAGTTTTTGTCGAGCTTTCTTAATAACTCTCCGTGTGTGCCACGGGCCCACAATGTGCCCTATGAGTCCAAAGTGCGCGGTAAAGAAGCACAGAGCTGCAATTCCAGTTTTGCCAACAAGGTAATAGCCTGCAGGAGGGAAAACAGCCGTAACCAGTGTCGTCGTGTTCTTCCCTCTTTCTGCGACCTTTTGCAGTTCATATTCCTGATACTCGTTTAGTTCGACAGTTCGTGATTCTGATTCGCTTGCTGGTGCAACGACAAAGCCGATCACTGCTCCAACCGCTATGAACGGCCAGCCAGGTATTCCAAGATCAACGCCAAGCACAAACAGGCCATACCCGATCACTGTACCGCCAACAGCGCCAACAATGACGCCAACAAGTTTACTCAGTAATCCCATATCGGTGCGATATGTCACTTACCTAATAACGTTTATTCTTGATTTCTTTCCAACACCATCGAATCTTTGTCGAGCGCGATTTGAGAACTCCGGCATACCACCAATTGACCACGTACTGAACTAAATACGTAGGAGGCAGACACCTCCCGCACAAGTCACGACAGACGACGACCTGTGAATGTCGGCGATTGAGGATAACAAAAAGTGATGCAAACCACCTCGACTGGTCAACGAAGTCGGCCTAGAGCAGGGTCAAGGGTCTATTGACGGAACCTGACGTGCCCATCGATGGGCAATCTCTCCCCAATGGTCGAACAACTGATTGTCGTAGGCACCCCACGGTTGCGATCCCCTCGGGAACGGTTCATCAAGGTCGTTAGCGAGCTCAAAGTAGGTCGCGATATCGCCGCGTGGCACCTCCACAGTCAAGGTCTGGCTCTCCGTTTCGACAAGCATCGTTTCGAGCAGCTGTTCACAGTCGTATTCGCGTGCGATTCCGGATGCCAGTCGCCCGTGGATCGCTCTCAGTTCCATTTGCTGACGCTCAGTAGCATCAGTGAACGTGAGGAGGTTGGGCATACTCGTGACGACGTCGATCTCGTCGGATCTGATCCTCAATTCGGCCATTGCAGTCGATTCGCTGAGCGTTCCGGGGAAAAACCTGACCCGCTTAACAGATTGAGAAGTCAGAAACCTGGATTGACAGCATCTCGAAAACGGTTCGTTCTGAGACCACCAGAACGAGTGGTCCCACTGGAACGAGTGGTTTAGTTCAGTACCGCCAAACAATCCCCGGATCCACGGTTGCGACTATAGGCTACTGCGGATACCAGTCGGAACCGGACGCAAAATGAGGCCGTACACCCCTGGCCGGTTTTGATTGCTGACTCGCGGTTCCGAACTTCTATCCATACTCAATTCGCTTCGGAACCGGGACGAAAAGCACCACATCGTCGGAACCGGGTGGCGCCGTTTCAGCGTAATCGTTAACCACCTGTGTGCAAAACTTGCACATGAGATGAGCGCGAGTGATGACCCCCGACGAGTTCACTTCCAATCGCCGGAGTACCTCGTCGAACGACTCGACGCGATTGCCGACCTGTTCGATAAGGACCGGACTGACCTCCTCGTCGAAGCAATTCGGGAATATATCGAAGACACGGCGAACAGCGAAAACTTTCAAGACCTCGTTGCGGCGCGGTACTACGACGATCAGCTCTCGTTCGAGACTGTCAAGGAACTCGTTGGTCCGGAAACCGCGCAACGGTTTCGACTGCTCAAAGCTGACCTCGAGGAGGAACCGCTCGATCTCGATGCCCCGGACGAGAGCGTCGACATTTACGGAGGGGATGCGACGGCTGTCGACACGAATCACGAGACGAATGCAGACGAGCGATGAGCGGCAGGCCACGCCTTCGGTCAGTAGTCGGTGATACGAGTGCATTGGTTAGTCTCGCGGTTCCGCGTGCCGACCCCAAATTCGATACAGTAAGTAGGCCGGATCCGCTTCAATTCCTGCTCACATCGTGTGATATCGGTGTTCCACCCGCAGTCGTCACAGAGCTTCAGGAGATCGCCCAGTACCAGGATATCCACGGTGCAGCGGCCAGTAACGTCCTTGCTGCAGACGCACATTACACCGTTGAAGATCCATATCAACGTACGGATTGCCCGGATACTCGCCCGACATTTGGACTCGACGACGGTGAGACAGACGGAATCGTGTTAGCGAATGGACGCGACGTTGACGGGTTTCTAACAGACGAATTCGGGGGTACGAACTTCGCGCTTGTCCACGCTGCGCTTCGTGGACCCCGCATCATCCCGACACCACGACTCGTCTGCGATTACGCACGAAATGGGTATCTTACTCACGATGACGCACGGCTGCTCATCGATACAATCGGTTCTCACCGAAGTTGGGAGAACAGTCCGTACGTCATCCAGTTACTCGACCAGTTAGAGTAGCCCGAAAGTAACTACTTGGGCTTGTTATCAGCTGAGCTCCTCGATAATGGTTTTTCCATCATATCAGCCGGGACAGGCATTTCCGAATATACCTTGGTAGCAACGAATATGCCACTTCGACAGTTGACTTTCTCCCGTGGCTAAATACGGGTTCTCGCCTCACACCTTCTATTATCGGCGGCATAAATGTCGAGGAGGCTCCGCTACTTTAGGCTCGATCAGATGCGGAATCTTGCCTCCTGTTCAGTAATTCAAGTTCATATTCGCTCCACATCTCATCAGGCAATCGCCATCCGTCTCGCCGATCGCTTAACTGGCTTGGAAGTAGCGGATCAATCTGTTCTAACTTTTCTCTGGCACCCTTCCGGGCCATATACACTGCCTCGGTGCTAATTCCGAGTGCATCTGCCAACCGGCCGACCTCGTCAAACTCAAAGTCATCATCAAGAAGATAGTAGTTCATGAAATCTCCCCCTATCTTCTTATCCACTATTTCTGTTGCCCAAAAAGAAACGGCCTCTGCCCGGCTTAAGCCCGCTACCATCAACCGGCGAAGAATTTCGTAATCATGCGTTGAAGGGACGAACTTAATTGATATGACGTAGTCGCCAGAGGCCTCATTTATACTCCGTACATCCCATCCATATTGTTTCAAAGCGCCAATAACGTGCCTCGCATCTCCTATCGTCCCCGCCTTGACATTAGTGAATTGAGTACTCCCTGCCTTGAATGAGTTGTCGAATGACTCCCACTCCCCCTTCGTGATTCGATGATCCCAATCTAATTCCCAGATATCTAAAAACTGCTCAGTAATTCTGGGAGATATCGGTGAGACACCGACTTCTGCCTCTCGTCGATTCATGTATTCATGCATCCATTCGTCCAATTCCGCCTTCACTTCCTCCGGCAACTCACTAATTCGGCCATCAGAGGTGTGTATGTCAAGGGCTGTTTCCCATTTTTCAGCTACCTCGAAATCGTCCATCGGCATGGTGCTGACATCTAGGTCAAATTCCCGATCGACCATACTACTAACCTTAGTTTAGAACTACTAAGTTCTTCTTATCTCCAAACCGTCCGGTTGGGCCTATCCCTGTTACTGCGAGAGGTCGAAGACTGGCGTGCGGCAACTGTCCGTAAACCCGAGCACAGGGAGGCAACAGGACAAATAGTGCTAAAGTATGAATTAACAGACGGACGATCGGCAACGAGTTATTGAGATCCGTCACACCCTTCGGAACCGCCAGCAATACGGCGTAATGCAACTGTTTTGGGACCGAAGTAATCCTTAATACGGGTGGTTCTTCACCAGCGATATGTCCGGTACACACAGTACAAAGGTTGCATTGAAGGATGCAGTACTAACAGCTGAGGTCCAGCGTGGTGAGAAGAAGAAGCAGTGGGTTGCGGTTCTAACAGGAATAGATCCGGAGTATCGGTTCACCCGAGAGTTTCTCGCCTATTCTGCCGTGGGCAAGGGGCGTGAGACCGGATACACGACTGTTGATGGGCCGATACTCGTTGAAGTAGCGAACGGCGAGTCACGGCAGTACTGGCAAGTGGAGGATGGTGGGATGCAGTGGGTGGACTCTGCTAATGAAGCCGAGAAGTTGCTTGAAGCATCGCGTGAAGTGTAGTGTGTCCGGTTCCGATGCTGGTTTGCGGGTTATATACTGCCTGATGGTTCAAAGCTGAGGGGACGACAGCCCCACTGCAGCAGTTACGCCACCGAAGAACACGTAGAACCGTGTTGCATCCGTCCACCCAAACACCCTCGATCAGAAACAATTCGTGTCGTACACTCAACCTAAATCCATGAGCCGGTATCCTCGACCTATCCGATCGTCCCGTCTGAAGTGCCTCTCCTGTAACGCTCCCGCAGCAGAAACTATCGACGGCACCTACGTCTGTGTCGAGTGTGGCGACGCCATCATCGGCGCCCAAGACTAACGCACGACCGAGTCCGATTCCGTCCCTCGTAGTCGGAACCGTTTTGCACAGAACATCGATGGCCAACCAGAACTCTTTCCACCAACCACCTAACACGAACCACTATGCAAAACCAACGCGTTCTCGTCACAGGTGGCGCCGGCTTCATCGGTTCGAACCTCGCCAACCACCTCGCTACGCAGAACGACGTCATCGCCGTCGACGACCAATATCTCGGCACCCCCGAGAACCTCACCGACGACGTTGAGTTCGTCGACGCCTCCGTCGTCGATGACGACCTCCCGACCGATGTCGACGTCGTGTTCCACCTCGCCGCGCTCTCCTCCTACAAAATGCACGAAGAAAACCCCGCGAAAGGCGCGCGCGTCAACGTCGAGGGGTTCGTCAACACCATCGAACAAGCCAGGAAAGACGGCTGTGACACCGTCGTCTACGCCACCACCTCCTCCATCTATGGCGACCGCACCGAACCCTCACCGGAGAGCATGGACGTCGAAGCCCGAACCGGGTACGAAGCCTCCAAACTCGCCCGCGAACGCTACGCCGAATACTTCCACAACTTTCACGGCCTCACCCTCGCCGGCATGCGGTTCTTCTCGGTATACCAAGGCTTCGGCGGCGCCGAGGCACACAAAGGCGAGTTCGCCAACACCGTCGCCCAATTCACCGACAAGATCGCCAACGGCGAACGCCCAGAGCTGTTCGGTGATGGCACCCAAACCCGCGACTTCACGCACGTCGACGACATCGTCCGCGCCTGCGAGCTCGCCGCAGACCACGAACTCCAAGGCATCTACAACGTGGGCACGCAGGAGAGCTACACGTTCAACGAGATGGTCGCAATGATCAACGACGAACTCGGCACTGACATCGACCCGAAGTACATCGAAAACCCACTCGAAGTATACGTTCACGATACGATGGCCGACTACTCCAAACTGCACGAGGCCACGGGCTGGGAACCCGAAATCGAGTTCGAAGAAGGCGTTGCCCGGATCTGCGAGCCGTACAAGGACTCCACCGTCGCAGAGAACTAACTATCTAATTCATGAGCCGCTACCCTCGATCCGTCCGGCCCTCGCGTGTAAAGTGCATCCCCTGCAACGCCCCTGCAGCAGAGACCATAGACGGCACATACGTCTGTGTCGAGTGCGGCGACGTCGTCATCGGCCCCCGAGACTAGCACAAACTCATCCCCGTCGGCGACAACCCGGGTCACGGGGTGTGGACACCCAGGAAGCAAATCCTGCCACGAATGCGCCTCCGCAAGCGTCTCCGTGGCGTCATCGACGACGAACTCACAGCGATGTTGGAGGTCGACGCTGGGGGTGAAACGCTTGCAGCCGACACGGAGGTATGGCCAAACTGCGGCGCCTACGATATCGCTTTGTACTAGTTCGGCTAGCACTGGCCCGAGGCATAGCGGCATAGCCCTCGAATAGGCTAGACGACCACAGCCAAGACAGACCTCAATCAGCTGGTTCTGGTCGGAAGATGCAGAAAACTCTCGAGCCGCAGCTGAGACGCGTTCAAACCCAGATTTGGGAAAACATCATTAGTTCGGCGTGCAACATGTTTCAGCATGGGTCCCCGCAAAGAGCTCAAAGAAAAGGTCCAGCGCCGAACGGACAGCATCGTCGACGCGACAGCCGACGGGACTGCAGCGGTTGGTCTCCGAAATCCGAACCACGCTGTCCAGGAGTACGAACCCCTCGACATCGTCAAGCGGGTCGAACAGACCTGTCCTGACGCGATCGAGATACGGATCTACGTTACAGCACGACCGAGCGGCGTCGGCGGCAACTGAATTCGGCGGGCCTGCGCGCCACTCAATCCGCACAGTTTCACCGCAAGTCGGGCAGGCGGCAGGCTTCTGCTCTCCCTCTTTGAGGTCAGACTGGTGACCAGTCCTGCCACAGACCGGACACTGGATTAGATTGGGTCCAGACACACGACATGGAACCCCCACGTTGCCACGGCAAAAGGCGTGGTGTCTGCACTAATCGAAGGCCGAGACCAAGGAGGGAGTCTGAGAACTGTTCGATGATACCCTTAGTCGAGGTGGTAGTTGCTCGGCCGGTGATGGAGCTGGTTGAAACTCGTCACAGCCCCCATCGGAGCCCGGACATCGTGGCGAGAATAGCGATCATCAAGACGAGTTCAATGAGACTCAACATCCCGTACTTCTTGTTCAGAGTGGCGAGGCGTTCGTGATCGGTGTCCGTGGCGGCGATTTCGTCGAACATCCCGGCCGTGAACTTGTGGAGTGGGCCGAACCCCAGCACAATCAGTTCGATCGCAAGACCGATTCCGGAGCCGATCACGCCCAGGGAGACTGGCTCCATGAGGAGGTTTATCTTCGGGACGGACCCCCCACGAATTCGACGTTCGCCCCTCCGAAAGACTCCCCATCACCGGGGCGAGAACGACGGCGCCGAGCGGGCCGGCGCCGAACCAGAACGCACGTAGAACAGGTGGACGGTGGACATGATTCAAACGTCGATTCGACGGACGTCGAGAACACGCTGGAAGTGGACGTCCACGGCACGATGACTGACTACTCCAAACTGCACGGGGCGTCGGACCAGGAGTCGAGAATCGAAGTTGAGGGGCGTCAAGCGTGTCTGCAAACCGTACACGGACTCCACCGTCGCGGAGAACTAACCCAGCACCATGAGCCGTACCTTCGATCCGTCCGATCCTCTCGCGTAAAGTGCACCCCGTGCAACGCTCCAGCAGCCGAAACCATCGACGGCGACTACGTCTGTGTCGAGTGCGGCAAGACCGTCATGGGCATCCGGGATCAACTCCTACTCACACTCCTCGGCGAAACCATTCAGTAGGCCTTCTCTCGGCACGTTTAGTGCCGCTACTAACTCAACCACATACAGAGTCAAGTCAGTTATAGAACTAATACACTGCATCCACGATATCGCGGTCAAGATCGTCGAACGCCTCGAGATACGCACGACGATCCGCACGGAGGTCCGCCACCTGCCGCTCGTAGTCGTCGACGATCTCCGGAACCCGATAGGCGTCAATATCCAGCCCCGGGACACTCGCAGGGACCTGAAGCGGAACGGCAGTCTCGTCCGTCCACGTAACCGTTCCACGTGCCAGCTCCCGAAGGATCGTGACCGATTCATCGACGCCGACGTCAACGGCAGCAGCACCCTCACCGATCTGCCCAGTGTTCAGAATATACGACTCCACATCAAGTGACTCAAGGAGCTCACGGAAGCGATTCCCCTCCTCACCTTTCGACCCGATGATGAAGGGATTCGTACCCACGACACGGATAGCCTCGCCAGCACTAGACGGATCGCCGGCACTCGTCTCGATCGACTCCCCCAACATGAACGCAGCGGCCGCCTGCGTCGCAGACAGCTTCGCGACTGGCGGCATCAAGGTATTCCGGGTGATGAAAAAGACCTGATCCACGCGCTCGAGATCAATGTCCTTGGCTGCCGACGCGAGCTGGTCACGACTGATCACGGCTCGCCCGTTGGCCGTGTGTTTGTCGCTCTCGAAGTCTACTGATCCGTCTTCGCTCACGTCAACGTTTTCGAGGACGGCCGAGTCGTGAGTGACTGCATCGTAAATTTCGGGCTGTGTTGCTCGATCGAGCCCGATAGTTTTGACGTACAACCCCCGACCCTCGCTGCCGGCGACAGTTCCGTTCGGAAGCAGTGCACACACGTCGTCCTGCCGCATCTCAGCGGATTCCTGCTCGTCCAACCCGAGACCGTGTGCCGTCAATGTAGATTTGCCAGTGGCGGACAGTCCGAGGAACACCTGCCCGACGGTTCGGAGCTCACCGTCCGGGCTCCGTGCGCGAACCTGCTTGCTTCCGGCGTGAAGTCCGAGCCCCCCTGCTTGCTTGGCTCGGTGCATGAACAGTCGGAGGAACGATTTCTTCGCCTCGCCAGTGTAGTCACTCCCGAGCACTACAGTGAGCCCCGCCTCCGGGAGAATGCGAATCGCCGTCTGGTCGTAGTCAGGGAGTTGAATCGTATGGAAATCCGGTGTCTCGTCGGGCTCACTCACAGGATCGAAGAGCTTTGCCCACGCAAGAGCAATCCGGCCGTACGCTTTCGGGACGTACAGCCGGCAGACGAAGGACTGTTCCGGGTGACGCCCCATCTGTCGGTCGAGACAGACAAGTTCAGTTGTGTCGAGTGCGTCGAGCGCCTGCTCGACGTACGCTCTGTCTTCGGCAGTGAACTCGTGATCGATCGTGTTTCGGGTGCGATCGGCCGTCCGCGACCGAGATGCACTCACGTACGACGGTGAGCCGTACGCGGTCGTCGTTTCGAGATGGTCTGAAAACGTTCGCAGGCGGTCCAATGAAGGGTTATACAGAACGTTTGGTGCGCGGTCCGGATCAGGAAGTCCCCACTCGATTGGCTGGGGTCCCGAGATGTTGCTCATGGGCGTGTGAGTCGAGCATACCCACATAATTATTTGGGTGTTTATTTGTTTTAGTTAGATATTAACTAATCTCAAACTATAATTGGGTAGAAAACTACTGGCGTACTACCTGAATCGCGATGGTATCACCCTCCCTCGCCAGCGAAGTGACCGACACCAGCCCGGAGTGTTGCTAACAAGATCAAGGTCGAGGTACAGTAATAACTGTAAAAAGGCTGAACTCTGTACTGCTACATCAGTCGAGCCATGACCGACAACCCACTCCGTGCAACCGTTAGCCTTCGTGGCGTCATTCTATCGCCCGACAACGAACTGCTCCTCGTTCGACGAGTGAGCGATGGTGGGTGGGAACTGCCTGGTGGTCGACTTGAGCCGGACGAGGACCCAATTCCCGGGCTGTGTCGCGAGATTCGTGAAGAAACGAGCGTCGAAGTCGCCGTCGAAGAACCGATCCACACTGTCGCGTGGCGCAACGAAGATAACCGGGAGCGATTCGCCGTATATTACTTCTGCTCTACGAATGACCGAGACGTTCGCCTCAGTTCGGAACATACGACTGCGGAGTGGGTCACTTCCGAGACGGCTTGCCGCCGGCTCAGCGACCCACAAACCCGTGGTGTTGAACGTGCGATGGATACCATATCGATTCTGTAGCAGAATACCGGCCAAGAAGCTGAGTCAGAGCACCTATCCAGGTTAGCTTTCGTGATCGGTTCACCACTAGAAGCGTAGCCAACACATACTTTCACTCCTGAACGAAGGACTCAGGTATGGTGATCCCCAAAACAACCCGCCGACACTGACTACAGATCGGCACTACGGTGCGATCTGTCCCAACACAAACCGGGAGCTCCGCCAGCTAACGTATCCATACCCGGGTTCGGATTTAACAACGAGTCATAGCAACATTCCGTAGTAGCACGGCTGTAGATCCGTGGGTGAGAGGAAGATCAGCAGGACCGCAAGTCAGAGAGGATACCCGCAACCCTCTTTTCCGCCCGTCGCCCACCCACGCCCATGCAGTGGAAGCTCTTCGCTGATCTCGCCGAGGCCGCCGGCGAGCGCACCGTCACAGTCGACCTCGACACTGGCGCGACCGTCGACGACGCGCTCGACGCGCTCCTGACGACGAAGCCGGCGCTCCGGGACCGGGCACTGAACGAGGACGGCGAGCTCCGGGAGCACGTCAACCTCCTCAAGAACGGGGAGAATGTCGAGGAGGATGCAACCGTCGAGTCGGGCGACGAGCTCGCGCTGTTCCCGCCGGTCAGCGGCGGCTCTTAACGCGTCGCGCTCACAGTCGACCGCGACTACGCCTGCCCCTCCTTGACGCGTCCGCAGTTCGGGCAGTTCCACCGGTAGTACGTCGTCCCCGAACTGAGGAGTCCGCCGCTCTCCTCTTTCACCTGCAGGTGGCCCTTCCGTTTCGCACACTCGTAGTGAACGGCTAACCCACAGCCGTTACACGATTCGTCGGCGCCACTCTTCCCACAGTACTCACAGTCCGTGCTAAATAGCCCCATGGTACGAGCAGGTCATGTAACTACAATACAATAAAGTTACTGCCAGCTTCGGCGGCGCCGCCCGCTCCGCAGCTCAGTCTCGCGGGAAGCCGACGTGCTCGGCGTCGGCGAGCGCGCGGTCAGCCGCCGCGTCGACGTCGAACTCCCGGACGAGTTCACCGTCACGGAGCAGCGGTTCGAGTAGCGCCTCGCCGTCGGCGCCGCGGTCGGCGAGCGCGACGTGGTGGCCGCCGGACTCGGTCCGGTACACCTGTTTCGTCCCCGAGAGCTTCCCGCGCTTGGCGGCCGGCTCGCCGTCGACTTCGACGATGTCCAGCGCGAAGTCGATCGGGTCGGCGTTGCTGACGTAGCCGCCGACGCCGAACCCGTCGGCGACGTCCCGGAGGTGGCGGATACTCGTGGGGTCGATCCCGCCGCTGACGAACACGTCTATGTCGCCGTGACCGCGGGCGTCGAGTTCCCACTGAACCTCGCGGACGATGTGGCGGAAATCCCCCCGCCGGGAGCCGGTCGTGTCGAGGCGGACGCTGTCGAGGTCGTCGCCCAGCGCCTCGACCGCGCGGAGCACCTCGTCGACCTCGTCGGAGTAGGTGTCACAGAGCGTGACGCGGGGCACGTCGGGGGCGACCGCCTCGTCGAACGCGCGCCAGGCGGCCTCCTGGTTTCCGCGGCCGAAGCAGATCAGCAGCGCGTGGGGCATCGTCCCGCCGGCCTCGCGGCCGAGCACCTCGCCCGCGGCGACGTTCGAGATGCCGTCGAGCCCGCCGATCAGCGCGGAGCGTTCGACCATCGCGCCGATCGAGGGGTGGACGTGGCGAGTACCGAAACTCAGCACGGTCGACGCCGGCGCGGCCCGGCGGGCCCGGAGCGCGTTAGTCGCGACCGCGGAGGCGTGAGAGAGAAAGCCCAGCAGCGCGGTCTCGTAGCGCGCGAAGTCGAGGTAGTTCCCCTCGATCCGGCAGACGGGGCCGCCGTCGAACAGCGTCCCCTCCGGCAGCGCGTCGGCGTCGATGGGGAGCCCTTCGAGCAGGTAGGCGGCGTCTTTCAGCCCCGCGAGCAGTTCGAACTCGCCGGTCGGGAACTGGTCGGCGGTGACCTCCGCGACGACGTGGGGGTTCCGTCCCGCGTGGGAGAGCGTCTCGGTCGTCCGGTCGAAGTAGGCGTCCGTCGCGGCGCCTGACTCGATCGCCTCGGGTGGGATGATGTCGAACTCGCTCATAGTGTGGACCCCGCGCTCGCGGGTGACAGTCCGTAGCCGAACTCGTGGGCGTGTGAACAAAAAGTCCCGTCTATCGGGGACGGGCGAAGCGGGACGGTCTTCGACTGCGGCGTTCGAACGCGACGCGTCTCCCTACTCCTGCTCGTCCAACTGCTCGGCCAACGTGACGGCGTCGCCGGCCACGGTCGTGTAGTCGACGCCGGCCTCGTCGGAGACCAGTCGGATGTGGGAGGCCAGCAGCGAGAGCGCCTGCATCCCCTCCTGCTGGGCGTCGTCGGCCCGCTGGGCGAACGTGGAGTCGACCTCGCGGCCGTCGCGGACGACGCCGACGTAGAGGGCGGTGGCGTCCTCGTCGAGCAGATCGCGGGCGTCCGCGACGCGCTGGGCGAACTCCCGGTCGTCCGCGTCGCTCGCATCGTCGGCGGCGTCCGTATCGCCGTCCTCGAACTCGTCGGACACGGGAATCAGTCCGGTCGCGGTCGGGCGACGAACAGCGTCTCGACGATGCTGAACGGGTCGTAGACGGACTGGTGGCAGGCGCAGTAGACGCCGTCCTCGCCGCCGAAGGAGGCGGAGGACTGGGTCTGCTTGTACCCGGGGACACAGCAGAAGTGGGTACACTTGTTCAGCCACGCGAGGAACCCCTGCTCGGTGCTGGCCTGGAGCCAGTTCACGATGGACTGGTTCGCGTCGGTGTTCCCGTTGGCGATCTCCTCGATGACGGGGCTACGGATCACCTGAATCGGAATGGTGTTCTCGGTGTCCTCGGAGCGCCAGCGACCGGTCGCGGGCTTGCCGAGGCCGGCCTCGCCGATCCCGTTGCCCCAGCTCTCGTAGTCCTCGAACATGTCGACGTTGAGCCGGTCGCCGCCTTCGACCTCCTCGCTCTGCCAGTCGTAGGCGGGGCCGGAGTCCGAGCGGAAGTAGTTCTCGGAGTCGTAGCTCGGCACGATCCCCTGGTAGGACTCGACGCCGCAGTACTGGAACCACTCCGAGGAGTACGTCTGGCCGCCCATCTCGGTCTCGGCGACCTCGATCGTTCGGCCGCCCTGTTCGACCTCCTGCACCTCGGGCCAGACGCCCTTCAGATACCCCTCGTCGTCGATCTCGACGGGGATCTGGGGCATCCCGCGCGGCGCGGGGCCCGCGGTGTTCTCGATGGCCATCGCGGTCGTCGAGCCACCCCCCTCACCGGGGGATTGGGTCGCGGAGTTGATGCCGACCGCGCCGGTCATGCCGACGGCGGCCAGCCCCGCGCCGCCGACGACCCCCTTGACGAACCGCCGACGCCCGGATTCGGCGGGATACTTGTCCTCGTCTGCGCTCATGCCCGGGATGTCGGTGCCGCGTTCTCAAAAGCATGACGAAGCACCCATGTGGACGATGCCGACGACGGGGGTGGAAGCGGTCTACCCGAGCAGCCGCGAGCAGGAGCCACAGAGGTTCTCCTCCTTCACGTCGACCTCCCGCACCGTGGGGGAGAACGACATCACGCATTTGCTGTTGTCACAGTGTTCCAGCCCGAAGTTGTGGCCCATCTCGTGGACGACCTCCTTCCGGATCCGGTCGGCGAACACCTCCGAGGTGGGCTTGTTCGAGATGCCGCCGTCGGAGGAGGTGTTGAGGCGGTGGGTCGAGATGACCGAGCCGCGGCCGTTGAGGTAGGCCAGCCCGAACACGTAGTTCCGCTGGCGGTAGTAGAGGTCCTCCGTCGTGATCGCGATGTTCTTCTCGCCGGTGCCGGCGTCGCTCGCGACCTCGATGAACCGTTCGGCGCGGTACTGGCTCCGGCCGCGATCGTACGCGTCCTCCGGGATCGTCTGCTCGCTCCGAACGCCGACCTCGCAGTCGTAGACGGTCCGCAGCGCCTCTGACGCCTCACGTTTGGCACGGCTGGGGACCGACCCGACTGGAACGATGTCGACGCGCATATCTCCACTCATGCCGAGGATCAGCATAAACCCTCGGCATGGCACGGAAAACCGACCCCTTGATCGTCAGACGGCTCCGGGACGAGGAGCGCGTGCTGGAGGTCGGGATCGGCGACCGAACCGGCGTCGCGGCCCGTCTCGTCGACGCCGGCGTCGACGTGCGCGCGACGGACGTTCGGTCCGTCTCCGTTCCGGATGGCGTCCGCTTCCGCGTCGAGGACGTCACGGCCGTCGACGAGCCCGACGCGTTCCACCGCGTCGACGCGGTGTACGCGCTCAACTGCCCGGCCGAGCTCCACGGACCGATCCGGGATCTCGCGGCGGCGATCGGCGCGACGTTCCGGTTCACCACGCTGGGCTACGAGCAGCCGTCGATCACCGTCGAGCGCGAAACGCTCGGCGGCGGCGATACACCGCGGCTGACGCTCTACACCGCGACAACACGCGACGGCGCTCGCCGGGACGGCCGCTGACGCCGGCGCGAGCCGCAAACGCCTTTCTCCCCGGGACCGGAGCGGGGGTATGCACGCTGACGCGGTCGTCCTCGACGTCGACGGGGTGCTCGTCGACGAGTCCGACTCCTACCGCCGGGCGATCATCGAGACGATCGAACGCCGCCACGACACGACGATCGAGCGCGAAACGATCCAGCGCTTCAAGGAGGCCGGCGGCTTCAACAACGACTGGGAGCTCACCGACGGGGCGACGCTGTTCGTGCTCGCGCGCGAAGCGGGCTACGGGGGCGACGCCGTCGAGTTCACCGACGCCATCGCCGACCGCGAGCGCGGTGGCGTCGATGGCGCCCGCGCAGTCCTGCGGGAGGCGGCCGAGCGCGACGGCTTCGACGCCGACGCCGTCGAGGCGGAGTGGGACCCCGAGGGGATCCGCACGACGTTTCAGGCGCTCTACCTCGGCGCCGAACTGTACCGCGAGATCGAGGGCGAGGAACCCCCCTTCGAGGCGCCGGGGTACATCCACGACGAGCCGGTGCTCGTCGAGCCGGGGACGATCGAGGCGCTACAGTCGGGGTTCTCGGTCGGCGTTCTCACGGGGCGACCCGCCGCCGAGGCCACCATCGCGCTCGAACGCGCCGGGCTCTCGGTCCCCGACGAGCACCGCTTCACGATGGACGACTGGGACGAGGGCAAACCCCACCCGAGCGCACTGGTGACGCTCGCTGAGCGGTTCGACGCGGACTCTGTGGTGTTCGTCGGCGACACGCTGGACGACATCCGGACCGCGACGAACGCTGCAGAAGCCGATCCTTCCCGAGAGTACCACGGGATCGGCGTGCTCACGGGCGGGCTGACGGGCGAGTCGGGCCGGCGGAAGTACGAGGCCGAGAACGCGGCGGCGGTGCTCGACTCGGTAAACGACCTGCCAGAGCTGCTGGAGTAGGGTCACGGTCTAACGAGAGCTCTGACTGTCGGACTGACCAAGAGTCCCGTCGGAGCTGTTGTGTGCTCCCAGCGTTTTGTCGTGTGTTAGCACCCAACGCTTTTGAAAATCGACGATGCAACCATCAGTATGGCTCGAGACATCACGCGGCGTCGGATGCTCGGCGCCGGCGCCACGATCGGCCTCGGTTCCATCGCGGGCTGTGGGGACCGCGATGGAGCGACACCACAGGACACGGTCTCGGGGGGCGGGTCGCCAACGACGGACGTGGAGACGAACACCGAGCAGACCGTCGAGAGCGCGGCCGAGCCGATGGGGGTTCTCCCCGCAACGTACGTGATCACGAAGGAATCCGGCGAGATCCGGGCGTACGACGGATCGACGCTCGAGATCGCGTTCCGTGGCGAAGCCGGGAGCGACGACGGCGAGGTGCTGCAACAAACGTTCGACGCGACGGACGGCGGCCGGGTGTTCATCCGCCGAGGGGCCTACACCGTCGAACGGGGGCTGCGGGTACCGAACGACTTCACCGAAGTACGGTCGGACTTCGCGTGGCTGCGGTTCGAGGACCACGAGCCATCCGGCTCGGCCCAGGTGGATTTCGCCGTCAACTCAGCGTCGAACGTCACGGTGAACGGGCTGGTTCTCGACGGGCAGAAACGTGAGCGGACGGGCGGGACACGAACGGCGGACATCTGGGGCGAGTCCTCGTTCGTGACGTTCAGGAACTGCGTCATCTTCGGCGGGAAGTCGGTCGACGGGAACGCCGGCTACGGGATCGGCGAGGACAACGACGCCGATTACGTCACGATCGACAACTGCGTGGTCCGGAACAGCGACCGACACGCGTACCACCCCTCCGCGAGCCACCACCGGATCGTCAATTCGACGTTCATCGACAACGCACAGCGGACGGGCGACATCTTCGACCTCGCGCTGACCAACGCCATCGTCGCGAACAACCACTTCGAGGCCAACGGCCACGGGATCAAGATCGACGACACCGGCGGCGACGCCGCGGGCGGTCATATCGTTATCACGGGGAACGTCTTCGCCGACAACTATCTCCCCGACATCGCCTCCGGACAGATCGAGTTCGCGGACACGAGAGTCGGGTCAGTGACCATCTCGGACAACACTTTCCTCCTGCCGGAGATCGACGCCGACGAGACCTCGGCCCACGTACTGTTCAACTCCGATCTGGACCTCGGGAGCGTCACGATCCGGAACAACCACTTCGAGGGTGGGGGCCCGAACGCTCTCACGTGGTTTACCGAGACGGGCCGCCGGCTCGACACGCTCGTCGTGGAGCACAACACGTTCGAAGACGTGCCACGGGACGTGGGGCTCCTCGCGAGTGTCAACCGATTACTGTTCCGGGATAACTTCATCACCTGCTCCGATTCGCGGGAGGGGCGTCTCACGATCACCGAAACCAACTCCGGCGTCGTCTCCGGGAACGTCTGTTACAACGCGACGATCGAGGTCGCCGACGGGTTCGACGTGATCACTGAACGGAACCACGAGTTCTGAGTTCGGGACGTGCCCCGATGCGATCCATCACCCTCACGAACACGGCGACATGTCTGCCACTCGCGCAATCCTTACGTCGGAACCGACCACATCTCGGGTATGGATATCGCGATACTCGGCGGCACCGGCGACATCGGCGAGGGGCTGGCGCTGCGCTTCGCCTACCACACGAGCCACGACGTGCTGATCGGCTCCCGCGACGCCGAGAAAGCCGAGGCGAAGGCCGCGGAGTACGAGACCGAACTCGACTCCCGAGGGACGCCAGTGACGATCGAGGGCGGCGCTAACGCGGACGTAACCACGCTCGCGGACGTGGTGGTCGTCGCGGTCCCGCCGTACTACGTCGACGACACGATCGAGCACGTCGCCGACGACCTCGACGAGGGCGACATCGTGGTCTCGCCGGCGACGGGGATGGACCGTGACGACGACGGTTTCCACTACTCCCCGCCGCCCGCCGGGAGCGTCACCGAACACGCCGCGGGCGCGGTGCCCGAGGGGGTCCACCTCGTCGGCGCGTTCCACAACCTTGCGGCCGGCCGCCTGGCGAACTTAGACGCCGAACTCGGCGTCGACACGTTCGTCGTCGGCGAGGACGAGGACGCGAAGGGGATCGTGACCGACATCGCCGAGGGGATCGAGGGGCTGCGCGCGCTCGACGCCGGCGGGCTCGCGAACGCCGCGGAGGTCGAGTCGCTCACCCCACTGCTGGTGAACGTCGCCATGCACAACGACGGGCTGCACGATCTGGGACTGGAGCTGAAGTAGTCGGCCGGCGGAACGCGGCCCGAGGTGGCTGACGGGGCGATGGCGACCGCAGAACCGTCGAACGAACCGGGAGACAGCGTTATCCCCATCGTTCGCTTCCGTACGGGCATGAGCCGGACAGTGCTTGAACGCCTCCGTCGGCACCCCGCGCTGACGTTCGGGGCTGCGGGTGGCGGGTTCGCGCTGCTGTTCGTCCTGTCCGCGCCCGTTCGAGCGCTGCTCGCCGGGCAGGGGTTCGCCGCGCCGCCGGGGCTGTCGTGGCTGCTCGTCGCCGGCGGATTCCTCGGTGGCGCGGCGCTCGCGCGGCTGCTCTGGGGGCGCCTCGGCGGGGAGGAGTCGCCGGCACGTGGAGCGCTCGTCGGCGGGGTCGTGGGACTGCTCGCGCTCCCCGTCCCGTTCTACCTGTTCGAACTCGGCCTCGTTCTGGTCGGGGAGGGCGTGTTCGAGCCGCTGCCGAACGCCTCCCCCGTGATGCAGCTGCTCTCCGACCTCCTGCTGTTCCTCTTCGTGCCGATCTTCCTCGGCGCGTTGGGACTCATTCCGACGTACGGCGGGACGGTCGTCGTCGGTGCGCTCGTCGGCTCTCTGCTCGCCCAGCGATAGCTTCGCGGTTCACGGGGGTTCGGAAGGGGGAGGGGACGACAGGAGCGGGGTACGCTAGAACCGCGACTCCAGCTCCGCCCGCAGATCGTCGGGCTCCATCCCCTTCATCGAGAGCAGCACCAGCAGGTGATAGAGGAAGTCCGCGCTCTCGGCGGCCAGCTCCTCGTGGTCGTCGTCCTTCGCGGCCAGAATCAGCTCCGTCGACTCCTCGCCGAGCTTCTCAAGCACGGCGTTCTCCCCCTTTTCGTGGGTGAACAGCGAGGCGGTGTAGCTGTCCTCCGGCAGGTCGCGCTTGCGCTGCTCGATCGTCTCGAACAGGGCGTCGATGGTGTCGGCGTCGATCGCGTCTTCGTCGCCAGCCGTCGACTCCGCGTCCTCGGGATCGCTCACTGGCCGCTCACCTCGACAGTCTCGAAGAACGCGAGGTCGTGAATCCGGGAGTCGGCGGTGAGTTCGGGGTGGAACGACGTGCCGACGACGGACCCCTGTCGGACCGCGACGGGGTCGCCGTCCCAGCGCGCGAGGACTTCCACGTCGTCGCCGCCGTTGATCGGCGCGCCCGAGCCGTCGCCCACCTGATCGATCAGGGGCGCGCGGATGAACACCGCCGGGAACGGGGAGTCGAGCCCCGCGACGTCGAGCGGGGCCTCGAAGGAGTCCTTCTGCCGGCCGAACGCGTTGCGGTCGACGGTCACGTCGAGCAGGTCGAGCGTGTTGACGCGCTCGTCCTTGGCGTCGGTCGAGGCGACGATCAGCCCGGCACAGGTCGCGAGCACCGGCTTCCCGGCTGCGACGTGGTCGCGTATCTCCTCGTCGATCCCCTCGCGGGCGAGCAGCCGGGAGATGGCCGTCGACTCGCCGCCGGGCATCAGAAGCACGTCGCAGTCGGGGACGGTGCCCGACTGGCGGATCTCGACCACCTCGGCCGCCTCGCCGTGGGCCTCGGCGGCGCGCTCGATGGCGGCGGCGTGTTCGCTCACGTCGCCCTGGACCGCGATGACGCCTGCTTGCATGGCTGGAGATGGGCGGGCGGCGCGCAAAAAGGGTGCGTTCGGGGCGGCTCAGAACGCGGCGCGGAGGACCAGCACGAGGATCCCGAACAGCGTCCCGGCGGCGACGACCGTGCGGGGGTCCATTCGGATGGCGTTGCGGTCCTCGGCGTCGAAGTAGCGGACCAGCCCCGCGCTGGACATCAGTCCGCCGTCGTTACTGCTCATACAGCCACGTCGGGACGTGAGCCGCCTAAAGCTTCCGGAGCGAAGCGGGAAAACGCGGCGCAATAGCGCCGCGGCAAACCGCCTCGGGGGCGAACGGTGAGCGAACCCGAACCGGAAGCACGGCGCAAGCGGGACGGAGCCCCGCGAACGCGAAAACCGAACGGAGCACCGCCGGCGGAACGCTTATGCGCGGCCACGGCCAATTTCGGTTCACGCATGACTGTCCGACTGAAGGACTTCTACGCCGACTGGTGTGGCCCGTGTAAAACGCAGGACCCGATCCTGGAAGAGCTCGAAGAGGAGTTCGGCGACGTCGAGTTCGAGAAGATCGACGTCGACGCCGATCAGGAGACCGCAAACGAGTACTCCGTCCGCTCGCTGCCGACGCTGGTGATCGAGAACGACGACGGCGTCGTCGAGCGCTTCGTCGGCGTCACCCAGCGCGACGAGCTCGAAGAGGCGCTCAACCGGGCCGAGCAGGGCCAGCAGGCCGCCTAACTGGACGCCGATCTTTCTCTCGCCGCCACGAGCAGCCAGCCGCCGGCAAGCCGGTCGTGAGGCGGGAGCGCTCCCCGAACGGCGGCGTCGGCCCGCAAGGTAAGCGTTAAACGCCCGCCGAGAGAACCCAGGCGTATGGCTAAGTTCGAAGAAGCGGAGAAACGCATCCTCGACAAACAGATCTGCATGCGTTGTAACGCGCGGAACCCCCAGCGCGCCGAGGAGTGCCGGAAGTGTGGCTACGGGAAGCTCCGACCCAAGGCCAAGGAGCCGCGCTCGGCCTGACGACGCGTTCCCCTTCTCCGTCCGCTACCTTCGACAGCCGCGCTACTCGTCGGGGTACTTCGGCTCCCGCCGCTCGGCGCGTTCGAGCGCACGCTCGATCACGGTCCGCACGCTCTCCTCGCCCGCCTCGAACGGGTCGCCGTGGCCGGCGTACAGCCCCTCGACCGAGTCGGGCAGTCGATCGAGGATCGCTCGCAGGCTCTCGATCAGCCGCTCGCGGTCGCCGGCGGCGTGGTCGGTGCGGCCGAAGCTGCCGTCGTCGAACGCGCCGTCGTTGTACACCACCACGTCGCCGCTGAACAGCGCCGACTCGCCGACGAACGCGACGTGATCGTCGGCGTGGCCCGGCGTGTACACCACCTCGTGGCTCTCGTCGCCGATCTCGACGGTGTCGCCGTCGTCGATCGCGTGGGTCCGGCGTGGGTGGTCGTCGTAGGCGTACAGCTCCGCGTCGAACGCGTCGAGCACCGCGTCCAACTGCTCGACGTGGTCGCCGTGCTGGTGGGTCAGCACGACGCGGTCGAGGTCGTCGACGTGTTCGCGGATCTCCTCGACGACGCCGGGCATCGCGCCGGCGTCGACCAATGTGGTGACCTCGCCGTCGACGAGGTAGACGTTCGCGGTGAACTGCTCGGCGTCGGCGGTGACGTTGATCGGGTTCATGGGCGTGGGTTCGGGCGAGTTCCGTAAAACGGCGGCGGCAGCGGCCACCGGCACGCAGCCAGCCGGTGACGGCGACGGCGTTCCCGACGTTCCTTCCGTCGACGCAAGCCCCATCCCGACGGCGATCGTAGCCGTTCCGTATGTCAACGATGGATACCGGCGTCCAGTTGGTACGGAACGCGACTGTTCTCGTGGACGTCGGCGAAACGACGTTCCTCGTCGACCCGATGTTCTCGTCGCCGGGAGAGAACCCGCCCGTCCCGAACACGCCGAACGACAGCCGAAACCCCCTCGTCCCGATGCCCGAGGTCGACCTGTCCTACGACGCCGTGGTCGTCACACACCGCCACACCGATCACTGGGACGAGGCGGCCAGCGAGGAACTCGACGCCGGCGTGCCGCTGTTCTGTCAGCCCGAAGAGTCCGAGGCCTTCGTCGAGGAGGGGTTCACCGACGTTCGCCCCGTCGAGGGCGAAGCCTCGTTTGCGGGCGTGACGATCCACCGAACGCCGGGGCGCCACGGACACGGCGAGCTCGCGACGGAGATGGGGCCGGTTTCGGGGTTCGTCTTCGCGGGCGAGGAGACGGTGTACGTGGCGGGAGACACCGTCTGGTACGAGCCGGTCGAGAAGACGCTGGACCGCTTCGACCCGGATCTGGTGGTGCTCAACGGCGGCGAGGCACGGTTCGAACAGGGCGAACCGATCACGATGGGTGTCGATGACGTCGCCGCCGTCCGGACGGCGACCGACGCGACGGTGGCCGTCGTCCACATGGAGGCGATCAACCACTGCCTGCTCACCCGCGAGGAACTGCGGTCGGCGACGGCGGACGTTCACGTGCCCGACGACGGTGGGGAGATCCGTCTGTAAGGGGAGGGTCGGCCGACCGACTACCCGTCAGCCGACGGCTCGTCGCTTCGGGCCGGGTCGAGCAGTTCCACGGGATGCGTCGCTGGCCGATCGAGCAGGTCCGTGAGCTGCTCCTCGCAGGACGTACCGCTCGCGACGACCCGGCGCTCGCCGTCGGCGTCGCTCTCGGCCGCCTCGACCTCCTCGGCGAGCGACTCACCGACTGCGACGCTGAGTTCGTAGTAGTCCGACTTGTAGCCGAAACTGCCCGCCATCCCGCAGCACTCCGCCTCGGTCGTCGCCACGTCGTAGCCGAGACGGCCCAGCACTGCCTCGGTGTGGGCGTCGAGGCCCAGCGTCCGCTGCTGGCAGTGGGCGTGGTAGATCAGCGTCTCCCCGTCTCCCCGGGTGAGCGGGGTGGGATCGACGCCGTTCTCCAGCAGCCCGTACACGTACTCGATCACTTCGAAGCTGCCGTCGGCGAGCGTTTCGGCCCGCCCTTCAGGGAGCAGTTTGTCGTACTCCGCGCGCACCATCGCGAGGTCCGAGGGCTCGACGAACACCAGATCCCGGCCGGCCTCGACGTGTGGGGTGAGCGAATCGGCGACCGACGCCGCGCGCTCGCGGGCGGTCGCGAGCATCCCCTGTGAGAACGGTTCGCGGCCGGTCCCGGTCACGCCCGCGACCTGAACCGGCACGCCCAGCGCTTCGAGCGTTCGGACCGCCGCCTTCCCCCGGTCGACGTCGACGTGGTTGGTGAACACGTCCGGGACGAGCACCACCTCGCGGTCGGTCCGAGGTGATTCGAGGGCAGGAGTTCGGCGTTGGCTCCAGTCACGGAGTGTCTCACGCTGGAACTCAGGGAGTGCCCGCCGAGCGTCGATGCCGAGCCCGCGTTCCAGCAGCGACCGAACCGGGGCGCTGTCGGCGAGCCAGTTCGAGAGCGGCGCGGTTGCGCTCCCCAGACGCGCGAGCGTGTCGACGTTGCCGAACGCGCGCTTCCCCCAGCCCATTCCGGCGTCCTCGGCGTCGGGCACGAGGCCGTCGACGAGGCTCTCGACGGCGGCCGGGTCGGCACCGCGGTTGCGGCGGTGCCGGACGACGGTGTTGATCCACGGCACGTCGATTTTGACCGGGCAGGCGTTCACACACCGGGAACAGCCGGTACAGAGGTCGTTGAACGATTCCGTGGCCTCCTCGCCGTCGATTCCGGCCTCCCACCCCGTCGCGATCCCCCCGGTGTAGGTGTCCCCGCCGAACGCGTGGCCGCCGACGTGCTGGAAGTTCGCACACGAGTTGCTACAGGCGCCACAGCGGACGCAGTACAGCGTCTCCCGCAGGTCGTCGTCCTCGCGCATCTCGAAGCGACCGTTGTCGATCAGGACGAGGTGGAACTCGCGGTCCTCGGCGCCGCCGCCGATCGGCTCGGTCGAGTCGAAATCGATCGTCGGCGAGTCCGTCGGCGGCGTGAGCAGCGAAACGTACTGCGCCATCTCCTGCCCCGTCGCGCTGCGGGCCAGCAGTTCGATGAACGGCGGCAGTTCGTCGATCGAGGGGAGCAGTTTCTCCACGCCCGCGACCGCGACGTGCGTGTCGGGCGTCACCGCACACTTGCGCGCGTTGCCCTCGTTCGTGACCAGCGTGATGGTGCCGCTGTCGGCCAGCACGAAGTTCGCGCCCGTCATCCCCACGTCGGCCTCACGGATGCGCTCCCCGAGGTGGTCGCGAGCGAACGCAGTGAGCTCCGCGGGCGTTTCGAGCGGTTCGTCGGGATCGAACCGGGCGTTGAACAGCGCCGCGATCTCGTCGGTCGACTTGTGAAAGCCCGGCGCGATCAGGTGTGACGGCGCCTCGTCGGCGACCTGCAGAACGAACTCGCCGAGGTCGGTCTCGGTCACGTCCACGCCCGCCGCCGCGAGATGCTCGTTGACGTCGAGCTCCTCGGTGGTCATCGACTTCGACTTCACGACGCTGTCGGCGTCCCCACAGACCGCAGCAATATGCTCGTTCGCGTCGGCAGCGTCGTCGGCGAGGTACACCGTGCCGCCGTTGGCCTCGACTGACTCCCGGACCGTCTCGATCAGTTCCGGCAGGCGCTCGATCGCGTCCGCCTTGATCTCCCGGGCCTCGGTTCGCAGGCGCTCGCCGTCGACGTCCGCCATCGCGGCGTAGCGCCCCTCGTTGAACCCCTGGGCGTTCCGCTTGACTGTCGGGCCCTCGGTGTCGAGCAGTCGCCGGATGCGCTCGGCCCGGCTCTCGTTGTCGGCACTCATCGGTCCGAGAGCACGATCACGTGCACCTCCCGCGGCCCGTGGACCCCCTCGACGGTGGCGCCCATGTCCGCGGTCGCACTGACGCCCGTCGCGAGGACCGCGCTGTCCCGGTCGCTGTCGAACGATTCTCGGAAGGTATCGGTCGTATCCTCGATGCCAGCGACGAGATCGCTCTCCCGGAGAACCGCGACGTGGCGCTCCGGGTAGAGTGCGACCAGTTCGTCGCCCGCCGGCCGGGACTCGACGACGACGGAGCCGTACTCGGCGACGCCGCCGAAGACGGGGGTGACTCCCGTCGTTGCCGTCCGGAGTTGGTCGGGCGTCGGCGGCACGGTCACCCCGGCCCCGTCGAGCGAGACGCCGTCGAACGGGAGCGGCGTGCCGACCGCCGGCCCCTCGATCGCTCCCGCCAGCGCATCCGGGAGCTCCGCCGCCGTCGTCCGCGTCGATCCCACGCCGAGGCCGTCGAGTGCGTCGACGAACGCGGCCGCGAGCGTTGTACTCATGCCCAGTTGGTCGGCCGTTCGAGCGATAAATCCTCGGCAAACCCTGTGGTATGGTACCAATACTGAACGCCCAAGCGTTTATCCATACTCAGCCACAAAGTTTAGATGTAATGGGCTTCGGGAGCTACGATGAATCCGAGCAGGAGAATCAGCAGCTCGACATGAACGACGGCGACGACGCGGTCGACGCCGACGGCGGATCCCACGAGGGCTCCGTCGAGTTCGACAACGGAGCCTCCAACGACGAACTCCTGGACCGGCTTCAGGACATCAAGGACGATTAAGCCGGGCCGACGCGCACTCGGCGTCGCCTTTTCCGACGGCGAAACCGTCTCGACCTGCGCGGGCGCCGTGGTCCGGGCCGACCGCGCCGTCGACGGGCTCGCCTTCGAACGCTGTAGCGTCGGCGGCGACGACGCGACCGCGGCGACGGTCGCGCTGGTCGATCGCATCGACAGACCCGACGTGTCGGTTCTGCTGCTCGCGGGGGTCGCCCCCGCGTGGTTCAACGTTCTCGATCTGCCCGACATCCACGCCGAGACGGGGCTCCCTCTCCTCTCAGTCTCCTTCGAAGCCAGCCCCGGGCTCGGCCCCGCGATCCGGGAGCAGTTCGACGGCGAGGCTCTGGCGTGGCGCCTCGACGTCTACGAGTCGCTACCCCCGCGGCGCTCGCTGTCGGTCAACGACGAACGGCTGTTCGTGCGGGGGGTCGGCGTCGACACGCCGGCTGCGACGACGGATCCGGGCGGCGACGAAGTGCCCCCGCTCGCCCCCAACTGCGAGGCCGCACAGCTCCTCCGAGGGTTCACGCCGGAGGGCGGGCGGCCGGAACCGCTCCGCGTGGCACGAACCGCGGCGCGGGCCGGGCGCGAACTCGGCGACCGCCTCGACTCCTGACCCGGAGCGACGCCGATAAGCCCCGCCAGTGCCAACCGAAAACGATGAGCGAGGAGTCACCGGAGCCGTCGGTCGCGCCGCTGCTCGATGCGCTGTCGGTCCGGCGGAACGCCGCCGTCGGCGCCGCCGCCGGGGTCGCACTGGCCGTGCTGGCGTACGTGTTCCGTCTCACCCGAGTCGCGGGGCCGTTCGCGGGCACCCGGGAGTTCCCCCTGGTCGGGGAGACGGGCTGGTTCCTGCTGCTTTCGTTCGTTCTCGCGTCTGCGGCGGCGCTGCTGGTGACGACCGTGCTGACGCTCGTCTCGCTGATCGGGCTCGTCCGATCGGAGACGTAGCTACGCGTCGAACTCGCGGGGGTCGCCGGCCATCGTCGAGAGCCGCTCGGTGCCTGCCCGCGTCCCTTTCGCGACGAGCACGTCGCCCGCCGAGAGCCGGGTGTCGGCGTCGGGCGAGACCACCCACTCGGTCTCCTCGCCCGGCCGCCGGACCGCGATTACGCGGCTCCCCGTCTCGGTGCCGAGTTCGAGGTCGCCCAGCGTGTGGCCCGCGATCTCGGCGTTCTCCGCGACGGTGAGGCGGACGATCACCTCGTCGCTCTCCTCGACGGCGGCGGCGACGACGGGGTGGGCGTCGAGTCCCCGGAGCACCCCCTCGCTGATCTCCAGTGCGGCGTCGCTGATCTCCTCCGTCGCCGCCGCGAGGTGGACCAGCCCCCGGAGTTCGATGGGGTCGTCGACGCGACTGGCCGCCCGGAGCGTCCACGCCTCCAGCCGAGACTTCAGCGCGTCGACCTCGGCTTCGAGCTCGACGACCTCCTCGGCGACGGCCTCGCTGTCGAACAGCACCGAGCCGTACGCCAGATCGACCGCGAGCTCGCTCGTGTCCTTCATCGTGACGATCGAGCCGACCGCGCGTTCGAGGTCCTCGATCGGCGACGCAGTGGGTTCGGGCGGGTCGTACGCCTCGCCGGTCGCGGCCTCGTACACCGCGGCTAGCCCCTCGTCGAGCCCCCGCAGCAGGAGCACGTCGTCGGTGCGGAGTTCGGTCCCCTCGTCGGGGTTGGTGATCCACGCCCGTTTGCCCGTCTCGCTGGCCCGGCGGACGGCGATGGCGCGGACGCCGCGTGCGGTCTCCATGTTGATCTCGCCCAGCGTCCGCCCCGCATATGTGGAGTCGGCCGCGACGGTTGCGCGGACGAGCGCCTCGGTCGCCTCGGGGATCGCCGACCGCATCGCCTCCGGGAGGCCGATGTCTTCGAGGACGATCTTCGCGATGTCGCCGGCGGCGTCGGCGATCTTCTCGGCGGCGCCGACGACGCCCAGCACGGGCGCCAGCTGCTCTGCGTCCTCGGGGCTGCGGGCGGCCATCAGCACGCTCATCCGGGCCTGCAGTTGGAGCACGTCCATCCGTTCTTCGAGGGCGAGCACCTCCTCGGCCAGCTCGTCGCTGCCCGACAGCACCGCGGAGTAGGAGAGATCGATGAGCAGCTCCGCGGTGTCTTTCATCTCGGACAGCACCGCTTTCACGCTGACCGGCTCGTACTCGACGTCGGGCATGCCCGGCGGTTCAGCGGGACGGGGCATAAGGGTTGTCGGCCCGCAGCGGGAACGGCGACGGATTCCACGCCTGAGCGGCCGGAACGGCAACGCTTTTTCGTCGACCGGCCGAACCCGTAGCCTATGTCAGGAGAGGTTCAGAAAGGTCTGGAAGGTGTCGTCGTCGCGGAGTCAGAACTCAGCTTCATCGACGGGGACGAGGGGCGGCTGATCTACCGCGGCCACGACATCGAGACGCTGGCGGCCGAGGCCAGCTACGAAGAGGTGCTCTACCTGCTCTGGCACGGCTCGCTCCCGACAGCCGACGAGCTCTCGGAGTTCACGGCGACGATGGCCGAGGAGCGCGCCGTCGGCGACGAGGTGCTCTCCGTGCTCGCCGATCTGGCCGCCGTCGACGAGTCGCCGATGGCCGCGCTCCGCACCGCGGTGTCGATGCTCTCCGCCAGCGATCCCGAACCCGACGCGGAGCCGGAGGACCAGGCCGCCCGGCTCCGGCAGGGTCGACGGGTCACCGCCAAGATCCCGACGATCCTCGCCGCCTACCAGCGCCTGCGCGACGGTGAGGAGCCGCTCTCCCCCCGCCCGGGGCTGAGCCACGCCGCGAACTTCCTCTACATGCTGACCGGCGAGGAGCCCGACGAGGTCGCCGAGGAGACGCTGGACATGGCGCTGATCCTCCACGCCGACCACGGGCTGAACGCCTCGACGTTCACGTCGATGGTGATCGCCTCGACGCTCGCGGACACGTACTCCGCGGTCGCCGGCGGCGTCGGCGCGCTGTCGGGGCCGCTCCACGGCGGCGCGAATCAGGACGTGATGGAGACGCTGATCGAGGTCGACCGCTCCGGGAAGGGGTCGACCGAGTGGGTGAAGGACGCGCTCGAACAGGGCCGGAAGATCCCCGGCTTCGGCCACCGCGTGTACAACGTGAAGGACCCGCGAGCGGTGATCTTAGAGGAGAAGTCCCGCGACCTCGGCGACGCCTCCGGCGAGCGCAAGTGGTACGACCACGCGAACGAGATCGAGGAGTATCTCGTCGAGGAGCAGAACTTCGCCGAGAAGGGGCTGGCGCCGAACGTCGACTTCTACTCCGGGACGGTGTACTACCAGCTCGGGATTCCCGTCGACATGTTCACCCCGATCTTCGCGATGAGCCGCGTCGGCGGCTGGGTGGCACACGTGCTCGAACAGCTGGAGGACAACCGCATCATGCGGCCGCGGGCGAAGTACACGGGTGCGAAGGAGGCTGACTGGGTGCCGCTCGGGGAGCGGTAAGCGTCGATAGACGGTCGGTTCTTTCTCGGGTTTCTTGTGTGGGTCGTTGGTTCGGTCGGCATCGAGACAGCAACCGCGAACGGCACCGCGGAGTGAGCATGACCACTTGCGACCGCACCGCCCCGCACAGCCCTCGGACCCCCCCCCAGCCGACTCGCTCTCTTCGGTCGCTCCCCCCTCGCGCTCGATCGGCGCACGGAGGCGCCGACGCTTCGCGCCGACAGCGGCCGCGGTGCGGTCGCGGTGGACGCCTCGCGGCCGGCGATCGTCGCCAGCCGCGGGGGGAGGGGTGGGGACTCGGCGCCGTGCCGTTAACGGGAGCGAAGCTCCCGTTCGCCAATCAGAAATCTCCGATTTCTGATGACGGGCCTCGTGCCCGGCACACTGCGGTCGCAAGTGGTCTACGAGCGAACTGCTGTTGCGGTTGCAGTCGCCGTCTCAGAAGTCAACGGGCGAAACCACGAACGCGAATCACTCCCGGCCCCGAAACACGATCACCGCGCTGCTCACCAGCAGACAGCCCACCAGCCCGACGAACGCGGTGTCGAAGTCGACGTACTGCCCGACGACGCCGACGTACGTCGCGCCCAGCGAGCCGATCCCGATGTAGATGCTGCGCATCGCGCCCAGATCGCCGCCCATGCTGTCGCCGGGGAACGAGTCCATCAGGTACGCCTGCATCACCGGCGGGTACGCGAGCAGCCCCGCGGCGAAGGTGGCGACGGCCGCCAGCGCCACGATCGAGGTTGAGGCACTCACCAGCACGAGCAGCGAGCCGGCGGCGACGACCAGCACGGCCGGCGCGAGCAGCCCCCGCGGGACGCGGTCACCAAGCCCACCGGCCAGCGGTTTCACCCCGGCGCCGACGAGAAACAGCAGCGCGAACGACGCGTTCGCGACGACCGGCGAGAGCTCCTTCGCCCGGAGGTACGTCGGGAGGAAGCTCGTCGCGGCCTGCCACGTGAACGCGTACAGCGCGTAGGCGACGAGCAGCCAGCGAAGCCGCGGAACGCCCAGAATGCGCCGGAACGTGTCACCGATCGCGAGATCGATCGAGGCGAGCTCGTACCCCTCGTCGCTCCAGTAGTGCAACAGCAGCGCGATCAACAGCAGCGCGACCGCGATGGGGGCAAACGCCGCCCGCCACGTCGCGACCGCGATCACGACCGTCCCGATTCCGGCCGCGAGAATCCCGCCCACGTCGCCCGAGGCGGTGTGGAGGCCGAAGGCGCGACCGCGCTTGGCGACGAACAGGTCCGACACCAGCCCCCGCGCCGGCGTGGGGTAGAGCCCGACGCCGACGCCGATCACGACCGCGCCGAACAGAAAGGCGAGATACGTCGGCGCCGCCGAGAGCGTGAGGAAGCCGACGGCCGCGAGCGTGAGCCCCGCGACGAGCAGCGTCGTCCGGGAGAGTCGATCCGAGAGCCGGCCGCTGGGGTACTGGAGCACCGCGTACGTCCCCCAGACGACCGTGACCGCGAAGCCGGCGGCGCCGCTGGAGATGTTCAGGTCCATCCCGATCGAAGTCAGCAGCGGCGAGATGCTCAGCCGGCCGGCCTGCAGCAACGCCCACCCCAGCGAGACGACGAGCAGCAGGCGTCCGGAGTATCCCCGGAACAGGCGCTCCTCGTCGGTCGTGTCGCTCACGAGGTAGCCGCCGAGCGCGACTCACTTGAACGCCGTCGTTCCGGCCGTTCTCCCCTACTCCTCGTAGCGGTACGTCCGGGTTGACTCGCCGCGGAACCGCGGGCCCGAGCCGGCGGCCTCGAACCCCGTCGCCGCCGCCGCGGCCCGCATCGCGTCGTCGCCCTCCCGGAGCACCAGTTCGACGGGCAGCCCCTCGGCGCGGGCGAAGCCCAGCGGCTCCGCCAGCAGGCGCTCGCAGGCTTCGCGGTCGCCCCCAAACTGGGTGACGAACACCGCGTCCTCGCGGGCGTCGAAGCTCACGAAGCCGCGGACGTCGTCCGCCTCTCCATCGGCCTCCCCCTCGTCGCCTTCCTCGACGAGCACGCGGACGCTCCGCTCGTGAATCACGTTCCGGAGCACGGGCTCCGGCGCGTCGGTCAGGGCGGCCATCGCCGTCGCGTCGCGCTCGACCGCGTCGCGGACCTCCATGGAACCACAGCTTCCGGTCGTGCCGACTTAAACGCCGGGGCACGGTCGGCGTCGGATTGATTGGGCAGCCGACCGATCGCCGAGTATGACTGACGGACCGAGCCCGCCGGTCGCGCTCGTGATCGGGCTCACCCTCGCGGTCGGCGGGCTCGTCGTGAGTGGGATCACCGGACTGGTCGGGACGGTCGGCGGCGCGCTCGTCGGCGCGGGGACCAACCCCGAGGCGGCGACGCCCGTGCTGGTCGGCGTGGCGCTCGCGGCCTCGGAGGCCGGGTTCGTCGTCGTCGGCTACGCGTTCCGGCGGACCGACGACGGGCGCGACATCGTCGTCGACTGGCTCGGGCAGCCGGGGCCCCGCGACGCCGCACTGATCGTCGGCACTACGGCCGTCCTCGTCGCCTTCAACCGGATCGCGTTCGCGGTCGGCTCGCTGCTCGGTGTCGACCCCGCGACCGCCGTCTCGACACCCGAGGAGCTCTCCCTGGCGGTGCTGGCGTTCGTGATCCCCGCGATGCTGTTCGCGGTCGGGCCCGCGGAGGAGTACCTGTTCCGCGGGGTGATTCAGGGCTACCTGCGACGGTCGTTCTCCGTCCGGGGCGCGATCGGCTGGAGCGCGGTGCTGTTCACGCTGGTCCACCTGCCGAACCTCCTCGCCAACCCCGAGTCGGGCGTGGTGTCGATCCCGGTCTGGCTGGGGATCGGGCTCGTGCTCGGCTGGCTGTACGAGCGGACGGCGACGCTGCTGGTGCCGGTCGCGGTCCACGGACTGTACAACGTGAGCGTGATCTGGCTGCTGTTCGCCGAACTGGGGATCGTGTGAGGGCTAGTCGAGCAGTTCGTCCAGCCCCCGCGCGGGGTAGCCGACGACCGTGTCGACGCCCGCGCCGTGGAGTCCCTCGACGCGACCACGGACCGTCTCCTCGTCGCCGACGATCGCGAAGTCCGTGCTCGCCGCCAGCAGCACCTCGCGGGCGCGGCCGGTCGCCGCCGAGTCGGCCTCGTACTCGTCGGGCAGTGCGCGCCGGACGGGCGCGCGCCGGGAGACGTACGCGCCGACGGCGTCGAGGATGGCGTCCTCGTCGTCGCTCAGGACGGTCGGGGCGTACACCGCGAGCTCGCCGTCGAAGCCGGCGGCTCGCAGACCGCGGACGTCCCGCTCCGTCGAGCGCGAGAGCAGTTCGAACTGGGTCGCCCCGGTCGCGAGCGCGACCCGTTCGACGCCCTCGGTGCCGACCCAAGCGTCGGGGTCACGGTCGGACGCTTCGCCGAGCCGGGGCGCGACCGCGCGCTGGCTCTCCTCCTCGGTGAGGTACGCGCCGTGGCCCGCGACGAGCACGCGGCCGACCGCCTCGGGGATCGAGTCCGACAGCGAGTCGTCGCCCAGCGGGTCGAGTCCGTCCGCGCGGACGGGCGTGGTGACCCGAACGTCGGCGGTCTCAGCCAGCGCCCGGAGCGTGTCAGCCTCGGGGAACGCTTCGCGGCCCTCGTAGTCGACGACGAGCGTCGACGCCGTGAGCTCGGTGGCGCGGGCGAGATCGACCTCCGTGGGCTTGAGTGCGACAGCGTCGATGCCGACACGCGGGAACGGCCCGACGGCACTGGTCTCTGTCGTTCGCTGCGCGGTGCTGTCGGGCTGTGTGGTGTCGGGTGTAGTCATAGCTGGCGCTCGTGGGTGGTGCGGTAGCTGTACGAGAACTGCGCGGATTTAGAATCGCGGAACGCGATCCATCGCCTGTGCGGCCATGCACTCCTCCGTATCGCGGTCAGCGGGATAAGGGTGTCGTCACTCCAGCAGCACCGAGAACCCCCAGTCGACCCGTTCCTCCCCGGCGCCGATGTCGTCGGGGTCGGGGTCGGGGTAGCGGGCGATCGTCGTCTCGAAGCGGTGCTCCCCGACCGGGAGACAGGCGTCTTCCTCGACGCCGGCGGCGTACAGTTCGAGGGCGGACGCGTGGCTCGCCCCGGGTTCGAGCGTGACCGTCCGGTATTCCTTGGTGGTTCCGACGCCCTCGGTCAGCCGCCAGCAGCCGGGATCGACGGCGTACTCCCCGTCGGCGGGCAGTAGAGCGAGATAGCCGCCCGCGGAGTACTGGTACTCGAACACTGCCGCGCGGGCCTCGCCGATCGCGACCGGCTCGTCGCCCTCGTTCGTGATTTCGACCGCCAGCCCCGGCGGGTGATCCTCGGTCGCGACTGGCTCGGTGACCCTCACGTCGACGGCGAGCGGGAGATCGGGCTCGTCGTCGATGCTCGCGAGGACGACCGCCGGCCCGCCCGTGCCCTCGGGGCGCGTTTCGCCCGCGGAGCCGTTGCCCCCCGGCAGGCCGCTCGTCGGCGTGTCGACGACAGGTGCGGAGACACAGCCGGAGAGCGTCAGCAGGGAGGCGCCGGCGAGGAAGGATCGTCGAGTGTGCATAGGAGAGAAAGGCGTCGAGCGGGCTTGAACGCTCCGTAGAGACAAACACCGGTTTGTTTCATACGGGGAATTCTGCCTCGGCGTCGACGACACGGTCGGGGCTCTCCGGCGCCCGCCAGTCGGTCGTGAGTTCGAGCAGTTGGACCAGCATCTGCCCCGTCACGCCCCAGACGGTGTAGTCGCCGACGTGGAAGTAGTGGACGCGAACGTCGCCCACGCCGGGGCGCTCCCGGCGCTCGGACTCGTAGTTCGCGGAGTCGGTCAGCGATGAGACGGGCAGCATCGTGATTTCGGCGACTTCGCGCTCGTCGGGCTCGTACTCGCGGTCGGGCACCTCCGCGACGAACGGGCGGATCGCGTAGCCGGAGGTGGTCGTGGTGTCGTCGAGCCGGCCGACGATCGAGGGGTCGGACTGGGGGAGGCCGATCTCCTCGAACGCCTCGCGGCGGGCGGTGGCGGTCAGATCCGTGTCGAACGGCTCGTGGCCGCCGCCGGGGAACGCCATCTGCCCGGGGTGGGAGCCGAGGTGGTCGGCCCGCTTGATGAACAGCAGCCAGGGCTCGCCGTCGCGCTGGACCACCGGCGCGAGCACGCTGGCCCAGCGCTCCGCGTCGGCGATCGTGACCGGCTCGTAGCTGCCGAGCCCCGACAGTTCCATATCTCACTGTCGGCGGTAGTCGGTCAAAAACGCTTCGTCGGTCTCACTCCCCGAGCGCGAGCAGGCGCTCGCGGGTCTCCCGGAGTTCGACCGGGCCCCACGCCTCCACGTCGTAGGTCACGTCGGCCAGCGTCGCCACGCGCTCCTCGTCGCCGTCGTCGACGGCCGTCGCGGCCTCCGCACGCAGGCGCTCGGCGGCGTGTTCGGCCGCGGTCGCGCGATCGACCGCCCGCGGGGGCACGTCGAGGATGTGTGGCAGATCCTCGCCCTCGTCGGGCAGCATCGGGAACGCGACGGGGCCGACGATCAGCGCCTCGTCGGCCCCCACGTCGCCCTCGACGGCGTCGGCGGGGAGTTCGACGAGGTAGTACTCCCGGATCGCCTCCGCGACGGCCGCCGAGACCGCGTCCTCGCGCACGTCGGCGCCGCGGCGGTAGGCGAGCTCGACCAGCGCCTGCTCGAGCTCCTCGCGGGTCAGCGCGTCGAACAGGTCGACGATCCCGGCCAGCTCGTCGTGGGTGGCCTCCTCCATAGCCGGAGTGGGGCGGCGGTCGGCAAAAGCGCGCGGGGTCCGTGCTCACTCGGCCGCGGTGTCGGTCGAGTCGCTCTCGACGGTGACGCTCACGGTCGTCTCCCCGTCGGGCGTCCGGACGCCGTACTCGATCTCCTTGCCGGGCTCGGCGTCCCGGATCTCCGCCTCGACGCGCTCGGTGCCGGACTGCCCGGCGTCGAGCGGGATGTCGAACCCCGCCGGCGCGTACAGCGGGTAGGAGAAGTTCACCGCGCCGCGGAACGCCCCCGCGCCGTCGCCGACGTTCTCGGCGGTGATCGCGATGTCGAACGTCGTGTTGGGTTCGACCGTGTCGGGGGTGTCGACCGACCACTCCCACGCGGGTGGCGGCGAGGTCGCGAGGTCTGTATCGAGTTCCCACTCCGCCGGCACGGGGTCGCGGTCGAGCCGGAGCGTCGGCAGCGAGCCGAGTCGGGCGGGCGTCTCGAAGGCGATCCAGCCCCGGGGATCGGCGCCCTCACGGTCGGGGGCGTACGCGCTCCCGGGCACGTCGAGGCCGACGGGCATTCGGTGGGCCAACTCCGCGGGAGCGTACTGCTCGCCGTCGGCGACCAGCGTGAACGCCGAGCGGTCGGGGGTAGAGTCGGCCGGGCGGGCGTCGACGGTGACGAACACGAACTGGCCGTCCGCGGGCTGGATCCCGTTCCAGTCCACCTGCTCGATGTGGCGGTAGGCGTACTGGACGGCCGCGGCCTCGACGATCACGTCGGGGCGCGCGATTGTGCCGGGCGCCGTGGTCGCCGTCGGGCTGTCCGTGTCGCTCCCCGTTCCGGGAGACTCGCCGATGCAGCCGGCGAGACCTGCGGCTGCGAGGGTCGCGAGATACGCGCGTCTGGAGGGCATCCCTTCGGGGTTTGCTTGGGCGTGGTAAGTGCTTTCTGCGGACCGACCTTTTGCTGCGGGCCCCGGAGGGCCCTTGCAAAAGCTCGACCAAAAGCCTGCGAGCCTCCCTTTGTCTGCGGGCGACCCACACGTCGCCCGCACGGCCCGAGGGACGGCAAAGCCGTCCCTCGCTGGTCGGCTCTTGGCCCGCTCACTCGCTTCGCTCGTTCACGGTGAGTAACTGGGCCAGTAAAAACGGGAAAAGTGATCGACGGAGCGGGACGCGGGTCGGCGGGTATGGGGGTGAAGTTAGCTACTCGCCGTACTTCACATCGGCGTAGTCGAGCGAAGCTCGACTGCCTACGTAAGATCGGTCGAAGACCGATCTTACATAGCGCCGCCCATGCCGCCCATACCGCCCATGCCGCCGCCGGGGCCGCCCTCGTCCTCGTCGCCCGAGGTCGAGAGGTCGCCCGCGGCGATGATGTCGTCGATTTTGAGCACGAGGTTCGCGGCCTCGGTGGCACTGGAGACCGCCTGCTCCTTGGCGTGGGCGGGCTCGACGACACCGGCCTCGTAGGTGTCCTCGACCTCGCCGCTGAACACGTTCAGGCCGGCAGTCTCGTCGCCGCTCTCGTGGGCGGCGCGCAGGTCGACCAGCGTGTCGATGGAGTCCAGCCCGGCGTTCTCGGCGAGCACGCGGGGGACGAGTTCGAGCGAGTCGGCGAACGCCTCGACGGCGAGCTGCTCGCGGCCGGTGACGCTGTCGGCGTACTCGCGCAGGCGGCTGGCGAGCTCGACCTCGATCGCGCCGCCGCCGGCGACCACGCGGCCGTCGGAGACGGTCGTCGCAACGACGTCCAGCGCGTCCTCGACGCCGCGTTCGAGCTCGTCGACGACGTGGTCGGTGGAGCCGCGCAGCAGGAGCGTGACGCCGTGGGAGTCGTCGCCCTCGACGTAGAACATCTCGTCGCCCTCGTCACGGCTGACCGAGCCGTGGCCGAGGTCGTCGCTGCTCAGGCCGTCGAACGTGCTCACGACGTTGCCGCCGAGCACGTTCTTCAGGAAGCCGATGTCCGAGGACTTCACGCGGCGGACCGCGAGGATGCCCTCCTTCGCGAGGTAGTGCTGGGCGAGGTCGTCGATACCCTTCTGGCAGAACACCACGTCGGCGCCGGTCTCGACGATGGCGTCGACTTTGTCGCGAAGCTCCTGCTCCTCCTGATCGAGGAACGACTGGAGCTGATCGGGCGAGTCGATGGAGACGTTGGTGTCCACGTCGGCCTCGTCGACCTCGATGGCCGCGTCGAGCAGGAGTGTGTCCGCGTCCGCGACCTCGCTCGGCATGTTGTCGTGGACGGGGTCCTTCGAGACGACCGCGCCGTTGAGCAGGTCGCTCTCGGAGACGCCGCGACCCTTCTGGGTCTCGATGTTGAGGTTCGCGAGGTCGACGACGTGGCTGCCGTCCTCGGCCTCGACGGTGACGGCCTCGACGGCTTCGACGATGAGCTGGGCGAGGTGCTCCTTGTCGAGCTCCGCGCCCTTGCCGGTCATCGACGTCTCGGCGACCTTCGCGAGGAGATCGGTGTCCGTCGGGTCGATCTCACGCGAGATGTCCTCGATCTCCTCGCGAGCCTGCTCGCTGGCGAGGTGGAACCCCTTGATGACGGCAGTGGGGTGGATGTCCTGTTCGAGGAGCTCCTCGGCGTTCTTCAGGAGCTCGCCCGCGATCGCGACGGCCGTGGTCGTCCCGTCGCCGGCCTCCTCCTCCTGGGTCTCGGCGACTTCGACGATCATCTCGGCCGTCGGGTTGTCGATGTCCATCTCCTCGAGGATGGTGACGCCGTCGTTCGTGATGGTGACGTCGCCCATCGAGTCGACGAGCATCTTGTCCATCCCTTTCGGGCCGAGCGTGGAGCGTACCGCCTCGGCCACCGCGCGAGCCGCGGAGATGTTGTACTCCTGTGCGTCCTTGTCCTTCACTCGCTGGGAGTCCTCGCCCATGATGATCATCGGCTGGCCTCCGCCTCGCTGTCGTTGACTCATGTTCAACGACAGATTGTCCGTGGTTCTATATAAATCTGTCGTTGGTGCCGGGACGAGCGATACTGTCAGCGAGCCACGCTCGCCGGGCAAACCAGCAGAGGGCGACCGGAACGGGAAAAATCGTGTGTCGTAGTAGCATGGCACACTGAGTCGAGATTTGCCGCCTTTATGTACTCCTTGGGCGGGGCACTGTCCGGAGTGAGAACGACGGGGACGAAGCGAGGGCGTCGAGAGACACTGAGCACGTGCCGAGACACCAACGTCGACAGGCACGGCTGACGGGGTGGAGTAACGACGACTGAGGAACCAAGAGACGGCGAGAGCCGCAAGCAGGAGAGGAGACGGGTGATCGGCGCGGCAGTCGATCAGTTCTCGGGCCCATCACCCCCATTCGGGTCCACCAGGTATTCGGCGTCGGCCGCGTCGGGCTCGGGGAGCTCGTCGTCGAACTCCGTCTCCACGTCTCGGGAGGCGAGGCGGTTCTCCAGCTGTCGACGCTTGTTCCGCCCTTTCCGTTCGCGACCGGTTTTCGTGTCTGGCATCGTCACCCGTGGCAACGACACACATGGTTATCAACGTTTCGGGGGTATGCGACCCGCTGTGTGTATTCTTCACGAAAGTTCGGAGTGTTTCGAGGGACAGAGTAATAAACTATGCGGATTACTCCCACATACCGTGTCAAAGAGTACCACGAACCGAACCGCCCGCCTCGCGGATCCGTCCGAGGCGCGGTCGAACTGCGGCGTCGGCGCCGTCGTCGATCTGGCGAACGGGGCGTCCCACCGGACGGTCGCGGACGCGCTGGAGCTGCTCGGCAACCTCGAACACCGCGGCGCGACGGGCGCCGACCCCGACACCGGCGACGGCGCGGGGATCATGCTCCAGCGCCCCGACCGCTTCTTCGAGGCCGCCCTCGACGCCGACCTCCCCGAGACGTACGCGGTCGGCAGCGTGTTCATGCCCGACGACGCCGACGCCCGCGAGTCGCTGATGGACCGTTTCGAGGACCACCTCGCCGCCAACGGGATCGAGACGATCGCGTGGCGGGACGTGCCCACCGACAACGAGGAACTGGGCGACACCGCACTCGAAGCCGAGCCCGACGTGTGGCAGCTGTTCGCCGCGCCCGACGGCCTCGACGAGGCGGCGTTCGACCGCGCGCTGTACGTCGCCCGGAAGGAGACTGAGCACGCGATCGAAGACGCCGATCTGCCGGGCAGCGACCGCTTCTACGTCTGCTCGCTCGACCGCGAACGCCTCGTGTACAAGGGGCTGCTCACGAGCGAACAGCTCCCTGCGTACTACCCGGACCTGACCGACGAGCGCGTCGAGTCCGAGATCGCGCTGGTCCACGCGCGCTTCTCGACGAACACGCTGGGCGCGTGGCATCTCGCCCACCCCTACCGGGGGATCGTCCACAACGGCGAGTTCAACACGATCCAGGGGAACATCAACTGGATGCGCGCCCGCGAGACCGACCTCGCGGACGACGCGTTCGGCGACGAGCTCGACACCCTCAAACCGATCGTCGACGACCCCGAGCAGTCCGACACCGCAAGCGTCGACAACACGCTCGAACTGCTGACCAGCACCGGCCGGAGCGTCGAGCACGCGCTCCGGATGCTGATCCCCGAGGCGTACCGCGGCGACGACGAGATGGCGCCCGAGCGGACAGCATTTTACGACTACCACGCCAGCCTGATCGAGCCGTGGGACGGCCCCGCGCTGGTCGTCGCGACCGACGGGCAGAAAGTCGCCGCGGCGCTGGACCGCAACGGCCTGCGCCCCTGCCGCTACGACGTGACCAGCGAGGGCCGGCTGATCATGTCCTCGGAGGCCGGCGCGCTCGACACCGACGCCGCCGATATCGAGCGCCGCGAGCGGCTCTCGCCCGGCCAGCTGCTCGTCGCCGACACCGACGAGGGACGGATCGTCCCGGACGACGAGCTGTTCGACGAGCTCGCGGACGAGCAGTACGCCGAGTGGGTCGAGCAGGAGCAGCGCCGCATCCCCGAACGCGAGTCGTTCGCGCCGCGGGACGGTGGCCCGCTCCGGGCGAGACAGGCCGCGTTCGGCTACACCCACGACCAGCTGGAGGAGCTGATCGAACCGATGGCCAGAGAGGGGAAAGATCCCGTCGGCTCGATGGGCGACGACACGCCCATCTCGGTGCTCTCGGACCACGAGCGCCCGCTGTTCAGCTACTTCAAACAGCTGTTCGCGCAGGTGTCCAACCCCCCGATCGACTACATCCGCGAGGAGCTGGTCACCTCCCTCGAAACGCGGCTGGGCCACCAGCGGAATCTGCTCGACGAGACCGCCGACCACGCCCGGCAGCTCGTGCTCGACTCGCCCGTCCTGACCGACGACGCGACCGAGCGCATCAAGCACCTCGACGGCGGCGACGGCGAGCTCACCTCGACGGTCGTCGACACGACGTTCGATCCCGAGACGGAGCTCGAAACCGCCGTCGAGGCGCTGCGCGCCGACGCGACTGCAGCGATCGAAAACGGCGCCGACATCGTCGTGCTCTCGGACCGCCGCGTGGGGCCGGAACGGCTCGCGATCCCCAGCCTGCTCGCGACGGGTGCGGTGCATCACTCGCTGGTCCGGAACGGGCTCCGGAATCACGCCGGCCTCGTCGTCGAGTCCGGCGACCCCCGCGAGGTCCATCATCTCGCGACGCTCGTGGGCTACGGCGCGGGCGCGGTGAACCCCTACCTCGCCTACGAGACGATCGAGGACGCCGTTGCCGGACCGGACGGCGCCGACCGCGAGACGGCGATCGCCGCCTACGTCGAGGCGCTGGAGGACGGCCTGCTCAAGACGATGGCCAAGATGGGGATCTCGACGGTCGAGAGCTACCAAGGCGCACAGGTGTTCGAGGCGCTCGGGCTCGACGACGACCTCGTCGCCGAGTACTTCGAGGGCACCCGCATCCGAACCGGCGGGATCGGCATCGACGTGATCGAGGACGACCTGCGCGCGCGTCACGCGGCCGGCTTCGACCGGGAGCCCGAGCTCGAACGGCAGGGCGAGTACGAGAGCCGCACCGGCGGCATCCGGCACGGCTGGAACCGGAAGACGACCGGGACGCTCCAACAGGCGGTCCGGCAGGGCGACTACGGAATCTACGAGGAGTTCGCCGACCTCGTCGAGGGCGACGGCGGCCCGCAGACGCTGCGCGGGCTACTCGCGTTCGACAGCGACCGCGACCCGGTCGACGTCGAGGCGGTCGAGTCCATCGAGTCGCTCGTCGAGCGGTTCTCGACGGCGGCGATGAGTCTGGGGAGCCTCTCGCCGGAGGCCCACGAGAACAACGCGGTCGCGATGAGCCGGACCGGCGGGAAAGCCAACACCGGGGAGGGCGGCGAACCTCCCGAACGGTTCGACACCGAGCGCGCCTGCGAGGTGAAGCAGGTCGCCTCCGGCCGCTTCGGCGTCACCGCCGACTACCTCGCGAGCGCCGAGGAGATTCAGATCAAGATGGCCCAAGGCTCCAAGCCCGGCGAGGGCGGCCACCTTCCCGGCGAGAAAGTCAACGAGATGATCGCCCACGTGCGCTACGCGACGCCCGGGGTGGGGTTGATCTCGCCGCCACCGCTGCACGACATCTACTCGATCGAGGACCTGAAACAGCTGATCTTCGACCTGAAGTCGGCCAACCCCGACGCCGACGTGAACGTGAAGCTGGTGTCGGAGGACGGGATCGGCACTATCGCCGCCGGCGTCGCGAAAGCCAACGCCGACGTGCTCCACGTCTCGGGCCACGACGGCGGCACCGGCGCCTCGCCGAAAACGTCGATCAAGAACGCCGGCCTGCCGTGGGAACTGGGTCTGGCTGAAGCGAATCAGTTCCTCCGACAGACCGGGCTGCGCGACCGCATCCGTGTCAGCGTCGACGGCGGCTTCAAGACCGGCCGTGACGTGGCCGTCGCCGCCGCGCTGGGCGCCGAGGAGTACGTGTTCGGTACGGCGTCGCTGGTCACCTCCGGCTGCGTGATGGCCCGCCAGTGCCACGAGAACACCTGCCCGGTCGGTGTCGCGACGCAGAACCCCGACCTGCGGGACCGCTTCCCGGGCGAGCCCGACCACGTCGTGAACTACGTGACGTTCGTCGCTCGCCACCTGCGGGAGCTCATGGCCGAGTTGGGGTTCACCGACCTCGACGAGATGGTCGGCCGGCCGGAGTTGTTGACCCAGCGCGCCACCGACCATCCGCGGGCGAGCAAGCTCGATCTCTCACCGATCCTCGCCGATCCCGGCCCCGAGCCGCGACACAAGGTTCGCGAGCAGGCGCATCCGGGCATCGAGGACCACTACGACCGCGACCTGCTCGACGCCGCCGAGCCGGCAATCGAGTCCGAGCAGTCGGTTCACCTCGAACGGGAGGTGACCAACGCCGACCGTGCGACCGGGACGATGCTCTCGGGGGAGATCGCCGACCGTGTCGGCCTCGACGGGCTCCCGGACGGGACGGTCGAAGCCGACCTCGCCGGCACCGCGGGGCAGTCCTTCGGCGCGTTCCTGAAAGCGGGAGTGACGCTGAACCTGACCGGCGCCGCCAACGACTACGTGGGGAAGGGGCTCTCCGGCGGTCGGCTGACGGTCCAGCCACCCGATAGCGCGGGCTTCGACCCCGCGGCGAACGTGCTCGTCGGCAACGTCGCGCTGTACGGCGCGACCGACGGCGAACTGTACGTCAACGGCACCGCCGGCGAGCGCTTCGCAGTGCGTAACTCCGGCGCCACCGCGGTCGTCGAGGGCGTCGGCGACCACGGCTGTGAGTACATGACCGGCGGGCTGGTTGCCGTGCTGGGCGAGGTCGGGAAGAACTTCGCCGCGGGGATGTCCGGCGGCGTCGCGTACGTGTACGACCCCGACGGCGAGCTCGAACGCCGTGCGAACACGGGGATGGTGACGCTCTCGGAGCCGAGCGAGAAGGACGAGCGCGTGCTCCGGCGGCTGGTGGAGAACCACGTCGCCCACACCGACAGCGAACACGGGCGCGAACTGCTCGCGGACTGGGAGGCCACCCTCACGGCGTTCACGAAGGTGATGCCCGACGCGTACAGCCGCGTGATCGAGGAGGAGGGCCGGGCCGACGTGCGCGACAGCCCGCCGGCGGCCGTCGAGGACGCGCCGGCACACCCCCCACAGTCCGCGTCGACGGGCGACTGAGCCGGCCGATTACCTTTTCGTGGCAACCACCCACACACTTAACACGAATCCCGCCCAACTGCCACGTGCATGGTGCGCACGGTCCCACCGAACGAGGAAGCGAGGAGCGTTTTCGAACGCCTCGGCTACGCCGTCTCCGGCGACGGACCGGAGTTCGTCGCAGAGCGGAAGTGGCGGTCCGTCCGGGTACGGACACTTTGTGCCGAGGACGCCGCCCGACCGGGCGCCCTCGACGCGGAGTACGGCCTCGAATGCCTCGTGACGTGGACCGAATGCGTAGACGAACTCGACGACCACCTCAACGAACAGGCCCCCGACGGCGAGTGGGCGATCATCGGCGTCGACGACGAGGGGGAGTACGAAGTCCACCGAGCAGCGTAACCGATCGCGGCGCGTGACCCGTGGCAGCCTCAGTGCTGCCGGGATGGAGCCTGTTGCCGCGATCGTGTGTAACCCACCGCGGCGCGTGACCCGCGGCAGCCGCCGTGCTGCCGCGACGGAACCTGTTGCCGCGGTCGTATCTGAGCAGGACTGCTAACGGCCTCGGCTCCCACATTTTTACGCTGGACCCTCAAGGGATAGCCCATGCTGTCGCTCCAGTTCGGGGTCGTGCAGAACGGGGTCAATCGGTTCGTCGACGGGATCGCGGGCGCGATCCCGCGGGTCCTCTCGGGGATCGTCTTCCTGCTGATCGCGGCAGTGCTCGCGAAAGTCGTGATGGCGATCGTCGGGGTCGCGCTCCGCCGGACGCTCCCGAAGGAGTCCGACGTGTACCGACAGTTCGTCAGCACCATCGTCGCGGCGTTCCTCTGGTTCGGGATCGGGCTCTCCTTCCTCTCGATCGTCGGCCTCGACCAGATCGCCGCGTCGATGGGGACCGCCGCCGGCTTCCTCGCACTCGGCGTCTCCTACTCGCTGTCGAGCATGATCGCCGACGCCGTCGCCGGGGTCTACCTGCTTCGCGATCCGGACTTCATGCCCGGCGACCGTGTGAAGGCCGGCGACGTCACCGGGACGGTTCGTGCCATCGAGCTCCGGAAGACGCGGTTCGACGACGAGAACGGCGACACCGTCGTCCGGAGCAACGCCGAGATCGAGAAGAAGTGGACCCGACTCGACGAGAATCCCGACTCTACGGCGACCGATGGCGACGAACCGGCCGTGTGACTCGGTAGCGCGGCTGCCGAGAGGCTTATTACGACCAACTCCGAAGGTCAGGTAATGTTCGTCGGTCACGCGCTGCTGGCGTTCGCGCTCGTCGGCGGAGCAGCGGCGCTGCTGACCGACCGCGGGGTCGGCCTCCGCCTCGGCCTCGTCGCCGCCGCGTTCGCGGCGGTGCCCGACGTGGACATGGTGTACGCGCTGGTCGGGCTCGTCGGCGCCGAGGGCGGCGCGATGGGCACCGTTCGCTCGTTCTGGGCGGCCAGTACCGCGGTCCACCGCACGATCACCCACTCGCTGCTGGTCGCGCCCGTCGCCGCCGCGCTCGCGGCCGCGTGGCTCCACGGCCGGCGGGAGCGCTCCCGCCCGTGGCTCGGCGTCGGCGCCCTGCTCGGGGCGGGGCTGACCGCCGTCGCCGCCGTCGTCAGCGGTACGCTCGGCGGCGCGGTGATGGGCGTCTTGGTCGTCGCCGCCGTCCTCGTCGCCGAGGGGGTCGGCCGCTACAGCGCCGTCGGCGCACGGGCGACGTTCACCGTCGCCCTCGTCGGCCTGTTCTCCCACCCGTTCGGCGACCTCGCGACCGGCGAGCCGCCCGCCTTCCTCTACCCGCTCTCGGCGCCGCTGGTGACCGAACGCGTCGCGCTGTCGGCCGACCCGACGCTGCACCTGCTCGGCGCGTTCGGCGTCGAGCTCGCCGCCATCTGGGCCGGGCTGTTGGTGGCGATGTGGCTGCTCGAACGGCCGATCCGGGAGGCGATCGACTTCCGGGCGGTCGCCGGCGCCGGCTACGCGCTGGCCGCGCTCGCGATCCCTGCACCGACGCTCGACTTCTCCTACCCGTTCGTGTTCTCCGTGCTCGCGGTCGGGATGATCGGTGCCGCACCCCGGGTCAGGATCCCGGACATCACGGTCGAGCGCCCCGACGCCGTCGGCGCCGCGCTCACGGGGCTGGCGGCGGTGACGTTCGCGGGCGCCGCCTACGCCGTCGCGTACGTCGCGCTTTAGAGCCCGAGCGCCAGCGGGCCGAGCAACACCCCCATGAGGTACACCCGGCGCGCGCCGATCCGGACCGCGAGCAGCCCGACCAGCGTCGCGATCGAGAACACCGCAATCCCGGCGAGCCCCGCGAACAGCGCCGAGAGCGCGACGAGCAGGCAGAGCACCGTGAGCGCCAGCCGTCGCTGATCGAGCCGCGAGACCGCCCGGAACGCCGCGTCACCCAGCACGCCGACGAGGACGAACCCCACCGCGGCCGCGACGACGACCACCGGCAGGAGCACCGACAGCGAGAGCGGCACGCCGGCGTCGTCGACCGCCACGAGCACGCCCGACCGGGGCGCGCCGAGCGCGACCAGCGCGAACAGGGCGAAGACGGCAGTCGAACTGTTCGCGCCGCTGGTCGCGACGACGAACCCCCGGAGGTCGCTCCGTGCCGGCACCGCGGGCAGCGAGATCGTCGCCGCGACGCCCGCCGAGACGCCCGGGAGGTAGCCCACTGCCGCGCCCGAGAGCCCGCCCGCGGCCGCGGAGATTCCCAAGTCCAGCGGCGGGATCGCGAGCGCGGCGTCGTCCTGCTCGGGCACGCCGCCGCCGTGGAGCGCGTCGAGCAGGACGGGCGCACCGAACAGCCCGCCGAACAGCGGCGCGAGCACGCCGCCCCCGATCGGCCCCGACAGCGAGAGCCCGAGCGTGACCGCGCCGAGCGCCGTCGCCGCCGCGAACGCGACCAGTCCGGCCAGTCGCGCGCTGTGGGAGGGTTCGGTCGCGAGCATTACGGCGAGGACCGCGGCCGCGACCAGCGGGAACCACGCGGTCAGCAGCGGCGCCAGCCGGACCATCGCCCACGTCACGGGGAACGCGAAGAGCGTTGCCACTGCAACGGCGGCGCCGGAGCCGAGCGCGGAGAGCCGCAGCGCCTCGGGTCCCCGGCCGCGGAGGACCAGCCGGTGGCCCGGAAGCGCGGCCGCCGCCATCGCGCCGTCGGGCACCCCCAGCGCGAGCGAGGGGACGATGTCGAGGAACGTGTGGACGACGCCGGCGGCGAGCATCGCCGCGCCGAGGGCCAGCGGGTCGAGCGGGACGCTCGGCGCCGCCCCCGCCAGCAGCAGCGCGAAGTTGTTGGCGTGGAGTCCCGGCACCAGCCCCGAGCAGGTCCCGAGTAGACAGCCGGCGAGGGTCGCGAGCACGACGGGCAGGAGCGCGGCGGTGTCGGCCCGCGGCCCCAGCGGAACGCCGGCGAGACCGCCGAGCGCCCCAGCCGCGGCTGAAAGGAGGTCGGTGAACGCGTGAGAGGAGCGGGGGGCGGGCCACATCCGGACAGGAGTGGTCCCGTCACCCTACTTCAACTTCGGGGCGAGAACGGAGGCGTGATCAGGAGCCGCCGGATGTGGATCCACCGCCCGAACTCCCGCCGTTCGGGGCGTTCTCGGGAGATTTCTCGCCGTCCACGAGGAAGTCGAGCAGGTTCCCGACCAGCTGTTCGTTGTCGGCCTGGTAGAGGAACTCCTGTGTCACGACGCTGGTGTCGCCGACGGCGACGACGTTGCCCGAGCGGGCGACGACGCCGTAGCTCCCCTCACGCCGGGTCTGGGAGAGGGTCGTCTCCTCGGCGGCCAGCACCGTCTCGCCGCCGGTCACGGGCGTCGCTTCGTAGAACACCGCGCGGTCGACGCCCGCCGTCAGGTCGGCGTCGCCGGTCGGCGTCCCAGCGACCGCGCGGTAGTTCAGCGTCTCCTCGCCCTGGGTGTAGAGGTAGCCGTTGTCGTACGCGAGTCCGTACTGTGAGAGCATCGGCGCGAGCGGGCTCGGCACGCTGCTGCCGCCGGTCGAAAGCGAGAGCAGGGCGGTCGTGCCGCCCGCCTTCTCGGGCTCGTCCATCACCAGCACGCGGCCGCCGGCGTCGGTGAACGCTTGCAGGCCGTCGAGCTGGGCGTCGGTGTAGCTGCTCCCGCCGCCGAGGACGACGAGCGCGTCGGCCGCAGTCAGTGATTCGTTGAGCGGCTGCCCACCCTGACGGGGGCCGACGTGGTAGCGCACGGTCGCGCCGTTCTCGGTCAGCGTCGTCACGATCGGCGCGAGCGCCTCGCGGTCGATGCTCGCGCTGTGGGCCGTGTCGATGACGATCTCTGTCCCCTCGGCGTCGGCGGACATGCTGAGTTCGCCGGACTGCTCGGGCACCGTCGCGACCGACTCGTCGGCGTTGAACGACGGCGCGTCGACGTCGCCGTCGATCGACGCCGAGCCGGCCCCGCCGGCGGTCAGGCCGCCGACGGCTCCCGCGAGCACGACGACGAAGAGGAAGAACACGACGCGGGCGAGCGTCCCCAGATCAGGCATCGGCGGTCACCTCCCGTGCCGCCGTGGTGTTCGCGTCCAATCCGTCGGGCGTGCCGTAGATCATCAGGAAGTGGATCGAGTCGACCCCGCGGTTGGTGTACGGCGCCGTCTGTCCCGCGGCGCTGCCGTTGTCGGCGCCGAGCAGGCTGGCGATCGACGCCAGCTGGGCGGGGTTGTAGTAGTCGACCTGGTAGTTCGAGAGGCCGGCCGCCTCGGCGGCACCAGCGATCGCGCTCTCCAAGCCGCCGATCTCGTCGGCGTAGCCGGTCTGGATCGCGCGGCCGCCGTGGTACGCCGACGCCTCCGCGACGGTCGCTCTGGAGACGTTCAGCCGGTCGCCGCGTTCCGTCATCACCGCGCCGACGAAGGCGCGTTTCATCGATTCGAGTGCGGCGAAGTACTGATCGCGGGTCATCCCGCGGTGGGCCTTGTCGGCGCCGGTGGTCGACTGGGCGCTGAGGCCGTCACTGGGCGCCGTGCCGATCACGCCGACGTGGCCGACGATGCTCGCCGGCGTGACGTAGATCTCCTCGCTCGGGGCCGCCGTGTAGTACGCGCCGGAGGCGGCGTACTGGCCGACGCTCGTGACTACCGGCTTCTCGTCGGCGAGGCGGTTGACCGCGAGATACAGCTGCTCGCTGGCGGCCGCGCTGCCGCCGGGGCTGGAGATCCGCAGCACGACCGCCTTCACGGAGCCGTCGGTGCGGAGCTGGCGGAGCCGGCTGATCGTGTCCTGTGCGGTCGCGCCGGTGATCGTCTCGTCGATGCTGACGACGGCGATCCGGTCGGGTTCGCTGCTCACCACGCCCGCAGCGAACGGCGCGGCGACCGTCGCGCCGACCAGCAGGGCGACGATCGCGAGAACCGTGTACGACCGGAGGGCCGTCGCGACGTACTTGTCGATGGGGTTGTCCATAACGGGGCTCTGCTACTGACCCCGCGCGGCGGTCCCAAAAACGTTCGGCACGCCGACGTTTGCCCGCTTCCGGCGACGCCGCCTACTGCGCCGTCTCCCCTTCCGCCGAGACCGTGATGACGGTGCAGTCGAGCTGCTCCTCCAGATACCGGCCCACGTCGGGCGACTCGAACAGCCGGTTCAGCATCTTCCGCCAGCGGCCGGCCTGTTTCGAGCCGATCACCACCACGTCGGCGTCCTCGTCGGCGACCTCCTCCATGATCGTCTCCTCGACGAGAAATCCCTGACGGACGACGTAGCGCGCCCGGTCGATCGAGCCGAGCTTGGACTCGACCTCCCGCTTGAGGTCGGCGCGGCTCACGTTCCGGTTCTCTTGGTAGAGATCGACGTGGAGCACCGTCAGGTCGGCGTCGCGCTCCTCGGCGATCCGGACTGCCTCCCCCAGCGTCGCTTTGGAGTGTTTCGAGAGCGGGTACCGAACCGGGACGACGACCAACGTCATGGGGACGACTCTGACGGCGGCGGACAAATGCGTACCCCTTCGCGGAGGCTACGGCTCGAACGTCATCCGGCCCTCGATCTCGACGTCGAGGCCGCCGTCGCGGGCGTGGTCGGCGAGCACGTCGTGCTGGATCCCGACCTCGCCCGCGCGGTGGCGCTGCTCGATCGTCGGGAACTCGTGGTCGGAGTGGAGCAGGTACTCCGCGGTCGCGACCGTGTAGCGTCGGTCGGGGTCGATTGGCTCGCCGTCGACGAGCGCCTCCACGAGTTCGCCCGACTCCTCGTCCCAGCGCAGGCTGGCGCCGCTGAGGTGGGCGTGCCACCAGTGGGGTTCGCCGAAGTCGAGTTCGGCGCCGTCGGCCTCGCTGAACGTTTCGAGCAGCTCTCTCCCCGTCAATTCGACGACGACCACTGGCTCCTCGAAGGGGAGCACGCTCACCAGATCCGCGAGCGTCACCTCGCCGGAGAGCGGCGGCCCCTCACGGATCCCGCCGCCGTTCTGGAGTCCGACGTCGGCGTCGGCCGCGGCGCGGTAGGCGTCGGCGACGAAGTTGCCGATCCGTGACTCGCCGCCGAACGTGGTCTCGTCGGTGCGTTCGAGCGGCTCCGTGACGGTTGCGACCGTCTCGGTGAGGCCGGCAGCTTCCCGCCGGCGCTCCAGCGCGTCGGTCAGGTCCTCGTGCACGGAGCCCTCGGTGGGGTCGATCACGCGCGCGCTCGCGGCGATCCCGCCGTCCCCCCGGGCCGCCGCCGCACCGCCGTTGCCGAGTTCGACCTCGACGAACTCGTGGCCGTTCACGCCCGGCCGGGTACAGAGCGTCCCGTCGACGTGCTCGGTGCGGACGCTGTGGACGTGGCCGCCGAGGATCGCGTCCACGTCGACCCGCCGGGCGAGTTCGTCGTCGCCGCCGCCGAGATGGGAGAGCGCGACCACGTAGTCGACGCCCGCCTCGCGGAGTTCCTCAACCGCCGCCGCAGCGGCCTCGTAGGGGTCGGTGAACGAAAGCGGCGCCGCCTGCGGATTGATCGAGTCCGTCGCGGGGTCGGTCAGTCCGAAGAAGCCGACGCGTTCGCCGTCGGCCTCGGCGATCGTCCACGGCACCACACCCGCTTCGGCGCCGAACCGCTCGCCGTCCTCGTCGCGGGCGTTGGCACTGACCCACGTGAACGGGCTGTCCGCGACGAGCTCGCGGGTCGCGTCGGGGCCGTAGTCGAAGTCGTGGTTGCCGAACGTGTCCGCGACGGTGTCGACCGCGTCGGCGAAGTCGATGATCTGCCGCCCGCTGGCCGCGAGCGAGACCACGCCGGGCGCGCTGTTGTCGCCGGTGCCGACGACGAGCGCGTCGTCGCCGTCGAGTTCGCGGATCCGGCCGGCGAAGCGGCCCGCCCGCTCGGCGTCGTCGAAGAGGTTCTCGATATCGGAGTAGTGAAGCAGACGAACCATCGAGTAGTCGGGGGGAGTCGGTCGGCAAGCAAGAAGTCGTCGGACCGCGGGGGCGTTCAGCCCTGGAGTTCGAACGCGACCTCGACTTCGGCCTGATACTGCCGGTCGTCGACGCTCGCGAGCTCGACGCCGAGCTCCTTCACCTCGACCCACTTCACGTTGTCCAGCGTGTCCTCCGCACGGTCGATCGCGGCGTCGGCCGCGTCGTCGAAGCTCTCGCTGCTCGATCCGATCAGGGTGATCTTCTTGTGAACCATCACCCCACTGTTCGGCGAGCGGACACATAAACGGGGCGGCCGTCGAACAGGGGTCGACGCCCGCCGAGCCCGGACGGTTTTTGCCCCGCTCGCTCGAACAGCGCATATGGCGACCGACAACACCTACGTGAACGCGGTGGTCGGGGCGGCAGTCACGGTGTGTCTCTCCTTCCTCGGCGTCTCCGCGCTGCTGGGCGGCGCGACTGCGGGCTATCTCGAACGCCGGGACGGCGGCCGCGTCGGCGCGCTCGCGGGCGTGTTCGCCGCGATCCCGATGGCGGGCGTGGTGCTCCTGTTCGGTGGCTTCCTGTTCGCCTTCCTCGGCTTCGGCGACGCGTTCGCCGGCGGGATCGTGATCCTGCTGGTGGGTGTCCTGTTCGTCGCCGTCACCACCGTCGCGCTCTCGACGGTCGGCGGCGTGCTCGGGGTGTATCTCGCCGAGGAGTTCCGGGACTAAACTGCCGAGATTCGTGAAAACAGTAGTCGAACGGTGGCTGCGACGCTCGCGAGTCGCGAACGGCGGAGAAACCGTCGGCGACCTTACAGGCGGCCGACCGACTCGACGTTGATGCTCTCGACGCCCTCGACGTCGCGGAACGCCTCCTCGACGGCCTCGGTGCCGCCCGCGTCGTCGGGGACGACGACCGTCGGAAGCAGTGCGGTCAGGCCGAACGCCACGTCGTCGCGCTGGAAGCCGCGGATCTCCGCGCCCTCCGGCAGTGCGTCCTCGAGCCGGTCCTCGAGATCGTCGAGTTCGATCTCGGGATTCTCCGGCATCACCTTGATCTTGGCGGCGACGTCACCCATCTTACGGCCCCCTGAACCCGCAGTCCGGGCACTCGTAGAGGTTGCTCTGCTTCCGGCACTTCGCGCATCGGAAGATGACGGTGCCACAGTCGGGGCACTTGAACCGGGCCGCGTTCGTCCCCGTGACGGAGATGCCACAGGAGACGCAGGATCGCTCCCCAGTCGTTTCTGCTTCGCTCATGTCCGGAAAGGCGGGCGCGCGACGTTTAACCGTTACCTTCCCCGGCCGAGGGCCGAAACGTTTTGCCCGAGCCACCGGACCTGTCCCTATGGAGAGTACAGGACTGGGGCTCGTCGAGGGGGAGCGCAGGAACGCGCTGCTGGCGTGGGCGGTCCTCGCGTTCCTCCTGCTCGCGGCGACGGTCGAACTGGCCACTGGCGCGATCGTCTGGGCCGGGTTCGTGTTCGTGGTAGTCGCGCTCGGGGTGGTGCCGGCGGCCGCCGCCCGGGACTGGCGGGCGATGCTGCCGTGGGAGCTGCTCGGGCTGGCGGCGCTGCCGATGGCCGGCCGGGTGTTCGTCGCCGGGCGCTCGATCGGCGAGGTGACGCTCACCGGGCGGGTGATGACGTTCGTCGCCGTCGCCGCGGTCGCGCTGATCGTCGCCGTGTTGCTGGACCAGTTCACGCAAGTCCGGATGAACGACGCGTTCGCGGTGGCGTTCGTCGCCGTCACGACCACCGCGGCGGCGGGGATCTGGGCTGTCGCGCAGTGGCTCTCGGACATCTACCTCGGGACGGGGTTTCTCGACCGGCCCCACGCCGAGGAGGCGCTGATGTGGGACTTCACCGCCGCGACGCTGGCGGGCGTACTGTCGGGAGTGTTGTTCGCCTACTACTTCCGGCGGCGGGCGAACGGCGGGAGCGGCCGCTCGAACGACGGCGCGAGCCGGGGTGAGCCGCAGTGAAGCTCCGCGACCGGCTCGGCCTGAGCAAGCGCCACCAACGAGTCGCCGCACAGGCGATGCAGTACGGCCTGTTCGGTATGATCGCCGTCGGCTTCTACGAGGGCAGCGCCGGGGTGATGGTCAACGCCGGCGTCGGCTTCGTCGTCACGTACATCCCGGCGCTGCTGAAGCGGGACTACGACATCGAGCTCGACCCGGCGCTGGTGCTCTGGATCACGCTCGCGGTGTTCCTCCACGGGTTCGGCACCGTCGGCCTCCCCGGCGCGGAGGCCCATCCCTACAGTTCGGTGCCGTGGTGGGACCACATGACCCACATGTTCTCGGCCAGCCTCGTCGCCGGCGCGGGCTACGTGACCGTCCGCGCGCTCGACGAACACACCGACGCGGTGTCGTTCCCCTCGCGGTTCGTGTTCGTGTTCGTGCTCCTGTTCACGATGGCGTTCGGGGTGTTCTGGGAGGTGATCGAGTTCACGATCGCACTGGCCGCCGAGGCGACCGGTGCGCCGCGGGTGCTGACCCAGTACGGGCTGGAGGACACGATGAAGGACCTGCTGTTCGACACGCTGGGCGGCATCGTCGTCGGCCTCTGGGGGACGGCGTATCTCACGGGGCTCACGGAGTCGGTGAGCGAACGCCTCGGCGGGCGCGGGGAGGCGGAGTAGCGGCCGGGGCGACCGAAGAGTTTTCTCGCCGACCGCGGTACGAGAGCACATGGTCGACACGGCGCTTCTCTGGATCGGGGCGGTCCTCGCCGTCGGTATCGGCGCCGCCGCCGTCGCCGTCCGGCGCGACGCGGCGGGTGAACGCTCGCCCACCCCGTTCGTCGCCGTCGCGGCCGCGGTGGGCTACGCCGCCGAACTCGCCGGGGCGAACGGCTACCTCGGGTCGCTGCCGGCGAACCTACTTTCGGCCGCCGGCTTCCTGACGGCGGGCGCGCTGCTCGGGAGGAACCTACTGCGGCGCTGGCGAGCGTGGGGCGAGGAGCGCGCCGATGCGTCGCTGTAGCGGGTCGAAAACGGAGAGAGAAACCGCGTTACGCTTCGGCGAACTGCTCGTCGTAGTCGCCGGCGTCGATGCGCTCCTTGAACGTTCGCGCGTTCTGCCCTTCGATAGTGACGCCCAGCGAGACACACGTGCCGGCGACCTCCTTGGCCGCGTTCTTGGTGTCGTAGGCGAGCAGGTCAGAGGACTTCTGCTCGGCGATCTTCCGGAGCTGATCGGCGCTCAGGTCGGCGACGAAATCCTCCTGGGGCTCGCCGGAGCCGGTGTCGAAGCCGGCCTCGTCCTTGATGAGCTCCGCGGTCGGCGGCACACCCACCTCGATGGTGAACGAGCCGTCGTCCTCGTACTCGATGGTGACGGGGACCTCCATCCCGTCGAACGCGTCGGTCTCCTCGTTGATCTCCTGTACGACCGCCTGCACGTCGACGGGCGTCGGACCCAGCTCGGGGCCGAGCGGCGGGCCAGGGTCGGCCTCGCCGCCCGCGACGAGCACTTCGATGGTTCCAGCCATACCCGAAACGTGCCCGGCGGACCGTAAAACGGTTTCTTTCCTGCCTCGGCCCGGAGCGACAGCGGTTTGCCCGCTCGCGCCCCAGCACCGCCGGAATGGCTCCCCGTGCCCGGACGGTCGCGCTCGTCGCCGCCGGGGGGTTTGCGGGGGCGATCGCGCGCTGGCTGCTCGCCGTCGCGCTGCCCGAACTGGGCGGCACGCTCGCGGCCAACGTCGGCGGCGCGTTCGCGCTGGGCGCCGTCGTCGCGGTGGACTCGAACGACCGACTCCCGACCGCGACGCGGGCCGCGCTCGCGACGGGGTTTCTCTCCTCCTTTACGACCTACTCGACGTTCGCGGTGGAGTCCGCGACGGCGGGGTCGCCCGCGCTCCTGATCGGAAACGTCGTCGCGACCTACGCGTTGGGGTTCGCGGCCGCCGCGGTCGGCCTCGCGGTCGGCCGACGGGTCGTCGGCGACGGCACCGATATCGGGGGTGAGTCGGCGTGATCGTGCCCGCATCCCTGCTCGTCGGTCTCGGCGGCGCCGTCGGCGCGACGCTGCGCTACGCAGTCGGGCAGGCGCTGGCCGATGCGGACGCGCCGTTCCCGGCGGCGACGCTCGCGGTCAACGGACTCGGGACGTTCGCACTCGGGCTGCTCACCTTCGCCGGTGCGGACGAGGCGGCGCTGCGCCTGTTCGGAACGGGCGTCTGCGGCGCATTCACGACGTTCTCCTCGTTCTCGGTCGAGACGGTTCGGGCGTGGGAGTCGGGGAAGCGCCGGCTCGCAGCCGCGTACGCGTTCGGGACGCTACTGCTCGCGGGCGCGGCGCTCGCGGCGGCAGCCCTGCTTGTCGGTTGAGGAGAACGTTCTTCAGTAGTGCGTACCGAGCCTCGCGTATGGACCGGGATACGGCCGTGCGCGTGGTGATCGGCGTCCTGATCGTGCTGGGCGGCGCCGGCATCATCGTCGCCACCGCGACCGGCCGGGACGCCTCCCTCAGCGCGGGCGCCGCCGTCGTCTGTCTGCTGAGCGCCGCAGCGATGGCCTACACGAAGCGCGCCGGGGAGCCCTGACTGCCTAGATATCGACCGCAAACGGCGCGTGCTCGCCGGCGCGCTCGGCCATGGCGGCACAGAGATCCGCAACGGCGTCCAGATCCGCCACGTCCACCACTTCGACGGGCGTGTGCATGTAGCGGTTCGGGATGCCGACGTTCAGCGACGGCACGCCACCTTTCTGCGTGAACACGCCGTCGGCGTCGGTGCCGGTGCGGCTCCCCGCGGCCTGCAGCTGGTAGTCGACGTCCGCCTCGTCCCCGGACTCGCGAGCCAGTTCGACGAGGTTCGGGTGGTTCGCGCTGCCCCGACCGACGACAGGCCCCTCGCTGAGTTCGACGGGGCCACGCGCGCTGCCGGCCACGTCGGGGTTGTCGGTCGCGTGGGTCACGTCGACGGCGACGTAGGCGTCGGGGTTCACGTCGAACCCGACCATCCGGGCGCCGTTCAGCCCGACCTCCTCCTGCACCGTCGAGACGGCGTAGACGGTCGCGTCGGCGCCCGCCTCGGTCGCACGGCGCAGCGCCTCGGCGGCGATCCACGTCCCGGCGCGGTTGTCCACGCCACGGGCCGCGATGCGGCCGTTCGCGAGCTCCTGTACCTCCGAGGAGAACGTCACCGGGTCGCCGATCGAGAGTAGCTCCTCGGCGTCTTCTTCGTCCTCGGCGCCCACGTCGACGAACTGCTCGCTGATCTCCTCGTACTCCTCGTCGCCCTGTCGCAGGTGGATCGCGGTCTGCCCGATCACGCCCTGAACCGGTCCGTCGTCGGCGTGGACCGTGACGTGTTGGCCCTTCGAGACCGTCCGGTCCGAGCCGCCCACACGGCTGATCCGGAGGAACCCGTCGTCGAGGATGTCCCGGACGATGAACCCGATCTCGTCGGCGTGGCCGCCGACGGCGAACTCGGTGTCGACGGCCGGGTCACCCTCGTGGACCGCGACCGCGTTCCCGTACGGGTCCGTCTCGACGCGGTCGGCGAACTGGGAGACGTAGTCGACCCAGACTCGCTGACCGCGGGTTTCGAACCCCGAGGGGCTCGGGGTCGTGAGCAGTTCGTCGAGGAACGCCCGCTGACTCTCGTCCATGGACGACCGTCGGAGGCGAGCCAAATGAGTCCGACGGTGGGCGATGCCCCGCCGGTCGGCCAACTGTCATCCTCGCCAACAACTAAGTTCGAGCGCCTCGAATCGGAGGTATGCGCCCCGATCGACCGTCCCTCCAGTCGGCCACCGACACGGCCGTCTCCGCGCTGGCGTTCCTCGTGCGACGGCTGCTCGACGCCGTCCTCACGACGTACCGCTTCCTCCGGCGACTGCTTCACCGTGCGCTCCGCCGCAGCCGCGAACTGTGGAGCCGCGGCCGCCGACGCGCCGGCAAACTGCTCTCCGGTCCCGCCAAGCGGTTCGTGACGGGGCCGCTCCGGGCGACGCTGCTCGGCCGCCGGACCGATCTCTCGCTGCTCGCCGTGCTGGCGAGCCCGGTGCTCGCGCTCGCCGTCGCGTGGTGGATCGGCTCGGGGGTCGGCTACGAGTCCGTCGTCGCGTCCGTTCGCGGGACGTGGTTCGGCACCGACCCCTCGCTCTCGGTGTTCGGCGCCGTCGGCGCGCTGCTTCTGCTCGCCGCGGTCAGTGCAGCCGCCAACTCCGGGCTCCTGCCGACGACGCTGCTCGTCAGCGCCCCGATCTTCGGCGCCGGCGTCACCCGCTACGGGACGACCGTCACGTACACGTGGGGCGCCGAGGTCGCCTCCCTCCCGAGCGCGGTCTGGACGGCGGCCGCCCTCGCGCTCGCCTTCGGCGTCCCGATCGCCGTTCCGGGGTTCCTCCTCGGCTCGTTCACCCGGCGCGCGGGGGCGACGCTGCGCGGTCGCGTGGCCGGCGAGAACTGAGCGCCCGCCCGTGGCTCGGGAGGGTTTATGCCTTCGCCGGCCGAACAGAACTGTATGTCCGACAAACAGTTCACGCTTTTCGAACTCCACTTCCACGACGGCTTCCAGCTCGGTCCACGCAGCCTCGACCTCGATGACGGCGCGGCCCCGAACGACGCGGTCGAGGAGTCGACGACCGAGGCCGTCGAGGGGCCGAGCGACAGTTCCGGGCCGAGCGTGCTCGGCCCGCTGCTGGGACTGGGCGTCCTCGCCGGACTGGCCTACGCCGTCCGGAAGCTGCTCTCCGACATCGACCCGGAGGGGCTGGACGCGCTGGACGACATCGAGGAGGAGGTACAGGCGGCCACCGAGGATCTCGAATCCGACGAGGACTCGGTGCCGATCGAGATCACCAGTCCGGACGAGGAGGAGAGCGGCGGCTTCCTCCGCCTGCTCGCCGGCGCCGCCGTGCTGCTGGCGCTGTTCGCGCTCGGCGCGAAGAAGCTGCTGAGCGGGAGCGAGGAGATCGTCGTCGAGGACTGAACGAGGGTTTTTGCCCGCCGCCCGCCCAGTAGGGGTATGGATCTCTTCCGCAGCGTCGGCGCCGTGGCTTCGGCCTCCGGCGACGGCGTCGTCGACTGGGCGGCCGTCTCCGAGGCCGCCAAGTCCGGGACCGACCCCGGCTCGCTCGACCTCTCGGCGGCCGACCGCGAAGGGTACGCGACCGACGTCCGCGACGCCCGGGACCGCATCCGCGAGGTCGGCGGGGTCGCGTTCGACGTGCCCGAGACGGTCTCGCTCCAGAACCGCCACCACTGGATCGACGCCAACGTCGACACGTTCCGCCGGCTGATCGAGCCGATGGCCGACGAGTTCGACCAGCCGCTGTTCCCTGGTGCCTCCCGCGTCGTCAACACGGGCTCGATGTCGTTCTCGCTGGCCTTTCTCGGGCGACACGTGCTCGGGCAGTACGACCCGCTCCTGCTGGCGGAAGCCGACGATGGCCCGACGCACGAACTGTACTTCGTCCACCCGAACATCGAACGCACCGCCAGGGAGCTGAACGTCGGCTTCCCGCGGTTCCGGCGCTGGATCGCGTTCCACGAAGTGACCCACGCCGCGGAGTTCGGTGCCGCGGAGTGGCTGCCGGGCTACCTCGAATCGCGGATGCGCGACACCGTGACCGAACTCGCCGCGGGCGGACTGAACCGCGAGGCGTTCTCCGAGCTCGACGCCGCGATGACCGCCGTCGAGGGGTACGCCGAACTGCTGATGGACCGGGCGTTCGACGAGGAGTACGACGACCTGCGCCGGAAGATCGACGCCCGTCGGGGCGGCGGCGGCCCCGTCGATCAGCTGATCCGGCGGCTGCTCGGGCTCGGACTCAAGCGCCGGCAGTACGAACGCGGCGCGGACTTCTTCACCGCCGTCGCCGACGCCGAGGGACTGGAGACCGCCGGCAGAGTGTGGGATCGCCCGGAGAACCTCCCGACGGACGCGGAACTCGACGACCCCGATCGCTGGCTCGCCCGGATCGAGTAGCTACCACTCCCGCTCGGACATATCGGGCGTGTCGGGCATGACCTCGCGAAGGTTCCTGACGACGAACCACGTCACGACGGCACCGACGACGAGCCCCGCGACGCCCGCCAGCAGCGCGAATCGGAGCCCGGCGCCGGCCTGAATCGACACGAACACGCCGGAGAGGCCGATGAGCAGCACGAAGCCGACCTGCAGCACCAGCGAGCCGTTGTTCCGGTTACCGCCCATCGCGGAGCCTCCCGTTCATGGCTCCAAAGAGGGCGTTCGACGGCTTGAACGCGGCGGTCGCAGATCCGCCGCGGTGACTGCCAACCGCGGCGGTCCCAGCCCACAAGACACCTATACCCGCCACCCGCCCCCGAACGTATGGGCGAACACGCAGCCGTCGCGGCCGTCGATGACCCCGTGACGGTCGATCGAATCGCCGCCGACCTCCGCGAGCTGGGCGTCGAAGCGGGCGACACCCTCCTCGTCCACAGCTCCCTTTCCGAACTCGGCTGGGTCGCCGGCGGGCCACAGGCCGTCGTCGACGCGCTCCGGCGCGTCGTGACCGCTGACGGGACGATCGTGATGCCGACCCATTCGACGCAGTACAGCGACCCGTCGGTCTGGACGAACCCTCCGGTTCCGGACGACTGGATCCCGCAGATCCGCGAGTCGATACCGCCGTTCCGGCCCGCAGTGACGCCGAGTCGGGGGATGGGGGCAGTCGCGGAGTGTTTCCGTGACTACCCGGAGACGGTGCGGAGCCAGCACCCACTCTACTCCTTCGCGGCGTGGGGCAGCGACGCCGAGGCGATCGTCGCGGAGCACAGCTTCGAGAACGCGATGGGCGAGGAGTCCCCGCTCGCGCGGGTGTACGATCGTGACGGCACCGTGTTGCTGCTCGGGACCGACCACGCGTCGAACACGTCGCTGCACCTCGCGGAGTACCGCAGCGACGTGGCCCTCGGGGAGACGACCGAGACAGCGCCGGTTTTGCGGGACGGCGAGCGAACGATGGTCGAGTGGACCGACGTCGAACTCGACAGCGACGACTTCCCCGAGGTCGGCGCGGCGTTCGAGCGGGCGCACTCCGAGTCGGTCGAGACGGGCGAGGTCGGGGCGGGGACGGCGACGCTCGTCGACCAGCCGGCGCTGGTCGACTTCGGCGCCGAGTGGCTGAGCGAGCACCGCTGAGCCGACCGACACCGTTTACCTCCGGGACCCACTCCTACCCACAATGCGAATACGGGGCCCTATCGTCGACGTGGGCGAGCCACGGACCGTCGGCGGGTCCGACCTCGTCGAACTCACGGTTCGGCCCGAGCGCGGCGCCGCCGACCCGACGACGGTGACGCTGTGGAACAAGTGGGCCGAGACCGCCGACTACGCCGAGGCGGGGATGGAGCTGCTGGTCACCGACGCCGACGAGTCGGAGTTCCGCGGCGAGACCACCTACGAGACGACGCCCGACTCGTGGGTCGTGCTGGAACCGGAGTTCCTCGTCGACGTAACCGCCGTGCGCTCGTGGGTGCAGTGCCCGCGGATGTACTACCTGAACAAGCTCTCCGGCGTTCCCCTCAAGTACCCCGTGGTGAAGGGGACCGTCGTCCACGAGGTGTTCGGCGACCTGCTCCGCGGGCGCGACCTCGACGACGCCATCGACCACCGCGTCGCGGAGGCCGGCCTCGAACTCGGCGCGCTGGGGTACGACCGCGAGGAGGTCGAGAACGAAGTCCGGCGGAACGCCGCCGCCGTCGAGGGGTGGCTCCAGCAGGGCACTCTCACCGAGGAGGACACGTGGCGCTCGGAGTACACGCTGATCTCGCCCACGTTCGGGCTGAAGGGCCGCGCCGACGCGCTGCGCCGCGGAATGCCCGTCGAGCTCAAGACGGGGAAGAACACCAAACGTGAGCCGCGCTTCCAGGACAAGATGCAGGCGGCCTGCTACGCGCTGATGCTCGAGGAGCAGGGCGTCGACGCGGACACCGGAACCCTCCTCTACACGAAGAACACCGCACTCGAACGCGGCGAGGAGACGGGCGATCTCGCCCCGGCGAAGGAGTTCTCCGTCGGCCCGGGGCTGCTGAAGTTCGTCGTCCGCACCAGAAACGAACTGGCGGCGATGGAGTTCGACGCCTCCGTCCCCACGGGGTTCGAGGCCGACGCGAACTGCCAGTACTGCTTCGAGCAGGACACCTGCATGGTCGTCTCGGGCCGCCTCGATCAGGAGTCCAAAGCCGGACAGATCGGCCAGCCCCTCCCACCGGAGGAGCGCGCGTACTTCGAGGGGTTCTACCGAGGGATCGAGGCCGAGCGTCGCGAAATCCACGCCGAGTACCGCAAGCTCTGGGAGCAGGACGCCGAGGAGCGCGCCGACGACGACCGCGCGCTGCTCGATCTCGAACCGCTCGACCGCGAGGAGCTCCCGGGCGGGCGCTGGCGCCTGCGAGCCCGCAAGCCCGACGACGCCGTCTCGAAGCTCCGCGAGGGCGACGTGGCGCTCGCCAGCGACGGCGACCCCGTCTCCGGTCACGCCGAACTCTGCCGGATTCAGAGCCTCGGCACGGGGAAAGCCGGCGCCGAGATCGTCGTCGAGGCCGACGAGCCCGTCGACGTGCGCCGGCTCGACGTCTACCCGTCCGAACTCTCCGTGGACCGGATGCTGACCGCGCTCCACGACGGCGTGCTGACGGGCGACCCCGACCGGAAAGACGTGCTGTTCGGCCGCCGCGAGCCCGAGTTCTCGGGGCCGGAACGCGAGTACATCGGCAACAACGAGGCACAGAACGACGCCGTCAACCTCGCGACCCGCGCCGAGGACTTCGCGCTGGTGCATGGCCCGCCCGGGACGGGAAAGACGTACACCATCGCACAGACGGTGAAGGCGCTGATCGAGGACGGCGAGCGCGTGCTGCTCTCGGCCTTTACCAACCGCGCGGTCGACAACGCGCTCGAAGCCGTCAGAGAGGCGGGGGTCGACGACGACGAGATCGTCCGCGTCGGCACCGAGTCCGGTATCCGCGAGGATATGCAGCCCCTCCACTTGGAGGAGGCCGGCGACCCGGGCGATCGGATCTCGGAGCTGAAGCAGGCGTCACTGGTGGCCGCGACGACCGCCTCCTGCGGCTCGCGAGTGATGCGCGAGGAGGCGTTCGACGTGGCGCTGGTCGACGAGGCGTCCCAGCTCACCGAGCCGGCGACGCTCGCGGCGATCAACCTCGCCGAGCGGTTCGTGCTCGTTGGTGACCACGAGCAGCTCCCGCCCGTGGTGCAGGCCGAGGGGGGCCAGAAGTGGACCGAGGGGTTCGGCAGCCCCGCGGCTGCTGACGGCGGGACGGCGGCGAGCGAGGGGAACGCCACCGATGCCGCCCGTACACCGCGACTCGACCTCTCAACCTCGCTGTTCGAGCGCCTCCACGAGCTCGCGCCCGAGGCGTCGGTGCTGCTGGACCGGCAGTACCGGATGGCCCAGCGGATCCAGGCGTTCCCCTCCCGGGAGTTCTACGACGGCGCGCTCCGGCCCGCGAACGGCGAGGTGGCCGCACAGCAGATCTCGGACCTCGCTGGCGTCGATACGGACGCGCTGCCGGCTGATCTGCGCGATCCCGTCGCGTTCGTCGACCCCGACGGGGAGCGCGAGGGGAACACCAACCCTGCCGAGGCCGACCGCGTCGCGGAGATCGTCGAGCGGTTCGTCGCGGCAGGCGTCGAGGAGGAGGATATCGGCGTGATCGCGCCGTTCCGGGCGCAGGTCGCGGAGATCTCCCGCCGGGTCGACGCCACAGTCGACACGGTCGACCGCTTCCAGGGGTCCAGCGAGGAGGTGATCGTCGTCTCCTTCGTCGCGACGGGCGAGCTCTCCGGGCCGATCTACGACGACCCCCGGCGGATGAACGTCGCGCTCACGCGGGCGAAGAAGTCACTCGTGCTCGTCGGCGACGCCGGCGCACTGAGTTCGGACCCGTTCTACGAGCGCATGCTCGACTGGGCGCGCCGATAAGAAAGGTAAACTGAATGATGTGAACTACCCACGCCGGGCTCGTTGCCGCGTGATTTCGCGGGTCAGCGTGGGGCTGGCCCACAAGCCTTTTGTTCGGGTTCCACGTCACTCCCGATTAACGATGAGGGGAGCGCACGCATGAAGCTGGCAATGATCGGGTTCGGTCAGGCCGGCGGAAAGATCGTCGACAAGTTCGTCGGCTACGACGCCGAGCACGGCTCGAACATCGTTCGGGCCGCGGTCGCCGTCAACACGGCCAAGGCCGACCTGATGGGGCTCGACAACATCCCGGAGAGCCAACGGGTGCTCATCGGGCAGTCCCGGGTGAAGGGCCACGGCGTCGGCGCCGACAACGAACTCGGCGCCGAGATCGCCGAGGAGGACATGGACGAGGTGCAGGGGGCCATCGACTCCATCCCGGTTCACGAGGTCGACGCGTTCCTCGTGGTCGCCGGCCTCGGCGGCGGAACGGGCAGCGGGGGCGCGCCCGTCATCTCCAAACACCTCAAGCGAATCTACACCGAGCCCGTCTACGGGCTGGGGATCCTGCCGGGCTCGGACGAAGGCGGGATCTACACCCTCAACGCCGCGCGGTCGTTCCAGACGTTCGTCCGTGAGGTGGACAACCTCATGGTGTTCGACAACGACGCGTGGCGGAAGACCGGCGAGTCCGTCCAGGGCGGCTACGACCAGATCAACGAGGAGATCGTCGAGCGCTTCGGACTGCTGTTCGGCGCGGGCGAAGTCGAACAGGGCGGCGAGGTCGCCGAAAGCGTCGTCGACTCCTCGGAGATCATCAACACGCTCTCCGGCGGCGGCGTCTCCACCGTCGGCTACGCCAGCGAGGAGGTCGAGAACGCCAGCGGCGGCAACGGCGGCCTGCTCTCCCGGCTCACCGGCGGCGAAGAGGAGGACGAGCTCGACACCGCCCACACGACCAACCGGATCACCAGCCTCGTGCGGAAGGCGGCGCTGGGGCGACTCACGCTGCCCTGCGAGATCGAGGGCACCGAGCGCGCGCTGCTAGTGATGGCCGGCCCGCCGAAGTACCTCAACCGCAAAGGCATCGAGCGCGGGCGGAAGTGGCTCGAGGAGCAGACCGGCTCGATGGAGGTCCGTGGCGGCGACTACCCCGTTCGGGGCGCGAACTTCGTCGCCAGCGTGATCCTGCTGTCGGGCGTGAACAACGTCCCGCGGATCAAGGAGCTCCAGCAGGTCGCGATCGAGGCTCAGGAGAACATCGAGGACATCCAGGAGGAGAGCGACGAGAACCTCGAAGAGCTCGTCAACGACGACGACGACGAACTCGAGTCGCTGTTCTGAGCACGCTTCCCCCGTGCACGTCGTCGTTCCCTTCGCTGCCGACCGTCCGAAGACCCGTCTCGCCGACACGCTCGACACCGACGAGCGCCGCGAGTTCGCCGACGCGATGCTGCGTGACGTGCTCGCGGCGCTCGACGCGGTCCAGCGACCGCTCGACGTGACGGTGCTCTCGACGGGTCCCGTCGACGGGGTCGACGCCGCGGTCGAGATCGACGAGCGCCCGCTGACGCCCGCCGTGAACGATCGCCTGGAGACGGCGCCGACGGCGGTGGTGATGGCCGACCTCGCGCTCGCGACGCCCAACGCGCTCGCGGACCTGCTCGGTTCCGAGGCCGACCTCGTGATCGCCGCCGGCCTCGGCGGCGGGACGAACGCGTTACTCGCCCGGGACCCGGCGTTCCGTGTCGACTACCACGGCGCTTCCTACTGCGATCACCTCGCGATCGCCCGCGAGGCAGGGCTCTCGGTGCGGGAGGTGGACTCACGGCTGCTCGCGGTCGACATCGACGAGCCCGCGGACCTCGTGGAGGTGCTGGTACACGGCGACGGCGCCGCACGGGACTGGTTGGAAGATGCCGGGTTCGAACTGGCCGTCGGCGGCGGCCGAGTCGACGTGGTTCGGGAGTGAAGCGATCGAACCGCGCGGTTCGCCGGGAGTAAACGGCTCCGACGACCGATTTTCAGCGACTGACGTTCGGAACCAACTAAAAGTACGTTCCGGGGCGACGGTAACCCATGCAGGTATCACGTCAGACGCTCGCACGAGCGCTCGTCGTCGTCTTCGTGATCAATCTGGTCGTGATGTCGGGTGGGGCGTTTCTCGCGTACCAGCAGTCCCCCGACCGGCCCGACCAGTTCGTCGGTCCCGACGGCGACGTCGTGACGACCGAGGAGCAGATTACCGAGGGGAAGGCGGTGTTCCAGCGGAACGGGCTGATGAACCAGGGGTCGATCCTGGGCAACGGCGCGTACTTCGACGCCGACTACACGGCCGACGCGCTGGACCGCATGACTCGGCACATGCGGGAGTACGTCGCCGAAGAACGGTACGACACCGGGTACGCCGACCTCGACGCGTCCGAACGGGCCGTCGTCGACGACGCCGTCGAGCGACAGATCGAGGACGGCGAGTTCGGCGACACGGTCGAACTGACCGCCGCCGAGGCGTACGCGTTCCAACAGGTCCGCGCCGAGTACGTCGACCGCTACCACGACGGCTCCCGCGAACACGGGATCCCGGCGAACTTCATCGGGAGTGAGGCGGACGCCGAGCGCTTCGCCGACTTCGCGCTCTGGACCGCGTGGTTCTCCGCGGTCGACCGCCCGGGTGGGGAGATCTCCTACACGAACGAGTGGCCGTACAACCCCGGCGCGGGCAACACCCCGCCGGTGTCGGCGATGACCTGGAGCGTCGTCGCGATGATCGTCCTCGTCGCCGGCGCGGGCATCGGTATCTGGCTCTACCGTGCGCTCGAACTGCCCGAACCCGAGGCCGACGGGCTGGACGTACCGCCGCCCGAGGAGATCACCATGTACCCCAGCCAGTTCGCGGCCGCGCGGTTTATCCCGGTCGCTTCCCTCCTCTTCCTCGCACAGGTGCTGCTGGGCGGGCTGATGGCCCACTACTACATCGAACGCGGCGGCTTCTACGGCACCGCCGACGCGCTCGGGGTGAACGTGCTCTACCTGATCCCGTTCTCGATCAGCAAGGCGTGGCACATCGACCTCGCGGTGCTGTGGATCACCACGCTGTGGATCGGGATCGGGCTGTTCCTCCCAGCGCTGTTCACCGGGCAGGAGCCCGACGGGCAGAAATCGCTGATCAACGTCCTGCTGGGGGCGCTGTTCGTCGTGGTCGTGGGCGGGTTCGCGGGCATCTGGCTCGGCTCCCATGGCTACTTCGACGGAAACCTCTGGTGGATCGTCGGCAACGAGGGGCTGGAGTATCTGGAGATCGGGCGGCTCTGGCAGGTCGGCCTCCTGCTCGGCTTCGCGCTCTGGACGTTCATCGTCGCCCGGGGGTTCAAGCCGCTGCTCGAACGGGAGTCCCGGTACGGGCTGGCCCACCTGATCCTCTACGCCGGCGGCTCGATCGGCCTGCTGTTCACCGCGAGCATGCTGTACACGCCGACGACCTCCATGGTGATGACGGAGTTCTGGCGCTGGTGGGTCGTCCACATGTGGGTCGAGGGCGTGTTCGAGTTCTTCATCGTCGCCGTCATCGGGCTGACGCTGGTGTCGATGAACCTCCTCTCGCGGGCCAGCGCGGAGAAGGCCGTGATGGTCGAGGCGCTGCTGGTGATGGGCTCGGGGATCATCGGCGTCTCCCACCACTACTGGTGGATCGGGCTGCCGGAGTACTGGGTTCCCATCGGCAGCGTGTTCTCCACGCTGGAGTTCATCCCGCTGGTGTTCATCCTCTTCGAGGCCACCAACGAGTACCGCACCTACGCCACCTCCGGCGAGGAGTTCCACTACACCCTGCCGTTCATGTTCATCGTCGCCTCCGGCGTCTGGAACTTCGTCGGCGCCGGCGTGCTCGGCTTCTTCATCAACCTCCCGCTGGTGAACTACTACGAGCACGGCACGTTCCTCACCGTCGCCCACGCCCACGCGGCGATGTTCGGCGCCTTTGGCTTCCTCGCGCTGGGGATGGCCACCTACATGCTCCGGTTCACCACCAAGCCCGGGAAGTGGGACCCGACGAACCTGAAGCGGGCGTTCTGGCTGTGGAACGTCGGCCTCGCGTGGATGGTGCTGATCGGCGACGTGCCGGTCGGCTTCCTCCAGTTGGAGACGGTGTTCACGCAGGGGTACGACGCCGGGCGCTCGCTGGCGTTCTACAGCCGTGACATCGTCCAGACGCTGTTCTGGGTGCGGTTGCCGGGCGACGTCCTGCTCATCGCCGGGACGGCGCTGTTCTGCTACGACGTGCTCAAAAAGCGCCTCGTCAAGCGCGAGCAGGTCGCCGACGCAAGCGGCGGCACGCCGATCTCGCGACGCATCTTCGGCGGGGACGACGAGCCCGAGCGGGAGCCCCGCGACGACTGACGCGCCGCCGGGTCGCCCCAACACCGCGGCTTCCTTCCTCTGGAAACCTTCATACCCGTCGCCCCGCCACCTCCGGGCGTGATCCCGGCCGCCGACGAGTACGGCATCGAGCTCTCGATCAGCGACGGCGAGATCGACCGCCTGCTCGACGTGACGCCCGACGACGTCTCGGCGGCCGACGCACTGACGTTCTCTCGGAACGTGTTCATCCCCCTGACGACGGCCTGCCGGTACACCTGCACCTACTGCACGTACTACGACGTGCCGGGGGAGGCGACGCTCATGAGCCCGGAGGAGATCCGCGAGGAGTGCCGCATCGGCGCCGACGCGGGCTGTACGGAGGCGCTGTTCACGTTCGGCGACGACCCCGACGACCGCTACACCGCGGTCCACGACCAGCTGGCCGAGTGGGGCCACGACTCGATCCACGAGTACCTCCGCGAAGCCTGCGAGATCGCGCTGGAGGAGGGGCTGCTCCCGCACGCCAACCCCGGCGACCAGACCCGCGAGCAGATGGCCGAAGTCGCCGACGTGAACGCCTCGATGGGCGTGATGCTGGAGACGACCGCCGACGTACAGGCCCACTCGGGCGGCCGACGCAAGACGCCGGGGCAGCGACTCAACACGATCCGGAACGCCGGCGAACTCGGCGTCCCGTTCACCACGGGCGTCCTCGTCGGTATCGGCGAGGACTGGCGTGACCGCGCGGAGAGCCTGCTCGCGATCAGGGAACTCCACGAGCGCTACGACCACGTCCAGGAGGTGATCGTCCAGAACGTCGTGCCGAACGAGCGCTCGGACTTCGAGAAGCCCGATCTCGAAACGATGCGCCGGACGGTCGCGATGGCCCGCGCCGCGCTCCCCGAAGAAGTCTCGGTCCAAGTACCGCCGAACCTCTCGCCGGCCCGCAACCTGCTCGACTGCGGCGTCGACGACCTCGGCGGCGTCTCGCCGATCACGGACGACTACATCAACCCGGAGTACGAGTGGCCCGCGCTGCGCGAACTGGGCGAGATCGCCGACAGCGCGGGCGTGCCGCTGTACGAGCGGCTGCCGACGTACGACCGCTACCTCCCGGCAGATCTACGCCGGGAGAGCTTCGACGGACGGGTCGCCGACCCGCCCGCGAACGGTGGCGAGTGGCTCCCGGCGCCGGTTCGGGAGCGCGTCGCCGCGGACGACGCACACGGCCGGCGGTTCCGGGCGGTCGCGCGTCGCGACGGCCCGCTGTCGACCCCGGAGTAGCTACCCGTCGCCCTCGGACTGGTAGGGCTCGCCGACCGCGTGCTGGGGGAGCGTGCTCATCACCTCGCTGGCCAGATCCTCGGCCGAGTCGAACCGCTCGGCGCCCGAGTCGGCGATCACGTCCGCCAACTGTTCGGTACCGTCCGCGAGCAGCAGCGTCACGCCCTCGCAGGCGTCGACGGCCGCCGCGCGGTCGATCGGGTAGTCGAGTTCGGCCAGCGCCGCGTCGAGTTCGTTGAGTTTGATCTCTCGGTCCACACCGACCCCTGGGGCGCCACGCGCATAGTTGTACAGCCCGGACACGGCGTACGGCCGGCCTTTCACCGTCGAGTCGGCGTGTGGGCGGGGCGATCCGGGGCCAGTAGCTCTTTGCGACGGGCGGTCTTGCCGTCTGCGTATGCAGACACTCACCGCGCTGCAGTTCGGGCTGAGCGGCGAGCTGTTCGGCGTCTCGCTGTCGGCGCTGGCCGGCCGGGCGCTGGCGTTCGTCGCCGGCTTCCTCGTCACAATGCTGATCGGCCGCGTCGTCCTGATACCGCTGCTACTCCGGCTGCTGCGGGCTCGGGGCTTCACCGAGGCGCTGCGCGGGCTGACCAAAAGCGCCGCCAACGCGCTGGTGCTGTTCGCGGCCGTCGCCGTCGCGTTCATGGCCGCCGGCTTTCCCAGCTTCCTCACCGCGGCGGCGACGCTGTCGGGCGCGCTCGCGCTCGCGCTCGGCTTCGCCGCACAGGACCTCGTCGGCAACTTCGTCGCCGGCGTGTTCATCATCAAGGACAAGCCGTTCGAGGTGGGCGACTGGATCGAGTGGGACGGCCACTCGGGCCGCGTCGAGGAGATCGACCTCCGGGTCTCGACGGTGCGGACGTTCGACAACGAGCGCATCACCGTCCCCAACGGCGACCTCGCGAACAACGCGATCACCAACCCCGTCGCTTACGAGACGCTCCGACAGAAGTTCGTGTTCGGCATCGGCTACGACGACGACATCGACCTCGCCCGCGAGGCGATCGTCGAGGAGATCAGTGCCGTCGACGGCGTGCTCACGGAGCCGGCTGTCACCACTCGCGTCACCGAACTCGGCGACTCCGCTGTCGGCATCCAAGCACGGTTCTGGATCGACGACCCCGACCGCGGCGACTACGTCGCGGTCCGCAGCGAGGCGGTCAAGGCGGTGAAGGAGCGCTTCGACGACGAGGGGATCGATATGCCGTACGTCCACCGCCAGCTCGTCGGCGAAGTGGACGTGAACGAGCGCGCCGCCGAGTAGCGCTCAGTCGAGGAAGCGCTCGATCCGCGCGGTCGCCTCCCGGAGCTCGTCCATCCCGGTCGCGTAGGAGACCCGGAGGTGGCCCTCGCCGCCCTCGCCGAACACGCTGCCCGGAACGACCGCGACGCCCTCCTCGGTCAGCAGATCCTCCGCGAACTGTTCGTCGTCGCCCGGACACTCCGGGAACACGTAGAACGCCCCCTCAGCCTCGAAGCAGTCCAGTCCCATCTCACGGAACCGCGAGAGCACGTAGCGCCGGCGCCGGTCGTACGCGTCGCGCATCTCTTCGACGGCGTCCGCACAGGACCGGATCGCTTCCAGCCCCGCGAACTGCGCGGTCGTCGGCGCCGAGAGCATCGTGTACTGGTGGATGCGGTTCATCGCCTCGATCGCCTCCGGCGGCGCGAGCGCGTAGCCCAGCCGCAGGCCGGTCATCGCGTACGCCTTCGAGAAGCCGCCGATCACGACCGTGCGCTCGCGCATCCCCGGTAACGTCGCGATGGAGTCGTGTTCGCCGCCGTAGGTGAGCGCGGCGTAGATCTCGTCGGCGAGCACCGTCAGGTCGTGCTCTCGGGCGAACGCGGCCACGGGCGTGAGCGCGTCGGCGTCCATCACCGCGCCGGTGGGGTTGTTCGGGTAGCAGAAGATCAGCGCGTCCGCGTCGGCGGCGCCCGCCTCCCGCAGGGCTCGCTCGGTAAGCTCGAACTCCTCGGCGGCACGGGTCGGCACCGGGAGCACGTCGGCGCCCGCGAACGTGGCCGTCGGTCCGTAGGAGATGTAGGAGGGCTGCGGGACGGCGACGGTGTCGCCCGGATCGACGAGCGCGCGCATCGCGAGATCGACCGCCTCGCTCGCGCCGGCGGTGACGAGCACCTCCCGGTCGGGATCGTAGTCGTGGCCGTACCGGGCGACGTGGTCGGCGATCCCCCGCCGGAGGTCGGCCCGCCCGCGGTTGGCGGTGTAGGAGGTCCGGCCGCGTTCGAGTGCGTCGATCGCCGCCTCGCGGGCGGCCCACGGCGCCGAGAAGTCGGGCTCGCCCACGCCCAGCGAGATCACGTCGTCGGCCTCTTCGGCGAGTTCGAAGAACTTCCGGATGCCCGACGGTGGGGTTTCCCGGACGCGGTCGGCGACCTTCATGGGGAGACGGAGAGGCGGTCGTCGTCGCGGTCGTCGCCGAAGTCGACGCCGCGGTCCTTGTACGTGTCCATCACGAAGTGGGTCACCGTCTGGGTCACCTCGGGGATCGGGGCGATCTGGTCGGCGACAAAGCCCGACACGTCACGCATCGAGTCGCCGACGACGACCGCCGAGAAGTCGTAGTCGCCGGAGACGAGCCGCAGCGTCTCCACCTCGGGGTGGTTCGCGATCCGTCCCGCGATGTCGTCGTACTTCGTCTCGCGGTCGAGTTCGACGTTGAGTTCGACGTGGGCCTCGACGTGCTCGGCCTCGGCGTTGGCCCAGTCGACGACCGCTTGGTAGCCGTGGACGACGCCCGCGGCTTCGAGGTCGGCGATGGCGCTTTCCACCTCGTCTTCGGAGCGGTCGGTCTGCCGGGCGATGTCCGCCGTCGACTGTCTGGCGTCCTCGAGCAGCAGTTCCAGAAGCTCGCGCTGGTCGGCCATACGCCGGGGTCGGCGCCGCCGGTGAAAGCCTTTGCTCGACCGTGGGAACGGTTCCCGTCTGGCGGCGTCGGCCCGGAGGCGTCGGCCTCAGTCCAGCAGCGGCGTCCCGTCGGCCTGCGGCCCCAGATTCGGCCCGTACGGCCCGCCGTCGATCTCGACGCGGCGGGTCTGCTCGTAGTCGGTCGAGCGTTCGGCGAGCGGGCGGCCGATCGCGCTCACCATCTCCGCGTAGTCGGCGACGCTGCGGAACTCGCCGTACTCGCCGCCGGCGCGTTTGGTGATCTCCTCGGAGAGGATCGTCCCCATGAAGTCGTCGGCGCCGCAGTTCAGCAGCTTCAGCCCGTGTTCGTCGCCCGACTTCACCCACGAGGACTGGATATGCTCGACGTTGTCGAGGAAGAGGCGCGCGACCGCGACCAGCAGTTCGTCCTCGGCCCTGCTCGGGCCGCCGTCGACGACCCCCGCCTCGTACAGCGGCGTGTTCTGGTGGATGAAGGAGAGCGGGACGAACTCCGTGATCGCGCCCGTGCGGTCCTGCAGGTCCCGGATCACCTGCAGGTGTTTCGCGCGGTGCATCTCGTTCTCGACGTGGCCGTACATCATCGTCGAGGTGACGGGCAGCCCCGCCGCGGCGGCGCCCTCCATCGCGTCGACCCACTCGCCGGTGTCCATCTTCCCGGGACAGATCACCTCGCGCACCTCGTCGACGAGGATTTCGGCTGCGGTGCCGGGCGCCGAGTCCAGCCCCGCCTCGCGGAGTCGACCGTAGATCGACTCGTAGGAGCGCTCGGTGCCGCGGCGGGCGTGGTACGCCTCCTCCGGCGTCATCGAGTGGAGGTGGACGCCGCCGACCGACATCGCTTCGATCTGCTCGACGTACGTCCCGGGGTCGGTCTCGTAGCGCTCGGGCGGCTTGTAGTTCACCTCCCGGGCCGGGTCGTCGTAGCCTTCGAGGATCTCACGGTGTTCTTGATCCAGCGCGAACGCGGGGTGGAGCCCGGAGACGGAGGTGACCTCGTAGATGCCGCGTTCGAGACCGTCGCGTACTGCCTCACGGCTCTCCGCCGGCGTCTTGGTGAACCCCGAGTGTTCCACGTCGGCGTCCACCTCGAACGCGCTGTCGGGGTTCTTGAAGTTACAGAACAGACAGCCCGTGTTGCAGGCGGTCGTGACGTTGTTGTTGAGGTTCGCGACGAACGTCACGGTGTCGCCGACTTCCTCGGCGCGCCGGCGGTCCGCGAGTTCGAGCACGCGCTCCTTCCGGGCGGTGTCGATCCCCGCCGTCTCGGTGCCGGTCGTCAGCAGTTCGACGGCGTCGTCGACGGTCAGTCGCTCCCCGTCGGCGGCTTTCGCGAGCGCGTTCTCGAAGGACTGGTCGCTCTCGGGGACGTGCTCGAACTCCAGCGCCCCGTCGTCGAGATCCGCCGCCGTGGTCATACAGGGAGGGGACGGCCGAGCGTGAAAAACCGCGCGGTGGGGAGACCCCGGCCGAGTCGTCGCCTCTCGAACCACGACCGTGCATAGCTCCACGCGAAACGGAGGGGTCCTGCCCACCGATGTGAAGATTGAAGGTCGCTCCCGCCCCCGCTCCGCGTGTGACCAGCGTCAAGGAGTTCCGCGTCGACCGGGAGCCGACCGACGACGAGCTCGGCCGGGGCCGGTTCGTGTTCACCGACGACTACTCCGTGTTCGACTGGGGGCCGATGCCCGACACGATCCCCGAGAAGGGCCGGAGCCTCTGTACGATGGGCGCGGACAATTTCGAGCGTCTCGCAGCGGCCGGCGTCCCCACCCACTACCGCGGCGTTATCGACCCCGCCGAGGCCGGCGTCGACGCGCCGCCGACGGCTGATCTCGACGATGTCTCCGGGCCGCCACGGCAGATGGCGATCGACCTCACGGTCGTGCCCGACCTCCCCCACGGCTCGGACGGGTACGAGTACGACCAGTTCCACGCCGACGCCGGGAGCCACTACCTCGTCCCCCTCGAAATCGTCTTCCGAAACGAGGTGCCCGTCGGCTCCAGCCTCCGCACCCGCAAAGAGCCCGAAGACGTGGGACTCGACCGCCACCGGTGGCCCGACGAGGCCGTCTCGCTGCCCGAGCCGATCGTCGAGTTCTCCACGAAGTTCGAGGAGCAGGACCGCTACCTCGACGAGGGCGAGGCCGACGCGATCGCCGGGCGGGCCGACCTCGACGCCCTGCGGGAGACTGCGCTGGCGGTGAACGACGTCATCACCGAGCGCGCCGCGGAGACGGGGTTCGTCCACGAGGACGGGAAGATCGAGTGTCTCTGGGTCGACGGGGAGATCCGCGTCGCCGACGTGGCGGGCACGTTCGACGAGAACCGCTTCGCGTACGACGGGCAGGAGCTCTCGAAGGAGGTGCTCCGGCAGTTCTACAAGTCCTACGACCCGGACTGGGTCGCCGCGGTGAAAGACGCCAAAGCCGTCGCGGCCGAGGAGGGCGTCGCCGACTGGAAGTCGTTCTGCGAGGAGGCGCCCGACGAACTGCCGGCCGACGTGCGCGAGGTCGCCGGCGAGATGTACGCCGCCGGGACGAACGCATACACCGGGACCGAGTGGTTCGACGCGCCCGGAATCGGCGAGGCAGTCGACGCGATTCGAGAGCTGTAACGCTCAACGCTTTTGCCGGTCGCGCCGGGCCTTTGGAATGTGCTGCCCTCCACCGACAGCCCGATCGGCCGACGCGCCGCGCTCGCTGCCGGCGCCGCCGCCGCGTCGTCGCTCGCCGGCTGTACGTCCGTTCGCGAACTCCGACGACTGTACGACGATCCACACACCTACCACAGCGACGCCGCCCTCGGCGACCCGCCCGAACCGTGGCCAACGTTGGGCCACGACAGCCGCCGGACCGGGGCCCGGGAGACGGCGCCGGCGATCAGCGACGAGCCGACGATCGAACGCGTCGGCGCCGGCGGCGGCGAGTTCCGGGACAACGCCCCGGCCGTGACCCCGGATGCGGTGTACGCGACGACGGTGAACTACGGCGAGAACGACCGGACCAGAGGGTTCGCCACGACCGGCCGCGACGGCGACTCATGGTGGGACCGACAGTGGGCTGACGGCGACCTCCCCGCGACGCCGACGATCCACGGCGAGACCGCGCTGCTCTCACGGACCGGCACGACCGTCGCCGTCGATCGCCGGACTGCGGAGGTCCGCTGGAAGTACACCGCCGGCAGCGACGAAGGCGTCCCGACCGCCGTCGGGGAAACGGTGTTCGTCCCCGACCGGCGGCTGCTCGCGCTCGACGGCGTCACCGGCGAGCGTCGCTGGGCGGCCGACGAACTGCCGAACCCGCCCGGCCCGGTCGCGGCGACCGACTCGACCGTGTTCGCAGAGAGCGACGGAACGCTGTACGCGGTCGACGCCGCCGACGGGAGCGTTCGCCGGGAGGAGAGCGTCCCCGAACCGGGATACGACGCGCCGGTCGTCGGCGACGCGGTCGTCGCCATGATGGGTTCGGACGGGCTCCTGCAAGCGGTCCCGCGGACCGACGAGGCCGAGCGCTGGCAACGACAGGTCCCCGGCGGACAGGTCGCGCCGTCGATCGCCGACGGCCGCGTGCTCGCAGTCAGTGACACGAACGACAGCCTCCTCGCGTTCGACGCCTACACCGGCGAGACGGAGTGGACAGTCTCTCTCGGACCGACGGTCGACACCCGGGTCGCCGTCGGCGGAGAGACGGCGTTCGTCATGGGCTACGACGAGTCGGTCGAGGAGGACTCGCTGTTCTGTGTCGACACGGCGAGCGGCGAGATCCGCCGCACCGTGTCGCTCCGGACCGCCGCCGACGAACCGCTAGCGACCGAAGGAACGGGCGTCGCGCTGGCCGAGGATAGCGTGCTGTTCCCGGCGGGCGTCGACGGCGAGTACGGAATCTACCGGCTGGGCTGAGGTCACTCCGCGACGGCCGCCGCCAACCACACCGTCACGAGCGTGCCCGCGAGGGCGACGAGGCCGATCGCGCCGAACGCCGCGCCCGGCCCGGTCACGTCGACGATGTAGCCGAACGCCGGCGGCGCGATCGCGCTGCCGAGCATCACGCCGACGCTAACCACGGCGAAGTTCGTCCCGACGGTGTCGTCGGCCGAGAGCGCGTCGGTCAGCCCGTCCCGCGCCGGGCCGGCGAGGCTGCGGGCAGCGCCGACACCGAGCAAGGCACCGACCGCGACCGTCGCCGTGACGAGGCCGGAGGCCAGCAGCGCCACGAACCCCGTGACTGCGGCGAAACTCCCCACCATCACGGGGCCGGGCGCGATCCGGTCGGTCAGGTCGCCGCCGAGAACGATCGCGACGGCGCCAACGACGAACAGCCCCGTGAGCGCGAGGTTCGCCGTCGCCGAGGGAACGTCGTACACCCTGTCGAGGAACACGACGGCGTAGGTGTTCACCCCCCACGACGCCGTCGAAGTCAGGAGCGCGAGCAGCGTGAGCCCCAGAATCCCGGGCGAGTTCGCCAGCGCACGCAGGGCGGCGACGGCACGGGTCGACAGCGACTCTCCCTCGTTGCCAGCCGTCTCGGTGTCGACGTTCGGGCCCGTCACGTCGTCGGCGACGACGAATCGGAGCACGACGGTCGCAAGGACCGCATAGAGGAGGCCGAGGACGCCGATTGCGCCGACGGCGTGGCGCCACGACAGCCCGGCGTCGGTGAACAGCGTGAACGTGACCGGCGGGGTCGCGAAGCCGAGCGCGCCGCCGACGCCGTACACCGAGAACGCCCGCCCGCGGAGCCCGTCCGGGGTGGCGTCCGAGAGCAGCGGATAGTGGGCGGGGTGGTGGCCGCCGACGCCGACGCCGACGAGCACCTGCCCGAGCACGAGCATCGGGAAGTTCGGCGCCAGCGCGACCGCGAGCACCCCGAGCGCGCCCGCGACCGACGAGATAGCGAACGTGATGGTGCGGTCCCGCGCGTCGGCGAGCCAGCCGAAGGGGAGCTGGAACACGGTGTTGACTGCGCCCTGCACCCCGAGGGCGACGCCGAGCATCGCCAGCGACACTTCGAACTCCGTCGAGAGCGTCCCGAGTATCGGCGGAAAGAGCACGAGATACGCGTGGTTGACGTACTGCGAGCCGCTGACGAGGCCGACCACCGTCGCGGCCTCCCTCGACGCGTCACGGACTCGGGTCGCCATCGTCGTCCCAGACGAACGCTCCACTCCCAACCCTACGGCTGCCGGCAATCGACGGGGGTTTCTCCGGATCCGGACCGGAGCAGCGGAGTATCCACGAGCGTGTACACACGTCGCCGACCACAACCCCTTTTACGCACGGACGAACATACCCACGCGATGACCGCCTACACCGCGACGGTGACGGTGCGGCTGAAGCGCGGCGTGCTCGACCCGGAGGCCGAGACGACCCAGAAGACTCTCGAACGGCTGGGGTTCGAGCTCGCGGATCTGCGTTCGGCCGACCAGTTCGAGGTAGATCTGGACGCCGACGACGCCGACAGCGCCGCCGAGCGCGCCGACGAGATGGCCCAACGGCTGCTCGCGAACCCCACGCTCCACGACTACGACGTGGTCGTGGAGGAGCAGGCAGAATGACGGTTTCTCTCTCCGACGGCGACCGACAGGGTTCCGCCACACGGAGGTGGCTTTCGTGACGGTCGCAGTCGTCCAGTTCGGCGGTTCGAACTGCGACCGCGACGCCGTGCGCGCCCTCGACCGTCTCGGCGTCGACGCCGAGCGCGTCTGGCACGAGGACGGCCTGCCCGCCGACACCGAGGGCGTGGTCCTGCCCGGTGGCTTCTCCTACGGCGACTACCTCCGGGCGGGCGCGATGGCCGCCCACTCGCCGATCATGAACGAGGTGCGGGCGGCCGCCGAAGAGGGGACGCCCGTGCTGGGCGTCTGCAACGGCGCCCAGATCGGTAGCGAGAGCCGACTCACGCCGGGGGCGTTCACGACGAACCGCAGCGCACGCTTCCAGTGTGAGGACGTGTACCTGCGCGTGGAGAACGCCGAGACGCCGTGGACCGCGGCGTACGACGAGGGCGAGGTGATCGAACTCCCGATCGCCCACGGCGAGGGGCGGTTCGAGATCGACGACGCGGCGTACGAGGCGCTGGTCGACGCGGATCGCGTGCTGTTCCGCTACTGCGACGCCGACGGCGAGGTGACCGAAGAAGCGAACCCCAACGGTTCGAAGGGCAACGTCGCGGGCGTGCTGGGCGAGCGTGAGAACGTCGCCGTGCTGATGCCGCACCCGGAGCGTGCGTCGTTGGCGGAGTTGGGCGGGAGTACGGACGGGCAGGGCGTGCTGGAAGGGCTGGCGTAGGTTTTCGCGTATTTCGGCGTTTCTTCGGTTTGCGTGTTTCTTCGATGGCAGAGTCTCGAACCGCGACAGCGACAGCAGCGCGTTCGTAGACCACTTGTGACCACAGTGTGCCGGGCACGAGGCCCGGCACGGCCCCGAGTCCCCACCCCTCCCCCCGCGGCCGCCGACGGTCGGCGGCCGCGAGGCGTCCACCGCCACCGCACTGCGGTCCCCATGGGCGCGAAGCGCGAGTCCCTCCGTGGACGAGCAAGCGCGAGGGACGAACGAGCGAAGCGAGTGAGTCGGCTGGGGAGGTCTGTGGGCTGTGCGGGGCGGTTGCGGTCGCAAGTGGCCAGCGATCGAGACGCTGTCGCTGTTCGCAGTCGCAGTCTCAGCGCACAAAACTCAGCCCGAAGCACCGACGGGACCACCAAACCCGAAACCGAAGACTACCGAGCCAGCGGCATGTTGAACGACTGCTCCTCCTCCAACACCAACTCCCACGTGAACTCACACTCACACTCCACCTGCTCAAACACCGAGGGGTCCTGCCGCAGGTCGAAATCCTTGATCGCGCGCTGGACGCGGTCGTCGCACTCGCCGCAGTTGTGCGAGCCGCGGTCCGAGCCGTGGCCCACCGGATCGGACACCACGATCGCGTCGACGTCCGTCGTCGACTGCAGCACCTCCGCGACCGACCAGAGCCACGGCGGCCGGTAGCCGCCCTCGTAGAACAGTTCGTCCACCATCGTGTAGCGCTGGACGTTACACGGGTTCATCGAGACGGTGTGACAGCCCTCGACGGCGCCACAGCGCCGGACGCTCGACTTCATGTCCTCCAGCGCCTCCTTTTCGGAGAGGAACGGCGGCTTCATCAGCAGGTACGCCTTCACGCCGGCGTCGCCCGCCCTGGCTTCGACGCAGGCCTCCTCGAAGTCCGCGAAGTCGAAGTACTTGTTCACGCAGTCGTGGCGCACGCGGTCGGTCGCGGTCTCCAGCCCCACCGCCACGTCGGTCTCCAGCCCCTGCTCGGTGAACTCCCGAACCTTCTCGCGGTCGACGAAGTCCGGCAGCGACTCCACGACGATGCGATCCCGGTCCGCGAACGTCTCGGCGATCGCCTGCCGGGTCTCGGCGGGCACCTCGCGCTCGTCGAGGAACGAGCCCGAGGTGTAGATCTTGATCAGCCCCGACTCCGCCTCGGCCTCCTCGGCCTCGTGGTCCAGACAGTACTGGATCTGCTCCATCAGCGCGTCGTGGCTCACGCTGCCGCCCTCAACCGACTCCGCGACGTAGCCACACATCGTACAGCCGCCGGCGCGGGCCCACCGACAGCCACCGGTGTTGAGGATGATCGTCAGGCTCTGGTACACCCCGTCGGGCGTGTTGTCCTCGTCGATCCACACCCGTGTGGGCTCGCGGGGGTCGTAGCTCTGGTCGTTCTCCGCGCGGATGTCGCGCATCACCTGATTGTGCGCGTCCATCCCCCGCCCGCGTTCGTACACTTCGGGCGTCGGCTCGCTGCTCATGGCCGAACTCCGCCGGGCACGGGGAAAACGGCTTCGACAGGCCGGGACGCTACGAGCCGGCGTCGTCGATCCACGCGGGCAACGCAGACAGCCACCATGCGACGACGCCCGTCACTGCGCCGACGGCGTCGGCGACCAGATCGAGCCCGGACACCGCCCGCCCCGGGACGAACCCCTGCAGGAGTTCGACGACGCCGCCGAAGGCGGTCACGACAACCGCGACGACGAGCATGGTCCGGCGCGTCCGCGTCCGCAGCGCGAACAGGCTCGCCGCCGCGAGCGCCGCGTAGCCGACGACGTGGAGGAGCTTGTCGACGCCGACGGGGCCGATCGTCCCGCCGCCACCGCCGCCCGGCACGAGCGAGGCGGCGAGGACGACGACCGCGATCGGGAGCCACCGACGATCCATAGCCGTGCGTGGGGCGACGGCTCCAAAGCCGTTGTGTGCCGCGGTCGTCGGATGGGTTTATCTGGGCCGGGCCGGAACGGCCGGGCATGTCCGGAGCCGACTCCTCCACCGGCCTCCTCTCGGGGAACAGTGGCCTGTTGATCGCCGCCGGCGTCGGCGTGCTGGCGTTGGTGCTCCTGCTCGGCGTGTTCGGCTTCGGCGGCGCCGTGGGACTCCTCGGGTTCGTCGTCTACACCGCCGTGTGGCTGGCGGTCGCCGCGTTCGTGCTGTGGCTGTTCTACCGCCTCGTCGTCGCCGTCGAGCGCATCGCCCACGCACAGCAGCGGATCGCCGCGGCGGAGAACCCCCCGAGCGGCTCGCAGGTCGCCGCGGGGAACGAGGCCGACGGCGACGATACCGGCGAAACCGACGCCAACGGGTCCGACGCTGGCAAGGACGACGCCGACGGAGACGCAGTCGACGAACCCGACGCCGACGGGAACGACGCCGCGTAGTTTCACCGCCTTCACAGGAACTTTCAGGCGTCCACCGCACCCTTGGACGATGAGCGGCAAGAAACGGTTCACCCCCGAAGAGCTGGCCCGCCTCCCCGAGTTCCACCATCCCCGCGTGGGGCCGGACGGCGAACGCATCGCGTTCTACTACGACGGCACCGGCCGGAACGAACTGTACGTCCAATCGGTCGAGACCGGCGAGCGCCGACAGATCAGCGACGGCGAGGTCCCCCGCGCCGCGCGCTGGCCGATCGCGTGGGGCGCCGACGGCGAGGAGGTGCTGTTCCACCTCGACGACGACGGCGACGAGCAGAACGACATCTGGGCGATCGACCTCGACGGCGACGCCGAGCCCGTGATCGAGACGCCCGGGCAGGCGTCGCTACAGGACGTCGCCGACGACGGCCGCCTGCTGTACGCCAGCGACGAGGGCGAACAGATGAACCTCTACCTGTTCGACCCCGCGACCGGCGAGTCCGAGCAGCTCACCGAGAACGACGAGCCCGTCCGGGGCGGCAGCTTCGCCCCCGACGGCGACCGGATCGCCTACATGACCAACGAAACGGAGGCGATGGAGAACCGCGACGCCTACGTGATGGATCTGGAGCGCCGCGAAGCGCGCCGGCTCGATATCGGCGAGACGGGCTCACAGACCGCCGCGGTCGACTGGCACCCCGACGGCGAGCGCCTGCTCGTCCGCGACGACACGGCGGACTTCACCAACGCCGGCGTGTACGACCTGGAAAGCGACGAGGTCCGCTGGCTCAGCGCCGGCGACGCCGAGGAGTCCCCGCAGGCGTTCGGCCCCGACGGCGACCGTGCGTACGTCCTGCGCAGCGAGAACGCCGGCCGCGCGCCGATCGTCTACGACCTCGCTGGCGGCGAAGCGGAGACGCTCGACCTCGCGGAGGGCGTCGCCTCGCTGGCCGGCGGGGAGCACTTCCTCGCGGACGGGCGGCCCGCCTTCACCCAGACGACGCCGGACACGCGCTCGTCGCTGCTGGCGTACGACGACGGCGCGACCGAGACGCTGATCGAGCCCGACTACGGCGAGATCGACCCCGAGGCGTTCGTCGACGCCGAGTACGTCACCTACGAGTCCGACGACGGGCTGGAGATCGGCGCACTGCTGTACGACGCGCGGGATCGGCCCGCGGGCAGCGAGGACGAGCAGACACCCGGCGTCGTGAAGGTCCACGGCGGCCCGCACGGCCAGTCCATGCAGTCGTTCGACCTCTACGCGCAGTTCCTCGTGAGCGAGGGATACTCGGTGCTGCTGCCGAACTACCGCGGTTCAGTGGGCCGTGGCCGGGAGTTCCAGCAGGCGATCCTCGACGACTGGGGCGGCGGTGAGCAGGAGGACGTCGCCGCCGGCGGCCGCTGGCTGGGCGACCGCGAGTTCGTCGACGAGGACCGCCTCGCGGTGTTCGGCGGCTCCTACGGCGGCTACTCGGCGTACTGCCAGCTCACGATGCACCCCGAGATCTGGAAGACGGGCGTCGCGTGGATCGGCATCACCGACCTGCAGCTGCTGTACGAGGAGTCGATGCCGCACTTCAAGGCGACGCTGGAACAGCAGCTCGGCGACCCCGAGGAGAACGAGGCGCTCTGGCGGGAGCGCTCGCCGATCACCCACGTCGGGGACATGGAGGCGCCGGTGTTCGTCGTCCACGGCGTCAACGACCCGCGCTGCCCGGTCTCGCAGGCGCGGGTGTTCCGCGACGCGCTGCAGGAGCGCGGCTGGGAGGCAGGTCCCGACGGCGACTTCGAGTACGAGGAGCTCGAAGAGGAGGGCCACGGGAGCTCCGACGCCGAGCAGAAAGTGCGGGCGTTCGGGCTGATCGGCGAGTATCTGGAGCGGCGTTTGTAGCCAGTCACGGCGCGTGATCTGCCGCGAGCTCTGGCTCGCGGCGACGGAGCTCGATGCCGTGACTGTGTGTAACCATCTACGGCGCGTGACCACAAGCTCTGGCTCGCGGCGACGGAGCTCGATGCCGTGGCTGTGTGTAACCATCTACGGCGCGTGACCGCTCGCCGGCTCCGTCCGGCGAGCACGGAGCTCGATGCCGTGGCTGTGTATCGCCGCCGACGCCGCTACTCCCGCCCGACGACCACTGCGGTTCGGATGTCCAGCGCGGCGTCGAACTCGCTGCCACGGCGCGTCTCGGCGCCGATTCGGAGCAGCTGTCGTTCGTGTGTCTGCCGCACCGTCAGCGCCTCCTGGGGCGTCAACGAGAGCGTCGACGCAACCCCCTCCCAGTAGTCCGGCGGGACGAAGAACAGCTCGCGGCGGTCGTCGCTGTACGGCGACTCGAACCGCCGGCGGAGCGACGCGCGACTCTCCGTCAGATGTGCCTCGACGCGACCCAGCAGCTCCGGGAGCGTCCGCGGGTCGACGCCGTCGCCGCCCGCCACCTGCTGGAGCACCGCGGCGTCGAACGGCACGTCGTCCGCGTCGGGGACGGGTGTCGTCTCTGGCTGGTCCGGGCGGTCGTCGGGCCGGCCGGGGAACTCGGAGCGTCTCATCGCCGCCCCGCCGGCCGACGCAGTCGGTCGTAGACGAGAGATCGCGCGGGCGTCGAGAGGGACATACACGTCACTTGTGCGTTCTCGGGCATAAGGAGCGCGGCAGCGCTACTGGTTCCAGGGCGCCGCGTCGAAGTCGACGATGCGGTGGCGCTCGTCGATCGCGTCGATCGCCGCCACGTCCTCGTCGTCGAGGTCGAGCTTCCGGGCGTCCCAGTTCTCCCGGATGTGGCTCTCGCCGGTCGCCTTCGGGATGGCGACGACGTTCTGCTTCGCGAGCAGCCACGCGAGGCTCACCTGCGCGGGCGTGGCGTCGTGTTTCTCCGCGATCTCCTGTATCGTTTCGACGTCCGCGACCTGATTCCGCGCGATGGGGCAGTACGCCACCAGCGCGTAGTCGTGATCGACCGCGTGGCTCCGGAGGTCGTCCTGCGGGAGCATCGGGTGACACTCGACCTGATGGGCCGCGAGCCGTGGCTCCAGCCGGTCGAGTGCGTCGTCGAGCTGGTCGATCCGGAAGTTCGACAGCCCCACGGCGTCGATGACGCCGTCCTCGTAGAGGTCGTTCAGCGCCTCGATCGTCCCCTCGGGGTCGTAGCTGTTGATCGGCCAGTGGACGTACAGCAGGTCGATCGTGTCGACGCCCAGCCGCTCGGCGCTCTCGCGGGCGGTCTCGACGGCGTCCTCGTAGGCGAGGTTCTCCGTCGCGAGCTTGGTGGCGACGAACACGTCGTCGCCGTCGCCGGACTGCGTCCGGCTGCTAGAGGGACTTCGTCCCTCGCTGTCGACGTCGCTGGCGGCGATACCGTCGCCGACCGCGCTCTCGTTGCCGTAGCTCTGGGCGGTGTCGACGTGTCGGTAGCCCGCGTCGAGGGCGGTTCGGACGCTCTCGGCGCACTGCTCGGGATCGTCGTTCTCGTAGGTGCCGAAGCCGAGTCGGGGGATCTCCTGCATAGCGACAGCGGGGGCGCCGAGCCCCCTCAACCCACCGGTCCCGGCGAGCTCAGACGTCGAGCGTCGCCGGCTCGATGCCGATCTCGTCGAGCTTGGCCTCCAAGGCGTCGATCCGGTCCCCGATCTCCTCGGGGTGGTGTGAGTCGGTGCCGATGACGAACTCGACGCCGTGGTCGAGGAAGCTGTGGAGCAGCCCCGGCGCGGGGTGGAACTCGCCGTAGTCGTCGAGCACGCGCCCGGCGTTGATCTCCGGGATCGTCGAGGAGTCGGCGAACGCCGCGGCCACCTGTTCGTAGTGTTCGGCCGTCGAGTACCCCCGGAGTTCGGGCGTTCGCTCCACGAGGTCGGCGTGAGCGGCGATCTCGAACAGCTCCGTCTCGGCCAGCGCCGCGAGGGCGTCGTAGTAGCCGTCGACGACCGCACGGCGGCCCTCCTCACCGAGGCCGACGAAGTTCTCCGACCACTGCACGTCGTCGCCGTCGACCGAGTGGACGCTGCCGATCGCGTAGTCGAACGCCGCCTCGTCGAGGAACGCGGCGATGTCGGCCTCCCGGCCCGGGACGTAGTCCATCTCGACGGCGTCGTACACCGCGATGTCGGTCTCGGTGCGGGCCCACTCGATCCCCCCGCGGCGGCGGGGGTACGTCTCGTCCATCGCGAACCCGAGGCCGTCGAGGCGCCGCCGGGCGTCGCCCTCGGCGGTGACGTTGCAGTGGTCGGCGAAGCCGATCCCGTCGAGTCCGGCGGCCTCCGCGGCCCGGACCATCCCCGGGATGAAGTAGCCGTCCGAGTAGTTCGAGTGGGTGTGGTAGTCGAACCGGACCATCAGGGCAGGGGCGCGAGCGTCGCGGTGAAGACGGCGGTCTCGTCGGTGTCGTTGCGCGCGCCGTGGGCGACGCCGCGCTCGTGGTGAACGACGCCCGGCGCGTCGATCGTCTCCGCTTCGTCCTCTTGGATCACCGTCACCGTGCCCGAGAGGACGTGAAACACGTTCAGGCTCTCGGGGTGGTCGTGGGTGTCGAGTTCGGCGCCGGGGCCGAGGAAAAAGGCCTTCACGAGGGCGTCGTCGTCGACCACCAGTTCGCGGGTCTCGATCGTGCCCGGGTCCGGGGTCACGTCGGGGAGTTCGTCCATACGTCCCCATCGGCGCGCGGGGAGAAAAGTCCGGCTACGGCGATCGGCGGCGGCGGGGGCGGACACGACCACGGCGTGGACTCCGTGGCCGGAACACGGAGGTTCCGGCAGGTCGCTCGCCGTGGTCGGTTACACACGATCACGGCACGGGCTCCGGTGTCGCGTGACGGAGCACGCGACCGCTCGCTCGCCGTGATCGGTTTCGCTACTCCTCCTCGGGGCCGTCGAGAAACCCCTGATACGGGCAGACGTACTCGTCGCGGATGATCTGCTCGTCGACGATCTCCAGCCCCAGCGCGTCGAGCTCCTCGCTGATCCGGTTGAGGTCGTCGTGGTCGCGCCCGATCGTGTTGACGTAGACGTTGCGCTCGCCGGTCATTATCTCCCGGACCGCGGTGACGCCCTCAATCTCCCGGGCGGCGTTCGCGAGCTCGTCGCGTTCGGGAATGGGCGCGGTACAGATGATCTTCGTGTACAGCGGGTAGCCCGCGAGGTCGTAGTCGATGTCGAGGTGGTAGCCACGGATGATGCCGGACTCTTCGAGCTTGTTGATCCGGGTGCGAACGGTGCTCGCCGACAGGTCGAGCTTCTCGGCGATCTCGCTGGAGGAGGTGCCCCGGGCGTCCTGCTGGAGGTAGTAGAGGATGTGACGGTCCACGTCGTCCAGCTCTCCGTCTTTCATCGCTACCGACGAGACGCCCGGTAGCGTCTTAGTCCCCCCGATCCCGCCGGCGAAGCGGTCGATCGAAGCTGCCACCCTCACACTTTGATGACGGTTCCGCAGTGATAGCCGGATATTTTGACGGAGCGTCATTGGAAGCAGCTAATTTATACGCTTCCGACGTGTACAGACGAGTGAGCACCCGCGGACAGCGGGTGGCACGCACCACCATGAGCGACATCTCTACCGACACTGACACATCGAGGGAGCGATCGACCGACGGCGAACTGTTCGTTCTGGGCGGTGGCGCGGTCGGCGCCGCCGTCAGCCGAGAGCTGCAGGCGGCGGGCCACACCGTCGTCCTCGTCGACGACGCGGTCGATCCGCCCGGTATCAGGACCGTCGAAGCCACCCCGACCGACGTGGAGACGCTTCGGGAGGCCGGCCTCCCGGCGGCGTCGGCAGTCGTCGTGGCGAGCCAGTCCGACCGGCGGAACCTCCTGCTCGCCCAGTCGATCCGCGTCCGGTTCGACACGCCCCGGGTGGTCGTCCTCGTCAACAGCGACGACCGCGTCGACCTGTTCGCCGACGCCGGCCACGAGGTCGTCTGTGCGACCAGCGCCGTCTCCACGGCCGTCGCCGAGCAGGTATGAAGGAGCTCGAACGCGACCTCGGCCTCCCGTCGGTGCTGGCGATCAGCATCGGCGCCATGATCGGCAGCGGCATCTTCATCCTCCCGGCGTTGGCACTGGAGATCGCCGGCCCCGCGGTGATTTTCGCGTACCTGCTCGCGGGCGTGCTCGTCGTGCCCGCGGCGCTGTCGAAATCCGAGATGGCGACCGCGATGCCCGAAGCCGGCGGGACGTACATCTACATCGAACGCGGGATGGGGCCGCTACTGGGCACCATCGCGGGCGTCGGGACGTGGTTCTCGCTCTCGTTCAAGGGCGCGCTCGCGCTGGTCGGCGGCGTTCCGTACCTCCTGCTCCTGTTCGACCTGCCGATGAAGCCGGTCGCGCTGGGGTTGGCAGCGGTGTTGATCCTCGTGAACCTCGTCGGTGCCAAACAGACCGGGCGCCTGCAGGTCGCGATTGTGGTCGTGATGCTTGCCGCACTCGGGTGGTTCGCGGCCGGGAGCGCCCCGCAGGTCCGGGCGGCCAACTACGCGAACTTCTTCGCCGACGGGATCGGCGGGCTGCTGGCGGCGACGGGGCTGGTGTTCGTCTCCTACGCCGGCGTCACCAAGGTCGCGAGCGTCGCCGAGGAGGTCGAGGACCCCGGCCGGAACATCCCGCTGGGGATCCTCGGCTCGCTGGCGTTCACGACCGTCCTCTACGTCGCCATCGTCGCCGTGCTGGTCGGCGTGACCGACCCCGGCGCAGTCGCCGGATCGGCGACCCCGGTCGCGGTGGCTGCGGAGGTCACACTGGGCAACGCAGGGGTGTTCGCGGTCATCCTCGCGGCGATCCTCGCGCTGGTGTCGACGGCCAACGCCGGCATTCTCTCCTCCTCGCGCTACCCGTTCGCGATGAGCCGGGACAAGCTCGCGCCGCCGTCGATGGCGGCGGTCAGCGAGCGACTCGGGACGCCCGTGAACTCGATCACCCTCACGGGCGCGGTGCTGCTGGCGCTGATCGCGTTCGTCCCCATACTGGAGATCGCGAAGCTCGCGAGCGCGTTCCAGATTATAGTGTTCGCGCTGATCAATCTCGCCGTGATCGCGTTCCGGGAGGGGACCGTCGAGTACGAGCCGGAGTTCACCTCGCCGCTGTACCCGTGGGTGCAGATCTTCGGCGCGGTGACCAGTATCGCGCTGCTGACCCAGATGGGACCGATCGCGCTCGGCGGCGCGGGCGTCATCACGGTCGCGAGCGTGCTCTGGTACGCCGGCTACGTCCGCCCGCGGGTCGACCGCGAGGGCGCCGCGACGGGCGCGATCCGGCGGCAGGTCAGCGAGGAGAACCTCTCGGCGATCGAGTCCCCGGCCGCGACTCACGAGGTGCTCGTCGCGATCACGAAGCAGATAGACCAGCGGCGAGTCCAGACGCTGATCTCGCTCGCGGCCGATCAGGTTCGGGCCGACGACGGCCGCGTGGTCGTCGTTCAGTTCGAGGAGGTGCCGGATCAGGCGCCGCTGACGGCGGACGTCGCCGCCCAGTCCGACGCCGACCGCAGCTTCGAACGCCGGGTGGAACGGCTCGCCGAGGAGCTCGGCGTCGCGGTCGAGGCCGACGAGATCGTCAGCCACGACACCAAACACGCCATCGTCAACTTCGCCGAATCGCGTGGCGTCGACGCGATCGTCGCCGAACACGAGCCGCTCCGGCTGCGCTCTCGGCTGCTCGGCGACCCGATCGACTGGATGGTGCGCCACGCGCCGTGTGACGTGCTGCTGGTCGACAGCTCCGCCCCGCGACTGCCCGAGAAAGTCGTCGTGTCGAGCGACACCGCCCCGTTCCCGTCGGCGCCGGTGAGCGTCGCTGCGTCGATCGCTGGATCGCACGACGGCCGCGTCTCGCTGTGGTACCCGGCCGACGGCGACGGCGGCCGCGACGAGTCGGTGGAGGAGTACCGGACGGCGCTCTCGGCGAGGCTCGACGTGCCGACCGACGCGGAAGCGATCCCGACCGACCAGCGCCAGCCGGCGGCCGACCTGCTCGTCCGCCGCGGCGCGGACCACCGCCTCCGCGGGGCGCTCACCGACGAGGGCCAGCCGTTCACGCAGGTCGCCGGAACGACCGTCACCGTGTACCCACGGGAGAGCCGTCGACCATCGCTGCCCCGTCGGCTGGTCGAACAGTACCTGCTGTAGGCGGCCGCGCCGCTGGCGGTCGGACACTGTCGGGAGAAGGCGACGCCGATGCAGGGCGTCGCACGGGACAAACGCGTGCAGCCGGCGGCTGGGACGGCCATCCCGGTGCCCCGCCTCTGACAGAGGGCACCCCCATCGTCCGCGCCGCCGGACGCACGCCGATGCCGCCGCCTCCCGTTGGGGAGGATGGGCGGCTCCGAAACCCACTGCGCTGCCGAACCGCAACTCAGGCGTTAGTTGTTGCCGTTCCCGTTACCGGGGTTGTCGTCCCCTTCCTCGTCATCCTCGTCGTCATCATCCTCCTCGTCGTCTTCTTCGTCGTCGTCATCGTCGTCTTCCTCGTCCGCTTCACGCTCGGTCTCGGACTCGTCGTCGCTCTCGTCGTCAGACTGGCCGGGCGCATCGCCGGAGTTGCCCGGGGCCTCGTCGGAGTTACCCGGAGCGTCATCAGAGTTGCCCGGAGCCTCGTCGGAGTTACCGGGCGCGTCGCCGGAGTTGCCCGGCGTGTCGTCGTTGCCGTTCCCGAGCTGCTCCTGAATCATCTGGCCGAGGTTGCCCTCCTGCCCGCTGTCGAGCCAGTTCTGGATGACGCCGAAGACGTTCTTCGCGCGGTCGGACGCGTTCTCGTCGGGGCCGGCCTCCTCGTCGTCCTCGACGAGCTCGCCGTCCTCGATCGCGTACTCCAGTTCGAGCTCCTGCTCGCCGGACGTGATCTCGATCTCGAGCTCCTCGCTCGCGTTCGTCTCGAACGTGAGCGTGCCGTTCGCGTCAGTCATGCCCACGTCCTCGCCGTTGGCCGTGACCGACGCGTTCTCGACGCCGCTACCGTTCTGGGTGACCGTGAGGTCGACCGTGCCGTTGTCGAACGTCACGTCGGCCGCGAGCGCGTCCTCGTCGTCGTCGGACTCACTGACGAGTTCGCCGTCCTCAATCGTGTACTCGACTTCGAGCTCCTGATCGGCGGACTCGACTTCGATCTCGAGCTCCTCGCTCGCGTCCGTGTCGAACGTGATCGATCCGTTCTCGTCGGTCACGCCCACGTCCTCGTCGTTGGCGCTCACGGAGGCGTTCTCGACGGCGCTCCCGTTCTGGGTCACCGTCATCTCGACGGTGCCGTTGTCGTAGCTCACGTCAGCCTCGAGCGGGGCCTCGTCCTCGTCGTCCTCATCGGACTCGCGGACGAGCTCGCCGTCCTCGATCGTGTACTCGACTTCGTGGTCGATCCCCTCGCCTTCGAGTTCGAGTTCGAGCTCGTCACCGTCGCTCGCGTTCGTCTCGAACGTGAGCGTACCGTTCGCGTCGGTCGCGCCCACGTCCTCGTCGTTCGCCTCGACGGAGACGTTCTCGACGCCCGTGTCGTTCTGCGTGACGGTGAGCGTCACTGTCCCGTCGTCGTACTCCGCGTCGATACTCGCCTCGGCGCTCGTCTCCTCGGTCTGGGCAGAGACCGCCCCCGCACCCGCGGAGACGACCAGCGCTGCCACCAGCACCGTGAGCAGTTTCGTGGTGTTCATCGCATCCGACCCAACGACCTACACCCTCTTGAATGGGGAACGCGCCAAACGCCGATTCCGACGGTTTGAGCCCATTCTAAGCCGAATTAAGTCGGCTTAACAGTCGGTTCAGGGGGCAGCCGGAACAGCCGTCGCTGACGGGGGTGGTTTCGTTCGGAACGCGGTCGTGGACGGCCGCGGCGCGCGGCCGCCGGGGAAGGAACGCTACCCGAGTTCGTCGACGAGCTCCTCCGCGACGGCGTCGGCGCCGAGCAGCGACGGGTCGACGACGAGGTCGACGGTGCCGGCGACCGACTCCGGCAGCTCCCCGCTACCGAAGCAGACCGCCCGCACGTCGGGGTTGTGCTCCTTCGCGAGCGTGATCGAGATTCCCTCTTCGAGGTCGGTGAGCACGAACAGCTCGGCCTCGGCGATCCCCGCGGCTTCGAGGGCGTCGGCGAACACGGGGCTGTCGACGCGCTCGACGGTCACGCCCAGCGCTTCCAGCTCCTCGCTGATCCCCTCGGGGTCGGCGCCGGCGACGATCGCCTTCATTCGTACTCGATCGTCGCGGGCGGTTTGTGGGTCACGTCGTACACGACTCGCGAGACGTTGTCGTTCATCCCGGTGATCCGGCTCTGGATGCGCTGCAGCGTGTCCCAGTCGAGCTCTTGGGCGCGGGCGGTCATCCCGTCCCGGCTCTCGACGGAGCGCACCGCGACCACCCAGCCGTGGACGCGGTTGTCACCTTTCACGCCCGTGGCTTTCCCCAGCACGGCGCCGAACGCCTGCCACGGCTCGTGTTCGGCGGTCTCCTCCTCCACGACGTGGCAGGCGTCGCGGGCGACCTCGACTTTCTCCTTGGTGACCTCGCCGACGATGCGGACCGCCAGCCCCGGGCCGGGGAACGGCATCCGCTCGGAGATCACTTCCTCAAGGTCGAGCGCGCGAGCGACCTCGCGGACCTCGTCCTTGTAGAGGTCCCGGACCGGCTCGACGATCCCCTCGAAGTCGACGGCCTCGGGCAGCCCGCCGACGTTGTGGTGGGACTTGATGTTCCCCTCGCTCTCGATGCGGTCGGGGTAGATCGTCCCCTGCACGAGGTAGTCGGCGTCGGCCTCGCGGGCCTCACGCTCGAACTCCCGGATGAACTGCTCGCCGATGACGTGCCGTTTCTCCTCGGGGTCGGTGACGCCGGCGAGTTCGGCGAGGAACCGCTCCTCGGCGTCGACGACCGTCAGCGAGTGCATGTACGAGAACGTCTCGCGGATGCTCTCGGTCTCGCCTTTCCGCATCAGCCCCGTGTCGACGTAGACGGGGATCAGTCGGTCCCCGATGGCCTCGTACGCCAGCGCGGCCGCGACCGAGGAGTCGACGCCGCCCGACAGCGCGATGACCGCCTTCCCGTCGCCGACTTCCTCGCGGATCTCCTCGACTTTCTCCTCGATGAACGACTCGGCGTCGACCATCAGGCGCTCACCTCCGTTTCGGCGGTCTCGTCGCCGCGTTCGTCGAGGATCGCGTCGAGCAGGCCGACGAAGGGCGGGCTCGCGCGGTCGGGTCGGGAGCGGAACTCGGGGTGGAACTGTGTGCCGATGAAGTACGGGTGGTCGGCGCGTTCGACGATCTCCATACGGTTGTCGGCGTGCCCCGAGAACGTCAGCCCGTCGGCTTCGAGCTGTGGGATGTACTCCGGATTCACCTCGTAGCGGTGGCGATGGCGCTCGGTACAGGACGTGTCGCCGTACACCGCCGCGGCGAGCGTTCCTTCGTCGATATCGGTCTCGTGGGTGCCCAGCCGCATCGTCCCGCCCATCTCCTCGGTCTCGTACTGCTCGGGCAGCAGGTCGATCACGGGGTGGGGTGTGTCGGGCTCGATCTCGGTGCTGTCGGCGCCGTCGAGGCCGACGACGTTGCGAGCGTGCTCGATGACGGCCATCTGGAAGCCGAGACAGAGCCCGAGGAAGGGGACGTCGTTCTCGCGGGCGTAGCGCACCGCCTCGATCTTCCCCTCGCTGCCTCGGGAGCCGAAGCCGCCGGGGACGACGACGCCGTCGGCGCTTTCGAGGCGTTCGGCGTCGCGGTCGTCCATCTCGTCGGCGTCGACCCACTGCACGTCGACCTCGACGCCGCGCTGGATGCCGGCGTGTTTCAGCGCCTCGTGGACGGACATGTACGCGTCCTCCAAATCGTACTTCCCGACCAGCGCGACGTCGACGGTCTCCGTTCGCTCGCGGGTGACGAGGTCGCGCCACTCCGTCGAGCGCTCGCCCTCCGGCAGCGCCTCGCCGGCGAGGTTCAGCTCCTGCATCACGTACTCGTCGAGCCCCTCGCGCTCGACCATCAGCGGGACGTGGTAGACGTCCTCGACGTCGGGGTTGGAGAACACCGCGTCGGTGGGCACGTCACAGAACAGCGCGATCTTCTCTTTGGTCTTGTCGTCGAGTTCGTTCTCACAGCGCCCGACCAAGATGTCCGGCTGGAGGCCGATCGACCGCAGCTCCTTCACGGAGTGCTGAGTTGGTTTGGTCTTCTGTTCGCCGTTTTTCGAGTAGGGGACCAGCGTGACGTGGGTGAAGAGGATGTCCTCGTCGTCCTCCTCGTGGGCGAACTGCCGCAGCGCTTCGAGGTACGGCATCCCCTCGATGTCGCCGACGGTGCCACCGATCTCGATCAGACACACGTCGCTGCCCTCCGCGGCCTCGCGGATGCGCCGCTTGATGTCGTTGGTGATGTGGGGGATGACCTGGACTGTCTCCCCGAGGTAGTCGCCGGCGCGCTCGCTCTCGATGACGTTCTGGTACACCTTCCCGGTGGTGACGTTGTGGTCGGAAGTCATGTCGACCCCGAGGAACCGCTCGTAGTTCCCGAGGTCCAGATCCACCTCGCCGCCGTCTTTCAGCACGTACACCTCGCCGTGCTGGTAGGGGTTCATCGTCCCGGCGTCGACGTTGAGGTAGGGATCGATCTTCACGGCGGTCACGTCGAAGCCGGCGTTCGAGAGGAGTCGTCCGGTGCTCGCGGCGGTGATGCCCTTGCCGAGGCCGGACATCACCCCGCCTGTCACGAACACGAACTTCCGTCCGAGGTCGGGGTCGTAGCGCTGCGGGTCCGTCGGCATACCGACCATCCCCGTCCCCCCGGCAAAACGATTTCGGAGGGACCCCGGGGTTGGTGACGGCTCCCGTCCGATCGCGTCAGCGCGCCGAAATCAATCGTCGTCGATCCCGCCTCCACGTGCCGGAATCAATCATTGTCGATCCCGCCTCCACGTGCCGGAATCAATCATTGTCGATCCCGCCTCCACGTGCCGGAATCA